>OLJF01000027.1_pt1 | contig 259325 bp, 240 predicted proteins | sample 1609751 | NCBI WGS metagenome assembly OLJF01 (sample SAMEA4350171, study PRJEB24818) | metagenome | biome: human; feature: gut; material: faeces | place: Denmark | collected 2013-09
GCGGCAGCGACAGCCTTCGCCTGTGCGTCGGCGGAACACTGCTCGTAGCGCACAAAGTGCATCACGAACGAGCCGCGGGACTGGGTCATGGAGCGCAGGTCAATGGCGTAGCTCATCAGCTCTGCCTCGGGGCACTCGGCCTCGATGACCTGCTCGCCGTTGCCGGTCGGGGTCATGCCCATGACGCGGCCGCGGCGCTTGTTGAGATCGCCAAGGATATCGCCCATGTACTGGTCGGGCACCGTGACCTTGAGCTCGCACACCGGCTCAAGCAGGACCGGGGACGCCTCGGGCATGGCTGCCTTGTAGGCGAGGTTCGCCGCGGTCTTGAACGCGATCTCGGACGAGTCGACCGGGTGATAGGAGCCATCGTAAAGGACGGCCTTGAGGTTCACGACAGGATAACCCGCGAGCGGGCCGTGGACGCAGGCCTCGCGCAGACCCTTTTCGACCGCGGGGAAGAAGTTCTTGGGGACGCTGCCGCCGAAGACTTCCTCGGCGAAGACCATCTCTTCGCTCTCCTCGTTGGGCTCGAAGCGGATCCAAACGTCACCGAACTGGCCGCTGCCGCCGGTCTGCTTCTTATGACGGCCCTGCTTGGAGACCGTCTTGCGGATCTTTTCACGGTAGGGCACGCGCGGCGTGTCGAGCACGACCTCGACGCCGAAGCGGCTCTTGAGCTTGTTGACGAGCACGTCGATCTGAATATCGCCCGCGCCGGAGACGACCATCTGGTGCGTTTCGGCGTTGTTGACGACGCGGAAGGACGGATCTTCCTCGTTCAAGCGGTTGAGGCCCTGGGCCATCTTGTCCTCCTGGCCGCGGGTCTTGGGCGCGATGGCGACGCTGTAGCAGGGCTCATCGAACGGGATGGGCTCGATCTTGACGACCTTGCGCGGCTCGCAGAGCGTATCGCCGGTCTTGACCTTGTCCATCTTGGCGATGGCGCCGATGTCGCCGCAGGTGAGCTCCTTGACCTCGGTATACTTCTTGCCCTTGGGGATGTACAGGCGGCCGAGCTTCTCGGTCTCGCCGGTGCGGGCATTGACCATGGGCATATCGGGCTTGATGGAGCCGGAGAGCACCTTGACGTAGGAGTACTTGCCGTACTGGTCGGAAATGGTCTTGAAGACGAACGCGGTCGGCAGTGCGCCGGGCGCGACGACAAACTCGGAGGACTCGCCGTCCTCATTTTCGGCCATCAGGGCGCGGGCGTCCTGCGGCTTGGGAAGAAGCTCGACGATGGTATCCATCAGGATGCGCGTGCCCATGCCCTGAATGGCGGAGCCGCACACGACAGGGAAGAGGGACAGGTCCTTGACGCCCTGGCGCAGGCCATGGATCATCTCGGCATAGGTGAAGTCTTCACCGGCGAAGAACTTTTCCATAAATTCCTCGCTCGTCTCGGCGACGGACTCCTTGAGCGCGTCGTAGAGCTCATCGAGCACGGGCTTTTTGTTCTCAGGCACTTCGATCTCGACGCGGCCGCCGCCGGGGCCGAACTCGAATGCGCGCTTATGCAGCACGTCGATGATGCCGATGACCTTCTTGCTCTCGTCCCAGATGGGGGCGACAACGGGGGCGATGTTCTTGCCGAAGCGCTCGCGCAGCGTGTCGAACGCGGCGTTGTAGTCGGAGTTCTCCTCGTCGGTCTTGGAGATGTAGAGCAGACGGGGGAGAGCGTTCTTCTCGCAATATTTCCACGCCTTTTCTGCACCGACGCTCATGCCGGCCTTGGCCGAGCAGACGATGACGGCAGCGTCGGCAGCCTGAACGGCCTCCGCGACCTCACCGGCGAAGTCGAAGCCGCCGGGCACGTCGAGCACGTTGATCTTGCAGCTGTCGTATTCCACGGGAGCCACGGCCAGAGAAATGGAGATCTGGCGGCGGATCTCTTCGGGATCGTAGTCACAAACGGTGTTGCCGTCGGCAATTCTGCCCAGACGGTCCGTGCCGCCGGTGAGATACAGCATGCTCTCAGCGAGGGTGGTCTTGCCGCTGCCGCTGTGGCCAAGCAGCACGATATTGCGGATGTCTTTTGCACTCATAATGGGTCAGTCTCCTTCCGAAAATCGTAAATCCCAGATCGGCTCGCGCCATAAGATGGGATAATACTCAATGCAGAAATGATATCATGTTTTTCTCTCCATTACAACCATATTTTTCCGCAAATTTTCGTTTTCTTCGTTCGAAGTGTCAATAACGATCGCTAAGCAGGGCGTCGACCAGCGCGCTGAGCGACCACAAAAGTACGTAAATAAGCAGAGAAAACGGCGTGAGCACGCTGTATGCGCCGACAAAAGTTAAATAAAATGCAAGGAGCGTTGACGCTGTGGCGGCTAAAAATGCAAGCACCGTGCACCGCTTGGCGGACGCGCAGAGCCGCTTGCTGCCGAGCACGACCTCGGCATACGGCATGAGGCCTTCGCGCATGAGCAACGCATACGGCCGCCCGCCGCCGCGCTCGGAGAGCGCCAAGCGCGTCGAGAGCTTGGGATAGACCGCGCGCGCGTCGGTGCCGAACTTACGCTTTAAGAGTGCAGGGGTGATGTTGCCGTCGCGCACGGCGAGCACGGGGGTGATGCGGCTGTGGTGCAGGGCGTGGAGCGCCCAGTCGACATTTTCCGCGGGCATGTACTTCACGGCGAACACCGCGATGAGCGTGCCGTCGACCGAGAGGAACACGCCGGTCTTGAGGCCAAGGTTTCGCGGCAGGTTCACGCCGCGCTTTCTCATAAAGCCCGCCGTGCCGAAGAGCACCGTTTCGCCGTGGATGCGGCCGCCGACGCCGCCCTCTTCGTAAAAGTCGACGTCCTCGACCTGCTCGCGGAAGCCGCCGTCGCTGGCGAGAAGATTGTCAAAAAGGCGGCTCAGGCCGCTTTCGGATGCATGGGCCATCGTCGCGGCGTAGGAGATGACCTTGCCGCTCTCCTCGCCAAACACTTTGAGCCCGCCGAGCGTGACTGTTCCGGGCGGGAACAGGTCGCCATCGGTCAGAATGACGCAGTTGCTCCGGCGGATAGCGTCCGCGCCGGAAAAGCCCGCCACGGCGCTGCCGCTTTTGGCAAGCCGCGCGGCAATGCGCTTGAGCGGCAGCGCACACACCATCGGGAACGCGAGCAGGTTCGCGCTCGCGAGCATCACCGAGAGGTTCCACGCAAGCAGCGCGTTCTGCTTCGTCTCGAGCGTCGAGAGCACGCCGAACACGACCGCCGCCGCGAGGAAGACCGGCAGCAGCACGCTCTGCCAGCGCGAATAGGGGTCGTTTGCGCGCGCGGAATTCGAAAATCCGCCCGGCAGGCCCACGCGCTTGGCCGCGCCCCCTGCCGTCACGGTGACGATATACGGCGCGTTGCCGATGGCCGCGATGCGGAACGTGTCATACATGCCGTGCAGGCGCAGGCTTTCGCCCAGCAGCGCGCAGTAGACCGACATCGCCCCCAGCACCGGCAGCGGCAGCGACAGCGCCGCGCGCGCGGGAAGAAAAGCATAGAGCGCCGTATCGAGCAGCGTGACAAGGCATAGAAGCATCGTCAAAAAGCCCGACGTGACTTTTCCCTGTTTGAGCGAGCGCAGCGCGCCCGCAAAAATGCGCCAGCCGATGGCGCAGACGATCGCCTCGACCGCCAGCAGCGGCAGCGCGCGGATCATCAGATCAGCGGTGTACGCCTCCGGCAGGATGGAAAAATGCTCCAGCACCGCCATGACGCACAGCAAAAGCGTGAAAATACCCGCCCCACGGCGCGCCTTCGTCGCGCCAGAGAGCTGCGCGCGGTAGTCGGAGAGCGTTTCGGTCAGCGGCGGCTCGGGGAGCTCGGGTTCGGGCTCTTCGAATTCTTCTTCCTCGTCCTCTTCCTCCTCCGCGTCGTCGTAGAGCTGCTCGGTGTCGCGCATCTTGCGGCGGGAGAACAAACCGCGGCGCGGCGGCTCCTCCTCGATGACCGTGTCCTCGCGCTCGGAGAGCGCCTCCTGCACGGTCTGGGCCAGGATGTCCTGCAAGCTCATGGACTTGGGCTCGTCGTCCTGCGCGGGCTCTTCTTCGGGAGTTTCTTCCGGCTCGGCTTCCACCGGCTCTTCGGCCTTTTTCGCGCCGGGGAAGGGGATGACGGGGATGCGGGCGGTCTCATCCGCCGTTTCATCCACCGTTTTTTTCGCCGCCTCCGCCTTTTTCGGCAGGGGGACGACCTTCGCCGACTGCTTTTCCTCCGCGGGCGGCTCGCTTGCTTTTTCTTCCGGTTCGGGCGCGGCGGGCGTGCCGCTGCCGTACTCGGCCAGAATGCTCTCGAGCGTGAACTCCGCGTCCTCGTCCATGCTGCGGGCCGTGTTTTTCAGCAGCAGCTCGGAGTCGGCGAGCGTTTCTTCAAATTCAAGGTCTTTGGGGTCCATATCGTTCCTTCTTTACCGTCACTGCCCCAAGCGCTGGCGCACCGCCTCGTAGAGGAGGATGGCCGCCGCCGCGGAGGCGTTGAGCGACGAAATTTTACCCTTCATCGGGATGCTGACGAGGAAGTCGCACTTTTCGCGCACCAGTCTCGTCATGCCGTCGCCCTCGCTGCCGATGACGATGGCCGCGGGGCCCTTGAGGTCCGCGGAGTATAGGTCGCTCGTGCCCTCGGCCGCCGTACCGAAGACCCAGACGCCCTCTTTTTGCAGCTGCTCCAAAAGCGCGGGGATGTTCGGCACGCGCGCGACGGGCACATAGCTCACCGCACCCGCGCTCGTCTTGGCGACAATGCTCGTGAGGCCCGCGCTGCGGCGCTTGGGAATGACGACGCCATGCGCGCCCGCGCACTCCGCCGTGCGGATGATCGCGCCGAGGTTATGCGGGTCGGAGATCTCGTCGCAGACGACGATCAAGGGGTTTTCGCCTTTTTCGCGCGCGATGTTCAAGATATCCTCAACACTGACATATTCGCGCACGCTCGTGAGCGCGATGACGCCCTGATGGGCGTGCGTGCGGGACATGAAGTCGAGCTTGCGCTTGTCCGCGTCCACGACGACCACGCCCGCGGCGCGGGCGGTCGAGGCGATGTGGCCGAGCGTCTTGTCGGTCTCGCCCTTCTGGATGAAAATTTTGTCGATGGTCGCGCCCGCGCGCAGCGCTTCGATCACGGCGTTGCGGCCCTCGATGATGCCGTCGGCCTCCGCGTCCTGCACGCGCGCGGTCTTTTCCTTGCGTTCCTTATCCATAAAAGAAATTTCTCCTTGTGACAAATTTTTATAGAATACTCCATTGCAACTATAACACAGAACAAGGGCAAGATAAAGAGGGCGCAAAACAAAAGTTCATCGAAAATTCACCGTAGAAAACTTGTGCGATTTTCTTATATATGGTATAGTTGAAATCACTAATTCAAAAAGTGCGCATCTTCGCATTTTTCTGTCTCCCGACAGGAGGAACAACATGGAGCCAAACAACAGAAACAACCGCAATCGCGGCGACAAGAACCGCCGGCGCGGCGGGGGCATGTGGTCGATCGTCCTATGGGCGCTGCTGCTGACGATCGGCGTGAACTACCTCTCCGTCATGCTCGACCAGGCCCGCACCGCCGAGTCTTCGTGCGAGATCGCATACAGCGAGCTTGTCGAACTCGTGGAGGAGGGGAAGGTCAAGTCCATCGAATTCGGCGACACGGTCTTCACCATCACGCCGGTCGACGGCTTTACCTACACGGATGACGACGGCAAGAGCTATGATCAGAACTATACGCTCTTCACCACCATCATTCCCGACGCGACGGAAAAGCTGATCACCCTGTGCGATGAGCACGGCGTGACCTACACCAAGCCCTATCAGCCGCCCGTTTCGCCGATCCTCACGTTCATGGTGTGCTATATTCTGCCCACGGTGCTGATGGTCGGCGCGTTCATGCTGCTGATGAACTTCATCACGAAAAAGTCCGGCGGTATGGGCGGCATCGGCGGCATCGGCAATGTCGGCAAGGCCAACGCCAAGGTCTACATGGAAAAATCCACCGGCGTGACGTTTGCGGACGTCGCCGGTCAGGACGAGGCGAAAGAATCGCTCGTCGAGATCATCGACTTTCTGCACAACCCCGAAAAATACACCGCCATCGGCGCAAAGATCCCCAAGGGCGCGCTGCTCGTCGGCTCTCCCGGTACGGGTAAAACGCTGCTGGCCAAGGCCGTTGCGGGCGAGGCGAAGGTACCGTTCTTCTCGATCTCCGGCTCTGACTTTGTCGAGATGTTCGTCGGCGTCGGCGCGAGCCGCGTGCGTGACCTCTTCGCCGAGGCGTCGAAGGTCGCCCCCTGCATCATCTTCATCGACGAGATCGACACCATCGGCAAATCCCGCGACGGCAGCCGCTACGGCGGCGGCAACGACGAGCGCGAGCAGACGCTCAACCAGCTGCTCGCCGAAATGGACGGCTTTGACCCGAGCAAGGGCGTCATCGTGCTTGCCGCGACGAACCGCCCGGAGGTGCTCGACAAGGCGCTGCTGCGCCCCGGCCGCTTCGACCGCCGCATCACCGTCGACCGCCCGAACCTCGCCGGCCGCTTAGCAACGCTGCAGGTCCACACGCGCGGCATCAAGCTCGCCGAGGACGTGGATCTTAAGAAGGTCGCGCTCGCGACCGCGGGCTGCGTGGGTGCGGACCTTGCCAACCTCGCCAACGAGGCGGCGCTCCGCGCCGTGCGCAAGGGACGTAAGCTCGTCACGCAGGAGGACATGCTCGCGGCGTTCGAGTTCGTCATCGCGGGCAGCGAGAAGAAAGGCAGCGTCCTCACCGAGTTTGAAAAGAAGCTCGTCGCCTATCACGAGGTCGGCCACGCGATGGTCGCCTACAAGCAGAAAAACGCCGAACCCGTGCAGAAGATCACGATCGTCCCGCACACCGAAGGAAGCCTTGGCTACACGCTCCTGATGCCTGAAGAGGACAAGACGAACCTGCGCACGCGCGATGAGCTGATGGCGAAGATCGCCGTCTCGATGGGCGGCCGCGCGGCCGAAGAGGTCGTGATGAACACGATGACCAACGGTGCCTCGCAGGATATTCAGGAGGCGACGAGCATCGCGCGCAACATGGTCGCCATGTACGGTATGAGCGACGCGGTCGGCATGGTCGCGCTCGGGTCGGTGCGCAATCAGTACCTCGACGGCGGTTACGGCCTCGACTGCGCGCAGGATACCGCCGCCATCATGGACCGCGAGGTCAAGCGCATTCTCGACGAGTGCTACAAGGACGCCGTACAGGTCATCCGCGACAACCGCGAGGATATGGACAAGGTCGTCGCCTACCTCCTTGAAAAGGAGACCATCACGGGCGGCGAAATGGTCGCCATCCTCGAAGGCCGCGATCCCTCGACCGTCGAAGAGGCCTACGCCTCCACGCGCAAGAGCGACGATGGCTTCCGCCCCTCGCAGCCGAGCGTGATCGAAGCGCCTGCCAAGCACATTTCGATGACGAGCGAAAAGATCGAAATGCCGCCGGAGGACAAGGGCAAAGATGCTCAGATTGAGGACAAGCCCTCGACTGAGCCCGAAACGCCGGATACTTCCGCGGAAAACACTGACGAAAACAAATAAACAACCAAAAAAATCCCCGCTGTAAAAACAGCGGGGATTTTTTATATCAATTTATACCACTTGGAATAAGTAGAACTTGAGGTAATCCGTCTCTGGCACGTTCCAGAGGATGGGGTGGTCGCAGCTCTGCGTGCGCGCTTCGATCTGCCGCAGCTCGACGCCCGCGTCCGCGGCGGCGGAGCGCAGCATGCGCTCAAAGCGCTCGGCGGGCATGAAGTGGCTGCACGAGGCGGTCGCAAGGTAGCCGCCGCGCGGCAGCAGGCGCATCGCGCGCAGGTTGATCTCCTTGTACCCCTTTTCGGCGTTGTTCGCCGTGCGGCGAGACTTTGTGAACGCCGGGGGATCAAGGATGATGAAGTCATAGGGCTTTTCGTGCGCGGCCTCGAGCTGCGGGAGCAGGTCGAAGACGTCGGCGGCGAGAAAGTCCATTTTGTCCTCAAGGCCGTTGCGCGCCGCGTTCGCGCGCGCCATTTCGATGGCGCTCTCGGACACGTCCACCGCCGTCACGTGCTCCGCGCCGCCTTTGGCGGCGTTGAGCGCGAACGAGCCCGTGTGCGTGAAGCAGTCGAGCACGCGCTTGCCGCGCGCGAGGTGCGCGACGGCGAGGCGATTGAACTTCTGGTCGAGGAAAAAGCCCGTCTTCTGTCCGTTTTCGACATCCACACGGTAGAAAACGCCGTTCTCGCAAATTTCAGTGATGGGGCTCTCGGGCGTTTTTTTGCCGGGGAGGGGAAACCAACCCTTGTTCTGCGTCAAGCCCTCCTTTTCGCGAAGCACGACATCGTTGCGCTCAAAAAGGCCGTCGATCGTCTCGCCGTCCTGCTCCAGCACCTCGACAATGAGGGGGAAGAGCATGTCCTTGATCTTTTCCATGCCGAGCGAGAGCGTCTGCGTGACGAGCAGGTTTTCAAACCGGTCGACCGTCAGGCCGGGGAAGGCGTCCGCCTCGCCGAAGATCAGGCGGCAGCAGCCGGTCTGCCCGTCCATGACCGCCTTGCGGTAGTCCCAGGCGTAGCGCACGCGCCGCCGCCAGAAGCCTTCGTCGAAGCGGTCGTTCGCGTTGCGCGAGACGATGCGCACGCGGAGCTTGCTCAAGCGGCTCAAAAAGCCCGTTCCGAGGTACTTGCCCTTTTCCGACACCACGTCGACGAGCGCGCCGTTTTCGCACTCGCTCTCGTCCGGCTCGCGGGCGACGTCGGAGTCGTACACCCAGGGGTGGCCGCTCTCGAGCCAGCGCGTGCCCTTGGCGGTGACGGTCAGGATCGGATAGTCGCGTGCAGCTTTCATAGATCAAAATTCCTTCTTTAAAACAAGTTTTCCCCATCATACCACGGCAAAAGCCGCGGCACAACTCATTTGTTGAGGAAAAACAGCCCCGTAAGGCACAGCGCAAGGCCCACGAGCTTGTTGACCGTGATGGCCTCGTGGTAGACAAGATACCCAATGAACACCAAAATCGTCGCGATGGCCGCCGCAGACGACACCTGAAACGCGCTGACCGGCCAGCCCGCCTTGTAGGCGTGCATGCTGCCAGCTTCCAAACCGACGACCGCGAGACCGAGCAGGTACGGCGCCCAGTTCATCTGGCTGTATTCGTGCAGAAGGTTCGCCCCGCCGCGGTTCGTCACAAAATACAGGATGCCCGAAAAGATCGAGCCGATCAGATACGTGACCGTGAGCGACGCGAGCGGATCAACGCTCTCGGGCAGCGATTTGGCGCAGATGTGATACACGGTGTTCGACGCCACAACGAGAATGAGCGGCCAGAAGTAAGCCATAAATATTCCCTCCTATTCAAAGGCCGGATGCAAAACGGCAGCCAGACTTCCGCCTGACTGCCGGTAGGTGCGCACCCGTAATAGACAAGGAAAGTGTATCAGCGGCGCGCGCTCTTGTCAAGGAAAATCCCGCCGCGGCGGCGATTCCGACAAATTTGTAAGCGACAGTTCATACAACCTGCCGCTTGTATTTTCCGCTCCGCCATGCTACCATAAAAATGTCATATCAATCCCAGCCGCGCTTGCGGCGCAGACTTTAATGGAGGCAAATTATGAGCTATCCCAAGACCGGCGAAGAAGTTTACGTCAGCCTGAACCTGTCTAACACGATGCTCACGGGTCTCGGCAAGGGCACGATCACCCGCGAGGACGTTTCTGTGGACTACCTGAAAAAGCTGTTTATGCAGCACGGCGTCATCGTCTCGGCCAAGCCCGAGTACCGCAACATCATGGAACGCGTGAACAGCACCTATGACTTAGGGCTTGAAATTCCCGCAAAGCTCCAGCTCTTCCAGCTCTCCGAGCAGCACCGCCGCCTGGTGGTCGTGAATATCTCCGGCCTTCAGCGCAAGAACGGCTCGCTTCTCCCGTCCTACACGGAAGAGGAGCTTGACGAGGCAACGTTCACGTTCGTCAAGTACTACGTGCAGGGCGAGCACTACGACGAGCTTGTCGAGGAGAACAAGAAACTGCGCTACGAGCTCGAGCAGGAGATCTCCTGGAGAAACCGCACGGATTCCGAGGGCTAAAGTTCTCAACACCTTACATCACAAAACACATCACAAAAAAGGAAGAGGTTCCCGTCGGGAACCTCTTCCTTTTTGGCTTCTTGTAAAAGCGTCGCAGACTTTGCCGTCCGCAGACGGCAAATGATTCTGATTCGTTTTTTCTGACGACATGTGCGTCAGAAAAAACACTTTGCAGGCCGCAAGTGTGGAAAACGCCCGCCAATGGCGGGTGTTTTATGCGCGCAGAGGCCTGAAAGCCTCCTCAAAAAGTGGCTTTGCCGCTTTTTGAAATTACTTCTCTTCAAGCAGCCCCTTGAAGCTCGCGGCGAGACCGGCGAGGCTCTGAATTTCGCTCGGGACGATGATCTTCGTCGCCTGACCGTCGGCGGCCTTTTCGAACGATTCGAGCGCCTTGATCTTGACGACCTGATCGTTGGGGTTGGCCTCGTTGAGCATCTTGATGGAGTCGGCGAGCGCCTTCTGCACGTTCAGGATGGCCTGCGCTTCACCCTCGGCCTTGAGGATGGCGGCCTGACGCTCGGCCTCGGCCTTGAGGATGGCCGCCTGCTTTTCGGCGTCCGCGCGCAGGATGGTGGACTGCTTTTCGCCCTCGGCCACGAGGATCTGGGACTGCTTCTGGCCCTCGGCCTGCAAGATGGACTCGCGGCGTTCGCGCTCGGCCTTCATCTGCTTTTCCATCGCGTTCTGGATCTCACGCGGCGGCAGGATGTTCTTGAGCTCCACGCGGTTGACCTTGATGCCCCACGGGTCGGTGGCCTCATCGAGGATAGAGCGCATCTTGGCGTTGATGACATCGCGGCTCGTGAGCGACTGGTCGAGCTCCATCTCGCCGATAATGTTACGCAGCGTCGTCGCCGTCAGGTTCTCGATGGCGTTCATCGGGTGCTCGACACCGTAGGTGTAGAGCTTGGGGTCGGTGATCTGGAAGTAGATGACCGTGTCGATCTGCATCGTGACGTTATCCTTCGTGATGACGGGCTGGGGATCGAAGTCGGCCACCTGCTCTTTGAGGCTGACCTTCTTCACGACGCGCTCGAAAAACGGAATTTTGAAGTGCAGGCCCACACCCCAGGTCGCGCTGTAAGCGCCGAGGCGCTCAACGACGTAGGCGCGCGACTGCTGCACGATCTGGATGTTCGTGACGAGCACCAGAAGCACCAGCAGCACTAAAATGCCGATACCGATATAGCCGATCCATTCCATAGTTCTTTTCCTCCTAAAATGTTGTGTAATTTGGGGTTACTCTCTTCTCTCGGTCTCTTTACTCTCGCGCACGTAGAGCTTGACGCCCTCCATGCGAACGATTCTTGCCATTTTCCCCTTAGGGATGATATTGCCGTCTTCGCTGCGCGCCGTCCATGTCTTGCCGTCGATGTACACAGCGCCCGTGGCGTTCTCGTTGTCCACCGTTTCGGTCACCTTGGCCTCGTGGTGCAGCACACGGTCGGCATTCGTGGGCACGATAGTCTTATCCAGCATCTTGCGCGCAAGGGGTCTTGTTGCGATGAGCGCCAGAATGGATACGATCAGGAAAGCCGCGAATTGCAGCCACAGCGCCGCGCCCAGCTCCGTCGCCACCAGCGCGGCCACCGCGCCCACGACGAACCAGATTGACACCAGCCCCGCCGTCGCCGCCTCGGCAATGCCGAAGATGATGATGGCGGCGATCCAGATAATGGTCATCATTTCATCTGCTCCTCCTTTCAAACTGCGCATACAGTAGACGTATGCCGGACCGATCATCGCGATGACGGTCAGCAGCATGATCCCGATGCTTTTGTTGTAGGGCGACAGATTCGCATACAGGTTCGACAACTCGCTGCCGAGCGTGCGCGCGGACAGCAGCGGGGCTTCGACCGGCGGCTCGCCGGGGGTGGGGACTTCTTCTTTGAACAGCTCGTCCATCGTTACGCCGTAGCGGTTGCAGATGAAGATGATCTTCTCCATCTCAGGGTAGCCGCGGCCCGACTCCCAGCGCGAGACCGACTGGCGCGAGACCTGAAGCTGTTCGTCAAATTCCTCCTGCGTCAGTCCGCTGCGTTTGCGGACCTCCTGGAGCCGCTCGCCAAATGCCATTGCGTTCCCTCCGTTTCTCTGTCTGAGGATAAGATACCAAAACCGCGCGTCCATTTCCAGCAACTTTAGTGTTGCATTCCGTGTTTTTTCGAAAAATTTCGCGCAAGTTTGATGTTACATTCATGTGACAGCGCGCTTTCCGCGCTGTTTTTCCTATTGTACCACACGCTCCACCGCTTTACCATGCTTATTTTGACGCGGCGATTGCCTTTTTTGTTCCCATCCGCTATACTATGAACAAATCATTTTTTCGGGAGCGTTATTATGCTGGAATTTGTCATTCCCTGCCTCTTGGGCCTTGAGAGCTTAGTGGGCGATGAGATCAAAAAGCTGGGGCTTTCTGATGTGCGCGTTGAGAACGGCCGCGTCCTCTGCCGCGGCGAGGCGCGCGACATCGCTCGGCTCAACATCAATCTGCGCTGCGGTGCGCGCGTCATTCTGGTTCTGCACAAGTTCCGCGCGACGGATTTTGAATCGCTCTTTCAGGGCGTGCGCGCGGTGCATTGGGAGGACTGGATCCCGCGCGAGGGCGAATTCCCCGTCGTGGGCTATTCCATCAACTCGACGCTCCATTCCGTACCCGCCTGCCAGTCGATCGTCAAAAAGGCGGTCGTCGACCGCCTGAGCGCGGCCTACGGCATCGCGCAGTTCCCTGAGACGGGGCGGCGATATCAGGTGCGCTTTTCCATCATGAAGGACGAGGTCACCGTCGGGCTCGACACCTCGGGCGATGGACTCTACAAGCGCGGCTACCGCGCGCAGGGCGTGGCCGCCCCGCTCAAGGAAACGCTCGCCGCCGCAATGGTCAAGCTCTCGCACTACAATGGCCGCGACCCGTTCTGCGACCCGTTCTGCGGCAGCGGCACCATCGCCATCGAGGCGGCGCTCATCGCGCGCAACCGTGCGCCGGGCCTCAACCGCAGCTTTGCCGCCCAGCACTGGGCCACGCTCGATAAAATGCTCTGGCTCGACGCAGCCGACGAGGCAATGGACAAGGAATTCCACGGCAAGTACGAGATCTGGGGCGGCGACATCGACCCCGACGCCGTCGAGCTCTCACGCCACAACGCGGAATTGGCCGAGGTCGATGACATCGTGAAATTCGAGGTCGATGACGCCACGCGCTTCCACTGGGGCGGGCTCTATGGCCGCATCGTGACGAACCCGCCGTATGGCGAGCGCCTTCTTGAGCGCGAAGAGGCGGGCGAGCTCTATAAAGCCTTCGGCAAGGCGATGGATAAGCTGCCCGACACCTGGCGGGTGTATGTGCTGTCGTCACATCCTGACTTTGAGCGCTGCTACGGGCGCTTTGCCGATAAGAAACGTAAGTTGTACAATGGCATGCTCAAATGTGATCTTTTCATGTATGGAAAAAGATTATAATGCCGCGCGCTGCGCGGCGGGGGAGCTCCCGCACCGTGCGGGAGTGCGTTAAAGGGGGATATTCTCTTTCTCAGAAAGAGAATATCCCCCTTTTAATCCCCCAAGAGAAAGGACGAGGGGCCTTCCCCCTCGACCCCGCACATTGGCAGTCTCGATCTTGAAGAGCTGCACGCGCTGCGCAATGTAAGTGCGGTGTACATGGCTTCGCCATGAATCCCTACGTTTCGTGACAACTCTCAACCGCGCCTTACTATCGTGAGGCGCGAGTGACGTTTGCTCGGCGGCAGACTGCTTGCTGAATGCGGCATTGCTGCGCTCGCCGCATTGTAGGGACTGGCGGTAGACGGGAATTAGGCTGTACTCCTACAAGATGAGCAGAGCGGCAGCGGATGATAGAAGCAGAGGCAAGTCGTATAGCAACGCTAAACGCGGCTCCGCCGCGCGCAGGCATTCCCATTCCGGAGGCATAGGAGTCATTCAAGTCCGAGACTGCCAATCTAATCCCTTTCTCTTGGGGGATTAAAAGGGGGCCATTCTCTTTTGTGAAAGAGAATGGCCCCCTTTTGTGCCGCGGCGCGCACGCCGCTCTCCCCTCCCGCATAGTGCGGGAGTATCATCAATCCTTTTGATAAATCGCCAGCCCAAACGCCAGTTGGGCACTAAGCTCCTGAGCCCGCTCAGCCTTTTGCTGGTCTTTAGCGCCAGTTTTATAATAGTATGGTGTCATGCGGAACAAAGATAGAATATCCTCATTACAGGATAAATGAATGATATCGCGCACTTCACGCGTTTCGACGAGCGTGAAGCCCTCAGTCTCGAGCGGCGTGGGCGGGTTGTCGCGCGGCGTGTCGTAGATGAGCGCTTTGAGCTCCCACAGATGCTCGCGCAGGGGATAGGCGCGCAGAAGATAGCCGCTGCGCTTCAGCACGCGCGCAAATTCCTCCGGCACGAAAGGGGAGAAGATATTGAGCACCTCGTCGACGCTGCCGTCTTCGACCGGCAGGTGCGCGCACGAGGCGACACAGAGCGTGAAGTCCGGCGAGCGCTTCGATGCGTACTGGAGCGCGGTCTTCGAAATGTCGACGCCTAAAAGCTCGCCGTGCTTGCCCGCTTTTTCGATGGCGCGCAGAACGGCAAGAGAATAAATTCCCTCGCCGCAGCCTGCGTCGAGGACCGTCGCCTCCGGCGGTGTGAACTCCGCCGCGGCGTCCGCAACGGCGGCGATGAAGCGGTCGTAATAGCCCTTGTCCAAAAAGTCGCGGCGGGCGCGTACCATGAGCTTGTCATCCCCGTGGTGGCCCTGCGAGGAGTTGAGCAGGAGGTTGACGTATCCGCTCTTGGCGATGTCAAAGCTGTGGTTTTTCGGGCAGAGATAGGCCCCCGCGCGTTTTTCAAGCGCCCCAGCGCAGACGGGGCAGCGCAAATTGACCATCAGAACAGCCCCACCTGCTGCGGCACCTCGCTCCGGCCGAGCGAGCGGAGCTGCTGCTGGTTTTCCTCGGCCAGCGCGTCGGCGATGGTGATCTTGCGGACGATATTTTTCATCGTCTCGTCAAAGAGCGTCCCGTCGCGGTAGTCCGCGGGGAAGATGAAGTCCACGCGCCCCTTGGCGAGCAGGTCCTCCACGCCCGCGCGGTTGCTGTCCTGATACACGGCCACCGCCTGCCCGCCGTAGGCGCGCATCATCTTCATGCACGGCACGTCGGAAAGGCCGTCGCCGATGTAGATCATGTTCGTGAACGGGATGCGCTTGGAGTCGTCGGGCATCGAAGCGTTGAGCTCCTTGTCCTTCGCGACGTCGAGTATTCCCTTGTTGATGCGGTAGACAAACTGGGTCTTGTTTGTGAAGTTGACGTCGAGCTTCGGCCACGAGGCGAGGCCCTCTTCGTTGTAGAAGAATTCGCAGGCGTAGATCTCCTTAAATTCGTGGCTCACGCCGCTGCCCTCGATGATCTCGCGCAGGCCGGAGGAGAGCACGTAGTGCTCGATCTCCACGCCCAGCGTTTCGCCGAAGGCGTTGATGCGCGAGAACCAGTCCTGCACGCCGGGGAACAGCTCAATCGCATGCCCGCAGGAGACGAGGTAGTCGCGGTCCAGGCGGATGCCCTTTTTGCGGCACTCCTCGATCATCGTGTACATGTAGGCGAGCAGGCCGTCCATGCGGTTCTCAAAGCCGAAGGAATTCGCGATGCTCCAGAACTCGCCGGGCGTGTAGCCGAGCGAGGGGATGAACGTATAGTCCTGCATGTCGGTCGTGCAGAGGGTCTTGTCAAAGTCGTAGAGAAAGGCGATGATGGGCTTTTTGTTCATGTCGTCTCCTTTTCGCCGCGCTGCGGCCAAAGAAAAAATAAAAGGGCGGCCAAAACCGCCCTTTTGCTCTTACTCTTCTCCGTGATAGTTGCGGCCGAACTTGAGGTCATCCAGACGGATGGCATGGCTGGCCGTTTCCACAAACGGGCTGTCGTCCGGCTCGAGCGGCTCTGCCTTGGGCTCCTCGGCCTTCGGCGCGCTCTGCTCCTCTGCCGGAGCGGTCTCCTGCGCCTTTTCGGGCGCGGCCTCCTCCGCCGCGGGGCGGAAGGACGCGAGGATATTTTCCTCGATGGCGTTCACGTCGGCCTCGGTCTTCTGCTCGGTCTTTTCGCCGCCCGCGATCTCCTCGGGCGTTAGGTCGGGCGCGCGCTCGATGAGCGCAAGCTGCGCCTGCGCAAGCTCGCGCGTCTTCTGCAAAAATTCCGCCGTCGCGGCCTTGGCCGCGTTCAATCGGCGCTGCTCAAGCTCGACATCGCTCTGCAGCGCGCCGATCTTGGCGCGGGCTTCGTCCTCCGCGCCGGCGAGCATGGTCTTTTTCTTCTCCTCGGCCTCTTCGACCATGGTGTTGGCCATGCGCTGGGCGGTCAGGAGAGCGGCGCGCATGGAATCCTCCGTCGCGCGGTACTCCTCCACCTTGTCGACCAGCACCTTGAGCTTGGCCTTGAGGGCGGCGTTTTCTTTATAGAGCGAGGTATAATCGTCGGTCAGTTCGTCGAGAAACTCGTCGACCATCGCCATATTATATCCGCCGAAGGCCGCTTTGCTGAAAGCGCGGCCGGAAACTTCCTGCGGTGTCAGCATGCTATCCCACTCTCCGTTTCTTTACAGGTAGAGGCCGTTATTTTCCAGCTCGTCGATCAGATCGCCCATGATATCCACATGATAGGGCGTGATGATGTACGTGTTGGCCGCGACCTTTTTGATCTTGCCCTCGCCCGCGTAGGCCACGCCGGAGAGGAAGTCGATCAGTCTTCTTGCAATGTCCTTGTTCGTGGACTCAAGGTTGATGACCACCGTGCGCTTTTCCTTCAGATGGTCGGCGATCTCGCTCGCGTTTTCAAAGCGCTCGGGCTTGACGAGCACGACCTTGAGCTGCGTGGTCGCGTTGATGTTCACGACCTTGTTGCGGCGGTCCTCCGCCTTGCGCTCGGCGCTGCGGCGGTCGGCAAAGGCGCCCGTGTCGCCGCGGTCTCTCAGATCGGGGAAATCATCTTCATATTCCTCGTCCTCATCCTCGTAGGGGTGAGCCCACTTTTTCAGATCATCCAAAATACCCATGGTATCAAGACCTCCTCGATCAAATCGTATAATTGCGGGCGCCGAAGATCGCCGTGCCGACGCGCACCATCGTCGCGCCTGCGCGCACCGCGTCCTCGTAGTCGCCGCTCATGCCCATTGACAGTATATCAAGTGTATTATCATACAACTTGGCATTGATGTCAACAAAAAGTGCATGAACTTTTTCAAAGTAGGGCAGGCTGCCGTGCTCGCCCTCGGCGACCGGCGGGATGCACATGAGGCCGCGCACGCGGACATTTGCGCACTTTTTGCCCTCTTCCGCCGCCTGCTCCAGGCTCTCGGGCGCAAAGCCGCTCTTGGCCTCCTCGCCGCCGATATTCACCTCAAGCAGGATATCCTGCACGATGCCCAGCTTCTCGGCCTGCTTGTCGATGGCAGAGAGCAGCTCGAGCGAGCCGACCGATTCGATCATCGCGACCTTGCCAACAACATTTTTCACCTTGTTGCGCTGGAGGTGGCCGATAAAGTGCAGGGGCGCGCCGTCATAGGCGTGCTCGGCGAGCTTTTTCGTCATCTCCTGCTCGCGGTTCTCGCCCAGCACGTCGATGCCTGCGGCGATGGCGGCGCGGCAGGCGTCCGCGTCGTTCATCTTGCTCGCGCCGACGAGGGTAATTTCGCTTACGTCGCGGCCCGCCTCCTTGGCGGCCGCGGCAATGTTTGCGCGCACGCGCGCGATGTTTTCAGCAATGCTCATTTCTAATCTACGACCTTTCCGTTATATAGCTCCCCTGCCGAAACGATGACCTCATCGTTCGGGCGCAGGGTGTAAAGGGACTTTTGGCTCTCCGTCGCGGCTTCGATCGTGCCGGGCTCCACCAGACAGTAGTCGCTGCCCTGATAGACGATGCTCACAGGCTTGAAGTACGCCACGCGCCCGACGAGGCAGTAAACGCCTGACACGCCGTTTTCATCCACGCGCAGCGCGTTTTTCGGCACGCGCAGGCCGTCGTACGCGCTGATGATGAGCTCGGCGTTCTGCTCGCGCAGCAGCGTCATGTAGGATAAGTACCGCGTGCTCTTGAGCACGATCAGGCATTTGCCGTTCTCCGCGGCGCTGATGCGCGTGAGCGTGACGGGCAGGTCAAAGTCGACGCCCGACACCATGCGGAGCGTCAGCCTGCTGTTCTCCTTCAGGGACGCGGCGTCCTCCTCGTTCACGTTCGCGGCAAAGTACCACGCGCTGCCCTGAATGAGTTTGCCCACCGTGGTCGAAACGCTCTGCGGCGCGGCGGACGAAAGCTGCGAGGGCGTCATCGTCTCAAGGACCTCCGGCGTCAGCACGCTTTCATACCCGTCGGCCACGGCGCTGTAAGTCCCCGACACGGGCGCTGTGATGCGCGTCGTGCCGCCGCTCGCCGCGCCCGAGAGCGCAGTGATCTGCGCGTTCAGCTCGTCGAGCTTCGCGGTTAAATCATCGCTGCCGTTGTAGGCGTATTCGCGCTTCAAGACCGTCGTTTTGAGCTGGGGGATCAGCGTGTCGAGCGAGCTGTACGCGCCCGACTCGTAGGCCGCGCGCACGGAGATGATCTGCTCGCGGATGTCGGTATCCAGACGCAGCGCGGTGGCCGCGTCGCTCGAGGCGCTCTTGGCGTACTCAAGCTGCTCTTTCTGCGCGCGCAGTGTCTCGAGCTGCTGCGTGGCGTTCAGCGCGTCGGCCGAGCGGTAGACGGAGGCGATGGTGTCGCCCTGGCCCACGTGCTCGCCCTCGGCGTGCTTGAGCTCGATGAGCGTTTCATTGCAGTCCACGACCTGCTCGTCGCGCACCACGTAGCCCCGCAGGGCAATGGACTGCTCGCTGTGATAGCGGTAGACGAGCGTCGTCGTCTCGGGGCTGACAAAGTAGTTGTAGCCCTGCACGGCGAAATACCCAATGACCGCCAAAAGGAGCAGGATCGTGATGATCTTTGTGGAAACGGATGTAGATTTCATGGCACACTCCCGGATCAGGCGTGCTTACTCCTCACTTTCCTCCGCGCCTTTGAGGTCGATGACCGCGATGGGCACGATCGTTGAGATCGCGTGCTTGTAGAGCATCTGCTGCTTACCGTCGCTCTCCAAGATGACGACAAAGCTGTCAAAGCCCGTGATGACGCCGCGCATCTGGAAGCCGTTGACGAGAAATACCGTCACGCTCGTGCGATTGCGGCGCGCAGAGAGGAGAAATAGGTCCTGAAGGTTTGCGATTTTTTTCATGGCTTTTCTTTCCTTTCTTTTTTGCGGACGGCTTGTCCGCGTTAAAGTCAGGATACGCCATAGGTATGGAGAATTTCTGTCGAAAAAGCGAGGCAATCGGGGAGAATCCTCGTTTTTTTCCAATAAAACCAGTGGATGCTGGGGTCGCGCCGCAGCCACGTGAGCTGGCGCTTGGCATACTGGCGGGAGCGGAGCTTGATCTCGTCGATGGCCTCCTCGCGCGTGGCCCCACCGTCCAAATAGGCAAGCGCCTCTTTATACCCGATGGCCTGCATGGCCGTCACGTCGCGGGGAAGTCCGGAATCGAGCAGCGCTCTGACCTCGTCGAAAAGCCCCGCCTCGACCATTTTGTCGACGCGGAGGTCGATGGCGCGCTTCATGTCGTCCCGATCCTCATAGGCAAGGCCGATGCGCACGGAATCGTAGCGCGGGGGGATGAGTTTCGTCTCCGCGTTGTGCTGTGCCATGGTCTTGCCGGTCTCGTAGTAGACCTCGAGCGCGCGGAGGATGCGCTTTTTGTCGTTCAAATGGAGATTTCCGGCGGTCTCGGGGTCGATGCGTCGGAGCTCGACGAACATCGCCTCGCCGCCCTCCTTGTCCCAGCGGGATTCCAACTCCGCGCGGTATCTGCCGTCCTTGTCACCGCCGGCGAAGCCGTGACCGGCGAGCAGGGCATTGAGGTAAAGCCCCGTGCCGCCGACGATGACGGGCTGCTTCCCGCGCGAGAGGATATCGTCGACGCACTTCGCCGCGCCGTCCGCATAGCGGGCGACAGAGTAGTTTTCCCGCGGGTCGGCGACGCCGACCATGTGGTGCGGGACGCCCTGCATCTCCTCCGCCGTCGGCGCGGCGGTACCAATGACCATGCCGCGGTAGATCTGCATCGAGTCGCAGGAGACGACCTCGCCGCCGAGCATTTTCGCAAGCTCGACGCCGAGCCACGTTTTGCCGCAGCCCGTCGGGCCGACGACGCATACGAGTTTCATTTTCTCCCTCCTGCGCTCACGCGCGCTTGAACATTTTTTCGAGCTCGTACTTCGTGAGCTTGGCTTTCACGGGCCGTCCGTGCGGGCAGAACTGCACCTCGCCGCTCTGCACCTTGTCGACGAGCACGCGCAGCTCGCTTAAATCGCTCTTCCAGCCGCCCTTGATGGCCGCCTTGCAGGCCATCGTGTGCAGCAGCGCGTCGCGCGCGGCGGCGGGGTCGGCGGTGTGGGCGGTGACGAGCTTGTCGGCAAGCTCTTCGAGCGCGGGGATGGCGTCGCCGCTGTCGATATCGGCGGGGATGGCGCGCAGGATCAGGCTCCCGCCGCCGAACTCCTCGCACTCAAAGCCAAATTCGCGCAAAAGCTCCAAATTCGCCGCAAGCGCGCTGTACTCCTCGGCGGCGAACTCCGCCACGAGGGGAGCGAGCAAGGCCTGACACATCAGTGGCTCCTGGTTGGCCTTCATGCGGTCGAAATTCACGCGCTCGTGCGCGGCGTGCTTGTCGATGAGCCAGATGTTTTTATCCTCGTCCTCGCAGACGATGTAGGTGTCGAGCACCTCGCCCGCGATGCGCCACGGCGCGGCGGACGGGGGAACGAACGTCGTCTGCTCGATCTCGGGCTCTTCCTGCTTCGCAGGGGCAAACACGGGGACGGCGGGCTCTTCCGGCTCGGGCTCTGCCGCAGTCTCCGCCGCCGGTCCGATGATTGGGCCGGTCACGACGGGGCGGGCGTTTTCCTCCGGCATCGGCAGCGTGACGACCTCGTCGTCATGGTTTTCCACAGAATGGACAGACTTTTCCACAGGCTGTGACTGCTGTGCTGACAGTACCGGCGCGGATGCGGGCGTTTCATGGCGCACATAGTCGGAAAGCGCCGCTTTGCCGCCGCTCTGCGTGTCGATGGCGGGCACTCTCGTCTGCCACTGCGGGGCGGGCGAGGGCTTCACCGGCGCGCTCTGCGGCGCGGACACGGGACGCGCACCGGCAGGCGTATAGGCGGGCTTTTCCGCCGTCTTCCGGCTCTCGCGGTACTGCTGCGAGGTCATGTTGGCGAAGAAATCGCCGCGCGGATTCTGCACTTGGGACGCGGGCTTTGGCTGGGGGCGCTCGGCCTCTTCGCGCTTGTCGAGCGCGGCCATGACCGCGTGGTAAACGAGATCAAACACGCGCTTTTCGCCCACGAACTTCACGATGGTCTTGGCAGGGTGGACGTTCACATCCACCATGTCGCGCGGCAGCTCGACGAGCAACACGCAGCCGGGGAACTTGCCCTTCATCATGCGGTTGGAGTACGCTTCTTCGAGCGCGGCGGTAAGAAGCTGTGATTTGACGAGCCGCCCGTTGACAAAAAATGTCTGCATGCCGCGCGTGCCGCGCGAGGCGATGGGCGAGGTCACAAAGCCCGTGACGCCCATGTCGCCGTCCGCGCCCTTGACCTCAAGGAGTGAGAGCGTGAACTCACGCCCGAGAGAGGCGTAAATGGCGGAGCGCAGCGCGCCGTCGCCGGGGGTCAAAAGCGTCTGCGTGCCGTCCTTGATGAGCTTGAACGACACCTCGGGATGCGAGAGCGCAAGATGGCCGACAAGGCCCGCGATGGCCGTGGCCTCCGCGCTGTCGCGCTTCATAAACTTTAAGCGCGCGGGCGTGTTGTAGAAGAGGTCGCGCACGATGATGCTCGTGCCTTCGGGGCAGCCCGCATCCTCGACCGCGCCGGGAACGCCGCCCTCCAGGTGGAGCTTTGCTCCGCTGAGCGCGCCGCGCTCGCGCGAGAAAATGTCGAGCCGCGACACACTCGAGATCGCCGCGAGCGCCTCGCCGCGGAAGCCCAGCGTGCCGATGGCGGCCAAATCCTCCGCCGTGCGCAGCTTGCTCGTCGCGTGGCGCAGGAAGGCCGTCGGCAGCTCGCTCGGCGCGATGCCGCAGCCGTCGTCGCTGACGCGAAGATAGGTCATGCCGCCGTTTTTCATCTCCACCGTCACGCTCTGCGCGCCGGCGTCAATGGCGTTTTCCAGCAGCTCCTTGACAACGCTCGCGGGGCGCTCGACCACCTCGCCCGCGGCGATGAGGTCGGCGACATGCGGCGATAATTGCTGAATATGGGGCATTGATTTCCTCCTTTTAGGAAGCGATGGTGAAAAGGGAAAGGGCATTGACGAGCATGTGGAGCAGGATCGACGTCCACAGTGTGCCCGAATGCTCATACGCCCAGGCAAACACAAGGCCGGGCACAAGGTATTGCAGCATCAAAATGAGATAGCCTAAGTCCCAGTTGGACACCGCCGCCGTCCACACGTGTAAAAACGCGAACAGCGCGCAGGAGAGGATATAGGCGAATATTCTGCTCTTTTCTTTGAGACACCCGAACACGAGGCCGCGGAAGAGCACCTCCTCCACAAACGGCGCGAGCAGCACGACGATCAGCGCCGTCATGCGCGGGGCGGAGGCCACCTGCGCGGCGATGGTCATGTCGTTTAAGTTCGTGCGGCTGTTAAAGAGCACATTGCACACGCGGAATATGAGCTCGTTCGCGCCGTAGAAGACGAGAAGACCCAGCAGCATCGTTGAAAGCGCGCGGTTCAAGTTGTCGAGAAAGCGCGAGGACGTGTGCGCAAGGTAGGAGTGGAACAGCAGCACCGTGACGGCGAAGAGCGTGTAGTAATAGAGCACGTTGCGAAGCGACGCGCCGATCGCGGTATCGAGCACGACCTCCAAAAGGTCGAAAAGCCGCGTCGCCATGAGCGGCATCACCAGAAGATACACGAGGAAGAAGATCGTTCCGGCGACGCGCTCGGTGCGGTTCATGCCGCCGGAGGCGGTTTTCTTTTTTGCCATGGGGAGACCTCTTTTCCGGGGAAATTACGAGAGCTTCTGCTTGAGCTCGTAGAGGAGCTGCATCGCCTCGATGGGGGACATCGTGTCCGGCTGGGCGCGGCGGATGGCCGCGAGCACCTCCGCCTCGCCGATCGCGTCGAGACTGACCTGCTCGGTCTCCTCGCGGGGCTTTGCCTGATACGCGCCGCCCTGCTCCAGCTCTTTTAGGATGACGTTCGCGCGCCTCACGACCTCGTTCGGAAGGCCCGCGAGCTTTGCGACCTCGATGCCGTAGCTGCGGTCGGCGCCGCCGGGGACGATCTTGCGCAGGAAGATGAGCTCGTCGCCGCGCTTTTTGATGGAAATGCTGTAGTTCTTCACGCCGGGAAGAATGCCTTCAAGCTCCGTGAGCTCGTGGTAGTGCGTGGCGAACAGCGTCTTTGCACCGAGCTTTTTCGGGTCGGCGCAGAATTCGAGCACCGCGCGGGCGATGCTCATGCCGTCGAACGTCGACGTGCCGCGGCCGATCTCGTCTAAAATCAGCAGCGACCTCGGCGTCGCCTGATGCAAAATCTCGCTCACCTCGGTCATCTCGACCATGAAGGTCGACTGGCCGCCGGCGAGATCGTCGCTCGCGCCGATACGCGTGAAGATGCGGTCGACCACGCCGATGCGCGCGCTCTTGGCGGGCACGAACGAGCCGATCTGCGCCATGAGCGTGATGAGCGCGACCTGACGCATGTAGGTCGACTTACCGGCCATGTTGGGGCCGGTGATGATGGCGGCGCGGTCCTCGCGCTCGCCCATATAGGTGTCGTTCGGGACGAAGAGCGCGTCCTTGAGCACGCGCTCGACGACGGGGTGGCGGCCGTCGTGAATTTCGATGACGCCGCTGTCGTCCACGCTGGGGCGGCAGTAGTTGTTGTTCACCGCAACGGACGCGAGCGAGCAGAGCGTGTCGAGCTCGGCGATGAGCCCCGCCGCGCGCTGGATGCGCACGCTCTCGGCGGTGACGGATTCGCGCAGGGCGGTGAAAATTTCAAATTCGAGCGCCTTGTCGCGATCTCCCGCGGTCAAAATCTCCTGCTCAAGGTTTTTGAGCTCTTCGGTGATGTAGCGCTCGCCGTTCACGAGCGTCTGCTTGCGGATGTAAGTGTCGGGAACAAGGTCCTTGAACGAATTCGAGACCTCGATATAGTAGCCGAAGACCTTGTTGTAGCCGATCTTCAGCGTGCGGATGCCGGTCTTTTCCTTCTCGCGCGTCTCGATGTCGGCGAGAAGCCCCTTGCCGCCCGATAAAATCTCGTGCAGGCGGTCGACTTCGGCATTGTAGCCCTTGCGGATGAAGCCGCCCTCGCGCACGGAAAACGGCGGCTCATCGACGAGCGTGTCGCGGATGCTCTGCGCCACGTCGGTGAGCGTGTCGAGCTCGTTGTCTAACTCATGCAGCCTGCCCGTCGTGAACGCCGTAAGCTGGGCTTTGACCTCCGTGATGCGCTCGATGGAGTTGCGAAGCGACGCAAAGTCGCGTCCGCCCGCCGTGCCGTAGGCGATGCGGCCGATGAGACGCTCCATGTCGCTGATGCCGGAGAGCGATAGGATCAGCTCTTCACGCGCGACGGTGTTCTTCGTCAGCGCCTCGACCGCGCCGAGGCGGCGCTCGATGGCCGCAACATCGCGCAGCGGGCGCGTCAGCCACGCGCGCAGATTGCGCGCGCCCATGGCGGTCTTCGTCTTGTCGAGCACCCAGAGGAGGCTGCCGCGCTTTTCCTTGGCGCGGATGGTCTCGGTCAGTTCCAGATTGCGCCGCGCGGAGAGGTCAAGCTCCATGAAGCGGCCCTGCTCGTAGTATTCTAAATCCTTGATGTAGGAAAGATCGGTCTTCTGCGTTTCGTGCAGGTACGAGAGCAGTGCGCCCAGCGCGAGCGCCGCCGCGGGGTTGTTGCGCGGAAGGCTTGCAAAGCGCTCCTCGCCAAACTGCGCGCGGATGGCTTTTTCGCACGCTTTGAGCTCAAAGCGGTTCTCGCCGCGCTCGACCGCGCAGGACAGCTTATCGCGAAGGTATTCGACCAGCTCGCCGTTGTCGTAAGCACCCGCGCTCAGCACCGCCTCGGCGGGGGAGAAACGGGATAACTCGTTATACAGGTGTTCTGCGCGGTCGTCGCCCGAAAAGGCGGTCACGTGCGTGTGGCCGGTCGTCATGTCGCAGAACGCCGCGCCGGCGTTCTGCCCGTCCAAAAAGATGCCACAGAGGAAGTTGCCGCGCCGGTCGTCGAGGCATGCGCTGTCGATGACCGTGCCGGGCGTGATGACGCGGATGATATCGCGCTTGACAAGGCCCTTGGCGAGCGCAGGGTCCTCGGTCTGCTCGCAGATGGCGACCTTGTAGCCCTTGGCGATCAGGCGCGCGATGTAGGCGTCGCTCGAATGATAGGGAATGCCGCACATCGGCGTCTGATCCTCCGCCGCCTTGCCGCGGTCGCGGGTCGTCAGCGTCAAATCGAGCTCGCGCGAGGCGAGCTGAGCATCCTCGTTGAACATCTCGTAGAAGTCGCCCAAGCGGAAAAAGAGGATCGAATCCTTATTCTGTTCCTTGATCTCCAAATACTGCTTCATCATCGGCGTGATCTCGGCCATGATTCGTCCTCGCTTTCTTTCTCTCTAAAATCTGAAATTTACACGGTAAAGTCGGAGCCCGCTGGCATTTCGCCGAGGCGGTCGCCGAGCTTACGTTTCAATCTTTCATAGGCTTCCTTGCCCGTGCAGTGGCCCGTGAAGTAGTGCGCGACCTTGTCGCCGCGCAGCTTTTCGCCCACGGCGTCGACCAGCTCGTCCGGCTCGCTCTTGCCGAGCGAGGGGTTATAGAGGTGGAAGCCCGCAAACACCGCGTCGGGTGCTCTGCCGAGCACGTCCTCGGCGCTTTTCAGGATATTCACGATGCCGCAGTGCGCGCAGCCCGCGAACAGCGCGGTCTTGCCGTTTTCCGTGACCAATAGATCCTGCTCGTGGCGGAACGTGTCGCGCGGATAGTCCTCACCGATCTTCTCGCGCAGCGTGTCGTTCGCGCCGCTCCACAGCTCGCGGCCCGGAACGGCGGAGAAAACCGTCAGTTCTTCGTCAAGCTTCTGCACGCCATCGCAGAGAACGAAGCGGTCCTCGTAATTCTTGAGCACCGCGTCCATGCCGATGTAGGCGCACTTGCTGGGCGTGACGACGTAATACTGGCCCCAGACGGCCTTCTGCATATAGACCTTGGCGCGGTCGTTCAGCTTCAAGAACGCTTCGAGGCCGCCGCAGTGGTCGTTGTGCGCGTGGGACAAAAAGGCGATGTCGACCTGCGTCAAATCGACGCCGAGCGCCTTGGCATTGTCGATAAACTGCGCGTCGGGCCCCATGTCGAAAAGAATTTTGTGCTTGTCGGTCTCAATATACATCGACAGGCCGTGCGCGCAGGCGACGGTGTCTCTGCACGTGCTGTTTTCCATCAAAATGACGACTTTCATCAAAAAGCCCCCTTTTCTTTATTCCTCTACCGCTTCGCCGTAGAGCGCCCAGGTGTTGCTGTCGGTGATCTTCGCCGCAGCAAAGGTGCCGATGAGGTTTCTTTCGCCCTTCATGCGCACAAGGCGGTTGCCCTCCGTGCGCGCGGCGAGGGGGAAGGCCTCGTCGTCGCTCTCGCCGTCGACCAGCACCTTGACGGTCTTGCCGATGTAGGACGCGTGCTTTTTCGCGCTGATGGCGTTCTGCGCGTCGACGAGCTTTTCAAACCAGACCTGCTTTTCCTCGCGCGACACGGGGTCGTCCATCTTCGCCGCCGGCGTGCCGGGACGCGGGGAGAAAATAAAGGTGAAGAGCGCGTCGAACTGCGTCTTTTCTACAAGATCGACAGTCTGCATCGCTTCGTCCTCGGTCTCTCCCGGGAAGCCGATGATGACGTCGCTCGTGAGCACCATGCTTGGCATGACGCTTCGCGCGTAGGCGATCATTTCCTCGTACTTTGCGCGCGTATAGGGGCGGTTCATCGCTTTCAGAACGCGGTCGCACCCGGACTGGACGGGGAGGTGGAGCTGCTTTGCAACGTGCTCGCAGCGTGCCATCGTGTCGAAAAGTTTGTTGGTCGCGTCCTTCGGCTGGCTCGACATAAAGCGGAGCCAATAGTCGCCGGGAATGGCGTTGATGGCGGCGAGAAGATCGGCAAAGTCGTACTCGGTGTCCAAATCTTTTCCGTAGCTGTTCACGTTCTGGCCGAGCAGCGTAATTTCCTTATAGCCCTCGGCGATGAGGCCGCGGCATTCCTCGATGATCTTCTCCGGCTCGCGGCTGCGCTCGCGGCCGCGGACGTAGGGCACGATGCAGTACGAGCAGAAGTTATTGCACCCGTACATGATGCTCACCCACGCGCGCACGCCGCCCTCGCGCACGATGGGAAGGTCCTCGGCGATGCGGCCATGCTCGTTCTCGATGGAGAAAACGCGCTTATTCTTCGTGTATACCTCGTGCAGCAGCTCGGGGAGCCGCCATTCGGCCTGGGGGCCAAGCACAAGGTCGACGTGGTGGTAAGAATTTTTTACCTTGTCGGCCACGACCTTCTGCTGCGCCATGCAGCCGCAGAGGCAGATGATCTGGTCCGGCTTGGCGGCCTTCGTGTGGCTGAGGCGGCCCAAGTGGCCGTAAACGCGCTTTTCCGCGTGCTCGCGGATGGCGCAGGTGTTGAGCAGGATGACGTCGGCCTGATTTTCGTCGCGCGTGAGCTCGTAGCCCATCTCGCGCAGCATGCCCATGAGCACCTCGCCGTCGGCCACGTTCTGCTGGCAGCCGAAGGTGTCGACCAGCGCAAGCGGCGTGCGGGTGCGGCGGTCGTTCATCTCGCGCATCTTGCGCGTAAATTCCTTCTGACGCGCGAGCTCCTGCTCGCTGACGATGACTTCTTTGCGTTCCAAGGGATGTTTCCTCCCGAATCTCGATAGTTTAGCAATATAGTATATCATGTTCGCAAGAACGTGGCAAGGCCGCAGCACGGCTTTCCGGCGCGAAAAATCCACAGCTTTCACAATTCCGGTGACTTTTCCGCACCCGTGTGGTATGCTATGGAAAACCTGAACTCCAAAGGAGGGCTTTCCATGGCGGCGTTTTATCAAAAATTTCTGCGCAAGCATCTTGACTTATCGTCTCTCAGCGTGATGCATCAGGAGGACAACGATCCCTATTTCTGCACGCCCAAGGGCGCTTCTATCTTCGGCTGGGCGGGCGTGGACGGCATCCACTTCTGCTTTGTCCGCGGTTTTGGCGAAACGGTCTTCGCCGTGAGCCCGATGAACGGTGGCAAGGACTGCGTGCACGTCATCGCGCGCGATTTCAGCGATTTTCTGCGCCTGCTGCTCGCGACCGGCGACAGTGCGGCGCTCGAGCAGGCGTGGCAGTGGGACGAGGCGCAATTCGACGCCTTCCTTGCCGAGAATCCGCCGACGGACGAGCAGAAGGCGGTGCTCTCGCAGATCACCACAGTCTTTTCTCTCACGCCGATGGAGCGGCCGTGGCAATATCTGCACGCGCTGCAAGCGGAGTTCGATCTCAGCAAGCTCAAATTCACCGAGGACTTTTATGACCCCGAAATGAATCCCGACGCGCCCGAACAGAAAGAGGACTGGAAGGTCTACTTTGACGGCAGCTTTTGGGGCCACCACGGGCGCGAGCGCGCGGGCAGGGAAGTGAGCGTACAAAAGTGGTTTTCGTGGGCGGGGCGCGACTGGTTCGTGCCGTCGGTTTACGTTTGTTCAAAGGGCATTGTCGTTGATTTTTGTATGCGCACGGAGGCTTCCGCGCTGCGCGGCTTTATGGAAAAGTGGGGGATCGATCCCGAAAGCGATGAATCCATCAACTTCACGCGCGACGAACGCGAACAGATGGAGCGCGAGCACCCGCTCAGCCTCGATTTTACCCCCAGCCTCGCCTTGAACGGTGCAAAGCTCCGCACGAGCCACGGCTGCGGCGTCATTTTCCTGCCGGAGCAGCCCGGCTTCTGCGCCGACGCAGAGCCCGCCATGGCGCACTACGGCCTTGACCGCGCGTATGGCTGGAGCATCCGCCGCGCGGCGTTCCCGTTCGTCACGAAGCGCGCGCCGAAGCTCAAATCACTCGCCGTCACGATGACGGCGGACGAGGTGCGCGTCCCCGGGGCGCGCTTCCGCGCGGACAGGGCGGGCGACACGTTCGCCTTCTCCTACCGTGGCACAGAGTATACGCTCGCCGTACAGGAGGTCGAGCCGCAGGAATTGCCGCGCGAGCGGATGCGCCTCGACCCGCGGTTCGACTATCCGACGCATTTCACAGCCATCAGCTACACGCTCATGCCCGAGCCGCCGGAAAACTCGATTTTCGTCGAGGACTGCGCCGAGAGCGACCGCCCGCGCCAGGTCAGACGCGAGACCGCTTCCTTTGCGCCCGAGGCGCAGAACGACTTCTGCGTCGGCATCATCGGCGGCGCGGACGGGCCAACGGCTATCGTTGTGGGCGAAGCGGCGCAGGGGAAGCTTCACACTGCGTGCTCGTCGCTGCACTTTGCGGCGGTCGACCACGTCGACTGGCGCATCGGCTTCCGCAAAACTCCGTGGAAAGAGGGGACGTTCGACCTCCTCTAACTCACTTTTTCTGTGATTTCCGGTACTCCGTCGGCAGGACGCCGAAGGCCTTGTGGAATTCGGAGGAAAACTTGCTCTGGCTCTCGTAGCCGACGGCGCGCGCGACCTGCGCGACATTCTCGTCGCCCTCGAGCAGCAGCTTTGCCGCGTGCTGCATGCGGTGCTCGCGAATGTGCGAGGCGAGCGAACTGCCGTAGACGGACTTGAAGAGCGCCTTCATCGTCGAGGGGTTCATCAAAAAGCGGCGCGACAGCTCGTCGATCGTCACGCGGCTTGAAAGGTGCTGTGTCAGATAGTCGTGCACGGCGCGGATGGTCTCGATCTGCTCACTCGTGCCGCCGCCCTCGTACACCTCGTCGTCGAGCGGGGGCAGGTGCGGCGCGCCGGTGGCGGCCTTGCTCTCCTCCTCGGGACACGAAATTTCCATTGTGCGCTCGATCATGCGGTGCAATAGCTGCGCCTGCTCGCTGTCCGACGCGCGGTAGTAGACCTCCTTCCCCACGCGGCGCGAGACGAGAAGTCCGCTCTCACGCAGCTGCCTCAAGTGGTGCGACACCGCGGGCGAGCTCATGCCGACCATCGCGGAGAGGTCGATGACGCACTCCTCGCAGTGGCACAGGATCCAGAAAATGCGCACGCGGCTGCTGTCGGAGAGCTGCTTGAACACGTCCGCCACGGTCTGGAAGCTGCCGATCGTCTCCACCGATTCCTGCAGCTCCCGCATCGTGCCCTCGTCGCTGTGCTGGTGGGGTAAATGCACTTCGCTCATCGTTGTTCCGCCTTTCTTTTTGGGGCCTGCGGGCGCGTCCGTATCCCGTTTGGAAGTTTGTTTCGCCCGAACGGAAGAGACACGCGTGCAGCCCTTGACTTTTGCCTTTGCGGACATTATAGTACGGTCATCAAGGTTAAACAAGCACTTAATCGTTAAATATTTTGTGCCGAAAAGGAGAAACATACCATGAAAAAGACCTATCAGATCGAAGTCGACTGCGCCAACTGCGCCAACCTTATGGAGGAAGCCACCAAGAAGACCGAGGGCGTTGCCGACGCCGTCGTGAACTTCATGACCCAGAAGATGACCGTCGAGTTCGCCGAGGGTCAAGACCCCAAGGCCGTGATGAAGGCCGTCCTTAAGAATTGCAAGAAGGTCGAGGACGACTGCGAGATCTATCTGTAAGAGAGCTTCTCCCTCTCACGCCCCGGACGAACGCACCGGGGCGCTTTCTTAGGCAAAATTCAAATTCTCCCCCTTCAAGGAGGTCATCTTTATGACGAAAAAGCAAAAAAAGATGCTCTACCGCATCCTGATCGCGGCGGTGCTGTTCCTCGCCGCGAAATTCATTCCCATGCCGATGCTCGTCTCCACCGTGCTCTACTTCGCCGCCTATGTCACCATCGGCTACGACATTCTGCGCAAGGCATGGAAGGGCATCTGCAACCATCAGGTGTTCGACGAAAACTTCCTGATGGCGGTCGCCACGATCGGCGCCATCGCGCTCGCCATCTACGAAAAGAGCGGCGACTATGCCGAGGCCGTGGCGGTCATGCTCTTCTACCAGATCGGCGAGCTGTTCCAGAGCTACGCCGTCGGCAAGTCCCGCCGCAACATCACGGCGCTGATGGACATCCGCCCCGACTACGCGAACATCGAGCGCGACGGCAAGCTCGAACAGGTCGACCCCGATGACGTGGCCGTCGGCACGGTCATCACCGTCCAGCCGGGCGAGAAAATTCCTATCGACGGCGAGATCGTCGAGGGCGCGTCCACGCTCAACACTGCGGCGCTGACGGGCGAGAGCCTCCCGCGCGACGTGATGACTGGCGATGAGGTCATCAGCGGCTGCATCAACATGACCGGTGTTCTGAAGGTCAAGACAACGAAGGCCTTCGGCGAGTCTACAGTGTCCAAGATTTTGGAGCTGATGGAAAACTCCAGCTCGCACAAGTCCCACTCCGAGGCGTTCATCTCCCGCTTTGCCCGCGTCTATACTCCCGCCGTGTGCTACAGCGCGCTGGCGCTGGCCATTCTTCCGCCGGTCATCAATCTTTTGATGGGCAATGCCGCCTCGTGGGGCGTGTGGGTCTACCGCGCGCTCACGTTCCTTGTCATTTCGTGTCCCTGCGCGCTGGTCATCAGCATCCCGCTCAGCTTCTTCGCGGGCCTCGGCGGCGCAGGACACGAGGGCATTCTCATCAAGGGCTCGAACTACTTGGAGGCGCTGTCCAAGACCAAGATCGTTGTCTTCGACAAGACCGGCACGCTCACGCAGGGTGTGTTCGAGGTCACGGGCGTGCACCACAGCCCGATGGAGGACCGCAAGCTGCTTGAATACGCGGCGCTCGCCGAGTGCGCATCCTCGCACCCCATCAGCAAGAGCTTGCAAAAGGCCTGCGGCGTGGAGCTCGACCGCTCCCGCGTGACGGACATCGAAGAGCGCGGCGGCCGCGGCGTGGTCGCGACCGTGGACGGCCACAGTGTGGCCGCGGGCAACGGCAAGCTCATGGATGAGCTCGGCATCAAGTGGCAGGAGTGCCGCAGCGTCGGCACGATCGTCCACATGGCGGTCGACGGCGAGTACGCCGGCCACATCGTGATCTCCGATGTCGTCAAGAACGACGCGCGCGACGCCATCGCGGCCCTCAAGCGCGCGGGCGTGCAGAAGACCGTCATGCTCACGGGCGACATTCAGAAGGTCGCCGATCACGTGGCGCAGGAGCTCGGCGTCGACGAGGTCCACGCGGAGTTGCTCCCGGGCGACAAGGTCGCGCGCCTCGAGCGCCTGCTGGGTGAAAAGGGCAAGGACGACTGCCTCGCTTTCGTCGGCGACGGCATCAACGACGCGCCCGTGCTCTCCCGCGCGGATATCGGCATCGCGATGGGCGCGATGGGCTCCGACGCCGCCATTGAGGCAGCGGACGTCGTGCTGATGGACGACGATCCGATGAAGATCGCCAAGGGCATCCAGATCTCGCGCAAGTGCATCCGCATCGTGTACGAGAACATCGTCTTCTCGCTCGGCGTGAAGCTGACGTGCCTGCTGCTCGTCGCCATCGGTATCGCCAACATGTGGATGGGCATCTTCGCCGACGTCGGCGTGATGGTCTTAGCGGTTCTCAATGCAATCAGAGCGCTGCGCACTTCAAAAAACTGACAAAGTCAGTTTTTTGAGCAGAATTTCACTGCGCTCAGCGCACGCGCCAAAGGCGCGCACATTCGCTCCGTGCAAAGTGTTTTTTTGGCACGCACATGTCGTTCCAAAAAAACGATTTCAATTTATTTGCGCCGTGCGCGGCGCAAAGTCTGCGACGCTTTTACAAACGAGAGGACGGCATTTGCCGTCCTCTTTTTGTTGTGCATTGCAATGCAGGCTTTCTTTTCGTATAATGACCGTATCAAAACGATTTTGGAGGACACCACCATGAAGGTCAGCGTGATCCAGATGAATATGCGCTCGCTGGAGAGCAAAGCGAACTTTGACCGCGCGGAGGCGCTCGTGCGCCGCGCTGTCGGGGAAAACGGCCCCGACGTTGTCGTCCTGCCCGAGACGTGGAACACGGGCTTCATGCCCGCAGGCGACCTTGCCGCATCGTGCGATGAAAACGCAAAGGCCGTGCGCGCTCGTTTTTCCCCGCTCGCGCGCGAGTTGAACGTCAACATCGTCGCGGGAAGCGTGTCGAATCTCCGCAATGGCAAGATCTACAACACCGCCTGCGTCTTTGACCGCGCGGGCGCGTGCATCTCCGAATACGACAAGACCCATCCCTTCACGCCGATGGGCGAGCACGAGGTCTACACTCCCGGCGATCACCTCGTCACCTTCACGCTGGATAGCGTGCGCTGCGGCCTTCTCATCTGCTACGAGGTGCGCTTTCCCGAGCTGTGGCGCACGCTGGCGCTGCGCGGAGCGCAGGTCATGTTCCTGCCCGCCCAGTGGACGGCCGCGCGGCAGTACCACTGGGAAACACTCACCGCCGCCCGCGCGATCGAAAACCAGCTCTTTGTCGTCTCGTGCAACGCCTGCGGCGAGCGCGACGGCACGCTGTATGGCGGTTTTTCGCGCATCCTCGACCCGCTGGGCGCGGTCTTAGCCCAGGGCGGCGGGGAAGAGGAGATCGTCACCGCTGACTTGGACCTTTCCTCCATCGCGCCACTCCGCAAAGCCGTCCCCGTTTTTCACGACCGGCGGCCCGCGCTCTACCGGCTGTAAGGCATCAAAAACCGACAGCAAAAGAGGCATCAACAGAAATGAAGATCACCCTGCTTGCATCGTTTCTCGTCATGGCGGCGTATTTTCTCCTGCTGTACGCCGGCGTCGGGCTCATTCAGGAGAAGAAATTCTTCGCTTCCGCGCCGAAAGAGGTCTTCGATGCCGTGCCTGAGAGAAAAGCCGAGCGCTTCCGCGGCGCGCATATCCTCGGCTGGTGCCTCGGCATCTTGGCGATGCTGCTGTTTCTCGATGCGGCAGTCCTCGCCGCGTGGGACGGCGTTCGGAACGGTTTCACCTTCGGCGCGTTTTTCACGCGGTATCTCGTGATCCTCTATGTCATGGAGGCCTACGACATTCTCTTTTTCGACTGGGTGCTGCTGTGCCATTCGAACTTCTTCCCGTATTTTTACCCCGAGGTCAAGGGCATCGTCGGCCCGCAGCTGTTCGGGTACAACAAAAAAGCGCATCTTACGCACTTTCTGCTCTACATCCCCCTCTCCGCCGCCCTCGCGTTGGTTTGCACGCTTTTTTGAGGTACAATTTCACATCAAAATTTAATAGGACAAGGAGACACACACGATGAACCGCAAAAAGAGAAAACCGGCCCTCATTCTTCTGGTTGCCGTCCTCTGCGCGATCGTCCTGCTCGGCATCCGCGGGACGCGAAAAACTATTGACAAAACCGTTCCCGCAAGGGTCTGCGAAGACAACCGCACGACTTACGCGCCCTCCTCCATCACCATTTCCGGCACGCTCAAAAAGACGTGGTCCTCCACCAGCTTTGTCGGGACCTTTGCCATGGACGGCTACGAGCCCTCGTGCAGAGACGGCGTCGAAGCCAGGATCAACTGGGGGGACAACGAGTATCCGATCCTCACATTTTTCTACGCGGGCAACTTTTCACAGCTCGACGTGAAAAGCATCGACATCGACAAAGACATGGACCGCATGATGGTCACCCTGAACGACGGCACGATCATCGCCTCAGAAAACTACTTTGTCCCCCCAAAAACGCTGAAAGGCAATTAACGCAGAATCTCCCGTGCCGCATTCGCTGCCGGAGGCAGCGAACAGGCCCCCGCACCCTAAATCCACGCACTATCTCCCATCGCGTCCCCGCCGCATTTTCTGCCCTCACGGGCAGAAAACAGGCGCCAGCGCCGCGCACGGCGCAAAGCGTTGCAGACTTTGCCGCCGCGCACGGCGGCAAATAAATTTCAATCGTAAATTCCAACGACATGTGCGTTGGAATTTACACTTCTCAGCCCGCAAGTGTGGAATTCGCCCGCCAATGGCGGGCGAATTATGCACGCAGCGGGCTGCCATCCCCCCTCAAAAAAGAGAGACTGTCCGAATGGACAGCCTCTCTTTTTTGAAGTTAATTTTCCTCCCGGAACACAAATCCGTTCTCGTCCGCCTTTTCGATGACGGCGAGCGCCTTGTAGGGGATACCGCTCGCGCGGAAGCGGTCACCGCCGCCCTGAAAGCCCTTTTCCACGGCGATGCCGATGCCTTCGAGCTTCGCGCCCGCCTCGTTGACGATATCGACAAGGCCCTGCACGGCGAAGCCGTTGGCCATGAAGTCGTCGATGATGAGCACGTGGTCGTCCGCGTTCAGCCACTCCTGAGAGACGAGCAGCGTGACTCTCTTCTTGTAGGTGTAGGAGAAGACCTCGCTCTGGTACAGGCCGCTTTCGATGTTGTCGCTCTTGGCCTTCTTGGCAAAGAGCATGGGGACGCCGTACTTCTGCGCGCAGATGGTCGCAAGCGCGATGCCGCTGGCCTCCGCCGTCAGAACAACGGTGATCTTGCTGGTGTCGAAATACTTGGCGAACTCGTCCGCAATGTCCTCGAGCAGACGGGTGTCGACGCGGTGGTTGAGGAAACCGTCGACCTTGACGATGTTGCCGGGCAGGACTCTGCCCTCGCGGCGGATGCGCTCCTGAAGAAGCTCCATGGAATTACCCCTCCTGAAAAAATAATTTCTGACGAAATTTTTCGATTGAAATGGTAACTTCCATTTAACAGGATTTTTGTGCAGAATGCAACACGGCAACTTTGACAAGAATTTGTGCTTTTTTTGCCTCTTTCCGTCTATTTTGGCGGCGAGAGCGCCGTTACGTCCCGTTTTGTATCGTTTTGGCAAAGCCCGCGGCAAAAAGCCGCGCGGCGTTGACGGCTTCTTCGAGCGAATTGCCCGCCGTGCCGACCTCAACAAGGAGCGAGCCCGTCGTCATGTGCTGGTTGTAGCGGGAGTTGCGCACGGTGACGGGGCGCATGAGGGTCGGATAGTCTTTGTACAGGGTTTCCTGCACGGCGCAGGCGAGCTTTAAGTTCTCGCGCCAGAGATCGTGACTCAGGCCTCCGCCGTTCGACCCGATGACGAATTCGAGCTGTGCGGCGTTTTTATCTTCGCCGCACAGCAGCTTGAACTGCTGGCCGTTCGCGTCCTGCACCGCGTCGCGGTGCACATCGAGCACGAACGAGATCGAGGGGTATTTTTGCAAGTAGCTTTCGATCGACGCGAGTGAGCGGTTGTACGCGCCCGAATAGCTCGGATAGTCGTAGAGCGAGCGGTCGTGCACGACGCTGATGCCCGCGTCGGTCATCACCTGCGCCATTTCGTCGCCGATGCGGATCATGTTGCAGTTCGTGTCCAGCGTGCGGAACGTGTCGGACACGTCGTATTCCTGCCCCGGCGGCATGGTGTAGCTCTCCGAGCCGTGGGTGTGGATGATGAGCACCTGCGGCCCCTCCGCACCGAGCTTTGCTGCATAATCGCCCGAGAGCATCGAGGCGTCGAGCGCGGCATCCGAGCCGTTGTTGATGTACACATTGCCGAATACCGTATAGCCCGAGGGGTCGGACGCCTTGAGCGTGCGGGCGGGCGAGCCGTTTTCCGTCACGGCGATCTCGTCCGGCGTCTCCTCCTGCGTGAGCACCGTGCCCTCGCTGTCCTGCGCGTCGCCCGTTTCGCCCGCGCTGTCATCGGGCTTTTGCTCAAGCTCTGCCGACCATGCCTGCGCGATGGTTTCCTCGCCCTCGCGCAGAAGCGGCGTCGCGTGCAGCGCGAGCGACGTTCGCAGGCTGAGAAAGTCCTCGCCACCGTCGCCGCGCTCATATCTCAGCAGCATCACGCCCAGCGTTTCGTCCTTGAGCGAGCGGAGCGCGTCGCGCGCGTCCTTCGCCGGTGCCGTGACGCTCACGCCCCAGAGCGTCACCGCCGAGAGCGCGAGCGAACACAGCATCCGTCCTGTCCGTTTCTTTTGCATCGCGTTTCACCTCTTGGGACAATCCTATGTGCGCACTTGCGCCGATATGACATAGCGCGCCCGCCGCTTTTCGCTTGCAATTTTCGCGTTCGCGTGGTATGGTGATGACAGCGGAGAAAAACTCATATAGTTTCGCTTACATGGCGCGAAAGTTTCTACGGAGCCGCCGAAAGGCTCTGCTATGAGTGCTCAGCCGGGGGAGAAGTCCCCGGGCGGGGCGCTTTTTCTTTTGCACAAAGCTAAAACAGGAGTGACTGATATGAAGATCCTCAAGGGCAATCTCGTTTCCGCACCGGCGCTCGGCAAGCTCGAGATCGTCGAGCACGGCTGCCTCGTCCTGCATGACGACGGCAGCATCCAAAGCGTTGAAAAGGCCGTGCCGCAAAGCGCCGACGCAGAGGTCATCGACTACGGCGACGCGCTCATCATGCCGTCTTTTGTCGACATGCACCTGCATGCGCCGCAGTACCCCATGCTCGGCATGGGCATGGACCTGCCGCTGATCGACTGGCTCAACACCTACACGTTCAAGACCGAGGCGCGCTTTGAAGACAGCGACTACGCCCGCCGCATTTACAAAAAGCTCGCGAGCGACCTCATCACGAGCGGCACGACACGCGTTTGCATGTTTTCCTCCCTCCACACGGACGCGACGCTCATTTTGATGGAAGAGCTCGAAAAGGCGGGCGTCACGGGCTATGTCGGCAAGGTCAACATGGACCGCAACGGCAGCCCCGAGCTTCAGGAGACGACCGAGCAGTCCAAGCGCGAAACGCTGCGCTGGCTGGACGCGTGCGGGCGCTTTAAGACCGTCAAGCCCATCCTGACGCCGCGCTTCACCCCATCGTGCACCGACGAGTTGATGAACTGGCTCGGCAAGCTCGCCGCGGAGCGCGGGCTGTACGTCCAATCGCACCTGTCTGAAAATAAGGGTGAGATCGCGTGGGTCAAAGAGCTTTGCCCCGACTGCGCGCAATATTGGGAGAGCTACGACCACGCAGGGCTGTGGAAGGATCACACCGTCATGGCGCACTGCGTCCACTCCGACGAGCGCGAGCGCGAGGCCATGCGCGAACACGGCGTCGTCACGGCGCACTGCGCGGGGTCGAACATCAACATCTGCTCGGGCGTCGCGCCCGTGCGGACGCTGCTGCGCGAGGGCAACCTCGTCACGCTCGGGTCGGATATCGCAGGCGGCGCGCTGCTGGCGATGAACAAGGTCATCACCATGTCCATCCGCGCGTCGAAGTTCCGCCACATACAGACCGACGGAAAGGACGAATTTTTGACCGTCGAGGAGGGCTACTACCTCGGCTCCAGCGCAGGACACGAGTATTTCGGCGGGCACGGCGGCTTTGTCCCCGGCGACTATCTCCACGCCATTGTCGTCGACGACTCCGACTTTACCGAAGCCGCGCATCCGCTCTCGGTGCGCGAGCGCTTCGAGCGCGCGATCTACATGATGCACCGGCACAACATCGTCTCCGTCTGGTCGGAGGGAAAAAACGTCGTTTGCTGATGAAAAGTAAGGGGAGAGGGCGCGCCCCTCTCCCCGATTTTGGAAAATCGCAAAAATTTTCGGACAAACTATTGACAAAAGGCCTCCTTATTTGGTATAGTAGCTTCTGTCCTGTCGAGCAGGAATATTTGGCGGCATAGCTCAGCTGGCTAGAGCATGCGGTTCATACCCGCAGTGTCCCCGGTTCAAATCCAGGTGCCGCTACCATGTAGCACGGGATGCGAAAGCATCCCGTGTCTCATATGGCCCGTTGGTCAAGTGGTTAAGACACGGCCCTTTCACGGCTGTAACATGGGTTCGAATCCCGTACGGGTCACCAACTTGGAGGCTTAGCTCAGCTGGTTAGAGCGCCTGCTTCACACGCAGGAGGTCACTGGTTCGAGTCCAGCAGTCTCCACCAAACCCTTGGAATCTTAATGATTTCAAGGGTTTTTTCTTTTATCAAAAAAATGATAGTTTTTTGCTTTACAGTGCTTTCCTTATATTTTCTCAGCAAATTGATAGTATTTTATCGCAATGAAAAAGAGACGCTTTCGCGTCTCTTTTTTCATTACCTCTCCTGCACCTTTTTGCCGCTGATGTGGTCGATGCTGATGCGGAACATCTGGACGGCCTTGCCGGAGGCGGCGACTTCGTCGTCGACCATTTTCTCGGTGGGGTAGTATTTCATCGCGAACTTTTTGCACAGCGCGTCGCTCTCGCCGCTCACAACGGTAAAGCAGACCTTGTCGCTTCTCTTGAGCGCATCCACCTTGTGGCCGACCTTGGAGCCGTGGAAAATGATCTCCTGCGCGTCCTCGTCGTACAGGTAGTTGATGGGCACCGCGTAGGGGTAGCCGTCGTCTCCGCTGACGGCCAGCACGCCGCGGCGAGCCTCGTGCAGGAGCTTTTTCGCCTCCTCCACGCTGATCTCGTTTGCCTTTTTGCGAACAGGTCTGAACATGGTCTCGTCCTCCTCATACTGCCGACCGTGTCGGCTATTTCTCGCCGCCATTATACCGGTTTTCCCCCGATATTGCAACGGGGAGGCGGCGGCAAGAGCTCTGATGGCAGCAAAAAAGAGACGCTCACTGCAAAAGCGTCTCTTCTACTTCTTTCCGTCTTTTTTCTTCAGCAGCTCCACCATGCCGCACACGAGCGTGGCCTCCTCCTCGCTCAAATCGGAGATGTCGAGAAAGCGCTTGTCCTGGCGGCAGAGCAGGTAGTCCACTGTGACGCCGAACAGGTCCGCCAGACGCACCATGACCTCGTAGGACGGCAGGCGGATATCCGTCTCATACGACGAGACCATCGCCGCGGTCACGCCGATGCGCTTTGCCACCTGCGCCTGCGTCAGGTGCCTGTCCCTGCGGAGCTGTTTCAGCCTTTGCGAGAAATCCAACATACGCCGCGCGCCTCCTTTGCCCTATATAGTTTACACGGCGCAAGTTTTCCATTAGAAATATTTATTATACATATTAGTTGATATTTCGGAGATATCTGTTACAATAAAACCTTGAGAGGACCCGTAGGAACGGCAGACCAACAACGTTTCGGAGGGATGGAGAGTGAAAAGTACCGTGACACCGCTGCGCGGCAGGCGCGTCCTGCTCGTGGAGGACAACGCGATCAACCGCGCCATCGCGCGCTCGTTTTTAGAGAGCGCGAGCTGCGAGGTATAGGACGCATACAACGGCGCGCAGGCGCTCGACAAGCTTTGTGCGCATGTTCCCGATCATTTCGACCTCGTCCTCATGGACTTGCAGATGCCGGTGATGGACGGCTACGAGGTGGCGCGGCACATCCGCGCGTTGCATGACCCCCCAACTCTCCGCCATTCCGATCGTGACGATGACGGCCAACGCACTGGCGCAGGACTTAGAGCGCGAGCGCGCCTGCGGCGTGTCGCGGCATTTATCAAAGCCCATCGACTTGACCGCCCTGCACGCGGCGCTGTGCGAGGTCCTGCGCGAAAATTGACAACGAATCGCAATCCAAGCAACAAAAAATACGCTGTGGAATCATCCACAGCGTATTTTTCGTTTTTGGAGACTGCTTACTTTGCCATCGCGCGATAGAGGAACGTGACGATCTGGGCGCGCGTGCAGTCGGCGTTCGGGGAGAACGTGGCCGTGCTCGTGCCGTTGGTCACATTGTTCTCGACCGCCCAGTTGACGGCGGAGGCGTAGTAGGCGCTCGCGGCGACGTCGGTGAAGCTGCTCGCGCTGGCCGCAGCCGGGCTGGTGTTCGCTCTCCACAGGAACGTGACGCTCTGGCCGCGCGTGACGGTCGCATCGGGGGAGAAGGTGGTCGCGCTCGTGCCGGTGGTCACGTTGTTCTCGACGGCCCAGGCAACGGCCTTTTCATAGTACGCGCCGCTCTTGACATCGGTGAACGCGGTGGTCGTGGACTTGGGCTCGGGGGAACCGGCGGCTCTCCACAGGAAGGTGACCATCTGGCCGCGCGTGCAGCTCGCGTTGGGGACAAAGCTCGTGGCGCTCACGCCGGAGGTGACGTTGTTGGCAACGGCCCAGGCGACGGAGTCGGCGTAATAGGCGTCGTCGGCGACGTCGGTAAAGGGCAGGGACGCAGAGCCGTCATAGTTCTTGTCGCTCAGGACGGAGGAGAAGAGGAAGTTGCTGATGTAGGCATACTCATCTCTCTGGTGCACCTTGTGGGTGAGGGAGTTGGCGAAGAGGACAACGTTCATGCCGTTTTCCTTGTAGGCAAAGCCCTGCACGCCGCCGTTCATGTAGGCCTTGAAGCCCGCGGCGCGCTCGGCGGTGTTCGTGGGGATGAAGCCCTCGGTGGGCGTCTTGGTCTTATCGCTCTTGACGAGGACCGTCGCGGAGGCGGGGACCTTGGAGAAGAAGCCGAGGCCGTAGGCGTAGAGAATATCGTCGCCGTCAGCAATGTAGCTCGCGTTCACAAGGGTCTTGTTGGGATAGACGACAGGCGTCAGGCAGTCCATCGCGCCGTCCAGCTCGGTGTATTCCACACCGGCGATGAGGTCAGAGGCGGAGGACGCCGCGGAATAGCTGTAACCGATGTAGGAAAGGCCGTTTTTCACGGCGGTCTTTGCGGCGGCGTCGAGCTTCGTCGCACCTGCGGCGGCGTCCGCCTTGGTCACGTCGGAGGTCGTGGTGAAGCCCATGAGGTTCATCGCGGCGGTATCATAGTTCCAGCCGGCGCTCTGGCTGATCTGCGGCGTGTAGACAAATCCCTTCTCGCTTTCAGCGGGCGTGCCGGAGATGTAGACGGTCGGGGACTTGGTGATGATCTTCGCCTTCACGCTCGTCTTGTCGACGCCCGTGGCAGAGAGCAGATACTTTCCCGCGACGGTCTGATAGTCGGCGTAGGAGCAGATGAAATCGCCCATGTGGTCGCCGCTCGTGACCATGCCGACGGTCTTGCCGGCCTTGAGAAGTTCGTTGACGGCGGCGGTGGAGTCTTCAGAGGCGTTGGAGAGGATGACGTCCTTATCCTTCTCGCCCGCGAAGTAAGAGGTCAGGCCCTTCGTATAGGCGAGGGCGTCATCGTGATCCATGGGGCTGCCGCAGACGGCGGAGATGCTCTTGTAGGCGGCGGGCTCGGCCACAGTGACCATGTCGAAGCCGCGCGTTTCATTGAAGGAGGTGATGCCCTCGGAGTAGAGGATCGTCCAGCCGTTGATCAGCGTGCCGTCATACAGCGCGCCGTTGGCGACAGAACGCTTGGCCTGATACATCGAGACGATCATCGTGCCGGCGGGGTAGGTAACGCCGTCATAGGTGAATTCCTTTTCAGTCACGTTGACCTTGACGTCGTTTCTCGTGAGCCACTCCATCATGTCGGCCGCGGCCTGGAGGTTGGTCTGGTTCTTGCCGTCGAGCGGAATGATGTAGCACTCGGGATAGAAGTTGCCGTTCTGCCCCTTACCGGTATACTCGGGACGGAAGAGATCCATCTCCGCGCCCTCGACGTCGTTCTGGTCGCACAGCCACTGGCCGACCAGCTCAAAGGCATCGGAGTTAAAGTTCTTCACGCCGCGCTGGAAGATGGTGACCTGGGATTCAAGATAGGAGAGCTTTTCGGCGGCAACATAGGCGGCGTTGCCGAGGATACCGTACTGCGCCGCCTGAGCGGTATCGTCGTTGTAGGCGGGCAGCTCAACGGTATAGGCAACGGTGCCCTGGAGCATGGCGAACTGGGGAGTGTAGCTCGTGGACATATCGTCCCACGGGTCTTCCCAGTAAGTCTCGGTGCCGCTGCCGGTGTAGCTCAGGTAATCGCGCTGAGGGATCACATAGCTGTTGTAGCCATCGTTGTTGGCGACCGCCGCGATGCCGAGCGCCTCGCCGCCGGTGATGAGGTGGTTGGCGAGCAGGTCATACTCAAAGTTCGGCTCGTGCGGGGGATCGCAGGGCTCGCACTGGAAGGCCTGCACACGGCCGTGGAACTCGGCAAGCGACATGGGGTTAAACGTGCCGATGAGCTGCTGCATGTTGGCCGTCTCGCTCGTGGTCTGGAAGGAGTTGTCGCGGTTGAGGTCATAGCCATTGGTGGAATGTCTCGTCAGGTAAGTACGGCCGTCGACATTCTCCTCGGGGACGAGGATGAAGAACACGTCGGACAGCAGCTCGTCCTTGACGTTTACAGTGTTGCTCTTCACGGTGTAATACTTTTCAAGGTCGACCTTGCCGGACTTGCCGTTGTTATCGACCGTCAGGTAACCTAAGTAGCTGGCCGTATCCTTGACGAGGTCGGGAATGGCGACGCTGTCCTCCGCGCCGACAGGACCCATTTCCTCCTTGAGTTCTTTTTCGCCCGCAGCGGTGAAGCCGGTGAGCGTCTTGTAGTCGATGCTCTTCTCGCTCGTGATCATCTTGGCGAAGTCGAGTACGCCGTCGGTGGCGGCGACCTCGTTGGAGTGGATGTTGGAATACATCACGGGCACGCGGATATCGTCGAGCGCGCCGGACTTGATCTGGGCGAGCACGGCATCGGGATCGGTCTCGGCCTGCTCGGTCAGGGCGAGCCACTTGCTCACGCTCGCCTTGGAGTCGGCGACGATCAGGTAGGGCATATCACGGCCCGCGGTGGACTGGCCCATGGAAAATTCTTCCACGTAGAGACCGTTTTTCGTGCCGTTCGCCACGATCGTATCGAGCTCCTTGTAGATCTCCCACATGGTGTTGAAGTTTTCATACGGCGCAACCTTGACAGGTGCGGAGCCGATCGCCTTGCCGCTATTTTTGGCCGTCAGGTCAAAGTAGCCGCACAGGTCGATGTAGTAGCCGCCGTTGGTGTGGGGCACGCTGTAGTCGACGCTGGTCACGCCGGTTCTGCGGTTGGTGGAGTAGAAGTAGTTATTCACGTGGAAGCTCACGTCGAGGACGGTCTTGCCGTTTTTCTCGCTTGCGGAGAGCTTGATGTCTGTGAACTGGTGCTCGTCCTTGCCCTCGGTCATCCAGCTGTCAAGATCCCCGCCCGCGTAAGCGTAGGGGAACAGCTCCTCGTTGACGTAGGGGCGGGAATCGTCGCGCTCGAGCGAGAGCGAGACGGTACCGGTGCTGACGGCCGCGGCGAGCGCATCCTTCGTCATGCCGGACACGGGGATGGAGAGGGACACGTCCTTGCCGTTTTCATCGGTGACAAGGGTGATGGTCGCGTCGACCGGGAATTTCGTTCCCAGCAGCGCATCGTCCTTGGGGTTCATGTCCTGGTAGCTGACGGCAAACGCGGACGTGACCGCGAGCGAGAGCGTCATTACCAGGGCCATCAGCAGCGCGAGCGCTTTGCTGACAGAGTTTGGATAATGTTTCATGGTTTTCGTCCTCCAGAGTGGTCTTATGCCGCCACACACAGCGGCGGAAAGTTGATGGGTTTAGTGTAACTCAATAAAAATACATAGTCAAGAGAATATTCATGCCTAATCATGCCAAATTTCAGCGTTGAATCTGTATTTTTGTTCATCATTTTTCACAAAGCAGTGCGTCAAGCCCCCGTCTTTCAGATCCTTTTGTGAATGTATTCGCAAATTTATACAGAACCGTGCTGCATAGGATATTCTTCTTCGCCGCGATTGCAAATGACGGCGGGGCGCATTATAATAAGAGGCAATCATCATTCAAACGCAGGAGGAACCGAATATGCGGCTGCAAAGCGCAATCTTTACACTGGGCGATACCCTTTTCACCCCCGACGGCGCGGCGCGCGAGGGACTCGACAAGGCGCTTTCACTTTTTAAGATGGAGGGCGTGTGGCTCGGCGCGGTGACGGCGCTCAGCGCGGAGGACGCGCAAAAAGCGCTCGAAAAGGCGGGGCTTCACTCTTATTTCCGCTTCGTGCTGACAGAATCCGTCGCGCTCTGCAAGGCGGACAGCGGCACGATGTTCGAGCGCGCGATGAAGCGCCTGCACTCGCAAAAGGACGATACGATCGTCTTTTCCGGCTCGCTTGCGGCGATCCAAAACGCGAAGGACGCGGGTTTTCGCACCGTGGCGGTGCAGGGAAGTGCGGGCGCGGCGGACTGGTCGACGATGCAGCAACTCGCCACGCAGAGCCTTGCGCAGTACAGCGAATTGCTGGCAAATTCTGTGTGAATTTTGGAAAAACGACAGGATTCGACGTTTTTCAGTTGCAGTTTTTCTCAACTGTGATATAGTAAGAATATAACTATCAGAAAGGAAGGTTCGCGCCATGTCGGATTTCTACTCGGCTACCATCTTCCTTTCGGTCTTTATTATGATTATCATGGACATGCTCGTGAGCGGCAATGATCTGATGGAGCATGACAAAAAGCAGACGGTTTACACGATCTCCGTACTGGTGATCGCATGCATGGTATCGGAATGGTTCGGCGTTTGGATGAACGGAGCCGATCCGTCGCTGCGGACGCTGCACATCCTCGTTAAGACCATCGAGTTATCCACAGCGCCGATCATCACGGTGCTCTGCAGCGACCTGATGACGCCGCTCAAGCATAAAAAGCTCATTTATACCCTCATCGGCGTCCATGCGGGGCTCGAGGTGCTGTCGGCTTTCTTCGGCTTCATCTTCTCGGTCGACGCACAAAACGTTTATCATCACGAAACGTTTTACTGGGTCTACGTGCTGGCCTATGCCAGCGGCGTTCTGCTGTTCATTGGTCAGCTGCTGAGCGAGAGTTCGCACCATCATGGCCTGTATCGGGCGCTCGTTATCATCCTGCCGGTCTTTTTCTTCTGCGGGCTATTCCTCCAGTACGGTGCCGGAGTGCGCATCATGTGGGCGTGCTCAGCGGTCGATGTTCTGATGGTTTACATCCTGTATTCCGAGCTCACGCAGAAAATCGACACGCTGACTCATCTTCTGAACCGCCGCAGCTATGAGAGCCGTCTCGCCTCGTTGCGCGGGCACGCAGTCATCTACTATTTCGACGTGGACGAGTTCAAGTCCGTCAACGACACCTTTGGCCATGGCGTGGGCGACGCGGTGCTTGCCGAGGTCGGCAGCACGATCTACGCCGTGTTCTCCAAGGTCGGCTACTGCTACCGCATCGGCGGCGACGAATTCTGCGTCATCGCGCAAATCTCCGACACGGCGGCGGAAAAGTATCTTTCGGAATTCCTGCGCGAGCTGACGGCACGGCGAGTGAAAAACGAGCACCTGCCGCACGTGTCGGTCGGCTATGCGTGCTTCAATCCGGTGCTCGGCAGCGTAGAGGATGCGATCAAACGCGCCGACCGGATGATGTACCACTACAAGCGCAAGCTCAAAAGCGAAGCGCTCACAAATGATGATACCGTAAAAAGCTGACGATCTTTTGACCGTCAGCTTTTTGTATCTGCTTTTATTTCGCCTCAATCTCCGCGTCCTCCTGCGGCTGGAGCTTGCTGCCAAAATACGCGAGCACCGCGCCGAGGATGGCGCACGCGACGCTCCAGACCATCTCCGCTGTCGAGGCAAAGTCCGTCGGAATGATGATGAGCGTGGAGGCAAGCACGATGCCGATGACAGCGTGACAGGCGATCGAGTAGTGCGTATCAAAGAGCCTGCTCACGATACGGGCAAAGAGCGCCATCACGCCGACCATGCCAAGCCCCCATGGGACGAGCACGGTGAAATCAAGCTGCGCAATGCCGTCGATCAGCGGCGTGAGAAGGCCGACCGCCATCAGGATGGACGACGACGTCATCCCCGGGATGATGAAGCTGAAGCCCCACAGCACGCCGCAGAAGAGAAAGCCCCAGAAGTTTGCGGGCATCTCGGCAAATGAACTGAACTTGACGGCCATCAGCGCGCCGAACAGCGCGAGGAAGCTGACGATCAGCGAGATGTACGAACCGTTGCCGCGCCCCTGCGTACCCGCCTCGTGCCAGAGGTCGGGCAGCGTGCCGAGGATGAGCCCGATGAAGAGGCACGTGGCGACGGTTTCCGACTGGTGAAACAGCGCAAGGATCACGCTGCCGCCGCCCAAAAAGCCGATCGCCCAGCCGATGCCGACGGCGAGCAGCATCCGCCAGTAGCGTTGAAGCGCGCGCCTGGGGTGCGTGAGCAGCTCCATCGCGGGGCGGTAGATGCCGAATACGACTGCGAGCACGCCGCCGGAGATGCCCGGCAAAATCGCGCCCGCGCCGATGATGATACCCTGCACAATGCGCATGATACCGTTTTTGATGCGGGAATTTTTCATATTGCTGCCTTTTTATGTGCTGCGCCCACCGCAAAGCGGCGGAACGCGACGCGATTCAATAGCCCTTTCTGCGGTCGACGAGGTGATGCATCGGGCGGCCCGCGGCGTAATTTTCCAGATTTTCGCAGAAGAGCTGCACGTTGCGCTCGCAGGTGTAGCCGAGCGTCATGTTACCCGCGACGTGCGGCGTGAGCAGGAGGTTCTTGGCCTTGCGCAGCGGATGATCCGCAGGCAGCGGCTCGGGCACGACGACGTCGAGCGCCGCACCGGCAAGGTGGTCGGAATCCAGCGCTGCAATGAGCGCGTCCTGATCGATGGCCGTGCCGCGGCCGACGTTGACGACATAAGCGCCCTTCGGGAGCAGCGCCATGCGGTCTGCGTTCAGGATGTTCACCGTGTCGCTCACCGAGGGGAGAGACATGAAGAGAAGGTCAGTCTCGGGCAGGAGCTGATCGAGCTCCGTGACGGGATGAACGGCGTCAAAGTCCGCGTTCGCGCGGCCGCTGCGGCTGACGCCGGTCAGGCTCGCGGGATGGAACGCGCGCACGCGGCGGGCAAACTCCGTGCCGATGTCGCCCGTGCCAAGGCACGTGACGCGCGCGCCGTGGAGCGAGTGAATGCCGCCCGGGAGCACGCGCCAGTCGCCCTCGCGGATGATCTCGGTGTACTCCATCTGGCGGCGCAGCAGCATCAGCGAGACCATGACAGAATGTTCGGCAATGGTCGTGCCGTAAGCGCCCGAGGCGTTTGTCAGCAGGCAGTCGGGATTCTGATACAGGTCGTCGCGGCAGAAGCGGTCCACGCCCGCCCAGCAGCTGGCGTACCACTTGAGATTGCGTGCGCCCGCGATAACGCGCTGGGACGGATGGCCGTAGAGGATGGTGCAGTCGTCCACATTGCCCTCCGCCGCCTTGGACGAGGGGAAGAAGACGATGTCATATCCGCAGCGCGCGGCGGTGTCGCGCAGCGTCTTTTCGTATGCCGGAGTCAGGAAGTCGATGACGACGCCGATTTTTTCATTCATGGTTCAATTCCTCCAAAATCATTTCTGCGACGCGCAGGCCGTCGGCCGCGGCACTCATGATGCCGCCGGCGTAGCCCGCGCCCTCGCCGCAGGGATATAGACCGCGCAGGGCGGATCGAAAACTACTGTTATCGCGCACGATGCGCACCGGCGACGAAGAGCGCGTCTCCACCGCCGTCAAAATGGCGTCGGGCGCATCGAAGCCCCTTAATTTCCGCCCCAGCATCGGAAGACCCTGCTCGAGCGCCTCGCACACAAAGGGCGGGAGGCAGCTGTGCAGGTCACACCAGCGGACGGAGGGAAGATAGGTCGGCACGACCTTTCCCGCGCCCGTTGACGGACGGTGGGCGAGGAAATCTTCGACCCGCTGGGCAGGGGCGGCGTAATTCCCGCCGCCAAGGTGGTAGGCCGCGTCCTCCAGCTCCCGCTGGAATGCGACGCCCGCAAGGGTATCGCCGGACGGGAAATCCTCCGGCGTGACGGAGACGAGCAGTCCGCCGTTGATGTTCTCTCCGTCGCGCGCAAACTCGCTCATGCCGTTCGTCACGACGCGCTTTTCCTCCGACGCGGCGGCGACGACCTCGCCGCCGGGGCAGACGCAGAACGAGAACACGCCGCGCCCCTTTTCCGTGTGGCAGGAGAGCTTGTACGACGTGGGTGGGAGGCCGTAGCGGCCCGCCGCCTCCTTATATTGCGCTAAGTCCATGTCGCGCTGGCGGTGCTCGATGCGCACGCCGACGGCAAAGGGCTTGGGCTCCATCGGCACGCCGCGCTTTTGCAGCATTTCAAACGTATCGCGCGCGCTGTGGCCGGGCGCGAGCACGACGTGCTTTGTGGGCAGCGTGTACTCCCCCTCGGGGGCGCTCACGCGCAGCGCCGTGACGCTGCCGCTGTTCTGCTCGATATCCACAACCTTGTGGGAAAACCTCACCTCGCCGCCGCGGTCGATGATCTCGCGGCGGAGATTTTGCAGCACCACATATAATTTGTCGGTGCCAACATGAGGCTTGGCGTCGACTAAAATATCCTCGCTCGCGCCGAAGCGGACGAACTCCTCTAAAATATAGCCGTGGCGCAGGTCCTTTGTGCCGGTGTTGAGCTTGCCGTCGGAAAACGCGCCCGCGCCGCCTTCGCCAAATTGCACGTTCGAGGTCAGATCAAGCTCGCCCGTGCGCCAGAAGTGCTCGACATCGCGCTTTCGCTGCTCGACCGCGCGCCCGCGCTCTAATAAAATGGGTCTTGCGCCGCAGCGGGCCAGCAGCAGCGCGCAGAAAAGGCCCGCGGGCCCCGCGCCGATAACGACAGGGGAGACCTCCGGCGCTGAAACAGGCGCGGGCGGCGTATATTTCTTCGGCGCGTAGGGCTGCACATTCTTATTCTTGCAGCGCCGTAAAACGCCGGATTCGTTTTTGACCTCGACCGCGGCGGAGCAGACGAGCTTCACGCCCTCGCGCGCGTCGATGGAGCGGCGCAGGAGATGAACGGAAACAAGCGCCTCCTCGCTCACGCGCAGCGCGTGCGCGCAGGCCGCGCGCAGCTTGTCTTCCTTTGCCCCCACGGGGAGCTTCAGATTGTCGATGCGAAGCATGTGCGCCGCCTCCTTTTTCTCAAGTTGCGTTTCATTTTATTATGACGGAAAGGAAAGCGCAAGGGGAATCGCGCGATTATCACAGATTCTTAAAAAAGTCATCGGGAATTTAAGAAATCGTCAAATAGCGTTCAAGAAATATACATAAATATGCCCTATGATAGCACCATCGAAAGTCAAGAGGCCGCAAACAAGGGGCTCATTCCATAGGAGGTCATCATTATGTACGAAGACGAAAACAACCTGTATCATTACAGCTATCGCAAGGGCGACGAGCAGAACCCCAACGCCCCGATCGACACGAAGAACTACGCCGAGGACCCGTGGGATAAGAATCCCGGCGGCAGCCCGAAGAAAAAGGGCGGCAGCGGTCTTTCCGGCAAGATCGTGGCGCTGGCGCTGGTGTGCGCGCTCGTCGGCGGCTTCATCGGCGCAGGCGTGAGCGGCGCAACAACCAAGGTGAACAAGACGAGCGTTCAGGTCAGCGACCGCGAGGTCGCGCAGGTGCAGACCGTCAAGGTCGACGGCAAGACGCAGATGTCGATGTCGGAGGTCTACGCCTCGAACGTCAACAGCGTCGTTTCGATCAACGTCTCCGCCACGACCAACTACTTCGGCCAGACCGTGCAGACCGCGGCGAGCGGCACGGGCTTTTTCATCACGCAGGACGGCTACATCCTCACGAACCACCACGTCATCTCCGGTGCGAGCAGCGTGAAGGTAACGCTTTACAACGGTGAGACCTACGACGCCAAGGTCATCGGCAGCGATGAGGATTACGATATCGCCGTTCTCAAGATCGACGTGACAGGCGCAACGCCCGTGGTGCTGGGCGATTCGAGCAAGGTCGCCATCGGCGAATCCGTCGCCGCCGTGGGCAATCCCCTCGGCGAGCTGACGTTCTCGATGAGCGAGGGCATCGTTTCCTGCGTCAACCGCGCCATCAATGTTGACGGCACGCCGTTCAACATGATCCAGGTCGACTGCTCCATCAACCCCGGCAACTCCGGCGGCCCGCTCTTCAACAGCTACGGTGAGGTCATCGGCATCGTGTCCGCCAAGTATTCGAGCTATTCCAACACCACCGTTGAGGGCATCGGCTTCGCCATCCCCATCAACGATGTGCTCTCCCTCGTCAAGGACATCATGACCAACGGCTATGTGACGAGCAAGGCCTACATGGGCATCACCCCGCAGACGATGAACGCGCAGATGGCGCAGCAGTATCGCTACGACGTGACCGAGGGCGTCTTCGTCTGCTCCGTTGACCCGGACAGCGCCGCCGACAAGGCGGGGCTCCAGATGGGCGACGTCATCACGAAGATGGACGACACCGACATCACGTCCTACGAAGACCTCGTCGCCGCCAAGAAGGCCTACACCGCTGGCGACACCGTGACGCTGACCGTGTACCGCGGCGGCAAGACGATGGAGCTCCAGCTTACCTTCGACGCCGCGCCCGAGACTACGGAGACGAGCTCTTCCGACCAGAGCACCGACAACAGCTATAATGGTAACGGCGGTTACGGCAACGGCGGGTACGGCAATGGCGGCAACGGCTACTACTCCAATCCCTGGGATTTCTTCAATAATTTCTTTGGATATAATGGTTGATGCCACTGAAAAAGGAGCCTCGAAAGAGGCTCCTTTTTTTATTGCCGCGCGCAAGCGCGGCTTTTTTCGCGCCCAAAGGGCGCGGGGATTTTATGCAGCCCGAAAGGGCTGCTCCTTTTTTGCGCCCATAGGGCGCAGGGGATTCAATCGCAGCGCGGCAGCGCTGCATCCTTTTTCCCGCGCTCGCGCGGGAGGGGGAGCGGCGTGCGCGCCGCGGCACCAAAGGGGGTATTCTCTTTTCGAAGAGAATACCCCCTTTGAATCCCCCAGAGAAAGACGAGGGGCGTCCCCCCTCGACCCCCGACATTGCCGGTCTGGGGCTTGAAGAACTGCTCAGCCTGCGGAATCGGGTGCGGTGTACATGGCTTCGCCATGAATCTTCTGCGAGTCGCTACGTCTTGCAACCGCGCCTTACTGTCGTGAGGCGCGTGTGACGTTTGTCCGGCGGCAGACTGCTTACCGAATGCGGCATTGCTGCGCTCGCCGCATTGATGAGTACTCCGGTAGGCGGAAATTAGTCCGCACTCCTACAAGATCAGCAGAGCGGCAGCGGATAATAGAAGTAGGCCAAGTCGTATAGCAACGCTAACGCGGCAACGCCGCGCGCAGGCATTCCCACTCCGGAGGCATAAAGGTTATTCAACCCTGAGACTGCCAATCAAAAGCCTTTCTCTTGGGGTTCCAAAGGGGCCATTCTCTTTCGCGAAAGAGAATGGCCCCTTTGTTTCGTTCCCCTGTGCAGTGGAAACCATCAGCTCCCGCGCAGCGGGAACTTATTTACTTCTCCTGAGGACTTCACAAACAAGTTTGTAAACCCTCTCCGTCGAGGCGACGTTCAGCCGCTCGTTCACCGAGTGCACATCGTGCAGCTCCGGTCCCATGGACAGCGCGTCGAGGCCGGGGATCTTTTCGATGAAGAGTCCGCACTCAAGGCCGCCGTGGGTGGCTTCGATCTTCCCGTCGCGGCCGGTCAGATCTCGGTAGACCTCCTCGACCTCCTTGCGGAGGGCGGAAGAACGGTCATACTGCCAGCCGGGATAGTTGCTGCGCTCGCCCACGGTGCCGCCGCCGAATTCGACGATGGCCTTCACGCGCTGAATGAGCATCTGCTTCTGCGAGGCGATGCAGGAGCGGACGGAGTAGGAGAACTTGACGCCCTCTTCGTCCGTGCGCATCACACCGAGGTTGAGAGAAGTCTGCACAAGACCGGGGAAGTCGGCGCTCATCTCCTGCACGCCCTGCGGCAGGGCAAGGAGCACATGCAGCAGTCTCGACGTGTCCGCTGCAGAGAATGCGACCGGAACGTCAGCCTTTTCGCACACGAGGGAAATGCCGCCGTCGGTAACGGCGTACTCATTTTTGAGCGTTGCGTCGAATTCCTTGATGAACGCCTCGAACGCGGGCGCATCAGCCGCGGAGACTGCGGCAAGCGCGTCGGCGCGCAGGCAGATGACATTGTCGAACTCGCCGCCCGTCAGCTCATGCACGCGCAGCGAGGGGCAGCGCTCCATCGCGCTATACAGCGTGCGGCCCATCAGGCAGTTGGCGTTGCCGCGGCCCTGATTGATGTTCATGCCGGAGTGGCCGCCCTTGAGACCCGAGATCGTCACGCGGTAGCCGGTCATACCGTCCGCGCGCTCCTGCGGCGCGTTCAGCGCGCAGTCAAGGCGCACGCCGCCTGCGCAGGACACGGTGAAAACGCCCTCTTCCTCAGAGTCGAGGTTCAAAAGCTTTTTGCCCTTCAAGTCCGAGCAGTCCAGCGCGAACGCGCCGTCCATGCCGACCTCCTCGTCGACGGTGAAGACCGCCTCAATGGGGGGATGGGGGAGCGTTTCGTCGGATAAAATCGCGAGGATCATCGCAACGGCGATGCCGTTGTCGCCGCCAAGCGACGTCTTGTCTGCCCAGACCCATTCGCCGTCGGTACGGACGTCGAGCCCGTCGCGCGTCATGTCCTTGGTGCAGTCCTCGGTCTTGGCGCAGACCATGTCGATATGGCCTTGCAAGATAATGGGCGCGGCGTTTTCATAGCCGCAAGAGCCGTTCTTCCAGATAATGACGTTGTTGCACGCCTCCTGACGGTATTTAAGGCCCAATTCCTTCGCAAAGCCGACGCACAGGTCGCTGATTTGCTTCGTATTTCCGCTGCCGTGGGGAACGGAGCAGAGCTTTTCAAAATAGTAGAATACCTTTTCCGGCTGGAGATTTGATAAGACCGCCATGATATCCTCCCGAATTTTCTTAGTTGATCTGCTTGCGGCGGCTCAGGTTCATCGTGCCGTCCTGCATATCCTGAATGCTGTCGAGGCTCTTGCCCGTGCCCTCGGCCACGCACTGGATGGCGTTCTCGGCCACCATGGCGTGGATGCCGGTGCGGGCGGTGACGAGCTTATCAAAGCCGCGGACTAAGCTGCCGCCGCCGGTCATGACAATGCCGTTGTTCGAGATATCGGCCACGAGCTCGGGCGGGGTCTTTTCAAGCACGAGGTGGACCTCCTCCATGATGCGCTCGACGGGCTCTTCAAAGGCCTCGAGCATTTCGGCAGACGAGACGGAGATGAGCTCGGGAAGTCCTGTGATAAGGCTTCTGCCCTTGACCTCCATGGTCATTTCCTCTTCCGGCGGGAAGACGCAGCCGATCTGCATCTTCATCTGCTCGGCCGTGCGCTCGCCGACGAGCAGGTTGTGCTTGCGGCGCATATACTTGACGACGGCCTCGTTGAACTGGTCGCCCGCGATCTTGATAGAGGACGACTCGACGACGCCGGAGAGCGAGATGACCGCGATATCGGACGTACCGCCGCCGATGTCGATGATCATGTGGCCCTCGGGCTGGGTGATGTCGATGCCCGCACCGATGGCGGCGGCGACAGGCTCTTCAATGAGGTAGACGCGGCGCGCGCCGGCCTGAATGCCCGCGTCGATGACCGCGCGCTCCTCGACCTCGGTGATGCCGGAGGGAACGCAGATGATGATGCGCGGCTTGAAGAGCTGAAAGCCCATGACCTTGTGCAGAAATTCCTTGATCATGCGCTCGGTGACCTCGTAGTCGGAGATCACGCCCTCGCGCAGGGGACGGATGGCGATGATGTTGCCCGGCGTGCGGCCCAGCATGGCCTGCGCATCCGCGCCGACCTTTAAGAGCTTGCCGGTGTTCTTGTCGAGCGCCACGACCGAGGGCTCGTTGAGCACGATGCCTTTATCCTTAATGTAGATCAGCACCGACGCGGTGCCAAGATCCATGCCGATGTCTTTGGTAAAAGAAAACATAGCGTGTTACCTCTTATTTTTCTGAAAACTAAAATGAGCGATGCTCATACTTTCCCATGATGTTTTTATTATAACGGCTCGAAATTGAGTTTGCAATAGCATTGTGCGCGATTTTCCGCACGGTATCAGGGGAAAATACGGAAAAACATACCCCTGCGCCGCTGATTTTCGCGTCCGCAGACGCGAAACATTTGAATCGTTTTTACCCGCGGCGTGTACGTGGGTAAAAACACTTTGCGCGGAGCGCGTGTCGAACCTGTGAGGCACGAAGCGCAGCGAAACTTTCTCAAAAAAGAGGCGTCGCCTCTTTTTTGAAGACTTTAGTCTTCGTCCGCCGCGGCGAGGGTGGCGCAGATGACTTTTTCCGCGCCAGCTTCCCGTAAAACTCTCGCGGCTTCGCGGAGCGTGGCGCCGGTGGTGAGGATATCGTCGATGAGCAGAATGCGCTGACCCTTGATCTTGTCCTCATTGACGGCAACGTATGCGCCGACGACGTTTTTCTGCCGCTCCTCACGGGACGAAAGCGACGACTGCGCGACGTTGTCCTTCGTCTTTTGCAGCAGCGTTTCCGGCGCGACGCTCCAGTGGCGGCAGGTCTCGCGCGCCAAGAGATACGACTGGTCGTAGCCGCGCTCTTGTTTGCGCTTTTTCGACACGGGGACGTAGGTCACCAAATCGAACTCTCCGCCGAAATGCTCGGCGGCGGCCTGCGCTAAAACATCGCCAAAGCCCGTGCAGCGGCTCTGTCCCGCGTGGAATTTGTAGTTCAGCAACGCCTCGCGCACGATGCCCTCGTACTTGAGCGGGGCGAGGCACGCGCCGATCCCCGCGCGCTCATGGAGCGGCGTTTTGCAGTAGGGGAGCGCCTTTTCGCACTCAGAACACACGCCGTGAACGCCGGGTTTTCCACAGAATGCACAGCGCGGTGGAAAAAGTAAGGACGCGAGCGATTCCAAAAAGCTCATTTTTCCTCCCCACCTTTCCGAAGCCGCCACTTGAGGCCGCTGTAGCGGCGGCTGCGGCGGTCGTTCTCTGCCATTTTGTTGACGGCGCTGTCGTCGCCGACGATGACGAGCAGCTCTCGCGCGCGGGTGATGGCGGTATAGAGCACGCCGCGCACCATCAGCGACGGCGCACACGGCGCGCCGACGAACACAACGCCGCGGTATTCGCTGCCCTGCGCCTTATGTACAGTCATGGCGTAGGCCATGTCGAGCTCTGCGAGCATGTCGGACGTGTAGGTCGCGGTGCGGTCGTCGAAGACGATCTCCAAAAGCTCGCCGCTCGGGTCGATCTTTGCGATCTTGCCGACATCGCCGTTGAAGATGCCCGTACCCGCGGTGCCGTCCTCCTTCTGCCAGACGACGTCGTAATCGTTGCGCGTCTGCATGACGCGGTCGCCCTCGCGGAAGATGAGCTCGCCGAAGCGGCGCTCCTGTTTGCCGGGCTTCGGCGGATTCAGCGCGGCCTGCAAAGCGAAGTTCAGCGACCGCGTGCCCGCGTCGCCGCGGCGCGTCGGGGTGAGGACCTGCAATTCGTCCGCGGGGATGCCCATTTTGTCGGGCAGCCTTGTTTTGCACAGCTCGACCACGGTTTCGACCAATCGCACGCTGTCGCGGCGGGGAAGGAAGAAAAAGTCGTTCGCCGCCGCGTTTTTGAGCTTGGGCGGCATGCCGGTGTTGACGAGGTGCGCGTTGCGCACGATCATCGACTGCTCGGCCTGACGAAAAATGTCGCGCAGGGCAACGGTCGCGATGCGCCCGCTGCGGATCAAATCGGAAAATACGTTCCCCGCGCCGACGCTCGGAAGCTGGTCGGGGTCGCCGACCAGCACAAGGCGGCAGCCCGGGCGCAGCGCCGCGAGCAGCGCGCGCATCAGCGACAAATCGACCATCGAGGTCTCGTCCACAATGAGCGCGTCGGCCTCGAGCGGTTCCTTTTCGCCTTTGGTGAACGTCACCTCGCCAGTCTGGTCGTTGAAGGTCATGCCGAGCATGCGGTGGATGGTCTGCGCGTCGCGGTCGCAGAGCTCGCCCATGCGCTTGGCGGCGCGGCCCGTGGGGGCGGCGAGCAGAACGTTCAATCCCATGCGCTCGAAGAGCGCGACGATGGCGCGCACGCTCGTCGTCTTGCCCGTGCCGGGACCGCCGGTCAGCAGCAGCAATTCTTCCTTTGCCGCGAGCTCGACAGCCTGACGCTGAAGCGGCGCGTACTGCACGCCCTGCTCGCGCTCGATTTCTTTGATGACGCGCTCGACGCCGCGCAGGGCGTCGGGCTTGTCCGCGAGCATCGCCTCGATGCGCGTGACAACATAGGTCTCGTCCTCCCACGACTGACGCAAATAGCAGGCCGTCACGTTCGCGACGCCTTCCTGCACGATGCGGTGGATGGCGATGAGATCGTCGAGGCTTTTTTCCACCGCGTCGACATCGCAGTCCAAAAGCTGGGCCGTCGCGGCGAGGAGCTTTTCGCGCGGGAGGAAGACGTGTCCGCCCGCGTCGCGGTTGTGGGAGAGCTCGAAGGTCAGCCCCGCCTCGGTGCGAAGCGACGCGTCGCCGCCAAAGCCCATGGAGAGCGCGATCTCGTCGCAGACGGAAAAATCCACGCCGAACGCGCTGTCGGACAGTAAGTACGGGTTGCGCTCGAGCGCGGCCATGGCGTTTGCGCCGAAGCGGCGGTAGAGCGGCACGCTGAGCGCGGCGGGCAGGTCGTAATGCGCCAGAAATTCCATCACGCGGCGAAGGCCCATCTGCTCGTTGAACGCGGCGGAGATCTCCTGCGCGCGGCGGGCGGTCATGCCCTTGATGGCCGTGAGCTTTTCCGGCTCGGATTCGAGCACTTGCAGCGTCTCGATGCCAAATCTGGCGACGAGCTTTTCCGCCGTCGCGGGGCCGACGCCGCGCACGACGCCGGAAGCGAGGTAGTTTAAAATCTCCGCCTCGTTCGACGGCAGGTACCGCTCGACCTCGCTCGCGGAAAACTGCTCGCCGTACTGCGGGTGGGAGGAAAACGAGCCGGTCGCCGTCAGGTTTTCGCCCGGCGCCGCGCAGGGGACGCAGCCAACGAGCGTTAAAAGCTCGCCGTCGTCCGTCACAAGGCGCAGCACGGCATAGCCGTTTTCCTCATTCTGGAAAACGACGGACAGGACCGTGCCCATGATGGTCGTTTCTTCTCCCATAACTGTCTCCTAAGTGAAAAAATCGGTCAGTTCTTCCCTTTGGCAGAGGTAGACCTCGTATTCGCTGCGGCACAAGAGCTCCGCCACGCGGCGCGGCTCGTCGGCAAGGCCGCAGTCCACGATGACGACGCGCGAAAAGCCGCCCTCTTCATAGCGCGACCTCAGCAGCGCGCGCACCGTGTATTCGAGCGTCTTTGCCTCGCCGCAGGCCTCGATGACCGCCGTGGCGGGGATGGTGCCGCGCCGCCGCGGGTGCACGATGGCCGAAACGAGCAGAAAGATCACCGCCGTTAAGCCGATGGCAGCGAGCGCTGCGACAACGCCGTCCTGTAAAAGCCGCATATCATCACCTCGCGCCATTCTACGGCGCGGACGGGCGATGGGTGAATCTTAACGCAGCATTTTCCTGAGATACTGGCCCGTATAGGACTGCTCGCACGCGGCAACCGCCTCGGGCGTGCCGCAGGTGACGAGCGTTCCGCCGCCGCTGCCGCCCTCGGGGCCGAGGTCGAGCAGATAATCCGCGCACTTGATGACGTCCAGATTGTGCTCGATGACGAGCACGGTGTTGCCCGCGTCGACAAGGCGCTGCAAAACCTCAAGGAGCTTTTTCACATCGTCCGTGTGGAGACCCGTGGTCGGCTCGTCGAGGATATAGATGGTGCGCCCCGTGGAGCGCTTAGAAAGCTCGGTCGCGAGCTTGACGCGCTGGGCTTCGCCGCCGGAGAGCGTCGTAGACGACTGGCCGAGGCGGATATAGCCGAGGCCGACCTCACTGAGCGTGCGGAGCTTCGCTTCGAGCTTTGGAAGGTCGCGGAAGAATTCAAGCGCCTCCTCCACGGTCATTTCCAGCACGTCCGCGATGCTCTTGCCCTTGTAGTGGACCTCGAGCGTTTCGCGGTTGTAGCGCTTGCCCTTGCAGACCTCGCAGGGCACGTAGATATCGGGCAGGAAGTGCATCTCGATCTTGAGCTGACCGTCGCCCGAGCAGGCCTCACACCGGCCGCCGCGGACATTGAAGCTGAAGCGGCCCGCGGCATAGCCGCGTGCCTTCGCGTCCGGGGTCGAGGCGAAGAGGTCGCGGATATCATTGAAGAGATTTGTATACGTCGCGGGGTTGGAGCGCGGCGTGCGGCCGATGGGGCTCTGGTCGATGCAGATGACCTTGTCGAGGAATTCCTCGCCCTCGATAGCCTTACAGCGGCCGGGGTGGACCTTCATGCGGTTTAAGTCCGCGCCGAGCTTTTTATAGATGATCTCGTTGACGAGCGACGATTTGCCGCTGCCGGACACACCGGTGACGCACGTGAACGTGCCGAGCGGGATCGAGACGTCGAGATTTTTGAGGTTATTTTCCTGCGCGCCGCGCACGGTGAGAAAATTGCCGTTGCCTTTTCGGCGCTCTTTCGGTACTTCGATCTTTTTCTTTCCGCTCAAATACTGGCCGGTCAGGGAATTCGGATTCTCCATGACCTCCTGCGGTGTGCCGCAGGCCACGACCTGACCGCCGTGCGCGCCCGCGCCGGGGCCGATGTCGATGAGGTAGTCCGCCGCGCGCATCGTGTCCTCGTCGTGCTCGACGACGATGAGCGTGTTGCCGAGGTCGCGCAAACGTTTCAAGGTGGCGAGCAGCTTGTCGTTGTCGCGCTGGTGCAATCCGATGGACGGCTCGTCGAGGATATAGAGGACGCCCATCAGGCTTGAACCGATCTGCGTCGCCAAACGGATACGCTGCGCTTCGCCGCCGGAGAGCGTCGCGCTCGCGCGCGAGAGCGTCAGGTATTCAAGTCCCACCGAGCGCAAAAAGCCGAGGCGGTTTTTGATCTCCTTCAAAATGCGCTCGCCGATGCGCATTTGCTGCTCGGTCAGCGTCAGCTTATCCACAAAGTCGAGCGCGTCGACGACGGATTTTTCGCAGTAGTCGCTGATGCTAAGGTTCCCGACCGTGACCGCGAGAGATTCGCGGCGGAGCCGCTTGCCGCCGCAGGCGGGGCAGGGACACTCGCTCATGCAGGACTCTAATTCCTCGCGCACACCGTCGCTCTGCGTCTCCTTGTAGCGGCGCTCCAGGTTGGGGATGATACCCTCGAATGCCTGATACAAAACGCCCTTGCCGCGCGGCTGGTCGTACTGGAGCTCCAGCTTTTCGCCCTTTGTGCCGTAGAGAATGACGTCCATGACCTCTTTCGAGAGTTTTTCCACAGGATCACGGAGCGAGAAGTGGTACTTTTTCGACAACGCTTCAAAGTACATGCGCGAGATGCCGTCGCCGCGCACGTTGTTCCAGCCCGAGGCGCAGATCGCGCCGTCGAGCAGGGAAACGCTCTTATTCGGGATGACGAGCTCGGGGTCGACCTTGAGCTGCGTGCCGAGGCCCGTGCACGTCGGGCACGCGCCGAACGGATTGTTGAACGAGAACATGCGCGGCGTCAGCTCCTCGATGGAGATTCCGCAGTCCTCGCACGCGTAATTCTGCGAGAAGAGGATATCGCGGTCGTCGGGCAGGATATTTGCAAGAATGAGGCCGCCCGAGAGCGCCGCCGCGGTCTCGCAGGAGTCCGTCAGGCGGTGAACGACGTCGGGGCGGAGGATGAGGCGGTCGACGACGACCTCGATGTTGTGCTTTTTGTTCTTCTCGAGGGAAATTTCCTCGCTGAGGTCGTACATGTTCCCGTCAGCGCGGACGCGGACATAGCCGGACTTGCGCGCGTCCTCAAAAATCTTGACGTGCTCGCCCTTTTTGCCGCGGATGACCGGCGCCATGATCTGCACGCGCGTCCCCTCGCCCAGCGCCATGAGCTGGTCGATGATCTGGTCGATGGACTGCTGGCGGATCTCCTTGCCGCAGTTCGGACAGTGCGGCGTGCCGACGCGCGCCCAGAGCAGGCGCAGATAGTCGTACACCTCCGTCACCGTGCCGACGGTGGAGCGGGGGTTCTGCGAGGTGGTCTTCTGGTCGATGGAGATGGCGGGGGAGAGACCCTCGATGTAGTCGACGTCGGGCTTTTCCTTCTGCCCGAGGAACATACGGGCATAGGACGACAGGCTCTCCACATAGCGGCGCTGGCCCTCGGCATAGATGGTGTCGAACGCGAGCGACGACTTGCCGCTGCCCGAAAGCCCCGTGATGACGGTCAGCGCGTCGCGGGGGATCTCAACGTCGATGTTCTTGAGATTATTTTCTCTTGCGCCTTTGACAAAAATCTTACTTGGCATGAATCGATAACTCCTGTTGCTCATTTTGCAGCTGCAAAATGAGCGTACTCTTCTGAATTTTTTATGTCAACCTCATTCAACAATGATATCCGCAAATTTTGCGCGCACGAGCGCGGCGAGGTCGTGGGGCGCAAGCTCGACCTGATAGCCGATCTTGCCCGCCGAGACGATCATCGCTGCAAGGTTTTCTGCCGAACTGTGGAACACCGTGGGGAAGAGCTTCTTCATTCCCACGGGCGAGCAGCCGCCGTGGACATAGCCCGTGAGCGGCAGCAGCTCTTTCTGGTGGATCATTTCGATGGACTTTTCGCCCACGGCCTTCGCGGCCTTTTTGAGGTCAAGATTCTCCGCGACCGGCACGTCGAAGACGTAATACTGCTTGCTTGCGCCGCGCGCGACAAGGGTCTTGAAGACGATGGCGGGGTCAAAACCCATGGACTTCGCCACCGTGACGCCGTCGACCGCGACGCCCTCTTCATGGGGATAGGTGTGCGCGGTGTAGGCGATCTTCTTCTGCTCCAAAACGCGCATGACGTTGGTTTTTTCTTCTTTATTCTTTGCCATTTTGGGTTTCTCCTGTAATTAGTTCCCATCTACCTTTGGATACATCTTGTTGATCTAATATTATCTGACGCATATTGATAGGCTTATGCGCTGTGCCATCTCTTTTTGGCGTTGCAAGCCACGTTTCATGCTCTTCTTTGATTGCAGCCGCAACTTCTTTTGCCTCCATTATGTAATAATCCGGCTGTTTCTCTATCCCATTCAAATTGACAAACACGTAAAAGTCCGCTTTGGGATTTTCGTCTTTGCTGCTCAGCAGCCATTTCAACTTCTTTTCGTACTGCGTCGTCTTAACCTGAATAGAATGAGCCTTTCCTTTTTTATCGACCGCTAAAATATCAAATGCATCCGTTCCCGACATTGTCAGCGCCGCAACTACACCGCGCCGTGAAAGTTCAGCCGCGACAAAATATTCTCCGGCACTTCCCGTCAAAACATTAGTCTTATTCTTTCTCTCTTTTTTCATTTTCTTCACCTCACCGCAGAATGTACACGCAGGCTAAAATGCAGGCAAGGCCTAAGAAAACGCCCGCGCTGATGGGCTCGCCGAAGACGAGGGTGCCGACGAGCGTGCCGACGACCGGCTCGATGCTCGCCATGATGCTGGCCTTGCCGCTCTCGACGTTGGCGAGGCCCTTGGTGTAGAGGATGTAGGGTGCGACGGTGGAAAGAAGCACCAGCCCCGCAGCGAGGAGGGCGTTTTGCGGCACGCTCAGAACCGTCATAAGGTTGCCCCAGTCGGCGACGAACAGCGCGCCGAGCGCGGCGAACACGAACGTCCAGAACACGACGGCGAGCGGGCTGTAATGCCGCAGGCCGAAGGGTGCGAAAATCGAATAGAGCGCGTAGAAAAATGCCGCACCGAGGCCGAAGAGCAGCCCCTTCATCGTCAGCGACAGTCCGCCCGTGAAAACGCCCGTCACGAGCGCGCAGCCGAGCAGCGCCAGCGCGAGGGCAAGGAGCTTTTTGCCCGTGATCTTCTCTTTGAAGACGAGCGCGCTCATCAGCACGACCATCGCGGGCGCGGTGTAGAGCAAAATTGCGCTGACCGAGAGCGAGCAAAGCTTCTGCGCGTTGAAGTAGCAGAGCGTGAAGAGCACGACGCTGATGATGCCCGTCGCAATAAAAATCGGCAGGTGCTTTGCCTTCATTTTGAAGACGCTGCGGTCGGTGCAGAGGAAGAAGAACGCGAGCACCGCAAGGCCGCCCAGGTTGCGGATGACGACAAGGTTTTCCGGCGCGATGCCGGCATTGAGCAGCGGGCGGTTGAATAGGCCGATGCAGCCCCAGCAGGCGGCGGCCGCTAAAATGCAGGCGTAGGAAGCGTATTTTTTCACAGGTTTTGTCTCTTTCTTGCTATTTCGTGTTCTCTTTGCGCAGCTCGATGATGCGGTCGCGCAGGATGGCGGCGTACTCGAATTCGAGCATACGGCTCGCCTCCTGCATCTGCTTTTCGAGCTTTCTGATCTCTTCGTCCCGCTCGCGCTCGGAGAGCTTGCGCTTGCCGCGGCGGCGGGCGGATTCCTCGTCCTTCTTGGAAATTTCGATGATCTCGCGCACGTCCTTTCGGATGGTCTGCGGAATGATGCCGTGCGCCTTGTTGTAGTCGTCCTGAATTTGGCGGCGGCGCTCGGTCTCGTCCATGGCGCGGCGCATCGAGGGGGTGATGGTGTCGGCGTAGAGTACGACAAGGCCGTCGGCGTTTCGCGCGGCGCGGCCGATGGTCTGGATAAGGCTCGTCTCGCTGCGAAGGAAGCCTTCCTTATCCGCGTCCAGAATCGCGACCATCGAGACCTCGGGAATGTCGAGACCTTCGCGCAAGAGGTTGATGCCGACGAGCACGTCGAACTCGCCGAGGCGCAGGCCGCGGATGAGTTCCATGCGCTCGATGGTCTCGACGTCCGCGTGCATGTAGCGCACGCGGATGCCGACGCCGGTCAGATACTGCGTCAGGTCCTCGGCCATCTTTTTCGTCAGCGTGGTGACGAGCACGCGCTCATTGCGCGCCGCGCGGGCGTTGATCTCGCCGACGAGATCATCGATCTGGTTTTCGACAGGGCGCACCTCGACCTTCGGGTCTAAAAGCCCCGTCGGGCGGATGACCTGCTCGACGATCTGGCCCGCGCGGTCCTTTTCATAGTCGCCGGGCGTGGCCGAAACGTAGATACGCTGGTGGACGCGCTGCTCAAATTCGTCGAATTTGAGCGGGCGGTTGTCAAACGCACAGGGCAAGCGGAAGCCGTACTCGACAAGGCTCTCTTTGCGCGCGCGGTCGCCGTTGTACATCGCGCGCACCTGCGGCAGCGTGACGTGCGATTCATCCACAAAAAGCAGGAAATCCTTGGGGAAGTAGTCGATGAGCGTCAGCGGCGGCGAGCCGACGGGCCGCCCGCTGATGACGCGGGAATAGTTCTCGATGCCCGTGCAGTAGCCCAGCTCGCGCAGCATCTCGATATCATAGCGCGTGCGCTGGCGGATGCGCTGGGCCTCGACGGCCTTGCCCTCAGCCAAAAACTGTGCCTCGCGCTCGTCGAGCTCCTTGTCGATCTCGACGATGGCGCGCTCGAGCTTGTCCTTCGTTGTGACATAGTGCGACGCGGGGTAGATGGCGATGTGCTGGAGCGTGCGCGTCACCTGACCGTTGACGGGGTTGAATTCGCTGATCCGGTCAATCTCGTCGCCGAAGAATTCGACGCGCACGGCCTTGTCGCGGTAGTACGCGGGATAAAGCTCCACCGTGTCGCCGCGCACGCGGAAGCGGTTGCGCTCAAAGGCGACGTCATTGCGCTCGTAGCGAATTTCGATGAGCCGCTTTAAGAGAAAATCGCGTTCCATCGTCATGCCCGGGCGGAGCGAGATCATCAGCTTTTCAAAGTCCTCCGGCTCGCCGAGGCCGTAAATGCACGAGACGGACGAGACGACGATGACGTCGCGCCGCTCGAGCAGCGCGCAGGTGGCCGAAAGCCGCAGGCGGTCGATCTCCTCGTTCGTCGAGGCGTCCTTGGCGATATAGGTGTCGGTGTGGGGGATATAGGCCTCGGGCTGGTAATAATCGTAGTAGGAGACGAAGTATTCCACCGCGTTCTCAGGGAAAAACTCCTTGAACTCCGCGCACAGCTGCGCGGCGAGGGTCTTGTTGTGCGCCAGCACGAGCGTCGGCCGCTGGACCTTTTCGATGACGCTCGCCATCGTGAACGTCTTGCCCGAGCCCGTGACACCGAGCAAGACCTGCTCGTCGAGGCCCATCTTCACGCCCTGCGCCAGCTTTTCGATGGCCTCGGGCTGGTCGCCCGTGGGCTTGAAGGGCGCGTGCAGCTTAAATTCCATATCCGTTTCCCTTTCTTTCGGGCAGAAGTCCGTTGTGCCGCAGCGAGACGAAGTCGTCGTCCGCGACGATGATGTGGTCGGCGAGCTCGACGCCCACAGTGCGCAGCGCGTCGAAGACCGACAGCGTCGTCGCGTTGTCCGCGGGGGAGGGGAGCGCCACGCCGCTCGGGTGGTTGTGGGCAAGCAGCACGCTGCTCGCGCCGCACTTGAGCGCGTTTTCCACAATTTTGCGCATATTGAGCTGGACGCTGTCCGTGTCGCCCTCGGCGACCAAATGGCAAGCGAGGAGGCGGCCCTTGGCGTCAAGGCACGCTTCGTAGAGCTTTTCCTCCCGCTCGCCGAAAAAGAGGTCTAAAAAGTATGCGCCCGCCTGCTCGGTGTCGCTGAGGATCGTTTCGTGCGCGCCGGAGGACGCGCGGATGCGGCGCATCAGCGGAAAGATGAGCGTAAGCAGCGTCGAGGCGTTCTCGCCCACGCCCTCGACCTCCTCAAGCGCCGCGCGGTCGGTAGAAAACACCGCGTCGAGCGAGCCGAATTTTTCCATCAGGCGGTGCGCGATGGGGTTCGTATCCTGCCGCGGCACGGCGTAATAAAGGAGAAGTTCGAGCACCTCATGGTCGGCGAACGCATCAAGCCCGTGGGCGCGGAACTGCTCTTTTTTGCGCGAGCGATGTCCTTCGTGTACCGGCATGTGTGCTCTCCTTTCCGGGGCGTTTTTGCCGCAAAACGCGGCAGTCTTCTCCTATTTTTGTCTTAATATTGTATTTTATCACGGAGAGAAAAATCGTACAAGTGTTTTTTGAATTTTATCTCCCGTCGGGAGATGCGCAGGCAAAGGGGGAGGTTCTCTTTCAAAAGAGAACCTCCCCCTTTGAATCCCCCAAGAGAAAGGCAGGGGGCGTTTCGATTTCGCCCCCTGCACCCCCTAACGACCAAAAGGGAGGGGCGCAGCCCCTCCTTTTTGGATTATCCTCCCCGCTCTTCTGACGGCGCGGCATTGCTGCGCTCGCCGCTTTGGCTGAGCACCAAACTACAACTTTTCTATTTCGATACGAAAAGCGTATTTTTGATAGACAGGAACTTCTTCTTTCTCCACCCTCATAAAATGTTCACAGCATTCAGAATCTGCCTGTAATTTCTTGCGTCTGCGGGCAACGCAATGTCCATAATTCAGCGGCACATATACCCCTGCACTAAGTACATAGTGCTGACGAAAATGCGTGCAATCCTTACAGGAATCCATATCGATCACCTCGAACTTATAATATGCGATTTTCGCATATATGTCAATATGCGTTTATTGCATATCCTATAATTATTGCGAGGTGAGAATGATGTATCAGCGACTTCGGGATTTGCGAGAAGACCACGATAAAACGCAAAAGGATATTGCCTCGATGCTCAATATCAGTCAGACGACATATTCCCGCTATGAAAGCGGAGCGCTCGACATTCCCAGCGCCACGATCATTCGTCTTGCACGGTTTTATCATGTCAGTACCGATTATCTGTTCGGACTGACGGATGAAGACCGGCCTTACCCCTGCGGAAAGTATGGTGGTTAACGGCGGCGAGCGCAGCAATGCCGCCTTGGCAGGCACTATCGAAACGGAATCATCCCAAGTAGGCGCAATGCTTACCGGAAGTGCCATGGGGTGGATAATCCAAAAAGGAGGGGCAAAGCCCCTCCCTTTTGGTCGTTAGGGGTGCAGGGGCGAGATCGAAACGCCCCTGCCGTTCTCTTGGGGGATCAAAAGGGGGGATTCTCTCACGTGAGAGAATCCCCCCTTTGCCTGCGCACCCCTGCGTCACGCAGGGTATTCCCGTCCCTCAGCGGGACAAGACCTTTCTTGCCAAAGGCCCGATTACGCCGCCGACGGCGTTGCCGACCGTCATCACGAGCAGATATAAAACCGCGCGGCCGCTCCACGCGCCGCCCATCGTGAAATAGTACATATTCGCCACGCAGTGCTCAAAGCCGCAGAGGATGAACACGCACACGCCGAAAAAGAGCGCAAGATACTTGCCGAGCTCGTGCGGGTTGGAGCGATAGCCCTCCACGCCGATGTAGATCATCACGTTGCAGAAAACGGCGAGGATGAACGCGCCGAACAGCGGCTCGGAGAGCTTCAGTTCACAAATGCCCTGCGCGCGGGCGCTGAGGGATACAAGCCGCGTGCACTTCTCGGCAAGCGCGATGAGCGATGTGCCGACGAGATTCCCCAGCCAGATGACCGGCAGCGTTTTGGCGTAGGCTGCGTCGTTGTCAAACACATAGCAGACCTTGCCGGTGAACAGATGCAGCCCGCGCGTACAGACGACAAAAAGTCCGATCGTGAAAAAAAGCGACCCGACGACCGTATTTTCCACCGACAGGAACACTGTGCCGCCAAAGGCGATGACCGCGCCGGCAAGGATCGCGGAGAGAAAGATCTTTTTCATGCGGAAACTCCTCCAGACCGTGTGATTGGGTCTATTTTACCGTATGGTGGTGAGCGTTGTAAACGCTTCTTCACGGAAAGGCGGAAAGTCCGCAGAAAATGAGGGTTTTTGTCGCTTTGGCTTTACAGAAAGCGGCATTTTGCGCGGCATGGGGGGAGGCTCGCCGTGATTTTTATTGCTTTTCCCTCCCCCGGATAGTACAATGGTCTTACCATCAAATTTTCGGAGGACTTTTCCCCAATGAAACTCATCTCATGGAACGTCAACGGCCTGCGCGCGTGCATCGGCAAGGGCTTTTTGGATTTTGTGAATTTCATCGACGCAGATGTCATCTGTCTACAGGAGACGAAGCTGCAGCCGCATCAGATCGAACTTGACCTGCCGCAGTACCACATCTACTGGAACAGCGCGGACAAAAAGGGCTACTCCGGCACGGCGGTGTTCACCAAGCAGGAGCCTCTTTCCGTCACCTATGACTTTGGCGAGGACATCCACCGCCATGAAGGGCGCGTCATCACGTGTGAATATCCGGACTTCTACCTCGTCTGCTGCTACACGCCGAATTCGCAGGACGAGCTGCGCCGCCTTTCGTACCGCATGGAGTGGGAGGATGCGCTGCGGCAGTACCTCTGCGAGCTCGACACGATCAAGCCCGTCGTGTACTGCGGGGACTTAAACGTCGCACACGAGGAGATCGACCTCAAAAATCCGAAGACGAATCACTTTAACCCCGGCTTTTCCGACGAGGAGCGCGGCAAGATGACGCAGCTTTTGTCCTCGGGCTTTCTCGATTCGTTCCGCACGCTGTACCCCGACAAGACGGACGCCTATTCGTGGTGGAGCTACCGCGCCCAGTCGCGCGCACGGAACGTGGGGTGGAGAATCGACTATTTCATCGTCTCCGAACGCCTGCGCTCCCGCATCGAAAACGCGGACATTCTGTCCGAGGTTATGGGCAGCGACCACTGCCCCGTGCTGCTCGAGCTCAAGGAGGAAGAAAAATGAAACTCAACAAACAGGAAATGACCGGAGGCACGAAGATCACCCTGATCATCAGCGGTGCGGCCATGCTTGCTGGCATTGTGATCGTTGTGCTGTTCGCCGCCGGCGCGCTCGCCCTTTCCGAACAGAGCCGCAACGTGCTCGCGATTGCGATCTCCGCCGCGCTGGTGGTGTTTTCCTACACGCTGTGCAAATCGTTGGGGGTACTTAAAAATCAAAAAAAGTGATTCTCACCCCCACGCCCACGTGGGGAACGGGTAAAAGGGGGATATTCTCTTTCACGAAAGAGAATATCCCCTTTTGAACCCCCAAGAGAAAGGTTTACATTGCCAGCTTTGGGCTTGAAGAGCTGCACGGCCTGCGGAATCGGGTGCCTGCCATGGGATGGTTCTACACGACTTGGTTTGCTTCTATCTTCGCTGTCGCTTTGCCTGCGATTCGTTACCCTTACGCAATCTCCGTCTACTTTGAATTTTATCAATCTTGCTTTTTCCTGCCAAGGCGGCTTTGCTGCGCTCGCCGCGATATACGCACTATCGGTAGATAGCGATTAGGCTGCACTTGCACAAGATCAGCAGAGCGGCAGCGGATGATAGAAGCAAATCAAATCGTCTATCAACACCCAACGCGGCAACGCCGCGCGCAGGCATTCTCATTCCGGAGGCACAAAGGCCATTCGAGCCCGAGACTGCCAATTTAAAACCTTTCTCTCGGGGAATCAAAAGGGGGATACTCTCTTTCGTGAAAGAGAGTATCCCCCTTTTATTCGCGCCCCCTGCTTGCAGGGGACCCTATTTCTCCACAGAATGTGGAAATCACTCACACCTTGGTACGGTCGTAAGAAACGACCACACGACGGTTCGGCTCGGTGCCGATGGAGAACGTTGTCACACTCGGCGTATCCTGGAGCGCGGTGTGGATGACGTGGCGCTCGTAGGCGTTCATGGGCTCGAGGGTGACATTGCGGCGGTACTTCGTCACCTTGCCGGCGACCTTTTCCGCCAGGCGCTCGAGGCTCTGCTCGCGCTTTTCGCGGTAATTTTCCGCATCGACCTGCACGCGGGCGCGGTTCTTCTCGCTGCCGCGGTTGATGCTGTAGTTCGTCAACTGCTGGATGGCGTCAAGCGTTTCGCCGCGGCGGCCGATCAGCGCACCGAGCTTTTCGCCCTCGAGGAAAACCTTATAGCGACCCTTCTCGCTCTCGTAGACCTTGACCTCAGCGGCGGAGTCCATGTGCTCAAGAAGGCCCTTGAGGAACGCGCGGATCTGCTCGCTCTTCTCGTCGTGGCACTCTTCGCCGAGGTCGACAATGGGCTTGGGCTGCGGGGTGGGACGCTCCGCGCGCTCGGCGCGGGGAGCGCGGTTCTCGCGGCGGTCTTCGCGCGCGGGACGGTCGCCGCGTTCTTCCTTGGCGGCGCGGGGTTCTTTCTTCTGCAAAACCTCGGGCGCGTACATGGGCACGGCCTTGGGCGCAGAAGCGGGTTCAACTTTCTTTTCGGGCTTGGGTGCGGCAGGCTTTTCCACCGGCTTGACCTCTTCGGCCTTGCCGTCGTCGTAGCTCACGCGAACGCGCGCGGGCGCGCTGCCGATGCCGAGGAATCCGGCTTTCGCGCGCTCAAGAATTTCAACAGAAACGTCGTCTCTGTCCATCTTCAGCTGCGCGAGCGCGCTCTGGATGGCCTCGTCCTCCGTCTTGCCCGTTACGTCAATAAACTTGATCATTCAGACAAGCTCCTTACAATTATTCTCCGTAGTGCTCGGGGTCGTAGGAACGGCCGCGGGCATAGGGGCGGTCGCCGACGCGTCCGCTTTCGTTCGTGGAATTTTTCTTTTTCGTGGCCTTGGCAGCCTGCTTTTCTGCGCGCTTTTCCTTCAGCGTCTTCTTTTCCGCCTCCTCGGCAGCGAACTTGCGCTGCTGCTCGCGGGCGGCTTCCATGCGGCGCAGACGGTCATCGCGCTTCTGCTTTTCCTTCTCGCTGAGCTCGTCCTCCATGTGGCTCTTATAGTACTTGGTCAGAACCTTCTCCTGGATGGCGTAGAGCAGCGAGTTGACGATCCAGTAGACGCCGAGAGCCGCGGGCAGCGTAAAGCCGATCCACAGCGACATGAGCGGCATCATCCACATCATCATGCGGTTGGAGCGGGCCGCGGCGTCGTTGCCCTCAGCGGCGACGTTGCCGGACATGGAGACCTTGGACTGCAGGAAGCTCAAAGCACCGGAAATGAACGGGATCAGCACAACGCCGATCACGGGCCAGCCGCCGGTGAAGAAATCCTTCCACACATCCCCCGGCATGACCGTGAGGTCAAGGCCGAGGAAATTGTAGTTCACGTTGAGAAGACCGTCAAACTTACCGGAAAAATCCGCGAAGTTGTCGGAAATGAACTTGGCAAGGCCGATCTCCTCATAGCCCTTGCGCACGAGCTCGGCATTGTAGCCCAGGGTGGTGGCAAGGGTCGTGATCTCCGTCACGACGTCCTTGGAGAGCATCATGAAGCGGCTGAGCGGCTGACGGATGATGGAATACAGAGCGATGAGGATGGGGAAGGGCAGGAAGCTCCAGAGGCAGCCGCTCATGGGGTTGACCCCCTCCTTGGCGTAGAGCATCTGGATCTCATCGTTCATTTTCTGGGGATTGTTGGCATATTTCGTCTGGATCTCTTTGATCTTGGGCTGGAAGAGATTCATGCGCATCATGCTCTTTTTCGACTTCATCTGGAAGGGCAGCGTGATGAGCTTCACGACGATCGTGAAGAGCACGAGAGCCCAGCCGTAGGAGCCGGTCAGCTCATAGAAGGTGCGCAGGACCCAGGCGAAGGGAACGCAAATGTAGTAGCCGATGGTTGACATTCTTCGGTTTCCTCCGTGGTTTTAGGTTCGGTCACGGGACCGGGTCGTAGATTTTTCCGCCCTTGTAGAACGGATGGCACCGCATGATACGCTTGAAGGCAAGCCAGCCGCCCTTGACCGCCCCGTACTTCTCGATCGCTTCGAGCGCGTATTGAGAGCACGTGGGGATAAAGCGGCAGCAGGGGGGACGGTAGGGTGAGATGGCCCTGCGATAAAACCGGATGAGAAAGAGCATGAGCTTTTTCATGCCTGAATCTCCCATAAATCGAGCTTTTTGCACGTTTTTTCAAACGCGCGCTTGAGCTCCCAGTAGTCCGCGTGGGCGGCCCTTGTGCGGGCGACGACGATGCAGTCGTAGCCCTGCTTCATCTTCCCCTGGCTCAGGCGGAAAATTTCGCGGATGCGGCGGCGGACGCGGTTGCGCACGACGGCGTGGCCGAGCTTGGTGCTGACCGTGACGCCGAGGCGGTTGTGTCCGAGCCGGTTTTTCCGGTAATACACCACAAGGCAGGACGAAACACCGGACTTGCCCTTGGCATACATCCGGCGGAATTCGTAATTTTCCTTGACGGTGGTGGTGCTTTTCACGCGTGATCTCCCTGCTTTTGCGGATTTCTCCGCATAGCCTGCAAGGGACGGCGATCGAAACACATTCTCATCGGCCGTCCCTCATTGTTTCATGTGTAGCATACGATACGCAAGTTGCTCCCGCTTTAGTGGGTCAGACGGGCGCGGCCGCGTGCACGACGGCGGGCGATAACCTTGCGGCCGTTGGCAGTGGACATTCTCTTGCGGAAGCCGTGCTCCTTGGAGCGCTGGAGCTTCTTGGGCTGATAGGTGCGAGAAGTAGCCATTTCGTTTTACCTCCTGAAAAAATTTTACCGGCAGCACCCCTTTTAGAGACGCTGCACTTACTCGACGGCGGGCGGAGAAAACTCCCCGCGGACCGCAGTTGATAAAAATAGTGCCGTATTGATGCGGCATACGGGGAGTATTATATCGGTTTTGCCGCATTCTGTCAACCAAAAATACAAAAATCGGTGCATATTTTCATTTCCCGCAAAACCTTGTAGCGCGTATCGAAACATGCAACTATCTCTTGTGTCCTTTTGCCTGTTTTTCATGGCTTTTGCACTGCAAAAAACAGCGTTTTATATTTAGAATATGTGTTGCGTTCATGCGCGTTTTTTGGTATAATGTAGGGAGTAAATTTTCGGCTGTCACAGCCGTTTATTCCAAAGAAAGAAAGGAGCGCTTCCGTGAACTCTGTTGCAGACATCTGGAAGATCGTTCTCTCCCGCCTCAGCCAGGACTTGTCCGAGACGACCATCTCCACGTGGTTCGACGAGGTGGAGGCCGTGTCCATCAAGGACCGCACGCTGTACCTCCACTGCCCGAACGATTTTAAGCGCAGCACGATCGAATCCATGTTCTCTGACCGCATCAAGGATTCCCTGCGGGACATTTACTCCGCCGATTTCGACGTCAAGCTCCTCTCCACCGCGGAGAGCACCACCCTTTTCGAGCCTGAGGTCAAAAAGTCCACCGCGCTGCTCGATTCCGGCGAATTCACGTTCGACACGTTCGTCGTCGGCGAATCGAACAAGATGGCCTATGCCGCCGCGCGCGCCGTGGCCGACGGCGTGGGGCACTACAACCCGCTATTTATCTACGGCGACTCCGGCCTTGGCAAAACGCACCTCATTTACGCCATCGCTCATCAGATCCGCACGACGCGCCCGTCGGCGAAGATCATCTACATCAAGGGCGATGATTTCATCAACGAATTCATCGAGCTCGTGCGCGCGGGCCGCGGCAGCGAGTTCCGCGCGAAGTACCGCGACGCGGACCTGCTGCTCGTGGACGACGTGCAGTTCGTCGCGGGCAAGGAGCAGGTGCAGAACGAATTTTTCCATACGTTCAACACGCTCTACGAGGCCGGCCGCCAGATCGTGCTGACCTCCGATCGACCGCCCTCTGACATGCACCTTCTCGACGACCGCCTGCGCACGCGCTTTGAGTGGGGCTTACTTGTCGATGTGCAGCCGCCCGATTTTGAAACGCGCCTTGCCATCGTGAAGAATAAGGCTGCGCAGTGGGGCACCGTCATCGACGACGACATTGCCAAGTACATCGCCGAGAATGTCACGTCCAACGTCCGTCAGCTCGAGGGCACGATGAACAAGATTCTCGCCTACCGCGATCTCATCGGACGCGAGATGGACGCCGACGCCGCGCACCGCGCAGTCGAGGACTTTATGAAAAAAAACGCGAATCTCGCCCCCACGGCGGCGATGATCATCACCGAAACGTCACGCTACTTCGGTATCGACGAAGAGGTCATCAAGGGCCCGTCTCGAAGCCGCGAGGCCGTCAACGCCCGTCAGGCCGCGATGTACCTCGTGCGCCGCATGACGAATCTGTCGACGCCCGATATCGGCCGCGAGTTTGGCAAGCGCGACCATACGACCGTGCTCCACTCGCTCGAGCAGATCGAAAAGAAGATGAAATCCGATCCCGTCTTCAACCAGACGATCAAAGAGATCACTATTAACATCAACTCCAAGAGATAACAAAGTTTTCCACATTATCCACAGGGTTGTGCAGAGGGAAGCTGTGGAAACATTTTTTCAAAATTTTGGGTGTGGAGAGTGGTAGAACTTTTCAACAACCCGTGAGGGATAAATTTTCCTTGCCATTTCGGGCAAAAATTGGGTTTTCCACATTTTTGCGCCCCTACTGCTGCTATTTCTAAAAACTATCCTTTTTCTTTTCCAAAAGAGAAAAAATTACCCGTTTTACGAAAGGAACGCCGCTATGAAATTCTCCTGCGAAAAGCTGCTGCTGCAGAATGCAGTCAATACCGCCTCCCGCGCCGTCGCGGCGAAAAGCTCCATCCCTGCGCTCGAAGGACTGCTGCTGACCTGCGGCGGCGAGAGCCTGACCGTTTCGGGCTACAATATGCAGACCGGCATCCGCACGAAGTTTACCGCCGAGGTCGAGGAATCCGGCGAGCTGGTCGTCAACGCGCGCCTGATCGGCGAGATTTTAAGAAGACTGCCCGACGACGTCGTGACCTTCACCGCGAACGACAAATTTTTGATCCACCTGACCTGCGGCGATGCGGATTTCGACATCATGGGCCTCTCCGCCGCCGATTTCCCCGAGCTGCCCGAGGTCGAGGAGAAGTACGCCGTCCAGATTGCCGAAAAGACGCTCAAGTCCATGATCCAGCAGACGAGCTTCGCCGTTTCGACGAACGAGGCGCGCCCCGTGCACATGGGCTCGCTGTTCGAGGTATCTGCCGAGGGGCTGACCGTCGTCTCCGTCGACGGCTTCCGCCTTGCGCTTCGCAAGGAAGCGCTTGAAAAGATCGAGGGCGGCGCGTTCTCGTTCGTCGCGCCCGGCACGGCGCTCAATGAGGTCGAGCGCATCTGCGAGGAGATCGACGAGGTCGTGACCATCACGCTCGGCCAGCGCCATATTCTCTTCGAGGTCGGTGAGACCGAGCTCATCTGCCGCCGCTTAGAGGGTGAATTCCTCGATTATAAGAACGCCATCCCGCGCAGAAACCCCATCAACGTCGTCGTCGACACGAAGACGATGCTCCAGAGCCTCGAGCGCGTGAGCGTCGTCATCAGTGAAAAGCTCAAGAGCCCCGTGCGCTGCCAGTTCGGCGAGGACAAGGTGACGATGTCCGCCAAGACCGCCAACGGCGACGCAAAGGACGTCTGCCGCATCGCGGGCGACGGTCAGGGGCTTGAGATTGGCTTCAACAACCGTTATCTGATGGATGCGCTGCGCTACGCGCCCGCCGACACCGTGAGAATGGAGCTCAACACCGGCATTTCGCCGGCCATCATCGTTCCCGTCGAGGGCGAAGAGAACTTCCTCTACATGGTGCTGCCCGTGCGCCTGAAGGCAAATTGAGAAAAAAACTGAATCCATATCGTATAAAATGGTACAACGATTTCTGATAGGAATCGCTTTGTAAAGGACTTTTTATGACTGACATTACCATCACCACGGAATTTATCAAATTGCAGGACCTCTTGAAGCTGGCGAATTTAGTCGGCACGGGCGGCGAGGCGAAGATCGTCATCCAGAACGGCGACGTTTCGGTCAACGGCGAGGTCTGCACGATGCGCGGCAAGAAGATCCGCCCGGGCGACACGGTCGCCTTCGACGGCAAAGAGCTGACGGTCTCCTATGCGGATTGACGCGTTGGCGCTGCGGAACTTTCGCAATTACGACGCGCTGAATGTCACGTTCGCGCCGGACTGCAACGTCATCGTCGGCGAGAACGCGCAGGGAAAGACGAACCTCTTGGAAGCAATCGTCTATCTCTCTTCCGCCCGTTCGCCGCGCGCGAGGGCGGAAAAAGAGCTCATTTCGTTCGGCAAGAGCGAATGCAGCATCAAGGCGAACGCGTTTGCGCGCAACCGAGATTTTCTGCTCGAGATCGCGCTCGCCGCGGGGAGAAGACGAAAAATTCTCATCAATAAGGTGCCCGTGAAAAAGGGGAGCGACCTCAGCGACGTGCTCGGCGCGGTCTACTTCTGTCCGGAGGATCTGCTGCTGATCCGCGACGGCGCAACGGCGCGGCGCAGGTTCATGGACGACGCGCTCTGCCAGCTTCGCGCGCGCTACGCGCAGGCGCTCAGCGACTATCATAGGGCTTACGAGCACAAGACGCGCATTCTGCGCGACAGTGAGGAGTATCCGTCGCTTCTTGATACTTTGCCGGAATTTGACCTGCGCATGGCGCAGAGCGGAGCGGTCATCATCTACTACCGTGCGCGGTTCTGCGAGCGATTGAAGGAATATGCGGGCATCGCGCACCGCGAATGCTCCGGCGGCAGGGAAGAGCTGGGCGTCGAATACCAGACGGTTTCGACTATTTCAGACCCGCTCGCGCCGATCGAAACGATTTACGACCAGCTGCGCGCGCATCAGGCATCGCACGCGGCGGCGGAACGGGTATCAAGAATGTGCCTTTCCGGCCCGCATAAGGACGATATCGCCGTGACGATCGGCGGCGTGAACGCAAGGCAGTTTTCATCTCAGGGCCAGACCCGCACGGCGGCGCTGGCGTTCAAGCTCGCCGAGCGGGAGATTTACCGCGAGATCACATCCCGCACACCGCTGCTGTTGCTCGATGATGTTTTGTCCGAGCTGGACCCACGGCGGCAGGAATATGTGCTCAACCGCATCCTTGGCGGGCAGGTGTTTATCACGTGCTGTGAAGAGGATCGGTTGGGGACACTTTTGAGTGGAAAAGTGTTCCATATCTCGCAGGGAGCGGTAGTTTAGCCGCACCTATGCGGCTGGGAGATGCCGCCTGCGGGCGGCAAGACCACACCCCCCATTTTCTTTCCCGAGAAAGAAAACGGGCGGTGTGACCGTCCAAAAGAAAGGCGTTTAGATTGGCAGTCTCGGGCTTGAACGGCCTTTATGCCTCCGGAATGGAAATGTCTGCGCGCGGCAAAGCCGCGTTGAAGTTGCTATACGATTTGGTTTGCTTCTATTATCCGCTGCCGCTCTGCCCATCTTGTAGAAGTACAGCCTAATTTCCGTCTACCGGAGCACTCCACAATGCGGCGAGCGAAGCAATGCCGCTATTTCGCACGCAGTCTGCCGCCAAGCAAACGTCACTCGCGCCTCACGACAGTAAGGCGCGGTTGAGAGTGGTGACGACTCGCAGAAGATTCATGGCGAAGCCATGTACACCGCACCCACACTGCGCAGCGCGTGCAGTTATTCAAGCTGCAATCCCGCAATGTCGGGGGTCGAGGGGGACTCCCCTCGCATTTCTCTTGGGGTTCCAAAGGGGGTATTCTCTTTGGAAAGAGAATACCCCCTTTGACTGCGCACTCCCATGCCAATGGGAGACCACCCCGCGCCCTTTGGGCGCGATATCTGAGGAGGTACCATGTACCTGCACATCGGCAACAATGTCATGCTGCCAGAAAAGCACATCATCGGCGTCTTTGATCTCGAGATCACGTCGCAATCGAAGAGAACATCAGAATTTCTCCGCCGGGCGGAGGACGAGAGTCTGGTCATCGACGCCTGCGAGGACATTCCCAAGTCCTTTCTGGTGTGCGACCACCCGTATCACCCGCAATTAGTTTATTTATCCGAGCTTTCGAGCCAAACACTGCAAAAGAGAATGGAGGAGCAGACATGAAGATCCCCGTTGCTTTGACAATGCTGGCAAGTCCCTTTTCCCTTCCACACAATGAGCGCTGGATACTGCCCATCGCGCTCGGCTTTTTCGCGCTGCTGACGGTGTATTTCACGTGGCGGCTCAAAACGGACGAGGGCGACAAGTGGCTCTTTCGGAAGAAAATGAAGGTGTCGGCGCTCTTCTGGCTTGCATGCGAAGTGCTCTGGCAGTTCCACGGTGCGGATTCGACGTTTCCCGTCGGGCCGATTACGGGCATTTTGTTCCTGTACCTAATGAGTCAGGCGCTGGTGTACGGTATTTACTGCGTGATTCAAAAGAAGAAAACAACAGCCGCGATGTAAGCGGCTTTCCCATCAAAATAGTGCTCGAGGCAGGGAGAAACGGGCCGGAAAGGGCTCCGACCCGGTTCTTCCTGCCTGATGACGAAAGGAGAACCCAAATGGCAGAAAATGAGATCCTGCAATCCACGGCGGTGGATGAAAACAACGACTATAACGCCTCGGAAATTCAAGTTCTCGAGGGGCTTGAGGCGGTGCGCAAGCGCCCGGGCATGTACATCGGCTCGACGTCGGTGAGCGGCCTGCACCACCTTGTCTATGAAATTGTGGATAACTCCATCGATGAAGCGCTTGCGGGCTACTGCACGGAAATTAAAGTGACGATCAACGAGGGCAACACCATCACCGTTGTGGATAACGGCCGCGGCATTCCGGTCGACATTCAGGCGCAGACGGGCCGTCCTGCGCTTGAGGTCGTCTACACCGTGCTGCACGCGGGCGGCAAGTTCGGCGGCGGAGGCTACAAGGTCTCCGGCGGTCTGCACGGTGTCGGCGCGAGCGTCGTCAACGCCCTTTCCGAGTGGCTGACGGTGCAGGTGCATAAGAACGGCAACATCTACGAGATGAAATTCTCCCGCGGCAAGATCACGCAGGAGATGACGATCATCGGCTCGACCGACCACACGGGCACGACCGTTACGTTCAAGCCCGATCCCGAGATGTTCGAAGAGCTCGAATACTCCTACGAAACGCTGCACACCCGCATGCGCGAGGAGGCATTTTTGAACGCGGGCCTTCGCATCACGATCGAAGATAAGCGCACGGCGAGCGCGGAAAAGAGCGAGAGCGAGCGCCGCGACTCGATGTGCTACGAGGGCGGTATCCGCGAGTTCGTCACGTGGCTCAACAAGAAGAAAGAGCCGCTGCACAATAACGTCATCTACATGAGCGGCATGAAGGGCGATTCGTTCGCGGAATTGGCGCTCCAGTATGACGACGGCTATCAGGAAAATATCCTGTCGTTCGCTAACAACGTCCACACGCCCGAGGGCGGCATGCACGAGACCGGCTTCAAGGCCGCGCTCACGCGCGTTCTGAACGCCTACGGCATCAAAAACGGCATCATCAAGGAAGGCGACAAGGTCAGCGGCGAGGACTGCCGCGAGGGCCTGACCTGCGTCATCTCCGTCAAGCTCACGAACGCGCAGTTCGAGGGCCAGACAAAGGCAAAGCTCGGCAACAGCGAGATCAGAACGCTGGTCGACAGCCTGGTTTCCGACAAGCTGATGCAGTTCCTTGAGGAAAACCCCGTCGTGGCACGCACGATTTTGGATAAGGCGATGACCGCCAACCGCGCGCGCGAGGCCGCGCGCAAGGCGCGCGAATCCATCCGCCGCAAGAGCGCCCTCGGCGGCGCGGCGATGCCGGATAAGCTGCGCGACTGCAACGAAAATAACCCCGAGCTCACCGAGCTCTACATCGTAGAGGGCGACTCGGCAGGCGGCAGCGCCACGCAGGGGCGCGACTCGCGCTTTCAGGCGATCCTGCCGCTGTGGGGCAAGATGCTGAACGTCGAAAAGGTGCGCGCCGACAAGATCTATGGCAACGACAAGCTCCAGCCCGTCATCATCGCGCTCGGCGCGGGACTGGGCGAGGATTTCGACATCAATAAGCTGAGATATCACAAGGTCATCATCATGGCGGATGCCGATGTCGATGGCTCGCACATCCGGACGCTGCTCTTAACGTTCTTCTTCCGCTATATGCGCCCGCTCATCGAAAACGGCTATGTCTATGCCGCGGTGCCGCCGCTTTTCAAGCTGACACGCGGCAAGACGCAGCGCGTTGCCTTCTCGGACGAGGAGCGCGACGCCGTTTCCGCCGAGCTGCGCGGCGACAATCCGAACGCGAAGGTCGATATCTCGCGCTTCAAAGGTCTTGGTGAAATGAACCCGCACGAGCTGTGGGAGACGACCATGGACCCCGAAAAGCGCACACTCAAGCGCATCACGCTCGAAGACGCGGTGCTCGCGGACGAGACCTTCACCGTGCTCATGGGAGAGAAAGTCGAGCCGCGCAAGGAATTCATCGAACAGAACGCGAAATACGCGGTCAATCTGGACTTTTAAGAGAGGAGGACAAAAAAATGGCACACAAAAACGTGGATTACAAACCCGAAGACATTCAATTCCCCAACCAAAAGATCGTGCAGAGCGAGCTCGTGCACGAGATGCAGTCCTCCTACATCGAATACGCGATGTCGGTCATCGTCGGGCGCGCGCTGCCCGATGTGCGCGACGGCTTGAAGCCTGTCCACCGCCGCATCCTGTACGCCATGTACGAAGACGGCCTGACGAGCGACAAGGCGTTCAAAAAGTCGGCGACCTGCGTCGGCGACGTGCTGGGCCGCTATCATCCGCACGGCGACGCGTCGGTGTACGACGCGCTCGTGCGTCTGGCGCAGGACTTCTCCATGCGCTATATGCTCGTCGACGGCCACGGCAACTTCGGTTCCATTGATGGCGACCCCCCGGCCGCCTACCGATACACCGAGGCCAGAATGTCGAAGATCGCCAACGAAATGCTGCGCGACATCGACAAGGAGACCGTCGACTGGGACCCGAACTTCGACGAGAGCCGCAAGGAGCCCCGCGTGCTGCCCGCGCGCTTCCCGAACCTGCTGGTGAACGGTTCTTCGGGTATCGCCGTCGGCATGGCGACGAACATCCCGCCGCACAACCTGACCGAGGTCATCAACGCCTGCGTCTGCGTGCTCGACAATCCCGAGGCGACGCTTTACGACCTGATGCAGCACGTCACGGGCCCCGACTTCCCGACCAAGGGCATCATTATGGGCCGCAGCGGCATCCGCGCGGCATATGCCACGGGCCGCGGCAAGATCATCCTGCGCGCGCGCACGGAATTTGAAGAATTCGGCCGCGACCGCACGCGCATCATCGTCACCGAGCTTCCCTATCAGGTCAACAAGCGCATGCTCATCAAGAACATGGCCGATCAGGTGAACGACAAGCGGTTGGAGGGCATTTCCGACATCCGCGACGAGACCGACCGCACGGGCATGCGCATCGTCATCGAGGTCAAGCACGACGCGAACCCGCAGGTGGTATTGAACCGTCTCTTTGCCCAGACGCAGCTTCAGACGAGCTTTGCCATCAATATGCTGGCGCTCGTCGACAACCAGAAGCAGCCGAAGATTCTGTCCCTGCGCCACATCATCGACGAGTATCTTGCCTTCCAGGAAGAGCTCATCACGCGCAGAACGCAGTATGACCTCAAAAAAGCGCGCGAGCGCGAGCACCTGCTGCAAGGTCTTCTCATTGCGCAGGACAACATCGACGAGGTCATCCACATCATCCGCACGAGCTACGACGACGCGAAGGAAAAGCTCATGGAGCGCTTCTCGCTTTCCGACGTGCAGGCGCAGGCCATCCTCGATATGCGCCTGAAGGCCTTGCAGGGCCTCGACCGCGAGAAGCTCCAGAACGAGTACGACGAACTCGAAAAGAAGATCGCGTACTTTGTCGAACTGCTCGCAAATGAGACGATGCTCAAGGGCGTCCTCAAGGACGAGCTCATCGAAATTCGCGACAAGTACGGCGACGAGCGCAAGACCGAGATCCAGGAGGTCGAGGACGAGATCGACATTGAAGACCTCATCGAGGAGGAGCAGTGCGTCTTCACCCTGACCCGCAACGGCTACATCAAGCGCACGAGTGCGAGCGAATACACCGCGCAGAGTAAGGGCGGCATGGGCAAGAAGGGCATCACCACCCGCGACGAGGACACGGTGGTCGACGTGTTCACCGCCTCGACCCACGACTATATCCTCTTCTTTACGGACACCGGCAAGGTGTACCGCAAGAAGGGCTATCAGATCCCCGAGAGCGGCAAGGCTGCCAAGGGCACAAACATCGTCAACATCATCCAGGTGGAGACGGGCGAGCGCGTGCAGGCGATGATCCACTTCCGCGACCTGAACGCCGAGAATCTGTTCCTCACCATGGTGACGCGCAACGGCACGGTGAAGAGACTACCGGTCGAAACGCTCAAGAACCTGCGCAACAACGGCATCCGCGCGCTGAACCTCGACGAGGGCGACGAGCTGGTGAGCGTGCGCGAGACGGACGGCGAGCAGAAGATTTTGATCGCCACGCATGACGGTATGGCGGTCGTCTTTGACGAGACCGACGTCCGTGCGATGGGCCGCACGGCGGTCGGCGTGCGCGGCATCAAGCTGCGCGAGGGCGACTATGTCGTCGGCGCCGCCCGCGCCCAGGAGGGCAAGGAAGTCCTGACCATCACCGAAAAGGGCTACGGCAAGAAGACGCCGGTCGAGGAATACCGCATCACGAACCGCGGCGGCCTCGGCATCAAGAACTATATGGTGACCGAAAAGACCGGCGGCATCGTCGGCGTCAAGGTCGTGGACGGCAGCGAGGATCTGCTGCTCGTCACGCGCGCGGGCATCCTCATCCGCACACCGGTCGAGGCGATCCGTACCACTGGCAGAGCCACGCAGGGCGTGATCGTCATGCGCTTCAAGGAAGAGGGAGACAGCGTGATCTCCATGGCGCTCACAGAGCATGAGGAGGATGACGAGGCGTAAGGCCTCGGCCCTCTTTTCCGCGCGTCGCGCGGAGGGGTGGCAGCGCCTTTGGCGCTGCACGGGAAAGGGGGCCATTCTCTCACGTGAGAGAATGGCCCCCTTGGACCCCCAAGAGAACGCAAGGGGCCTTGCCCCTTGACCCCGCACATTGCGGGTTTGCAGCTTGAATGACTGCACACGCTGCACAGTGTAGGTGCGGTGTACATGGCTTCGCCATGAATCCCTGCGAATCGCGACCTGACAGCAACCGCGCCTTACTATCGTGAGGCGCGAGTGACGGTAGTTGGGCGGCAGACTGCTTGCGAAATAGCGGCATTGCTTCGCTCGCCGCATTGATTAGAGCAGAAGAGAGGAAAGACTGCCGAGCTTTAGGCCGACACACAGGCCGCAGCGAAAAGAAGCGTCGCGCTCAAGACCGATAATGTCAGAGAGATTGTCCTGTAATTTTTTGAAGAGAACGGACTGTTCGGTGTTAAGCATGGCAAGCAATTCAAGATACTGTGAATTGTAATAGGACAAGGATGCCCGATAATCGTCGAGTTCATCTTTTGACAAAAAGCGTGCCGGATGTTCTCCATATCCGGCACGGAACAGGGATTCGTAAAGATGCAGCATACAATAACCTCAACAATAAACGAAGTTTTCTTCATGTTTACTTTATTGTAACACGAAGAAAACTTCATGTCAATAGGAAACAGAAATGAATTTTCCCGAATATATCTTAAAACTGAGGCAGGAGCGCGGACTAAAGCAGAGCGATGTTGCGTCGTCGATCGGTGTGACCGTCCGCGCTTATCAGGCGTATGAATACGGAAAAAGTGAACCGCGGATGTCGACGCTCATTGCGCTGGCCAATTTTTATGATCTTTCACTGGACGAATTGGTCTGCCGAAAGGCAGAACACGGTGTGTAACACCAAACTTGCGGAAAAACTCTGCATGTAAACTTGAATTTGCTGGAAAGAAACGCTTCTGTCCACTATAATGAAGTACAGTAGTATATCCGAAATAGACGGAAATTGATGGAGACTGCCGATACGCAGGCAGAGCGACAGCGGAGATAGAAGCAAACCAAGTCGTTTAGATACGACACTTGGCAGGCAGTGCAATCCGCAGGCAAAAAGGCTGTTCAAGGGAAGACATACAATGCAGACGCCTTTCTTTTGGACGGTCACACCGCCCGTTTTCTTTCTCGGGAAAGAAAATGGGGGGTGTGCTATGCAGCAGCGTGACGTGCTGCATTTCCTTTGAAAGAGAAAAGAAAATAAAGGGAGGTCACCATGAGAAGAAACATCCACTATAAGCCCAGCAAGGGCATGAGCGTCTTTTCCGGCGTTATCGCGTGCGCGATGGGCGTGTTTGGCCTGTTTGCCATTCCGAGCATCGGCGCGATGATCGGCTTCAAGGCCATCTGGTGCCTGATGACGTTCGGCATGGGCATCTACAATTTTCTGCTGGCGGCGGGCGTTGTGAAGTACAACGGCGGCTACGAGATCACCGACGAGTCGGACGAGAGCGCAAAGGGCGGCAAGTCCGACGCCGAAGCGCGGCTCGAGGAATTGCAGACGCTTTACGATCGCAGACTCATCACGGAAGAGGAGTATCAGGAAAAGCGCAAGGACATTCTGGACCGGCTGTAAGAGAAAGGAGCGCGGACAATGGAAATTTTAGGCCTCATCATTATCGTACTCATCTGGGTTTTTAAGGCGGCTGCCGCCAACGAGGACAAAAAGGTCAACGATCGGGAAACGGGCAGCATTTCGTCGACGCCCGACGAGCTCATCAAAAAGGCCAACCGCACGCTTGATGACCTCGACACGATGCGCGCAAAAGAGCGCGAAAGCAAGAAGCGTCCGAGCGGCGTACAGATCCGCGATTTTCACAAGAATCTGGCCGCGCAGGAACGTGAGAACAGCGAGAAACGCTGGGCTGTCGCACGTAAGAAGCAGGCCGACAGCGGCGAGGTGCATTCTGTCCACATGGACAGCTGCGAGGACCGGCTCGAAAGCCTGAAGGTCTTATATGACGCGGGCATTCTGGACCGCGAGGAATACGCCCAGCGCGTCGCGCGCGTCAAGCGTCAGCACGCGCAGAGCGGCAGTTATTGAGCAAAAAAGGAAGCGAACACACCATGTATGACGAACTGACACAGGTCGACATTGACAAAATGAAGGCAGAGCTCGAGCACCGCCGTTTGGAGCTTCGCCCCAAGCTCATCGAAGATGTGCAGACGGCGCGCGCGTTCGGCGACTTGAGCGAAAACTACGAGTACAAGGTCGCCAAGCAGGAGAAAAACCGCAACGAGAGCCGCATCCGTTACTTGGAGCGCATGATCGCGACGGCGAAGGTCATCGAAGTGAACGAAAAAGAGGGCACCGTCGGCCTTTTTGACCACGTGGTGCTCTATAACGAAAAACTGGGGAAAGAGCAGAACATCCAGCTCGTGACCACCCTGCGGCAGAACGCGCTCAAGGGCCTCATCAGCAAGGAATCGCCCGTCGGCAAGGCCATCCTGGGGAAAAAGGTCGGCGACCGCGTCGAGATCGTCGTCTCGCCGGAAATGAAGTACACGGTCGAAATTCGTTCGATCACGCCGGGCGAGGACGATGCATCGCTCGAGATCAGCTCTTATTGAGGAAACGCATGAAACAGGTCATTATCTATACCGACGGCGCGTGCTCGGGCAACCCCGGCCCCGGCGGCTGGGGCGCGGTGCTCAAATACGGTGCGCACGAGCGCGAGCTCTCCGGCGGCGAGGCGAGCACGACGAACAACCGCATGGAGCTCACCGCCGTCATCGAGGCGCTGCGGCTCTTAAAAGAGCCGTGCGTCGTGGAGCTCTATTCCGATTCGCGCTACGTCATCGACGCGCTGGAAAAGCGCTGGGTCTACGGCTGGAAGCAGCGCGGCTGGGTCAAAAGCGACAAAAAGCCCGCGCTGAACGTCGATTTGTGGGAGCAGCTCTTGTCCCTCATCGCCCGGCACGAAATGCACTACCACTGGGTCAAAGGCCACGCGGAGAACGAATACAACAACCGCTGCGATGAGATGGCTGTGGCAGAGTGGCATAAGTTTAAGTGAGGGATAGCGTGGCCTTTCGCCGGAAGTCCGGCGGCGCGAGCGGCGAATTCACTTCGCCGCCGTAAGACATGCAATAAAATAGGGTTCCCGCGCGGCCTGCCGCGTGGGAAAATAATGCCGCGACGGTGAATCAGTTTAAGTAAGAATAAAACCAACGACAATTACAGAAAGAAGGTTGATTCCGGAGAAGACGGTTGGAAAGCTCAGGCAGGGCTGGGGCAGCATTTGCTTCCTTTTAGCGCCCTGGTGGAAGTACGGCAAGACCTTAATGGTCGGCTCGCTTATCTCATCGGTGCTGTTTGTGCCGGCGGCGGGGTATTTTTCCGCGACGCTGGCGCAGGCGGTGATCGAAATGATCGAAGCGGGAAAGCCGTTTGAAGCGGCATTTTTGACGGGCCTGACATACCTTTTGTTCGCGCTGGCGCTCAATCTGCTCCACGCGGTGTACGAGGATTTTTACCTCCGGTGGAAAAAGCAGGAGATCGAGGGGACGATCGAGCGGTCGATCTACGAAAAAGCCCTGATGGTCGACTACCGGCACTTTGACGATCCGAGCTATTTCGACAGCTACAAGCTAACGACGGAGAAATTTGCCTCGCAGTCGTCGGAGACGCTGCAAAATCTCTTCTCGCTTTTGAGCGGCGTCGCGAAATGCATTGTCTACGGCGCGCTGATCGCGTCGCAGGGCATTGCGCTGCTGCTCATCGTTCTGGGCTGCTCTGCGTTTGTCGCGTATGCGCAAATTTACTGGAGCAGGGTGTCCGTGGAGCGTGAGACGGCCATGGTCAACGACCAGCGGAAGGCTGACTATCTGCGGCGGCTGTTTTTTGACCATACGGCGGTCGCCGACCTGCGCGCGTCAAACATCAAAAAGCCGCTTTTTTCGCTGTTCGACGGCTCTGTGAAGAGCAGGGCCGCGATCTATCGAAAATACGGCGCAAAGGAATTTTTGACCGATATTCTGGCGAACCTCGCGCAGCTCGGCACGACGTTTGCCGTGCCGGTCTATGTCGCATGGGGCGTGATGTCTGGCAATATCGGCGGCATTGGCGTCTATGCGACGCTGATTGCCTCGTCGCTCGCGCTCAAGGAGGCGCTCAACGCGCTCGGCTGGTGGAGCTCGCAGGTCACCTTAGGCGTTGCCTACGCGCAGAAGGTGCAGCACTTTTTCGACACAGATTCGACCATCGAAGCGTCGACAGACGGCGAAAAAGCGTCGGACGGCCCGTTTTCCGTCCGATTCGACCATGTGTCCTACCGCTACGGCGGCAGCGATGAGTTTGCCATCCGTGATCTGAGTCTTGCCATCGCGCCCGGAGAAAAGATTGCCATCGTCGGCGAAAATGGCGCGGGGAAGACGACGCTCACAAAGCTCCTGCTCCGCCTGTACGACGCGGACGGAGGAACGGTGCAGATCAACGGCCGCCCGATCGCGGACTATGACGTGAGCACGCTGCGCGGCAGGATCGGCATCGCGTTTCAGCAGTCCCGCCTGTACGCGCTGTCTGTCCGCGAAAATATGACGGCCTACGCCGACGCGGACGATGCGCGGCTCAAATCCTGCCTTGAGGAGGTCGGCCTGCGGCTTTCTCTGGACGCGCAGGTCACGAAGGAGTTCGACGAAAACGGCGCGGTGCTCTCGGGCGGAGACGCGCAGCGCCTATGCCTGACGCGGCTGCTGCACAGCGAATTTGGGCTGCTCATCCTCGACGAGCCGTCCAGCGCGCTGGATCCGATCGCCGAGTACCGCATCGCAAAGCTGATCTTCGACCGCTCGCCGACGACCACCATTATGGTCGCGCACCGGCTCTCCACGGTCGTGGACGCGGACCGAATTTATCTTCTCTCCGATGGAAGAATCATAGAATCCGGCACGCATGCGGAGCTGATGGCGCAGAACGGAAAATATCGGGAAATGTTTTTAAAGCAGGCCGAAGGGTACTTGAAAGCTTAGCGGAAGTGTGGTACAACAAAAGCAAATTTTTTCTCAGCAGGGAGGGGAGCCTTCCCGCTTTGCTGAAGTAATATGAAGGAGCAAAAGACTATGGCAGAATTCAACGCAAAGCAGCAGCTTCCGGGACTTCTCGACTGGATGCGCGCGCAGATGAAGGCCTGCGGAGGCAAGACCGCCGTCATCGGCATTTCGGGCGGCAAGGACAGCTCCGTCGTCGCGGCGCTGAGCGTGGCGGCCTACGGTCGCGAGAATGTCGTCGGCGTGCTGATGCCTGACGGCGTGCAGCCGGACATCGACTATTCCAACGGCCTTGTCGACGTGCTGAACATCCGCCACTACACGTTCAATATTCACGGCGGCACGAGCGGCATTCTCGACGAGATGGCGCGCGTGGGCATCGACGCGAGCCGCCAGACGAAGGTGAACCTGCCGTCCCGTATCCGCATGGCGACGCTGTACGCCATCGCGCAGAGCGAGGAGGGCGGCATCGTCATCAACACCTCGAACCTCTCCGAGGACTGGGTCGGCTACTGCACGATCTACGGCGACAGCGCGGGCGCGTTCTCGCCGCTCGGCATGTACACGACCGAGGAGGTCATCGCGCTGGGCGCGGAGCTGGGCCTGCCCGAGCGCTTCCTCATCAAGCCGCCGTCCGACGGCCTGACCGGCAAGACCGACGAGGACAATCTCGGCTTTACCTACCACGCGGTGAACGAGTACATCCGCAAGGGCGAGGTCGACCCCGCCATCAAGGAGCAGATCGACCGCAAGCATAAGGTGTCGAGATTCAAGTTCCAGACGCTGCCGGTGTATCAGAACGGGCTGCCGATCGTCCTGCCGGAGGAGACGGATTATTATAATCCGAATAAGAAATAATAGCAGCGCGAAGCGCTGCACCTTGCTCCCGCGCCGCGCAGGAGTGTAGCAAAGGGGGTATTCTCTTTCCGAAGAGAATACCCCCTTTAAATCCCCCAGAGAAAGGCGAGGGGAGAACCCCTCGCCCCCCGACATTGGCAGATTTAGGCTCGAAGAGCTGCGCAGCCTGCGGAATCGGGTGCGGTGTACGTGGCTTTGCCACGAATCTCTGCGAGTCGTTAGCGGTATCAACCGCGCCTTACTACCGTGAGGCGCGAGTGACGATAGCACGGCGGCAGACATCTTGCGGGCGCGGCATTGCTGCGCTCGCCGCGCGGGGGATGAAACAGATGTTGCAATCTGTCGGAACTTATGATACGGTAATAACAAGGCGCTGCACGAACGGCAGGCGGTTGGCTACATCCTCCGAGAGGAGGTGGTAGATATGCCTATTACGATCACGTTACATATCTTTGGATATGTGGTCACGATCCGTATAAAAAGCGAAAACCGCCACTCGGCCAAGTGACGGTTTCTCATTTTGAGTTTTCCTAACTTTCCGGGCTGACCGCTTGTCGCAGCGCCCTTTCTACACTCATTATAGCAAATTCTCCCGCGCTGTCAAGCGACAGTGCGGGCTTTGCTTTCATCGGCCTTATTTTTGCCAAATCTCGCAGCTATCCGGTGCGTATTCCAAAAGCTGCGGGCAGCTCACAGAAAAGAACGCTGTTGAAATAGAAAAGCAGCGATCCCACCCGCGGCGAGCGCAGCAATGCCGCCAGCAGGCAGTCCGCCGCTGTGCCATCGTCACTCGCGCCTCACGAAGTAAGGCGCGGTTGCGAGTGGTGACGAAATGTAGGGACCCGTGGCGAAGCCACGTACACCGCACCCGATTCCGCAGGCCGCGTAGCTCTTCAAGCCTAAAACTGCCAATGCAGCGGGGTCGAGGGGTAAGGCCCCTCGTCCTTTCTCTCGGGGGTTTAAGGGGGATACTCTCTTTCGAGAAAGAGAGTATCCCCCTTCTCCGTGCAGCGCCACTGGCGCTGCTTTCCCGGTTCCGCGCATCGCGCGGATCAGCCAGTGCCCCTTTGGGCACAAAAAAAGAGCCATCCTTTCGGATGGCTCTCATTTTCGCTCGATTAGCCAACGCTGTTGAGCTTCAGGGTCAGCGCGCTCTTCTTGTGCGCGGCGTTATTCTTGTGCAGAATACCCTTAGCAGCAGCCTTATCGACAGACTTCACTGCGACCTTGTAAGCGCTCTCGGCCTCGGTGCGATTGCCTTCAGCGGCAGCCGCCTCGAACTTCTTGAGTGCGGTCTTCAGTGCGGACTTGTCGGCCTTGTTGCGCTCATTACGCACACCAGACACCTGAACGCGCTTCTTGGCAGACTTAATATTCGGCAAACCAAACACCTCCTCCGGTTGGAATTCGCGCCGGCGGACAAAAAATCCACCGTGCAGAATGGTATTTTAGCAAAGAATGCAAGAAATTGCAAGCATTTTTTCGAAATTTTCTGATTTTTTTGTATGACACAAAACTTTGTGGATAAAATAGGAAAGGAAAACAAGATTTAGTAAAAGGAGAGAGGCAAAATGCTCCAATACCGCACCGATCTTGCCATGGAGGCGCACGAGCTGCTCTGCGCGAAAAGCCGCGCGCAGACGCTCTCCGGCGTGGACAGCCGGACGGTTTTTCGCCGCGGGTGCAGCGTGACGAGCGTGCGCATCGACACCGAGGGCGCGGCGCGCCAGCTCGGCAAGCCCCGCGGACGGTATGTGACGCTCGACCTCTCGCCGCTGCAAAAAAACGCAGACGATGTGCTCGAACGCGCGTCGCGCGCCGTGGGGGCGGAACTCAGGGCGCTGCTCGGCGAGAATGTGAAAAGCGTGCTCGTCGCGGGACTCGGCAACGCGAATATGACGCCGGACGCCATCGGGCCGAGGAGTGCGGAGCATGTGCTTGTAACGCGCCATCTGCGGCAAAACGGCGCGTTTTCCGCATTTTGCTCTGTCAGCGTGCTGACACCGGGCGTTTTGGGCCGGACGGGCATTGAGGCGATGGAGACGCTGCGCGGCACGGTGCGCGCGGTGCAGCCCGACGCGGTCATCGCGATCGACGCGCTCGCGTCCCGCTCGCTCATGCGGCTCTGCTCCACGGTGCAGCTCTCTGACACGGGCATCGTCCCAGGCAGCGGCGTCGGAAATCACCGCTGTCCCCTCAGCCGCGACACGCTCGGCGTGCCGGTCTACGCCATCGGCGTTCCCACGGTCGTCGACGCGGCGACGCTGACGCTCGATGTGCTCGAAGAGGCCGGAAAGTCGGACGTCGATCCCGCCGCCCTGCGCGGCCACGAGACCGTCATGGTCACGACGCGCGACATCGACGCGCAGATCCGCGAGCTTTCCCGCATCATCGGCTACGGCATCGATCTTGCGCTCCAGCCGCTCGATTTTTCCGAGCTCTGCGCGCTCATGGGCTGAAAATGTGCAAAATTTCCGGTGGTATTCATAATTTGTTTACAACCGATTCAAACTTTAGCCAAGATTGACTGGTATCTTAATACTTGCAAAGGGGAACTCCCCCCGATGTGATTTTCTCCCTCCTAAAAATACACACAACACAGCAAGAAGCCCTCGCCGATCTCGGCGGGGGCTTTTTGTTTCCTTTTTTCTCTTTTTTGCACAAGTGCAAAGGAAGCTGCGGCACTGGTGCCGCGGGGAGAGCAGCGCTTAGCGCTGCACGGATAAAGGGGGATACTCTCTTTCGAGAAAGAGAGTATCCCCCTTAAACCCCCGAGAGAAAGGACGAGGGGTCTTGCCCCTCGACCCCGCACATTGGCAGATCGGCACTTGAAGAGCTGCGCGGCCTGCGGAATCGGGTGCGGTGTACGTGGCTTCGCCACGAATCTTCTGCTATTCGTTGCCGATATCAACCGCGCCCTACTCCGTGAGGCGCGAGTGACGATAGCACGGCGGTGGACTGCCTGCGGGGGCGGCATTGCTGCGCTCGCCGCCGGACAGCAAAAAATGACCGCGTTAGCGGTCGTTTTAATCTTCGGTGAAGCGGAAGAGGTCGTTGGGGGTGCATTCGAAGATCTGGCAGAGGGCTTCAATATTTTCGTAGCGGATGGATTTCGTTTCGTTGTTGACCATGCGACTGAAATTCTGATAGCTCATCCCCAGCTGGTGGTAGAGCCAGTATTTCGTCTTTCCCTTTTTCTCCAACAGGGACAAAACATCTAATGTTACCATATCTGATGCTCCCATTCTCTCATGTTTTCATCAGTTTATGGCAGTTTTTCTCTTGACATATAGACTAATACATTAGATAATGTTTACATCAGATATTTAGGAGGAGAAACGCATGGAAGACTACACAAAGCTGTACCATTTACTCTTCAACGCGATCACGGATGCGTTGGAACAAATGAATGCCCAGAACTTCGGCAGCGCCAAAGAAACCCTCGTCTCCGCCCAGCAAAAAGCAGAAGAAATCTATATCACAGCAGAGAACTAAAAAAGGAGCAGCCCTGAGCGCGGCGAGCGCAGCAATGCCGCGCCGTCAGAAGGGCGGGGTGGATAATCCAAAAAGGAGGGGTCTTGCCCCTCCCTTTTGGTCGTTAGGGGTGCAGGGGCGAAATCGAAACGCCCCTGCCGTTCTCTTAGGGGTTCAAAAGGGGACCTTCTCTCACGTGAGAGAAGGTCCCCTTTTATCACCGCTTGTCCTGTAAGGACAAATAATTTACAGATACTTCTGCATGCCGTCGGTGGCGAGGGCGGGGTCGCCGGAGACGGAGATGGTGAACTTGACGCCGGTGGCGTTGCTGAAGCGATCGAGCTCGTTCAGGAAATCGTCGGCCGCCTGGTTGCACTCGCCGCCGGTGATCTTGAACAGGTTGTCGATGAAGATGTGGGAAATATCGTAATTGCCCGCGTACAGGCCGAACAGGAAGCCGCGCAGGGCCTCGTAGTTGGACAGGTCGTACTCGTAGGCAGAGATCAGACGAACGTGATAGTGCAGGTCAAAGGTCATGGTAGACTTTGCCTCGACGCAGACGACGCTGCCGTTATCCTCCTGCGCAGTGGTATTGATCATTTCGATCAGCTTCTTGGTCTTACCGGTGCCCTTTTCACCCATGATGAGTCTGACCATAGAAATCACTCCTTTCAATAGATCCCCGCCTCTTTTGCGGGGGATGGTCTTTCTGATGGCATCAGCATAGCATAAATGAAACAAATTTGCAATGCTGAATGGAAAGTTTCAGGTTTATTCAAAAAATTCAGCGCAGGCGCTTACGCAGCTCCTCGCCCATTTCCTCGTAGCCGGGCTTGCCGAGCAGCGCGAACATGTTCTTTTTATACGCCTCCACGCCCGGCTGGTCGAAGGGATTCACGCCGAGGAGGTATCCGCTCAGCCCGCAGGCATATTCAAAGAAGTAAATGAGCTGGCCCATCGTGCGGGCGTTGTTTTCATCGAGATTCAGAATGATGTTCGGCACGCCGCCCTCGACATGGGCGAGCAGCGTTCCGTCCATTGCCTGACGGTTGATGAAGTCCATCGTCTTTCCCGCAAGGAAGTTGAGCCCGTCGCCATTGACTTCGTCAAAGGGGACGACCATCTGCTGCTCCGCGGGCGCAAAGCGCACAACGGTCTCCATCAGCATACGCTCGCCCTGCTGGATGTACTGGCCCATCGAGTGGAGGTCTGCGGTGAAGTCGACGCTCGCGGGGAAGAGGCCCTTTTCCTCCTTACCCTCGCTCTCGCCGTAGAGCTGCTTCCACCACTCGGCCATGAAGCGGAACGCAGGCTCGAAGCACGCGAGAAGCTCCACCTTCTTGCCCTGACGGTAGAGCTCGTGGCGCATGGCGGCGTATTGCCACGCGGGATTGCTGTAATCGTTTTTCGAGCAGAGCGACATCATCTCCTGCGCGCCGCCCATGAGTTCATCCAGATCAACGCCCGCGACGGCGATGGGGAGAAGGCCAACGGCGGTGAGCACGCTGTAGCGCCCGCCGATGTTGTCGGGCACGACGAATTCCTCGTATCCCTCCTGATCGGCGAGGGACTTGAGCGCGCCTTTGTGCGCGTCGGTCGTGGCGTAGATGCGCTTCGCGGCCTCTTCCTTGCCGTACTTCTTCTCGAGCTTTTCGCGGAAGAAACGGAACGCGACGGCGGGCTCGGTCGTCGTGCCGGACTTCGAGATGACGTTGACGGAGAAATCGTCGTCGCCGATGAGCTCCGTCACCTCGCGCAGCGCGTCGGAGGAGAGGCCATTGCCGATAAAGTAGATGTTCGGCGTGGACTTCTTCTTTAAGTTATAGTTCGGGGAGCAGAGGCATTCGATCACGCCGCGCGCGCCGAGATAGCTGCCGCCGATGCCGATGACGACGAGCGCCTTGGAATCGCCCTGAATCTTCTTCGCCGCGGCGAGGATGCGCGCGTACTCGCCTCTGTCATAGTCGCGCGGGAGCGTGACCCAGCCGATGAAATCAGAGCCCTTTCCGCCGCCGTTTTGCAGCCAGCCCGCCGCGCGCTCGAGACGCGGGCGCAGCGCCGCTTCATACGGCAGCGAGAGAAACGATGCGGCATGGGAGATATCAATAGACAGCATAAAAATGGCCTCCTGCGATCAAAAATTCTTGCTTGCATTGTAGCACACGGCAAAAAAAGAAACAAGCGCAAAGCGGGGAAAAACGGGAGGCAAACACCGCGCTGCCGTCCAGAAACCGTGAAAACTGTGGAAAGCGGCAAAAAACGATTCGCTTTACCGCTCCATCTTTGTAAAGTGCGTGTATTTACTGTCACACGTTATTGTGTTATCGTGTTACCACACTAAATCGAACGGCCAAGCGCCGGAACTTACAGGAGGAAGAAACGATGAAAAAATTCTTAGCAATGGCGCTTGCCGCCGTGATGGTACTGGCCCTTGCCGCCTGCGGCAGCAAGAACGACACCGCCGACGATACCGGTGATGCGCAGGACGCGCAGGGCGGCGAGACGCAAAAGCTGATCGTCGGCTTTGATGCCGAGTTCCCGCCGTTCGGTTTCATCGCCGCCGACGGCACGTACGACGGCTTTGACCTCGCAATGGCCAAGGAGCTGTGCGCGCGCCTCGGCTGGGAGTACGAGGCCGTGGCCATCGACTGGAACAGCAAGGACGCCGAGCTCTCCAGCGGCACGATCAACTGCATCTGGAACGGCTTTACCTACACCGGCCGCGAAAATGACTACACGTTCTCCGACCCCTATGTGGATAACTCCATCGTGATGGTCGTGAAGGCCGACAGCGGTATCACCTCGCTCGCGGACCTCGCCGGTAAGAGCGTGATGGCGCAGGCCGCGTCCTCCGCGGTCGACGCGATCAACGAAAACGAGGACTTCAAGGCGTCGCTCAAGGAGGTCGTGGAGCTGGGCGACTACAACATGGGCTTTATGGACCTCGCCCAGGGCACGGTGGACGCCGTGGCCGCTGACCTCGGCGTTGCGCAGTATCAGATCGCGAACAACGACGGCGACTATGTCATCCTTGACGAGCCCCTCTCCACCGAGCAGTACGCCATCGGCTTCCTCAAGGGCAACACCGAGCTGCGCGACGCGGTGAACGCCGAGCTCCTCAAGATGGCCGAGGACGGCACCATGCTGGAGATCGCGCAGAAGTACGTCGATCAGGGTCTCGTGCTCGACAGCCTGTGCCTCATCAACAAGTAAAAACGTTTACCTCGGGCGACTGTAAAAACCAATTATAACTCATAGGTGCCCATCCTCTTCTCAGGGAGGGAGCGGGGGCGAAAGCCCCCGCTTTTTCCCGCTTATGACCGAATAAGGGAGAATCATTCCATGACTGTATCCACGATGCTGTCCCTGCTGTCGCAGGGCTTTGTCACATCGCTATTGATCTTTGCGCTGACGCTGCTATTCTCGATGCCGCTGGGCCTTGCGGTGATGTTTGGCCGCCGCAGCAGATTGACGCCGCTGCGCGGCTTCATCAAGGCGTATATCTCCATCATGCGCGGAACGCCGCTGATGCTGCAGCTGATGGTCGTCTTCTACGGGCCGAAGCTTCTGCTTGGCGTCACGGTGCCGGGCAACTGGCGCTTCACGGCGGTCATCGTCGCGTTCGTCATCAACTATGCGGCGTATTTTGCCGAGATCTACCGCGGCGGCATCGAGTCCATCCCGCGCGGGCAGTACGAGGCCGCGCAGGTGCTCGGCTATACCAAGGCACAGACATTTTTCAAGATCATCCTGCCGCAGATGGTCAAGCGCGTCATCCCTGCGGTGACGAACGAGGTCATCACGCTCGTCAAGGACACGTCGCTCGCGTCCGTCATCGGCACGGTGGAGATGTTCACGCGCGCCAAGCAGATCGTTGCCTCGCCGAACACGCCGGGCATGCTGGCGCTGGTGGCGGCGGGTGTCTTCTACTATGTCTTCAACTATGTGGTCGCCTTCGCCATGGAAAAATGGGAGCAGGCGTTGCGCTATTACCGCTAAAGGGAGGGGAGAGCAATGGCAGTTTTTGAAATGCGGAACGCTAAAAAGGCGTTCGGCGCGCTCGAAGTCTTAAAGGGCGTGTCGCTCAAGGTGGAAAAGGGCGAGGTCGTGTCGGTCATCGGTCCCTCGGGCGGCGGCAAGTCGACGATGCTGCGCTGCGCGACGCTGCTTGAGACCATGGACTCCGGCACGCTCGCGTATGGCGAAAACGTCGCCGCGCGCGAGGAAAACGGCAAAAGCGTCTACGCCGGAAAAGCCGCGCTTGCGCAGGTGCGGCGGCAGTTCGGGCTGGTGTTCCAGCAGTTTGACCTCTTCCCGCACTACACGGTGCTGAAAAATGTCTGTGACGCGCCGATCTCGGTGCAAAAGCGCGATAGAGCCGAGGTCGAGGCCGAGGCCATGGCGCTGCTCGACAAAATGGGACTAAAAGGCAAGGAAAACGCCTACCCCTACCAGCTCTCGGGCGGGCAGCAGCAGCGCGTGGCCATCGCCCGCGCGCTCGCGATGAAGCCGGAAATCCTTTTTTTCGACGAGCCGACCTCCGCGCTCGATCCGCTTTTGACCGGCGAGGTGCTGCGCGTGATCCGCTCTCTTGCCGACGAGCACATGACGATGGTCATCGTGACGCACGAGATGCCCTTTGCCCGCGCCGTGAGCGACCGCGTCGTGTTTCTGGACGGCGGCGTCATCGTGGAGCAGGGCAGCCCCGAACAGGTCTTCGAAAATCCGCAGCAGGAGCGGACCAAGGAATTCTTGCAGTCTTACCGCGAGACAAGCAGCGCTCAGGCGTAGTAATTCACGAGCAGGTCGACGACCGCACCGTAGCTCTGCGTGCCGAGTTCATCGCCGTAGGATTTGATCATCTTATCATTGAGCGACTGGGTGACGGTGGCCGTGAGACCCTTGTACTGCGCCCAATAGGCGCTGTTGTAGCGCAGATCGAGCACGATCTCGTCGGGAAGCGAATCGCGAATCTGCTGCCATGCGTCGGGGTCGACGCGGTACAGCGCGTTGCCGAGGTGAATGTAGCCGAGCATCCAGCCCGCATAGTTGTAGTTTGCGTCGTCGCAGCGCGTGCAGGCGAGGACCGCGAGGAAGTTGCTCTGCTGCTCGGACGTGATGCCGCGCTGGTGCGAGAGCTCGTGCGCGCAGGTCGAGGCCAGCAGCATCGCGGGCGAGTCCATGTTCACGTTTGACTCGCCCGTGAACGGAAAGTAGAAGCCCGTGAAGTTCATCGCGCTCATGATCTTCGAAAAGAAAATGCCCTTGGGCTTCTGGTCCGGCATGTCGAGGAACGGAAATTCGTCGTACAGGCAGTCATACACCGTGTCGGCGTAGTTAAGAATCTCCTGCCGGTCGGCGGTGAAGAGGCCGTTTTCGTCGCGCGCGATGTGCGCCGACGCCTCGGCGAGATGGTCCGCGAAATACTGCGTGACGCGCACTAAGTCTTCATACGCGACGGGCTCGGGCGAAAGGCCGCTTCTGTCGCAGAAGTCGTCCGCGTAATAGTTCGCGCCCCAGAGAAGCGAGAACGCGGCGTAGACCGTGAGAAACAAATCGAGCACGAAGAGCGCGCAGCGGTACGCGGCGCGCCCTCTTTGGCGCGATCTGACCAGATAGCGCACCATCAGCACGAGCAGCACGACCGCCGTGACCGCCGCGAGCACATACAAAAGCTCCGCGACCGAAAACGGCAGCGCCGCGCACGCGCGGCCTAAGAATTGCTCCAAGGGCAGCGTGACCGAATAGACCCAGAAATTGACGGCCGCGCGGCTGCCGCGGAAAAGATAAAAAAGCACAAGGACTGCGCCGCAGGCAAAAAGCCAGCGGTGCAGTCCTTTGTTGTCACGGTACAGGGTTTTCATGGGGAGATCAGTCCTTTTTTTCATCCGGAGAGGCGAGCGGCGCGGGGGCGAACATCGCGTCGTCCGTCACGCCCTTTTTCGTGAGGCTGCGGTTCGTGAACCAGTTCACAAGCGAGCTGATGCACGCGAAGATCGGAACGCCGAGGAACATACCCAGCACGCCGCCGAAGCCGCCGCCGACCACAATGGCCACGATGACCCAGAAGCTCGAAATGCCGGTGGATTTGCCGAGGATCTTCGGCCCCAGAATATTGCCGTCAAATTGCTGGAGCGCGATGATGAAGAGAATGAAATAAAGACACTGCTTGGGGCTGACGAGCAGGATGAGGAATGCGCTCGGAATGGCGCCGAGGAACGGGCCGAAGATCGGAATGATGTTCGTCACGCCCACAAACACCGAAATGATCGGCGTATACGGGAACTTGAAGATCGAGCAGCAGATGAAGCAGAGAATGCCGATGATGAGCGAGTCGAGCAGCTTTCCGCGCACGAAGCCGCTGAAGATGCGGTCGGCCTCGGCCACGGCGCGCAGCGTGCGGCGGTACGGCGTTTCGGGCAGAATGGCGTAGAGGATCTTCTTCGACTGCTTGGCAAAGCTCTCCTTGCGCGCGAGCAGGTAGACCGAGATCATCATGCCGATGAGGAGATTCTTGAGGAAGATGATGACGCTCCAGATGCCGCCCGTCACGGCGACGATGGCGACCTGCGCCTGCGGGATGACCGTGTCGGTGACCCACTTGACGAGCTTATCGTAGTAGCCGTTGAGTGCGGAGAGCAGCTGGTCGGAGTAGATGTCGTCGGAGAAGATCGTCTGATTCTCCACAAGGCTGTTGACCCAGTTGTAGACGGTTTTATAATAGCTTTCAAAGTTGTCGGCCAGTGTCTTCATGCTGTCGACCAGCTCGGGGATGAGGATGCTGAACATCAGGTAGATGAGGGCGATGACGCAGATCCACGTGACGAGGATGCTCAGCCCCCGGACGAGCGAGGACTTGACCTTCGGCAGCCCCTTTTGGATATACCGGTCGAAAAAGTCGACGATGGGGGCGAGAAGGTACGCGAACACAAGGCCGTAGATGACCGGCGAGAGCACGCTCATCAGCTTGTCGAAAAAGTCCAGCAGCACGCGGGACTGGAAAAACGTGTCGTAAAACATCAGCACCGCGCAGGCCGAGACGACGAGCGTCACGCCGAGGTGAAGATAGGTTTTGTTCTGCTTCATGGGCTCCCCCTTTTTTTGGGCAAAAGGCGTTAAATGACTGCTAAAAAGATACCAAAAACAGCTTACTATTTTTTGCCGGGAATTGCAACCGCTCATTTCGTGTGTTATGATAATCTTTACTCTCTGTTAATGAAGATGAACAGAACTTGACTTTTTTGGCAGAGGGTGATTTTGACCGACAGGGCGCAGGGTGCTTTGCCGGTCTGATGCTGTGAAGAGCAAACGAGGAGGAACCCATGGACGACAAAAAGCTGCTCTTTATCGTCAATCCCCGCGCGGGAAAGACCAAATCCCTCGCGCCGCTGTTTGACGCCGCCGCGATCTATTCCGAGGCGGGCTATCTCGTCTCCGTGCGCAAGACCACGCACCGCGGAGAAGCGACGGAGCTCGCCGAATCGCTCGGGCCGGAATTCGACGTCGTCGTCTGCCACGGCGGCGACGGCACGCTCAACGAAACGGTAAACGGTGTGATGCGCATTCCGCGAGAATACCGCCCGCTCGTGAGCTATCTGCCCGGCGGCAGCACGAACGACTTTGCCGCGAGCCTGAATATCTCGTCGAATCCCGCCGAGGCGGCGGCCTCCGCCATGCGTATGAAGCCGAGATCTCTCGATGTGGGCAAATTCGGCGAGCGGAACTTTGTCTACGTCGCGTCGTTCGGCGCGTTCACGAAAACGACCTACACCGTCCAGCAGGACATCAAGAATATGTTCGGGCACTTTGCCTACTTACTCGAAGGCGTCAAGAATCTCGACACGCTCTGCCCGTACCGCATGAAGATCACGGCGGACGGCGAGGTCTTCGATGGGGAATATCTCTTCGGCGCGATCAGCAATTCGACGTCGATCGCGGGGCTGATGAAGCTCTCGCCCGACGAGGTGTCGTTCGACGACGGCAAGTTCGAGCTGCTGCTCGTGCCCGTGCCGCGCACGCCGGCTGCGATGCAGGCGCTCATTTTAGCGCTCATCAACAAGGACTATTACGACTCCGAGGGGCTCATCTTCCGCCATGTCAGGCACGTCACGGCGGAGACCGCCGAGGACATTCCCTGGACGCTCGACGGCGAGTACGACCCCGGCGCGCCGGTCGTGGAGATCGAGATCGAAGAGAATGGGGTCACGATGCTATTATAAAATTTTCGCGGAACGGGTGATTGACGGGCGCGGTGATTGACAAGGCAGCGGGGGGTGATATACCCTTTACTGATAATAAAAACAGGGGCGGTGCGCGGTACAGGGCTGCGCTTGGGCTCCTGATGGGTGTAGAAAGGACACGGCAGATGATGAAGATCGGCTTTATCGGCACAGGAAATATGGGCGGCGCGCTGGCGAGCGCGGCGGCCAGAAGCGGCGAGGTGGAGGTGCTGCTCGCCAACCGCACGAAGGCAAAGGCGGAGGCGCTCGCGGAGCGCATCGGGGCCGTTGTGAGCAGCAACGAGATCATCGCGCACGAGGCGGACCACATCTTCCTCGGCGTGAAGCCGCAGATGATCGTGGACGTGCTCAAGGGCATCGCCCCGGCGCTCAAGGAGCGCAAGAGCGCGCCGGTGCTCATCAGCATGGTCACGGGACCGGACATCGCGCGCATTCAGGAGCTTGCGGGCGGGGACTATCCCGTCATCCGCATCATGCCGAACATGCCCGCCGCCGTGGGCGAGGGCGTGATCTTCTATGCATGCAGCGGCAACTGCGACAAGGTGCAGCAGGAGGCGTTTTTGCGCTACATGGCGCCCGCGGGCAAGCTCTTCCCGCTGGCGGAGGAGCTGCATGCCGCGGGTTCGGCGGTCGCGGGCTGCGGCCCGGCCTTTGCCGCGATCTTCTTAGAGTCGATGGCCGACGGTGGCGTCGCGTGCGGCCTGCCGCGCGCGTCGGCGATCCAGTATGCTGCGCAGATGATGCTCGGCACGGCGAAAATAGTGCTCGAGACGAACCAGCACCCCGGCGTGCTCAAGGACAGCGTCTGCTCGCCCGCGGGCTCGACGATCCAGGGCGTGCGCACGCTCGAAGAGTGCAGCATGCGCGCGGCGGTGTTTGACGCCGTGATTGCCGCCTACGAGAAAAACGTCGAGCTCAAAAAGGCGAGCGACTGAGGCTGCGGCGGAAAGGTATCTTTCCTGCGCGGCAGGCATAGTTTGCTGTGCGGGTATTTCCAGTTTTTTGCAAAAAGTGAGGAATAGATCCTATGGCAGCGATCTCTCAGCAGCTCGCAGATATCACGGTGCTCTCGATCGTGGTGCGCATCCTGCTCTCCACGTTCTGCGCGGGCACGCTCGGCTTTGAGCGCGAGCGACACAATCAGGCGGCGGGCTTCCGCACGTATATCATCGTGAGCGACGCTTCGGCGCTCGTGATGATGACGAATATCTTTGTTGCCGGCATCGGCGAAACGGACCTTGTGCGCATGTCGGCCTCGGTCATCACGGGGCTGGGCTTTCTCGGCGCGGGCACGATCTTAGTGACGCGCAATCAGGAGGTGCGCGGCCTGACGACCGCGGCGGGCCTGTGGGCGGTCGCCATCATCGGCACGGCGTTCGGCGCGGGTTTTTACGCGGGCGGCATCATCTGCTATGCGTTCATCTTCCTTGCGATGCAAGTGCTGCGGCGCGTGGATCTTCGCATCCGCAAGACGCAGCGCGTCTCCACTGTGTATTTCGAGATGGAGAAAAAGAGCACGGTCGGCCAGATCATCCGCCAGGTAAAGGGCCGCGGACACTACATTTGGGACCTGAACCTCTTTAGCGAGACGCAGGAGAAGAGCGGCGGCCCCGTGTGCGGCACGTTCACCCTCTGGGTGAACGGCAAAACGACGCTGGACGAGGAGATCCAGGCGCTTGAAGCGCTCGACGGCGTCAGCTATATGACGCTGATGTGAAAACGAAAAAGAAAAAACGGCGCGGGAGACCGCGCCGTTTTTCTTTGCTGTGGAAAAGTCGGGGATTGCCTTATGCCGCCCTGCGGCTGCGCGCAAGGCTGACGAAATAGCAGCCTACGACAGTCAGATAGACGAGTACCGAGCCGAGGCCGCGCCCCTCCCGCAGATAAGCGCCCCAGAGCATCAGGACGCAGTATTCCTCCGCCTGCGAGTTGATGGCGTAGTCGCCCATGGTGGCCAGGTAAATGAGCGCGGACAAAATCGTATAGGCGATCGTAAACGGTGTGAGATAGCTCTTTTTGCAATACAGCGTCACCCAGAGAAGAACGAGCGCGATCGCAGCACAGACGATGCTCTGGAAAAACAGCAGCGCCCCGAGGCGAGAGTCCTTTGCAAGGAGCACAAGGCTGTAAAAGGTGGCGTCCCCGGTCACTTTCCGCAAGAAACCGCTGCCAGTCGTATTCTGATGTACCCAGTCGATCAGGGGCGAGCCGCCCTCGAAACCGAGGAGCGGCAGCTGCGAGCGGATTTCGAGGGTGAAGAAAAGAGGGACGAGAATTGCGAGGAAGAGCGCGGCGAACAAAAGCCTTTTGCGCGACTGTGTGGATATTTGCATGGTGTTATCCTCCCTGTATGAATTTTCCACTCGGCGCTTCACCGCCCCGGCAGAGAGCGGCGGCGAAGCATCGGCTTTTATCTTATTAGACGTAAAAAAAGCGCGCATTTTTCGCCTTTTGGAGAAAAAACTGCAAGTTCGGCGCTTCGACTAAATCCGCGCGGGCTGTTCTGTGCAAAGCGGAGGACGATTTTTTGCAGAAGATGGGATTTTGCACACGGGCGGAGAAAGCGCGGCGTTTGCGCCGCCTTTATACACCTTGTTAAGAAAAAGCCACGCAGCGGGGCGGAATCCCGCCCGTTCGTCGATTGACAGGGGAAAGTGCGCGCCGTACAATGAAAATTAACACACAAAGAGAGGAAAAATCATGAAATATGTCAAGGAGTTCGGCATCATCCTCATCGTCTCGCTTGTTGGGGAGCTGCTGAATTATTTTCTGCCCCTGCCCGTTCCGGCGAGCATCTACGGCCTTGTGCTGATGTTTCTCTGCCTGATGCTCGGCGTCATCAAGCTCAGTGATGTGCACGACACGGCCTGCTTTCTCATCGAGATCATGCCCATCATGTTCATTCCGCCCGCCGTGGGGCTGATGGCTTCGTGGGACGTCATTCAGGCGAATCTTGTCGCCTATCTCATCATTGCCGCGGTGACAACGATCGTCGTTATGGCCGTGTCCGGCCTTGTGACGCAGGCGGTACTCAAAAAGGGCAAGAAGGGGGCGGAGAAGAAATGACATTTTTTGAACAGTCCGTCTTTTTCGGCGTCTCTGTCAGTCTTGCTGCCTACGGCATCGGCGTGCTGCTGCAAAAAAAGTTCAAGTTCGCACTCTTCAACCCGCTGCTCATCTCGGTGGTGCTGACCATTGCGGTGCTTTTGACGGCGCACATCAGCTACGACACGTTCTACGAGGGCGCGAAGTATTTGAGCTACCTGCTCACGCCCGCGACCGTGTGCCTCGCCGTGCCGCTTTATGAAAAGCTATCGCTTCTGAAGAGCAACTGGAAGGCCATCTTCGCCGGTATTCTCTCCGGCGTCATCACGACGCTTTGCAGCGTGTTTGTGATGAGCAAGCTCTTTCATCTTACACACGAGGAATACGTGACGCTTCTGCCTAAGTCCATCACGACGGCCATCGGCATGGGCGTTTCCGAAGAGCTCGGCGGCTACGTGACGCTGACGGTCGCCATGATCATCATCACCGGCATTTTCGGCAACGTGATCGCAGTTTCGGTGTGCAGGCTTTTCCACATCACCGACCCCATCGCCAAGGGCGTGAGCATTGGCTCGGCCGCGCACGCGCTGGGCACGGCCAAGGCGCTCGAGATCGGCGAGGTCGAGGGCGCGATGAGCAGCCTGTCCATCGTCGTGGCGGGCCTTCTCACGGTCGTCGGCGCGTCGATCTTCGCAAACTTCATGTGAAAAAAGGAGCATTCGAAAGAATGCTCCTTTTTTTGCGCGGCTCCCCCGCGGTGCGCGCCGCCGCGCCGAAGAACCAGAAGAACATTCAGGACGATCTCTCCGCCTACTGCTTCGGCGATTTTTATACGAGAAAGTTTTTGCCCATCCACGAGCGCGAGCTGCTGACGTTCTCGATCCTCGCTTCTCAGGGCGGCTGCGAAGGGCAGGTCAAGGCCCACGTCGGCGGGAACGCCACCGTCGGCAACGGGAAGGAGGTCCTGCTCGCGGCGCTCACGGTGTGCCTGCCGTATATCGGCTTTCCGCGCACGCTCAACGCGCTTTCCTGCATCAACGAGGTCCTTCCGGAAGCGAAACAGTGAGAAATTTCAACAGATAGGAGTGCAGTAGAATGAAAACCTTAGTTGCCTATTTTTCCGCCAGCGGCCAGACCGCGAAGCTTGCCAAGATCCTTGCCGGTGTGACCGGCGGCGACCTCTTCGAGATCGCGCCAGAGACGGCCTACACCGCTGCCGATTTGGACTGGATGGATAAAAAGAGCCGCAGCACCATCGAGATGAAGGACCCCAAGAGCCGCCCCGCCATCGCGGGCAAGGTCGCGGATATGGCGCAGTACGACACGGTGTTCGTGGGCTTTCCCATCTGGTGGTATCAGGCCCCGCGCATCATCGAGACGTTCCTCGAAAGCTACGACTTTTCGGGCAAGACCGTCATCCCCTTTGCCACCTCCGGCGGCAGCGGCATGGGCGGCGAGGACGTTTTGAGATCCGCTTGCTCGAAGGGGACAAAGTGGCCCCCCGGCAAGCGCCTGAGCAGCCGCGAGAGCATGGCAAGCGTGCAGAAATGGGTCGAGAGCCTGGGGCTGTAAACAAAAAAAGCGGCCCAAGTGAACCTTTAAGCCGTCTGCGGAAAAACAAAAAAGCGCGCCAAGCGGCGCGTCACAAATGTTTTCGCTGTGCGAAAACCTTGGTGCACAAGCAATTCATTTGTTTGTGCGCTGTTAAATGTCCTACGGATACCAAAACCGGCGCATTTGCGCCGTGCAAGCATTTTGCGCAGCAAAATCTTGGCGGAGGTTGGATTCACTTCCACCGAGCATTTTAATTACCCTTGGGTTAAGCCGCCTGCGGCGCGTGAAACAAAAAAACGCGCCGAGTGGCGCGTCACAAGCGTTTTCGCTGTGCGAAAACCTTGGTGCACAAGCAATTCACTTGCTTGTGCGCTGTTAAATGTCCCACGGATACCAAAACCGGCGCATTTGCGCCGTGCAAGCATTTTGCGCAGCAAAATCTTGGCGGAGGTGGGATTCACTTCCACCGAGCATTTTAATTACCCTTGGGGTGAACGAATGAAATGAGTGAACCCAAAAAATAAGAGACACGCTTTCGCGTGTCTCTTATTTTTTGGTGGACCTGAAGGGATTCGAACCCACGACCTTACGGATGCGAACCGTACGCTCTCCCAACTGAGCTACAGGCCCAAATAGCAATGCTGGTCTCCCAGCGCGGATTATCATAACACATTTTTTTGAATTTGTGAAGCCCCTTTTTCATTTTTCTGTTGATATTTTTTCTGAAATATAGTAGAATACCATTTGTTCAACAACTCCTCCGCATACAGCTGCGGAACCGGTCTTGCGCAATGGGTACCTGCGAACCATGTCAGGCGGGGAACCGAGCAGCATTAAGCGGGACCATCCATGTGCCGCAAGGACGCCGGTTCCGCAGCTGTATACGGGGGAGTATTTCTATTGTAAGGGAGGGCTGCGGATGTATCAGGCGCTTTACCGCAAGTGGCGTCCCAAAACATTTGCCGACGTGGTCGGTCAGGAGCACATCACCGAGACCTTGCAGCGCCAGGTGGCGGAGGGGCGGCTGTCGCACGCCTATCTTTTCACCGGCACGCGCGGCACAGGCAAGACGACCTGCGCAAAAATACTTGCGCGCGCGGTCAACTGCGAGCATCCGGAAAACGGCAACCCCTGCAACCGCTGCCCGAGCTGCCTTGGCATCGAGAGCGGACGCTTACTCGACGTGGTCGAGCTGGACGCGGCGTCGAACAACGGCGTGGACAGCGTGCGCGCGCTGCGTGACGAGGCCATCTATTCGCCCGCGCAGGTGAAAAAGCGCGTGTATATCGTCGACGAAGTCCACATGCTTTCGACGCCCGCGTTCAACGCGCTGCTCAAAATTTTGGAGGAGCCGCCCGAGCATCTGATGTTCATTCTGGCGACAACAGAGCTGCACAAGGTGCCCGCGACGATTTTGTCGCGCTGCCAGCGCTTTTCGTTCCGCCGCATCCAGCCGAAAGACATTGTAGGCAGGCTCAACTACATCGCGGGGCAGGAGAATATCGACCTGAAGGAGGACGGCGCGGCGCTGCTGGCCCGACTGTCGGACGGCGCGCTGCGAGACGCGCTGAGTCTTCTTGACCAGTGCGCGGCCGCGGGCGGCGCGATTGACGCGAACGCCGTGCTCGACGCGCTGGGTTTGGCCGGAAACGTGCAGACCGCACAGCTCATGTCGCTGATCCTGACGCGCGATGCGCGCGGGGCACTCGAGCTTCTCGGCAAGCTCTACGACGGCGGTAAGGATGTGGGCGCGGTGCTCGGCGAGCTCTCGACCCTCTCGCGCGAGCTGCTCATCAGCGCGACGGCGGGGGAGGGCGGCGAGAGCTTACTCAGCGGCGCTTATGACGCCGCAACGCTCCGAAACCTGCGCGCGCAGGGGACGAGCGCACGCTTCATCCAGCTCTGTACGATCTTGCAGGAGACGGCGGCGCAGCTCCAGTTCAGCGTAAACCGCCGCACGGACGCAGAGCTCTGCATTCTGAAGCTCTGCGACGAAACACTCTCCGGCGACCTGGCGGCGCTCGGCGCGCGCATCGCGCGGCTCGAAGAGCAGATCGCCGCGGGCGTGCAGTTCGCGGCGAAGCATCCCGTGTCTGCACCGGCGAGCGCACCCGCTCCCGTGACGGCGCAAAAGCTCGCTCCCGCACCGCAAAAGGCCGCGGAAGCGCCCACAGAGAGCGCAAAGCCCGCCGAGGAAGCGCCGCTTCCGTGGGACGAACCGCCGCTTCCCGATGACTACGACGCACCGCCGCCCTACGGCGAGCCGGTCGTGCCCGCACCGAAGGCCGTAGCGCCGAAGATAGCAGCAGCACCCGCGCCTGCGAGCGGCGAGAGTGGCGATGATGAGATTTTCTACCAGCTCATGGAGAGCTACAAAAACCGTCTGACGCCCGACAAGCGTGCGTTCATCGGCATGGCGCAGGGCGATGTGAAGGACGACCTTCTCACCGTCTACTGCTCGACCGAGGTGCAGAAGTCCATGCTCGACCAGAAGGTCGTGACAGACGTTTTGAGCGAGGTCACGTCCCGCGCAGTTGGACGGGAGATCCGCGTTCGCTTCCTCGTGGGCGAGCGCCCGGGCGCGAAAAAGCGAGACAAGATGCAGGACCTCCTGCGCATGGGCAGTAAATTCGACAATTTTACAGTAAAATAAAAGGAGACAACAACGATGGCAAAGGGTTACAGCGCACGCCGCGGCTTTTCCAACGGCAGCGGCCAGATGCTCAAGCAGCAGCAGATGCAGCAGCAGATCATGAAGATGCAGGAGGACATGCAGAAGGCGCAGCAGGAGGTCGAGGAGAAGACCTTCTCGGCGAGCGTCGGCGGCGGTGTCGTCAGCGCCGAGGTCAACGGCAAGAAGGAAGTCACGAACATCACCATCAAGCCCGAGGCGGTCGACCCCGAGGATGTGGAGATGCTTCAGGACCTCATCATCTCCGCCGTGAACGAAGCGCTCCGCCAGGCCGAAGAGGCGATGGACGGGAAGATGAACGCGCTGACGAGCGGACTCGGACTCAGCGGGTTTGGGTTCTGATTTTTCCTTTTCAAGCAAAAACAAAGCCCGCGTCGCGGGCGGGAGTTTTCCGCACTGTGCGGAAACGGGCAATAAAGGGGGTATTCTCTTTCCGAAGAGAATACCCCCTTTAAATCCCCCAGAGAAAGGCGAGGGGAGTTCCCCTCGACCCCCGACATTGGCAGTTTGTAGCTTGAAGAGCTGCACGCGCTGCGCAATCAGGTGCGGTGTACATGGCTTCGCCATGAATCACTGCGATTCGAAACATTCAGCAACCGCGCCTTACTATCGTGAGGCGCGAGTGACGATTGCTTGGCGGCAGACTGCTTGCGAAATAGCGGCATTGCTGCGCTCGCCGCATTGTGAAGACTGGCGGTAGAAGGAAATTAGTCTGTACTTCTACAAGATGGGCAGAGCGGCAGCGGGTAGTAGGAGCAGAGGCAAATCGTATAGCAATGCTAACGCGGCAAAGCCGCGCGCAGGCAGTTGCATTCCGGAGGCACAAAGATTGTTCAAGCTCCAAACTGCCAATCTAAACCTTTCTCTTGGGGGATCTAAAGGGGGCCATTCTCTTTTGTGAAAGAGAATGGCCCCCTTTGCCGTACCCCTGCGCGGCGCAGGGAAACTCCTCCCGCATTGGTGCGGGAATCATTGCAAATTATTCTGCGAAAAATGTTTCAATTTCCCCGCGTGCAGCGGTGACGCTGCCTTGCACAAAATTCGGCTTGCCGCCGCCGCGGCCGTTCAGTTCGGCATTCATCTTTTTCGTGAGCTCACGAAGATCGCCGCCGACATGCCCGATGGCGTACTTGTACGCGCCGTCCGCTCCGGCAAAGACCGCGCAGCGGCCGCCGCAGTGGTTCGTGACCGCGTCGCAGAGCTTGCGCAGGCTGTCGCCGGACATCTCGTCTTCAAAGAGCAGGACGTCGCCCTTGCCTTCGTACTGCGCGGCGGTCTGGGCGAAGACGGACTCTTCGAGCTTTGCGCAGCGCTGCTTGAGCGCGGAAAGCTCAGCGAGCACGCGCTCGACGCCTGCAAAGCTCGCGTTCGGCTTGACGGAGAGGGCCTGTGCGATGCGCACGTCCTGCGCCCAGCACTCCGAAAGGTAGCGGTGCGCGCGCTTGCCGGAAAGAAGCTCGATGCGAACGCCGTCGCGGAACTTCTGCACGGAGAGGAACTTGACGAGTCCCACCTGACCGGAACGCACGACGTGCGTGCCGCAGCAGGCGCAGCAGTCCGCGCCGGGGAAGGAGACGATGCGCACGTCGCCCTCGAGCGGCTTTTTGCTGCGGTACTCGACCCGGTCGAGCTCTGCACCGCGATAGAACTGGATGTCGATGGGGTGATCCTCGTAGATGTACAGGTTGGCGAGCTGTTCAATCTCCATAAGTTCATCCCACGAAATGTCGGCGTTGAAGTCGATCGTGACGACGTCCGCGCCCATGTGGAAGCCGACGTTGTCGCAGTGGAAGCGCTCGCAGATGAGGCCCGAGCAGATGTGCTCGCCCGAATGCTGCTGCATGTGGTCGAAGCGGCGCGCCCAGTCGATCTTGCCGGAGACGCTCTCTCCCACCTCGAAGGGCTTGTCGCAAAGGTGCGTGATGACGCCGTTTTTCTCGTGGACCTCGAGCACGTTCGCCTCGCCCAAAACGCCGGTGTCATACGGCTGGCCGCCGCCCTCGGGGTAGAAGGCCGTCTCCGCGAGCACAACGGCGTAGCCGCCCTTGACAGCATCGCAGGAGACGACGGTGGTGGCAAAGCCCTTCTGAAAGGGATCTTCATAGTAGAGTTTTCTTGTTTCCATGGGGTTCTCCTTTAGTCGATCAGGCCGAGCGCCTGTTTTTCGTGCAGCACGCGGAAAACGTGCGCGTCAATATCGCTTTCGGCGATCTCGCCGGACTGGATGGCGGCGATCACCTGTGGGATCTGCGTCTGATAGTCGGTGGTCACGATCATGTCGTTGCCCGCCTGAATGGCCAGCACGGCGGCGCTGCCGTCCTGCGCGTAGGCTTTGACGGCATCCATCGCGAGATCGTCCGTCACGATGACGCCGGTGAAGCCGAGCGTGTCGCGCAGCAGCGTGTGGACCTTCGCCGAAAGGGACGCGGGATACGCGCCGTCCATGCACTCGACGATGTTGTGGCTCACGAGCACGAACGGCGCGCCCGCGGCGATGCCGGATTCAAAGGGGACGAGGTCGGACTTTTCAAACGTGGTGTACGGGCGCGCGTCGAGCGCGATGCCCGTGTGCGTGTCGGCGTTGTTGCCGTAGCCGGGGAAGTGCTTTAAGACGCAGGCGATACCGGACTGCGCATAGACGGGCACGACGCTTGAGATATAGTCCGCGGTCGTCTGCGCGTCCTGCCCGAACGAGCGTGCGTAGATGAAGTTGTCGGGATTCGTCGACACATCGCACACGGGGGCGAAGTTCACGTTGACGCCGAACGCTTTGAGCTTCTGGTTGTAGCTGAGCGTTCGTTCGAGCAGCCCGTCGAGGCCGCCCGCGGCATAGAGTTCCTGCGGGGAGGGGAGAGGTTCGGAGAAGAGGTTCGGGTTTTTGCTCGCGCGCGTGACCGTGCCGCCCTCTTCATCGCTGCCGATGAAAAGCGGGATGGCCGCCGCATCCTGATAAGACGCGAGCGCCGCGGTGAAGTCGTCCTCCGTGAGCCAGTCGCCGTTTGCATCCTTATAGTCCCTGCCGAAGAGCAGCAGGCCGCCGAGGTGATAGGTTTCGACGTCCTCCGCCGCGCCCGTTTCGGGGCAGCGGACGAAGAAGAGTTGGCCGACTTTTTCCTCGATGCTCATATCTGCAATGATGTCGTTGATGCGCTCATCGGGCGTTTTTTCCACCGGCTGCTCGATAGGAGGTTCCGGCGTCGGATCGACGGCGGGTTCATCGGGGGTGTCGTTTTTCGCGCCGCAGGCGGCGAGAAGCAGAACCAGGACGAGGGAAAGTGCGGTGATTTTGAAAGATTTCATGGCGATTCTCCTTTTTATGATTCGGAAACAAAGTGCTGTTCGCGGTAATACTGCGCGCAGAGGTACCTGCGGCAGACCTCGGCAACATCTGGGGGCACGTCGAGCGTGATGGAACCGTCGACCATGCGGTAGCCGTCCTCGTGCATCAGCGGCGTGACGGCGCGCGTCTCGCGCTGGAGCTGCATGAAGCCGTCGCCCGTCCAGCCGCACTCGAAGAAGAGCTTGTCCATCAGGAAGCACGGGGAAATGTCGCCGCCGTCGCCGTGGAAGTCCTGACCGAGGGATTCCCTGGCGGCCTTGTTGGCATAGATGAGGTAGGGGGTGGAGAAGTAGTTGTAGAAGCCCTCCTGCGTGGACACGTCGAGGTCAACGCCCATTTCGGCATACACGCTGCTGCCGTTGCCCATCCACGGCTTGTGGTCGCCGAAGAGAACGAGCACGATGGGCTCATCGCGCGCTTCCAGCTCGCGCGTGAGACGGCGCATCTGCTCGATCGTGCTGCGGATGCCGGTCAGGTAGTTGTTGATGACGCAGCAGCTTTCCATCGACCAGCCGGTCTTGGCGGGCGTGACGTACTCATCCCAGTAGGTCTCGGAGCTGTACGGCCCGTGGTTCTGGTACGAGACGGAGAAGAGGAAGAGAGGGTCATCGTCCTCCGTGCGCGAGTCGATGTCGTTTAAGAGGTAGTCGACGAGCACGGTGTCGGACTTGAAGAGCGCGTCCTCGATGGAAATGAGGTCGCCGAAGCCCGATTCGTTAAAGACGCACTCGTCAAAGCCAAGGTATTCGTTGACGTTGCTGCGGTTGTAGAACCACGAGTAGCCGGGATGGCGGTAGAGCGCGTCGTAGCCCTGATCCTTGAAGTAGCGGACGTAGGAATTGATCGGGCCGCGGAACTCCTCGTGCTGGCTGTACCCCGTGAGGAAGCCCCATTCGGTGTTCGTCGTGCCGCCGGCGAAGATATTCGTGAGGAGGTTGCCCGAGACGCTGCGGCTCTCGAGCTCGTGCAGCGGCTCGTAGAGATTCCGCACGGCGGAGATTTCATTTAACTGGGGGAAGTCGGACAGGTCGGAGAATGCCTCGAGCATGATGCCGACGACCGTGATCTTCTGCTCGTCGGGAATGTCGGTGTCCGCGTACTGCTCAAGGGTCTGCTTGGCCTCGCTCTCGCGGTAGCCCTCCGGCGGCTCGGGGAACATGTCCTGCACGCTGTGTAGGAACGGATACGTCGTGCCGCGGGAGATGTAGACCTCGACCGCGGACCACGGGGAAATGAGGTCGTTGTTGGCGGTCTCTTTGTAGATAGATGAACTGGTGTAGAGCTCAAAATAGCACGCGAGCGTGACAGAGAGCATGAGCATGATGCCCGCAAGGCGGGAGCGCGGGCTCATGCGCTCTTTTCGGAGCATCAGGCACGAGAGCACGAGCATCAGCACAAACCCCTCAAGAACGACGATCACGGGCGCGGAAATTTCGAACGTGTAGTTGCCCATGATGCCGCCTGCCGTGCGGATGAGCCGCAGGTCGGTGGCGAGCACGGGGTCGCCGCGCAGCTGCACCTTGTAGTAGCTCGCGAGCGCGAGCGTGAAAAACGGCAGCGCTGAGAGTAAGTAAGCCGCCCACGGCCGCGCGAAGAGAAAAAAGCCGAGGTAGACGAGCAGGATCGGCGCAAGCAGGTTCATCGCTACGAGCAGCGGAATTTTGAAGTACGACTGCAAAAGCGCCGTCGCGTCGATGCTTGCGTAGGAATGCGCCGTGAGGTAGAGCGAGAGAAGGCCAATGCCCGCGCCCAGCACCGTGAGCCAGAAGAAGACCCAGATGCGGTGCACCCAGCGCATCACCGAGCCCGTCGACTCATCAGGCCGCACCAGAGAAGAGAAAAAACGCATGTTGGGGACGTCCCCTTTCTGAAAGCATAATAACAAAGTATATCATTTCGACAGGAAAAACGCAACTAAGAGAGCACTGACAAATCGTACTTGTCTGCACAATACATTGGTTGGATCGTTCGGTAAAAAAGCGGATGAGTTGTCTCTTTATAGAGACAACTCATCCGCTCGAATTGTTTTGTTTTACAGAATGTGAACACGCTCGTGAAATGCTTTTTTAGGGCGCTGACTTACCGGCCCGGCTGGTTTTCCGAACGGAATGATGGTACGAGGTGTTTCGCTGTCCGGAATATGAAGCAGTTGGCGGACAGCATCAGTATGACCATCGAATTTCATCATGCCATCCATCCAGACTCCAGCATAGCCGGAAGCGGTGATCGCCAACATGATATTTTCTGTGGCGGCGGCGTAATCTTCCGTTTCAAACTGGAGGTTATGATCTCCGCTGTGTATACATTGGGAAGTGACGACGAGAATGACGGGGGCAGTCTGCACGGCTTTGGTGGGAAAAATTTCAGCGAGGCTGCGGCGCAGTAATTCATCCGTAACAGCGTAAAAAGTGGCCGTTTGCAGATTATAACCGGATGGAGCGCGAATACCGGCATCCAGAATACGGTATAGCTCTTCCTGAGGAATGGAGGATTGCTCAAACTCACCGCGATAGCTGCCGCGGCGAGCAATCACATCAAAAAATTCCATAAGCAAATCTCCTCTTCTGCAACATGGTGTTGAAAAGCTCAGCGAATCAGAACGCGCACTTTTCGCGCAGGAAGTCCTTGACCTGATCGATGGGGATACGGACCTGCTCCATGCTGTCGCGCTCGCGGATGGTGACGCAGTGGTCGGCCGCGATGCCGTTGGCCTCGTCGCCGACGGTATCGAAGTCGAACGTGATGCAGTACGGCGTGCCGATCTCGTCCTCGCGGCGGTAGCGCTTGCCGATCGAGCCGGTCTCGTCGTAGTCGACCATGAATTCCTTGGAAAGCTCGTTGTAGAGCTCCATCGCAGGACCGGCGAGCACGTCCTTCTTCGAAAGCGGCAGGATCGCGGCCTTGAAGGGGGCGAGTGCGGGGTGGAAGTGCAGCACGACGCGCGCGTCGTCGTTGCCCTTCTTGTCCTGGCCGACGACCTCTTCATCGTAGGCGTCGCACAGGACCGCGAGCACGCTGCGCTCCACGCCGAGCGACGGCTCGATGACGTAGGGGACGTATTCGACCATGTCCTTGCCCTCGCCCTCGCGATAGACCATCTTCACGCCGCTGGTGTTCTGATGCTGCGTGAGGTCGTAGTCCGTGCGGTCGGCAACGCCCCAGAGCTCGCCCCAGCCGAACGGGAAGAGGAACTCGAAGTCCGTCGTTGCCTTGGAGTAGAAGCACAGCTCCTCGGGATCGTGGTCGCGCAGGCGGAGGTTCTCGTCCTTCAGGCCGATGGAGAGCAGCCAGTTGTGGCAGAACGTGCGCCAGTAGTTGAACCACTCAAGGTCGGTGCCCGGCTTGCAGAAGAACTCGAGCTCCATCTGCTCGAACTCGCGCACGCGGAAGATGAAGTTGCCCGGCGTGATCTCGTTGCGGAAGGACTTGCCGATCTGGCCGATGCCGAACGGGAGCTTTTTGCGCGTGGTGCGCTGGACGTTATTGAAGTTGACGAAGATGCCCTGCGCGGTCTCGGGGCGGAGGTAGACGGTGTTCTTTGCGTCCTCGGTCACGCCCTGGAACGTCTTGAACATGAGGTTAAACTGACGGATGTCGGTGAAGTTGTGCTTGCCGCAGGTGGGGCAGGGGATGTTGTGCTCTTCGACAAAGTCCTTCATCTCCTGCTGGGAGAAGGCGTCGATGGGCTTGGAAAGCTCGAAGCCGGTCTCGGCGCACCAGTCCTCAATGACCTTGTCGGCGCGGAAGCGCTCATGGCACTCGCGGCAGTCCATCAGAGGATCGGAGAAGCCGCCGAGATGGCCGCTTGCTACCCAGGTCTGCGGGTTCATCAGGATCGCGGCGTCAAGGCCGACGTTGTAGGGATTCTCCTGCACGAACTTCTTCCACCAGGCGTTCTTGATGTTCTTCTTGAGCTCGGCGCCGAGGGGGCCGTAGTCCCAGGTGTTGGCAAGGCCGCCGTAGATCTCGCTGCCGGGGAAGACAAAGCCGCGGTTTTTGCACAGCGCGACGATCTTGTCCATCGTCTTTTCGGTGTTTTTCATGGTGAATTTCTCCTTTCGGTACTTGGCTCAGGAGATAAAAAACGCCCTGAGCCTATTAAAGTAGGCTCAGGGCGAACAAATCATTGTCCGTGGTTCCACCTGAATTCCCCGCTGGATGCGGGGCACTTCGTTCCCTTGTAACGGAGGGACCGGCGCGGCATTTCCGCCGCGCGGCTCAAAAGCGCCGCCTTTTCCGTTCCGCAGGGACTTGCACCGGCCGTCCCCTCTCTTGAGCGGGTGAAAAGAAAAGGCTTCTTTCTCGCTGCCTTTATTGCGCACAGCATACCATGACTGATATTGTTTGTCAAGACAAACTGAAAATCCCTGCGTACCCGCAGGGGAGCGGGCAAAGGGGGATATTCTCTTTCACAAAAGAGAATATCCCCCTTTAAATCCCCCAAGAGAAAGGTTTTCACATTGCAAGCGAGCAGCTCGAAGAGCTGCAATGCTTGCCGATTGCACTGCCCATAGCGCGGCGTTGCCGCGTTAGCCTTGCTATACGATTTGGTTTGCTCCTACTATCCGCTGCCGCTCTGCTCATCTTGTAGGAGTACAGCCTAATTCCCGTCTACCGCCAGTCCCTACAATGCGGCGAGCGCAGCAATGCCGCATTCGGCAGGCAGTCTGCCGCCCAACTACCGTCACTCGCGCCTCACGATAGTAAGGCGCGGTTGCGACCGGTGACGACTCGCAGAAGATTCATGGCGAAGCCATGTACACCGCACCTGATTCCGCAGGCTGAGCAGCTCTTCAAGATCGAGACTGCCAATGTGCGGGGTCGAGGGGGAAGGCCCCTCGTCCCTTTCTCTTGGGGGGTGTAAGGGGGGCTATTCTCTTTCCGAGGAAAGAGAATAGCCCCCCTTTTGCCGTTCCCCTGTGCGGCGCAGGGAAACCATTGCACCCTCACGCAGTGAGAGCTGAATTATTCTTCCTCATGCGCCGTGACGGCAATATGCAGCTCGTCAAGCTGCTTCTGCGTCACCTCGCTGGGCGCGCCCATCATGATATCCTGGGCGTTCTTGTTCATCGGGAAGGGAATGATCTCGCGGATGGAATCTTCACCGGCGAGCAGCATGACCATGCGGTCGACGCCCGGGGCGATACCGGCGTGCGGGGGCGCGCCGTAGCAGAAGGCGTTGTACATGGCGGGGAACTTGGCCTTCACGTCCTCTTCGCCGAGGCGGACGAGCTCGAAGGCCTTGATCATGATCTCAGGGTCGTGGTTACGGACCGCGCCGGAAGAGAGCTCCACGCCGTTGCAGACGAGGTCGTACTGGTCGGCGGTGATGGTGAGCGGGTCGATCTCGCCGCGCTCGGCCTTGAGCAGCACGTCGAGGCCGCCGGCGGGCATGGAGAACGGGTTGTGGCAGAATTCGAGCTCGCCGCTCTCGTCGCCGATCTCATACATCGGGAAGTCGACGATCCAGCAGAACTCGTAGCGCTCCTTGTCCATGTGACCCTCGCACGCGGGGCCGAACGTCTTGATCATCACGCCGACGAGCTTGGTGGCCAGCTCGCCGCCCGCGACGAGCACGAGCGTGTTAGGCTCGAGCGGCAGGAGCTTGGAAGCCGCTTCCTTGTCGACAAACTTCGCGATGCCGCCGACGAGGTCGCCCTTTTCGTCGACCTTGAACCAGTAGCCCTTCGCGCCTGCCTGCACCTCGCAGTCGGTCAGGAGCTTGTCGATCTGCTTGCGCGTGAGCGAGCAGTTGGAGATGGCGACGGCCTTGACGGTCTTGTCCGCAAGGACCTCAAAGCTGCTTCCTTCGAAGAGGGAGGAGATGTTCGTCGCGGTCAGGTCGATGCGCAGGTCCGGCTTGTCGGAGCCGTAAATTTCCAGCGCGTCGAGGTACTTGATGCGGCGGAACGGGGGCTGAGAGGCGATGTCATAGGTGCCGAACTTCGCGAAGATCGGGGGCAGGACATCCTCGCAGACGGCGAAGACGTCTTCCTGAGAAGCGAACGCCATCTCCATATCGAGCTGATAGAACTCGCCGGGGCTGCGGTCGCCGCGTGCGTCCTCATCACGGAAGCACGGCGCGATCTGGAAGTAACGGTCAAAGCCGGAGGTCATCAGCAGCTGCTTGAACTGCTGCGGGGCCTGCGGCAGGGCGTAGAACTTGCCGGGGTGCTTGCGGGCGGGGACGAGGTAGTCACGCGCGCCCTCGGGGGAGGAGGCCGTCAGGATCGGGGTGGTGATCTCGAGGAAGTCGTGCTCCATCATGGCCTTGCGCAGCGCGGCGATGACGTTGCAGCGCAGGATGATGTTCTTCTTGACGGCGGGATTGCGCAGGTCAAGATAGCGGTACTTGAGGCGCTGGGTCTCGTCCGCCTCGCGGCTGCGGTTGATCTCGAACGGCAGGGAGTTGTAGCGGCAGCGGCCGAGCAGCTCGATCTTCTCGGGCACGACCTCAATGTCGCCGGTGGGCTGATTGGGGTTCTTGCTCGCGCGCTCGCGCACGGTGCCCTCGACGGAAATGGTGCTCTCTTTGTTGTAGCCCTTGATCTGGGCGAGCAGCTCGCTCGTCTCGACGACGATCTGCGTCGTGCCGTAGAAGTCGCGCAGCACCACAAAGGCGAGGCTGCCGCCGACTTCGCGGACGTTCTCCATCCAGCCGACGAGCTTGACGTGCTCACCGGCATGCTGCGCGCGAAGCTCGCCGCAGTTGTGTGTACGGGATTGCATCATGGTAAAATCCACTCCTGTTTGTATATTAAAAATTGAAAATTACTAATCGTATTGAAGCTTGCCTGATTTTACGCTCAGGTGGTGAAAGGCTTCGTCTTCGGGTTGACGATATCGCGCCAGTCGAGGTCGCCGCGGGCAAGGCCCATGATGAGCATTTCAGCGGTGGCGAGGTTGGTGGCAAAGGGGATGTTGTTCTGGTCGCAGAGCTTGGTGATATAGGTCAGGCTGTCGTTATACTGCGGGTTGGCGGGGTCGCAGAAGAAGAGGACCATATCGATCTCGTTGTAGGAGATGCGCGCGCCGATCTGCTCGGCGCCGCCGTGGATGCGCGCCATGAACAGGTGGATCGGAAGGCCGCTCGCTTCGCTGACCATCTTACCGGTCACGCTGGTGGCGCAGAGAGTGTGACGGGACAGAATGCCGGCGTAAGCCGTGCAGAACTGGACCATCAGTTCCTTTTTGTTGTCGTGTGCCATGAGAGCGATGTTCATGTAGTGTCACAATCCTTTCTGATGTGAATTTTTCTATTGTAGCGGCACTTTCATCGGTTGACAAGGGCAAGCAGGCTTTGAAAAGATGTTTGCGGGAAAAGCGTGTTTGCCTTTGTGAACCGGTGCTACAGCCGCATCAGACGCACGCGTTCGCCGCACAGGCGGCGGGCGATGTTTTCGCAGGCGCAGAGCGCGCCGGAGCGATACTTGAGGCGCTGGGAAAGTCCGCGCCCCAAAACGGCAGGGACATTCTCGTCCTCCGGAATGACGCCGAGCAGCGGAAGACCCGCGGCGTCGATGGCGTCGTCGATCGTGGTGTGGAGGGACTGTAAGAGCTTGCGTCGCACGCGGTTGACGACGAGGTGCAGCTGCCCGCTCGGGAAGCGGTGCAGCTCCATCACGGTGCGCTGCGCGTCGCGCAGGCTCGAGGGGTCGTTCGTGGTGACGACCACGGCGCGGTCGGCGCAGCAGGTGGCAAGCGCGAAGGCTTCGCCGATGCCGGCGGCGGCGTCGATGAGGCAGAAGTCGAAATGGCGGCGGATCTCGTCGATAAGCCGCTGCATCTCGCGCTTGCTCGGCAGGCGCACGCCGAAGCTCACGGGCGCGGTGAGCAGATACAGGTTCGGGTAGAGCGGGTGGCGCACGACGGCCTGAGCGAGTGTCGTGCGTCCGGCGATCACGTCGGTGAAGTCCATGAGCGCGCGGTCCGATACGCCGAGGTAGAGGTCGAGATTGCGCAGGCCGATGTCGCAGTCGAGCAGCAGCGTTTTTTTGCCGAGCTGCGCGAGCGCCATGCCGGTGAGCGTCGTGAATGAAGTTTTTCCCGTGCCGCCCTTGCCGGACACGACGGCGATGACCTGAGACAAGGCTCGTACCTCCTTTTTGTGAATTTGATGCGTTACAGCGGGGCTTTTTTGATCTTGGCGAAGGCGCGCGGATAGGCGCGCGGGGTAGGGGAGACCTTTTCGACGATGACAAGGCGGTGGACGACGTCGCTCGTCGGGATGGTGTAGTCCTCGACCTTGACGATGTGGCCGCCGAGCGTCTTGATGGCGCTTTTCGCCGCGGCGATCTCGTCCTCGGTGTCGACGCTCTTCATGGCGATGAACTGTCCGCCGACCTTGATGAGCGGCAGGCACAGCTCGGATAAGATCGAGAGCTGCGCGACGGCGCGCGAGGTGGCGATGTCGAACTGCTCGCGGTGCTGCATGGCGAATTCCTCCGCTCGCGCGTGGACGCAGGCGACGCGCTTTAATTGCAGCTCGTCACAGACCTCTTGCAGCCAGTTGACGCGCTTGCCGAGCGAGTCGAGCAGCGTGAGGTCGAAGTCATCCTCCAGAATGCGCAGCGGCATCCCGGGAAAGCCTGCGCCGGTGCCGACGTCGATGACGGTTTTACCCGTCAGATCGACAAATGGCAGCAGCGCCGCGCTGTCGAGCAGGTGGAGCTGCGCGACGGCGTCGGGCTCGGTGATGGCTGTGAGGTTCATCACCTGATTCTTTTCCAGCAGCAGGGAAGAGAAGCGCTCGAGCGTCTCGGCGCGGCTCACGTCCAGCCCCAACTCGGAAAGACCCTGAGAGAGCAGCGCTCTCATTTGCTCTGCTCCTTCAGAAGGTCGCGGATCTCGGTGAGCAGAACTTCTTCCTTCGTCGGCTCGGGGGCCTTTTCGCTCTCCGGCTCGGCGGGCTTCGAGAGCTTGTCGTGCATCTTGTTGATGGCCTTGACCATGCAGAACACGGCGAACGCGATGATGATGAAGTCGAGGATGACGGCGATCAGGCTGCCGTAGTTGACGGCGATCTCGGGGTCGATGACCTCCTTGCCCTCCATGACTGCTTCCTTGAGCACCCACTTCCAGCTGGAAAAGTCGACGCCGCCGGTCAGCATGGAGATGAGCGGCATGATGATGTCGCCCACGAGCGAGGTCGTGATCTTGCCGAACGCACCGCCAATGACAACGCCGACGGCCATATCGATGACGTTGCCGCGCATGGCAAAGGCCTTGAACTCTTCAAAAAACTTCTTCATGGGAAGTACCTCTTTGCTGAAAATGTGCAAAAAATGAAAACTTATCGTATAAAAACGGAATAATATTGCGGATTGGATTTACTTTTTGGGAATGAGAACGGCCTTGCCGCCCATGTAGGGCTGGAGGACCTTGGGGATCAGCACGCTGCCGTCGGCCTGCAGATTGTTCTCAAGGAATGCAATCAGCATGCGCGGGGGTGCGACGACGGTGTTGTTCAGCGTGTGCGGCAGGTACATCTTGCCGTCCTCGCCCTTGACGCGAATTTTCAGGCGGCGTGCCTGCGCGTCACCGAGGTTCGAGCAGGAGCAGACCTCGAAATACTTCTTCTGGCGCGGGGACCAGGCCTCGATGTCGCAGCTCTTGACCTTCAGGTCGGCGAGGTCGCCGGAGCAGCATTCAAGCTGACGGACGGGGATGTCCATCGAGCGGAACAGCTCGACGCTCCACTTCCACATTCTATTGTACCAGTCCATGCTGTCCTCGGGCTTGCAGACGACGATCATCTCCTGCTTTTCGAACTGGTGGATGCGGTAAACGCCGCGCTCCTCAATGCCGTGCGAGCCCTTCTCCTTGCGGAAGCAGGGGGAGTAGGACGTGAGCGTCTGAGGAAGGCTGCTCTCTGGCAGAATTTCGCCGATGAAGCGGCCGACCATCGAGTGCTCGCTCGTGCCGATGAGGTAGAGGTCCTCGCCCTCGATCTTGTACATCATGGCGTCCATGTCGTTCTGGCTCATGACGCCCTCGACCACGTTGCCGTGGATCATAAACGGCGGGATGCAGAACGTGAAGCCCTTGTCGATCATAAAGTCGCGCGCGTAAGCGAGCACGCCCTCGTGCAGGCGCGCGATGTCGCCGAGCAGGTAGTAGAAGCCCGCGCCGGAGACGCGGCCCGCGGCGTCCATGTCGACGCCGTCAAAGCTCTCCATGATCTGTGTGTGGTAGGGAATTTCAAAATCGGGGACCTTCGGCTCGCCGAAACGCTCGACCTCGACATTGCAGCTGTCGTCCGGGCCGATGGGGACGCTCGGGTCGATGATATTCGGGATCAGCAGCATGATCTTGTGAATCTTCTGCTCATACTCCTCTTCGAGCTTTTCAAGCTCGGCCAGGCGGTCGGCGTTCTGCTTGACGGTTGCCTTGATCTTTTCGGCTTCTTCGAGCTTGCTCGGGTCCTTCTTCGCTTGACCCATCAGCATGCCGATCTGCTTCGAGAGGGCGTTGCGGCTGGCGCGCAGCTCGCTCGCCTCGGTGATGGCGGCGCGGTTTTTGGCGTCGAGCTCGATGACCTCGTCGACGAGGGGGAGCTTTTCGTCCTGGAACTTCTTCTTGATGTTTTCCTTGACCAGATCGGGATTTTCCCGCAGGAATTTCATATCCAGCATAATGATTTACCTCGTTATCGTTGTAAAGTAAATGACCATTTGACTCCTTATTTTACGCCGTCCGGAAACAGCTTGTCCACAATGGACTGGTAGCGCGCGGCGGGGGAGGGGGCGTCGTCGCCGGTGATACCGGTACGCAGCGGCTCCTTGGGCAGGAATTCCACCGTGCCGGTCTCCTCGAACGAGCGGATGTTGTCTTTCGCGGCGTCGAGATCGCCGGTGTTGTAGGCGTTTTCGATCTCAAGCAGCCAGTCGAGCGCGCGCAGCTGGTTGGACTGAAGGCCGACAGTCTCGTCAAGCGCTTTTTTGTCCTCCTCGCTGTTGGCGAGTTGCTCTTCAAGTTCGGCAATGTGCGCTTCCAGTGAGTCGTTCTGCTGTAAGGTGCTTTGCAGGGCGGTGTTGCCGTCCTTGATCTCGTTGATGCTGCGCTGATTCATGAAAAATGTCCACAAAATCAGCAAAAATGCCACGGTGAAGAGGATCGCAACGTAAGTATATACCTTTTTCATGCGCTCGCGCTCGGTGGTGGGCTTTTCTTCACCGGGCACGGGCGGCTTGTTCGGGTCCTTGGGACCCTCGTGAATCAAATCGGACATGGTTATTCGCCTCCGTTCTTTCTGCGTTTGATGGCGGCGAGCGCTTCGAGCAGGTCGTTTAAGTCGTCGATGCCGTAATAGTCGAGCTCAATGCGGCCTTTTTTCTTGCCGGACACGATGCGGCAGGTGCGGCCGATCTTATCGCTGAGCTCCTGCGCGGCCAGACGGCCGTAGCTCTCGGCGATAAGCTCGTCGTTTGTAGGCTTGCGCTCTTCCTTGGGGTTAGCAAGGCGCTTGGCGAGCGCCTCGGTCTGGCGGACACTGAGGCCCTGCTTGACAATCAGGTTTGCCGCGTCGAGCTGCAAGTCGGCCTTGAGCGGCAGCAGCGCGCGGGCATGACCGCCGGAGAGGTCGCCGTTTTGCAGCATTTGCCGCACTTCGGGGCAAAGCCCTAACAATCTCAGGCTGTTTGCCACGGCGGAGCGGGACTTGCCGACACGCTCGGCGGCCTCCTCCTGCGTGAGATGGTAGTTGTCCATCAGCGTTTTGTAGCCCTCGGCTTCTTCAATGGGGTCAAGGTCTTCGCGCTGGAGGTTTTCGATGAGCGAGAGCTCGGTCATTTTGCGGTCGTCCGCCTCGATGACGATGGCGGGCACTTCGGCAAGACCGGCGATGCGCGCGGCGCGCCAGCGGCGCTCGCCCGCGATGATCTGATAGTAGCCGGAAGAAAGGCGGCGGACCGTCAACGGCTGGATAATGCCGTGCTCGCGGATGGAATCGGCCAGATCCTGCAGAGCCTCTTCATCGAAGTGGCGGCGCGGCTGATTGGCGTAGGGTTCGATCTGCGAGATGGGGAGGTAGAGGTTGTCAGACGTGTCGGTGCGCAGGGCGGCGTCGCCCAGCAGCGCGCCGAGCCCCTTGCCGAGCCCGCGGTTTGCATTTGCCATGGAAACTTCTCCTTTCTGTGGGATGAAGCGGGCGGAATGCGCCCTTATATTTAATGTATCAGCGGTTCTGCTTCAAAAACTCGTTGGCGAGGTCGCTGTAAGCCTCCGCGCCGCGGGAGGTGCGGTCGTAGTAGTTGATGGGCTTGCCGTGGCTCGGCGCCTCGGAAAGGCGCACATTGCGGGGGATGACGGTCGAATACACCTTGCCGGGGAAGTAGCGCTTGACCTCTTCCGCAACTTGGAGGGCGAGATTCGTGCGCCCGTCGAACATCGTGAGCAGCACGCCTTCGAGCTCAAGGCTGGGATTCAGGCTGCGGCGCACCATGCGGACCGTGTGCATCAGGTCGGACAGGCCTTCGAGCGCGAAATATTCGCCCTGCACGGGAACGATCAGGGAATTTGCCGCGCAGAGGGCGTTGACCGTCAACAGTTCGAGTGACGGCGGGCAGTCGATGAGGATAAAGTCGTAATTGGGCGAGAGAACGTCGAGCGCCTGCTTGAGCAGGAATTCGCGGTTTTCGCGGTCGATCATCTCGATGCCCGCGCCCGCCAGCGCCTTTGAAGAGGGGAGCACGTCGCCGTAACGCGTGTGCGCCACGCTGGCCGTGACGTCCGCACCGTTGATGAGCACGTCATAAACGCCGCGCGAGGCCGCCTTGTCCACACCCATGCCGGAGGTGGAGTTGGCCTGCGGGTCGAAGTCACACAGCAGGACGCGATTGCCTTTCTCCTTGAGGGAGGAGGTCAGGTTGACGCAGGTCGTCGTTTTGCCGACGCCGCCCTTTTGATTGACGATTGCAACGATTTTAGCCAAAAAAACACCCACCTTAGTCATAAGAAGCATTGATCCATTTTTATTCTTGTTCAGTATAGCACAAAACAGCTCAATTTCAACAGGGAAGCTCAAATTTTGCAAATTTGTTTCACGTGAAACATGACAAGGCGCAGGCCTTTACGTCCCGATTTGCCCCTGTTTGGGCCGGTGATGGGGTATCACCGCTGGGGCAGTGCTGAGGACAGAAAAAGGTCATGGTAAAGGCGCTGACCTTTACCATGACCTAAAATCAGTGCTTCACGTGAAACAAATCACTCCTGCGGCTGGGTCAGCAGCATCGTACCGTAGGGTTCGAGCGTCAGGCGAAGCAGGCCGTTGCCGCAGAAGAACTCCTGATGGGACAGGGCGTCCTCGGCGAGCGTGCCGTCCCACGGAAGGGTGAGCGTGACGGGCTCGTCGCCCGCATTGACTGCCGTGAGGCAGTGGTCGTGCTCCGTGCGGCGCGAGAACGCCAGCGCGCGGCCCTGCGCGGCATGGTAGACGATCGTGCCGCTTTGCAGCGCCTCATGCGATTTGCGCAGCGCGCCGAGCTGCTGGAAGTATTGCACCAATTCGGCATTCTCGTGTCCCCACGGGTAGGTTCCGCGGTTGAACGGGTCTTCAAAGCCCTGCATGCCGGCCTCGTCGCCGTAGTAGAGCATCGGCGAGCCGGGGAAGGTGTAGAGGATCAGCGCCGCAAGTTTCAGCAGCGACATGCCGCGCGCAAGGTCGGAATCGCTGAGCTGATAGACCGCGCGCTCGTCGCGCGTCTGCGGCGCGGGGGAGGTGAGGCCTAAGATCGTCAAAAGCCTTGGCGTGTCGTGGGTCGAGAGGAAATTCATCGCGCCGTAGAACGCGGGCGCAGGATAGTTTTCGCGCAGCTCCTCCATGCTGTCGCGGAAGTATTCCGCGCCGCCGCCGAGCAAATAGGCCATCAGCGCCGTGCGGAACGGGTAGTTCATCAGGCCGTTCGTCTCGCGGCCCAGCAGGTACTTGCGGCGCTGGGAGTAGGCGATCTTCGTCGTGCCGTCCTCCCAGACCTCGCCGAGAAGATAAGTGTCGGGGTTCTCCTCGTTCATCGCCGCGCGAATTTTGGCAATGAACTCGTCGGGGAGCTCGTCGGCGACGTCGAGCCGCCAGCCGGATGCGCCCGCGCGCAGCCAGCGCTTGATAATGGAGTTGTTGCCCTCAATAATGTAGTCAACATAGCTCTTTTCCAGCTCGTTGACTGCGGGCAGGTTCTTGATGCCCCACCAGGCGTCGTACTCGTCGGGGAAGGGGTGGAAGTTGTACCAGCGGTAGTAGGGCGACTGCTCGCCCTGCGCCGCGCCGAGGTCGTCGTAAAAGCCGTCGGCGTTGAAATAGACGCTCTTTCGCCCCGTATGGTTGAAGACGCCGTCGAGCATCACGTAGATGCCGCGCTTTTTCGCCTCCGCGCAGAGCGTGCGGAAGTCCGCTTCATCGCCGAGCAGCGGGTCAATGCGCTCATAACAGGCCGTATCGTAGCGGTGGTTGGTCGAGGCCTCGAAGATCGGGCAGAGGTAGAGTGTCGTCACACCGAGAGAGGCGAGGTAGTCGAGCTTTTCCGTGATCCCCTGCAAGTCACCGCCGAAAAAGTCGCTGCACGTGATCTCGCCCTCGGCATTCGGGCGGTATTCGGGAAGCTCGTCCCAATTTTCGTGCAGCGTGCGCGGGCCGACAAGGCCTGCAACATCACGAGATTTAGCGCGGCGGAAGCGGTCGGGGAAGATCTGATACGTCACGCCGCGGCCGAACCACGCGGGCGTTTTGTGTGTGGCGTCGTAGACCGTGAGCTGCCAGGGCTCGACCGCGTCCCACGCGCAGAGGCCATTTTTGCCGTAGCAGCTCGTGCCGCCGTCCGCCCATGAGAGGCGGAAGTGGTACCAGACGAGCTCCACGTCATCCGGCGCGGTGAAGATGCCGCGATAGACGACGTGGCCGTCCTCCTGCGCGGGAGTAAGCTCCACCGTCGTCCATTGGTCGGCAAACTCGCCGTGAGCAAGCAGCTCACAGCGCGTGACCGCCGCGCCGCGCTCGGGGCGAAAGCAGAACGAGACATCGGCGCCGCAGGGCACCGCGCCAAAGGGAGATTTGAAGAGAAGATCGCGCGGATCAAACCATTTAGTTGACATAACACATTCCTTTCTGCCAAATAAAGCGTCTGAAACAGGCAAAAGCGCGCCGAAACGGCGCGCTTAACCCAGCAGTGTATTTTCGCCCGTGATCGCGGAGGACGCGGACGTGTTGGAGAAGTAAGCGTTGAGCACCTGCACGGCGGTAGAGGCCAACGCTGCGCCAGAGCCGCCCTTTTCGATGACGATGGCGACGGCGATCTGCGGATCGTCGTAGGGGGCGAAGCAGACGAACGCGCCGTTGTTGTTCTTCGTGTCGCCAGTCTGGACCGTACCGGTCTTGGCCGCGGCGTCGACGATACAGTCCTTGAAATACTGCGACACCGCGCCGTCAGTCGCGAGGTCGTGCATACCGGCGAGGACGGCGGAGAGGTTTTCGCTGCTCATTTCGACCCTTTCGACCGGCTCGGCGTCGTAAACGTATTCGAGCGCGCCGGAGCCGCTGGAGCGGACGTTTTTCAAAAGGTGCGTAGCGTAGCGGTCACCCCCGCCGCAGAGCGTCGCGATGTAATTTGCGAGCTGGAGGGGGGAGTATTCCTGGTTTGCCTGACCGAACGCCGCCCACGGGGCAAGGTTCTCGCCCTCGTTCTGCGAGGGAAGGCGGCCCGCGGTGTCGCCAATCTCAATGCTGGTCGGCGCGCCGAGACCGAATTTGGCGTAATACTCGCGCAGCGTGTCCATGCCCATGCGGTAGCCCATTTCGGCGAAGAAATAGTTGCAGGAGTTCATGATCGCACCGCGGACGTTGAGCGAGCCATGGCCGCTGCGCTTCCAGCAGTAGGTGTAGCTCGCGGAGTAGCCGGGGTACGTCCACTTGCCGGAGTCGTAGATACGCTCGCGCACGGTCGTCGCGCCGGATTCGAGCGCGGCGATGGCCGTCAGCGGCTTCAAGGTCGAGCCGGGGGCGTATTTTCCCTGCGTGGCGCGGTTCCACATCGGCTGCAGGGGATCGGTGGAGAGCTCGGCGAGGTCCTGACGGAACGTCGAGAGGGAATAGGTCGGATAGGACGCAAGCGCCAGCACGTCGCCCGTGCCGACCTGCACGACGGCCACGGCCGCGCCGCGGTCGATGCCGTCGGATTTTGTCATGGAAGAGACAGTATTTTTGAGCGCCTCCTCCACCTGTGCCTGAAAGTCGATGTCGATCGTCAGCGCCACGGTGGAGCCGGGCTTCGGCTCGACGGAGTAGAGCTCGCCGGTGATCTTGCCGGATTCGTTGAGCGTGACAAGGCGCTTGCCGTCGCTGCCGTGGAGATAGTCTTCAAACGCATTTTCCACGCCGGAGATGCCGACGGTGCTCGCGAGCGTGTAGCCGTCCTTATCCTTATAATCGTCCCAGTCCTGAATGCTGCCGGTGTAGCCGAGGACGTGGGCGGCGTAGTCGGTCTCATAGACGCGCACGGACGAGGTGTCCACCTGCACGCCGGCATAGTTGCCGTCCTTGATGAGAGAAATGAGCGAAACATCCACGTCGCTCGCAAATTCGAAGGTCGTGGAGCCGTTCATCTTGGCGGAGGCGAGGGAGTAGCGCAGCCCGATGAGCGTGCGCACCGTGCCGGTGGGCAGGGCTTTGTCGATCCCGTACTCGCTGCGCAGCTTCAGATACAGCGCAGAGCCCGTCAGAGTGGTGGGGAGACCGTCATCGCCGACGTTCTTTTCATTGATCCACTTGAGCGAGACGAGGTATTTGACGAGCGTTTTCGCGCTGCCGTTCGCGGTGTCGTAAGCGTAGGGCGAGGTCCTGGCGAGCGGAAGTGTGTCCTTAATTTCGACGCCCTGCGCATTCATCAGGTCGATGACGTGCAGCAGCGCGTCGTTGAGCTCGTCGGAAGAGACGAGCGAGGAATCAAAATTCAGCGTGTAGACCGCGCGGTTCGACACGAGCACCTTGCCGTTGCGGTCGGTGATGACGCCGCGTGAAGCCTTGACAGTCTCGGACTTGGCATTCGTGCGGATGGACTGGGCGAGATAATCGTCGCCGTTGACGATCTGCGCGTCAAAGAGCGTGACGACGAACACGAGTGCGCAGAGAAACATCGCCGCGCCGAGCGCAACGAGGCGGCGGGTAAAGCGTTTGGAATCCATAGCGGCCTCCTTTCCTTGAGGCTTGGGGGAAAATGGGAAAATCAGTCGGGGAAGGCGCGGCGCACGGCGCGCAGCGCCGGATACACCGGCACGAGCAGCAGACACGAGAGCGCCGTTTCGCGCGCGAACAGGTGCAGCATCGGCAAAATGGCGGCCGAGCCGCTGCGCGGCAGCAGCGCGAATGCCTGCAAAAGATCGACAAGCAGAAACGCCAGCACGGTCGAGAGCAACGCACGGGCAAAGCCCTGCTGCAATAAATTGCTGACAACGGTGGAAATAAGCAGCGCCGCAAGCGTGAATGCAATGGTATAGAGGCACGCGAACGGCGCGGGGAGCACAAGGTCGCACAGCGCGCCGAAGACGATGCCCGCGATGACGGCTGAGCGCGGCAGCTCGAACGATGCCATGACCGCCAAAATGACGGGCGGCAGAAAGGGGATGACGCCGAAAAACGTCATCGACCCGAGAAGCAGCCGCCGCAGAAAGAGCAGCGCCGCCGCGGCAAGCGCGTAGAATGTCCACTTAAGCGCGGTGGTTTGGGTGAAATTCATGCGCGCCTCCCTCAGTCGACAATGTCGTAGTCCGTGATGACAAACACCTCGGTCAGGGCGGCAAAGTCCATCATGGGGGCAAGGACCGCGTAGCGGGCGAGGCCGTCGTCGCCGGTCTGGAGCGATTCGACCGAGCCGATGACAAGGCCGCTCGGGTAGTACCCGCCAAGGCCCGACGTGACGATCTGGTCGCCGATGAGCACCTCGTCGTCCGACGTGAGGTACGAGAGCTTTAATTTGCCCTGACCCATCAGGGAGAAGTCGCCCTCCGCCACGGCGACCTCTCCGGTGCGGAAGATGCGCGCGCCGAGCTCAGTGTCCGTGTCGATGACGGTCAGCACCGTCGACCAGTTGAGGCCGACCTCGGAAATGACGCCGACGAGATAGCCCTCGGCGCTGACGACGCAGTCGCCCACGGCGATGTCCTGATCGGTGCCGTGGTTGAGAGACAGCGACGACGTCCAGCTGCTCTCGCTGTGGGCGAGGACGGCGGTGGAGACGAATGTGAAGTCGCGTCGCTGCTGCTGGAGCTTCAAAAGCTCGCGCAGGAGCTTATTTTCCTCGCTGTCGGCCTGCGCCTGACGCTGCTGGGCGCGAAGGTCCGCGATCTCTTTTTTGAGCGCCGCATTTTCCTCCTTGAGTGTGGTCGTGTCCTCGTAATACTGGCGCTTGTCGGCCGCCCAGTCGCTCACGGCGGTGGCGGCGGCGCGGAACGGGTACGTCAGCACGCCCGCGATGTTTTCGAGCACCGAGGACGTCGAGGAAAAGTAGGTCAAAAGGCTCAATGCCACGGCGACCGCCGCGGCGACGGCCAGAATGCGCAGCCCGTGCTGACGGAAAAATTCTTTCAAGGCTTACCCTCCTTTCATCGTAGGGCAGGGGAGAGGTTAGAGGAGCTTGACGCCAAAGTGCGCGAGCACTAAGCCAAGCTGCTCGACGGGAAGTCCCATGACGTTGAAAAAGTCGCCGTCGATGCGCTCGACGAAGAGCGCGCCGCGGCTCTGCACGCCGTAGGCACCGGCTTTGTCCATCGGCTCGCCGGTCTTGATGTAGGCGCGGATCTCGTCGTCCGTCGCCGGACGGAAGAAGACGCGCGTGGACACGGCGAAGCGCTCTTCCTGCGCGCCGCGGCGGACGCTCACGCCGGTGCAGACCGTGTGGCCGCGGCCGGCAAGCTCGCGCAGCATGCGCAGCGCATCGTCCTCATCGTGCGGCTTGCCGAGGCGGTCATTGCCCAAAAAGACCATCGTGTCCGCCGTGATGATGAGATCGTCGGGAGAGCAGAGCGCGGCGGCAGCGTCACACTTCTTCTTTGCAATATAGCGCACCGTGTCCTCGGGAGAAAGACCTTCCGGATAGCTCTCGTCAATGTCGAGCGAGAGGGTCTTAAAGTCCTCCACGCCGATGCGGGCGAGCAGCTCCTGACGGCGCGGGGATTGAGATGCCAAAACGATTGCCATGATATTGCCTCACTATTTGATAATAAAAAGTATAATCAAGATAAAAAATTACAATTTGGAATTCATTCTGCGCCGCGATAGAAGAGACCACGGGTGATATTCTTCGGCGCTTCGACCGTCTCGCCCTGATAGGCGCGCAGCACGCGGACGCATTCAGAGGCGCTCTCGGTCGTGAAACGGAGCTGCGCAAAGCGCAGTCCGAGCGACTGCCAGTCCTGCGATTTGTCCACGAGATAAAGAATCTTTCCGTTCTCGATCTCGCTGCGGCAGCCCCACGCGCGCAGCACGGGGAAGTGCTCGCCGCGCCGGTCGGTCATCTCCGGCGCGCTTGCACACGCGCCGTCTGCCGGGACGGACGCAGGGCGTTCCTTAAAGTATCGACAGCCGGACTCGTTTGCATTCAGGCAGTTCTCCGTGACCATGAGCGGGAGCCTGCCGTAGACGATGGCCTCGCAGGGCAGGCACTTGCTGAGATCGCGCAGCTGTGCGTCGCGCAGCTCGAACGAGACGCACGCGCTCGAAAGTCCCTGTTCTTTCCAGAAAGCGAGCGCGGCGGAGTTGTAGACGTTCAGTGCCCAGTCGCCGTGGAGCGTGATATCGAGTCCGCGCACGAGCGAGAGATGGCCGAGGTTGGCGAGCGACACGCCCGTGACGCCTTTTTTGGCGGCGTCCTCGAGCAGCGCGCGCAAAATAGGCTCGTCCTGCGTGCGGTAGATGCGCGGCAGGACAGCGAAAAATTCCGACTTACCGAGATACGGCGAAAGGTCGAGCTGGGGCAGCAGCTCGACAGGCACATATACCCGCGCGGGAGCGAGCGCAATCAGTTCCTCACTCAGCTGCTCGGCCCTGTGGAGGGAGACGGTCAAAAGCGGCTTGTCCGCGCTGTTTTTGACGATTGTTGGCGGAACAAAGTCGAATATGCGACGTTTCGGCACAGCGGTGCGCTGCGCTTCCATTAGCGCGAGCGCTTCGCGGCGCAGGGCGTTGAGCGCGCCCGCGCTGACGGCGAGGCCACCGTCGAGTGCGACGGCGCACTGCGCCGCCGAAAACGCCGTGCCGCCGGTTTTCTTGAGGCGCGTTTCGACCTCTTCCGCGGTGAGCGCGCGGTTTCGCGCCGCCTCGGGCACTGCGCCGGTGACGGTCACGCGGTGGCCGTCTGCATCTTCCGCCGTCAGGGTCATCGGCTGACCCGCGCGGATGGTGCATTCCAATGTGAGCGGCACGAGCCGCAGATTTTCCTTTTCATAGCGCGCGCGAATCTCGCTGAACCAGTCTTCGGGCCATCTTGCGTTTTCGGGCCGCGTGCCGAACATTTCACGTCCGCGCACGCCGCGATAGTATCCCTCGGTAAAGCCGTCGCGCGAGAAAGCGAGGGCGAGCTTTTTCTGCTCGTCCTTCGTCGGCGTGCGATGCTCGCGCAGGAGCCGCGCGTAGATCTCCGTCACGGCGGCGACGTACTCCGGGCGCTTCATGCGCCCCTCGATCTTGAGGCACGCGACGCCCATGTCCATCATCTCCGGCACGAAGGGCGCGAGGTTCGCGTCCTTCAAGCTCAGCGGATGGGCGTTTGCCTTGCCGGAAAAGCCGTAGGGCAGACGGCAGGGCTGGGCGCAGGCGCCACGGTTGCCGCTGCGCCGCCCGATGACGGCGGACATCTCACACTGGCCGCTGTAACACATGCACAGCGCGCCGTGGACGAACGTTTCGATCTCGATGGGGCTATTCGCGCAGATTTCGCTGATCTCCCCGCGCGAAAGCTCGCGCGCGAGCACCGCGCGCGTCATGCCGAGACGAGCCGATTCTTTGACGCCCGAAAGCGTGTGCAGGCTCATCTGCGTCGAGGCGTGCAGCGGCACGTCGGGAATGATTTTTTGCAGCGTCGCCAGAACGCCCCAATCCTGCACCAGGATCGCGTCCACGCCGCACTCCGACGCGGTGCGCGCCTCCGCGGCAAGCGCGGGGAGCTCGCGGTCGGTGACGAGCGTATTGAGCGTCAGATAGACCTTCACACCCCGCAAATGGCAATAAGAGACCGCCGCGCGGAATTCCTCGTCAGAGAAGTTCCTCGCGCTGCGGCGCGCGTTGAACGCGCCAAAGCCCATATACACGGCGTCTGCGCCGCTCTGCACGGCGGCAACAAGCGCCTCCTGCCCGCCCGCGGGCGCTAACAGCTCTGTCGTCAAGGCTTACTTTTTCTGCTGCTGGAGCTTGAAGATCTCACGCTTGAGCTCGCTGACCTCATTCTTGGCCTGAGAAGCCTCGTCGAGGTACTGCTTGACCTGACGGCGCAGCGCGTCGCCGGCCTCGCGCTCTTTGAAGAGCTCGTCGGTGATGTTCACGGCGGTCAGCACGGCGGCGTCCGTGCGGCCGACCTTGGCAGCGTCGAGCAGCTCGCTCATTTTGTCGTTGACGTAGGAGCCGACCTTCTGCATATAGGAGGGGGCTTCCTCGGCGACAAAGGTGTATTCCTCGTCGCAGATGGAGATCGTGATGCGGTTTTCCATGATTTGTGTGCTCCTTTCTTCTTCGGCGTTGCACAAAAAAGGGCAAATTCCACCCATATAATCTCTAACAGTATAACACGGGAGTGAAAATGTGAAAAGGGGGAAGCAATGAAAAGTCAATAGAGAAATGCAGAAAAGCCTAAAATTTTTTTCAAGCCAGTTTTTTGAGGTTCTCGTCGAATAGACTGCCGGCGCTTCTCCAGCCGAGGATCTCGCGCGGATAGCTGTTCATCCACGTCTCTATGACGCGGACCTTTGTGTCTGTCAGCTTCTCGAAGCAGGTCCCCTTCGGAAGCCAGCGGCGAATCAGCCTGTTCGCGTTCTCGTTGGAGCCGCGCTCGCAAGCTGTGTATGGATGGCAGTAATAAACGTGCGTTCGCCTGTGCTTCCCGTATCTGGAACGCTCCATGCTTTCGCAGTCTGCGAACTCCGATCCGTTGTCCACGGTGATCGTCCGGAAGAGCTTGCGGAACCTCTGCGAGCCGCACTTCCGCTCCAACTTATCCAGGGCGCGCACGACGCTCGCGGTACTGCCGTCTCGCATGAGCATGATGATCTCGCGCCGCGTGAGGCGCTCCGTCAGCACCAGCAGGCGCTTGAGGGACCCGCGTGCCGAGACGACGCAATCCATCTCCCAATGCCCGAAAGTGGTGCGCTCGTCGATCTCTTCCGGTCGATCCTCGATGCTGTCGCCCGCCGACGGTCTGCTGGCGTGTACTTTCTTGTAGTTTTTCTTGTGCTCGCCGTGCATCGGAAGGTCCTTATTCGTGATATTCAGGAATACGCCCTTGTCGATGTACCGGTATAGCGTCCACTCGCTGATGGTAACGGAGAAGATCTTGCCTTCCTCGTTGATTTTCGCAAGCGCCGCCGCGGGCGAAAAATGCCCGTTGAGGATCTTGTCCTCGATGTACGCAGCAAGCTCGTGGTCGTTTCCGATTTTCAGGTCCGGCCCGTGTACGCTCTTGCTCTCTTCGTATTTCCGTTGCGCCGTGTCGGGGCAGTATACCTCGCGGTCCACCAGCTCAGACGTGCGCTGGACGGTCAACCCGCGCTTGATCTCTCGATAGATTGTGGAATTGTGGACATGAAGTGCGTCCGCGATCTCCTGCGCTTTGTAGCCCTCCTTCAGCATCTTGTCGATTTTCAAGCGATTGTGCCATGACAGGTGCGAAAATCTGCGTCCTCTCTCGTTCATGTTCACGCCTCCTTCTCTTTGTTTGGGCTTTTAGTATTACAGCACAAAGAGAAGAATGTCAAGCCTGAATTTTATATGCAAAATGCCGCAGGTTATCCTGCGGCATTGTTTTTATTCCTTTCCGGCCAGCCAATCCATGCTCGCGCCCAGCACTTCGGCAAGGGCGCGCAGCTCATAGTCCTGCACCATCCTCTGTCCCGACTCGATGCGGCTGATCGCGTCCTGTTCCAGCGCGACGCCCTCGTATTGGACCCGTGCGGCAAGCTCTGCTTGCGTGATCTTCCGCTCTGTGCGCTTCTGCCGCACGCGCTCGCCCGACACGTTTCTCCTGCCCTCATAATCCAACGCCTTCATGCACCGCCGCCCTCCTCCGTTTTATGGGATATTGCCATATTCTTGATTGACTTTATCACCGCTCTCATGTAATCTTATGGTAATATCCCATAAAAACGAAGAAAAGGGGGAGTATTGCGTGAAAGTGAAGCGTTTTCATGAGTGCCCGGACTGCCACCGCATCGTGCCGTATCTTCAGCGCAAGTGTGACTGCGGTTATGTGTTCTCCGGAGGGGAGAGAGAGTATAAGACCTGCGTTGCCTGCGGCTCACTTGTTCCGGCATCCCGCCTGTTCTGCGATTGCGGCAAATTTCTCCCGATGCAGCGCGACACGCTGACGGAGGGAGATGTTGAAACAGCTTACCAGGAGGGGCGCTTCGCCGGTGTTGCAGAGGAGCGAACGAGGCAGGAGGGAGAATGGTCCCGCTTTTTCCACGCTGCTGGCCTGAAGAACACCTTCACCGGCGAGCCGATCTCCTCCGCCGCTGACTTCTACAGCTGGAAGGAAGCCTGCGATGCAGCTTACCGGCAACAGAAAAAGGAGTCGTTGAAGAATACTTACTACTTCATGGACGGGCCAGACGATGCTCCCGCGAGCGTCCGCGGGGATTTTCTGGAATCGTGGGCGAAGCATTACGGTTCCTCTTCGGACCGGTCAAGCGGCTCCGAGGCTCCACCGAGCACCGAGAAGCCAAACTCCCGCCGAGGCCTGAACACGGTCGTTATAATAGCCGCCTCTGTGCTGATCTGTGCGCTGTCCGTCGCATCACTTCTTCAAAAGCCGTCGGTTCCCGCCGAGGATGTTCCTGAAGCTCCTCCTGTGACGGATACGGCTCCTGCACCCTCGACGACCGGCGTGACGATTCGGAAGATCGAGCCAGGGGATGCCGTATCTTTCTCGAATGGCGAGATCGTGAAGTACCCCGTCGGCGAGCGTCTCGCTCCTTTGACCGTGGAAACGACCGACTCGTCAAACTACTGCATCGTTCTTGAGCCGCTCGATGCCGTCGCTCGTGCAAACGGGCAAATGGCCTTTATGATCTTAGCCGGCGAGGAGGTCGATATATCCGTCCCTCTCGGCGAGTACGAGATTTTCTACACCACCGGTACGACGTGGTACGGCAACGAAGATTATTTCGGCAAAGAATCCGGCTTCTACAAATGCGACGGCACCTTCGATTTTGACGCCGACGACCAGAGCGTGAACGGCTGGACGCTGACGCTGTATGCCGTTCCCAACGGAAACCTCGAAACCGACAAGATCCCCCAAAAAGATTTTCCCGTTCTGTAAAGAAAAGACCTGCGGAATCCCGCAGGTCTTTTCTCATTGCCAGGGTGTTTCGTCCAGCTTGCTCTCGGCATAGCCTTCGTTGAGGTAGAGCCAGTTTTTCTGCGCCTTGTTCAGCGGCAGGGAGTCGATCAGCTTCAGGACCTTCTCCTTTTTGCTGTTTCGGATCACGTTGCCGTCCTTGTCTCGGTCCGACTCCAGCGCAGCGGCGTCCGCCTGGAACTTCTGATAGGTTCCGACGGGGATGCCCTGTGCTTTCGCCTCGTCCGCCGCGGAATACTTCGTATCCGATCCGGAGAGCGTGTTGTGCAGCAGCTCTCGCTCCTCGCTCGTGAGCGGAAGGGACTGCACCAGCTCAAAGCGTGCCGTCTCACGCTCCGCTTTGCTCAGGGCCTCGTTGCCGTCGATCTTCTTCCATGCCAGAATGGCGTCGTATACGGTCTCGTTGTCCGCGCCCATATCCACAAGCTGTTTGTAGAGCCGTGTCTGTGCCGCGCTCAGCCCCTTGCCGCCGGCCGCATAGAAGTCTCTGGTCTCGCTCAGCGCGTTCCGGCCGAACATTGTGGCCTGTACCACGTTCCAAAAGTCTTCGCTCACGGGATATTGCAGCCTTTCGTCCTCGCCGCTGCCCTTATAGTAACCGCCCTTCAGAAGCGTCTCGATGCCCTGGTAGGTCTTCTCCGCCTGTCGGCCTCCTGGCAGCGTGTCGCCTGCGAGACCCATTAGCTGACGCATGACTTCTTCCGAGAACGGTCCGTTGTCTTTCACGGCCTTTGCCGTTCCCGTCACCGTGCCGTAGATGTCCGGCATCGGGAGTGTCTGGTCGCCAAGGCCAAGGAGGCCCGCCGCGTTCCGCAGATACGGGATGTCGTTGCTGACATTGTAAAGCGTGTCCTCGGTCGCCGCGCCCGCATCGAACTCGTCGTTACCGGCGTTGGCGTCCGTTCCGAAGAGCCGCTCGCCGGTCCCGCTTTCCCATGCGTCGTCGATCCAGGTCGCGATCTGCTCATTGGTGCTCAGTCCGTTGCCGGAAGCGAGGAAGCCGACCAGAAGGCCGATCACATCAAACTGCGCCGGTGTTCCGCCGTAGCCCTCCTCGGCGACGCGGTTGAGCAGGAAGGCGCCGAGCAGCGTCGCGACGATGATCCCCGCGAGCCGCTTTGCCGCTTCCTCCTTGCCGAGCTTCGCTTCCGCCTCCTTCAGCCCTGGGCCGAAGAGATCCTGCGTGACGTGCTCCCAACTGTTGAGAGCCTCGACCTGGAACATATTCACAATCTGCGCGATCAAGTTTTTCGACTGGAAGGTGAGCGGTGCCGCGCCCTTCGACCTGGTTCCCATGATGTCGCGCGCCCAGCGGTCCGCCGCCTTCATGGCCTCCTTCGGACTTCTCCCCGCGTCAAGCTCCTTGCGGTACTTTCCGCGCACCGCGATAGAGCTGATAAGATAATCCATGCGCTCAAGCGGCCAGAAGAGAGCCGAGGTGATCTTGCTGCCCTTGTCATTGGTGAGATAGTCGATGCCGTTCTTCTCCGTCAGGAAGTCGCTCTGGTCGGCGAAGTCGCCCTTCGTCTTTCCGGCGATGATGTCGTTGACGGCTTTAATGACGTATTTCGGCCCGATCTCGCCCGCGATCATCGGCAGCTGCGCCGTCTGGTTCAGCGAAGAGGAGAGGTTGCCTGCCACATTGGCCCGCGCAAACATCTTGTTCAGCTTCCGGCCGACGTTCAGAGAGGTGCGGCCGACCTCGCGCTCCATGTCGCGGTCGGAGAAGAGCTGCTTTCCGGCCAGCTTATTCGCATAGTCGTCCAGCCACACAGTCAAATCGCTGTACTTGCTCGTTTTCTTGATGCTGTCGAACAGACCCTCGACGTATTCCTCCATCTTTGCGCTCAGATCCGCATAGCTCAGGTCCGACGTGTTCGTCAGCAGCCCCGCCGACTTCAGGAAGGACTCCTTCGCCTCCTTCGGCGCAAAGCGCAGGCTCTCTGCGCGGGAGATCTCCGCGCTGATCTCGTCCGGCCCGTATTCCTCTCGGAAATACTTCACCGCCGCGCGCACGCGCATGATGTCGTCCGTGTGGTAGAGCACGTCGCTGAGATAATCGACGTACTTCTCAAAGCCTTTCTCCACGTCGTATTCCGTGCTCTTTCCCGCACGGTGCTGGAAGAAGGGATTGTACCGTTTGTTCGGCTTGAAGGCTTTCGTGAGACCTGCGATGCTCGCCGGAAGGCTTCCGGCCTCTGCGCCCAGGTCCACGCCGATGCTCTTCAGCGCCTTCTCCAGCTTCCCGCTCTCAGCCTCCGGCTGGAAGTGCGGCGCGTACCCCTTGATAAAGCCGATAGGCTCGTATCCGTGCGCGACGAGGAAGTGGTTGATGGCCTTGTAGAACTTGTCGTACAACGTCCGATACGCTTCGACTGCGTGCTCGACCTTGGTCTGGTCCACGTCGGTTCCTGCCAGGTCCTCCTGCGTTTGCAGCCAGTCGGCATACCGCCGCGCAAGGTCTCGCGCTTCCTTGTCGTGCAGACCGAACTCCTGCGACACGTCGGCCATTTCGCCGCCGGCCTTCAGGTTCTCCGCCGCGTGAATGAGCTGTTCTTTCATGTCCGAAGCCGCAACCAGCTCCGCGACGGCCTTGCCCTCGATCACAAGCTGCGTCAATGCGCGCTCTTTCTCCGTCAGCGCGGTCTGCTTGCCGTTCTTATCCTCGAACCGCCGCACCTCGTCGTGCATACGATTGACGAAACGCTTGCGTTCCTGCTCGTTGACGTAGACCGGCTCGAAGATCGCCTCGTTGATCTTCTGGCCCTGTTCCCAGCCGAAGATGGCTCTCATGCTACGCTGCGGCGTGCGGTGGTACAATGCGAGGCCGCCCTTCGGGCTGAACAGGGCTTTTTCATACTTCTTCTTGAAGGTGTCGTTCCCCGTATCCTTGAACAGCTCCGCCGCCTGCGCACGCAGGTTTTGACTGATGTCCTGCCGCTGCATGGGGATCGTGTCGGACTTCATGGCCTGCTCGGCCGTGTAGTAGTCCGCAAGCTCCATCACCTTCGAGGCGTTCATCCGACTCGGGATGTCGTCGGCGTCGTAGATGCCGGCAGCGATGCCCGCCGCGTAGCTCTTCTCCTTCGGGGTAACGCTCAGCCGCTTTTCGGCCCGCCGGATCTCCCTCTGGATCTTCTTTGCAGCCTTGTCGTTTTCGATCATCTGCTCGACGTTCTGGTAGAGGCCTGCGCTGTTCTCGATTTTGATGCCGAGATCCTGCAAGGCTTCCGTCCCCTCGAACTCTTCCTTCGGGACATTGCGCATCCGCTTCTTTCGTTCCGCTTCGGCCCTCTGCCGCATCGCGGCAAAGTAATCGTCCACGTTGTCGAAGTCCTGCATCCTCGGTGCGTCGCCGCGCGCCCTTGCGCGGGCACGCTCCAGCTGCTCCTTCTGCTCCGGAGTGAGCCGCGTGTTCTCCCACTTGTCCTGCTCGTCGTCCACGCTGAAGCGTGCCTTCTCGATGCTGTTCACCTTCGCCAGCCGGTCCGCTTCGTCTCCGGCCTTGTACTCCACGACGTTCATGCCCGCATTGCGCATCTCGCCCAGCAGGTCCGCCGGCGCATTGTCCGGCGCGACAACGGCAAGCGCCTCGTCAAAGCCAACGACGCGCTGGGGCTTCGCCTCGTAGTAGCCCGTCGGGATATTGGCTGCGCGGTCAATGAGCGCAATGATGCTCTTGGCGTGCCCGTCGGATATGGCATAACCTTCCTTGCGGAACGCCGCCTTCACCGCCGCCGCAGTCTTCTTGCCTTTGGCCGCCTCTGCAATGATGCGGCTCAGGTTCTGCTCTTCCTCGAAGGTGTTGTCGAACTGGTGTTTTGTGGTACGCAGCAGATCGTCCGTCACCCGGTCAAGGTAGATGCCGAGGTCTCGCAGCGCCTTTGCGTGCTCCTCCTCGCTTACCGTGCGTAGTCTTGCCTCGTCCGCGTGCATCTCGTCCACGGTTTTGTATTCCTGCGTGGCCGTCGCCGCCAGCGTCTCCGGCGTGATGCCGTATACATTTGCGCCCTTGGCCGCGGCCATATTCATTGCCTTCACGATGTTCTCGGCCGTGTAGTCCCAATGCGTCTCCGCAAAGCTGCGCCTGCCGCGGTCCGTCACGGCGTCCTTGCCGTTGTAGATGCCGCGCTCACCCAGCAGCCCTTCCAGCTGCGGCTTCACCCATTCCTTCACCGTGCGCAGCGCATCGCTCCAGCTTCCACTCGGCGCGATCAATTCAAACATCTTGGCCGCTGTGGCTTCCTTGTCGATCTCGCTCGCGCTTGCGCCGCTCTCATAGAACTCCTGCGTGCTCCGGATGAAGTCCTCCACCCGGTTAGGGAACACGTTGTTCTTCATGTAGTAGTCGATGCGCTTCTCCTTGGATTCCGGCCTGCGGTTCAGGAAATTTGCGTGTTCCTCTGCATAGACCTCCCGGATGGCCTGTTCCGCCGGTTTCATCTCTTCCGCCGTCAGGCGCTCGCCGGTCATCAGCTTCACCGCCAGTCGCGCCACTTCCTGTTCGCCCACCGCGTCGAGGTACCGCTGAATGGTCGCGTTGCTGAAGAAACGGTCGAACTGCTTGTCGCGGTATACCGGCTCAAGGCTCTTGCCCTCGCTCTGAAGGAATGCCGCCTGCACCTCCGGATGGTTCGCCAGCTTGTCGGCGATCTCTTCCGGCTCCCATCTGGTATCATTCTCCAATCCGATCTTGCCCAGCGTGCCGCTGCCTTGGAAAACTCCGTCCGCAAACCGGCTCGACAGGTTCTTGATGTTCTCATCGAACGCCCGCCGCGCCTCGTAGTTTACGCCGCGCTCCACTATGGCGTTATCGTGCGTCGGCGTCCATGCGTCGCCGCCGTAGACCTTGTTCTTGCTGTCCGCTTGCGGATCAATGGTCCCGCGCGGGAAAACGGCGGAGTATTCGCCGTAGTTGGCGTGCCCCTCTTTTGCCTTCACGACGGCGATGGAAGGCGACGGCCACGCGCCGATGTCGAGTGTGCGCCGCAGCTTCTCCTCGGTCATGTTGTGCATGGCAACGAGCGTTTCCGTTTCCTCTACCGGCTCGTCCAAGCTGAATCTCGTCTTTGTGGTCGGCTCCGGCGTCGGCAGCGACAGAGGCTGAACGCCGGCAGCCTGTAAAATATATCGCAAGAAAGGTTTAACACCTTCTTGCGATATTTTTTTATCCAAAAATCCAAGGAATGAAGGGAGGGAGCGGGGATGAAGTACCGGCTGATGGACGACACCATGCGGGGCACCATCGCGGAAATGTACCGGGCGGGCTGCCGGGTGCCGGAAATCGCGGCGGCGGTGGGCCTCCACGAGACCAGCGTGTACCGGGAAATTAACCGGGGCCTGACGGACGAGCTGGACGAAAACGGGCGGTTCATCTATGACCCCGACAAGGCCCGCCTGGATGCTGCGCTGGCGCGCAGAAACAAGGGGAAGCTGAAGCCCACGGGCGATGGAAGGAGAAAGCGGCATGAAAAAACTGACGACAGAGCAGGCTGAAGCCCTGAATAGGCTGCTGGAGGGGCAGACCCCGGAGCAGTGCATCATCACAATGAGGACGGCCATGAACGCCTTCATCAACAAGGTGTGCAAGGAAATCACTCCATATGCGGCCATACAGTACGGGAGGCTGGTTCACCCGCTGACCCACGACATGGCCAGGCTGGAGGCGTTCCATGACGCCCTGATGAAAGAGACCGGGGAGGGCCAGGGCGATGCTGAATAGGACGGTCATCATGGGCCGGTTCACAGCTGACCCGGAGCTTCGGCGGACGCAGAGCGGAACGGCTGTTGCCAGCTTCACCCTGGCCGTCGAGCGGGACTTCAAGGGCCAGAATGGAGATCGGGAGACCGACTTCATCGACCTGGTGGCCTGGAGCGGGACGGCAGAGCTGGTGGCCAAGTATTTCACAAAGGGCCGCATGGCTGTGGCGGAGGGCCGCATCCAGACCAGGAGCTGGACGGATAAGCACGACCAGAAGCGGAAGTCCACGGAAATCGTGGTGGAGAACATCTACTTCGCGGATTCCAAAGAGAAAGAACGGTACGCCCAGGAGCCTGGGTATGGAGGCTGGCCGCCCCAGGATGGATATGGCGGCCCGGCCTATTGAGGAGGGCAGGACAATGACGCAGAAAGAATACACCGTGACGATTCACGGGAACCGGATGTGGCGGCGGATGCAGGAAGAGGCTGCCCGCCGGAAGCGCCGGGGGCGCATCATACAGGGCGTTCACTGCCTGCTGACCGCCGCGCTGGCCATCGCGCTGCTGTGCGTCTGCCTGGGGGCGAAGGAGCCGGGGCAGCTGCCGGAGCCGGTGGCCGAGCAGCAGAATACAGTGGTGACGCTGAACACCATCTCCCCCTCTCCCCTGCCGGATACCACAACCGGCCAGTTGGCCAGTGACCTGGCTGAGGAGGCGGAGTACATAGCGAAGGCCCTGTACGGGGAAGCGCGGGGGTGCTCCACCACGGAGCAGGCGGCGGTGGCCTGGTGCATCCTGAACCGGGTAGATGACACGAGCGGGCTGTGGCCGGACGACATCATCGGCGTGGTGACACAAGAGCACCAGTTCGCCGGGTACTCCCAGGAGCATCCGGTGCTGCCGGAGCTGTACGACCTGGCCATGGACGTGCTGGAACGCTGGCAGAGGGAGAAGACCGGAGAGACCGATGTGGGCAGGGTGCTGCCTGCGGAATACTGCTACTTCCAGGGGGACGGACAACACAACTACTTCCGGCAGGAGTTTGAGGGTGGCCGGGTGTGGGACTGGAGGCTAAAGACACCGTATGGGGAAAAAGAAGGGTGACACCGAGCAGGGACTTCATCTGGAAGACAAGCAGCTCCAACATATCGCCCGCATCAGCCACGGGAAGGACAGCCTGAAAATGCTGGATGTCATAGTCTCACGCGGGATTCCGCTTGACCGCATCACGACGACAGATGTGTGGGCCACGGATACCATCCGAGGCGAGCATCCGAAGATGGTGGCCTTCAAAGAACAGGCGGACGAGTTCATCTGGAGGAAGTACCACATCGAGGTGGAGCACCTGTGCGCTATGCGGAACGGCGAAAAAGTGACCTACGAGAAGCTGTTCTACCATGTTCCGAAGCGCAAAAATGCAGGGGGGGGGTACTGGAAACAAGGAAAAATCCTGGGCTTCCCGACGCTGTGGGGGCCATGGTGCCAATCCGACCTCAAACGGAGCGCAAGAAACCGAGCGGACGAGTTTTCATACACAAGCCGTGGTTCAGAGCAGATAGCATCAAGGGGTTCCCGGTCAGTTTTACAAACAAGGGAACATGGTGCCAGCATCTCAAGACAAGATTTTTAGAAAGCCCCGCCGCGAGGGGCGGTAAAAATATCGTGGAATACCTGGGAATTGCAGCGGACGAGCCGGAGAGGTTCGGGCAGCTAAACGACAGGAAGCGCGCCCCGCTGGTAGAGTTCGGCATCGAGGAGGAGCTGTGCGGACTGTACTGCAAGTATAACGGCATCCTCTCCCCTTCTTATGAAACGAGCTGCCGGGATGGATGCTGGATGTGCCACAACCAGGGAGTGGCCCAGCTCCGGGCGCTACGAAAGGATTACCCGGAGCTATGGGCGCTGCTGATGAAGTGGGACGCAGACAGCCCGGTGTCGTTCAAACCGGACGGCAAGACGGTGCATGACTATGACGAGCGGTTCCAGCTGGAAGACGAAGGGCTGATACGGCCTGGCGAGCGGTTCTTGTGGTCTATGCTGGAGGACGGCGGCGTAAACTATCGACTATTTTGAACGTGAGGAGGAAGACCATGAAACGAGGGGACATCTATTACATTGAAATCCATGACGAGGGCGTGACTGGCCACGAGATGATGAAGAGCAGACCGGGCATCATCGTGAGCCGGGACGACCACAACGAGACGGCGGAAACCGTCCAGGTGGTCTACTGCAGCGCATCCCAGCACCGGGAGCTGCCGGAGCACGTCGGCATCCGCAGCACGCCCAGGCCGAGCACGGCCATGTGCGAGCACATCTACACGGTGGACAAGTCCAGGCTGGGGAGCTATGTGGGGCACCTGACGCCCCAGGAGCTGCAGCGGCTGGACATCGGCATCATGGTGGCCCTGGGCATCGGTGGGGCGGAACCGGAAAATCTGCGGGGGGGGGGTACTCCTGCCATCACACCGGAGCAGGCGGAGCTGGAACGCACCCGCTGCGAGCTGGAGACCATCCGAACCATGTACGAGCGGCTGCTTGACCGAGCGATAGGAAAGGTGGGATAGCATGGCCCAGTTTATGGTTGTTTCGGATGAACCGCTGCGGGACTACCAGGAGTTCCTGACCCAGGCGATGCGGGATTTATCCGGCTACAAGGTGGGCGGCATCGCCCTGGTGGCCCTGCTGGAGGAGCCGGACGAGGACGGGGCCGACGCCCTGACCGCCTACTTCCATTTAGGGATACGCGGGAAGGAAGAGGCGGCGGCAAATATCCAGGCGGACATCACAGACGGCATCGTGCGGGCAAACATACGCCGGTATCTGCAGGAGCTGGAGGAAGAGGACGAGGAGGGTGAGCTGCATGGCGAAGTATAGGCTGACCGCCAACAAGACCAAGTTCTACAACCTGGCCAAGAAGTTCTGGCCGGACATCGAGCCGATGCGCCGGGTGGAGTTTATCAAGTACCACCGTGTGCGGGACTATGGCCTGATTTTCCGGGCGGGAGATTACTTTCACCGGCTGTTCCTGTCCTGCGCATACGGGAATGTGAGGCTGGGAGATGACTGGCACACCTACGATGACGGCGGAGAGCGGGTGCATGGATGGGAGTGCCACACGCTCGCGTTTGAGGAATTGATGGACGCCGGGATGCTGGAGGAGGTGAAAGAGCGGTGAAACCATTGACAGAGCGGGAGGTCATCGTGCTGGCCAGGCAGTGCGGGATGCGGGCCTGCAACACGGAGGAGCACCATGGGTGCCCATACGGGGACGAGAGCATGGTGGACTGCGTGGAGCGCCTGGAGGCGGACTACGAGGCGGCCATTGACCGGCTGCTGCTGATCGCGGAGGGCATCCGCCGGGGAACCATCCAGGAGGTGGGCGCGGACGGGAGCGTGAAGGCAACCGGGGAGACTTCGGACGGCTACCACACGTTCAACGAGCTGTACCGGCACCGGACGGAGCTGTTCGCCGCGCTGTGCAACCTGTTCCCTGGGCGGGCCTGGAAGTCCACGAAGCACTTCGACGGCACCATGGAGAAGGGCTGGTTCATCGCGGGAATCGACACGCCGGATGGACAGGCTACCTATCACTGCCGGGGAGACTTTTGGAACCTGTTCCGGGTACGGGAGCTGGAAACCGCGCCGAAGTGGGACGGACACACGCCGGAGGATGTGCTGCGGAGGATACAGGAGCTTGTCCACACGGAGGCCGCCTATGTGGAAAAACTGGAGCGGCGGTGGGAGACGATTGAGGGATACGTTCCACACTGCTGCGCCAACTGCGGACACAAGAAGTCGGACGGAAGCTGTGAGCTGCTGCCGGATGGAGACCAGTTCAGCATCGACTACACCGACGGGTTTGACCGGGACGACTGCGAACACTGGGATATGTTCATCCCAAAGAGATAAAGGAGGAGACGAAAATGTACGTACATGAAAAGATGAACGACCTTTCCAACTGCGCCCAGGACGCAGCCCGGGCGTGCGCCTGCATGGCCAGCGCGCAGAAGCCGAACCTGCGGGAACGTCTGGAGGCCCTGCGGAACATGACGGCGGAGGCCACACAGCAGGCATACGGAATCCACGATTGCCTCTTCGGCCAGGGCGGGCTGAACGGAGACGCTGACGTGGAGAAGGAGCCGGAGAGCGTGGATGCGGTGGTGGACTGGCTGGGGCGGCGGCTGAATGAGCTGGTGGGCGTCCTGCAGGAAGTGAGGGGGAGACTGTGAACGACGAGGGGAACATGGTCTTCATCGGAGCGTGCCGGTACTGCGGGCAAATCAGCGCGGAGCAGCCACCTGGCATGGACAACCAGGACGAGGCGGACACCTGGGTGACGGAGCACTGCAAATGCACCCAGGCCACCCTGGAGCGGAACCTGCGGGAGCGCATTGAGGATGCAAAGCGCCGGGTGTGGGAGCTGTGGGGGCCGGGGTGCGAACGGTTTTCCTTTGACCCGGTGGAGGACGAAATCGTAGAGGCCCTTTGCAGTCTGGTGGAGCTGGCGGCGGCGGGCACCATCCGTAGCACCACCATCCAGACGGTTGACCACGGGAAGGCCAGCATCAGCGTGAGCGCCAAGGGCACCATCAAGGTGGCGCGCATCGAGGCGAGGGCCTGCCAGCTGGAGGCTTGACCATGGAGCAGATGTTCAGATGGAAGGTGACGCACCCGGAGCTGGGCACCGTGGAGGTCATCGCGCCAGATCGGCTAAAGGCCCTGACCATCGCTTCCAGAGAATGGAAGCAGCGGTGGACACAGATTGCCCGCGCCTGCACCATTGAGAGGCTGGGTGGAGCGGATGACTGAATGGGAGCTTCGGCAGAGGGGCAGCTGCGACAGCTGCCACCACAGCGGCGAGGAGGACTGGCCGCAGAAGAAGACCGCGCTGCTGTGCCTGCGCCCTGGGCAGTACCGGGGGCGGGTGACACAGATATTCCCCACCGGGCACCGGGGCGTCATCTACGGATGCGCCGCACCGGCCTGGTGCGAGGGATATGAACCGGGAGAATGAGGACAGGCCCCAGGCCGACCACCTGGGGCCTCCCACACGGAACGCTGCGCTATGCCTTCGGCAGAGCCGAGGGCAGAGCGGAACGCTTCGACAAAAAGATATACCTATTATAATTCGCGCGCGCACGCGCGAATTAAGGCTTGTAACCAATCTTAACTTACTGACCAGGAAGGAGGCGGCGGGGATGTACCGGGGCAGATACTTCATCCGGGAGAGCGTCTATGTCTGCGGCGATTACATGGACGCGGACATATACCCTGTCTTCCAGCCTGCCGGGAAACGCCGGGCCAGGTGCAAGCCAACCAGCGCCATCCAGGAGAAGCTGAACCAGAAGAACGCGGAGAAGAAAATCACCAGACTGGCCCATGCCAATTTCACCGAGGACGACATCGCGCTGCATCTTACATACGACGAGCTGCCGGAGGACGAGGAGCAGGCCCAGCGAGACCTGTACAACTACATCCGCCGGGTGAAGCGCCTGCGCAAGAAGATGGGCCTCCCGCCGCTGAAGTATCTCTCCTGCACAGAGGTGGGCAAGAAGAGCGGGCGCATCCACCATCACATCATCATGTCCGGCGGGGTTGACCGGGACACCCTGGAGAAGCTGTGGGGAAAGGGCTATGCCAACAGCAAGCGCCTGCAGTTCAAAGAGGACGGTATCACGGGCCTGGCCCGGTATGTGGCAAAAGACCATCTGTTCTACAAGCGGTGGAACCAGAGCAAGAACCTGGTGCGCCCGGAGCCGGTGGTGCGGGACAGCGCCGTGACCATGGATGACCTGGAGGAGATGGAGGACGCCATCGAGAAGAAGGCGGCCTGGCAATACTTCGAGGAGCGGTACGAGGGCTTCACCCTGACCGAGGCCACCTTCACCCGGAACAACATCAACCGGGGGTGCTATGTGAACATCGAGATGCGAAGGAGGCGATAGCCGTGGCCATACGGCTGGAAGACCTGCCGCTGCGGGCGCAGCAGCAGGCGGTGGCCAAGCTGCAGCAGGAGCAGCTGCGCAAACAGAAGCGAGCCGCGCCAAAATACCACAACGAGGAGACGGAACACCTGGGCATCCGCTTTGCCTCCCGGAAGGAGGCGCGGAGGTACGAGGTGCTGCTGGCGCGCCTCCATGCCGGAGAGATACGGAACCTGCGGCTGCAGCAGGACTTCACCCTGCAGGAGGCATATACCACGCCGGAGGGCGAGCGGGTGCGGGCCATCCGCTACCAGGCGGACTTCTGCTACGAGGAGCGGGTACACTGCAGCATCCTGCACGACGACGGCCCCAGCACCAGCGAGGTGCGCTGGGAGCCGGTGGTGGAGGACGTGAAGAGCCGGGCCACACGGACGCAGAAGTACATCATCAAGCGCAAGCTCATGCAGGAGCGTTTCAACATCACGATACGGGAGGTATGAACGTGGAGAAGACCTACACAGTGAGAGACCTGCAGGAAGACTACCAGACGGGGCGCATCCGGGACTTTTCAGATCTGAAGCGCGCCATCGAGCGGCTGCTGCGGGGACAGAAGCCGGGGCAGCTGAACCGGCTGGCGGCGGAGGTACACCAGAACGCGGTGGAGCATGGCTGGTGGGATGGGCCGCCCACCTTCGGGGACATCGTTGCGCTGTGCCACAGCGAGCTGTCCGAGGCCCTGGAGGCATACCGAGATGGAGAGGAGCTGGTGCATGGATGCTGCGGACACTGCACCTTCGAGGCAAGCTGCGACCACCCGGCCCCAGCCGGGGAGACGGGCTGCAAGCCGGAGGGCGTGGCGGTGGAGATGATAGACTGCATCCTGCGCATCCTGGACTGGTGCGCCATGGAGGGCGTGGACGTGGACGAGCTGCTGCGCATGAAGCTGGCGTACAACAAGGGCCGCCCCTACCGGCACGGAGGGAAGGCGCTGTGAAAATCGGGCAAAAGGTAACACGCTACCCGGTGAGCTTTTCAGAGCCGGACGGGAAAAAGGGGCAGAAGCCCATGACTGGGACGGTGGTGTATATCCACCCGCTGGGGAGGTTCCACATCGTGGAGTTCGAGCTGCGGGGCGGGAAGGTGCAGGAGAGCTTCCAGGGGGCAGAAGACTGACGAGGAGGACGGGCACGATGTTTCGATATAAGCGCGGGGTGAAGGTGGACTATGACCGGCAGGGCTATATCTACTTCGTGTCCCGGATGTATAAAAACCTTTCGCCGGAAGACCAGCAGGTCATCCTGAACCTGTGCCTGCAGTGCGGCGGGGAGCACTACCAGGCGCTCTTCGAGTTTGTAACCACGGACACCACGGCGACAGCCCTGGCCATGAAGCACTATTTGAGCAAGAAGACCCTGTACCGGGCGGTGCGGAGATACTACGAGAACTTCCCGGAAAAGCTATGACAGGAACTACCACGAGCGGGAGCAGCTGCGGCTGCCCCGCTTTTTCTTTTTCCTGGGGCAGGGAATATGACACGGAGAGAAAGATGACACTCCGCGACGCATTTTCTGTTGTACAGTGTACCCGTGAGAGAGACTTTTTCCCCACGACAAGCGCGCGTGACGCGCGCACGCACGCGCGGGAACCTTGAAGCGCCGGAGGGAGGGCGGCGGCATGAAGACCGGAAGACCGAAGAAATACAAGAGCAAAAAGGCCCTGGCGGACGCCATCGAGAGCTATTTCCGTTCCATCAGCCGTACCATCGAGTTGCAAGACCTGACCGGGGCGACGATTTACAACGACGACGGCGAGGCCATCCACAAGCTGCAGTTCGTGGTGCCACCGTCCATCAGCGCCCTGTGCATCCACCTGGGCATCGACCGGAGCACCTGGCAGAACTATTGCGACGGCGAGCTGCACCCGGAGTTCCGAGAGGTCACAGCCCTGACGCGGGGCCGCATTGAGGCGTGGCTGGAGGAGCAGCTGCTGACGAGGGAGAAGGGCGTCCAGGGCATCATCTTCAACCTGCAGAACAACTACGGCTGGCGGCAGAAGCAGGAAGTGGAGCTGGGAGACAAGACCCGGAAGAGCATCCAGACCGAGGGCATAAGCCTATACGACAAGCTGGCCGCCATTGCCCAGGCCCAGGAGGACATCGGGGAGCTGCCGGAGTACCTGGCGGAGGACGGTGAGGAGGCGTGACGCGCTCCGATCTGGCCAAGGTAGACCGCCTCTATGAGCTGGCCGTCTGGTACAACCGGCTGCGGGAGACCAACAACGAGACCTTCATGCCCCTCTTCGCGGATACCCACCGCTACCTGGTGCTGAAGGGCGGCGGCGGCAGCGGGAAGTCAATCTTCGCCGGGCGGAAAATCCTGGAGCGGGCCACCAGTGAGCCGGGGCACCGCTTCCTGGTGTGCCGGAAGGTGGCCAGGACGCTGCGGGAGAGCTGCTTCAAGCAGCTGCTGCACCAGCTGGCCGAGTATTACCAGGACTGCGGCTACAAGGTGAACAAGAGCGATATGGTCATCTCCTTCGCCAACGGCAGCGAAATCCTATTCGCGGGCCTGGACGACGTGGAGAAGCTGAAGTCCATCTTCAACATCACGGGCATCTGGATTGAAGAGGCCAGCGAGCTGCTGGAGGGGGACTTCAACCAGCTGGACATCCGCCTGCGGGGAAAGACCAAGTATTACAAGCAAATCATCATCAGCTTCAACCCGGTGAGCATCCTCCACTGGCTGAAGAAGCGGTTTTTTGACCGGAAAGACCCACGGGCGCGCACCCACGAGAGCACCTACAAGGACAACCGCTTCCTGGACGCGGAGGCGAAGCGGACGCTGGAGGCGTTCAAGGAGACCGACGAGTATTACTACACGGTCTACTGCCTGGGAATGTGGGGCGTCACCGGAAAGACGGTGTTCAATGCCAAGGCCGTCATGGCGCGCCTGGAGCTGCACATCCGGCCCGTGCGCACCGGCTACTTCGAGTACCAGGACAACGGCCTGCAGCTTTCAGACATCCACTGGGTGGACGACGAGGACGGCTTCATCAAGCTCTACCGGGAGCCGGAGCCGGGCGTGCCATACGTCCTGGGCGGGGACACCGCCGGGGAGGGAAGCGACAGCTTCGTGGCCCAGGTGCTGGACAACCGAACCGGCGCACAGGTGGCCACCCTGCGCCACCAGTTCGACGAAGACCTCTATGCCCGGCAGGTGTTTTGCCTGGGCATCTGGTACAACACCGCGCTGGTGGGCGTAGAGGCAAACTGGAGCACCTACCCGGTGATGGAGCTGGAGCGCCTGGGGTATCCGAAGCAGTACGTCCGGGAGACCATCGACGACTACACCCACGCGGTGAAGCACAGCTTCGGCTTCTGGACGAGCACCAAGACACGCCCGGTCATCATCTCCGAGCTTATCAAGGCCACGCGGGAGGACATGAGCATCGTGTCCGACGAGGCCACCCTGCAGGAGATGCTTACCTTCGTCCGGGGGGAGGACTGGAAGCCCCAGGCCGAGGAGGGCGCGCACGACGACTGCATCATGGCCCTGGCCATCGCCCACTACATCCGGCCCCAGCAGTCCTACCTGCGGGAGACCACGGCGGCGGAGGGCGTGACCTGGACGGCCAGCCAGTGGGAGGACTACGAGCGGGCCAGCAAGAGCGAGCGGGAGTACCTGAAGAAGATATGGGGCACTCCGAAACGATAGGAGGACATCATGCCGAGAAAGAAGACGGACAAGCAGAAGCTGCGCATCTGGCAGGAGCGGCTGCAGCGCAACATGGCGGCCTATGAGGCCGAAGAAGGGCGCATGGATGACCGGGAGACCCTGTACAAGGGCAGTATGCAGATACTCCCCATCGTACAGGGAGAGCGGAAGCGGGAGACGCCACACGTCCGAAACATCTGCGCGGAGCTGATTGAGGCGCAGACGGACAGCAACATCCCCCAGCCCAAGGTGACGCCACGCCGGAAGCAGGACGAGTGGCGGGCCAAAATCATCGAGGATATGCTGCGCAACGAGCTGGACAGGCAGCCCTTTGAGCAGCTGAACGACATGATGGAGCGCACCGTCCCCATCCAGGGAGGCGCGGCCTTCCTGGTGGAGTGGGACAACACCCGGCGCAGCCACACCAGCGTGGGGGAGCTGGCGGTCTCCACCCTGCACCCGAAGCAAATCGTGCCCCAGGACGGTGTGTACACCGGCATCGAGGACATGGACTACATCATCCTGAAAATTCCACAGACCAAGGAGTACATCCGCCGGAAGTACGGGGTGGACGTGTCGGACGAGACCGAACAGGAGCCGGACGTGAAGGGCAGCGACGGGGACACCACGGCGGATGACATGGTGACGCAGTACATCGCCTACTACCGCAACGACGAGGGGGGCATCGGACTGTACTCCTGGGTGAACGACACCCAGCTGGAAGATCTGGAGGACTACCAGGCCAGGCGGCTGCGCCGGTGCGCCAAATGCGGCGCGGTGGAACCGCTGGAGGCCAACCCGGCCCAGGACGCGGCCATCAACGGGCTGCTGCCCGGCATGGAACCGGCGGGGACGCCGGGGGCCAGCGTGCTGGAGGCAGACCTTGAGGGACAGAACCAGAACGAGCGGGAGCCTGGGCAGAGGCCGACGGCAACCATCCGGGGGAACCGGAAGGTTTGCCCTTACTGCGGGGCCAGAGAGTGGGAGGAGAGCACCGAGGAGTTCGAGGAAGTCTACTTCCCTGTCACCCGCAGCGACGGCAGCACGATACCGGGAGCCACCCGCATGGCGGTGCCCAGTGAGACCGAAGTGGACGAGCTGGGCCTGCCGGTGGTGACGGTGGTGGAGGAGCCGACGCGCATCCCCTTCTACAAGCCGGACATCTACCCGGTCATCCTGCAGCGGAACGTCAGCGTGTACGGGAAGTTCCTGGGGGACAGCGACATCGACAAAATCGCAGACCAGCAGAACACCACCAACCGCATCGAGGCCAAAATCATCGACAAGCTGCTGAAGAGCGGCAGCTATATCACCTTGCCGGACGATGCCAGCATCAAGGTGGACGCCGACGATATGAAGGTCATCCGGCCAGGGAACGCAGCCACCAAGGCCCTCATTGACGTGTACGATCTGCAGGGCAACGTGGAGCAAGACCTGGTGTACCTGGCCCAGGTGTACGAGGAGGCACGGCAGGTCATCGGCATCACGGACAGCTTCCAGGGCCGGACGGACAGCACTGCCACCAGCGGCAAGGCAAAAGAGTTCGCGGCGGCGCAGAGCGCGGGCCGACTGGAGAGCAAGCGGGTGATGAAGGACTTCACCTACTCCCAGCTCTTCGAGGCCATGTTCAAGTTCAAACTGGCCTACGCGGACGAACCCCGCCCGGTGGTGTCCAGCAACATCCGGGGCGAGCCGGAGTACAAGGAGTTCAACCGCTACGACTTCCTGGAGCAGGACGAGGCCGGGGACTGGCACTGGATTGACGACTTCCTCTTCTCCTGCGACACGTCGGCCCCGCTGGCCAGCAACCGGGAGGCCATGTGGCAGGAGACACGTATGAACCTGCAGACCGGGGCCTTCGGAGACCCCACCAGCCTGCAGACCCTCATCCTCTTCTGGACGAAGATGGAGATGCTGCACTATCCGGGGGCCAGCGAGACGCGGGCCTACCTGGAGGAGGAGCTGCAGCGCCAGATGATGCAGCAGCGGATGCAGGCGCAAATGCAGCAGATGCAAATGCAGGCCATGGCGCGCCAGCGGCAGACCCAGGCGGCGGGCCAGGCCGTCCAGCAGGTACAACAGGACGGCGGCGGAGGCGGCGTGGACGCGGCCACCGCCCAGGCAGTCATCCAGCAGGCCCAGCAGGACGCGGCGCGGGACGCCGCAGCCAACCAGCAGACCGCAGCACCGGCCCAGGCCGGAGCCGTCTGAACATAGACACCTTCCACACATCCAGGTATAGCCTGGCCTCCTTACGCTGGGGGGCGGCGGGACTGGGGCACCCGCTGCCCTTCCGGCGGTTCATAGGAGCATCACCGAAGAAAGGGGGACACGGACATGGCGGACAAGAAGAGCGGCTACATCGGCAGCATCCAGAATACGGGCGCGCAGAAGGTCAAGGCCCCCGTCGCAACCGGCGGCAAGAAGGGCACCAGCACGGTGAAGACCGGAACCGACCTGCGCGGCGGCAAGTAACGCCACCCGCCAGCGGCCAGACGGCTGTGACAGGTCTGGACAGATTGCCCCACACTTCGCAGGAAAAGCGTAAAAATCCGAAAGGAGCGCATAGACCATGGACGACATCGACTACGGCGCGCTGTTTGGTATCGACGCTGAAGGCGCAGAAGTGACGGAACCCGCCGAACCGTCCGCCGATACCACCGCGCAAGGCGCAAACGAGCAGGAACCCGCCGAACCTGCGGTTGTCGAGCAGCAGGAAGAGACCACAGAGGGAGCCGAGGACGGCGGCCAGAGCGCCGGGGGAGATAGCCCGGAGGGCCAGGCTGACGGCCAGAAGCAGCAGACGCCGGAGCAGAACGCCCAGTTCGCCGCCGCCCGCCGGAAGGCGGAGGCCGAGCGGGACGCTGCCATCGCCAAGGCCAGGCAGGACGCCCAGGCCGAGGCCCAGCGCACCATCGACGAGGCGTTCCGCAACAGCGGACTGACCAACCCCTACACCAAGAAGCCCATCACCAGCAAGGCCGAGTACGACGAGTACAGGGCCAGGTTCGAGGCGGAGAAGAAGGCCCGCATCCTGAAGAAGAGCGGGATGTCGGACGAGGAGTTCAAGCAGTTCGTGGAGGGCCTGCCGGAGGTAAAGCAGGCCAAGGAGGCCCAGGCAGCCGCGGAGACGGCGGCCCGGCAGGCCAGGGAGCAGCAGGCGAAGCTGAAGGTGGAGGAGCAGCTGAAGGAAATCTCCGCACTTGACCCCTCTATCCAGGAGCTGAAAGACCTTGCCAAGATGGAGACCTACCCGAAGTTCTACGAGCTGGTGAAGCGGGGCAACACCCTGACCGACGCTTTCAAGCTGGCCAACTACGAGGCCCTGACCGGGCGCGCGGCGGCGGCCAGCAGGCAGGCGGCCATCAACTCCGCCCAGGGCAAGCAGCACCTCTCCCCCACCACCCAGCGGGGCGCGGGGGCTGTGAGCGTACCGGCGGACGTGAAGGCGGAGTACCTGGCCTTCAACCCGGACGCCACCGACGCGGAAATCCAGCAGCATTACAACAGGTACGTGAAAAACCACAAGAAATGACGGAAAGGAGCGAGCTATATGGCTTTTCTGATTCAGCAGGTAGACGGCGGGCGGGTGCCGGGCATCGAGTACCTGCCCTGCGGGGCCATCACGCCCAAGGTGGGCATGGCCCTTATCCAGAGCGGCGGCAACCTGGCCATCGCCACCGGCAGCAACGTGCCCACCTACGTGAGCATGATTGAGAAGGAGGCGGCCTGCACGGCAGGCGACATCATCCCGGTCATGCGGGTGCTGCCCGACATGATGTTCGAGACCACCTTCCAGGCGGCGGCCACCGCCGTGAACCTGGGCGACAAGGTGACACTGCACACGGACGGCCTGCAGGTGACGGCCACCAAGACCAGCGGCGTGGCCGAGGTGGTGGGCATGGACGGCACCGCCGTGGGCGACAAGGTGCGGGTGCGCTTCCCCGGCGGCGCTGCGGCTGCCAGCGGGGGCGGCGGCTGATAGCCCGCCGGAGTAATCGAGGAAAGGAGACGACAGACTTATGGCTAACATCACTTTTACCGAAGGCAGCGGCCTGCAGGACAGCATTTTCGGCAAGTCCCAGGCCCCCATTCGGATGTTCCTGGAGAAGCGGGGCGAGGCGTTTGAACAGGCTTCCATGGTGAAGGAGCTGTTCAGCGTGGGCACCAGCAAGCACTGGGGCGAGAAGTTCACCACCATGACCGCCATGGAGGGCTTCCAGCCCGTGGGCGAGAACGGCGAGTACCCCGTGGACGGTATGCAGGAGGGCTTCGACAAGTTCCTGGAGCACATGACCTGGAAGAACAGTTTCTCCCTGTCCCGCGAAATCGTGGAGGACGCCAAGCTCATGGACTTGAAGAAGCAGCCCGCCGGGTTCGTGGCCGGTTACTACCGCACCCGCGAGCGGTTCGGCGCGGCCCTCTTCGGCGCGGCCATCACCAAGGCCACCAGCATGAAGTTCTACGGGAAGACCTTCGACGCCAAGTGCGCGGACGGCAAGGGCCTGTTCGACACGGCTCACCCCTCCAAGCTGGGCAAGGCAACCCAGTGCAACCAGTTCTCCGATGCCTTCAGCGTGGATGCCCTCTCCGCCGTGGAGACGGAGATGCAGGGCTTCCAGGGGGACAACGGGGAAATTCTGGACGTTGCCCCGGACACCATCCTGATTCCCAACGACTACCAGCTGAAGCGGGATGTATTCGCTGCCGTGGGCGCGGACAAAGACCCGGACACCGCCAACAACGGGTTTAACTACCAGTTCGGGCGGTGGAACATCATCGTGTGGCCGTACCTCAACCAGTTCATCACCAAGGGCACGAAGCCCTGGGTGCTGGGCGACAGCAAGTACAACGAGGAGTACGGCGGCGCGGTGTGGCTTGACCGCGTGAACCTGGAAATCCGCAGCGAGCTGGCCAGCAACGACGCCAACGTGTGGAAGGGCTACGCCCGGTTCATCGCTGGCTTCAACGACTGGCGCGCCTTCGCTGTGGGCGGCGTGAGCGGCGGAACCGAGCTTATCAGCTCCACCTGACCAAGGAGAACCCAGCCGGGCGGCGGCAGGCAGCCGCTGCCCGGCTATTCTCATACCGGGAAGGAGGAAAGGCCATGACGGTATCCCAGGTCATTCAGATCGTGGATGACATCAAGCCAAACGCATTTACCAACGAGACCAAGACGGCGTGGCTGAACGAGGTGGAGGGGATGGTGCAGACGGAGGTGTTCCTGTTCGCGCCGGTGGAGGTCATCCAGTATGACTACACCGAGGACAAGGACACGGTGCTGCTGGTAGACCCGCCCCACGACAAGCTGTACCAGGCATACCTGACCGCCCGCGTGGACTTCGCCAACGGCGAGTACAACAAGTACCAGAACACCATGCAGATGTTCAACAGCTTTTTCGGGGAGTTCATGCGGTGGTATGCCCTCAATTACTGTCCGGCGGACGCACACGAGGAGGGATTACTATGAGCAACGGGCGCGGAGACTGGCACGGCTACTACATCTCGGCCTATGGGCTGGCGGTAAAGCACGGCTTCTCCGGCACCGAGGAGGAGTGGCTGGAGACCCTGAAGGGCGAGAAAATCGAGCTGCGCTACAACGAGGACACCAACACCCTGGAGTGGAAGTATGTGGAGAGCGACGAGTGGAACACGCTCATGGACATCAACGACCTGCAGGGCGCGGTGGTATCCGCAACCCTGGCCCAGGCCACCGCTGCCAAGGAGGCGGCGGAGACCGCACAGGAGGCAGCCGAGACGGCCCAGAGCGCGGCGGAGGACGCGGCAGGGGTAGCAACCACACAGGCCACCCAGGCGGGCAAAAGCGCCGCTGCGGCGGCCCAGGATGCCACCGACGCGGCCACCGCAAAGACGGCAGCAGAGACTGCACAGACCGCCGCACAGACTGCCAAGGGGCAGGCAGAGAGCGCGGCCAGCGCGGCCCAGGGTTCTGCTGCCAGCGCGGCGGAGGACGCCGGGAAAGCCCAGGCGAGCGCCACGGCGGCGGCGGGGAGCGCATCCGCTGCGGCCCAGGATGCCGCAGATGCAGAGGCAGCCCAGGCGGCAGCCGAAGCTGCGCAGAAGAAGGCGGAGGACGCGGCGGCATCTGTGGGAGACGCGGAGCAGGCGGCCCAGGACGCCATCACGGCAGCGGGCACCGCTACTACCAAGGCGGCGGAGGCCCTGCAGAGCGCCCAGGACGCGGCCCAGGATGCAGATGATGCAGAGGCGGCCAGGGCAGCAGCCGTGGCAGCACAGGGCGCTGCAGAGACCGCAGAGGGAAACGCGGAGGCGGCGGCAGGCACCGCCACATCTGCAAAGACGGCGGCGGAGACCGCCCAGGGAAAGGCCGAGGACGCCCAGGAGGCAGCCGAGACCGCCCAAGGAGCGGCGGAGCAGGCGGCCATCACCGCAACCACGGCAAAGACCGCAGCACAGACCGCCCAAGGAGCGGCGGAAGCTGCCCAGGGAGCCGCAGAGACGGCCCAGGACGCGGCGGAGACGGCGGCGGGAACCGCTACCTCCAAGGCTTCGGAGGCCGCGCAGAGCGCCGCTGCAGCGGCCCAGGATGCGGACGACGCGGAGGACAAGGCCATCCTGGCACAGAGCTGGGCGGTGGGCGGAACCGGAACCCGCGAGGGCGAGGACACCAACAACGCGAAATACTGGAGCGACAACGCCCAGGGAGCTGCTGGCGGCGGCGTCACCAGCTTCAACGGGCGTTCCGGGGCGGTGGCCCCCCAGGCTGGGGACTACACCGCCGATATGGTGGGTGCCCGCCCCAGCACCTGGACACCTTCGGCGGAGGACGTGGGGGCCAGGCCGGACGACTGGACACCCAGCGCGGCGGAGGTGGGCGCTGACCCCACAGGGACAGCGGCGGCAGCCGTCGCGGCCCACAACCAGGCGGAGAGCGTCCACACGGCGGAGTTTGCCAAGAAGGCGGACGCCGCAGCCCTGACGGCCCACACCGGGAACACCAGCAACCCCCACAATGTGACGGCGGAGCAGGCCGGGGCGCGACCCGATACCTGGACACCTACGGCCCAGGAGGTGGGGGCAGACCCGGCGGGCACGGCGGCAAGCGCGGTGAGCGCCCACAACCAGGCCAGCGATGCCCATTCCACCCAGTTCAACGCCAAGGCAAACGCTTCAGATCTGACCGCACACACCGGAAACAAGAACAACCCGCACGGCGTCACTGCTGCCCAGGTGGGGGCGGCAAAGCCGGGGGACGTGTTCACGGTGACGCTGCTGGCCAGCGGATGGAGCGAGAAGAGCCAGACGGTGAACGACGAGCGGTTCGAGACGAGCGGGTACGCCTTCATCACCAACCCGGCGGATGCGAGCTTTACCGCCTGGGCGGAGGCGGTCATCCACGGCCAGGACGTGACGGTGGCCGGGCAGATGACCTTCACCTGCGCTGGAGATGCCCCGACGGGGGACATCACGGTTAAAATCATCAGACTGGAGGCTACGGAAGCATGAGCAGGACATTCAACATGGTGGGCGGCGGAGCTGGCGGAGGCATCAAGCTGGTGGCCATCGACATCACCAAGGCACCCAACAAGGTAAATTACCGGCCCGGCCAGACCTTCGACCCGGCTGGCATGGAAGTTACGGCAACCTATTCCAACGGGGCCACGCTGCTGGCCACGGGATGGACATACTCCCCCACCGGCGCGCTGGCAGAGGGGACGCAGAGTGTGACCATCGTGTACACCGAGGGAGGCGTGAGCGCCCAGGCGAGCCAGGCCATCACGGTACAGAAGGCCAGCTTCGCCGTACCGAGCCAGGATTCCCCTCTGGTCTACACCGGCGGCCAGCAGTCGCCGGACTGGGCGGGCTATGACAGCGCGGAAATGACCATCGGCGGAACCAGCGCGGCCACGGACGCAGGAGATTACCAGGCCATCTTCTCCCTGAAGGACAAGGTGGGCACCCAGTGGGCGGACGGCACCACCGAGGACAAGACGGTGAGCTGGAGCATCGGGCGGGCCACCGTCAACGTCCCGACGCAGAGCGGAAGCCTGACCTACAATGGAGAAGCCCAGTCCCCCAGCTGGAGCGGGTACGACAGCTCCAAGATGACCCTGGGGGGAACCACCAGCGGAACCAACGCGGGAAGCTATAACGCCACGTTCACCCCCACGTCCAATTACCAGTGGACGGACGGAACCACCACGGCCAAGACGGTGGCCTGGAGCATCCAGAAGGCGGCGGGGAGCCTTTCCATCTCCCCCACCAGCATGACCCTGGACACCAGCGCCACCAGCAAGGTCATCACGGTGACGCGCTCCGGCACCGGGGCCATCAGCGCGCAGAGCAGCGCCCCCACGATTGCAAGCGTGAGCGTGAGCGGGAACCAGGTGACGGTGACGGGCCTTGCCAACGGCAGCGCCAATATCACCATCAGCGTGGCGGCGGACACCAACTATACCGCCCCGGCCAGCAAGCAGTGCAGCGTGACGGTGAGCCTGCTGAAAGACAACTTCGCGGATAACGAGTGGTCTGAAATCATCGCGGCCTGCCAGAGCGGGAGCGTGCCTGCCAGCTGGGTGGTAGGCAACTACAAGAACATGACCATCAACGGCAAGGCGTACCGCATCGACATCATCGGCAAGAACCACGACACCTATGCCGCCGGAGGCACTGCCCCCCTGACCTTCCAGATGCACGACTGCTACGGCGAAACGAAGCAGATGAACTCCAGCAACACCAACAGCGGCGGCTGGCAGAACAGTGCCATGCGCACCACTCACCTGCCCGCCATTTTGAACATGATGCCCGCCGAGGTGAAGGCGGCAATCCGGGACGTGCAGAAGAAGAGCAGCGCGGGCAACCAGAGCAGCAGCATCCAGACCACCAATGACAAGCTGTTCCTGCTGTCGGAAATTGAAATCTTCGGCAGCACCACCTACTCCTTCGCCGGAGAGGGCAAGCAGTACGCCTACTACCAGGCGGGAAACAGCAAGGTGAAGAATCTGTCCGGCAGTGCGTACGACTGGTGGGAGCGTTCTCCTCGTTCCAGCAACTCCGCCTACTTCTGTCGTGTCAACAGCAACGGCAGCGCCGCCGCCAACTACGCCAGCAACTCGTATGGCGTGGCCTTCGGCTTCTGCTTTTAATCCAACATCCACCAAACACCCGCGCCCTGTGCGGCGCGGGAGAAGAACGAGAAGGCCCTGGGCCGCCCCCTGTGCGGGGCGGGCCGGGGCCGGACGGGAGGAACCATGTCGGTCTACAAATCCAAGCGGGGCACCAGCGCCATGCAGTTTATCGAGACGGCGCGGCAGCTGGAGGCCCACACCTTCGCCTGCTGCATCAAAGCGCCGAAGCGGTACAGCTTTTTCCTGACCTCACGCATCATGGAGCTGGCCAGCGAGGTGCACGACCATGTGCGGGCTGCCAACAACATCTGGCCGACCAACCAGCACGAGGCGCAGCTGCGCCGGGACGAGCTGCTGCGGGCCAATATCGCCCTGCAGAACCTGAACCCGAAGCTGCAGCTGCTGTACGACGCCATCCTCCAGAACCCGGAAAATTGCGCATGGATACACCGGGCCATGGAGAAGTGGGGCGACCTTATCAACGAGGAAGCCAAGCTGATCGCGGCGGTGAAGAAGAACGACCGGCAGAGGTACAAAGACCTCCCGGAGCGATAGGAAGAAACCATGGGTTAAGCTCTGTTTTGTTGCATTTCCGGCAGTGCGAACAACTGGTGGGAGCGTTCTCCTAATTCCAGCAACTCCACCAACTTCTGTAATGTCAACAGCAACGGCAACGCCAACGCCAACAACGCCAGCAACTCGAATGGCGTGGCCTTCGGATTCTGCAAGACCCGCGAGAGCGGGCGGTGCGACAAAGTAACCGCGCGGCGGCGAAATCCATACCTTTGCAGAAGGAGAGCTTATTCCCGGCCAACAGGCCAAAACAATCCGCCGATGCGGCCAGCCGGACGCTGCTTGCATGGCGGGGGTATGTGCAGCGCCCCCGTTTACCCTCAAGGGGTACGAGGCATCCGTAGGCGGCATAGCCGCTGACGGCTGCCCTGTCATGGCTGGTGCCGCCAAGCAGATAGAACGCGCACCCGACAAATCCTTCTGTACGGCGGATGCCCCCAACGGGGCGGAAGGAGACCAATGACGAGCGAAGAGAGACATGAGGCGAGATACCGCCGGAGGCTGGCAGAGCGCCAGCGGCGGCGGGAGGAGCGCAGCAGGGCGTGCGGAACCTTCGAGGAGGTGTTCAGCTTCCAGAACCTCTACAAGGCCGGGAAGCTCTGCTGCAAGGGCGTGGGCTGGAAGGGTTCCACGCAGCGGTATTTAGGCGACATCATCAGCAACACAGCCAAGACCCGGAAGGCGCTGATGGAGGGAAAGTGGAAGACCAAGGGCTTCCACGAGTTCGATCTGATGGAGCGCGGGAAGCTGCGGCACATCCGAAGCGTCCACATCTCGGAGCGGGTGGTGCAGCGGTGCCTGTGCGACAACGTGCTGGTGCCGGTGTTCTCGGCGGCCTTCATCTACGACAACGCGGCAAGCCTGAAGGACAAGGGCATCGACTTTGCCATGGACAGGATGAATTGCCACCTGCAGCGCCATGTGCGCAAGCACGGGCTGAAGGGCGGCATCCTGGTCTATGACTTCTCGGACTACTTCAACAGCGCGCCCCATGGGCCAATCTACCGGGAGAATGAGCGGCGCATCACGGACGGGCGCGTGCGGGCCGTGGCCAACGGCCTGATGGAGGACTTCGGGCCGGTGGGCTTCGGCCTGGGCAGCCAGGTGAGCCAAATTGACGCGCTGATGCTGCCGAACGGCCTTGACCACTTCATCAAGGAGGAGCTGCGCATCCGGGGTGCTGGCCGCTACATGGACGACGGGTATCTCATTCACGAGGACGTGGCGTACCTGAAGACCTGCCAGGAGGCGGTGCTGACCAAGTGCCGGGAGCTGGGCATCCGCATGAACCGGAAGAAGACCCGCATCGTGAAGCTGGGAGAGGCGCGGTTCCTGAAGACCAAATTCCTGGTGACACAGACCGGGCGGGTGATACGGAAGATGCACCGGAAGAGCGCCCGGAAAATGCGGGAGAAGCTGAAGAAGTTCCGCCGGTGGGTGGATGAAGGCACCATGACACGGGAGGATGTCCGCACGGCATACGAGAGCTGGCGCGGCCACATGAGGCGCGGGAACAGTTGGAAGGTGCTGCGGCGGATGGACAAGTATTATCGGAAGCTCTACGAGAGCGGAGACTGGAGGGACAACCATGTATGAAATCAGAAAGGACGGGGCGCTGCTGGCCCTGACGGAGCAGGTGAACTACATCCGCCTGCACGCGGACGGCTTCTACCTGCTGTGCCCGGAGGCGGAGGCCCAGGGCGTGGCCGTGGCGGGCACGCCGTACCACCTGCAGGGACGGGCGGAGATGCAGGGCTGCGAGACGGTGCTGGTGCAGGAGACCGACGCCGGGACGGCGCTGCAGGCGGCCCAGGAGGCGGCCACGGAGGGCGCGAAGATGAACGGCCAGGTACAGGCGGCGGTGAAGCTGTACGTCCAGGCAGCCACGGACATCCCTGACGAGCAGGCCCTGGAGATGCCTGACCTGTTCAAGAGCTGGGACGAGGTGCTGGCCTCCGGGACGGAACTGGCGGCCAACACGGTGCTGAACCTGGACGGGCAGCTGTACCGGGTGGTGCAGGCGGTGACGCCCCAGGCCCACCAGAGGCCGGACAGCGAGGGAATGCTGGCCATCTACCGGCCCATCGACAAGGCCCACGCGGGCACCCAGGAAGACCCCATCCCATTCGTCTACGGGATGGACACGGAGCAGGGCAAGTATTACAGCTCCGGCGGCAAGGTGTACCTGTGCAACCTGACCATGGCCCCCTGCGTATGGCCGCCGGACACTGCAGGACTGTGGCAGTGGACGGAGGTGACGGCGTAAATGGAGACGGTCATCGTGGCCGCGCTGTCCCTGGCTGGAACGCTGGCGGGAGCTTACCTGGCCAACCGGAAAAGCACGGCCCTTATCGCTTACCGACTGGAGGCCCTGGAGGACAAGGTGAACAAGCACAACCAGCTGGTGGAGCGCACCTATAAGTTGGAGCAGCAGATGGAGGTCATCGAGGCGAAACTGGAGGGGGCCGAGAACCTGCTGACCGAGAAGGTGAAGGTGGCCAACCACCGCATTGAAGATCTGGAGAAGGCCACATGAGCACCCCAGGGAAGCGCCTGGCCGGGCAGAAGGCAGCACGCCGGAAAACCACCATGAAGCGGGTGGTGTGGGTGTGCCTGGCCAACGGCATCGCCTGGGTGTGGTGCAGCTACCTGCTGGCATACCTGGGGCGGGAGGAGATAGCCGAAAGTTTGAGCCAGACCGCCGTGGCGGAAATCATCGGCGTCGTCCTGGTCTACGCGCTGAAGGCACTGCTGGAGAAGCGGAAGGACTTCGGCGCGGTGGGCCTGGAGGAGAAGGACAAGACGGCGGACGAGGACACAGTGAAAGACCTGTGACGGAAAGGAGCAGACCATGGAGAAGTTCATCGGCACGAAAATCATTGAGGCAGAGCCTGCATACCGGGTGGACGGGAAGACGGTGCAGCCCACAACTTGGCCTGTCCCGGAGGGAGCGAAGGCGGAGGAGGGCTACGCCGTCCGCTACCCGGACGGGTACATGAGCTGGTCTCCCAAGGATGTCTTCGAGGAGGCATACCGGCGCACGGACAACCTGACCTTCGGCCTGGCCATCGAGGCAGCCAAGAAGGGAAAGCGGATTGCCCGGAAGGGCTGGAACGGGAAAGGTCAGTATGTGGAGCTGGCAAAGGCCATCAGCTACGAAAGCCCCACCGGCGCGGTGGTGAACGCGGAGCACGACGCAATCGGGAACCAGGCGCTGGCCTTCGTGGGGACTTCCGGCGTGCAGATGGGGTGGCTGGCATCCCAGGCGGATATGCTGGCGGAAGACTGGGCAATCGTGGAGTAAGGAGGAACAGAACATGAGCGAGCAGATTATTTCCCTTATCGTGGCCATCCTGACGGGGCTTGCAACGTGCATCCCTCTGGCTATCAAGCTGGTGCAGTACGTGCAGCAGGCCACCCAGGAGAAAAACTGGCAGGCGCTGCTGGGCCTGGTGGTTGACCTGATGGAACAGGCAGAGCAGAAGTTCGCAGACGGGGCCACGCGGAAGGAATGGGTTATGGCCATGGTGAAGACCAGCGCGGAGTATATCAACTACCCGGTGGACACCCAGGCCCTGTCCGATCTGATTGACGGCCTGTGCGACATGGCGGACATCGTGAACGCGGGAAAGACCGAGGCGGAGCCGGAGGAAGCAGAACCGGCGGCGGAGGTGTGAGCCATGGCCATCGTGACGGAGTATATGACCAAGAACCCGTGCTACCAGAGCGGGCGCACCATCACGGTGAAGGGCCTGATGCTCCATAGCGTAGGGTGCGCCCAGCCGAACCCCCGCGTGTTCGTGAAAAATTGGAACAGCGCGAGCTATGACCGGGCCTGCGTCCACGGCTTCATCGGGGAGGACGAGGCCATCATCACCCTGCCCTGCCTGGAGACGGCGGGGAAAGCCATGCGGGCCTGGCACTGCGGGGCCAGCGGGAACAACACCCACATCGGCGTGGAGATGTGCGAGCCGGGGAACATCAAGTACACCGGCGGGGCCAGCTTCACCTGCGCAGACCTGACAACGGCCCGCAGCTTCGTGCGGAAGACCACGGAGCAGGCGGTGGAGCTGTTCGCACAGCTGTGCAAATTCCACGGGCTGAACCCCATGCAGGACATCGTGAGCCACGCGGAGGGGCACGCACTGGGCATCGCAAGCAACCATGCAGACCCTGACCACCTGTGGCGGGGCCTGGGCATGGACTACAACATGGACGACTTCCGCCGAGACGTGGCGGAGAGGCTGGAAGAGCTGAAGGAGGACGAAGACATGGTACGCTACAAGAGACTGAACGACATCCCCAACGAAAACGGGTTCCGGGACATCATCGAGCAGCTGATGGATGCGGGCATCCTGGGCGGCGACGGCAGCGACAAGACCGGGAACAACGATGTCATCGACCTGTCCCACGATATGGTGCGCAACCTGGTGCTGGAGTATCGGGGCGGCGCGTTCGACCGGAAGTTCAAAGCCGTGGGTATGGAGCCGGTGGTGAAAGACTGACCGGCGCGGCGGGGGTGGGGCCTCCCCTCCCCCGCCGATCTAAAACCGGAGAGGAGGGGCGCGGATGCCCAGCAACATCCTGACCACGGACACGTCGTTCCCCCAGCTGACGGAGGAACAGAGCACCGACGAAAAGTTCGGCGTCATCACAAACTACCTGTATATGCTGCTGGAGCAGCTGCGCTACTCCATGGCCAACCTGGGCCGGGAGAATTTCAACGACGCGGAGTTCGACAGCATCGCCAACATCATCACAGAGCCGGTCTACATCCAGCTGGAGAGCGTGGAGGGCGATGTGGCCAGCCTGCAGCTGACGGCACAGAGCCTGACAAGCCGCATCTCCGATGCGGAGGGGAACATCAGCACGCTGCAGCAGACATCCACCAGCCTGCTGGCGCGGGTATCGGACGCGGAGGGAAACATCTCCTCCCTGCAGCTGACGGCACAGAGCCTGACAAGCCGCATCTCCGATGCGGAGGGGAACATATCCTCCCTAACGCAGACGGTCAACAGCATCACCCTTTCGGTCAGCAACGGGGAATACAGCAGCACCATCCGACTGCTGATGGACGGCATCGTTATGTCCAGCCGGACGATTCAGTTCAGCGGCATGGTGACGTTTTCCGATCTGGAAGGCAGCGGCACCACCATCATCAACGGGGACAACATCCAGACGGGCACCATCTCCGCCATCGACATCTACGGCTGCGTCATTGAGGGTTCCGTCTTCCGCTCTACACTGGACTACAACGGGGATTCCGGCGGAGAAATCGAGTTTTACTACCTGTCCACCAGATACCTGGCGGGCGGCATCCGCCTGGACGACAAGGGCGCGGGCACCCAGTATGAGAACCGATACCGGATGTTCGTCTACACCGAGAGCGTGGCGGGCGTGGCCTTTGCTATGAAGCTGCAGGCGGCGGGCGGTATCAGTATCGAGGCGGGCGAAAATGTGTACATCGAGGCAAGCACTCGGCTGACCATGGACGGGAACATCGTCACCATCAGCGGGAGCACGGTATATCTCGACGGAGACGTGTACATCAACGGAGACCCATACACCCCGGCGGGGTGAGGAAAGGAGCGGAACATCATGTATCTGAAACAGTGCGTGGACGCCTACGCGGCGGTGGTGGCCATGATGGAGAAGGAGTGGGACTACAAGACCGCCCACGCCCTGGTGATGCTGAAGCGGAAGCTGCAGCCACAGGTGGACTTCTTCGCAAAGGAGGAGATGAAGCTGGCGAAGGAATACGCCAAGCTGGACAAGAAGGGAAACATCATCTTCACCGAGCGGGGCACCTTCCCGTTCCGGGAGAAGGAGAAGGCCCAGGAGTACGCCGAGCGGCGCACGGAGCTGGGCATGGTGGAGGCCCAGGAGGACTTCAAGCCCCTGCGGGTTCCCATGCCGGAGCGCATCACACCGGCGCAGCTGGACGCCCTGGAGGGCTTCCTGGAGTTCGAGGAGCCGGAGGGAGGCGGCGGGGCATGAGTGTGGGCCTGCCGCAGATGCTGTACTCCGACGGCATCAAGAAGGCGAAGCAAACGGAGTTCAAGGGCTACAACCACAACCTGTACGCCCAGGACGGGGAGCTGTGGGACATGAAGAACCTGACCAGCGACCTGTACCCCCTGCTGTCCCCCAGGCTGCCCAGGTATATCGTGGAGACCCTGACGAAGCCCAACGGCTTCTATGCCAAGGACGGGATGTACTGGGTGGACGGCACCGGCTTCTACGCGGACGGCGAGAAGAAAGGCGACGTGGCGGACAGCCGGAAGCAGTTCACCAGTATCGGGGCCTATATCATCATCCTGCCGGACAAGAAGTGGTACAACCGCTTGACCGGGGAGTTTGGGGACATGGAGGCATCCTGGAGCGGGAGCGCAAAAATCCAGGACGGAACCTACGCCGGGGAGACCGCAGAGGCCAACACCATCTACGCAGCGGGGGCCAACTGGGCGGACATCTTCCAGGTGGGGGACGCTGTGGCCATCTCCGGCTGCACCATCCACGAGAGCAACAACCAGACCATCATCATCCGGGAAATCGACGGGGACAACCTGCGCTTCTATGAGAACAGCTTCACCATCAATTCCGGCGGGGACACGGAGACGCTGACCATCGCACGGGAGATGCCGGAGCTGGACTTCATCTGCGAGAATGAAAACCGCCTGTGGGGCTGCAAGGGGGACACGGTGTACGCCTCCAAACTGGGAGACCCGTTCAACTGGAACGTGTTCGACGGGCTTTCCACGGACAGCTTTGCGGTGGATGTGGGCAGCGCCGGGGACTTTACCGGCTGCTGCAGCTACCTGGGATACCCCTGTATGTTCAAAGAGGAGAACATCTACAAGGTCTACGGGGACAAGCCCAGCAACTACCAGGTGATGGGCAGCGCCTCCCTGGGGGTGGAGGCAGGCAGCCACATGAGCCTGGCCATCGCGGGGGAGGTGCTGTTCTATTTGAGCCGTGTGGGTATCGTGGCCTATTCCGGCGGCATCCCGCAGAGCATCGCGGCCCCCTTCGGGACGGAGCGATACCGGAACGCCGTGGCGGGCAGTGACGGCGTGAAGTATTACGTGTCCATGGAGGACGTGGAGGGGGGCTGGACACTCTTCGTCTACGACACACGGTTCAACCAGTGGCACAAGGAGGACGCCCTGGAGGCGGTGGGCTTCGGCTGGAACACGGAGCTGTACTTCCTGGACGCCACCGGGAAGCTGTGGCTGAACGGGAACACCAGGACGGTGCCGGAGGACGCCACGCCGGAGGGCGCGGTGGAGAGCCTGGCGGAGTTCGGGGACTTCGTGGAAGATGACCCAAACAAGAAGGGCACCAGCAAGCTGCAGGTGCGCATGGAGCTGGACGCCGGGGCGTCCGTCACGGTGGAGATGGAGTTCGACAGCGACGGGACGTGGCGAGCGGTGAGCACCCTGACGGCCACGGTGAAGCGGAGCTTTTACCTGCCTATCATTCCCCGGCGCAGCGACCACTTCCGCATCCGCTTCCGGGGAACCGGGGGCTGGCGTCTTTACTCCCTGGTACGGGAGAGCTATTCCGGCAGCGAGCTGAAGAGCACGCCGGGCAGACAGTGAGAAAGGAGCAGAGCTATGCCGACTTTTACCTATGACCAATTCCAGAAGGCCGCCCAGGACAGCGGCCTGATGGGAGAGTTTTCCCCGGCGGATTTGAGCCTGGCCCAGCGGAACCCGGACGCGGGAATGAGCCTGCTGAAGTACAAGCAGGACTACCACGCGGCAACAACAGACGAGGCGCGGGCACTGGCCAACCTGGGAGCGGAGGGCATCCGCAGCAGCTACGGAAACTACACCGGCGGAGACAACGGCGGGAGCTTTTACCTTGACCGGCTTTCCCCCTCCAGCTTCGACGGAGGGCGGGCACCCACCTATGAAAACCAGTATGCCGGAGATATTGCAGACCTGTGGGAGCAGCAGAAGAATTACGGGAGCTACGACTACGGGGAGGCGGCGCCGGTTTACAACAACCGATACGACGACACAATCCAAGATCTGATTCAGGGCATCCTGAATCGGGAGGACTTCAGCTATGACCCGGCCACCGACCCGCTGTACCAGAACTACCGAAAGCAGTACACGCGGGAGGGGCAGCGGGCCACGGCGGACACCCTGGGCCAGGCGGCAGCAGCCAGCGGGGGTATCCCCTCCTCCTACGCCACCACGGCGGCGGCCCAGGCAGGAAACTACTACGCCGCGCAGATGACGGATAAAATCCCGGAGCTGTACCAGCTGGCATACAACCAGTACCTGAACGACTACAATATGCAGCTCAGTGACCTGGGCGTGGTACAGGGAGCAGAGCAGAGCGACTACGACAAGTACCTCAATGAGCTGAACCAGTACAACACCGACCGGGCCTTCGACTACAACGCCTGGCTGGACGAGTACAACATGACCAAAGACCAGTTGCAGACCGCCCAGGGCCTGGAGCAGCTGGACTACACGAAGTACCTGAACGAGCTGCAGCAGTTCAACACCGACCGGGAGTTCAACTACGGGCAACTGCTGGATGAAATCGACAGCCAGACCATGGAGCGGCAGGAGGCCGTGGACAACGCCCTTCGGGCGGCGGAGTTCGGGGACTACTCCTTCCTGCAGGACATGGGCATCGACACCAGCAACAACCCTGCGGACTTCGAGCGGCAGTACACCCTGGCGCTGCTGGCGGCAGAGTACGGCGACTTCTCCGGCCTGGAGGCCCTGGGCATCACGCCCAGCGCGCAGAACCTGGCCAACTTCAGCCGGACGGCCAGCGGGAGCACCAGCAGAAGTTCCGGCGGCGGAAGTTCCGGCGGGAGCAGCGGAGGAGGTTCCAGCAGCACCGGAGGAAGCACCGGGACGAGCGCGGCAAGCGCAGCCATGCAGAGGGCCAATGCCAACCAGGGCCGCGTGACCAGTGAGGCCGACTGGAACGCGCTGGTGGCCGCATATGGAGAGGATACCCTGCGGGCAGCCGGATACACCTATGCCGGTTCCGGCGGCGGGAGCAGCAGCGGAGACAGAAGCAGCTCCGGCGAAGACAGCGGGTACAGTTTGAGCGACCTGAACACCAACTCTGTGCTGCAACTGGGCATCGGCCCCATCAGCTACCAGACGGTGGAGCAGCTGGTGGAGCAGGGCAAGGTGGAGGCATACACGGACAGCAACGGGAATTTGAGCGTGCGCTGGATGCCGGGATACAATGCCAACAACTACAAGAGCGACCGAAGCACGGCGGGCGGGCTGACACTGGCCCCCTTCCTGCCCGCGCCGTAAGGAGGAGAGACCATGAGCAGATTGAGCGACGCCATCGACGCCAACCGGAACCGGGCCACGGGACAGACCGGCGGCAGCACCGGCCTGCAGAAGGCAGGACGGCCCACCGGAACCCAGGGAACCAGCAGCACCAAAACAACACAGACCAGCAGCCGGGTGGGCGGCGGCAGCGTATTGAGCCAGGCCATCGACCGGGCCAGGAGCGGCGAGACGGTGGAGCGGGCCACCGGCGTGCAGCTTCCGCAGAGCTTCCGGGGGCTGACGGACACGCAGCGGAGCGGGGTGAGCATCACCCCCTCCGCTTCGAGCCTTTTCCAGAACCGCTTCAACCGGGACAGCGGCGGCAGCCGGACGGATACCACCCAGCGGAGGACGACGGCGGGGGGCTTCTACTCCATGCCGGACTTCGGCGCGGAGAGCCAGCGCCTGGAGAGCGAGGCCCGGACGGCACAGAGTGCCATGAACGCCAAGAAGACCGAGCTGGAGAGCGCATACAGCGCCATGACGGAGCTGGAGAAGAGCGCCCAGTTCTACGGCCAGCAGGCAAAGAGCATTTACGAGACCTATCTGCAGAACCAAGACCCAACCTGGGGGAGCCTGTTCGAGCGGGCATCCGCCAACTACGAGCGGGCGAACCAGGAGTACAGCGCGGCGGCGGATACCTTCAACAGCCTGTACTCCGAGTACGAGCCGCTGCTGAACAGCTACAACCAGGCGGCGGAGGCATACAACCAGTACGTGGGCAGCCAGCAGGAGCAGTACAGCGCCTGGAGGAGCACCATCCGCAGCCAGGACGACATCCAGCAGGACATCGCCGCGACAGATGCGGCCATCCAGGAGCTGACCAGCCAGAGAAACAACCTGAACCGGCAGAAGAGCAACGCCAACCGCTACCGTGGCATCGGACTGGAAGAAGGGACAGACGAGAAAATCAAATCCCTGGACGCCCAGGTGGAAGACCTGGAGGCCACCAAGACGCTGCTGCAGGAGGAGCTGGAGTGGTCACAGTATTTCCGCTACGCCGATCTGACCCAGGCGGAGGACTTCGCAGAGTTGAGCCAGTACCGGAGCACCGCCAACGGCCAGGAGCCGGAGTTCAACGCCTGGTCTGGTATGTACACCGAGACCGGCTTCGACGACATCAACTACGACATCATCAACCGCAACGAGGAGGCCATGGGCCATCAGATGGTGAACGACATCCAGACCAACGCCTCCTTCCTGGGCCTGGACAACAGCGAGCGGAAGCAGATGACCGACGAGGAAATCGCCATCTTCAACTACCTGTACGCCCAGGACACCGCGCGGGGCGATACCGAGCACAGCACCGCCTACGGCTACATCGACTACCTGACGGGAGACCTGAACTACCGGCAGCGCCAGGCGGACGAGCAGGCATGGGCGGAGTATGCCAGGGAAAGCCCCGTGGCCTCCTCTGTGTTCAGTGTCATCACGTCCCCCTTGAAGGGTTTGAGCTACCTGGGACAGGCGGCGGACTACCTGGAGGACAGGGAAATCGACCAGAACGCCGGGTATAACAAGTTCAGCTACATGAACAGCGCCATCCGGGATGAAGTGACCGGCATCGTGGAGGACAAGTGGGGCGGTGTGGGCAGCTTCGCCTACAACACCGGCATGAGCATGGCGGACTTCCTCTTCAACACGGCGGTGTCCGGCGGGAACCAGGCGGTGGCGCTGGCCATCATGGGCACCGGCGCGGCGGCGGATACCACCATCGACGCCAAAGACCGGGGCCTCTCCGATGACCAGGCGTTTGCCCTGGGCACCATCGCGGGTGCGGCGGAAATCATCACCGAGAAAGTGAGCCTGGATAGGCTGTTCAACGCGGACTGGGAGAAGGGCGCGCTGAAGTACATCCTGGGCAACGCCTTCACCGAGGGCAGCGAGGAGGTGGCCAGCGACACCATCAACCTGTTCGCGGACATCCTGATCGCAAAGGACAAGAGCGAGTGGCAGACCTCCATCGACGCCTACATGGAGCAGGGCATGACGAGGGAGGAGGCCATGGGAAAGGCCGTGGCAGACCAGGCGGCACAGATGGGCCTGGACTTCCTGGGCGGCGCTATCTCCGGCGGCGTCATGTCTGGCGGTGCCAGCGTGGGAAACGCCGTATCCACCTACAACACCGGGCGGGCGCTGAACCGCATGAACCTGGAGGAGGGAGACCTGCAGGCCATCATCCAGGAGGGCCTGGCCAGTGACCCGTCCACCCGGAGCTACCAGGAGGCTGTGCGACTGCAGCAGCAGATGGAACAGGGAAAGACGCCCGGCACCTACCAGCTGGGGAGCCTGTACCGGGCTAACATCCGCGCCATCGACGCCGAGCAGCAGGGCGCGGAGCTGCTGCAGCGGGCACGCCAGGAGCTGGACGAGCGCGGCAGCGTGCGGAACGGAACCGCCCGGAGCATCCTGGAGAACGTCAACGCGGTCAACACCCTCACCGCCCAGGCGGGGCTGAACCTGACCGACAGCATGAACCAGAGGCAGCGGCGGGAGGCGGTGAAGCAGGCCATCAACAACTTCTCCACCAGCACGGAGACCGATGTGGAGACCGGGAGCGACACCGGCGTGCAGCAGACGGAAGGCGTCGTGCTGCCCACCGCCGAAGACCTGGAGAACCAGAACCAGCAGGCGGCGGAGGTGCAGACAGACGCGGCGGTGGACACCACCACCGAGCCGGGGATGCTGCCCACGGCGGAGCAGCTGGAGGTGCAGCAGCGCCTGGAGCGGGCCAGCACCGATCTGGAGCGCAGCGGCATCCAGGCAGGGGCACGGGAGGAGAACATCCAGACCGTCCAGCGCCTCTCCGACATCCTTGGCCGGAACATCCGCTTCTACGACGGGAGAACCAGAGAGGCCGGAGACCCGTCCGGCGCGGCCAATGGCTACTATGATCTGGACGAGGACACCATCTACGTCAACAGCCGGAGCCGAAACCCGGTGGCGCAAATCGTCAGCCACGAGCTGACCCACAGCGTGGAGACTGCGGACGCCTACGCCGACCTCTCCGAGCTGGTGCTGAACCGCATCCAGCAGACCGGCGGCAACCTGGAGCAGCTGCGCCGGGAGAAGGCGGAGCTGTACGCCAGAAGAGGGGCACGCCTGCCCAGCCAGAAGGCCATCGACCAGGAAATCGTGGCCAACTACGTGGAGCGGTATCTGCTGACGGACGAGCAGAGCATCCGGGAGCTGACGCAGCAGAACCGGAGCCTGGGCCAGCGCATCCTGTCCTGGCTGAACCAGCTGCTGGCCAAACTGGGCAACGCCAGCGCCCAGGAGCGGGCCTTCCTCACCCAGGCACGGGATACCTATGCCCGCGCCCTGCAGCAGACACAGACCAGCTTCAACCAGCAGACGCAGCAGGCAGCGCCCACTGCCGGGCAGAGCACCCAGCAGACCACCGGCCCGCCCATTATGGAGGGCGGCGGGACGGCCCAGGTGCAGGAACAGCAGACACGGCCAGCCGAGGAGACCCGGCGGGCCGAGCCGGAGGCTGCCCAGGAGGCCCAGGAGGGGCGGCGGAGGCAGCCGGTGTCCGAGCCTGACCCGGAGGCCCAGCGCCGCCGGAGCGAAGCCCAGGACGCCCTGGAGGGCCTACGGGAGGACTACGCCGCCGGGCGCATCACCGAGGAGGAGTTCGACGCGGCCCTGGACGCCATCATGGAGGAAGAGGGCCTTGCCGGAGAGGAGATGCTGGAGCAGTACAGCATCGACGAGAACTACGAGCGGGACATCGACGAATGGGACGCCCAGGGCAGACCGGACGGAGAGGTGTTCATCCTGGGTTCCACCGGGGACGTGCTGCAGGGCCTGGGGGCCATGGAGCAGGACATCTACCTGCGCAGCGAGAAGGTGAACACCATCCTGCAGCAGCACCCGGAGATGACCCTGGCGGAAATCAAGCGTATTCCCGAAATCCTGGACGACCCGGTGCTGGTGCTGAAGAGCCGGAACGTGGGCCGGGGCGGGCAGCAAAACACCCGCCTGGTTCTCTTCGGAACCGTGCGGGCGGAGAACGGACAGCCGGTGCTGGCCGTTCTGGACTTGCGCCCTGTGGAAAACGGCCTGGCCATCGACGATATGCAGAAAGTCACCAGCTCTTATACCAAAGACAGCAATCCAGTCTGGTACGTGCAGAACAGTGATATTCTTCATGCAGATAAAAATAGAACCATTCCGCTGCTTCGGACGATAGGCTTCCAAATGCCTATCGAACTGCAGAGAAGTGGTTCTATGGGCAGTATATCCTACAACCGGCAGAATGTCAACATCCAGGGCGTACCCTTTGACCAGGTGGTGGATACCACCCAGCAGCAGGAGGACGGCGGCGGGTGGCGGTACAGCTTCGGCGGGCGGAACGCCAACGCTGCAGATCTGGATGCGCTGAACCACGCCCAGGAGATGGAGCGGCAGGGCGTGGCCATGGACACCATCTTCCGGGAGACCGGCTGGTACACCGGCGCGGACGGAAAATGGCGTTTTGAAATCGACGACAGCGGCATGGAGTACAGCCGGTGGGGAGACCTGCGGCGGGAAGACCGGGCGGAGTATGCCCGCTTCCGGGAGCTGGAGGGGAAGTTCATCGACGGAAGCATTACCATGGACGAGCAGAACGAGCTGCGGCAGCTGCTGGAAGAGGGACACGGCGCTGGCCGGGCGGAGGAGCAGCAGACCCTGCGGCTGCCTGACTTCGTGCGCCATGACGAGCTTTATCAAAACTATCCCCAGCTGCGCCAGGCGGGCCTGCGGTTCACGCGCCTGCCTGAAGGGACGCGGGGCACCTTCGACGGCCAGGACATCGTTCTGGACGAGAGCCTGCGCAGCGCCCCGGAGGACACGCTGGTGCATGAAATCCAGCACGCCATCCAGCGGGCCGAGGGCTTCACCGGCGGGGCAAGCCCGGAGGGCTGGCAGGCGGTGCGGCAGCAGGTCATCGACACGGTGGCCGGAGCGCGGCAGAACCTTGACCTGTGGCTGCAGGACATCGGATACCCGGAGTACGTCCGGGAGAGCATGAACCGGGTGGTGTCCGGGGAAATCACCCTGGACGAGCACTGGAAGGCCCTGGAGGAGTTCAAGAAGGATTCCCCCTTCGCGGCGGAAATTGCCCGGTGCGAGGAGGAGCTGGCAAACTACGAGAACCAGCTGCGGATGCTGAACAACCTGGGAGACGGCGAGTGGGGCAACAGCTTCGATATGTACGAGAACACCGCCGGGGAAATCGAGGCGCGGGACGTGACCGCCAGGCGGCAGATGACGCCGGAGCAGCGGCGGGAGACCATGCCCAACACCGGGGACGAACGGACGGTGTTTGCGGAGACCATGCAGGAGCTGGGCAGCGAGTACGGGATGTGGGATGCCCTGCCGGAGAAGCGGCAGTTCTCCATGAGCGAGCCGGTGGAGCAGACCCGAGACCTGCTGGCCCTGCACAACCTGACACAGGAAAAACTGCGCAGCACGCTGCGCCTGGGCGGGTTCCCCATGCCGTCCATCGCCGTCATCCGAGACCAGATGCAGCATGACAACTATGGGGAAATCACGATGGTCTTCGGGAAGGACACCATTGACCCACAGGCAGACAGCCGGAACCGCGTCTACGGCGGGGACGCCTGGACGCCCACCGCGCCCAGGGTGGACTACCCCATCAACTACCAGGTACAGCGTGCCTTTGAAGATCAGGTGGAGCAGCTTTCCGCCAGCGTGGCGGGCGGCACCTTCAGCCGGGGCGGCATCCTGGGTTCCCTGGGCTTTACCGGGGACGGCACAGATCTGGACATAGGGGAAATCGTCCGGCGGCTGGCCGACAACAACGCGGTGCAGGCGGCCTACCTGGCCGAGCAGGGCCAGAACGTGGAGCCGGTGATGAAGGCCAAACAGTTCGACAGCTCCGGCAACGATAGCCTTGACGCCTATATCGACCGGGTGGGCGAGCAGGAGGTTGCGCGGCTGGCCGCCAACCTCATGACCGGGGAGCGGCTGACCAACGAGGAAATCGAGACAGCCAAGGACGCCATCATGGAGCGGTGGACTGCGCAGAACGAGTGGCGGCTGAACAAGAAGCCGGAGCTGCGAGAGACCCGCATTGCAAAACAGCGGGAGAAAATCAGTGATGCGCGGGCGGAGGATTTTATCCGAAACGCCTGGGACTTCTTCCAGGACGGCGGGGCCACCACGGGCGAGGTGGACTACTACGCCACCAGGGACGCCCTGGAGGCAGCAGTGGACAAGCAGGCCGTGGCAGACTGGGCACGGCAGCAGCTGGACGGGCTGCTGGGCGAGCCGGGCATCTACAACGGCAGAGACCCCTTCACGCCGGCAGGGCGGAGCCGGAGCTTTGAGCAGCTGCACTACCCCTACACCCTGGAGAACCTGGTGCGGGCCATGAGCACCACCCAGGAGGCCAGGGGCGAGGGCCTGTGGGGCGCGACGGCCAAGGGGCTGCAATCCGTTTCCACACCGGAGTATCAGAATGTGAACGAAATCCACGCGGACGAGGGCCGCCTGCAGAACCTGTCCCAGGAGGAGTATGACGCGCTGCTGAAGGACGTGGATGACGGTATCGAAGAGGTCATTGAGGCGGTGCGCAGCACCAACACGGCGCACAGCAGCAACCGATGGGAAGAGGCCGACATCATCGGGAGCGTCCTTATCGACGCAGCCAAGGGACGCCATACACCGGCGGCGGTGCAGAGGGCCTTCCACAAGGAGGACTACACCATCAGCCGGGAGCTGGCCCAGCAAATCGTTGACCTGTTCAACCAGGCGGCTAACGTGCCCACGGGATACTTCGAGGCAAAGCCCCAGCGGGCGGTTCCGCTGGATGAAATCCTGGCGGCGGTGGTGCCGGACACCATGGACGAGGAGCTGCGGGCCGAGCTGGAGGGCGCGGGCGTGCCCACCATCACCTACCCGGAGGGAGATACCCAGCGGCGCATGGAGGCCGTGAACAGCGTGGAGGGCGCGAAGTTCTCCATCAGCGAAGAGGAGGACGCCGCGCCGGAGCGGCGGGACACCCAGGAGGACGAGCGGGTGTTCACCACGCCGCGCGGCGTGGAAGTGGTGCGCAACCCCACCGACCAGGAATACCAGCAGATGCGGGACGAGGCATACCAGGACTACCCCTGGCTGTGGGGAACCGGGGAGCCGGTGCTGCGCCACACCTATGACCGGCAGGGCAACGAGTATTACTGGCGGGCAGACCAGGCGGTTCATGCCCAGGTGGAGCCGTACATCAACCAGCGGTACGGGACGCAGACCAGCCAGCAATGGCAGTGGTGGACGCGGGAGGACGCGGACGAGTGGCCCACGGACTACGGGCGGCAGTACAGCGTGGACGAGGAGGCGCAGCTTCCCACGGAGGCGGAGGAAGAGAGCAGGGACATTATCGACACCATGCCGGTGAAGGCCCAGCAGTACCTGCGCCGGGCGGAGAGCTACCTGACGGCCAAGGTGGGCAACCTGTTGAGCGTTCCGCGCTATGCGCAGCGTGAGTACCTGCGGGACATCGTGCGGGAAATCTCCCTGGAGTACCTGCGGGAAGGCCGCGTATCGGGCGAGACCATCAATGAGCTGTTTGACCGCGCCTACGACGAGGGCGTGGTGGTAAACCGGGAGTTCTATGACCAGTACGAGGAGCTGCGCAACTACCTGCGGACGGTGAAGCTGACCATCTCCACGGAGGACAGCGCGGACATCGCGGACTTCAACGACTTCCGCAAGAGCAACTTCGGGCGGCTGAACATCGGCACCCAGGGCGGGACGAACATTGACCGGGTGTACCAGGAGCTGGAGAGTATGTGGCCGGAGTTCTTCAGCGAAGAGCGGCAGAGCAACCCGTCCGACCAGCTGCAGCACATCTCGGACGTGGCCCAGTCCTTCCAGGTGGTGGAGCGGAACCTGGACGAATACTACGGCCCGGAGGCGGCGGAGTTCCGCCGGTGGGCACGGCATGACTTTGAGGCAGCCGTGAACGACGCTTTGAGCGAGCTGAACCGCGTCCGGCGCTACGTCCAGGAGCGGGAGACCCAGGCCACCACGGCGGCGGCACCTCCCACCACCCAGGAGGAAGTCACGCAGATGTGGGGCCAGCTGAAGCAGGCCCGGCGCACCTACGAGAAGACAGCGGCCCGGAACCTGCTGACCCAGCACGACCAGGTGCAGGTGGGCAGGCTGCTGCGGGGCGAGATTGAGCTGGAGCACCTGAACGAGCGGACGGACAACGTGAAGGGCATCCGAGAGGTGTACCAGGCGAAGCTGGAGTACGAGCGCCTGACCAGGCTTATCCGGCAGTGGAACCAGAGCCGGAAGGCCGCGCTGCGGCAGCAGGCTGACCGCTACCTGCAGACGGCCAACGACTGGAAGGACAAGCGGGCGGGCATCCTGTACTCCAGGGAGACCATGGAGCGGAACATCCGGGACATCGTGAAGGACGCCACCCTGGCCGAGGAAATCAACCAGACCTACTTCACGCCGGTGCATGATGCCGCCGCTGCGGCCAACCGGATGAAGAACCAGTACAGAGACCGGGTGCGGGCGCTGAACCTGTCCCGGAACGTGGCCAAGGGCAACACGGTATCCGAGGCCCACGCGGTGCAGCTGCTGGGAGAGGCGGAGGATAACATCCGCATCCTGGAGCAGAGCCGTGGCCGCCTGAAGGAACGGGATGGGAAGAGCCTGGAGGACTGGCGCGGCATCGTGAACGACCTGTGGGAGGAGAACCCGAACCTGGACGCGGACATAATCCGGGCGGCAGTGGCCCAGTTCCGCACCATCTACGACGAGCTGTTCCAGCAGATGAACGAGGTGCGGGTGCGCAACGGCTACGAGCCGGTGAACTACCGGAACGGCTACTTCCCACACTTCCAGCCGGGCAACGGGGACGGCATCCTGGCCCAGTTCGGCAAGGCCCTGGGCATCGACACGGAGGTGACGGCGCTGCCCACCACCATCAACGGACTGACCCACACGTTCCGTCCCGGCATCCGGTGGTTCGGGAACGCCCAGGAGCGCCTGGGGTTCAACACCGCCTACGACGCGGTGGAGGGATTTGACCGCTACATCGAGGGCGTGGCTGACGTTATCCACCAGACCGACAACATCCAGCGGCTGCGGGCGCTGGCATCTCAGGCGCGGTACAGAACCGGGGACGAGGGCATCCGCAAGCAGGTGGACGAGGTACGGGCCAACCCCAACCTGACGGAGGAGGACAAGCAGAACCGCATCGAGAAAATCTATGAGACGGGCCGCTTTGCCCTGTCCAACTTCGTGGTGGAGCTGGAGGAGTACACAAACCTTCTGGCCAACAAGAAGAGCCGGGCAGATCGGAACATGGAGCAAGCCCTGGGGCGGAATATGTACAACCTGGTGAAGGCGCTGGAGGGCCGCGTGGCCGCCAACATGGTGGCCGTGAACCCGGCCAGCTGGCTGACCAACTTTATCCCCCTGACCCAGGGCGGCGCGCTGCTGGACAGAGGGATGCTGCTGAAGGGGATGTGGGACACCCTGAAAGCCTACAAGGTGGACGACGGCATCGTGGACAAGAGCAGCTTCCTGACCAACCGGCGCGGCAGCGACCCGCTGGTGCGAACCTGGGCACAGAAAGCATCCGCCACGGCGTCCAGGCCCATGGAGTATATCGACCACTTTGTGGCCGATAGCTTGGTGCGGGCCAGATACCGGCAGAACCTGGGCAAGAACATGAGCGAGGACGCGGCCATGAGCGAGGCGGACGCCTGGGTGGCCGGTGTCATGGCAGACCGGAGCAAGGGTTCCACACCCACGCTCTTCAATCGCAGCAACCCCATCACAAAGGTGTTCACCCAGTTTCAGCTGGAGGTCAACAACCAGTTGAGCTACCTCTTCAAGGATATGCCCAAGGACGTGAAGGACAAGGGCATCGCGGCCCTGGCGGCGGCGCTGCTGAAGTTTTTCCTGGGGGCGTGGCTGTTCGACGAGGTGTATGAGTATGTGATCGGACGCAGACCGGCCCTTGACCCCATCGGCATCCTGAACGACACGGTGGGAGACCTGACCGGCTACGAGCTGCCCAACCTGGTGGAGCTGGGCGTGGGTGCCGTCAGCGGGAACCTGCCCTCCTTTGAGGTGGAGCAGACCGGGCTTTCCGAGGCCGGGGCCAACCTGGCTGGAACCGTTGCGGAGACGCTGCCCTTTATCGGCGGCGTGCTGGGCGGCGGACGTGTGCCGATCAGCAGCGCCATTCCCAACCTGGGGAACCTGTGGAACGCCCTGACCAATGAGGACTGGAGCGCGGAGAAACGCCTGCAGGAGGTGCGGGACGAGCTGCTGGAGAAGCCCCTGGTGTACCTGGGCCTCCCCTTCGGCGGAGGACAGCTGAAGAAAATCTACGAGGGCATCGAGGGCGTCATCCAGGGCGGGAGCTATTCCGTCAATGCGGAGGGGGAGCAGGAGCTGCAGTACCCCATCTACAACGACACCCCCGCCCAGGCTATCGGAAACGCACTGCTGGCTGTAACCTTCGGGCGCAGCTCCCTGCCGACGGGACGTGACTGGGTTGAGAGCGGGTTCGACACCCTGGGGGCAAAGCAGACCGCTGTGTACCAGGGGCTGCTGGAGGCTGGCGTGCCGGGCGAGGAAGCCTATGCGCTGCTGAAGGAGCTGCGCGGGGCGGAGAAGACCGAGACCGAGAGCGAGGCCGCCCAGGAGCGCAGACTGCTGCAGGAGGCCGACATCTCCGGTGACGGGAAGAGCATCGTCTACTACGGCCTCATGGCCAGTGACCGGGAGCGGGAGCTGATGGACGAGCTGGCAGACATGGACGCTGATATGGGCGAAGTCACCACGGCGTTGCTGGGCATCAAGGACGCCGGGGCGCTGAAGGGCGCGGCGGCATCCAACGCCAAACGGGACGCCATCGCGGGCGCGGCGTTGTCCGAGGACGAGCAAATCCGGCTTTACAACTACACCTTCGGGGAGAAACAGGACGACGGCAGCTATGTGAGCAGCCGGGCCGAGGACATCACCGCCTTCCAGGAGGCGGGGCTGACATTCGACCAGTTCCTGGAGGCGCAGAACGAGTACAGCACCATCAATGAGGAGTACGACAGCTCCGGGGAGAAGGCGGTGGAGTTTGCCCGCTGGGTAAACGGCCAGGGCCTGACCGAGGAGCAGGCGGCGGTGGTAAAGGACGCTTTCACCTATTACAGCCAAATCCCGCAGAGCGGAGGATACTACGAGAAGTTCGCGGCGGCGGGCATGAGCGACGAGAGCGCGTACAGCCTGAACCAGGCCCTGGACGAGCTGGAACCGCTGGAGGGAGAAGACCAGGTGACGAGCCTGCAGAAGTACCAGGTGGTGGTCAATTCAGATCTGACGGAAAGCGAGCAGATGACCGCCATGGGAGAGCTGATGCCGGAGACCGAGTATGAGAAGCTGCGCGTGGGAAGCCTGCAGGGTGTCACCCCCAGGGCCTACGTCTCCTACAAGCAGGCGCTGCCCCTCTACGATGCGGACGGAAACGGTAGCTTCAAGCAGGAAGAGGTACGAGCGGCACTGGATTCCCTCCCCCTGACGACGGAGCAGCGGGCCGCCCTGTGGCAGATGCAGAACAAGAGCTGGAAGCCGTCCAGCAATCCGTACAGCGTGAGCGTGAGCCAGCAGGTCTACGACGCCCTGAACGCGGAAGAGGAAGACGACGGTGGACTGATGGACTGGAGCAGCGGCGTCACGCTGCCAACGGCGGAGGAGCTGGAGCAGAATGGCCTGATGAACTGGAACTAAAGAGAAGCACCCGCACCAGGTTCTCCCGGTGCGGGTGCTTCTCTATCCATTCCAATCTATCAAGAGGCCATCTTCCCAGCAGTCTTGACACGGTTCATATCCATAGCTTTCAGCGAGGGCGGTGTTGAGAATGTTGAAGTCCCGGCCTGCGATGTGGTAGCATCCCCAGTGGTGATACTTGCTACCAGACGTTGTGACGATGCAGGCATTTTGCCGGAAGAAGCCGACCTCTGGAGCATAATCACCAACGCCTGCGGTGTATCCTTCGTCGAAGCCTTCGGAACGCCCGGAAGAATAGCCTTCCTCATAGGAATTGCCTAATTCATACTCCAGCTCTTCGATGGTGTCCTCCATCTTTTCCAGATCACTGCGGGAGGACGCGGAGCCAATGAAGGACAGCAGCGCAAGAGTGGCAAGCACGACGATGCCGAGCTGATACCCAACCTTGTCGAAGGACGGAATGGGGCGGCGCTTCGGTTCCGGTTTTAGATCGGCGGCGGGAGCTGGTTCTGGTTCCGGTTCCGGCGTAGGAGCGTCGGCCTGTTCTGCCTGGATGCGCTCCTGGGCCGCCTGGAAGGATGCGAGCTGACTTTCCGGTATGCAGATGCTTTGCCCGTCCACGGTGAAGTTATACAGCGTTTCTCTGCGGACGTGGGCCTCCCTGGGAGGCGGCGGAGGCGGAGCGGCCTTCTTTTCCTCCATGCGCCTGATGATGCGGCTGGGAATGAACCAGACGCCGAGGCCAAACAGGGCGATGGTGAGAAGCCCCGCGCCAATTCCGCCGAGGAAAAGGAAGTCCGCGTACTGTAGCAGCGTGTAGATGGAACAGGTGACGAGCAGAGCGACACCCCGGACGAGCCACTTCATGGAAAACCCTCCTTGCTTTTTCTTGCGGTTAATCATCTTTTTTATAAAAATATCACGTCTCAGTGGTTTCGTCAATGCAGAATATGCGAAAGGTGAGTAACGGAGGCGATGCAAGGGTGCGTCTATACACGCTGGACGGAAAATGCAATATCTCCGGCCCACGGATACGGGAGGCCAGGGTGAAGGCCGGGTTGTCCCAGGAGGAGCTGGCGGTGCGGATGCAACTGGCAGGGCTTCAGATGGGGCAAATGGCTGTGAGCCGGATTGAGACCGGAAAGCGCCTGGTGCCAGACTTCGAGCTTCCGCTGCTGGCTGACGCCCTGGGCGTGTCCACGGACTGGCTGCTGGGAAAAGAATAAAAGAGCACCCCCTACCGCGAGTAGGGGGTGCTTCGCTATAAACGGGCTTGACTTCCTGCGTTAATCAGCTTTAGAATAAAACGCAACAAAAAGCAAGAAGCAGAAAGAGAGGGCGCGCACATGAAGAAGGCGAAGAAAGAGAAGAAGCCGACGAAGTTCAGTCATCTGACCTACACAAACCGGCTGAAGATTGAACGGATGCACAACGAAGGCTACGGCATCCAGGCAATCGCTGACGCCATCCATGTGCATTACACCACCGTGTACCGGGAGCTGAAGAGGAAGGGCGTCACCTACCAGCACAAGCGGAGCGACTGGACATACGAGGAGCGGTACAGCGCGGACAAGGCCCAGGAGCAGTATGAGCTGAACAAGACCGCCAAGGGGCGGCCCATCAAGCTGGGGAAGGACTTTGCCCTGGCTGACTTCATCGAGCGCAAAATCGCGGACGAGCACTATTCCCCAGCGGCCATTATCATGGAAATCCGGGAACAGGGCCTGAAGTTCGACACGACCATCTGCGAGAAGACCATCTACAACTACGTCAACAGCGGCAACGTGTTCCTACGGGTGACGAGCAAGCACCTGCCCGAAAGAGGGAGACGGAAGCGGAAGTACAACCACGTCCGCCCGGCGAGAGACCAGAAGGGGGATAACATAGAGCAGAGGCCGGAGCATATCAACCAGAGGGAGGAGCCGGGGCACTGGGAGATGGATACCGTGAAAGGAAAGCAGAAGACAAAGAAGTGCGTGCTGACCATGAGCGAGCGGAAGACCAGGAACGAAATCGCCCTGCCCATTATGGGAGCGAGGATGGAGAATGTGGTGGCGCAGTTGGACGCCCTGGAGCGTCGGCTGGGCGACAGGTTCCCGGTGGTGTTCAAGAGCATCACCGTGGACAACGGGAGCGAGTTCCAGGACTGCGCCGGGATTGAGCGGTCAATCTTCGGCGGGAAGCGGACGAAGGTATATTACTGCCATCCGTACAGCTCCTACGAGCGGGGCACCAACGAGAACCTAAACAAGATGCTGCGGCGTATCTTTCCGAAGGGGACGGACTTCGATCTGGTGCCAGACGAGGAAATCATCGCGGCGGCGGGATGGATGAATAACTATCCCAGGAAAGTCCTGGGAGGGACTACGGCTGCCCGCGCTTTTGATAACTTTTTGGCCGAAATCTCCTGACAAAAATTTTTTCAAAAAATCTTGCGATAGGTATTGCTTTTTTCACAGAGGCTGAACGCCCGAAATTTCCCTGTTGCTTTTTTCTGTGCTTCGGGATATACTACGTTCAGAGGAGCTTTCCTGTATATCGCTTGAGGCGTTGTTGTCTGCGGCGGTGGGGGAAGGCTCCTTTTTTGTCGTGAAGCTCGTCGGCGTCATGTCCACCACGTCATAGAACACATACTCGCCGTCCGCTGTGATCCCGACAACGGTTTCCGCATCATACTGATTTGCTCCCGCCTGGATCAGCACGTCCCCGTGCGTGAAGTCAACAAAACTGTCCCTCCGCGGATGCTTCAGCTTTCCGTCTTTCGCCCACGATGTCGTGGCGGTGATGATGTCGTCGGCGATATCCGCCGCGCGCATCTTATCCGCGAACGCATCCGGCGTCCGCCGCGCCAGTCTTTCGGTATCCTCGGAACGTGTGTACTCTCTGCGAGAGGTCCTGTTCACCTTGTAGGTGATGCCGTTGACCTGAATACCATCCTCAAACGCAAGCAGCGCCGTCTTTGCAGCGGCTTTTGCCTGCGCTTTTTTTGCGCTGTCCCATGTACTCGTGTCGATATGGCTGAGAATGTCGTTGTCTACCACGGCGACCGCGCGGCCGTCGTCGGTCTCGCCGACGCTGTAACTGTCCTCGCCGTTGGCAAATACGGTGTCCCCTTTGCCGTAGTCGGGCTTGATACGCTTGCGCGTCTCGCTGGACATCGGCCTGCGGTTCGCCGCGTCTCTGGCCTCGATCTCTCCGGCTGTGTTGTAGTACAGCTCGCTCGGCACGCTCCTCTGCGGCTTGTGCAGCTGGTCGTAATAATTCTCGCGCAGATCATAGTATTCGTTGATCTTCTTGTCGAGGCTGCGGCGTTCCGCTTCCTCCCATATCCGGTCATACTCGCGGAAGCCATCGTCCAGCTCTCCAGCCTTTTCCAGCCGGTCCCGCAGAGCGAGGACCTCTTCGTTCGCCTCGTCGAGCTGAAACTGGATCAGCTTCTCGCGCGCTTCCTGAAAGCCCTTCGACTGGATCTCGTCGCCGTTTGTCAGCTTCTCCTCCCAGTATTGCCGGTTGCTGCCCTTGGCAAATCCCTCGGCGTTCTGGATCGCGTGCTGGATCTCGTGGATCAGCACGTCCTGCGGCGCGTCGCGCAGCTCCTCGCTGATGGTGATTTGATTCCCCTCGGCGCTGAAGCTGCCCAGCACGCCCTTCGGCGTCTCGTCGAATACGACTCGCACATGACGCAGCTGCGGATAGGCGCGGAACAGCTCCTCGTGGTCGAGAACATCTTCCAGTCTCGCGTTCCCGCGCTCCACGCGCTCGCTCAGCCGGTTCCGCTCGCGTCCCCAGGTCTCGGTCAGGGCGCGCAGCCTTGCCTGCTCTGTGTCCGTCAGCTCGCCGTAGAGCATCTTCTGCTCCAGTCGTTGCTGCTCGGCATACTCCGGATGGTTCCGACCAAAAAGCGCGTCTCCTTCGCGGTGGTATTCCATCTTGGAATCGTCGATCTCCCAGCGCCATTTTCCATCCATGCCCTCGTGCCAGCCGGTCGCCTTGCGGATGCTCTCCATATCGGCACCCGCCGAGAGCATCTCCTGCGCTTCCCGCAGACTTTCGAGGTTCGCGCCGTTGGCGTTTCTTCCGGCATAGCTGAAGCGTGCCGGAGGCCCCGTTTTCCGCTCCGATGCCGCCGAGGTCTCCTTCTGGATGGCAGAGGAGGTCCTTTGCGCCTCCTGCGCGGGGATCGCGCCGCTCCCGCCGTCGATGGCGCGCACAGCTTCCGTGTGGTACTGGCTCGCCGTCTGGCCGAAGCAGTCGATTCCGGCGTAGGCATCGCCCATGATCTCTTCCCACACATAGAGGTCTGCGTCCTCCGGTGTCATGCCCTCATAATTGTTCGCGGCACCTTTGTATCTTTCGCGGTATTCCTCAAGGGTATCGCGCCAGCCGTCGCCCGAGTCCTGCACCGCCGCGGCAAAGGCTTCCACGTTTTCCCTCGTTGAGCGAAAATGTGCGATCTCATGCAGCCCCAGCTCCGAAGCGGTTTTCTTTCGGCTGTCCACGCGCATGATGATCCGGTTCGTTTCCCGCTCCGCGACACCTGTGATGCTGACCGGCGAGCCACCGCCGTCAACTTGCAGCAGTCCCGTCACCATGACGACCTCGCTGATGCCGGCCTGCTTTGCGGCAGCCTCAACATCCAGCAGCTCTTGGTCCCATGCGTTCCTCGGCAGGATGTGCAGCATTTTCGTGTCGGTTCCCAGCGAGACGCCGACCTCCGCCGAGCTGACGAGCGGCTCAAGCGCCGCCGCGTCCTGTCGTGCTTGAATCAGCGCTCCGTTTTCCTTGCTGCGTTCGCCGCCTGTTCTTGCGCGATTTCTTCGGACGTTTTCGTGTAGTCGCTCGATGCTCCCGCTCTTTGGCTGTTGGCGTAATTGCGCAGCTCCTCCGGCCCCATCGCCATAAGGTCTCCGTCCTCCGTCTCCACCGTGTAGATCGCTTTGCGCTCCCACGGCATCGGCACCGCCTTCTTCGGCAGGCTCGGCAGGCTTAATTTCTGTACCATGCGTTGTTCCTCCGTTCTTTTCTTCGATGTCCCACAGCGGCAGCTCCTCATGGGTTGCCGCCGTTTCCGAAGCACCAGGGATCGCCTGTTTGGCTTCCATATAGTCCGCGTTCGGCTCATGGTATCCGCCGTGGACGTCGCGGTAGCCGTTCGAGAGCATATTGTCCAGCATCAGCTCCACGCGCTTCGCCGCGGCAAAATTCTCCTGTCCCTTGTCGTTGATGATGGCAGAGATCGACCGCTCGATGTCCGCGTAACTGATGTCCTCGTCGTCGAGCAGCTTTGCGATGCGCTCACTCGCCGACCGCTTCATGCGGATGTACTGGTCGTCTCCAGCACCGTGCTCTTTGAGCTTGACGATTCCGCCGCCCTTTTCCGCGTAATTCAGCTCCTCCATCAGATTGGCCGCGGCCTCTTTGTAGAAAGAGTGGACCTCCGGATGGTCGAACTGGAACGCCTTGATCCGGCGCTCGCCGACCGTATTGCTGTCTCTTTGGTCGATGTGCTCCTCCGCTTTTGGCCGGTAGAGGTCCCCGTTTGCATCGACCGCAAGCTCGCCGCGGTTGAGTCGTTCGGAGATCTCCGCCGCATTGTCCTCGTTGGCATATTGCAGAAGGCTCACGCGCTTTCCCTGCGTCAGCGGATCGTTCTTGCTTTTTCCGCCGACGGGCGTTATACTGACCTTGCTCTCCTGCGTGGCTGAAACGCCCAGAGGGGCGACCGTTCCGCCTACTCGTTGGCGGCTATGATCGGCGCCCTGCGCAGGGGAGCTGTTTTGTACCGTCTGTTGATTGCCGATCTCTTCCGAGGTCGGCATCGGTGCATTTTCTGATGTGCCGGCAGCCCGCTCCGGTGTGGTATCCGCCGTGGGATTCTCTGGCTTGCCCGCGGTCTGCTCGCCCGCCAATGCGTCGAGGATCTGCACAGCCTCGACGGCCTCCTTCGCTTGGATGGCACCGCTTTCCACGAGGCTCCGCATGACGGCGATCTCGTCCTTGACGGTCGCCTGCGCCTTCTGCGCGGCTTCCGGCGTCTTGGCGGTCCGCTGCTCGCTGTATGCCTTTGCGGCTCTGCCGGCCGTCTCCACGGCCAGCTCCGCCTTGACGGCGTTATACTCCGCGCTGATTTTGGCAAACAGGTCGTTCATCTCCCGCTGCGTCGCGGCGTCCGCTGTGGCAAAGCGGTCCGGATGGTACTGCCTGCCGTACTGCTTGAAGGCTTTCGTCAGGTCGTCGAGGTTGTCAATGTCTTTGAAGTATTCGCGCTGTGCCTTCTGCGCCGTCGCGCCCTCGGCTTTTCCGCCGAGTGAGGAGGCGAGCGTCCGGCAGAAGAAGCCGACCGCCGCCTGGAAGAGCATATCTTTTGCAAGCTCCTCTCCCGAAATAGCAACGTCCTCATAGCTGTCGCCATAAGCGGCAGCTTTTGCATATTCGTTCGTAGCGCTCATGCCGCCGGCGAAGGCGATGTCGCTCAAAGCGCCCAGCACATTCTGCGCGATGGCGCTGTTGCCGAGACCGAGCTTGTTCAGCAATGCCCCGCCGTAGCGGATCGCGCCCTTGGCCGCCGCGCCGCCGACGCCAACGCTTGCCGCACCGCCGATTGCCAGCCCCGCTCCTGCGAGGGGATTATAGTTTTCCCCCTGCGCCTGCCGGTAGTCGTTCGCCATCGAGCCGCCGGAGGATACGCCGAGCGCCGCCGTCCCCAGCCCGGGCAGAATAGCGTTTGCGCCCACGATGCCCGCGAGGTTCATGCCGATCTGGAAGGCGTCGATGCCAACCTTTCCCGCCGTCCCCAGCCCTTCCTTTGCCGTCCGGATGTTCTGTGCTGCCTTGGCGCGCTGCGTGTCGGCGATCCCTTCGAGCAGGTCGATGCCCGCGCGGTTGCCGCGCGTGATCTCCTCGTTTGTCTTGGGGTATGGGTTCATTTCGTCGGCGTGCGTGGTGACGCCTGCCTTCTCCTTCGCGTCACGGTATTCCTTGTCCATTTCCTCCGCGGCCGCCACGAGCGCCGCGAGGAAGCCGGAGGCGTTTGCACCGAGGTTCTGCGCCGTCGCGCGCACCGTCGCACCGATACGCTTTGCCGCGTCCTCGTTGCGCACGATGCTCTGCGAGATCTCCTTGCCGCTCTTGTGCTTGCTTCCGCGCTCCGCCGGCAGGGAGGAAGAGGGATATCGCTCCTGTTGCTCCAGGTGGAGCTTTTCGGCGTAATCGTTCGCCTCCTCCACCGTGGAGAATTTGCCGAGATATTCTCCCGTGTCCCGATAGCGTTGCAGGATCTCCTCGTCGTTGCTGCTGTGGTATGGCGTACCGTTCCGGTTCCACACGGTCGGCAGCAGCACCTCCTGCCCGTCGATGTTGTAGCTCGTGCTGTCAACCGTTGAAATGCTCCCGTTCGCATTGCGGTACTGCGGGCGGTCGTAGAGGTCAATGTTTCCCGCTCCGTACTGCCCGATGTTCCCGACGGTCCACTTCTGCTTCGCGGCAGTCTGCGGCCGCTCGATCTTCGTAATCTTGATTCTGCCAGATGCTTTCCCCTGAGACGATCCCTCTTGATAGGTTTTCGCCGCAGGCGCACGATCCTGTGCGCCTGCGGTCCCGTTTTTTGTGATCTTGATAGCCATATTGTCACCTCGTTAGAACGTGATGTTGAAGCCGCTCGCTTTGAGTCTCCTTGAGATGGTAGCCTTTTCTGCATCCGTGAGGTTCGCTCTGTCGAGGTCCTCCGCCAGCGCCTCCGGCGAGTTGTAGCGCCTGCCGTTCCAGGTGAAGATGCCCTCGTCCTCGTCGTAGCCCAGCTTGTCGCGGCCGGTCCCGAAGCCGGTGTAGCCGTACACCTGCGCGATGTAGTCGTCCGTGAAGCCCGCCTTGCGCAGCGTATTGAGCACCGTGTCGGTGAACTGGCCCTCTTTTGCCATTGCCTTTGCGGTCGTCAGACTCATGGTGCCCCCGCCGCCGCTTCCGCTCTTCTTTGCTGCCTTCTCGGCCTCCTGCTTGCGGTAGGCGTCCTCCAGAGCCTTGACGTACTCGCTGCTGTATCCACTCTCGCTCACAAGGTTCGCCGAGGGCGAGCCGCCCGCCGTGAGAATGGCGTCCACCTGTGAGCGGATGGAGTCCTGCGCGGTCTGCTGTCTGGATACCTCGTCAAGATAGCGCGCATAGTCGATCTGGTCCTGCCCCTGCACGTCGGCGAGTTGGCTGCGCAGCCGGTCGTAATCGTCCGCGTAATTCTGATAGGCGAAGCCGCGGTCGGTGTTGAACTGGCCCAGGCGGTCGAGGTACTTGGCATAGTCCAGCTGCTCCTGCTGATTGACCGCGTTCAGGTCCTTCAGCTTCATGTTGTACTCGTCCATGTAGCGCTCGTAGGCCTGCTGGTAGAGTGTCGGGATCACGTCGTTCAGCTTGGTTGCGTAATAATCTCCGGCCTGTGTAGCCGCGTTCACGGCATAGGAGCTTGGCCGGCCGCCGCTTGCGGCGCTCGCCTGTGCCAGCGCGTTCGCCGTGGCGCGGTCGCCCTCACGCAGATAGCTCTTCTTGTAGCTGCTCCATTGCGGGTCCGTCTCCTTGCTCCACGAGAAGTCCTCGCGGTTCAGGATGCGGTCCAGCAGATCCTTCTGCTGCTGCGCGAAGGCGTTCTCGTAGGTCGGCGCCTCGTCGTAAGAGAACGAGCCGAAGCTGCCGATCTGCCCGAGCAGGTCGTCCGCCCGCCGGTTCAGCTTGCTCTCCAGGCGGAAGCTGCCGCCGTCCGCTCCGCCGGAATAATTGCCGTAGCTCTTGCGCAGCTCGTTCGCCGCCTGATTGGCGAGAAGCCGCTGCTCCGCGGTCGTTGCGTTGTTGTAGTCCTTCTTCAGACTCAGCACGCTCAGCCCGAACTCCGGATGCTTCTGCGCCAGATTGAGGTCGTCCTGCGAGAACTGCCCCATCAGGCCCGACTGATTCGCCGCTTTTACGAAGTCGTCGTAGGTGTATGCCATCGCTTAATTCCTCCCTTGTGTGGATTTTAATTCCGATCCGCTGTAATACTCCCGCGTCAGGGAGTAGAGCCGGAAGGTGCCCTTGCCCTCCAGCTTCAGCCGGTAGTGGTCGCCCCTTCGCGGCACGATGGGCAGGTAGTAGCTGCGCTTTTTCGCCTCGCAGAGTTTTTCGTCCACCTTCAGCCATTCGCCGCCGTCGAACTTGAGGTACACCTGCACCTCGGCACCTTCCTCCAGCTCCATGCGCAGCTGGAGCTTGCTTACGCCCTTCTTGTTCGGATCGTTTTCTGTGAAGTCCCCGAACTCGGCGCTCCATGCGACGGTTTCCTCCTCGGTGGATTCCGGCGCGTTCTGCACGTTGCCCGCGATCCACACCTCGCCCTGGTCGTTGAGCAGGAAGAGGTTCCCGCCGAAACGGGCAAAGTATCGTGCCTTGGTCGCGTCCTCGGTGTGCCACAGGCCCTTCTGCGTGTCGTAGACGTACAGCAGCTCACCGTCCGGTCCCGTCATGCTGACGTAGTATTTCAGCCCGTCGCTGCCGCCGACAGCGTTTTTGAAGTGGTCCATGCCGAAGGCCGATCCGATTGGCTACGGGATGCCGCCGGAGTAGACCATGATGCCCGCGCGTGAGAGGTAGAAGAGCGTCTCGCCCGCAATGGCGAGGCTCCTGCCGCTTCCGTCCGCTACGCCAAGTGTTGCGCTCCCCATGATCTCAAAATTGCTCGGGAGCGAGCCGTAGACCTTGTAGATGTGGTCCTCCTTGAAGAAGATCGGGTAGCCGAGGAAGGAGACGCAGCCGGTAAACTTGCCCGCGCTGCCGGTATCCACCGCGTAGCTGTCCGTATCCAGCCCCTCATACACGTTCCAGTTGAACGGATCGCCCAGCTTCGAGGCGTAAATGGTGGTATCGTCGCAGCCCCACAGCCGATTTTCGTTTTCGCAAATATAGCGTAGCATAGGAACCGTGCGCCGAACCGTCATGTTTCCGCTCTCGGTGTAGGGCGTCTCGCCCTTGTCCCCGTCGAGCGTGAAGGCGTATTCGTAGAAATACATCTTGTCGCCGTCGATCTCGCGGATCACCGGCGTCTTGTTGTTTTCCGTGTGCTTCGTACAGCCGGAGATCGTCACGGCGTCGCCGGCCTTGAAATAGGCCGACCAGTCCACACCCGCGCATTGGATCGTGTTCGCTTTCGCCTCCTCCTCAAAGAGTTTTCCGTTTGTGAAGGTCAGGCTTGTCCCCGCCCACTCGCTCTCCAGCGAGCCGAACTCGCCCGTGAGCGTGTTGTAGTATTTCTTGTCCGGCAGGATAATGAGATAGGCGCCGAGGGCGCAGAAAGTCTTTTCGCTGTCCTCCACGCTCCCGCGCTCGATGCCGCCGTAGAAGAACTTCGTCCCGTCCGCCCAGGCAAGCGCGTCCCACGAGAAAAGGCCGTTGCCCTTCGTGAGCGTCCGGAACAGCCGCCGCCTGCCTCGGCTGGCAAGCAGGGGATAGTAGTCGCTCGTCAGGTTCCTCATGTCCCACAGCTCGCCGTCTCCGGCGCCGAGGTTGTGATTCAGCCCGCCGAATTTGACCTGCGCGCCCTTTCGGATGCCGTCTTGATAAACGATGCTCGGCAGCTTCATTTCGCTCCCTCCTCCCGAAAGACGAGGAAGCCGTCCAGCGCCTCGATCAGCGCGGGCTTGATCTCCGCCGGCGCCGTTACCTCGATAGGCGTGAAGTCGATCTTCGTCTCCGTGTCCGCGAGCGCCTTGCGCTTTTTTTCGTATTCCTGCGCGCTTCCCCGGAGTGCAAAACGCCCGTTGCCGGTCATGCGGATGTTGCCGTTCTCGTCCGTATCCGCGTATTCCTCCACCAGAGCGCGCTCCTCGCGCAGAAAGAAGTCCGTCTCGTCCGCCGTGGCCCGCTTGACCTTCACCACGGCCAGCGCGAGGTCGTAGGGGAGCCGCTGCTGGCTCATTTCCTGCGCGGCAAGGTTGGCGTTGACTGCTTCAATGAGTTTCATGTTCTGCTCCTTTCCAGAGCGCGCACGCGCTCTTCAAGCCGTTGGATCATGTAGGTGTGCAGCGCCGAGAAGTCGGCGTAGCGCAGGCCGTACTCGAAGGCGTCCGTCTCCGGATTGATTACAAGGCCCGCAAAGTCCCCGTTGGTGAGGCCCGCTTCGCCCAGCGCCTCCTCGACCTCCTGCGCGATGTAGCCGGTGTGCAGTCGCCCGCTCCTGCCGTCCCTCATGCGGAACGAGCACGGCTTCAAAGCGCGGAAGAAATCCTCGTATCGGCTCATGTCGTAGTCGATGTCCTTCTTCGCCCGCCGGTCCGAGCGCACGGTCAGCTCCTCCGTCGCATAGCAGCCGCCGGAGCACCAGATGCTCGCGCCGTCGCCGGTCATACGCGCGCCGGCGTTCGTGGCGATGAAATAATACTCCTCGTTGCTGCCCGACAGGATCGCGCCGTAGGTCATGCTCACGCCGTCGCTGCCGTAGCCGCACCCCATATAGCCGTAGCTCCTGCCGCCGGAGGTGAGCGTGAAGCAGTTGGACACATCCACAAGGTTCGCGCGGATCGTGCCGGTCGTGATGTTGTCCGCGTTGATGATCGTGTAGCGGTTCGACCTCTCCAGGTCGGTGAAGGCCACAAGGCCCGAGAACCAGATGTTCGCGCTGGACACGACGACGCCGTTGCTCATGAGCGAGATCGTCGAGTCCTCGCCGTCGTTGCTCGCCCGCAGCGAAAAGCCGTTCACGGTCTGCTGGAGCGTCGTCACCCGCCCGTCCGTGTTCGAGATGCGCGTCGAGAGGGAGGAGGCTGTCTGCTGGAGCATCGAGATGCTCCCGCTCTGGTCCGCTATCGCGGTCGCCAATCCCTGCGCGGTCTGCTGGAGCGTGCTGATGTTCCCCTCGTTGTCCGATACCCTCGTCTGAAGGCCCTCTGCTGTGGCTTGCAGCTGTGTGATGTTGCCCTCGCTGTCGCTGATGCGCAGCGCCAGAGCGCCGGCGTCGATGGCGAGCTGAAGGATGCGCTCCTCATCGTCCTCAATCTTCGCGTAGATCGGCTCGGTGATGGCGCTTTCCCACCGCTCCTTCGCCGTTTTGTTCATGTTCCCGAGATCGAGGTTGTGCAGTGTATAGCGCAGCTGCTCGACCAGCAGGTACATATAGTCCTGGATGCTTGTGACCTTTTCCTCCATCGACTCTTCGCCCGTGAAAGCCGGAAAATTCGTGTCGATGTAGAGCCAGTTGGAAGGCATTTGCTTTCCTCCTTTCCTGAGAAAAAGGACCGGCCGATGGCCGGCCCTTTCGTTTATGCGCCGTAGGCTCCTGCGCGGTCGTTGAATACCATCATGCGCAGCATATCCGCCGAGAGGTCCATGTCGGCAGGAAAGCCGTTCGCGTCCTTCGCCCCGCCGCCGCGGATGGCTCCCTTGGCGATCAGCTTCAGGACGGTATCGGCCGCCCACGGGGCCTTCTCGCGGATCTCCTGCATGGTGTTGTATCGCATTTCCTCTTCCTCCGTTTCCTCACTTGGCTCGTTGAGCCGGTTCCAGAACTCCGCCTTCCACTTCGCCGCGTTCTCTCCTCCTGCCCAATAGGCAGGGCAGAGCTTGCCGGTCACGTCGAAGTGGCGGATCACGTTCTTTTGGGGGACGTTGTACTTCGCCATCAGAGAACGCGTCAGCTTCAGAGCCGCCGTGACGGTCTCCGGCGCGGGCGCATACGTCCCGTCGCGCTTCGCGTCGCACAGCTCGATGCTGATGCTGTTCGTGTTCCGGCAGATGTTGTAGAGCGTCCCGCCGCCCGTCTGCGGGCAGGATGGGTACTTTCTGCCGCCGACCGCCCAGGCAGTATGCAAGTCAGGCACGCTTTGGTAGATGCTGTTCGCGTCCACGAAGTAGTGCGCGCTGCTTTTCACCACGGTCGAGGCGTAATACCTGGCGTTGTTCTCCGCGGTATCGCCGTCGTTGCCCGTGTAGTGAATGACAATGTACTTGATGGCCCGTGCGTTCCGTGCAGGGCCATAATTCCCTGCGTTGGCGTGCAGCTGCTTAATTTCCATCCTTGCCCTCCGCATTGAGCTGCTTGACGAAATAGAACGTGATAATCATGGTGTAGATGTTGAGGAAGTTGTCGGGGATCGCGTTCTGCACCGTCAGCACGCAGAATGTCACCGTGAGGGCAAGCGTCACAAGACTCTTGACGCTCAGGAGGTTTGCCAGTCTTTTATAAAGAATTTCCATCGTCTGTTTCCTTTCCGGACGCCGCTGCGTCCTTTCGTGTCGTTCGTTCCTTCAAAACCGTGCGCAGGCATAGGAAGAGTAATTCCCCGCCGAAAAAGCCGAGGATCACCGCCAAAAGGCCCGCCGCGTCATTCCCTGTGCGAGAGAGGATGCGCAGCGCATAGTAGCTCGCGCCGCTCGCAAAGGCAATGCACCAGATCACCACCAGCTTTGCGAACAGGTGCGGGATCTTCCGCCGCCGCTTCATGTGTCCAGAATGGCGTGGACGCCCTGCTTCGCCAGAAATTCCTTCTGCTTGTGCTTCACGCCCGCGGCATAATCGAGCGCCGCGTGCATATCGCCGTTGCAATGGGCGTCGGGGATGCGCTGCACTGCTCTTGCTGTGGCCTCGGCCAATGCGACCGCCGCCCAGGTCCCCTCGATCAGGCACAGCAGCAGCTTCTCCTGCCCCTTCTGCTGTTCGCTGAGCTTCTCGCGCTCCTTCTTGTCCTTCTTTCGCTCTCGGGCCGCCGCGGCCTCGATCAGGGCCACGATCACGACGGCTGCGGCAGAGATCAGCTCGCCACTCATGCCGTCACCTCCGTCCATTGGCTCACCCCAGGCTCCCACACGTTGCCGTCCACGTCGCTCGTCCACTTCTTGCCGTTGTGCGTCACCTTCGCGCCCTTCGCGTAGGAATCGTGCGCGCCGAGCGGCTGGCTCCACGTGGGCCACTCCTCGCTCGGATCGCTCGCCTTTACCCACAAAGAGGTGGTGTAGCTCGGCTCCCAGCTCGCCTGTGAGGTATGGTCCTGCAGGCAGCGGTATAGCTTTCCCTTAAATGTGCGGTACTGCCCCGTCTTGTAGGCGGTGGGATAGGCCCACTCCGGAAACAGCGCCATGTGCTCGCCGGCTGTGGCGTCGTCCAGGTCTCCCTTCTCCGCCATCGCCACGAAGGCGATCTCGCTGGCCTCTCGCGTCTGTGCCATTTCTTCACGCATCTTCTGCGTGATCTCGGTGTAGCGGTAGTGGTCCGTGATGTGGTAGAGGTCGAATTTCTTCTCCTCGTTCTCCATCGACCGGTATTTCTCGACGATGCGGAACCGGTCGCAGATCACGCTGTCGTCGTACACCCTGCGCACCTCGACGTAGCCTTCAAGATCGCTGTGTGCGTCGCCCGCGGTCTTGAGGTTTTCCACCTCCACGCCGTTCAGGCGGTCTGTGCCAAAGATATATTCCATCTTCGACGCTCCTTTCTCATGTACTCTCTTACGACTTGCTTCATCATTTTCTGTGTTCCCTTGCGCACGAGCCTTCGGTAGAGGTGTACGCTGCTGCAATGCTTGAGCTGTCCCAGGCGGGACAATAGCCCGAACGCGAGCGATACGGGGATCCGTGTCCCTCGTGCGAGCTTCCGCCGCAGGCTGTGCAGCTGCCGCGTCATGCGGAACAGGTTGCGCTTGCGCAGGTAGGTGTAGCCTCTCCCGAAGCGATAGCCGAGCGCGGTCGGCATCCGGTCCGCCGTGCGGAACTTCTGCCAGTCTCCCTTGATCGTCAGGTCATGCGCTCTCAGCCAGTCCTCGATCATTTTGATCGCGCGGTCCAGCTGCCGCTTGCTCCGCGCGTACAGCGTGAAGTTGTCCATGTAGCGCAGGTAGTGCGTCACCTCCGGCCCTCGCTCGCGCAGCGCGTGGTCGAGCGGCTGGAGCGTGGTGTTGGCGAACCATTGGCTGAAATACGCGCCGATCATCACGCCGTCGCGCATCACGCGCTCGGCAAGGTCCAGAACGCGGTGGTCCTTCACCAGCTGCCGCAGCCGTGCCATCACGACCTCCGGCTTCAAGCTGTCGTAGAAGTGCCGAATATCCAGCTGCGCGCACCAGCGCGTGCCCTTCGGATCGTCTCGGTGCCACTTCTTCATGGCCTTTACGCCGTAGTGGATGCCTCTGCCGCGGATGCTCCCGCAGCAATACGGGTCCATGCCGCGCATCATCGGCCGCTGTAAAGCCTGCACCAGAGCGTGATGGATGTACTGGTCGGGCCACAGCTTCGGCTCGTAGATGTCTCTCCACTTGCCCGCGCTCTTGTCCCACCGCCGCTTCTTTCGCGCCGGTGACGGCTCAAAGCCGCTCACGATGATCGTGCGCAATGCCTCGATGCTGCCCGCGCGATCCGCTTCTACCCGCTGCACGGTCTTGTCCGGCCGGTGCCGCGGCCGCCAGCGGTGCGTGGCGTTCACCTCGTCGATGGCATTGCCGAGGTTCTCGTCGCTGATTAAATAGTCAAATAGATGGTTGACTCGTTTCACGGGATATGTTCTCCTTCTCCTTGTTGCCTCGCGGTCTTTCCAGCGTCCTTTCGGATGTACTAAACCGCGTCCCTTCGGCATCGTTCTTCACCAAGAGGTGCGCGACTATCCCGCCCATCTATGCAAAGCCGTGGGAACGGCCTTACGGAGAAGTGAGCGGACTGCCTGAGTCCATTGGCAAGGTGACGGCACCCGATGTTCGCGTTCGCGTTCGAGGCGGCGTTGTTGCCGTTGAGGTAGAACGCGCCGTGGTTCTGGTTCTGGTTGTAGTTGCCGCCGACATACAGCACAACGCCCGAGGCGTTGTAGTTGCAGTAGTCGTCCAGGACCGGATACCCATAGCAGGAACACCGACTACTGGCGGGATAGCCCCAAATTTCGACCGCCGGCGCCGACTGACGCCGGCGGTCTTTCGCTCTTTTGTGATATTGTTCTGTGTCGGACTGCCTTATGCAAAGGGGGCTGCGGCCCCCTCTGCACTCCCCTTTAGGGGAGTTTTTGGAGACGGCACCCGATGTCCGCGCCCGCGCCCGAGGCGGCGCTGTTGCCGCTGAGGCAGAACGCGCCGCGGTTCTGGTTCTGGCCGTAGTAGCCGCCGACATACAGCACAACGCCCGAGGCGTCGTAGTAGCAGCAGTCGCAGACGTAGGTGCTCTCGCTGCCTGCGACCGCCGACGGGTACAATGCGTACTCGAAGCCGGAAACGCTCGGGATGCTCCACGCGCTGATCCAGCCGCCCGAAGTCGGTCTCGTTCCGATGTTCGTGCCGCCGGAGGTGTCGCTGAAGCTGGCGGGGTTCTTGATGCAGTAGACATTCGCGCCCGAGAAGTAGATGCCGTCGCACCAGTCGAGCACGTTGGACCACAGGCCCTCGATGTGGCGGTACTGGATGCCCGCCGCGTAGGTCGTGCGGCTTGCGGCCGTCGTGCCGGTGTGGTAGGTCATGGCGTCCGTCGCGCCCATGTTCTCGGTGCCCGAATTGTTGCCGCAGCCGTAGCCGATCTTCGCCTGACTGTTCCAATCGGCGTACTCCACGAGGTAGAGCATCATGATCGTCCAGTACATCGCGAAGTCGTACTGCCACACATCGCTCCCGAGCGCGTGGATCGAGCTTCTTGCCGCCGCACGCGTGATGTTTCCGACAGGCTTCACGCCGCTGGTGCTCTTGTAGGTGCTCGCGCAATGGTAGCGGCCCACATACACATAGTCGCGCTCGCCCTTGCCGTCTCCGCGGTCCGCGTGGGCAGGGGAGACGAGGAAGCCCGTCTGTGCCGCGTCGGAGATCTGGAGCTTCATCTGGTTGCCCGTCTTGGTCCACTTGTACCAGTATTTCGGGATCTTGACGAGCTTGCCGCAGGTTCCGTCGTCCACGACCACCATGCCGCTCCACGGCATACAGCTGTCAAAGGGAGAGGAGCCGTCGCCGTTGTTTACCGCCGCAACGGGGTCGGCAAAGCCCGCCGCGTCGTCCGTGCGGCTCCACGCGGTCGTGGCGGTGCCGTCCCAGATCGCGCCGTAGGTCTTGGCATACTTGAGCGTCACGGCGTACTGCTTCACCTGGTCCACCGTCACCGTCTGCGTGTCGGTCTTGCCGTTGAGCGTGCCGGTCACGTTCCAGGTGCCGTAGGAGGGGATGTCGAAGTAGCACACGCCCGTCGTCGCGGTCTGCTGGAGCGTCGTCGAGCCGGAGACGACCTTCACGATGGAGTTGATCGGCGCCGTCACCTTGATCTGCGGGTAGAAGGCCGTGCCGCCGGTCGGACCCGTGGCTCCGGTTGGTCCGGTGGGACCCGCGGGACCCGTCGCGCCCTTCGCGCCGTCTGCGCCCTTTGCGCCGTCCGCACCCTTTGCGCCAGCAGGACCAGTCGGTCCGGTGGGTCCGGTAGGACCCGTCGGACCGGTCGCACCCTGCGCGCCGTCCTTGCCTGTGGGACCGGTGGGACCGACGTTGCCCTGCGCGCCGCCCGGACCGGTGGGGCCGATGCTACCCTGCTCGCCGGTCGGGCCGGTCGGACCCGTGGGGCCGGTCGCGCCCTTGGCGCCCGTGTCGCCCTTGGACCCCGCAGGGCCGGTGGGACCTTGCTGAAGCACGAAGTTGAAAACGGCCTGCTGCTGCGTGCCGGCGTTCGTCACGCTCGGCGAGCCGGTCGGGCCGACGCTCGTGACCGTTCCGATCTCGACCGTTGCCGCAACGCCCTGTGCTCCTGCCGCGCCCTGCGCGCCGGCCGGTCCTGTCGGGCCGGTGGGACCGGTTGGGCCGGTGGGACCCGTGGGACCTTTCGCGCCCTGCAAGGGGCCGTTGTTGATGAACTGGCTCGTGATGCCGTCGAAGATGTAGATGTCGTAAGGCTCCGCCGAGCCGACACCGTAGGCATCGCCTGCCTCGGCCGTGGCCTTCTTCGCGCTGTCCAGCGCCGCCTTCGTGGCGTAATAGCCGAGCACGGTGAATCCGGCGCCGGTGTCGCCCTTGCTGCCGGTCGGTCCCGTGGGACCTGTCGGACCTGTCGGACCCGTCGGACCGGAAGGACCGGTGGGGCCTTTCGGCCCGGTCTCACCCTTGCCGGTGGGACCGGTTGGCCCCTGTGCGCCGGTTGGGCCTGTGGGACCCGTGGGGCCGGAGGGACCCGCGGGGCCTTCGGGACCCTGGCTGCCCTGCGCGCCCTGCTTGCCCTCGGGACCCGCCGGACCGACGGGACCCTGGCTGCCGGTCTGCCCCTGCGGGCCTTCGGGACCCTGGCTGCCTGTCGGTCCGGTCGGACCCGTGGGACCTGTGGGGCCGGTGGGGCCGGTCTCGCCCTTGCCGGTGGGACCCGTGGGGCCTTCGGGACCGACAGGGCCTTGCGGACCGGTGGGGCCTTCGGGACCGAGCTGCCCCTGCGGGCCTTCGGGACCCTGCGGGCCGGTCGGACCCATCACCTGCAGGCTGTCCCAGTCGTTCTTCTCCACGTTCCACCAGTAGGCGAGGTAGTCCGTCTCGGTGCCGACCTTGTAGCAGTCGCCCTCGTTGCCGGTCGGATGCGCCGCGCGCAGCGCCTCCTCCGTCGGATAGGTGCCGAGGAAAATGAGGCCGCTGCCCTGCGGGCCGGTGGGGCCGCGCAGGCTCTTGAGCCACTCTTCCTCCGTTCCGGTAAAGCCTCGCTTGACGGCGAGGCCGTATGCTGTGATGTAATACGGGGGGTTCTCGTACATCGCTTATGCCTCCTTCTTGTATCCCTGCACCGGATCGTAGGTGCCCGCGAACCAGCGCAGGAAGTTCCCGTATGCGTTGTTGTAGAGCTGGAGGGAGTTCTGGTACTTGTTGTACTCGCCGTTCTCCGCGTCGATCTTCGCTTCGAGGTAGAGCACATACAGCTCGTCGTAAGGCGGCTTCACCAGCAGCTCCATGTCCAGTCCGGCCGGATAGGAGTAGTTGAACTGCTCCGTCTCCGCCGGCGCCATGAGGAACACATCCGCCGCGATCTGACCCTCCAGCGCGGTCAGCCACAAAAACTTCAGGTCCTCTTCAAAGGCGTTCGGCTTGGCGAGGTCCGTCCGCCGAATCACTTCTTTGCTCTTCATGCTTCTCCCAGCCTTTCTTGGAATAGCCGCAGATTCGCTTCGATCCGCTCGCTTCGGCACAGTGAGAGGGCCGTGCTTGCCGCCTCCGCCGCGCCGCGGATGTCGCCCGTGTGCCACAGTCCGATCGAGAGGAGGTCCCACGGGGCCGCGCCCCATGCCTCCGCCTCGTTGATGGCGCTCCGGCTCTTGGTCGTGATGCACAGCGCCTTCCGTCCGTAGTAGACGACGCCCTCCCAGTTTTCCGCGCGGTAGGCGGCCTTCTCGGCCTCGTACCAGTTTTCGCGCTGCTCGGGCACTTCCGCGATGGCGCGCATCGCCCAGCACATCGCGCTCCGCTCGTCGCCCAGCGCGTGCATACACGCTGAGAGATAGCGCATGGACGCGGCTCTTTCCTCGTCCCACACCGCGGAAGGCAGCGTGAGGTGCCTTTTCAGCTCCTCTGCGGCTTTCCGGAACATCCCGCGGTAAAGATACTCCCTGCCGAGATAATGCGCACAGCGCGCATCCTGCGGCGTTTCCTGTGCCGCCAGCTCCAGCAGCGGGAGATACTGTGCGCGGCTCTTGCGCTCGTCGGGCAGGTGCTCCGCCGCCATGCCCTCCACGTTCACGCAGCGGAAGAAGGGCCTGCCGTCGGAGGGAACAAGGACCTCATGCACGGGATACCTCCACGTTGCGCACTTCAGCCGGTGGATCTTCTCGCGCAGAAAGACCGTGCCTTCGCTCCCATCCGCATTGCGCGAGCAGATGCAGCGATAGGTGCCCGTCTCGGCGTCCACGGTCCACGCTTTTTCCAATGCTGCGCGCCACCCGGGCAGCAGCACCTCGTCGAGGTCCACGCACACGCAGAGGTCCGTGTCGCGCGGGATCAGGAGCATGGACAGGTTGCGCGCCACGTCGAAGCGCCACGGCTCGATGGTCGTCTGACGGACGATCACGCCGCGGTCGGAGAGCTTTTCCACGGTTCGGTCGGTCGATCCGGTGTCCAGCACCGCGATGTAGTCGGCCTCCGCCGCCGCGTCGCAGAATCGGTCCACGAACTGCTCTTCGTTCCTGGCGATGGCATAAATGCAGATCTTGTGCTTCATGGTTGCCTCCAAAAGAGAGAGGGCAGGGCGCCTCGCCCCGCCCTCTTCGGTCGTATCAGGTTGCCTTGCCGGTGGCGAGCTGCTTCACCAGCTTGTTGTGCTTGGCCTTCAGCTCGTTCACAAGCGTCACGACGGCATCGAACTCGGCCTTGGTCGGAGCCGCTCCGGCCGCGGCAGCGGCATCCGCCGCCGTGACCTTGAAATCGGCCTCCTTCATGCCGCCGTTCTTCGTCGCGCCGTGGACCTCAAGGTCGCCCAGGACCTCAAGGTTTTGCAGTCTCGTCGCGTTTTCCATGCGGCACCTCCGTTAAGGAAGCTCGTTGCCGCTTGCGATGCCGCCCGCGGCAAACGCGCGCCAGTCGTTGAAGGTGGCATTGAAGCGGGAGCGGCCGCGCCACACGTTCGCGTCGGTGTTCTCGTCGATGGTCGAGCGCACCGCGAGCTGGATGCGGTCGTTCCACACCGCGCCGCCGTAGGTCTTGTTGTACTTGCTGTCGAGCAGCAGCCAGGGCTTCGTGCCGGCCGTGATGAACTGGTTGAGGTAGCTCCAGACGATCACGGTCCAGCGGCCGTACTGGTAGTTGAAGGCGTTGTTGGCCGTCACGGGATCCTTGTCCGCGCCGATGGCCGCGAATACCGCCTTCTTCAGGTCCGCGTTCTCGGGGATCACGATGGTGTCGGGCGCCACGTCGAGGATCTCGTCGTTGTCGCCGCGGAACAGGTGCATCGCGGTCTCCAGCTTGCCGAGCGCGTCCACGCTGAACTCGTCCTTGAAGCTGTTGCACTGGTTGTCTCCGGCGACCTTCGGGGGATGCGCCGTGTGGAACAGCGTCACGCCGTCCGCCGCGTTGATGTCGAAGCTCTTGCCGTGGTACTGCGCCGTGGCGTTGCCGCGGATGGCGTTGCCCAGCAGAGCCGCGCCGAACATCTCGCGCGTGCGGTTGTAGCCGGTGAGGAAGGCGGCGGGCTGCTTCTTGAGGTCCATGAGCTTGGAGTCTTCGATCATCTCCGCGGAGATGGCGAAAGAGTCCTTCCAGGTGTCATAGACCAGCAGCTTGCGGTATCCCTCCTGCATACCATCCGCGGGATACGCGCCGTTCTCGCCGACCGGCTCGAAGCCGCTCATGGCGGTCATGGTGGTGAGCATATCGCCGTAGTTGTCGGAGGTGCCCATCAGGAACAGGTCCTTCAGGACGCTCTGCTGCTCGAACTGCTCGCCGCGCTGTTCAAGGAACATACGGATCGGAGCCTGACACTTGCCGTATACGGAGTCGTTCAGGCCCGAGCCTTCGGAAAATACGATCTTCATAGTCTGTTCTCCTTTCTCGGCTTAGAAGCGGACGTGGACGGTGCCGCCCGCGCCGCTCTTGGCCTTGTCGTCGAAGTCCACGATCTCGGCGACGCCGCTGGCCGTGGTCGCGGTCACCTGCAAACCGTCGGTGTGCAGCGTGACCTTCTGGCCGATCTTCGCGCTGGAAAATGCGGCGCTGTTGGTCGTTTCATAAATGCGGTCCTTGTCCACGCGGACAACGGGGATGATGGTGCCCGCCGTGACCGCCGCGTCCGCATCCTTCATGCAGATGTAGGTCGGCGCGGTGGCACCGGTCGCAAGCGCGAGCAGGCCGTTCGTCAGGACGAGCGCAAGGCCCGCCTTCGGCGTGATCGCGCTTGCCGGGAGATACTCGAACGGAGTAACTGCCCCGTGGTCGGACTGATCGGGAAAGAAACCTTTCATGGTCTTTTAACCTCCTGTTTTCTTTTTCATGTAGGCTTGCACCTGCGCCTCGGTGCAGTCCGGATTGAACAGGCGGAACATCGCCATGTCCTCCGCCGAAACGCTCGGCTGTGCGTCGGAGCGCCCCGTGCCGGAGGCGGTGAGATGGTCCTTGCTCCTCGCGTTGGCGAGGGCCTGCTGGCGTCCGGCTTCTGCCATCTTGGCTTCGCGCTCGCCTCTGGTTGCAAGGTAATAGGCGTCGAGGTAGTTGTTGCCGCGTTTCACATATTCGTAAAACTCCTTGGCTTTCGGCATCGTGAGCAGGTCGCGCACGGTCTTGATGCTCGGATCGAGCTTTCCGATCTCGCTGATCTGCTCATTGATCTCAGCCTGGGCCTTCGCTTCCTCGGCTGCCCGTTCGGCTTCTTCGCTGCGGCGAAGGATCTCCTCCGCCTTCTGTACGGCAGGGCTTTTCTGGATCGCAGCATCCAGGCTTTCCGGCGTCAGCCGTCCGGCCTTGAGGTCCTCCTGCAGCTTGGCGGCGTCATACGACTCCTTCCAGCTGCGGAACTCCTCAATGTTGCGGATCGGCTCGCCCGTGATGGTGTTCTTCAGGCCGGCCTTGGAGAAAAAGTCGTCCATTTCCGCTTTGGATCTCTGCTGTTCCTCCTCGCGTGCCTTCTGCACGGCCGCGTCGATGGCGGCCTTCTGCTCCTCACGGCGGCGCTGTGCCGCCATTTCGCGGCGCTGCTCCTCGGTCTGCTGTCCTGCCGGCGTAGTTTCCTCCGGTTCCGCTTTCGCTCCCGTCGGTTCCTGCGCCTCGGTCCCTTCCTCTGCCGGTTCGGCGGTCTCCGGCTCTCTCGCGCCTTCTTCGGTCGGTTCCTGCGCCGCTTTTGCCGGTTCGGCGACTTCCGGCTCTTTCGCGCCTACGCCCAAAGCGTCGTAAAGCTGCTGTTCGGTGAAGCTCATATACTTCTCCTGCGTCCTTTCGGACGGTGGATTTTCCCGCTATTCCATGCGATTTGTGCGGCCCCTCGGCCGCGTGGTGCGGCTCTTACTTCTTGCCGCTGCGGAGGTCGCCGCCCGTCTTGACCGTGCCCTTCTTGGCGTCCGTGGTCTGCTTGGGAGCCTTGACGACCTGTGTACCGCCGTTCTTGATCTTGCCGGCGTAGCCGTTGTCCTGCATGACGCATCCTCCTTTCCTCTGTCGTCGCGGCAGATCCGCCGCGCGATCTATCAAACGCGCGTCCGCGTATTGACCTCATTCAGCGCGTCCTGCCGCGCCTGCTGTTCGGCCTGTTGCACGGCCTGCATCTGCTGCATTTGCAGCTGCATCTGCATTTGCTGGGCCTGCATCTGCTGCTCGCGTGAGAGCTTCTCTTCGAGGTATTTCTTCGTGCTCGCGGCCCCTGGGTAGTGCAGCTCCTCCATCTTCGACCAGAACAAAATGAGCGTCTCGGTCTGCCCCGGATCGCCGAAGGCTCCGGTCTGAAGGTTCTGCCGCGTCTCCTGCCACATCGCCTCGCGGTTCGAGGCCAGCGGTGCAGAGGTGTCGCAGCTGAAGAGGAACTGGTCGTTCCAATGCCAGCCGCCGTCGGCGTCCTGCTCCAGAAAGTCGTAACGGTTGAACTCCTCGTACACCGTCTCGCCGCGGCTGTCCTTGTAGGTCACGCTGCGCGGCTCGTCCGAGTAGGCGAGGGCATACTTGAACATCATCTCGAACAGCTCCGCGTAGGCCGCGTCCTTCATCACGCGCTTGCTCTCCAGTCGGCCCGCCGCCTGTGCGGCCGAGAACTCTTTGGCCTTGCCGCTCGTCGCGGTGGAGTCCTGCCGGCCCTGGAAGCTGTCCGTGATGCCGAGGATCTGCCGCGCCTCCTCGTAGACGTTGGCGAGGTAGAGCAGCTCGTACTGAAGGTCGCCCTTGAAGTCGTAGACGCCAATGAGCGCCTTGTCCGCAGGCGAGCCGATGTACCAGCGCTCGCCGTCCTCGGGATCGGTGCGCAGTTTGGCGTTGTCCGGCAGCGTGATCCTCGTGCCAGCCTTCACAAGTCGGTCGATGATCTTCTGCTCGATGCGGTTGATGGTGTTCTGCTGGTCCGCGATCACGTCAACATCGCTGTTGCCGAGGAGCTTGCCGTATACGCTCACGCTCTTCTGCAGAACGATGGGGTAAAGATCCGGCTTGTAGAACGGCACCATCGTCGGCTTCATCACCGGGTTCCCGTTCTCGTCCAGCCCGGGCGCCGCGCCGTCGATGTGATTGCCGAGCGCCGTTTCGACCGGCAGAAGGATCTGCTCGTATTCCTGCTCCTTCGTCGTCCAGTCGTCCGCGCCGCACCACGGGCACGGCCCGCCGTCGTAGCGCTCCGGCTTCGGCTCCTGCGCGTTCACGGGGATCGCGTCCAGCGGCACGCCGCCGGCCATTTCCTCGGCCATCAGCCCGCCTGCGATCTCCTGCTCGGTCAGCTCCTGCGGGATCAATCCGCCGGCAAAGCCGCGCGTCGGGTCGGGCAGAAGGTTCCCCTCCTGCGTCTCCGCGCCGAGCACCTGCCCGCGCAGCGGCCGGACTCTGCCGCACTTCCTGCACACCGGCTGACGCCGCGCCTGATAGTCTGTCAGGTCCAAAAGCTCGACGTCGTTCACCCACTCGAAGCGGTTGATGCCGCCGCGCTCATTGATCTCAAAGCCGATGTAGAGCGTCAGGCTGTCGTCGGTCTGGCTCTCGCCGTCCGCCGAGCGGATGTCCGGCTCGCTCTCGCCCTCGTCCGTGAGGTCCACGCCGTACTTCCGCCGGATGGCCTCCTTCGTCGTCGGCATCTTCGTGATGAACCAGTCCATGTCGCGGATGCCCGTATAAACGCCGGGCTGCGGGCCGAACTGCTTCGGATGCAGCAGCGTCACCGCGATCTCGCCCACGGTGGAGTGCGTGCGCTTCGTGTTGTCCCACTCCACGAGAAAGCCCGTACCGCCCTGGATCGGCACCGTGCGCTCGGCCATGTCGTTGATCGTCTCAAAGGGCAGGCGGTCCAGCTCATTGCGCAGGAAGTGCTCGATGATGTTGGCGAGCCGCTCGTCCTTCTTCCGCCGCGGCGTCACCTTCGGCTGCGGGATGGTCGAGGAGACCTGACTTTCGATGTTCTCGAAGATGATGTTGCGCACATGGCTCGTTTTCTTCGGCTGTCCGTTGCGCTTCGTGTCGCCCTCGACAAGCGGAGAGAGCGTCCGGCCGCCGTTGTAGCGCTTCTCGCGCTGGTCCATGTCGGCTACTTCGCTTTTCCACTCATTGTCGCTCTGCTGCAATCTCTGTTGCCAGAGCGCGAGCTTTTCGCTGATCTTCTTTTCCATGTTTCACTCCTATTCCGGCCTGCCCCATAGGCGGATCATTGCTTCGCGCTCCGCCGGCGTGGCCTTGTTGTAGTCGTCCCACAGGTCCTGCGACCATCTCACGCGCTCGCCCCTTGGCCGCGTGACCTCCATCGTCTGCTGCGGTCGGATGTAGTGCGCGATGGCGAGGGCCAGCACGCAGTCGTCGTGCGCGCCGCTCTCGGCTTCGCCTTGCAGATCTTTCTCCCGCCGCACGAAGGTGAGCATCTCCAAAAGCGTGTCGCGGTCGTTGATGCTCGCCATGCTCTCGCGCAAAATGCGGATCAGCTCCGATAGGATCACCGGCCGCGTGGTCCGGTTCGTCTGGAAGCCGTAGGCCTGCTTGATCCGTCCGGTGTAGTCGTCCTCCACCTCGCGGACGTAGAGCTTCGGGTAGCCCATCAGGGCGAGCAGCTTGACGGGGTAGGTGGAGAAGTTGGTCTCGATGCCGAGCAGGGCGTCGTTGTAATAGCGGCCGAGGCAGTACATCTGCCGCGCGTAGGTGTCCTCGTCGTAGCGATGGCGCAGCACGCACACCTGTCGGCCCGTGATGTTGTCGAGCACCTGCCCGACGAAATAATCGCTGCCGTCGCCCGCCGTGTCGCCGCCGACGACGTAGGGCCTGCCCTCGGTCGGCTCGGCGTAGAGGATAACGGGGCCGTTCTCGTCGTCCTCCCAATGCCACTCGCTGATGTGGATATCGTCAGGGGAGAGCGCGTAGGCGAAATAGCCGCGCTTGCGCCAGCCCTGCTTTTCGACGTAGGTGAGCCGTTCGGCGACCGCCTTGCCATTGAATACCGTCTTGCCGGTCACGCCCCATTGGCCGAGGCAGTAGACCATGTAGTAATACTCGTCCGTCTCGCGGAAGGCTTCGAGCGTGATGCGCGCCTCCGGCGTGAGGAAGCGGTTGTCCTTGTAGGTGCTCTCGTGGACCGTCGCGCGCGGGTCCTTCGTGTCGAAGAACCGCTTTTTGAGCCAATGCGTGATCGAGATCGGGTTGAAGGTCAGGATCATCTGGAGGTAGAAGGGGAACTCCGTGCGGAGTCGGATGTCGAGCTGATTGAAGTCTCCCTCCTCCAGCTCGCTCGCCTCCTCGATCCAGATGCCCGTGATATCGAAGATGGATTTGAGCTTCTCTACGTCGTCGAGACCTGCGAACAGGATCTCGCTGCCGTTTTTGAAGCGGATATACATGTCGCTGCCTTTGCCCTTGGGGATAAAGGCGATCTGGTCGGCGTAGTATTCGTAGGCCTGCTTCTTGAGCTGCTCGAAGCAGCTCTCGCGCAGCGTCTTTGCGACCTTTCGCACCACCAGATAGCGGTGCCCAGGCTCATTCGTGACGCGCTCTAAGATCTTGCGGCCGGCGAAGATGGACTTGCCGGAGCCGCCGCCGCCCTTGAGCACCAGAAAGCGGTGCTTGTCGAACAGGAGAGGGAGGAAGCGCGCGTTGTTCGTCTCGCGCATTTGTTTCCACCACAGCGCCACATCCAGCTTTTGCTCAAGCGTCGCCATCGTTTTCGCTGAACTCACGCATCAGCTCCTCCAGCACGCTCTGTCGCTCTTCGAGCGGCATGGAGGCCGCCGTCACGGCTTTCGCCGCTCTGCCGCCCAGCTCGATCTCCTTCTTGTCGTGGTAGCCGTAGTTGTTTTGCAGGTCGAATACGATGCCCTTCACATCCTTGCGCGTGAGCAGCTGTTCCTCCAGCCACGCGCGCATACGCCCCCGCGCGTGCGTTGTCGTGTCGGAAAACTCTGGATGCAGCTGCGCGTCGCAGTAGTCCGCCCAGGTCGAGCGGTGGATGCCGAGGTGCTCGCACAGCCCGCCGACCGTCGGCGGCACGAGGTATTCAAGTACCGTCGCCTGCACGCCGAGGCGGTTGAGGACGGGGACTTCCTCGTAGATCACATGGCCGTCGCTGTCCTTGCGCCCTGTATTCCTTTTCTCCGTGAGCGGGACGAGGCGGGAAATGCTGTCGAAGTAGCCGTTCACGGCCTTTTTCAGCGTGTTCGGCGTGTATTTTCTCGGTCTGCTCATGCCGCAGCCCTCCTTTCCGGCCGCTTTTTGCCTCTTCTTTCCGTTACCGTACCAAAAAAGCCGCGTCACGAACCGTCAACTTTTCCAAAATCGGCAGATTTTTTCATTTTCCCTCTTGACAAACGAAAAAAGCAGGCTCCAAGCCTGCTTTCCGGTATGCCGAGGGCGCTCCCGCCGTCATGGCGCGAGCGTTCCGTGCGTCTTATTCTCTCGTTTTCTCCGGCGGCGCTTCGCCGCGGCGGATCTTGCCGACCTCCGGCACGATGTAGCGGATGTATTGCGGCATCCCGGGCATCCAGCCGGCGCGCAGGAGCAGCTGACCGCCGCGCGGCACCTGCAGCTCGGCGCCCGAAACGGCGATGCGATCCTTCGGCTGCGGAACGATCAGGTTGCGGCTCGGCGAGTATTTCTTCTCGTTCGGACGGTGGCGCACCTGCGCGAGCAGATAGTGGGCCAGAGGCGTCTGGTCCACCTGATCGTACAGATGCTCGCGGTGCGTGCTGCCCGCGCTCCACTTTTCCAGCGCGATCTCCGCCGCCTCCGCGTTGACGATGATGTGATGATGCACGCGCACCACCTCGCCCGTCTTGCCGTCGAGGTCCGAGGTGAAGGGTATGTACCGGAAGGGGACGCCGAGCGCTTTGCACGCCCTGCGCGTCCGCTTCGACCACAGCTTGAGCTGATGATCCGCCGCCTCAAACAGTTCCTCCTCCGTCAGCTCTCCCGCGCGGAGCTTTTCCAGCGCCTCCTCGGTGTAGCTGAATTGCAGCAGGTAGTCCCGCGGCGTGAAGTTGGCATGGATCAATCGTGCCAGCGCCTTCTCCGCGTTCGCCTCGTTGCGCTGCACCTGCTTGATGTCGCTTTTGATCTTCCGCTCCGATTTCGTCGGTTTCTCTCCAGGCACCCAGTATTTGATTTTCTCGCCCACGGCGCCCGCCGTGTACGTTCGGATCACCCAATACCCGTTTGCCATGAAAAAACCGCCCTCCATTTTCTCCGAATGGGGAGAATGGTCGTAAACCTAACGCTCTAAGAACTCCGATAACGCGCACGCGCGCGTTATTGATATATGTGTATCCGGTTTTCTATGGAGGAGCTGCCGCACAGCTCCTCCATACAGAACCGGATGGCTCTGTATCCCTGCTCACCAGAATTGCACTGGAGCACCGCCTGCGGCCGGCCTGGCGTCCGGCGCGTTCCCTTCGGCGGCGTGATGCTTTGCAGGGGAGGCACATCATATATTATGGAGGAGAAAACAGCCGGCCACCGGCTCATGCACCGGTAATGAAAAGGGCCGGCAGGTCAAAGGTTCTGTGGAAAACTTTCGTAATACCGCCGCACGGCTCGCTCCAGCGTAGAGCGAGAGAGGAAGTGCTTCATGCACACGGCCGTCGCGCCGGCGTCCGTCGTCACGAACTCGAAGAGCGCCTGGTAGTGCTCGCCGCCGCATTGCAGGCACAGGTTCAGCAGCTTGTGCTGCTGCTCCTCCGTCAGCTCGCGGTAAAGGCGTGAGGCGAAGTAGATGTACCCCTGCTGCTCGTAGCTCACCGGCACGCTTTTCTTGTATCGGAACATTTGCTCACTTCCTCTCTCGCCGTTTTCGTTTAGGCGAAGATCTCCCAATCCTCGGCCAGCATATCGGTCTGGCTCGCCAACCACGGCACGCGGCTCTTCGGCGCCTCGGTGTTCTGCGTCTGCAAGCCGGTCGTGTCGATGTAGATGTAGGGGCTTGTCATTTTGCTGTAGGCGTCCGGCGTCTGAAGCTCGATGAAAATGCCCTTGCCGTTCCAGCCTCTTCTGCACACGCGGAAGCCCTTGCGCAGAGCTTCGATGGCAAGGCCGAAGTTCATGCCGTCGATGGGATGGTAGGCGTCGTCGAACGCGCCCTTCGGGCTGAAGCTCTCGTAGCCGTCCGGATAGCGGACCTTGTAGCCGAGGTCCACGGTGCCGCAGCGCTTCGCCTCCGCCGCTTCTGTGACGACGCGGACGTTCCCATCCGCGTCCACCACGCGGTAGGCAGGCTCCGCTTCGATGATCTTGGTGCCGATATACTTTTTCATGTCTCTACTCCTTTTCAAATCAGGTTGTCCAGCTCTTCGATGCTGTTCATCAGACGGTTGAGCTGTCTCTGTTGTCTTTCGGTCAGCTGCCGCAGCGCGCCGAAGGTGGGCAGCTCCGAGGCACATCCCTCGTTCGGACGGACGGGCTTCTCTCCGCGCAGCTTGCGCAGAATGTCCTCAACGCGAATGCTGGCAATCTCAATTATTTTTGCATTTTCCTCCGTAACGGAGAGGATGGCAGGTGCTTCCTGCGGAACGCAGGCGTTACTGGCTTCGTTCATCATGGTAAATTCTCCTTTCTTTTTTCAGGCTCCGCGGCCTGTCACGCACTCTTTGCCGTTCCCTTCAGCTCTACGGTCCGCTCGCCGCTCTCATAGATGCGTAGCGTGCTGTGTACGTCGAGCCAGAGGTCGGCGAACGCAGTCCCCTCCACGAGCACCGCGCACTCCCCGAGGCCGTCCCGGCAAGCATCCTCCAGCAGGGCGCGCAGCTCCTCCACCGTCACCGTCCGCGGCTCCGGCGCAGCGCTCTTTGTAAAGTCCGGCTCCGTAACCTCGACCGCCTCCCCGACGACGGAGATCTTCTGCACGTCCGGTTCCGCTTCCGACGGCTTCGTGCTCGGCACATCCACTTGCTTTTTCATTCTCGGTTTCCTCGCTTTCTTCCGCAGCCCGTTCCTGCTGCGCCATTTGGCGACCGTGTGCGCCGTCATGCCTGTCTCCTTCGCGATGGCCGCATCGTCCAGTCCTTCCTCATAAAGCATCCTCGCGGTCTCCTCATCGAAGCGCTTTCTCGCCGCTTTTTTCGGCTCCTCCGGCACCTCTGTCTCGCGCGGCAGCACGCCCTCGCCCACCAGCACCCGCCGGATCTCCTTCACCGAGCAGGCGTTCAGCTCAGCGAGCACCTTGATCTGCTTTTTCGGATCGGCCGCCATTCGGTACGACCGCACGATCTCTGCCGGTGAATCGATCATCGCTCACCGCTCCTCTCTGCCCCCCCCTCCGCGGGATACTCGCTCTCTGCGCTTGCAGTCCGCTGTGCGCTGTGCACGGCCGCGGATCAGGCGGCGGATCAGTGCCAGCAGCCCGCTCTGCTTCGGGCTGTGCTGCGGCGTGACCCACGCCTTTCTCGCCACGCTCCCGCAGATGCTCTTCGTCACGCGGTAGCTTCGGTGGCTCCTCTTCTGATGGTTTCTTGCGCTGCTCATATTGCTTCTCCTTTCATTTCGTCATTCATCCTCTTCGCAATGCTCGATCATGTCTTTGATGGTCGCGGCATTGGTCCGGATAATGTCCATTGTGATATCTGCCTGGATGTTGTGCGCGATCACAGCCTTGTCCGTTGCATCCGCGTTGTAATATCCGGTGTAGACCTCGCCGTCCGGCATGGTCGCCGCAAAGCAAAGGCACACCGGCTTCAAAGGCACGATGGCCTGCAAGGACTTTTCGAGCCATTCCGCATACGGCACCTCGTTGATGTCAAACATCTTCCATCGCCTCCACATAGCACAAGCTCTGCGGCGCGTGCTTGATCTGCAAGCTCTCGTTTCCGCAAGTGCCGTTATTTTCCCAGTACATAGCGCAGCTCTCGCAGTACCAGCTGTTCGGGCACGCGAGGAGGAACTCACTCAGTTCGCGCGGTGCGTCGTAGATGCGCAGATCGGTGATGTGCCAGCCATAGCCCCTTTGTGCGTGCAGATAATCGTGCATATCCTTGAGGGTAAGGCAGGATTGCTGCGCTATAAAGTTCGTCGTTGACTGGTCTTCGTTCTTGGCGTAGTAGCTGCCGCCGCGCGCTTTGGTTTCCAGCTCATATATCTGGTCGCAGATAAACTCCCCGACGACCTTGCCGTTCCCAAGCGGGCAGTTCAATGATTTCATCGAGCCAGTTTCCAGATAGTCGCGCATAAGCCGCTCCTGAGAAATTGGAATATTTAAGTCCTGCCCTCCGATGGTGCAGTAGATATAGCACTTAAACGGCGTGTGCAGCTTTGGCCGTGTCTTGCGCACCTCAATCGTCTTCTCGCCGCTCGCGATCTTCTCGCACCACTTCGGGCGTATGCTCAGCATGACAGCCTTACTCATTTCATCGCCTCCAATGTTTCTTCTCCCTCCGGCGAGAGGGGAGTGATCCTTCCGCGCTCCACAAGTCCGCGGAACACGTCGTATCCCATGTAAAAGATGATGCCGGCGCTGCTCTTGTACTGGACGCAGAGCGTCACGTTTTTCATCACCCACGGCCGCTCAAAATACTCCTGGCAGAGCATCGACCGCCCTGGCTCCAGCGGCAGGAGGAAGAGCCTGCCGTCCTCGTCCGCCTTGGCAAGCTCCAGGAGGCGGTCGGTGTTTACCACGCGCAGCTCTGCGATGTCCGGACCGTTCTCTTCTTTGAGCGGATTTTTCATCAACCGGTCGATTGCACCGTCCGCCATGATCCGCATGAGGCGCTGGCGCTCCAGACGCTCCTCCTCGTTCTTCCAGCGCGGTGGGACGACCACGCGCCCGTTCTTGTCGGCCTCGGCCAGTTCGCGCAGGTGGGTATAACTGCAAAGGCTTTCCAAATCAGCAAGGCGCATGAGCTTCAGCGCGATCTCGTCTGCCTTGTCCTTCGGCAAAACCTCCTCCGGTTCCAGCTCCTTGTCCTCGTAGGCGGCGAGGCGGCTCCACGCCGCTTCTTCCCACTTGCAATTCATGGCGCAGTTCCCGCCAACTTCGAGGCATTCGGGACCGCGAAAATGTGTGCAGCAGATACCGTTTTCGTGCGATGTTTGCTTGCTATGTTTTGTCAGGCGTTCCATCACTCTACCTCCTCGCAGGCATCCGCCGGAAACGCGATGGTGTTCCCGTAATAGTGGACAAAATAGATCGTCTCGCCGTCTTTTCCGGTTGTTTTCAGCTCCACGCCGAAGGTGCAGCCCTTCTTCGCCAGCGGCAGCGCAAGGTCCCTCGTCAGTTGCACCTTCATGCCGTCGCCTCCCCCGCCTTCTCGGCGATCATGTTCCGCAGCGCGTCCAGCGCGCGGTAGACCTTCGGACGGTTCTCTCCGTCCAGCTCGCCGGCAAGCTCCGTCAGGCGGTTCACCGTCTCCTGCGCCTGCCGGAACAGCACGCCGAACTCCGCGAGCGCCTTGTTGTCCATCGCCGCGGCGCTCTTTCTCGCCTTCTCCAGCTCGGCGCGCAGAGCTGCCGCCTGCTCCTCTGCCGCCTTCTTTCCGGCCTCGGCGTTTTCCACAGCCTTCCGTGCCTCGTCGCGCTGCGCCTCTGCCGCCTTCAGCTCCTCGGCTTTCTTGGCGACCGCCGCGTCGCGCTTGGCCTTGGCTGCCTTTTCCGCTTCCTTGACCGCCGCCGCGATCTGCTCGGCGCTCGCGTCCACCGTCTGCACGGCCACGTCCACCGGCTTTTCGCGCAGTGCCTTCAGCTCACGCTCCAGCTCCGCCGTGCGCTCCTGCGCGGCGAGGGAAATGCTCTTGGCGTCCTCGACCTCGGCGCGGGCGGCCTCCGCCGCCTCCTGCGCTTTCTGCATTTCCGCCGCAGCCTCCTCGTTGGCCTTGCGCTGTTCGTCCAGCTCGCGCTGCATTTTGTCGCGCTCCAGCTCGGCGAGCTTGCGCTGACGGATGGCCTCCTCCAGCTCGCGCTTACTCATTTCGGAAACGGACTTTTCTTCCCCGTTTACGACGTGCTTTTCCTGTGCAAAATTCTCTCGCTCGGATGCCGGCAAAGCCAGTAATACCAGGGCTTTCGAGGCTCCCAAATCCCGCACCAGTGCGGGATTTTCATACTCCCTTGCAAGCTGCATAAAGCGCTGTGCGGAGGCCTCGGAGAACTCCACCTTTTCGCTCAGCCAGGGCAGCCATTCGCCGTGCTTGAGCTGCGCTTTCGCTTCGATCAGCCGCTTGCCGATCTCAAGGACCGCCTGCCCGCCGACGTTCTTGTAGAAGATGATCTCCTCCGTGATCGTCTCGATCCCACGCTCCGTTTCGACCGGTGCGCTCTCGCCGAACATCCCGCTCAGCACCGCGCCCTCGTCGGCACCCTCCGGCGCCATGTCCACCATGTCGTACATACTCATGCCGTTTTCTCTCCTTTCACCGGCAGGACCGGCCTGCCGCTCTTATCCCGTTTGCTTCCGTTCTTCAGCCATGCGAGCCACAGGTCGATGAAGGCCCCGTGCCGCTCCTGCGGCGAGGCGAGCTTCTTTCCCGCTTTTTGTTCGTTCCCGTAGCCGTGGATCTGCCGGATGTCGTTTCCCTGTTTGCCGCACATTTCGATGGTGATGTAGCTCCGATGCGGCGTCTTTTCCTTGCGCAGGAAGAGGATCGTCGTCGCTCCGCTCATGTGCCGCTCGGCGTAGCCGCCGACGCAGTGGTGCAGCGTCTTGCCCTCGTTGATGATCTGCCGGTCGTCCTCCGGCACCACGATGCAAAGACCCATCGCCGAAAAACTGTACTTCTTCTTGAGCTTCTTGTACCGCTTTTCGTATGCCTTTCGCGCCGCCGCGTTCTCCTCATACCGGATCGCCGCAACGGCCGCGTCGTGCGCCCCTTGCAGGTCCTTCGGAAAAGCCACGTCCCGCCGCGCGAGGTCGTACCTGAGCCTTTTCGCCGCGTCGATGTAGTCCAGCCACAGTCTCGCGTTCTTGTGTTGGTGCTTTTCCAGATACCGCGCCAGCACGAGCACGCTTTCACCGACCTCTCGGAGCACCGCGTCGCAGCGCCTCCGCTCGTTTTTGTCGCCGATCCGCCCGCAGATCGTCAGCGCCTCCTCCGGCGTCACGCCGCCGTGCCGCACCAGCTCCAGCGCCTCCAGCTCCCTTTGTCCGATGCCTCCGGCAAGCAGCCGCTTCACGGTTGGCTTGTCCACCCCAAAGAAGGCCGGCATGGTCTTTGCCCGCCAGTTGAGCGCGCGGCTGTTCATGCTGCCTTGGATCGCGTCGTTGATGATCTTTTCGCATCCGGCCTTCGCCAACTGCTCGATGCGCGGGTAGCGCGTCCACAGTCCGAGGTAGGTCAGAAGCCCCTCTGTGTTCTCCCTCGGATCGTCTCCGTCCAGCTTAAAGAACTGCTCCGCCGCGCAGTATCGCAGCGGCGATGCCGCGATCTGGTCCACGCCGTGTATCGCGTAATACCCGATCCTTCGGCACATCCAGCTGTCGCACTCCGCAAACGGCTCCGTCATGGTTTTCTGCGCCACGAGCCGCGGCGTGTACTGCTGTTCTTCCTCGCTCCACGCCCATTCTCTCCGCCACTTCTGGCACTTGCCCTGTGCGAAGTAGTAGGCGGCCTTTACGCAGCACTCCGCGTCGTCTGACTCCCAGCGCCCGTGATGCTTCCACACGCCCAGCGCGACCGCGCGCAGCGCCCCATCGATGGCGCGCAGCAGCACGACCTGCCGGTATTCGTCCAGCGTATTTCCGCTGCGCAGCCTTCCGCGCGGATAGAGCGTCACACCGCAGCCGCAGTCCGGGCACAGAAGGTTCGACCTTGCCTTGACGTTGTTCTCCTGCTTGAAGCGCTTCCATTCGCGCTCCGTCCACCATACCTTTTGGCCGCAGCGCGTGCATTCCGTGGTCACGCCGAGCCTTCCGTTCTCGTCCGCCTCATGCTCAAAGAAGAGATAGCCGATGAAGCACCGCTCGATAAATTCCTGCTCCTCTCCCGTGCAGCGGAACGGGACCTCCAGCGCGGCCTTCTGCTCCGCCTCTGTCAGATTGCACCGCATACCGTCACCTCACAGGAAGTCCGCGATGTCGAGGATCTTCTTCTGTGCCGCAGGACGCGGCGCTTCCTCCGCCGTCGGGCAGAGGTCGATCTCCATGCGGAAGCGAACATCCGCGCCCTTGAAGTAGAAGCGCACCGCCTTGCGGTAGGCTTCGAGGTCGGAAATGCTGCCCCCGACGCCCTTGGCGACCGCCGCCATGCAGTCCTTGAAGCTGCCGCCCTGCGCCACCGCCTGCGCGAACTCCGCGTCCTGCCGGCAGAAGTCCGTCAGGGCCTCGCGCACGCTCGGCGCCATCGCGTTCTCCTTCTGCCCGCTCACCGTCTCGGCGAGCTTATTTAATGCCTGATCCAAAAACTCGTTCATACCCTTGCTTTTCTTCCCCGCCGTGTGGTACAATGGCGGGGAAGAGATCTCCTTTCGTGTAGTTTTCTTCGCTGCGGTTGACCGGTGCCACGGTCAGCCGCTTTTCTTATGCGCTCTCGGCCTGAATGGCCGCGATCTCCTCCAGTTCCTCGTCGTCGAGGTAGTTTTTGCCGAAGTGGAAGCGAAACTCGTCCACCGTCCAGCCCTGCTCGATCATCACCTTGCGCTGTCCGTAGCGGCGCAGCGTCCGCATGGTCTCGGCGCAGTTGTGCGCCGCCTCCGGCCCGAAGATGTGGCAGCGCCCGTGGCACAGCCGCACCTTCAGGCCGTACCGCTCGCATTTCTTCCGGTCCGCAGCGTTTCCGCCGAAGATGTGGTGGAAGTCCAGCGGGTCCTCCGTGCCGTCCCGGCCGCAGAGGAAGCACACCCCGTCTCGCGCGTTTTCCCGTTTCATGTTCTTCTCTCCCTTCACTTTCTCCTGCGCCGCTCCAGACTGGTACGGCGTTTTGCATTGCGGAGCCTGCTCTCGCGCTTATAGCCCATCGCCACTTCCACACGCTTGAGGTCCTCCGCCGCCTTCGCGCGGAAGGCCTCCTGCTCCACTTGATATGCGGCCCACCGGCCGCACCTCCACGCGCCGTCCTCCGTCTTTCCATGGCAGCTTGCATTGCGGTCCGGGCAGTTCAGGCACGGTCCCTTGATGTAAAAGCCCATCACGCCCACGCCCCCTCCAGCGCCGCGGCCGCGAAAAAGATGGCGACGGTCAGCGCCCCGAGCAAGGTGTCGCGTATGTCTTCGCGGTTACTCGCGTGTATCCGCTTCATCGTGCGGTTCCTCCTCAAATACTTTCTCCAGCGGGATCTCGTGCTGGCAATGCGCCTTGGTCTCTTGCACGATTGCCGTGTGCGCGATGGTCCCGTCCTTCCGGTAGCGCATCTGATAGGCGATGGGCAGCATCGCCTGATAGCCGCACCATCGCGCGGGCCTGCACCATACCAGGTAACGCTTCGCAGTCCGGTATCGCTTGCCGTCCATGTCGCCCGCCGCCATTGCGCAGCGGCGCAGATACTCCTTGCGGTCCATCACTCGTCCGTCATTTCGACGGCGATCTTCCCGAGCACGGAAACGGTGATCCACTCCGCCGCAAGAGCGGAAGATGCGCGCGTCAGCTCGTTCGCCAGCGCACGGTAGGCATCGTCGTTCTGGTCCTTGATGGCGTCCCACATTTCCTTGTGGACCTTCTCGATGTCCTTGCGCATCTTCTCGGCGCGCTCCAGGTAGCCCTTCAGCGCGGCCCAGCTCTCGTTGTCGCTTGCAAAGCCGCGGCCGCGTTCCTCCGTCATGCCCTCCAGCAGCTCTGCCGTGGTGTGCTCCAGATTGCCGAGCAGCTGCGCATTTGCCGATAAATTACTCATTTTTGTCTCCTTTCTTCTTCGCCGGTCCGATGATCTCGCACTCGACGCCGCGTGCAACGCCGGTCCAGCCGACGCCCCACTTCTGCGCCGCCGCTACGACCGCGTTCAGCCGGTTCTCGGCCTCAACGCGCACGGTCGGCAGCTTCTTGCTCTTCAGCTTGCCGTCCGGCGCGGTGTAGGTGTATTCCTCGCCGTCGGTGTACTTCACCTCATAGATCCATTTCTTCGCTGCCATTGCTTCACTCCCATTCATACTGATAGCAGAAGATGTGCCCGCCGATGGCGCCCCATGTTCTGCTGTTTTCGCCTGCGGTCGAAAAGAAAACCACATCCATCGGCAGGACCGGCTCGCCGTAGAGGGCTTGTCCCGCCGCCGCAAACTGCTTGTCCGTCGGCGCTGCTTCGTCGAGGTGCGCCGCTGTACTGAACTGTACAGCCCCGCTCCCGTCGGTGCCCTGGAAAATGACCTCCTCCACGCTGTCGGGGAAGTTGTCCGCCGCGACGCGATTGAGAATGACCTCCGCCACGGCCTGCTGACCCTCCAGGGGTTCGCCCCGCGCTTCCAGGTAGACAATCTTTGCGATCAGCTCGCAATCCTCCTGGCTCACCTCGGCATAGCGGCTCGTCGTGATGCTCTCCGTCGGCTCCTCGTAGGACGTGAGCAGCTTCGCCCGTGTCTCCTGCGCAACGACAGGCGGCTCCGGCGTCACCTCCGAGATCGTCTCGCGCCATTGTGCGTTCGCCGCGATGTACCCCGCCGTAAAGGCCAGTGCCGCGAGGACGACGATCAAAAGCGTCGCGAGCAGGTCGTCCCGCTTCTCCGGTTCGCGGTGGATCGTCACGGTGATCTCTCTCGTCTCCATCATTCCGCCGCCTCGCTTTCTTTCGCTTCCTCTTTCATCGCTCCGTGCTCGGATTCCGGATCTGCCATCAGCGCCGCCATCACCGCTAAGGCGTGCAGCGCGGGAAGCTGCAGAGCACTCGCGTACTCCTGCACGATGATGCAGATGCCATTGATCGCGGATGCGGCATTGTTCGCCGTGATCTTGCAGTTGCACTTCTCGTTTCCGGCTGTCTTTCGGAGGGAGATCTCCACCTCGTCGCCAATGTGTCTTTCCGTTACCCTCATGGTCTTTCCAGTCTCATTCATGTTTCTTTCCTCCTGTTATTTTGTGGCGGCTTTTCTGCGGCCGCGGTTTGCAAGGCTCTCCTGGTATCTCGTCAGGCCAAGCTCCGGATCATACTCGCGGCGCTTGTTCCCATCGAGGCCGCCGGTGTATCCGCGCCGCAGCTCCGCGTAGACGGCTGCGGCAGACATTCCGAGATCGACTGCGATCCTCGTGACATTCTCGCCGGCCGCGTAACGGCGCGCCAGCGTTTGCCGGTCCTGCATCGTCATGGTTTTCATCCGCTTTTCACCTCATTCCTCTCCGCTTTTCTGCGGCGAAATAAAAAAATATTGCAGAAAAAGATGTTAAATCCTTTTCTGCAATCATTATGCTATCTCACAAAAAGGGGGAAGCAAAAAATTTCATGTTTACGAACGGGAAAATTTCATGTAGAATAATGGAATCGAAAATGCGCGAAAGGGGGCGGGGAACATGGCAGGCTATGTGCTGCATTTGAGTACCGAGGAGAACATCACGCTCTCGTCGGCGACGGTCAAGCGATTGATCGCGGGTGGCAGCGGCGACGCGGCGCTGCTGTACCTCGCCATCCTGCATGCGCGCGGCGCGGCGGATTCCGGCAAGCTCGCGCGCGAGCTCAAGTGGGACGAAACGAGGCTTCGCGCGGCGGAGCAGGCGCTCTACGAGATGAAGCTCGTCGGCGCGCCGGAGAAGAAGGAGGAAGCGCCCCTTCCGCCGCCCCAGCAGCTCAGCGAGCCGCCCGAGTACACGCGCGAGGACATCGCGCGAAAGCTGGAGGGCGACGGGCGCTTCGCCTGCCTTCTGCGCGAGGTGGAGCACAAGCTCGGCCCGCTCTCGACCCCGTCGGTCAAGAAGTTGTTAGGGCTGTACGAAAACCTCGGCTTGCCCGCGGACGTCGTTTACACGCTCGTCAACTACTGCATCGCGAAAAAGGAGCAGCAGTTTGGCGAGGGGCGGCTGCCCAACATGCGCGAGATTGAAAAAGAGGGCTACGTCTGGGCGCGCAAGGAGCTCTTTTCCATCGAAAAGGCCAGCGAGTACATGAAGCGCGAGCAAGCCCTGCGCGGCAGGTACCCCGAGTACATGGCGGCGCTGCAAATGCAGGGCCGCGCAAGCGCGCCGAGCGAGGAGAAGTATCTCTCCGCGTGGGCGGAGATGGGATTTCCCGCCGATACGGTGTCCGAGGCTTACGACCGGACGATCCTGCACTGCCATGAGTTCCGCTGGCCGTACTGCAACGGCATTTTGAAGCGCTGGCACGAAAAGGGCCTGCACACGCTCGCCGAGGTCAGGGCCGAGAACGCCAGGGAGCAGAGCAAGCCGAAAAAGAACACCACCGGCGGCAACGCCTGGATGAAGGAATATTTGAATCAGTAACGAAAGCGGGGGAGAAGGATGTCTTACGATGGGCGGCTGATGCGCCAAGCGCTGGCGCGCTTCGACGAGGACAAGCAGCGCCGCGCGGAGAATTTCCGCGCGCGCGAGCGCGCGGTCTATACCAAGTGCCCGCGCATTGAGGAGATCGACCGCGAGCTGTCGCACACGATGGCGAAGATCATCGCCTCCGGCCTGCGCCGCGGGACGGACCCGCGCCCGGCGATCGAGGCGCTGCGGGAGGAAAACCTCAACTTGCAGCAGGAAAAGCGCCTTCTCCTGACGCGCCTGGGACTGCCGGGCGACTATCTCGAGGAAAAGCCCAAGTGCTCGCGCTGCAACGACACGGGCTTTCTCGGAAGCGAGGTCTGCTCGTGTCTGCGCGGCTATTACGCCAAGGAGCAGAACAAGGAGCTCTCGGGCCTTTTGGACCTCGGCTCGCAGTGCTTTGAAAATTTCAACTTCGACTACTATTCGTCCGTGCCGGACAGCGACCTCGGCGTGTCGCCGCGCACGAACATGGAGCGCGTGTACGACATCTGCCAGGACTACGCGCACGAGTTTTCGCCCAAGAGCGGCAACCTGCTGCTGACCGGCGGCACGGGACTGGGGAAAACGTTCCTCTCCGCGTCCATCGCGCGCGTCGTGAGCGCGAGCGGCCACAGCGTGGTCTACGACACGGCGGGGCACATCTTCGCCCGCTTCGAGGCGCAGAAGTTCGGCCGCGACGACGGCGAGAACGCCGACACCGCCGTGAGCCGCGCGCTCGGCTGTGACCTGCTGATCCTCGATGATCTCGGCACCGAGCTGATGACGAGCTTTGTCCACAGCGCGATGTATCAGATCGTCAACACGCGCCTCATCACGGGGAAGAAGACCGTCATCTCCACGAACCTGAGCCCCGACGAGCTCGGGCGGCGCTACGGCGCGCCGGTGCTGTCAAGATTGCAGGGAGAGTATCAAATGCTGCTCTTTTTCGGCGAAGACATCCGCCGGCAGAAGAGAAAATGAATACAAAATGTAAAAAAGGATCCGCAGAATACTCTGCGGAGCCTTTTTTCTTGCTTTTTACGGCTTGTGGATCACGGCGACGGCGCAGGGCACGCGGCCGGGACAGTAGGCGTAGTCGACATCGTCGTAGCCCGCCGCGGCGATGAACTGCTTATAGGTGTCGAACGTGAACTGACGCTTGAAGTCCGCGCCCGCCTTGCCGACAGTCGAGGCAAAGCCGCTCGTCTTGCCCTGCTCGCTGCGGTTCATATAGGTCGGGACGATGATCGTGCCGCCGCTGCGGCAGACGCGGTCGAGCTCGGCAAGGGCCTTGTACGGCTCGTCGAGCAGGTGGATGACATTCGCGGCGATGACCACGTCGAACTGCCCGTCCGGTTCATCCAAGTGCAGGATGTCGGCCTGACGGAACGTGACGTTCGGCAGCGCGCCGTATTTCTTCTTCGCCCGCTTGAGCATGTTGGCGGAAAAGTCCGTCGCGAGAAGCGTCCGGCAGCGCTCGGCGATGGCGCCGGTGAGAAGGCCCGTGCCGCAGGCGCATTCGAGCACCGCGTCGTATGGCGTGATGCGGGAACTGACGGCGGCAATGAGCGCCTTGTGGGTTTTCTTGTTGAATATGTCTGCAAAAAGGTCATAGACGCCTGCGACCCGATCCCAGAACATGTGCATTTTCCTTTCTATGCGATTTGTTTTTCTACACGATAGCAGAAACGTGCGGAAAATGCTACTCCCGAAAGGAAGAAAAAACGAAAAAATAAGGGAAAACAGTCCTTTTTTGCTTTCTACAAAAAAGACTTGCCATCGGCATAAAGAAGGTATATAGTCTTTATAAAGATTTTGCAAAGAAAGCGCGTTTTTGCGTTAAGGAGTCGAATGATGAAACGAATTTGGTCGCTGTTTGCCGTGCTGGCGCTGCTGTGCGCGCTGACGATTCCAGCGCTGGCCGCCGCAGGCGGGGAGCGAAACGTGGAGACCCCGGAAACGCTGAGTGAGGTGGAAGAGTCTGCCGAAGCGGGAGGGAACGGAAATACCGTCAAGCTGCGCAAGATCTGGGCGGTGGCGGCGCTCATCGGCGTGGCGTGCTTTGGCGGCGCGCTGGGCATGGCGCATTCGGTCGCGAAGGCGGCGAACAACATGGCCGAACAGCCCGAGGCGGCGGGGCAGATCCGCACCTCGATGATGATGGGTCTTGTCTTTATCGAGACGGTCATCATCTATGCGCTGATCGTGGCCATCCTGATCATCTTCGTATTGTGACGATAACGAGAAAAGTGGAATAGAGCGGCGGAAGGGGGCAGCACTGTCTCCTTCCGCTGCTCTATTTATTGAAGAAAAAGGGGAGGGGTCAGGGCTCTGTTAAGAAGACGAAAAGATGCTGTAAAGCGGCGGTTGATCATGAAGGAAGACTTGCATTTCCTGCGTGCAGGTGGTATAAATAAGTGCTGCATCCCAAGCAGAAATTGGATGATAGAAACAAAAGGGGGTAGGGCGCGTGGATAAGAAAAAGCGAACGCGCGAGCTGATCGTGTTCGCCGTGATCGTGCTGGCGCTGCTGGCCGGATGTTTGCTCACGCCGTCAGGCGGCGAGAGCGAACCGATCCAGGAGGTCATGCGTGACGCGGTGCTGCACGAGCAGAACAAGGTGAGCCTGTTTGGCCTGATCGAGGTGAACCCAGGGCTCATCTCCGCCTACATCGTGACGGGTATTTTAATAGTATTCGCCCTTGTGTGCCGGCTTTTTGTGATCCCAAAATTCAAATATGTGCCCGGCAGGTTCCAGCTCGTTTTAGAGCAGATCGTCGGCATGTTCGACGGCCTGGCCGAGGGCAGCAGCCCGCACCGCAATAAATTCCTGCGGGCGTACATCTTCACCGCCGGTGTTTACATCTTTGTCAGCACGCTCTTTGAGCTGCTCGGCATTCAGGTGGTGACCACATCAGGCCACGCCGTCAGCCTGCCCGCGCCGCTGTCCGATATCAACGGGGCGATCGCGCTGGGCGTGATGAGCTACGGCGTGATCCTCTTCGGCGGACTGATCGCCGCGGGCGTGAGGGGATTTCTGCACGCGCTCAAGGATTTCTCGCTGCCGATCTCGATGAGCTTTCGACTCTTCGGCGCGCTGCTTTCCGGCGCGCTCGTGACGGAGCTTGTGTATTACTACGCGGCGCTTTCCTATGTGCTGCCGGTCATCGTGGGCGTGATGTTCACGCTGCTGCACGCGCTGATCCAGGCGTATGTTTTAACGATGCTGGTGTCGACGTTCTACGGCGAATCGACCGAAAAGCACGAGAAGAAGCCCAAGGCCAAGAAGGTAAAAAAATCCCGCAGCGAAACGGCTGCCTGAAGAAAGAGGTAAATTTGCCATGAAAACGATGAAGAAATTTGCAGCGCTGATGATGCTGCTGTGCGCGCTGATGATCTGCACCATCCCCGCCCTCGCCGCAAACGAGAGCGACAATGACAGCAACGTGACCGAGACCGTGAACGTCACGGCCGGCAGCAACGACAACGACGTGACCTCCGCCAAGGCGATGGGCTCGGGCGTGATGATCGGCATTGCGTGCCTTGGCGGCGCGCTGGCGATGGGTATTGCCGTCGGCAAGTCGAGCGAGGCCATGGCCCGCCAGCCCGAAGCCACAAGTCAGATCAGAACCACGATGATGATGGGCCTTGTGTTTATCGAGACGGTCATCATTTACGCCCTGATCGTGGCGATCCTCATTATCTTCGTCCTTTGATGAAGAACACTCCCAAAAAGGAGGGGCTTTGAATGCCGCTTAATATCAATTTGCAGCAAATTTTGCTGCATGCGCTGAACTTTGTCATCCTGTTCGGCGCGATGTATTTTCTGCTCTACAAGCCTGTGAAGAGCTTTATGGACAGCCGCAAGGCGCACTATGAGAAGATGGACGAGGACGCCAAGGCCGTGCTTGCCGAGGCCGAGAAGACGAAGGCCGGCTATGAAGCGCAGCTCAAGAGCGCCGACGAGGAGATCGCACGCCGCCAGCGCGAGGCGAACGAAGCCTTGCAGCACGCGGTGGACGAGCGCCGCGCGCAGGCCGAGCAGCAGGCGGGCGAGATCGTGCGCAAGGCGCGGGAAGATGCCGCGCGCGAGCATGAGCGCGTGATGGAACAGGCCAAGGGCGAAATTTCCGAGCTGATGAGCGCCGCGGCGGAAAAGCTGGTGCTCTCCAGCACGTCGGACGCTTACGACAAGTTCCTGGACACGGCGGAGGAGCGCAAGGACAATGGCTGAGCGCACGGAGCATTTAGAGGCCGTACTGCTCTCTGCCGCGCGTCCGTCGCAGGAGCAGGAGAAGCGATTCCTGGCCTTCCTCGCCGAAAAATACGGCGAGGGCACGACGCTTACCTGGCAAAAGAGTGATGACTACCCCGGCGGTTTCCGCCTCGAGGTGGGCGCGGAGGTCTACGACTGGAGCGCGGGCGGACGCCTGAGCCAGTTCAAGGACACGCTCGAAAAGCTCGCCGCCACGCAGGGCGACGTCATCCCGCTGCTGAAGGAGACGGTGCTCTCGTGGACGCCGCAGGCCATGGCACAGGAGGTCGGCACCGTTCTGACCGTCGGCGACGGCATTGCCCGCGTGGACGGACTGGAGGGCGCCGCCTATGGCGAGGTGCTGCTTTTCGACGGCGACGTGCGCGGCATGGTGCAGGACTTATCCGAGGACAGCGTCGGCTGCATCCTCTTTGACGATGACGCGAGCGTCTGCGCGGGCAGCACGGTCCGCCGCACCGGACGCACGGCGGGCGTTCCCGTGGGCGAGGGATTCCTCGGCCGCGTGGTCAACGCGCTCGGCGTGCCCATCGACGGCGGGGGAGACATCCGCGCCGACGGCTACCGCGCAGTGGAGAGTCCCGCTCCCGGCATCATCGACCGCCAGAGCGTCGACACGCCGCTTGAGACGGGCATTCTGACCGTCGACTCGATGTTCCCCATCGGCCGCGGCCAGCGCGAGCTCATCATCGGCGACCGCCAGACCGGCAAGACCGCTATCGCCCTCGACACCATCGTCAACCAGAAGGGCAAGGATGTCATCTGCATCTATGTCGCCATCGGACAGAAGGCGAGCTCCGTCGCCCAGCTCAAAAAGACGCTGGAAACGCACGGGGCGATGGATTATACGATCGTCGTCAACGCCACGGCGAGCGATCCCGCGCCGTTACAGTACATTGCGCCCTACGCGGGCTGCGCCATGGGCGAATACTTTATGAATAAGGGCCGCGACGTGCTGATCGTCTACGACGATCTTTCCAAGCACGCCATCGCGTACCGCGCGATGAGCCTTCTTTTGGAGCGCTCCCCGGGCCGCGAGGCGTATCCGGGCGACGTGTTCTATCTGCACTCCCGCCTGCTCGAGCGCGCGGCGCATCTGAGCGAGGAGAAGGGCGGCGGCAGCATCACGGCGCTGCCGATCATCGAGACGCAGTCCGGAGACGTGTCGGCCTATATCCCGACGAACGTCATTTCCATCACCGACGGTCAGCTCATTCTGGAAACGCGCCTGTTCTTCTCCGGCCAGCGTCCGGCGGTGAATGTGGGCCTGTCCGTGTCCCGCGTGGGCGGCGACGCGCAGACCAAGGCGATGAAAAAGGCGGCCAAGACCATCCGCCTCGACCTTTCGCAGTACCGCGAGATGGAGTCGTTCACGCAGTTTGCAAGCGACCTCGACGAGTCGACGGCAAAGCTTTTATCCTACGGTCAGGGCTTGATGCGCATGCTGCGGCAGAAGCAGTTCCACCCCTACAAGCAGTATGAGCAGGTCATCCTGCTCGTCGCGGGGCTGAACCATGTTTTTCAAGAGATCGTGCCGGAGCAGCTTGACGCGTTTATCCCCGCGCTCTTGCAGCACTTTGGCGAGACGCAGAGCGCGCTGTGCAGCACCATCGAGCAGACCGGCCAGCTCAGCGACGATCAGCAATCGCAGATCATCGAACTGGCAAAGGAATTTGTGCAAAGCTATTTTTCCAAATAAAAAGTGAGGTGACAGGTACATGGCGAGCATGAAGGAGATCCGCGAGCACATCGCGAGCATCCAGAGCACGCAGAAGGTGACGAACGCGATGTACCTCATCGCTTCGACCAAGATGCGGCGGGCGAAGGAAGACCTTGCCAAGACGCGCCCGTTTTTCGACGCGGTCTCGACGCAGATCGAGCAGATCTTCCAGCACGCGGGCGAGATCGAGAGCCCGTACCTCTACCGGGGCAACGCGGACGATCTGGCCCAGCCGGGAACGTACGCTTATCTTGTGGTGACGGCGGACCGCGGCCTTGCGGGCGCCTACAACCAGAATGTTATTCAGGAGACGATGAAGCGCCTTGAAAAGCACCCCGACAGCCGCCTTTTTGTGGTGGGCGGCAACGGGCGGCACTTCTTCTCCGGCCATGGCGTGCCGGTGGAAAAGAGCTTCCTCTACGATGCGCAGAGCCCCACGCTCCGCCGCGCGCGAGAGATCACGGCGAAGCTTTTGGATCTCTTCGACCGGGGCGAGATCTCCAAGCTCTTTATCATCTACACCGACCTTGGCAACGGCGTGGACATGGACGTGCGCACCGTGCGCCTGCTGCCGCTGGAGGATGAGCACTTTGCCAAAGAGGAGACGGCGGAAAAGCCCATCCGCTTTGAGCCCTCGGCAGAGGAGGTGCTCGCCAGGGTCGTGCCGGCGTACATCACGGGCTTTTTGTACTCGGCGATGGTCGACAGCTTTTGTGCCGAGCAGAACGCGCGCGCCTCTGCCATGGACTCGGCCAACCAGAACGAGGACGATATGCTGCGCGAGCTGCAGCTCGAGTACAACCACGAGCGGCAGGGCGCCATCACGAGCGAGATCACGGAGGTCTCCGCCGGCGCGCGCAGCAAGAAGAACCACATGAAGAAGGAGGCGCAGCATGCGCACAGGTAAGATCATTCAGGTATCGGGCAGCGTGGTGGACGTGCGCTTCCCGCACGGCGAGCTGCCGCGCATCCGCGAGGCGCTGTCCGTCGAGCTGAACGGCAAGCGCCTTGTGATGGAGGTGGAGCAGCATTTGAGCGCCGAAACGGTGCGCTGCATCATGCTCTCCGGCAGCGAGGGCCTCAGCCGCGGCATGACCGTCACGGGCGAAGGCAGCGGCCTTCGCGTGCCCGTCGGCAAGGCGACGCTCGGGCGGCTTTTCAACGTCTTTGGCGATACCATCGACGGCGGCGCGCCGATCGGCGGCGCGGAGCCGCGCCGCAGCATCCACAGAAAGCCCCCCGCCTTCGACGAGCAGAGCCCGAGCGTTGAGATCTTGGAGACCGGCATCAAGGTCATCGACCTTTTGGAGCCCTATCCGCGCGGCGGCAAGATCGGCCTGTTCGGCGGCGCGGGCGTCGGTAAAACGGTGCTCATTCAGGAGCTTATCCACAACATCGCCGTCGAGCACGGCGGCTATTCGATCTTCACCGGCGTCGGCGAGCGCAGCCGCGAGGGCAACGACCTCTGGAACGAGATGCACGAGAGCGGCGTTATCGACAAGACCGCGCTCGTCTTCGGCCAGATGAACGAAGCGCCCGGCGTTCGTATGCGCGTGGCGCTGACAGGCCTTACGATGGCCGAATACTTCCGCGACGAGGAGCAGCGCGACGTGCTGCTGTTCATCGACAATATTTTCCGCTTTGTGCAGGCGGGTAGCGAGGTCTCGACCCTGCTCGGCCGCATGCCATCCGCTGTCGGCTATCAACCGACGCTCGCCAACGAAATGGGCGAGCTGCAGGAGCGCATCACTTCGACCAAGAGCGGCTCGATCACGTCCGTGCAGGCGGTCTACGTTCCCGCGGACGATCTGACCGACCCTGCCCCGGCGACGACGTTCACCCACCTCGACGCGACGACGGTTTTGAGCCGTAAGATCGCCGAACAGGGCTTATATCCCGCGGTCGACCCGCTCGAATCGTCCTCCCGCATTCTGGAAGAGGATATCGTGGGCGAGCGGCACTACCGCATCGCGCGCAGCGTGCAGGCGACCTTGCAGAAATACCGCGAATTGCAGGATATCATCGCCATCCTCGGCATGGAGGAGCTGAGCGACACGGACAAGGTGACGGTCAACCGCGCGAGAAAGATCCAGCGTTTTTTGGCCCAGCCGACGTTCGTGGCTGAAAAGTTCACGGGCCTTCCGGGCGTCTATGTGCCGCTTGAGGAAACACTCCGCGGCTTTGAAGCCATTCTCTCCGGCGAGATGGACGGCTATCCCGAGATGGCGTTCTACAACGTCGGCACGCTTGACGACGCGCTCGCCAAGGCGAAGAAAATGGAAAGCGGGGAAGCGTGATGAAGACCTTTCCTCTCCGCGTCCTCGCGCCCGAGCGCACGTTTTTTGACGGGGCGTGCACATCACTCACCGTGCCGAGCATCGACGGCATGTACGGCCTGATGGCGCAGCATGAGGACATCGTGCTCGCGGTCGTTCCCGGCAAGCTGGCGCTGCGGGACGCCGACGGCGTCGAGCAGATCGCCGCCGTGTCCGAGGGCGTGCTCAAGATGGAGCACGGCGAGGCGCTTGTGCTGGTGGACACGATCGAGCGGCCGGAGGAGATCGACCTCCACCGCGCCGAGGAAATGGCCGCCGAGGCGCGCGCCGAGCTCAAGGCGAAGCGCAGCGCGCAGGAGCAGGCCATTGCCAATGCCCGCATCGCCCGCGCGATCAGCCGTATCCACGTCAAGCACGACGGAAAATAAATGAGAAAACGAAAATTCGCACCGCAAGGTGCGAATTTTTTGATCTCTCCGCCGATTTTCGCCCGTTTTTGCACACTTTTTGTGCTAAAAGTGGAGAAAAAGGAGGGGAAATCCATGGAAATGTCCGCAAGAAAGCCGCTGCTCCCGCGCCGCGTGCTCGACCTGCCCATCGATGCGCTGCGCCCCAACCCCAACCAGCCGCGCATCGAGTTTGACGAGGCCTCGCTGCGCTCGCTGAGCGACAGCATCCGCCGCTATGGCATCCTCCAACCGCTGACTGTCCGCCGCACGGACGAGAGCTATGAGCTCATCGCGGGGGAGAGACGGCTGCGCGCGGCAAAGCTCGCGGGGCTGCGCGAGGTGCCGTGCCTGCTCGCGCGTTCAAGCGAGGAGGAGAGCGCGCTGCTCGCGCTGATCGAAAACCTCCAGCGCCGCGACCTGCACTACTTGGAAGAGGCTGCGGCCATCGCGCGGCTGATCGCGACCTACGGCCTTTCGCAGGAGCAGGCGGCGGAAAGGCTGGGGAAATCCCAGTCCGCTATTGCCAACAAGCTGCGGCTGCTGCGCCTGTCGCCCGACTGTGTGCGCCTTCTGCGCGAGCATGACCTCTCCGAGCGGCACGCACGGGCGCTGCTGCGCCTGACGGACGAGGAAGACCGCCTCAAAGCCTTGCAAGTTATCGCCGCACGCGGCTACAACGTCGCGCAGAGCGAGGCGTACATCGAAGAGCTTTTGAAGCTCAAGCAGAAAACGCCCCCGCCGCGCCTGCCGACCTACATCGTCAAGGATGTGCGCATCTTTTTGAACACCATCCGCCACTCGCTCGGATTGATGCAGCGCGCGGGCGTCGAGGCCGACATGCAGCGCGAGGACACGGACGATGGCATCCTTTTGACCATCCGTATCCCGAAACGTGCAAAAGAGGGCGGATAATCCTGCAAAATTGTCACCAAATTGTGATTCTTTTTCTCACAAACTGTGGTATACTGAAACGACTGGCAGGGAAGTCCCTGTCCGGAAGATCGGAAGAAACAGGAGGAGCCAGCATGGATGAAATGAACGGCGCCTTTGAGGAAAAGAAGAGAAGAAAGGGCGGCAAGCGCCTGATGCAGCCGGAAAAGGCCGCAAAGGCACCCAAAGCGCCCCGCGCGGAGAAGCCGCCGCGCGTTCCACGTGAAACATCGGGCAAGGTCGTCGGCATCGTCGCGGGTGTGCTCGTGGTGGCGTACTTGGGCCTTGGCGCGTGGGCGTCGGCCAGCCATAAAATTTATCCCAACGTGATGATGGGCGATACCAACTACGGCGGGATGACCGAGCAGCAGGTCGCCGAGCAGCTCAAAGCGAGCGTCGCACAGGCGAAGGGCGTGGGCGTCGACTTCGTCCTGCCCGACGGCACGGAGATCGCGCACGTATCGCTCGACGCGATGCCGGAGTATGTCGACTTTGACGGACTTGCCAAGCACATCTATAATGTCTACGGCTGCAACGACAGCTTTCTGACCGCGGGCGCGAAGTATCTGCGCGCGCTCTTCAAGCCGCAGGATGCGGCGCAGGTGGTCGACGCGGCCTACTCGCCCGATTTGATGGAGAATCTTGTCGACACGGTGTGCGACAGCATCAACTGCGACCCCGTGGAGTTTGCCATCAACGTGACAGAGGATGGCAAGGTCAGCGTGACGAAGCCGCAGGACGGCCGCGCGACGACCGACACCGCAAAAGACCAGATCGGCGTGTACTTAAACGGCGCGTATTTGAGCGGCGGAGACCCGTCCGAGATCGTGCTCCAGCCCGCGAGCGAGGGCGGCGTTTACGACGTCATCCCCGCGCAGGAGGTTGACCTGAGCGCGCAGCGCGAGGCCGTCATCGGCCAGAAGGTCAACGCGATGTATGATAAGGAGACCGGCGCGGTCACGCCCGGCCACGCGGGTGTGGAATTCTCGCTCTCTGACCTTGAATCCGCCTACAACGCCGCGGCGGCGGGGGAGACGGTCGAGCTCAGCAACGCCACGGTCGAGACGCCGGACGTCACGGCAGAGCAGCTCCAAAAGGTCCTGTTCCGCGATGTGCTGAGTACCTACACCACGAAGGTCGGCGGCGCGTCCGGCCGCCGCGCGAACGTCAAGCTGACGGCCTCGCGCATCACCGGCTACATATTGAACTCCGGTGAGACGATGAAATACGGCCCGCTCGTCACGCCCTTTACCGCGGCGAACGGCTACAGCACCGCGCCCGGTTACTTGCAGGGCAAGACCGTCGACATGGTGGGCGGCGGCGCGTGTCAGGCGAGCTCCACGCTCTACGCCGCGGCGCTCTACGCCAACCTTGAGATCGTGCAGCGCACGAACCACGGCTTCGCGTCCGACTATATCGGACTCGGCCTCGACGCGACGGTCGCGCAGGGAGGGCCCGAGTTTGAATTCCGCAACAACACGATGTACCCCATCAAGGTTATCGCCGAATACTACACGAGCGGCGGCAAGGACTTCCTCAAGGTCACGCTGCGCGGCACGAAGGTCGACGACAGCTACGTGAAGATCAAGACCGAAGTGCTTGAAACCATCCCGTTTACGGAGGAGATCGTCGAGACGGACGAGCTCGCCCCCGGCGAGCGCAAGGTCGAGCAGACCGCCTACACCGGCTACAAGGTCAAGACCTACCGCAACGTCTACTCCGGTGACGGCAAGCTCATTTCGTCCACGTTCGAGGCGAGCAGCAACTATAAGGCGCGCAACCGCATCGTGCTCGTCGGCAAGTCCGCGGCGACCACGCCGGTGGATCCAGGGACGACCACACCTGTCGATCCCGGTACGACCACGCCGACGGACCCGACAACGCCCGTCGATCCCGGGACGACAACTGACCCGGGCACCACGACCGATCCCGGGACCACTGACCCCGGCGTGACAGACCCCGGCACGACCACAGAGCCGCCCGTCGAGCAGGAAAAGCCCGGTTGGCTCGATACGGGGCTCGACCGGTAAAAACAGCAGAACGAGAAAACGGAGAGGCATTGCCTCTCCGTTTTTACGTTGTTCAAGTGTTATTCGCCGTCCGAGTCCATGTAGAGCTCTTCGGCCTTCTGCTGCGCGGCGATCAGCAGCGCGCTGGCCTCACCATAGTTCTGCCCGTCCATTTTCTTCAGCGCGTCAGTCACGGCGTTGAAGAGGAGCAGATACATTGCCTTGTAGTCCGTCATAGAACCACCCTCTGAAAATTATATAACGTTTTGTTATATAGAACAATATAACATTTTGTTTTACGTATACTTCTTTGCAGAATCTAAACACGAATTCTGGATGGAGTGAAGCAAAATGTATCGACGCATTCGAGACTTGAGAGAGGACAGCGACCTGACGCAAAAGAGCTTGGCGGACTATCTGAGCTGCTCGCAGGTCTGCTATTCCAACTACGAGACTGGCAAGCGCGACGTCCCGAGCGACGTGCTCATCAGGCTCGCACGGTTTTACCACACGAGTGTGGATTATCTTGTGGGGCTCACGGAGGAGCGGGCTCCTTACCCTAAAAAGAAATAGTACATAGTGCCATGTTCTCGCACGGGTGCGAGGGGGATGCAGCGCCTTTGGCGCTGCACGGAATAAGGGGGCCATTCTCTCACGTGAGAGAATGGCCCCCTTAGACCCCCAAGAGAACGCGAGGGGAGGGCCCCTCGACCCCCGACATTGGCAGCTTGTAGCTTGAAGAGCTGCGCAGCCTGCGGAATCAGGTGCGGTGTACATGGCTTCGCCATGAACCCCTACTATTCGCTACCGATTGCAACCGCGCCTTACTATCGTGAGGCGCGAGTGACGTTTGCTCGGCGGTAGACTGCCTGCGGAATGCGGCATTGCTTCGCTCGCTGCATTGTGGAGTGCTCCGTTAGACGGAAATTAGGCTGCACTGCTACGAGACTGGCAGAGCGGCTGCGGATAGTAGAAGCAGAGGCAAATCGTATAGCAGCGCTAAACGCGGCTCTGCCGCGCGCAGGGAAGTGCAATCGGCAAGCGCCGCACCTCTTCGAACTGCTCACTTGCAATGTGAATTTTCTCTGGGAGGGTGCAAGGGAGGGATATCTCTTTTCGAAAAAGAGATATCCCTCCCTTATCCGTTCCCCTGCCAGCAGGGAAACAACACGCTTCCCCCACAGGGGGAAATTACTGTTTTTTCCTGATCAGAATAAACGGCGTGCACTGGTCATCCTGACCCGCAGGGTTATCGCGGATGATCTCACACAGCTGCTCGTCGGTGAGGGTCACGTTGTCGCCCTTGCCGAGGATGTCGCGCGTGAAGTCGTTCGCGTCGACGATCATCGCGCGCACGCCGGTCTTCTCATAGATCTCGTTGCACACGCCCGAGGGATTTTCCGGAATACGGATGCCGTAGTCGCCGTAGACGGGGAACACGTCGGGGTAGAAGCCGTCGAGGCCCGTGACCTCCATGCCGACCATATCGTAGAAGATGCCGTGCTTGCCGACGAGCTTGCCAAAGCCCGCGCAGATGGCGGCCCAGAGGACCTTCCACGCGCCGCACTCGTCGATGGCGAACTGCATCTTGCACACCTCGCCCACGCCGATGCCGGCGCTGTTGTGCTGGATGGCGAAGCGGCTGAGAAATTTCGCCAGCCACGAAATTTTCATATCCTTGCGGTAGACCACGCGCTTCTGGCACAGGGCGATGATCTTTTCGCTGATGCTCAGCAGGTCGCCCTCCTCGTAGAGGGGCTTGACGTAGCGGTTGACGAGTTCGATGTAATCCTCGCCGATCTCGACAAAGTGCGTCTGGATGGCGTGGCGCAGATAGACGCCCGTGGACGTCTCAATTTCAACGTTTTTGGAGCCGTTTGCAACAAAATCCATGAAAAAAGCCTCTTTCGTGCAGTATTTAGATCGATAAAATATGAACCGATGGTATTGTACCACAAAATCCGCAAAATGCTACTGTAAATTGCAAAAATTCAGGAAAGAAAAAAGCGCGCCGTCCGCGGCGCGTGCTTGACGCGGCGGACGGCGTGAAATGACGGAAAACGAGAAGGCAGAGCGCTTACTTTTCGGTGATGACCTTGAGCACCTTTTCATAGCTCTCCTGGGCGATGGGTACAGCGTGCGCGAGCAGCGCCTCGCCCTTCTGGCAGCACTCGCCGCGGAACGCCTTGTCCTTTAAGGACGAGAGGTTGATGAGCACGTTGAGCCAAGCGCTCTGCATGGCCGTCTTGAGCGTGAGCGCGGCGATGCCGAGGTCGCTGACAACGTTCGGATTCGTCGTGCCGACAAGCTCGGCGCACAGGTCGATGGCCTCGGAGCAAATTTCCATCATTGTCAGCGGCACCTGCGTGCAGCTGCGGAAGCTTGCCTGCACCGCGCCGCGGCGGATGGCCTTGTGCGCGTCATCATCCTTGGGGAGGGCAAGAGACTCGATCAGACCGTCGAAAACCTCGCTGTCGCGGTTCATCACATCGATGAAGCGCTCCTTGAGCTCATTGCCCTTGGCAATGGCGTCCAAAAGGCGTTCGCGGTCGTTTTCAAAGCCCTTCTTGTCAAGCGTCAGGCCGTTGACCATCATCGTCAGCGCCACGCCGACGCCGCCGGCAAGGCCCGCCACTGCGCCGCCGCCGGGGGCGGGAGTGCCGGAACCGACTTCGTTGATGAGCTCGGTAACTTTCATATCTGCGATCTTCATAGCGTTCCTCCCCGGATCGGTAAAATCAGAATAAAAGGTTTCAGGAAGAGGCGGGTCATCCCGCCTCTTCCCAGTAAATCAAAAGGGTAAAATCTGCGATATATTGCAGGGTTTCTCTTAAAACAGGCCCGTGATCTTGCCGTTTTCGTCGACGTCGATCTTCTCGGCGGACGGGACCTTGGGCAGGCCCGGCATCGTCATGATGTCGCCGGTCTTGGCGACCAGGAAGCCCGCACCGGCGTTGACCTTGAGGTCGCGGACGGTGATCTTGAAGCCGCGGGGTGCGCCGAGCTTGCTGGCGTCATCGGAGAAGGAGAACTGCGTCTTGGCCATGCAGATGGGCAGCTTGTCAAAGCCGAGCTCGGTGAGCTGCTTAAGCTGCTTCTTGGCGGAAGCGGCGATGACCACACCGTCGGCATGATAGACCTTGGTGGCGATGGCATTGAGCTTGTCCTCGATGCTGTCGTTGACGTCGTAGACGAACTGGAAGTGGTTGGGTTCGTCGCACAGGCGCACGACTTCCTCAGCCAGCGCAAGGCCGCCTTCGCCGCCCTTGGCCCACACTTCGCTCAGGCGGACGTTGACGCCCAGCTCGCGGCACTTGCTCTCGACGAGGTCGAGCTCGGCCTTGGTGTCGGTCGGGAACGCGTTGATGGCGACGACGCAGGGGAGACCGTAGACGTTCTTCACGTTGTCGACGTGCTGGAGGAGGTTGGGCAGGCCCTTTTCAAGCGCCTCAAGGTTCTCGCTGTTGAGCTCGGTCTTGGGCACGCCGCCGTGATACTTGAGCGCGCGGACGGTCGCAACGATGACGACAGCGTCGGGGTGGAAGCCCGCGGCGCGGCACTTGATGTCGAGGAACTTCTCGGCGCCGAGGTCGGCGGCGAAGCCTGCTTCGGTGACGGTATAGTCACTCAGGCGCATCGCGGTCTCAGTGGCCTGGATGGAGTTGCAGCCATGAGCGATGTTTGCGAACGGGCCGCCGTGGATGAACGCGGGAGTGCCTTCGAGCGTCTGGACCATGTTGGGCTTGATGGCATCCTTTAAGAGCGCGGCCATCGCGCCCTCAGCCTTCAGGTCGTGCGCGGTGACGGGCTTGTCGTCGTAGGTGTAGGCGACGACCATCTTGCCGAGGCGCTCCTTGAGGTCGGCGAGGCCGGTCGCAAGGCAGAGAACTGCCATGACTTCGCTCGCGACGGTGATCTCGAAGCCGTCCTCGCGGGGCACGCCGCTGGCCTTGCCGCCAAGGCCGTCGATGATGTGGCGGAGCTGGCGGTCGTTCATATCGACAGCGCGCTTCCACACGATCTTGCGGGGGTCGATGCCGAGCACGTTGCCCTGCTGGATGTGGTTGTCGAGAAGAGCGGCCAGCAGGTTGTTGGCAGCGCCGATGGCGTGGAAGTCGCCGGTGAAGTGCAGGTTGATATCCTCCATGGGGACGACCTGAGCGTAGCCGCCGCCGGCAGCGCCGCCCTTGACGCCGAACACGGGGCCGAGAGAGGGCTCGCGCAGGCAGACCATGGTGTTCTTGCCGAGCTTGTTGAGCGCGTCGGCAAGGCCGACGGACGTGGTGGTCTTGCCCTCGCCCGCGGGGGTGGGGCTGATAGCGGTGACGAGGATCAGCTTTGCCTTGCGGGGCAGCTTGCGGATCTCGGTCAGGTCGAGCTTGGCCTTGTAGTTGCCGTAGAGCTCGAGGTGCTTTTCGTCAATGCCGGCCTTGGCGGCGACGTCGACGATTTTTTTCATTTCATGTGCCTGGGCGATCTCAATGTCGGTCATGGGGAATACCTCCTAAATAATTATGTATTTAAAAGCGGAGAATTGTCTCTTATTGACAAAATCAATTATAGCCGAACGATAGAGAAAGGTAAACTGTTTTGCAAGCCTCTTTTTTTCAAAAACCTTAAAAAATTAAGCGTTGGTTCGCGTGCCTTAAAAAGAAAAAAACGGGAGATTTTTGGACGAATTTTCAACGCTTGCGGCAAAGGTCAAAACGAGAAAAGCGAAAGTTGCCAGCGCCCGGCTTTCATTTCACTCTGCCGCGTCACAGCGTGATGCGCATGGGCTCATCCAGCGTGACCTCGCCGCCGATGCTCGCGGCGATGACGTTTCCGCCTTGGCGCTCGACGCTTGCGCGGACCGCGCCCGCGGGCTGCCGGTATTCGCACGAAAAACCGCCGTTTTCCATGCGTTCGCTCTGCACGACGGCGCAGGCGACGCTGCCGCTGCCGCAGCTGCCCTCCCAGACGAGGGAGTCGGTCTCGATGACCTTGACGAGCGGGATCATGCTGCGCTTTTCCACATCGAGGAAAATGACGCCGCAGGCGTCAAGCCCTGCAATTCCGGAAAAGATCGACTCCGCCGCGCGGAAGAACCCTTCGCTCGGCTCCACGCCCTCAACGACGAAGTGGGCGATGCCTGTTAAGTCGACGAGCGTGCCCTCGTGACCATTCACCGTGACACGCTTCACGCTGCGCGGACAGGGCATTTCAGCGCGCGCCGTGCCGCTTTTCAGATCGACCTGCGCAGTGACGACATGGTCGCAGCCGCTCACGCGCAGCCTGACCGAGGAAAGGCCGCCCTTTTGCTGGGCAATATACATGCCGTAGGCGCGCGTCGCGTTGCCGCAGAATTCGCCGCCCATCATCTCCATGTGGCCGTCGACGTCGTCCTCGGCGGCGCAGGCGTAGCCGACCTGCTCGGCCTTGAGCGCGGGAATCGCCATGATCTTCTCCGCGATGGCCGCGCGCTGTGCCTTTTCGACCGGATCGAGCACGAACACCGTAATGTTCCCCGCCGGGTCCGCCCGTAAAATGTTCAGTTCCATAGCAAGTTCCTCCTAAAAAAAGAAGGTGTAAAGCCAAAATAACTTTACACCTTCTTTTACATCCTGTCAATTCGTGTCAAAACACAAATCTTTCAGCATTATTGTCCCCAAATCGGTAGCAATAACCATTTTTGAGACGCATCACATTTGCGGCCGCGCACGCCGCAAACAATTTGGATTGTCCCGGAGGACGACATGTGCGTCCGCAGGGACACCTTACAAATATTTTCGCGGTGAGCGAAAATATTTGAAGCCCCTATTTCATTTGGGCCGATGGCCCAAATGAAAGGTCTCAAAATTGCGTCTACGACGCAATTTTGACTTACTCAAAGTCGGGGATATACTCTTTGACGATATCCAGCAGCTCGCCGGAGCGAATCATCGCTTCCACCGCACGGATGTCGGGCCAGATCTCACGGTCGATCTCATAGAAAGCGACCTTCTCGCGCACGTGCTGATAGAGAGCCTCATGCAGCGGGGTCATGCCCTGGCCGTGGGTGTTCAGGCGGCGGCGGATGTCGATGGCCTGGCAGGCGGTCATCAGCTCGTCAGCGAGGACGTCCTGCGTGTTCTGCAGGATCATCTTGGCCTTACGGGCAGCGGTGGTGCCCATGGAGACGATGTCTTCCTGGTTGGCGGAGGAGGGGATGGAGTCGACGGAAGCGGGGTGAGCGTAGATCTTGTTCTCGCTGACCATGGAGGCGGCAGCGTACTGAACGATCATGAAGCCGGAGTTGACACCGGCCTCGGTGGTCAGGAACGCGGTCAGGCCGTTGGAGAGCGCGGGGTTGACCATACGCTCGGTGCGGCGCTCGGAAGCATCGGCCAGCTCGCTCGCGGCGATGCCGAGGAAGTCGAACGGCAGGGCCATGGGCTCGCCATGGAAGTTACCGCCGGAGATGACGGCCTCGTCGTCGAGGAACATCAGCGGGTTATCGGTGACGGCGTTGAGCTCGATCTCGACCTTCTCGCGGACGTAATCGAGAGCGTCACGGCAGGCGCCGTGCAGCTGCGGGATGCAGCGCAGGGCGTAAGCGTCCTGAACGCGGTCCTTCTGGCAGTTGTCGAGGATCTCGGAGCCGTCGAGCAGCTTGCGCATGTTCGCGGCGACGAGCATCTGGCCCTTCTGGCCGCGCACCTGATGGATGCGGGGGTCGAAGGCGTTGCGCAGGCCGGTCAGGCCCTCGAAGGACATGGACGCGATCACGTCGCCGAGCTGGGCGGCGCAGATGGTGTCGTACAGCGCGAGAGCACCGACGGAGGTCATCGCGCAGGTGCCGTTCGTCATGCCGAGGCCTTCCTTGGAGACCAGGGTGTCGAGCGTCTTGATGCCAGCCTTGGCCATGGCCTCAGCGCCGGGCATCTTCACGCCCTCGTACATGGCCTCGCCCTTGCCGAGCATGGGGAGCGTCATGTGAGCGAGAGGAGCCAGGTCGCCGGAGGAGCCGAGAGAGCCCTTCTGCGGGACGACGGGGGTCACGCCCTTGTTGAGCATCTCGAGCAGCATCTCGACGAGGATGGGACGAACGCCGCTCACGCCGCCGCACAGAGCGTTGGCACGCAGCAGCATCATGCCGCGGACGATCTCGTCAGCATACGGCTCACCGGCGGCGGTGCAATGGCTGAGGATCAGGTTGGTGGAGAGCTGATTGCTCATCTCCTTGGGGACGGCGACCTTCTGGAACTCGCCAAAGCCCGTGGTGATGCCGTAGGCGACGCGGCCCTCGGCGGCGATCTTCTCGGCCAGGGCGCGGGACTTCTTCATGGCTTCCAGAGCGGATGGAGCCAGCTCGACGGTCGCATTGTAGCGAGCGATGGCGACGAAGGATTCGAGCGTCAGGCTGTGGCCATCGACGACGACATGCTTGATCGCGGTAGGATTCATGATCATGGTAGTGTCCTCTCTTTTCTCAAAGTTCCGGTGTGACCCGGTCGGCGTGTCCGGTTGCCCGAACCGCCCAAGTGCAAGAAACGTGTCGAAGCGCTCCCCTTACTTTCCGCGCGTGCCCGTGCGTGGATGGCGCTCCGCCTGTGGAAAAGTCCCACAGGATCGTTCTGGAAACAGTATAGCACATTTTTGTGCAAAATCAATAGTTTTTTGCCGGAAAAAGTTTTCTTTGTTGTTCGTTATCACCATATTTGGATAACACACTATCAGGGTACAGTGATAGAATTAGACAGAATAGATAAAAAAAGCGCCCCGCAAAAGCGGGGCGCCCTTCATTCTTTGTGGAAAGGTCACAGTTGTTCACTTTTTGTGCTTCTTGCTGGACTTCGGTTCGGGCGCGGCATAATCCATGATGCGGATCGCCGGATTCTTCTTTTTGATGAACGCGTAGATCTCGTCGAGGTCTTCGCGCGGGAAGAAGAGAGCCTTTTCCGTGTTGCCGTGGCCGATGTGCAGGCGCACCATGTCGGCATGGCCGCGGTCCTCGCACACGATCGCATTGATGTCCTCCCAGGGGAAGAACTCGTAGTTGGTGGTGAACTGCATATCGTAGAAGATCTCAAGTCCGCGGCTCGTGAGAGCGGCGTCCTTTTTGGTCATCAGCGTCAGCAGATACAGCACTGAGAATGCGAGCGAGACGAAGGCGAGCAGCGGGTTTCTGCTGCGGGTCGAAATGCCGAACAGCAGCAGCACGACAACCAAGATCCATCCGCCGGTCTGCACCCACTTTTTACGTGGCTTGAGCGACGACTGCGCGGGGTAGATCGGAGGCGGGACGGATTCCCAGGGAAGCGAATGTTTCACAGCGGTGATTCCTTTCTAAGTAAAGCGGGGAAGGGGGCTTACGCGTTGATCTTGGGGGCCTTACCAGCAGCACGGCGAGCCTCGAGGTTCGCAAGGGCCTTGGCGTGAGCCTCTTCGGGAGCGCCGGCGGGCTTGCCAGCCTTGGTCTTGCCGAAGACATTGGTGTAGGAACCGTCAGCCCAGAAGATGTTGCGGCCGAACAGAGCGGTCACATAGGCGTAAACGGGGTTGAGCAGGTTGACGAACGCATACGGGAAGAACACCAGCGGGCTCATGCCGAGAACGCCGGTCTGGTAAGCGCCGCAGCCGGTCCAGGGGAACATAACGGCCCAGAGGGTACCGGCATCTTCCAGAGAACGGGAGAGCATATTGCGGCCGAGACCGAGCTCGTCATACTTGTCAGCATAGATGGGGGCGGGAACGCCGATGCCGAGGAACTGGTCGCACATGGTGGCGTCGCAGAAGATGGAGGTCAGCAGGGTCGCGAGGATGAGGCTGCCGACAGAGTGGATCTTGTGCTTCAGGCCGCCGAACAGACGCTCGACGCAGCCGCAGCGCTCCAGAGCACCGCCGTAGGCGAGCGCGAGGAGGATGAGGTTGATGGTCCACATGGTGCCGTCCATACCGCCGGCCTTGCCGAGGATGGAGTCAGCGACCTCGTTGCCGGTCTCAACGCCGATACCGTAGTGCAGCGTGTTGAAGATGTCGCCCAGGGCGCGGGAGCCGTAGATGTCGGTGGACTGGAAGATCATCATGAAGATGGTCGCGGTGGCAACGGAGATGGCGATACCGACAAGGCCGGGCACGCGCAGGATGCACATCACGATAACCACGATGATGGGGATGAGCAGAACGGGGGAGATCACGAAGGCCCCACGGAACGCGTCCTGAATGGACTGGGCGACGGTCGGATCATAGGCGCTGGCGTCGATGTTCAGGCCCATGATGGTGTAGAGGATGAGGGCGATGACCAAGGTCGGGCCGGTGGAGGAGACCATCGCGGTGACGTGGTCGAAAAGACCGGTCTCGGCAACAGCCGCGGCGAGGTTGGTGGTATCGGACAGGGGGGAGAACTTATCGCCGACATACGCGCCGGAGATGATCATACCGGCGGTGATGGGGGCGGGGATGCCGAGACCGGCGCCGATGCCGAGGAACGCAAGACCGATGGTGGCGGTGGTGGTCCAGGAGGAGCCGCACGACATACCGACGATCGCGCAGAGGATGCAGCCGATGGGCAGGAACAGCTTCGGGGTCAGCAGATCCAGACCGTAAACGATCAGGGAGGGGATCGCACCGGAGGCCATGAAGCTCGCGACCAGGAAACCGACGGTGCAGAGGATCAGAACAGCTTCCATGGAAGCGCTCAGGCGCTCGATCATACCGGCGAGCATATCCTTAAAGTCGTGACCGCAGAAGTGACCGACGATGCACGCGACGACGATGGACATGACCAGGGGCAGGTGAGCGTCATGGTAACCGGATTCGGAATGACCGAGGAAGCAGTAAAGCATGAACCCGATCATTGCCACAATGGGAACTAACGCCAGCAGAAAACTGGGCTCCCGTGCGACTTTCTTTTCGTTTGCCATTGATAAAATACCTCTCTCTTCATAAAAATACTTGCCCGTCAGGAAGCGGGAAGCCGCTCCTCCCCATGACGAACACGCTGCACACCGCACGCGGGGACGTGCGTTTTCTGTGGAGGGGTCCCACAGAAAAACAGACACAGAACTTAGGCAACAGCACCGTCGGGCAACGGTTTCTTGCACGCTGTTTCCCATGCCCTAATCTATTTGTGAACTAATTATAACATACCTGTTCAGCAAAAGCAATAAAATTCGCGTAGATTCCAAAAAATATTTTAGTCAATTCTTCTATATCGGGATGACGTGATGTTATGCTGATATGCTTTTACGGCATTGCAATAAAGCAAAACAGACAAAAAGGAGCAGGCGCTTAGCGCCTGCTCTGATCAAAATGATGAATGACTTACTTTTCTTCTTTTGCCCGCTCAAGCAGCAGCTTATAGCCGTCCGCCCCGTAGCAAAGGCACTTATTGACGCGCGTGATGGTCGTAGACGAAACGCCAATCTTCTGCGAGATCTGCGTGAAGGTCTTACCATCGGCAAGAAGCGACGCCACCTCGAAGCGCTGGGACATCGCCTCGATCTCGCTGAAGGTGCAGAGATCGTCGAAGAAGCGGTAGCATTCTTCCTCCGTTTTCAAAGATAAGATCGCCTTGAACAGGTGATCGGTCTCTTCGCTTTTCATTTTGCTCTGGTACATCCAACGTTCCTCCTCAACGATCCGATCGGATCGACTCCTGCCCGCGCGGTGTGGCCGCGGCGGACGCCGAATGACGGCTGCCCGGAAGCTGCTTGCGGGCGAACCTCGGTTTTCGGAGCTTGCCCGTTGATATTGTCTCTATGGTAACAAAAAGCGGCAGTTCCGTCAAGCGCAATTCGTGCTTTTTGGCAGATATCTTCATTTTTCGTGAACACTGTCCGCGGCGGAAAGAAAAATTTTTGCACCGCAGGCGGCGAAAGCTATGGCAATTCCGCGCGGAAAATGCTATACTGTCTCGAAAGTGGAAAAAACGGCCGCGGACGCTTGACAATCCCTGCGCCGTACCGTAAAATATCTGTCAACCACTCCGATACGCTGCTGTGCCACCGCAGTACAGTACGCTGTCCATACATTCTATTAGGAAAGGACACACACTATCATGGCAACGATCAAAGCTCACACCTTATCCGGCTTTATGGAGCTGCTTCCCGCGCCGCAGACCCAGATGGAGCGCCTTATGGAGGTGCTGCGCTCGTCCTACGGCGTCTATGGCTTTACCCCGCTCGACACGCCCATCATCGAAGCGAGCGATGTGCTGCTCGCCAAGGGCGGCGGCGAGACTGAAAAGCAGATCTACCGTTTCTCCAAGGGCGACAGCGACCTGTCCCTTCGCTTCGACCTGACGGTGCCTCTGGCGAAATACGTTGCCCTGCATTATGCCGATCTCGCTTTCCCGTTCCGCCGTTTCCAGATCGGAAAGGTCTATCGCGGCGAGCGCGCGCAGCGCGGCCGCTTCCGCGAGTTCTATCAGGCAGATATCGACGTCATCGGCGACGGCGAGCTCGACATCACGAACGATGCCGAGATCCCCGCGATCATCTATACCGTCTTCTCCCGCCTCGGCCTGTCCCGTTTCCAGATCCGCATCAACAACCGCCGCATCTTAAACGGCTTCTACGCGATGCTGGGCCTTTCCGACAAGTCCGGCGATATCATGCGCACCGTCGACAAGATCGAAAAGATCGGCCCTGACCTCGTGCGCGCGATCTTGGTCGACGACTACGCCATCGAGGGCGAAAAGGCGGATGAGATCCTCGCCTTCATCGGCATCAAGGGCACGAACGAAGAGGTGCTCGCTTCTCTTGAAAAGTACCGCGGCCGCAACGAGATGTTCGACCAGGGCCTCGACGAGCTGACGACCGTCGCCAAGTACCTCGGCGCGTTCGGCGTGCCGCAGGAGAACTTCGCGGTCGACCTGACCATCGCGCGCGGCCTCGACTACTACACCGGCACGGTGTACGAGACGACGCTGCTCGACCACCCCGAGATCGGCTCGGTCTGCTCCGGCGGCCGCTACGATAACCTTGCGGAGTACTATACTGACCGCAAGCTCCCCGGCGTCGGCATTTCGATCGGCGTGACGCGCCTGTTCTATGTCCTCGGCGAGCAGGGCCTTCTGAATAGCGACATCTGCACCGCGCCGGCGGACGTGCTCATCCTGCCGATGACCGAGGATCTGAGCGAGGCCATCGCGCTCGCGACCGATCTTCGCGCCGCGGGCGTCAGCACGCAGATCTATACGGAAAAGAAGAAGTTCAAGGCCAAGATGAACTACGCCGACAAGCTCAAGGTGCCCTACGTCTACTTCCTCGGCGAAGACGAGATCAACGCGGGCGTCGTGTCCTGCAAGGATATGCGCACCGGCGAGCAGGTCAAGCTTCCCCGCGCGGAAGCGGTGGAAAAGGCCAAGGCCTTTGTGGAGTCTGACCGCCAAAAGCCGATCATTTGCGAAAAGTAAAAAAAGTTGGCAGCCCGAAAGGGCTGCTTCTTTTTTGCGTTCCCTCGGGGGAGCGGTTGCTTTCCGCGCAGAGCGCGGAGGGAAAATGCGGCGTGCGGGCAGCAGCACCAAGGGGGGCCATTCTCTCACGTGAGAGAATGGCCCCCTTGAACCCCCAAGAGAACGCGAGGGGAGTCCCCCTCGACCCCCGACATTGGCAGTCTCGATCTTGAAGAGCTGCGCAGCCTGCGGAATCAGGTGCGGTGTACATGGCTTCGCCATGAATCTTCTGCGATTCGTTACGTCTTGCAACCGCGCCTTACTATCGTGAGGCGCGAGTGACGGTAGAACGGCGGCAGACTGCTTACCGAATGCGGCATTGCTGCGCTCGCCGCATTGTGGAGACTGGCGGTAGACGGGAATTACTGCGCACTTCTACAAGATGGGCAGAGCGGCAGCGGATAATAGGAGCAGAGGCAAATCGTATAGCAACACCCAACGCGGCAACGCCGCGCGCAGGAAGTCGCATTCCGGAGGCACAAAGGTCATTCAAGCTCTGGACTGCCAATCTAAGCCTTTCTCTTGGGGTTCCAAAGGGGCCATTCTCTTTTGCGAAAGAGAATGGCCCCTTTGACTCGCTCCCACACGGTGTAGGGAACAACGATGCAGCGCTGTCGCGCTGCGATAAAAACCCCGCTGCGCGGGGAGGGCGCAAAAAAGGCAGCCTTTCGGCTGCCGATTTTTTCAGTCCACCGTGCGCATGAAGGACGTCGATCCCTTCTGAAATCTGACATCCAGCTTCACGCGGTCCGCGCGCATATAGCTCGTGGTGTATTCATAGGTATGCCCGTTCTCGGTCGTGGTGCGGCGCTGATGGAAAAACGCCGCCGAGCCGGGCGCGCAGTGCAGAAGCTGCGCCTCGTGCGGCGCGAGCACGACGGCCTCATACGTGTCCGACGCGGAAAACGGGATGACGCCGACGTGGTAGAGGAGGCTGTAAAAGCTGTGCGTCTCCAAAAGCTCGCGCGTCAGGTTCGGATAGATGTACTCGGGGTAGTACGACGTCTCCAAGATGAGCGGCTCGCCGTCGACATTTCGCACGCGCGTGAAGCGATAGACCTTCACGCCCTGCTCAAGGCCCATGAGCGTCACGATCTTGGGGCTCGGCGTGATGACCGCGAAGTCGACCAGCGTGGACGACGGCGTTTTGCCCAGCTGGGAAATTTCTGTCGTGAACGAATACTGCACGCCCTTGCGGCGCGTGTTCGGGTCGGTGACGAACGTGCCCTTGCCGCGCTTTCGCACGACGAAGCCCTCTTCTTCGAGCGCGCCGATGGCCTGACGGACCGTGTTGCGGCTGATATCATACGAGCGGCAGAGCTCGGCCTCGCTCGGCAGCAGGTCGCCGACCTTGAGCGCGCCGGAGGTGATGCTGCGCTTGATGATGCCCATGAGCTGGGAATAGAGAGGAATTTCGCTGTCGAGCGACAGTGGAATTTTGAGGACCGGATTGTGTTCCATGGTGGGAACCTCCCGAGAAATACGTTTTGGAATATTCCCATCATACCACATATCTTTGAGATGTTCCAGTACTTTTTCCCGCCCGCCGCTGAAAAACCGCAAAAAAAGGAGGGGGTAGCCCCTCCTTTTTAGGAATTGCGCATTACCAGCCGGTCCCGAGCTCTGTTCCGTACCAGCGGCCGTCGTCCCTGAGCTGGATGGTGCAGCAGCGGTAGAACTCATAGGCGTCCTTGGGCGCGGCGGGGTTCTCGCATTTGACGGTGTTGCCCGCCATGGCGCTTTGCAGCGCGTTGGCGCTCTCCGCCGTGAATTCCACCCTTACGGCAAAGCAGTAGGTGTTGTCGTCGATCTCGCCCGCCTTGCGCTTGGCCTGCGTGGTCTCCTCGGCGGGGTTTACCGTGACATTGAGCCATGTGAATTTATAGATGCTGCCGCTCGTCACCTCTTTCTGCGTCCCGTAATAGGCGTTCGCCCAGTTCTGCGCGGCCTCCTGCCACGAAAAGCTCTTCGACTGGGCGCGGACGTCGGAGGTGAGCATGTCGGAATACTCCGCCGTGTCATACCACACGCGCATCAAGTCGTAAAGTGTGCGGCCATCATTGCCCACGATGCTGAAATCGCCGACCGCGCGGTAATAGCGTTCGCTTTTGCCCGACACGTATTTGACGGTGTTCGTTCCCTTATAGAATATCAAGCACGTCGCCTGCGCGTTGTGCGGCCAGAGCTCGACAGAGTCCAGACCGTCGAGTTTTTTCGGCTTGTCGATGGGCTTGTATTCATAGCTGTCGAGCGCGACGGAATAGCCCGTCAAAAGGGGAGCATGGCTCCCGCTCTCGCCGCCGGCGGGGCAGAAGGCGAGAATGTCGACTGTGGCGGCATTCGACGCGAGCACAAGGTCGCTTTCAAATGTCGCTTCCTTGTCCGGCGTCTTGTTGTACCATGCGAGCATCGCGTCGAAGATCGTCGCATAGTCGCCGTAGCTGCTGACCTTGTAGTAGCGCGTATCGCCGTGCTGGTAGAGCATGAAATCCGAGCCCTCGTAGAAGGTAAAGCGCGCAGAATTGCTGAGGCTGAGGCAGAGGGCGAGGGGATTCCCGCCGCCGGGCGGAACAGCGCTGCCCGAGGGCGAGGACTCAGACGGATCGTACTCTTTATAATCGCACGTATCGAGCAGAACGGTCGGGGCGGCGTCCTTCGGATCGTGGCCGCCGACCGCCATGCCGTCGGTATTCAGACTGAGCCAGGACGCGCCGCCATTCGATGCAAGCTGGAGGTCGGTCAGGAACGCGGTATCAGCGGGAGACTCGGAGTCGGAAGAGCCGTCCGTGAAGTAGATTCCTCCGTTGATCGTAAAGTGCTTGACCATCGCCTGCAAGATCACGGCCTCCTCCTCGACGGCGCGGTCGTGGTTCCAGCCCCACTGATTCTCCTCGGTGCTGCCGTCGAAGAGCCAGTGGATCTCAACGATATAGCAGGTGTTGTTCGGCCCGTTGAAGAGCGTGACGACCGTGTTGCTCATGCCTTCGTGCGTCACGAAGCGGCAGCTCTCGTCGATCCACTCAGCGGTATAGCCCGCGCTTTCCCACTCCGGCTTCTCGTCGTACAGGCTGTGGTCGACCTCTGTGACGCTGAAATACGAGCCGGTGTTATAGCTCGAATACCAGTATTCCGCGTATTCCGCATCGGGCTTGTACGTCCAGCCGGAGATGGGGGCATAGAAACTGTAATTGCCATTACCGGAGATCAGGCGGCCCTCGACGGTGTTGCCGTGGCCGTAGCCGTCCTCGACCAGACCGTCGACGAGATCGGGAATGTACATCTTCGGCTCGTTGAGCCCCGCATAGTCGATGTAGAAGTCGTGCAGGTAATACTTGAGGTCCACGCCGTAGCCGCAGCCGTTGTACCACAGGCCGTCGTTGCTCATCGAGGTGCCGATGATCTGATAGCCGGTCTTCTCGCCGTAGGTGTAGTGCAGGACGGTGAGATAGTGCGTCCAGTGTTCATTGAGATATCCGTCGTCCGTCAACTCCTGCCCGCCGATGACGTCGATCTGCACGCCCGCCTCGTTCGTGGGCTTCATCTCGTACTGGAAGTACCACAGCTCCAGCACCGTGCCGTCGGGGGAGAGGTTGCCGAGCGAATCGGCGAACTCGAGCTGCGTCACGCGCACGTCGGCGACCGTGTCTTCGATCGAGCGGGACGCATATTCATTGTTTTCCGACACGGAATAGGTCATCGTGCCTTTTTTGAGGTCTTCCACGCACGCGGCGGCATAGTCGTCCATCGAGGGGTAGATCGTGTTGATCTGTTCGTTCAGGCGGTAGACCATGCAGAAGCATTCACTGCCGTCTTCCGCATAGTCGGCGGAAAGGCCAAGATAGATTGTGCCGTCTTCCTGCTCAAGAAGATAGGCCTGATACGGCTGAGAGTCCTTTGCCTCTTCGCAGTAGCCGGTCCATGCGGATTTGTTGTGCTGCATAAGGTCGTCGACCGGAGAAGCGTCTCTGGTGTTGCCGAAGAGTGCGTAGAAGGACTGCTTTTCCAGCTTGTATTCCTCCATCGGGCCGTAGATAAGGGCATAGCCCAGATCGTTGAACATCGTGACGTATTTCTCCCCTGCGGGATTCGTCGCGGTGCGGAAGGTGGGGTATGCGCCATCCGTAAAGCCATCCGTAAAGCCGGGCGCTTCATATAAGAGCGTGTCGACCGTATAGCTCTTGTCGGCAAACGGGTCGTCATTTTTCTGCGCGCGCTCGCCCCAGCTGACGGCGCAGCCCGCCGTCAGCGTCAGCGCCAGCACGAGGGCTACAATGCCGAGGCCGCGCTTTTTCTGCGCGCCCAGCACGTTCGTGATGCGGCGCTTGAGACGCTCGACCGTGCCGCCGAAGCACGTCGTCGCGGGCAGCGCCCGCACGCTGGACTGCACGGCGGCGAGCAGCGTCCGGCTGTAAGCCGCGCGCTCGGGGAGTTCGAGCCCGTCGGTCGCCGCGCTGTCGCAGGCGAGCTCGATGTCCTCGTCCGCCTGACGCAGCATCAGATACACCACGGGGTTGAACCAGTGCATCGCGTTGGCCGCGAGCAGCACGAGCTTTAAGAGCATGTCGCGCCGCTTGAGGTGGCACAGCTCATGGCGCAGGATGTAGCGCAGCTCCTGCACGTCGTAGCGCTCGTGGGGAAGGAGCAGCCGCGGGCGCAGCAGGCCCGTCACTGCGGGGGTGGAGATGGCCTCGCAGACGATCATCTCCGGTGCGCTCACGCCTAAGTCGCGCGCCGTATTAGAGAGCATCGCGGCGTAGTCCGCGCGGGAAACGTCTCTCTTCCAGCGGCGCACCGTGCGGCGGAAGTGGGCGTAGGAGATACCCTGATACAGCAGGAACGCCGCCGCGCCCGCGAGATAGCCGTAAAACAAGATCGTCGTCACGGGGATGTAGCGCGTCGTCTTCTGCTCGGGATTCGTCACAGGGCGCTGGATGATCGTGTCGCGCACCTGTGCGGGGGACTGGCCGCTTTTTTCGGCCATGTCGCCAAAGAGGTTGTCGGTCGATTGGATGGCTGTCTTATCCGTGCCGACAAAGAGTGTGTAGTCTTTCGGCGGCGCGGCCTGCACCGGCGCGTTTTTCACCGAAAAATCGACCGGCAGCAGCAAAAATGCCGCCATCGCCAGCCACAGCCAGCAGCGCGTCTTCGCGCGGTAGCGCTCGCGCCAGAGGGGTTTGAGTACCAGCATCGCCAGAATGGCGAGGGAACCTAACAGGGAAGTTTTCAACAGATTCAGCAGAAATGTTTCCATGGTGCGTCCTCCTTATATTTCCGTTTAACGGCTCATATCGTCCAAAAACTGCCGCAGCTCGTCGATCTCGCTCTGCTCGAGCGGCTTTTCGGCGTTCAGCGCCGCGACAAAGCTGCCGAGCGACCCGCCGTAGAGCCGCTTCAGGACGCTGCGGCTCTCAAATTCGAGGTATCTGTCCTTTGAGACGAGCGGCGTGTACAAATTGTTCCGCCCCTCGCGGCGGCTCGAGAGGAATCCTTTTTCGCACAGGCGAGTAAGGTAGGTGTTGACGGTGTTGGCGCTCCAGCCGTGGCTCGCGAGCGCGCCGTCGAGATCGCCGCGGCTGACCTCGCCGCCGACGGCCCAGATGGCCTGCATCACGGCAAGCTCCGCATCGGGCAGTCTCTTTTTATCGTCCATGGGTTGACCTCCTTAGATGATCTACTACATTTGTCGTTGATAACTATATACTACATATGTAGTAGTTTGTCAAGCTCCTTTTATGTCCTTTTTTGTTTTGCAGCGAAAATTGCAGAAAACAGGGGAAAGACATGACGGCAAATCGTCAAAATGAAAGATGCTGTTCAATTATTTGAATGAGTTCTTGCAAATCTTTCTGAAAATCGCTTGCTTTTGTGCAAAGCGCAAGGTATAATGAAGAAACCGTATGAAATCATTTAGCGATTCAATAAATAAACAAATAAGAAGAAGGAGATCTGTATCATGGCAAAGTTCAAAGTTTACTACACCATCGAGCTCAACGAGGTGGCCACGCACATCTTCGAGTCCAACGACTTTGAAGTGAAGCTGTGCAGCCATAACGACGAGGAGACCTACGTCAAGGAGCTCGCCGAGTTCCAGCCCGACGCCATCATGTGCCGCACCGAGCCCATCACCGCCAAGATGATGGACACCTGCAAGAACCTCAAAGTCATCGGCAAGCAGGGCGCCGGCCTCGACAACATCGACATGGACCACGCCCATGCCAAGGACATCACCGTCGTCTACGCGCCCGCCGGCAACGCCAACGCCGTCGCCGAGCACGCCGTCATGCTGATGCTCATGTGCGCCAAGCGCTTCACCTATGTTGACCGTCAGTTCCGCGGCGGCAACTTCCTCGTCCGTATGGGCATGGAGCACACCTATGAGCTCGGCGGCAAGACCCTCGGTATGATCGGTTGCGGCCGTATCTCCCAGCTCGCCATGCAGAAGTGCAAGTACGGCTTCGGCATGAACGTCATCGGCTACGATCCGTACCTCACGCAGGACAAGATCGGCGATCTGTGCGAGCTGAAGGCCACCGCCAAGGAGGTCTGGGAGCAGGCCGACTTCGTGTCCGTGCATCTGCCCGTCGTTCCCTCCACCGAGCACTCCATCGGCCGTGAGCAGTTCAGCTGGATGAAGCCCACCGCTTCCTTCATCAACTGCGCGCGCGGCGCTCTGATCAAGGAGAACGAGCTTGTCGAGTGCCTGAAGGACGGCACGCTGTTCCAGGCCGGTCTCGACGTGTTCGAGCATGAGCCCATTCAGGAGTCCAGCCGCGAGCTGTTCGACCTCGACAACGTCATCATGACCCCGCACATGGCCGCCACCACCGAGCAGAGCGTTCTGAACTGCTGCACCTCCGTCGCCAACGACATCGTCGCCGTCTGCAACGGCCAGGAGCCCAAGGTCAAGGCCCAGAAGCCCAAGTTCTAAGTTATTTCTGTTTCGTAGAAACTACTTATGAAAAGGGACGCCTCGGAAGAGGCGTCCCTTTTTTGCGCCCTTGGGCGGGGGGGACAGCCAGGCAGAGCTGCTGCTTTTTATTCCCACAGCGTGTGGAGACGCGGGAAAGGGGGCAATTGTCTCACGCGAGAGAATGGCCCCCTTATCCCAAGCAGCGCCAGCGGCGCTGCTTTCCCTGCGCCTTTGGGTGCAAAAGGGTCCCTTGGTGCAAGATATTCTTCATTCTTGTTAAATAGTTAACGAAATGAAAGAAAAAAATCAAAATTGCCTACATTTTTCGCAACTTTGCAGTTGATTTTTCATTTTCCTGTGTGTATAATCAAAACCGAAGAAAATCGGATCTCATTCCGGATTTACAAATTTTAAAGGAGAAGTCAAATGAAAGAATTGTACGTCGTCAACTGCTGCCGTACCGCTGTCGGTTCCTTCGGCGGTTCCCTGAAGAACACCCCTGCCGCTCAGCTCGGCTCCATCGTCGTGAAGGAAGCCCTCAAGCGCGCGAATGTCGCTCCCGAGAATGTCGATGAGCTGATGTTCGGCTGCATCCTGACCGCCGGTCTCGGTCAGAACGTCGCCCGTCAGGTCGGCGTGGGCGCAGGTCTCCCCTATTCCGTCCCCGCCTATACCGTCGGTATGGTCTGCGGCTCCGGTATGAAGTCCGTCATTGAGGCTGGCCGCGCCATCCTCGCCGGCGACGCCGATATCGTCGTCTGCGGCGGCACCGAGAACATGAGCGCCGCTCCTTATGCCGCTCCCGACGCCCGCTGGGGCGCCCGCATGGGCGACAAGAAGCTTGTCGACACCATGATCAAGGACGGCCTGTGGGATGCGTTCAACAACTACCATATGGGCACCACCGCCGAGAACATCTGCGATGTTTGGGGCATCACCCGCGAAGAGCTCGACGCCTTCGGCGCTGCCTCCCAGCAGAAGACCGAGGCCGCTCAGGCTGCCGGCCGTTTTGACGATGAGATCGTTCCCGTCCCCGTGAAGGTCAAGAAGGAGATCGTCGAGTTCAAGAAGGATGAGTTCCCCCGCGCCGGTTCCACCGCCGAGGGTCTTGCCAAGCTGCGCGGCGCGTTCCCCGTCGGCCCCGAGGGCGTTGAGGACGAGATCGTCCACACCTTCGAGCCCACCGGCATCCACGAAGCCGATACCAAGAAGCACGTCCAGCGCGTCACCGCCGGTAACGCCTCCGGCATCAACGACGGCGCTGCCGCCATCGTCCTCGCTTCCGGCGAGGCCGTGAAGAAGTACAACCTCAAGCCCATGGCCAAGCTCGTCAGCTGGGGCCAGGGCGGCGTCGACCCGAAGATCATGGGCGTCGGCCCCGTGCCCGCTTCCCGTCAGGCCATGCAGAAGGCCGGCCTGACCATCGACGATATCGACCTCGTCGAGGCCAACGAAGCCTTCGCGGCCCAGTCCATCGCTGTTGCCCGTGAGCTCGGCTTCGACATGAGCAAGGTCAACGTCAACGGCGGCGCGATCTCCATCGGCCACCCCGTCGGCGCTTCCGGCGCTCGTATCATCGTCACCCTGCTGCACGAAATGCTCAAGCGCGACGACGCCAAGAAGGGTCTTGCCACCCTCTGCATCGGCGGCGGCCAGGGCGTTGCCACCATCTTCGAGAAGTGCTAAAGCACCGCTAACCCCTGAAAATAAAAAGGAGACCTCGAAAGAGGTCTCCTTTTTATTTTGTCCTCTGCACGGTGCAGGGAAAAAAGCAGCGCCCCTGCCGAGACGCAAAAAGGAAGCAGCCCTTTCGGGCTGCCCCTCACGCGCCCTCGCGGGCGCAAGCGCCGTACAGTGCGCCGCGCTGCGATTTAACCCTCCGCCTGCGCGGCGACGATCGCCTCGTAGATCGTCTGCGGGTCAAGCTTATCGTAGTCCTCGCTCGTGGCGATGACGGCGGAATCCATCTGCTCGGCGATGAAGTTCGTGAAGTAATCGTCGCGCACCTCATCGGCGGCTGCGGCCTTGTCGAGCGGCAGGCGGAGCAGGATGTGATAGCCGAAGCTGGATTCGACGACTTCACTCACCTCGCCCTCGGAAAGTGCGTAGGCGGCGTCTTCAAACTCCTGCACCATCGAGCCGGTCGTGAAGGTGTAGCCGGTGGGATAGGTCTCGCGGCCGGGGTCCTCGCTGTACTCGTCGGCGAGCTCGGCAAAGTAGGAGGCGATGTCGTCGCCGGTGTAGGAATTGAGCTTTTCGACGAGCTCCTCAGCGAGCGCTTTCTTTTCGGCCTTCTGCTCGTCGGTGAGGGCTTCGCCGGTCGTCATGTCCTTCGTCGCAAGCAGGATGTGGTCCGCCGTGATGTAGCCCTGCTCGGCAGCGTAGACGGCGAGGTCCTCGTCGGAGGCGTAGAGCGCGCTGCCCTCGGTATTGTAGAGCTCATAGAGATTCTGATACAGGTAGTTCGAGCGCGCGACGCGGTCATAGGTCTCGCGGCGCATGCCGAGCTTGGCGATCTCGGCCTCAAAAGCTTCCTCGCTGCCGTACTGGTCAATGTAGCTCTGGTCGCTCTCGGCCATGGCGGCCTCCTGCTCGGCGGTAAGCGTCACACCGTACTTGCTGGCGAGATTTTCAAGCACCAAGTGCTGCTTAACGGACGAGAGCACGCTTGCTTTCACATAGTCGGCGACACTCATGCCGTCGGAGAGGGTGTCGTCCCAGTTGATGGACGAGCCGGTGTAATACTGCATGTAGCTGTCGAGATACGACACGTCGTAGCCGATCCAGTATGCGACAAGGTCGGCGCTCGCGCCGTTGCCGTTTAGGCTTGCGACGATCGCATCGGGCGCGACGCCGGTCGCTTCGTAGCAGAGACCCTCCTGCATCGTGCCGGAGGTGAAGCCGTTCGAGGGCGAGAGCGACACGACGGTAAAGGTGAGCGCCGCGGTGATGGCCGCCGCGCCAAGGAACGAAAGCAATCTCTTCTTGATCATAATGTTACCTCTTTTTCGTTTTCTTCCTTATTCACACGCAGGTCTCCGACCAGCGTCAAGGCTGTATCCAATGCATCCTCGCCCAGCGAAAGACGCAGCAGGAGCTTCGGCTCCGTCCCCGTGGCGGAGAGTGTGAGCCGGCGGCGGTTTTTCGGCAGCGAGCAGAGGGCCATCACGGCCTCCACGGGGACTGCCTCGGACGCAGCAAAGGTGAAGGTGATCTCGCTGCCGCGCTGCGAGATATCGCTCACGCCGATCTGCACGGCCTCCGCGCGCAAAAGCGCGACGTCCATGAGCTTGAGGACCGGCTGGGGCGGCTCACCGTAGCGGTCGATGAGCTCGTCGAGCAGCTCCTGCGACTGCTCGGCGGTGCGCAGCGCCGCGATGCGGCGGTAGATATCCATGCGCTGCTCGCCCGAGGGAATGTAGCTCTCCGGCAGGTTGGCCGAGACTGTGAGGTCTGCCGAGCATTCGGTGCGCTGCGGCGCTTTTTCACCGCGCTGCTCGAGCACAGCCTCTTCCAAGAGCTGCAAATACATGTCGTAGCCGACGCTCATCATATAGCCCGACTGCTCAGGGCCGAGCAAATTGCCCGCGCCGCGAATCTCAAGGTCGCGCATCGCGATGCGAAAGCCCGAGCCAAACTCCGCGTATTCGCGGATGGCCGTCAGGCGCTTGGCCGCAACCTCGGTGAGGATCTTGCCCGCGCGGTAGGTCATATAGGCGTAGGCCCGGCGCGCGCTGCGGCCGATGCGCCCGCGGATCTGGTGCAGCTGGGCGAGGCCGAGACGGTCGGCGTCCTCGATGATGAGGGTGTTGACATTTGGAATGTCGATGCCCGTCTCGATGATCGTCGTGCAGACGAGCACCTGAATTTCTCCGTCCGAGAGCTGCTGCATCACGGACGACAGGCCCTTTTCGTCCATCTTGCCGTGGGCGACGCCGATAGCGACGTCGTCGCCGAGGAGCTTTTTGAGCTGGGCTGCGCAGCGGTCGATGGTCTCGACGCGGTTGTGCATGTAGTAGACCTGCCCGCCGCGCGCGAGCTCGCGCCGGATGGCGTCGGCGATGACGCTCCAGTTATGCTCGAGGACGTAGGTCTGCACCGGCTGGCGGTCGACGGGCGGGACCTCGATGGTCGACATGTCGCGGATGCCCGAAAGCGCCATATTGAGCGTTCTGGGGATGGGCGTTGCCGAGAGCGTCAGCGTGTCGACCTGACGCGAGAGCTCCTTGAGCTTTTCCTTGTGCGTTACGCCGAAGCGCTGCTCCTCGTCGATGATGAGAAGGCCAAGGTCCTTGAAGTGCAAACTCTTTTGCAGCAGCGAGTGCGTGCCAATGAGTAAGTCGATCTTTCCTGCGGCGGCGTCCTGTAAAATCTGTTTCTTCTGCGCCGGCGTTTTGAAGCGCGAGAGCACTTCGATGCGCACGGGGAACGAGCGGAAGCGGTTCAGCGCCGTCGCGTAGTGCTGCTGGGCGAGCACGGTGGTCGGCACTAAGATGGCCGCCTGCTTGCCGTCGAGCACGCACTTCATCACGGCGCGCAGCGCGACCTCAGTCTTACCGTAGCCGACGTCGCCGCAGAGCAGGCGGTCCATCGGCGTACTGCGCTCCATGTCGGCCTTGATCTCGGCGATGGCGCGGAGCTGATCGTCGGTCTCTTCGTAGTCGAAGGCCTCTTCAAATTCCTTCTGCCACGGGGAGTCGGGCGAGAAGGCGAAGCCCGGGCGGCGTTGGCGCTCAGCGTAGAGCGCGATGAGACCCTTGGCAAGGTCCTTTGCCGCGGCGCGCGCCTTCGTTTTCGCGCGCGACCAGTCCGTGCCGCCGAGCTTACTGAGCTTCGTGCGCTGCTGGCCATCCTCGTCCTCGCCATGGCCGCCGATGTATTTCGACACCATGTCGAGCTGCGTCGCGGGAACGTATAAGCTGTCGTTGCCCGCATAGCAGATCTTGATATAGTCCTTGTCCACGCCGTCGACGCGCATGCGCTCGATGCCCGCAAAGCGGCCGATGCCGTGGTGGACATGCACGACGAGATCGCCGGGGGAGAGGTCTTCATAGGACCGCAGCGCGGCGCGGGCCGACGTCTCCTTCTTCGGCCGCGCCTTCGCGCGCTTGCCGGAGAGGGGAGCGGTCAGCTGGCCCTCGGTCAGGATGACGAGCTTTAATTGTGGATATTCGCTGCCCGCGCTCAGCGCGCCGAGGCCGATGACGGTCTCGTGCGGGGCGGGGAGGCGGTCATTTTTCAAGTTGAGTTGCGCGCGGATGTTCCGCTCTTCCAAAAGGCGCCGGAAGTTTTTCGCGCGCGTTTCGTTGCCGCAGAGAACGAGCACGCCGCAGCCTGCGCCAAGATACCGCTCCATGTCGCCCGCGGCGGTCTCCAGACTGCCGCCATACGACGGCAGCGAGCGCGCGTTCATGCTGAGGATGGCCCTCGGCGGCAGCAGATTGCGCGACGTGGGGAGCGAATCGAGCAGCAGCACGGGGAACGCGCCCATGCGGTGGCTCAATGCCTCCTGACTCAGCGCGAGCGCGGCAAATTCGCCGCACAAAATGCCCTCTTCGATGAGGGGCTTTACGTCCTCGGAGAGCTCCCAGTGGTAGTTCTTGCTGCGCTCCAAAACGCGCATGCCGTCGCTGACGGTGATGAGCGTGTCGGGCGAGAGATAGTCGAGCGCGCAGACTTCGTCGGGGTAGCACGCGGCGAGATACCGGTCCATGCCGCCGAGCGGCAGGTCGTTACGAAGCCTCTCGATGTCGCTGCGCAGCGTTTGGACGATGGGGCTGTCTTCGGCCTTTTTCGCAATTTTCTGCGCGGCGCGCCCAAGGCGCTCGAGCATTTTTTCGCGTCCGCCGTCCGAGAGGGCGGGCAGTACCTCTGCCGCGGGCAGGACGGTCAGGGATTTGACGTTCTGCGTGCGGCGCTGGGTCGTCACGTCGAATTCGCCCATCGCGTCGACCTCATCGTCGAAAAACTCGATGCGCACGGGCGCGCTCAGCGGCGACCAGACGTCGAGAATGCCGCCGCGCAGCGCAAACTGGCCGACGCCCTCGACCGTTTCCGCGCGCGTATAGCCGCTTTCAACGAGCTTTTTCGAGAGCGCATTCAGATCAAAGCGGTCGCCGAGCGAAATGTCCGTCACCGCGCCGCGCAGCGTGTCGGGCGGGAGCGTTCGCTGCATCAGACCGTCAACCGTCGCGACCAGGATCGGCGCTTTTCCGGCGGCAAGGCTGCACAGCGAGCCGATGCGCTGCTGCTCCCAGCCGTGGGAGGCGAACACGCGGTCGCGCAGCTGCCATTCGCGCGCGAACAGCAGGCTCACATCCTCGCCGAGCAGCTCGTGCAGGTCGCCCGCCATGCGGTTTGCCTCGTTTTCGTCCGCGCAGACGAGTAAAAGCGGGCGCTGCGTCTTGCGCCGCACGGCAGCGGCAAGCTGGGCGCGGTGCACACCCGAAAGGCCCGACACGGCGATGGGCGATGTGCCCGCGTCGAGCGAGAGCAGCAGCTCGCGCACCTCGGGAAGAGCCGCAAGCGCTTCATTGAGTTTGTTCATTCCCTGCGCCATGCCGTATCCCTCCTTCCGCAACGCGCAAAAGGGCAGATCCGCCGCAGCCGCGGCGGGTCATGCCCGTGGTTGTCAGTCATTTTATTATATAGGCTTTTGGCAAAAAGTCTATGTCGATTTTTTAAATTTTGGCGGCAAAAAGCGTTCAGCCGTTGTAGCGGTTCTGCGCGGCGCTCACGCCGTCGGTGATGATGCACTCCGCCGCGCCGAGCGCGCGGTCGAGCACACCGTCGATGACCTTGCGCTCATTGGTCGTGAACGGGCCGATGACCCAGTCGACAATGTCGTGCTCCGGCGCGCCGACGCCGACCTTGACGCGCGGGAAAGCGTCAGTGCCGAGGTGCGCGATGATGTTCTTGAGGCCGTTGTGTCCGCCCGCGCTGCCGCTGCCGCGCACGCGGAGCTTGCCGAGCGGGAGCGAAATATCGTCGGAGATGACGATGACGTGGTCGGCGGGAATTTTATAGAACCGCGCCGCCTCGCCCACAGCCTCGCCGGAGAGGTTCATGTAGGTCTGCGGCATCATCAACAGCACATTCGCCCCGCCAAATTCGATGACCTCCGTCAGCGCGCGGAAGCGCAGGCGGTTGCAGCGCAGATTGCGCTTGTCGATCAGGCGCTCCGCGGCCATGAAGCCGATGTTGTGGCGGGTGTTTTCATACTGCTTGCCGTAGTTGCCCAAACAGACGAGCAGCCATTCCGGCGGGCCGGATTTTTTGAAAATCATGAAAATGTTCCTCACTTTCCCCGTAAGGGGGAGTTTCTTGCGCGCCCCTGGGCGCGCGGGGTTATGCGGCGTGCGCGCCGCAAGATCACACCCCCCATTTTCTTTCCCGAGAAAGAAAACGGGCGGTGTGACCGTCCAAAAGAAAGGCGTTTCCCATTGCAAGCGAGCAGCTCGAAGAGCTGCAATGCTTGCCGATTGCACTGCCCATAGCGCGGCGTTGCCGCGTT
>OLJF01000033.1_pt1 | contig 252454 bp, 209 predicted proteins | sample 1609751 | NCBI WGS metagenome assembly OLJF01 (sample SAMEA4350171, study PRJEB24818) | metagenome | biome: human; feature: gut; material: faeces | place: Denmark | collected 2013-09
GCAACGATTTCTTCTACCGTTTTACCTTCATATTCTGTTCCGGGCACAAGGCTATTCAGATTATTTACATACGTTTGTAGATGCTTTCCGTAATGGAAATCTATTGTTTGCTGACTGATTACAGGTTCCAACGCATTGTTTGCGTAGGGAAGTTTTGGCATTTCGTAAGTCATGGTCATAATTATTAAAGACATTAATATAGTATTCATAATGTTACAAGTTTTAATTGGCTTGTTATACTATAATAACAGCAGGTTGGCGGAAAAGGTTCACTACATCTCATTTTATTTGTAAATGTACTGTACACGCTCTGTTTCCTTCGGATTGTCGCGTTCTGCGCGATAGATCCATTGTCCTGTATTATCATATTCGTAATAGGAGTTACCGTCAATCCGGTTACCATAATCATCGTACAGGCAAGTCAGGTAACCGGAAGTTTTCTGGTTATTGCCCGTTATGCGTTGGTAAACTATCCGGGTCAGGTAACCGTATTTGTCATATTCATACGATTCTTTTTGAGAAAGAATTTGATCCGGTACGTTGGCGAACAGCAGATTTTGGTGTTGTGATTCCGTCAGCCGTCCTTTTTCGTCATACTTATTGGCCTTATATGCCTGAAGTTCCCCGTTCTTGTTGTATTCCTTGGTTTCTGTCAGTTGTCCCTGCTTGTTGTAGGTGCTGACAGCGAATCTTCCGTCCGTATATTTCAGCGAGTCGCTTTCTATGCTTCCGTCGGCACCAATGCGGCGTGTTTGCCGGTAAATGTCCGTTTTGGTTTTCGGATTCGTCTTCACCTCAAAGATGCAGTGCCCTTGCGGATCGTACAGTCTGTTCGTTTGTATCTCGTTACTTATTTGCCCGTTTTTTTCGGTGATTGAAAGCATAGAGGTGAGCTGTCCTTTCTCATTGTATGTATAAGTGGTTGAGGTATTTCCCGTACTATCATTTTCTACGGACTTTATCAACCTTCCCTGATTGTAATATTTTACAGAAGTAGGAGTGGCGAGAATGGCTTGCAAGACGAATGGGTTACGTAGTGCATTTGCCTGGTCACGAAATTCTTTGTAATGATGTGTACAGAGAAAATCTTTCAGTAAACTCAAAGACTCAGAATTGACAATAGCCGGTTTCAACAGTTCAAAATCAGCTTTCTCGCTCAAGTACTCCAAATCATCCAGATGAGTACGGGCGGCGGCAGTCAGGTACGGCGTATGCTTGTAGTCGTCGATAATTTGGCGGATCGCAGTGGCATTCCCTTCTTTTTGGAGACTGTCGATGTGCTGGAACAGGAAATTGTCGTAAAGCGAACGTACCTCCGCAAGATAAGGACGACTGTCTTTATCCTTGAAAAATTTCTGCATATCGGCATTGTCGAAGAATGCTTTGAAATTTCCGGAAGAAGGATCTTTTTCCACAAGTTGATAGAGCCGTTTGTTTTCGGCAGCGTTGACTTGTGCGATGAACTTTCCGTTTGGATATTCTGCGAGATACGTCTGATAAGTGCCGGGCGTGGGTGTTTTTAGCATACCTTCCAATAATGCCAGTTCGCGAATATCCCGTAGCCTTTGCAGCATTACGGAGTCGGCCGGATAATCAGTTGAGCGAATGCTGTCTATCACTGCCCGGCTGAAAGGAATCTTGTCCTTCGAACCTTCCAGGATGTAGATAATCGACTGTTCAGCTCTGTTCCGTACATCGGAAAGCTGTATTTTTTCTTCGTCACAAATCGTGGAAAAATTTCCTTGGAAAGCTTTCCCGTAACATCCGAAATAGTTTGTGACAGCCTGTTCGCTATGTTCATTCCATAGTTGGTGGAGCACATCCAGCAGTGCCAGTTCTTCAGAGTAATAAGTTTGCGTCTCATCATCCAGCTTTTCGCGGTTCTTCTGCCATTTGTCGGCGTCGTTGTCGTTCAGATACCTGAGCAACTTTTCCATGCGGCTTTGTTTTTGCGCCATGACCTGCGGAATGCAGGTAATCAGGCACAAACCTAAAATAATTGATAAAAATATACCTCTTTTCATTGCTTTTGGGGGTTAGGTTAAAATAGTTAGTGATGAAAAATCATAAAAATACCTTCATTCTCAAATGAATATTATACTTTTGTATTGAGAACAAAATTGAACGCCAAGGGTTTGTTAAAAATCCTCATAGTTTTTATAATGCTGTTATGAATACCAATTATATAGAGGAGTTGAATGAGAGTCAGTGTGCTGCAGTGACTTATAACGACGGACCTTCGCTGGTAATAGCCGGTGCCGGTTCGGGAAAGACGCGCGTATTGACTTATAAAATTGCCTATTTGCTTGAGAACGGTTACAACCCGTGGAACATCCTTGCACTGACTTTTACCAATAAGGCGGCGCGTGAGATGAAGGAGCGTATTGCCCGTCAGGTAGGTATGGAGCGGGCACGTTATTTGTGGATGGGCACTTTCCATTCCATTTTCTCCCGTATCCTTCGTGCCGAAGCATCATATATCGGATTTACTTCCCAATTTACTATTTATGATACGGCAGATAGCAAAAGTCTGCTTCGTTCAATCATTAAGGAAATGGGGTTGGATGAAAAGACCTATAAGCCGGGAGTCGTACAGGCACGTATTTCCAATGCCAAAAATCATCTGGTCACTCCTACGGGATATGCCGCTAACAAAGAGGCTTATGAAGGCGATATGGCCGCTAAAATGCCTGCTATCCGTGATATTTATACCCGTTACTGGGAGAGATGCCGCCAGGCCGGGGCAATGGACTTCGATGATTTGCTGGTGTATACTTATATCCTGTTCCGTGATTTCCCGGATGTGCTGGCGCATTATCGTGATCAGTTCCGTTATGTGTTGGTGGACGAGTATCAAGATACGAACTATGCGCAGCACAGCATTGTCCTGCAACTAACGAAGGAAAACCAGCGTGTCTGCGTGGTAGGGGATGATGCACAGAGTATCTACTCCTTCCGGGGTGCGGATATTGACAACATCCTTTATTTTACAAAAATCTATCCGGATACGAAAGTCTTCAAGTTGGAACAGAATTATCGCTCTACGCAAACGATCGTCTGTGCTGCCAACAGTCTGATTGAGAAGAATGAACGTCAGATACGGAAAGCCGTATTCTCGGAGAAAGAAAAGGGAGAGCCGATTGGGGTATTTCAAGCTTACAGTGATGTAGAAGAAGGGGATATTGTGGCGAACAAAATAGCAGAATTGCGCCGGGAGTTTCGTTACGGATATGCCGAATTTGCTATCTTATATCGAACGAATGCGCAGAGCCGTGTTTTTGAGGAAGCACTTCGGAAACGAAGTATGCCCTATAAGATATATGGAGGACTCTCGTTTTACCAGCGTAAGGAGATAAAGGATGTGATTGCTTACTTCCGGTTGGTGGTGAATCCGAATGATGAAGAAGCGTTCAAACGTATCATTAATTATCCTGCCCGTGGTATCGGGGATACTACTGTCGGAAAGATTATATCGGCGGCTACCGATAATGGTGTCAGCCTTTGGGCGGCACTTTGTGAACCATTGAGTTATGGGCTCAATATCAATAAAGGGACGCATGCGAAATTGCAAGGTTTCCGTGAACTGATTGAGGGTTTTATTACCGGTCAGGCGGATAAGAATGCATACGAAATAGGAACAGATATTATCCGTCAGTCCGGTATCATCAATGATGTCTGTCAGGATACGTCGCCTGAAAACTTGAGCAGGAAAGAAAATATCGAGGAGTTGGTGAACGGGATGAATGACTTTTGTGCTTTGCGGCAGGAAGAAGGTAACCCGAACATTTCCCTGACCGATTTTCTTTCGGAGATTGCCTTGCTTACCGATCAGGACTCTGATAAAGCGGATGACGGGGAAAAGATAACCTTGATGACCGTGCATTCGGCTAAAGGACTGGAATTTAAGAACGTATTTGTGGTCGGGCTGGAAGAAAATCTCTTTCCCAGTGGAATGGCAGGAGATTCTCCTCGTGCATTGGAAGAAGAACGCCGTTTGTTCTATGTGGCGATCACCCGTGCGGAAGAACATTGCTATCTTTCGTTTGCAAAGACCCGTTTTCGTTACGGAAAAATGGAATTTGGAAGTCCCAGCCGCTTCCTGCGTGATATTGATGTTCATTATTTGCAATTACCGCATGAGGCAGGAGTGAGTCGTTCGGTTGATGAAGGCGCAGGGCGTTTCCGCAGGGAGATTGAGGGAGGCTTCACCCGTTCCGCTTCTCCGTCGCGTGCTTCTTTCGGTAGTAGTTCTTCCGAACAGCGTGCACGTCCGAAAGCACAGATTATAGCCCCCAGTGTGCCGAGAAACCTGAAAAAAGTGAGTGCGGTGAGTGGAAGCAGTAGTGCACAGTCGGCAGCTTCGAATGCTGCGTCGGTGACGGGAGTACGTGCCGGACAGATGATAGAGCACGAACGTTTCGGACTGGGTGAAGTGATGAAAGTGGAAGGAACGGGAGATAATGCGAAAGCAACCATTCATTTCAAAAATGCGGGTGACAAACAACTATTATTGCGTTTTGCCCGTTTTAAAGTGATAAAATAAATAGTAACACACTAAATAGAGAAGGTCATGAAGAAACAAATAACAGTAATTTTGCTTTCCGCTTTGATTTTGAGCGGGTGTGCATCGGGGCGTATGGGAAATCCGGGAGCTATCATGGCAGGCGCTTCTATCGGAGGAAGTCTGGGCGGCTCGATAGGAGGGCTTATCGGAGATAATAATCATGGCTGGAGAGGCGGTTATCGCGGTTCTGCTATTGGAAATATTGTAGGGACCATTGCCGGTGCAGCGATAGGGAATGCATTGACAGCGCCGAGACAAGAACCGATAGAGGAGGATGCTTATATTCCTGAAGTACGGGAAGTTCGTGTCCGGAAATATAAGAAACAGCCACAGGTACAGCGACCTCTTACCCAGCTGAAACTGCGCAGGATTCGTTTTATTGATGATAACCGTAGTCATGTGATTGATGCGGGAGAGAATAGCAAGATCATCTTTGAGATTATGAATGAAGGACGGAACCCTGTCTATAATATTGTCCCCTTGGTAGAAACAGTGGGCAAGGTGAAGCATCTCGGCATTTCTCCTTCTGTGATGATAGAGGAAATCCTTCCGGGGGAAGGTATTCGTTACACCGCTTCCATTCATGCAGGCGAGAAACTGAAAGACGGTGAGGTAACATTTCGTGTAGCGGTGGCGGACGAGAACGGAATAATTTGCGATTCGCAGGAATTTACCCTGCCTACACAGCGCTGAGACTAGAAATCAACACAATTATATTGGGCTTTATATAGCGACGGTATAGGGTCGGAATAGCGTAGCTATCCGGTCTCTATACCGTTGCTATTTGTATGCGATAGCGTCACTCTGTTGATACAGAAATAAAGTATGCCATTGGCAGGGTCGGAGTGGTAATTTTCTTTTTTGACTTAGTATTTGATAGGGAAATTTTAAAAATAGGACAGATTTTCTAATGAGAAAAGATAAAATAGTGAGTGATATTCTATAATTGTCATAGATTACGTTAACTTTGTAGTTAAGACATACAAAAATGTGACACACAATGAAAACTAAAAGTACTATTTTCCATAGAAAACTAATGATGAAAACAGCCAGTTTAATAGTATTATCGATTATTATTTGTGCGTGTTCCACGAACAATAAGAGTTTGCCAAGTGGTATTGAAATAATACCGGTCGAAGTAGATGAAGTTTCGCAGGATGTTTCATTGTTTTTAGAGAAAATAGAGATTGTGCCTTTGGAAACGAATGATTCATCTTTATTTCATAGATGTAATAAAGTCCTTTATGATAAAAGGACGGATATGTTTGTGATTTATACAAGTGATCAAATCATTTATACATTTTCGGGGAATGGGCAATATGTTGCAAATTCAAAGAAGATGAAAGGGCAAGGACCGGAAGATTACGTCATGGTATTGGATATTAATCTAAATCCTTACTTAAAAGGTATTGATCTGCTCAATCCTTATGGAACAATATATACTTATAGTCCAACATTTGAGCTATTGGCAAAGAGAAAGTTTAAACCGGAATTTCCTGTGGATTACTTGATGGCTTTAGATACAGATAATTATATCTTTACTAATCCTTTTATGTGGACGGATCAAGAAGTTTCATTTGTTAATTTGAGAACTCAAGAAGCTATTAGTGCAAATTATGAAGGAACTATTTCCGAAAACACTATGGCGCATAATTGTTTTTATCATATAGGAGAACAATTTTATTTTGTTCCTTTCGGACTTAATTATTATTTCTATCAAATAAATGCGAAAGAAAAGAAACTTAATCCTATTATGTATCTTGATTTTGGGGATGCGGAAGTTGAAGATGATAACTTGCCTGGAAGGGCGAGCGGAAAGAGAACTGACTCTGATGAGGAAAGAAGAAAAATAACAGAAGACGCAACGGAAAGATATCAATATCTGAGGAAATCAGGAAAGACTTTGCCATTGCTTAAATTTTTCAATGATGATTATGTATATATCTTTTTAGCTAAAGCAGTGAGAGGATATGGCAGTCATTATATTTATAATAGGAAAAAGAATGAAGGTTTTCTGTTGAAAGAAGGAAAGCCCTTCTTTATGTATCCTTGTTTTGGTATAATAGATAATGTATTACTTGCTATTTGCCAACCGGATGAGTTGTCTCAATATATGGATCGTAATTTGATGTCACCACAAGAAATTCATAAAATGGAGACGCTGAAAGAAGACGATAATCCTGTAATATTGAAATATTATTTGAAATGATGAAGTTTCCCAGTTGGGGAATAATGCCGATTGCTGGATAATGAAATATTAAGATAAGTAGTTTGCTTAGATGTGCATGGAAAAAGAGAAATGAATGGCTAAATAGTTTTTAATATTATCTGTTGGTTATTATAAATAATATTATCTTTGTGTTATTCAAACATATAAATAAATCACGTGATGAAATTAATGGCAAGACGAAATAGCATGATTACATCTATTGGTAAATCGAGGTGGAATATGTCAGTGTGTATTACAGTTCTGAAAAATAGTATCGTTTTTCTATTCTTTTTCTTCCTTTTAGTTTTAGTATCTTCATGCAGGCGGTCTTCTACTATAAACACTCCGAATGGTGAATATAAGATGATTGATTGTCAGGAGATTAATGGCGGGAAATTTAAGTTGTCAAGCATAGCTTCATCTTTTTCCGTTATTCCACTTGAAACCAATGATAGTTGTCTGATAGGCGGGATAAGTAAGTTGGAATTTTATGATGGGAAGATATTTGTTTTGGATAAAATGCATAGTGCCCGTTTGTATGTATTCGATACCCAGGGAGAATATAAATTTGCTATTGGAAAAAGAGGGAGCGGGCCTAATGAATATATGCAAATTAATGATTTTTCCATAGACAAGGAAAAGAATTTAATTTATGTGCTTTGTGATAAGAAAAAACTCTTTACTTATTCTTTGTCTGGACAGTCTCTTGGGACAATAACTCTCGATTTCTTTGCTGATGCTATGGAATATCAGAAAAATCAGTTGCATTTTGTGTGTGATAGACTTGATAGGGGCAATCTTATTGTGACTGATATAAAAGGAAGGATACTATATGAAGATTTTCCGAATAAACGAATGGGAGATAATCTTTTGATGCTTATACATCCTTTTTCTAAACAAGATTCTATTTTGCTATATCGGATCTATTTGGATAATAAGATTTATGAGATGCAATCCGATCATAGAATAAAGGTTGCCTATGAAGTGAATTTTGGCGAAGAAAGTATTGATTTTGAGGATTTAGAAGATATTCCTCATAGGGAAGTAAAAAAGAAATTAGCAAATTCTCGTGGAAAAATTAAATATTTAACGGAAAATAGAAATTACATACAATTAATATTCTTCGACAAGCAAATGCCTTGTGTTGCTGTATATGATAAAAGACAGGGAGTAACCCGGTCATATACATTTGAAAATTGTGTTGATGATTTAACCGGACTACAATATCCTCTTTTTGAGTTCACGAAAGGGCAAGATGAATTTATTGCAATTTTGAGTCCAATGGACATTGAAAATGCAGGAAGTGAACTTACGGAAAAAGGGAAGGCGGTTTTTAAAGACGTTAATTTTGTTGACGATGATAACCCTATATTATATATAGTAAAAACGGAATAAGAACTTAATCAGCTGGGGAATAATGCCGATTGCTGGATAATGAAATATTAAGATAAGTAGTTTGCTTGGATGTACATGGAAAAAGAGGTATGAATGGCTAAAAATAGTTTTTAATATCGTCCGTTGGTTTTTGCAAATTATTACCTTTGCGCTATTCAAACAGATAAATAAGTCACGTGATGAGATTAATGAGAAAGCTAAGCGATATGATTGTGTATATTGGAAAACAAAAGATGTATCCTTTATTAATAGTTTTTTTCTTGGGGATAGCCTTTTTTTTCATTTTAGGACAGCTATATTATAGTGTTAGAAAAAAAGCGTATTGCGAAAAGTTGGAAAGAACATTCAAAGAGGTTTTATTGCGACAATTGCAAGAAGATTCTTTTGAAGGCTATCTTTCCACTAGTGAACGGAAACGTCAATTGGAGGAATATCCTGATACTGTTTATCTGACAGATGAAAGTGGGGAACATGGGTATTATTTGGATAGAGAAAAAAGTAGAAGAAATATAGCTCATGATCCACGATTGCGTATTTTACATTCCGCTTATTTGGTAGAACACCCTTTAGTGGTGGATTCTTTATATGGGAAGTGGCAACAACACTTGGAACAGCAAAAAATGTTTACCGCTTTTGCTTTACAATTTTTCTTGTCTGATAAAGACGGAAATACTACAAGTTGCGTATTTCCGAACGACCTTCTTCTTGAAGATTATATAGCTTGTTTTGATATAACGATAGGTTATCGTTGCGAAGTTGAATTAAAAGGCTTTTGTAGCTTTTCGTTTTTTGATCTTGTAGGTACAAGAGGAATCATTTATGCTTTCATCTATTGGTTACTCATAATTACTAGTATTATAGTGTTGTTTTTTCTTTCGAAAAAACATAAAAATATTCTTATTCCTACTTCTGCTCATGTCTATCAATTAGATCAAAATATTATATTTGATGCAGACTTAAAAAAGCTAATAGTTGGTAAAGAGGAAATTCTAATGAAACCACAAATATCTGTTTTATTAAGACATTTCTTGGAAGCTCCGGAATTTATATTAAAAGATGAAGAAATACAAGAAATTTTTTGGTCGAACAAATCGAATAATGAGTCGAGACTTCATAATGCAATAAGTCGTTTACGAGGAGTCTTTGAAAATATTCCTTCTATTGAGGTTCAAAGATATGAAAAGGTTGGCTACCAGTTGTATATTAGAAGAATTTGATTGAATAACTATAATCTCCGATGAAAAGGGAGATTTTTGCATAAATACCTTTTCTGTAGAGTAGTATATACAATGGATAGAATCGGTTGGATAGAAATGGTTAGGTGAATTCCTTTGTTGTTGTAAGCCAATTGCATACTTTCGCTTCCATTAATTAATCGATAAAATTATGTATATATGAAAAAACTATTATTCTTTTTTATTTTGGTAGTAGCGGTTATTTCTGTAAAGTACTCACTAAAAGAGCCTCGGGTAAATACATTGTTATTAGATAATGTGGAAGCTTTAGCTGCTTATGAGCAAGATATGCCTCATACTTGTCTTGGGAGTGGTTCTGTCGACTGTCCAATCTCTAAAGTTAAAGTAAAATATGTCTTTAGCGGTTACAGTCTTGAAGAATAGTGCTGTTCTTCTTCTTTTTTTGCTCTTTATTTCTTGCGGAACGAAAAATAAGGAATATGCAAACAATGTATTTCCTTATTCCCAATTTCCACAAGAAAAAGAATTGAAAGGAGAAGTAATAGAACTTGATACAGCCTTGTTTCGTTATCCTTTTCGGATACGGATAGAAGGAGATAAAGCTATTGTGTTGGATTTGCATGGTTCCGATTATTATGGGCACTTATTTCAATACCCAAGTTTCCGGTATCTATCCTCTTTCGGTAGGCGGGGTGATTCTCCTTTAGAAATGTTGTCAATGGAAAATTTCCGTTTACATAACCATACATTATGGACTTTAGATGCTAACAAAAGCGAATTAACTAGGTTAGATTTTTCTTCATCCGGTGATTCACTGCTTCGTGAGGAAACGGTAGCATTGGATGAAGATATACTTCGACCACTTGATTTTGCTATATATAACGATACAACATTTGTCATTCCTGACTATTCAGGTGAGAGTCGCTTTTTAAAAGTTGATTGTAAGGGTAAGCTAATAGAGAAAATAGGAACTATACCAACGACAAATAAGAAAGCCCTGCAAGAAGCCCGTCCGGCATTAGCCCAGGCATGGCGCAGCTTTTTAGATTATAATTCTCATAATAGTGTTTTGGCTACCGTTACTCAGTTAGGAGAAGTGGTTGAAATCTATAATTTAAAAGATAGTACTCATGTCATTCGTGTTGGTGAATATGATGAACCTGAATTCAAAGTATCAGATGGCTATGGTATACCAACAGGTATTATGGGATTCAGTGATGTGCAAGTTACTGATGATGCTATTTATGCGGTGTTTCATGGAACCTCTTTTAAAGATATAGCTAGACAAAGCGGAAGACTTCCTGATGGAGGTAAGTACATTTATGTTTTTAGTTTGAAAGGAGAACCATTATGTAAATATGTGCTAGACCATTATATATATGGTATTTGGGTGGATGAAGTTACTAAAACGATTATGGCGACGGATGTAAATAACGATCAGCCAATACTGAAATTTAGCTTTGGCTAAGATTAGATAATTAACTTGATTAAAAAGGAGCAGGATGATGAGTTTGTTCATCTTGCCGGATTTGCTTACATATCATCTGCTCCTTAACCTTTAAAAAAAGATTCCGATGCAAACATAAGAATAAAAAATTAATGTAGCAAACTATTGCTATTCTGTTGAAATGATAGATACAGAAGAAATGAAAGTTTATTCACTAATATAAAGTATTAAATATGAAAAAGAAATTATTAGGTATGGTAGTTGTGGCAGTAGTTGCAATAGTTGCAGGATACAATGTTTATATATCACAAAATGAAACAAAATTGTCAGATCTGGTTTTAGCTAACGTAGAAGCTTTTGCATGGGGAGGAGAAACTAGTGGCTCATATTATTTACATCCATGCCCTACTCATGCTGGCGCAGAGTGTAGTTCAAAGAAATATGACGAAGGTAACAGATGTGCAAAATTAACTTATTGTTGATTATTATGTCATATTTAAAAATCTTTTTTCTTATGTTGTGTATGATTTTAGTATCGTGCACAGGACAAAAAACGGGGAAAGAGAATGATAATAATGATAAGATTGCAATAGAGGTGGGGGAAATTAAATTTCCCCCACAAGATGTTCTGCAACTAAAATCATACTATTTATCTTCGTCTGTTCATGTTGATTCAATAGATTATTTGATTGGTTATAATTATAGATTGCATTCGTTGGATTGTATGAATCTGAAATCTAAGTCGGTAACTCAGATTGTATTGCCAGGCGATGGTCCTGATGCTATTGTCCGCTTGTCGGGAATATATGCACAATCGTTAGATTCTGTATGGATATCTGATGAGTCAGAACGCGCTTTCCTAATTGATAGTGTGGGAACGATAAAAAGAATGATTGATTTAAAGAAATATTTGGAGGATCAGGAGCAGTTACTAATAAATACTAATTATGCAATGTTCACTTCTCACTTGTTTTATAATGCCTCTCGTCATTCATTAATGTTTTTAGTAAAACATACACCTTCTAACACATTCATAGTAAAAGAAGCTTTTATAGATGAAGTTGGCAAGATGGCAACTTATCAGTTATCATCGTCTAAGGTTGTTCCTGATATGAGTAAGGGATATGCATATATCAATTTCCCCAATGTTAATTTTGTAGGTGAAAATATTGTATACAATTATCCTGTTGAATCTTCTATTTATATGCTAGACATAAGAACAAACGAACGGAAATACATATTGGCAGATAGTCACTATACTTCCAATATAATAGAGAAATGTACGACAAGCGGGGATTATGCTACTTTGGAAAAACACTGGCTCGAAAATTCTCATTTTTATGATATCATGTATTTACCTAAATATAAAATATATGCTCGTTTACATGCTGATAAAGTTGATTTTGATGAAAAAAAAGGTATGGAGAAGCTTATCAATGAGCGTGACTTATATTTAATGCTGTTCGATGAAAATATGGAAAAAATCGGTGAAACGAAATTATCTAATTGCAGATATAGTCCTTTTACAAGTTGGAATGCAACTTATGGTGGTATAGCTCTTTTTGTTGACAATGTTTTAGACGAAAAGAATAATACTGACGATTTAACTATAGATATAATATCTCTGAAATGAAATTACTTTGTGTAGTTTGGCTTTGAAAAGAATAGAAATATTATTGTCTTTTGTTATTTTTATATTCGATATTATGATTAATGGAAAGTATGCTTAAGGTTCTATTTTATATAAATATATTTGCTATTTTAATGAGTTGCCATTCATGTCGTCGAGAGAAGGCAAATGTTGGAATTACTAATGTGGTTGAAGAATGGATTAATAAAGAGATTAAATTTGATAATGAGTATGTTTTTACTCGATTAGGTAAGGACTCTGTTTATAATTCAATACCTACAAGTAAATATAAGATCTTGGTTTATACCGATTCAATAGGATGCGTAGGGTGTAATTTGAGGTTATCACAGTGGTTGGAATGGATGATACAAATAGATTCTATATCTGATAACAAAGTTTCCTTTTTGTTTTTTATACATCCTAAAGATATGAGAGATTTGTTGTTGTTACTATGTAGCCAGAGTTTTGATATTCCAGTTTGTATAGATAGGAATGATTCTCTTAATAAGTTGAATCACTTTCCTTCCAATGCAATGTTGCAAACATTCTTGTTGGATGAGCATAATAAAGTTTTGGCTATAGGCAATCCCATGCATAACCCTAAAATAAAGGAGTTATATATGAATATAATATTTGATAAACAGAATATTTCCGAGGTAGAAAAAAGGAAACAAACAGAAGTTTCAATAGATAAAAAGTACATGGATTTGGGAACATTTGATTGGAAGAAACAAAAGTCTTGTGAATTTATTCTAACTAATATCGGACAGGAATTACTAGTGGTGGATAATGTAATTACTTCTTGTGGTTGTACAACTGTAGAGTATTCAAAAACACCAGTGCAACCAGAGAAGAATTTAACTCTGAAAGTGAAGTATACAGCGGACCGACCTGAATATTTCAATAAGACTATAACTGTATATTGTAATGAAAAAGATTCACCTATTTTGCTGAATATTTCAGGAAATGCTAAGTGAGATTAAGTTATGATGAAGAAACATAGAATATATATCCGATTTATTCTTGTTTTGGCATTTTTCTTATTGGGATGGTGGTATATAGGAAAATGTTTTTTAGAAGAAAAACTAATATCTTCACTTGAAGTTGCTTTACAATCTGCTGAAGATAATGAGGGAGAACTACACAAAGTGATTCGTCACTATCAAAAGTACCCTGCTGATAGCCTAAAGTATAAAGCAGCCTGCTTTTTGATAGAGAATATACCTTTCTATTTCTATTCTGAAGGAGAGCAATTAGAAAACTATAAATCTTATTATGCTTGGCTAAAAACAAGCAAAGGAAAAGTTTCAGAACAAGTTGCAGACTCGGTGAAAAAAGTCTTTGGACTAATGCAGGTCCCTAAAAATAAACGAGATATAATAGAGATAGATTCTGCTTATCTATGCCATAATATTGATTGGGCATTTAAAGTCTGGCAGGAGCAACCGTGGGGAAAGAATATTTCATTTGAAACATTTTGTGAGTATTTGTTGCCTTATCGAATAGCTGATGAGCCATTAGCATACTGGCGTGAAACATATTATGAAAAATATAATTCGTTACTGGATTCATTGCGTATGTCTGATTCATTGGATATAGAAGATCCGGTGGTTGCCGCTAATTTTCTAATAAGTAAATTGCCTGATAAGAACTATTATTATACTTCTGTAACGCCATATCCATTTGGACATATAGGACCGGAATATGTACAGTATTTATCCGGGACGTGTAGAGAAGTTACAGATTTTGCCGTATACCTATTTCGAGCTTTGGGTATTCCTTGTGCTATTGACTTTGTACCTGTGCGAAGTTATATAAATGCCGGGCATTTTTGGCTGACAACATGGAATAAAGACGGAGAGGAATATATGACTGACTTTCCACAAAAATTAGTGCCAGTGCGTAAGAATTGGTGGTATCGGTGGGATGACAGTTCTAAAGTGTATAGATATACTTTTAGTGCGAATAGGGAAATGTATGAACAGATGGCAAAGTACGGCGAAGAACTATACCCTTTTTGGCGTTTACCTAAATTTATTGACGTAACTCACGAATATGGTTATTATCTCAAAGAAGAGTTGGTTATTCCTTTAGAAAAACAGTATAAAGTGAAACGGAGCGGAAAAATAGCTTATTTATGCGTTAGCGATAGAGACCGTTGGACTCCTGTTGATTGGACTGAATATGATGCTGGTCATTTGGCATTCCGGTATGTGCGGAAAGGTACATTTATGAGAGCAGCTACTTATGAAAATGGCGTATTATGCTTTTTGACAGATCCCTTTTATATTGATAAACAAAGCAATGAAATCTGCTATTATCCTGTCACTATAGAGAAGCAGGATGTAGTATTATATGCCAAGTGTGATATTGGGAGAGAAGATATATATAGAAATCGAATGTTAGGAGGAGTTTTTGAGGGAAGTAATCATCCTGATTTTTTGGAGAAAGATACCTTGTTTATTATACAAAGTAAACCTGAACGTCTGAGTACTACTGTAAAAAGTTGGTCTGATAAGGAGTACCGTTATCTTAGATATTTTGGTCCGGCTAAAGGGTCTTGTAATGTTTCGGAAGTCGCTTTTTATGAGAAGAATGACACAGTAGCCTTATCTGGGAAAATCATAGGAACTCCCGGCTGTTATCAACATGACGGGACGCATGGATATACAAATGTCTTTGACGGGAAAACATGGACCTCTTTCGATTATTTTAAACCTACCGGCGGATGGGCAGGACTTGATTTGGGTAGAAAAGTACGGGTAGAGCGTATTGTTTATACTCCGCGCAATAGGGATAACTATGTTCGTCCCGGTGATGTTTATGAATTATTTTATTGTGACAACGACTGGAAGTCTGCCGGAAAAATTAAGGCGACTGCCGATTCATTGGTTTTTCGGGATATTCCTGCAAACGCATTGTTACTTTTGAGAAATCATACACGTGGGCTGGATGAAAGAATTTTTATTTATGAAAACAAAACTCAGCTATGGAAATGAAAACTAATGTCAGGCTTGTTGGAGTATGGAGGGTAATTATTATTTCGGTTATTGTCTCTCTGATATATGCTTGTTCCTGTCCGGATAGGAAGATTTTGTCTCTTTCCGACATTACTCCTTCTGAACATACGCTATTGGCGATTACTCCCGACTTTAGTCTCAAGGTGTTGGGAGATACATTAAATAAAAGTTATCCGAAGTTGAGAACTGGAAAGGTATTTCCGATAATAGGTGTTTTGTGTGTAGATGGTAAGGCTTATCGTTTCATGGGGAGTGACTCTTTACGCATATTTTCCTTAGCTCCTCTTTCTAATGACAGTATCGGCTGGGAGGGAAAGTATTCTTTTTTGTTTCCGGGAAAAGGTTGGGAGCAAAAGGAATATGATGATTCTTTATGGGATGAAGGTAAAGGGGCTTTTGGACCTGTAAAAGGTAATTATCCGGCTCATACATTATGGGGAGCAGAGAATATATATGTTCGCAGACATATCAGAGTTGATGATAAAGACCTGTTGAAGGAACATAAAGTCTATGTCCGTTATATATGCGACGATCAAATAAAGCTTTTTTGTAATGGAAGATATCTGTTAAAAAGTGGATTTACAAATCAAACGAAATGTCAACGTTTGACAGATGAAGCTATTAATCAAATAGTTAATGGAGATAATGTTCTGGCCGCATACTGTCGGAATACGGGAGGTCCTGCCTTATTGGATTTTGGTTTGTACATAGAAAATAAAACATATACTGATGCGGAACCGGCAATATTGAAGCAGAAGGATGTGCAAGCCACTCGGACTCAATTTGTTTTTCAATGTGGAGATGTAGAACTTCAGATTGATTTTATCTCGTCTTCTTTATCAGAAAAGTGGGATATGACAGGCTGGTCTATCGGTTTCCTTTCTTATCAGATTCGTACGGAAAGAGAAAAAGAGCATACGGTGAAAATACTGTTTGATGTGGATACGGAGTGGATGTTCGGTAAGAGAGAAGTCAATAGTTGGGTGGAGCAGGGGTGGCGTTTTACGAAGTCCGATAGTTTGTATTTGGCTATGAGGACGGATGAGACAAGGTTTTCATATGAAGACAATCATATCATTTTGTCACAAAAGTTGTGTTCGGGGAAGGAAGATAGAGGTGTGTTGCTTATTGGATATAAAGAAGGGCAGACTTTACAATATGGTGGGGAGAACTTACGCCCTCTTTGGAATAATGATGGAGCAAAAGAGGTAAAAGAACTAATGAAATCTGTAGGAAACAGGTGTCAGGAGCTTAGGCAGGAAAGTGAAAAACTGGATTATAAGTGGAATGACAAGGCTTTACAAGTAGGAGGTGAAACGCTTGCCGAGTATATACTTCCTGCTTACCGTAATTTTTTATCTTCCCATAGATTTGTATTGTCTCCGGATGATAAATTGTTTTGTTTCGGTGATACTTTAGGTAATGTAAGAGAAGCTTATAAAAGCTTTCCGGCATTGTTGTTTTTCAATCGTGTCGACTGGATGAAGAGTTTGTTGGACCCTGTATTTATATATTGTGAGGGGATATATTGGAACAAGAAACATCCGCCTTATGATATTGGTTTGTATCCGGTATCCGGTAAGCAGGTAAAATTGGAAAGTTGTGCTGTGGAAGCCGCTGCCAATATGTTGATAATGACAACTGCTATTGTGGAAGCGGAACAAGACTTCGGTTATGCTGATATGCATTGGAGCCAGTTGATTTTGTGGGCAGATTATTTGCAAAAGAGGATAAAGAAAGAGACTTTCCCTTTGGAGGGATTATTGGGTGAAAATGATGAATGTGTGAAATGTACGTTGGGACTGGAGGCTTATCGTAGGCTGATTCAACTAAAGGAAGTATATGAATAGAGTAAAGAAAGTTGTAGCAATATTCGAGAATCTGGCAGTCTTCCTATTCTGCACAGTGGTAATTTTGTTTTTGATGCAGTTATTCTGTTTTACTTCATTCAGGATACCTTCGGACTCAATGGAACCTGCATTGAAGGATGGCGACCGGATCTTGGTTAATAAGATGATAAAGGGTGCGCGGTTGTTCGATGTGTTTGCTGCGTTGAATAATGAAGATATTACTATTCATCGAATGCCCGGATGGGGAAATTTCAAGAGGAATGATATATTGGTTTTTAATTTCCCTTATCGAATGAATCGTTGGGATAGTATCCGGCTTGATGTGATGCAATATTATGTAAAGCGGTGTATTGCGCTTCCGGGAGATACTTTAGAGATTCGGGAAGGATTTTATAAAATACGGGGGTGTGACGAACGGTTGGGAAATTATAATGCTCAACAATCTCTTGCGAATCTGAAGTATCCGGAACAATATGGTATTGTGGTAGGTACATTTCCTTATGATAAGCAAATGGATTGGACTATCCGTGAGTTCGGACCTTTGCCGATTCCTCAAAAAGGTCAGACAGTAAAGATGAACCGTACGAATTGTCTTTTATACAGGCAATTGATAGGGTGGGAACAGAAGAAGAAATTACGTATAAAGGATGGACAGATAGTATTGGGTGACAGCGTGATTGCACAGTATCGCTTTAAAAAGAACTATTATTTTGTTTCCGGTGATAATATGGCTAACTCGCAGGATTCGAGATATTGGGGGATGCTGCCGGAAGAATACATTGTAGGTAAGGCTACCCGTATATGGTATTCGGAAGATAAGTTTACGGGGAAATCCCGTTGGAATAGGATGATGAAGAAAATCAAATAAAGAATGAAGCTAAAGTTGGAATTGATGCAAATGACAAAAAAGAATATGGCGGATGTGGTAACTTGTATAGGAGTTGCGGCAATTCTGAGCGTAATAGTTTTTACTATTCCGAATGAGATTCCTATCGGCGAAATGGCATATCAGAAACTATGGTTGGGACGTATGGCTGTTGTTTTTGTCGTTTGCAGTCTGTTGTCTCTTTGCCTGAACAGGAAACAATATCTGTCTTTTCCGGCGATAGTAACATGGGTATTGATTGCATTGGGAGGAATTGAAGCTGCCTGGGGGATGAGACAGATATACGGTCTGGCTGTTTCCAATCATTCCCTGTATGCGCTTACGGGATCTTTCTATAATCCGGGACCTTATTCCGGATATTTGGCGATGATATTTCCGCTTTGTCTGCATGAGTGGTTAAACTTGAAAGAAAGAACGGAACGCACATGGGTAGAACAGGGAAAGTATTATATGGCATTAGGAGTTATGCTGTTGATTTTGTGTGTACTACCTGCCGGAATGAGCCGTTCGGCATGGATGGCTGCCGCAGTTTCGGGTATATGGGTATACGGAATACATGCTTCTTGGGCAACATGGTTGAAAGAGGCGGGGCAGAAATACAAGAAGACAATGATAACAGGTTTGGTGATTGGGGGATTAGTGTTGATAATGATAGGTTATGTCCTTTTTCAGCTGAAAGCAGCTTCTGCCAACGGACGTTTGTTAATGTGGAAAATCAGTTGTCTGGCTATTGCTGAAAGTCCGGTTGTTGGACATGGTGCAGATGGATTTGTTTCTGCTTATGGGAGGGCTCAGGAAGAATATTTTGCAAATGGAGAATATTCGGAGACGGAGGAATTGGTAGCAGGTAGTCCGGAATATGCTTTTAATGAATATCTGCAGGTGGCGGTGGAATATGGAATCCCTTTCTTATTTGTTGTTTTACTAGTTATTGCTTTTTGTTTTTGGAGAGGAATTACCGAAAAACAAATAGGTATTTGTGGTGGGGTGATTTCGGTTTTAGTGTTTGCCTTATCTTCCTATCCGATGCAGATTCCGGGATTTGCAATGACATTCTATTTCTTGTTAGCCGCTTGTGTCATAGGGCGTTCAAAGGTGGCGTTGCTATTCTTTATTTTGATGATAGCTTTGTTAGGAGCATATTACTGGAAGAATAATCAATATAAGGCTTGTAAAGAGTGGTATCGAAGTAAAATGCTTTATAATATTGGCGCTTATCAGGCAGCTAAAGAAGGGTATGAAAAGCTGTATCCGGATTTGAAGACTCGGGGAACTTTCCTTTTTGAACATGGACACTGTTTGCATAAATTGAAAGAATATGATAATTCTACAAGATTGATGCAAGAAGCAATGAAATATACTTGTGATCCGATGGTTCTTAATATTATCGGAAAAAACTATCAGGCAACAGGAGAATACGAAGAGGCGGAAGAGAGTTTGATACGGTCTACTCATCGACTTCCGGGACGGATTTATCCTTATTATCTTTTGGTGAAACTTTATGCGGAATCGGAATATCGGCAGCCTGAGAAGTTGAAATATGCGGCGGAGGTTGTATTAACGAAAGAACCGAAAGTGCAATCGACGGCAGTAAAAGAGATGCGGGCGGAAGTACAGAAATATTTGAAATGAACGCATAGGTTAGGGCGAAATGTAAATGTATACTGTTAAGAATAGTTATGATATTATGTATCTGAGAAAATTATTACTGATAAAAAAAATATAGATATTCCAATTATGTTACTTTTGTAGCTAAGTAGAACATAAAATAAAATGCTATGAAAACAAATATCCTTATGAGAAAATACAGTTATATATGGATGCTGCTATGTTGTTTAGCTTATGGTGGAATGACATCTTGCTCTGGCAAGAAAAGTGATGCAGACGAGCAGGATAAAGGTGTTTCTACCGTTCTTCCGGATTCAAAGAATGAAGTCACCGTTCAAATTCTAAAGAGGTGTGATTTTCATCACGAACTAGTCAGTAACGGCAAGGTAAGTGCCCGCGGGCAGGCTGATCTTCGTTTTGAAACGAATGAGGTTATTGCTCATGTCTATGTGAAAAACGGTGATCGTGTTCGTAAGGGGCAGAAGTTGGCCGAGCTGGATAAATTCCGTCTGGAACAGAAATTATCACAGGCGGAAGATGCTTTGTTGAAAGCGGAGCTTGAACTGAAAGATGTACTTATCGGGCAGGGATATACGCCGGATGATTTTAGCAAGGTGCCTGAAGAAACCATGAAACTTGCGAAAGTAAAGAGCGGCTATGAACAGTCGAAGTCCCAGTATGAACTTACGAAAAGAGAAACGGAGCATGCTACACTTGTTGCCCCCTTTGACGGGATAGTAGCTAATCTGTTTTCAAAACCTTATAATCTCGCTAATACGTCCGAGGCATTTTGTACTGTCATTGACACTCGTGGGATGGAAACTGATTTCACCGTGTTGGAGAACGAATTGGCTTTTATTAAAACCGGTGACAAAGTAATGATTACTCCTTATGCCGGCGGAGGTTCTTATGAAGGTAGTGTATCTGAAATCAATCCGCTGGTGGATGCGAACGGAATGGTAAAAGTAAAAGCTGCGGTAAACGGACAGGGGAAGTTGTTTAGCGGCATGAACGTAAGGGTAAGCGTCAAGCGGAGTTTAGGGGAGCAGTTGGTCATTCCTAAAACGGCTGTGGTGCTGCGTTCCGGCAAACAGGTTGTGTTTACCTTAAAAGAAGGCAAGGCAATGTGGAATTATGTACATACGGGATTGGAGAATGCTACGGAATATGTTGTCTCGGATAAATCTCAGGGAGGTGTTGAAGATGGCCTCTTGGAAGGAGATACGGTTATTGTCACCGGGAACTTGAATTTAGCGCATGAAACGGAGGTGACTATAAGCGGTGAATGATTGACTGCAAACGATAAATACAGAGAAAAGCATGATAAAATTTTTAATCCAGCGTCCTATTGCCGTGCTGATGGCTTTCACCGCCTGTTTTATAATCGGGCTGGTGACTTATTCTACACTTCCGATATCTCTGCTTCCGAATATCGCTATTCCGGAGATCACTATACAGGTGTCTGCTGCCAATACATCTGCCCGCGAACTGGAAAATACGATTGTGAAACCTTTGCGCAGCCAGTTGATACAGGTTTCTACATTGAAAGATATTCACAGTGAGTCTAGAGACGGCGCCGGTATTATCCGCTTGTCTTTTGATTTCGGTACTAATACGGACCTGGCCTTTATCGAGGTCAATGAAAAGATAGACGCTGCAATGAACTATCTCCCGAAGGAAACGGAACGTCCGAAAGTCATTAAGGCGAGCGCAACGGATATACCTGTTTTTTACCTGAATCTGACTTTGAAGAATGACAGTGCTTATAGCATTACGGGACAACAGTCCTTTCTGGATCTGTGTGAATTTGCGGAATCGGTCATTAAACGTAGGATAGAGCAGCTTGAAGAAGTGGCTATGGTAGATGTGACCGGATTGGTGGAACGTCAGGTGCAGATTGTGCCCGATGAGGATATGCTCTCCATGTTGGGAATTTCTATTGAGGATATAGAATCGACTCTGGCTGCCAATAATGTGGAACCGGGTAGTATGACGGTACGTGACGGATATTATGAATATAACATAAAGTTTTCCACCCTCCTGCGTACTGCAGAAGATGTAGAAAATATTTATCTGCGTAAAGGAGACCGGATTGTGCAGTTAAAGGATTTCTGCCGGGTGAATATTGTGCCCGTAAAAGAAAAAGGGGTATCTGTATCTAACGGGAAAAGGGCAGTGACGCTGGCTGTTATCAAGCAGGCGGATGAGAATATGGATAAGATGAAGAAATCTCTGGTAGAGACGATGGAGTACTTCCAACGGGTATATCCGGATATTGATTTCAGTATCAGCCGTAATCAGACGGAATTGCTGGACTACACAATTTCGAATCTGCAACAGAATCTGTCTTTAGGTTTTCTCTTTATCTGCCTGGTAGCGGTCTTGTTTCTGGGGGATGTAAAATCTCCGTTGGTTATCGGACTTAGCATGGTGGTTTCTATCGTAATCAGTTTCGTTTTCTTCTATCTGTGCAATATGTCCCTGAATATCATTTCACTCGCCGGATTGATTCTGGCATTGGGTATGATGATTGACAGTTCGATTATTGTAACTGAGAATATATCGCAATACCGGGAACGGGGATATTCGTTGCGCCGTGCCTGTATCACGGGAACAAGCGAAGTGGTGACTCCCATGTTGAGTTCCTCCTTAACGACCATTGCCGTGTTTGCACCGTTGATTTTTATGAGTGGTATTGCCGGAGCTATCTTTTACGATCAGGCTTTTTCAGTTACAGTGGGACTTATGGTTTCTTATTTTACGGGTATCATGTTGCTTCCCGTACTTTATCTGCTGGTCTACCGGACCGGTATCCATACCCGGAAATGGAAGTGGCTTTCCTTTAAATTCAATAACCCGATAAAAGATCATACATTAGATCGTTTTTATGATGCGGGGGTGGACTGGGTATTCAGTCATAAAACGTTCAGTGTTTTGTTCTGTGCTATTTCCATTCCGCTTTGTGTATTTTTCTTTTTCTTTATCGACAAGCAGCGCATGCCCGATATTGAGGAGAATGAATTGATTGCCAGGATTGAGTGGAATGAGAATATTCATGTGGATGAAAACAGGAGGCGTGTGGACGAACTTTTTAAAGAACTGGAAGAACCGGTAGCCGAGCACACGGCGTCCATTGGCAGGCAGGATTTCCTTCTGAACCGTGAAAGGGAGCTTTCTTCTTCCGAGGCTGAACTTTACTTCCGTACGGAGACACCCGAAACTATTTCTCCTTTACAGCAGGAAATTTATCGCAGACTGAAAGAGCGTTATCCGCTTTCCGTCATTTCTTTCTCTCCGCCGGAGACTGTGTTTGAGAAACTCTTTGTCACAGGCGAACCGGATATCATAGCCGAGTTTTATACCCGTAATAAGGCAAAGGCACCGGAAGCGGAAACCATCCGGCGCGTGGAGAAGGACTTGGCACGGAAGACGGGAATCGCCCCTACGGGTATCGCTTTCGAGAATCAACTGAATCTAAGTATTAGCAAAGAGAAACTGTTGCTTTACCGTGTTTCCTATAATGAGCTCTACCGTATCTTGAAAACTGCTTTTCGTGAGAATAGTGTGACAATGTTGCATTCTTACCAACAATATCTTCCGATCAGCGTTGCCGGCAGCGAAAAGACTGTGAATGAAATATTGCAGGAGACGTTGATACAGACTGAACCGGATAATAAAGGAAACATAGAATATATCCCTCTTCGGGAGCTGGTTACGATAGCTCCTGCTGAGGATCTGAAAAGTATTACTTCGGGGCGTAATGGTGAATATGTCCCCTTTAATTTTTATGACGTGCAGAACGGGGACAAGTTGATGCGGGAAGTGAAGCAGGTAGCGGAGGAAACGAAAGAATGGGATACAGGCTTCTCCGGAAGTTTCTTTTCCAACAGGGAGATGTTGGACGAGCTGGTGGTAATCCTGTTTATTTCGTTGTTGCTGATGTATTTTATTCTTGCCTCGCAGTTTGAAAGTTTCCTGCAACCTTTGCTTGTTCTGGCGGAGATACCGATAGATGTGGCCTTTGCGTTATTACTGCTTTGGCTTTGCGGGCATACACTGAATCTGATGTCTGCTATCGGACTTATTGTCACCTGTGGTATTGTAATCAATGACTCTATCCTGAAACTGGACGCTATCAATGAACTGCGCAAAGCGGGTGTTCCGTTGTTGGAGGCTATCCATGAAGCAGGACGCAGGCGTTTGCGCCCGATTATCATGACTTCGCTGACTACTATCTTTGCAATGGTGCCGTTACTGTTTTCATCGGATATGGGTTCGGAATTACAGAAACCATTGTCTATCGCCATGATAGGGACAATGTCGGTCGGTACGGCAGTGAGTCTGTTCATCATACCATTGCTTTACTGGTTTATTTACAGAAAGAAAGAAGAAATAAGTAGCAAGTAATAACGAATAGTTCAAATATGAGAGTTATGAATGGATTATTAAATTTTACCACGGAGGAGACAAAGTTATTCTTTTCAGCAAAGAAAAGGATATGGGCATTTCTCTGTATTCTTAGTGTCCTCTGTGGTGAATCCCTGCTTCATGCACAGAAACGTCTGGTACTGGATTTGAACCGGACAATCGCTCTTGCCAATGACAGTTCATTGGAGTCATTCCGTACACAGAATATGTACTTGTCCGGTTATTGGGAGTACAGGACATATAAGGCAAACCGCCTGCCCAGTCTGACGCTGGATCTTACTCCGGCGCAATATAACCGGGATATTACGAAACGTTACGATTCGGGACAGGATTTGGATGTGTACCGTACGCAACAGTCTTATTATGCTTATGGAGGGTTAAGTGTCCGGCAGAATCTTGACCTGACCGGAGGTACATTTTATCTGGAATCGAATCTTGCCTATATGCGTAATTTCGGGGATAATAGTGCGACACAGCTGACCAGTGTCCCGATAAGGATTGGGTATTCGCAAAGTCTGGTGGGGTATAATCCATTCAAATGGGAACGGAAGATAGAGCCTTTGAAATATGAACGTGTGAAAAAGGAATTTCTTTATAATGTGGAGAAAGTTTCGGAAACGGCTACGAGTTATTTCTTCTCTCTGGCTATGGCACAAGCGGAATATAACCTGGCAAAAGAAAATCTGGCTTCTACGGATACGTTGTACCGCATCGGGCAACAACGGCACCGGATCGCAGCTATCTCGCAAGCCGACCTGTTGACTCTGAAGCTGGATCGGGTGAATGCGCAGAACACATTGCAGAATAAAGCAAGCGATTTGAAGCGGGCTATGTTCTCATTGGCTTCTTTTCTCAATCTGGATAAGAATACGCAGATCGAGCTGGAACTTCCTTCCCGTCCGGGAATGCTGGAGATTCCGATAGATGAGGCTTTGAGGTGGGGAAGGAGCAACAACCCGCAATTGTTGGAATTGAAACAGAATGTGCTGGAAGCGGAGCGTAATGTGGATAAGACTAAAAAGGAGTCGCGCTTTAATGCAAGTGTGAATGCCAGTATCGGTTTTAATCAGGTGGCGGACAATTTCGGGGATGTCTATCATAAGCCCATGCAGCAGGATTTGGTGGCGGTCAGTGTCTCTATTCCGTTGCTGGACTGGGGCGTCCGCAAAGGAAAGTATAATATGGCACGGAATAACTTGAATGTGGTGAAGATTTCGGCACGCCAGGACGAGATAAGTATTGAGGAGGAAGTGATAATGACAGTGAGTGATTTTAATATCCAGCAACAATTGATTGCCAGTGCGGAAGAAGCTTTGGATTTGTCCATACTCGCTTATAATGAGACAAAGCAGCGTTTTATCATCGGCAAAGCGGATATAAACAGCCTGACTCTTTCTCTGAACAGGCAGCAGCAGGCACAGCGTAACTTTATCTCTGCTTTGCAGAATTACTGGTTGAATTATTACAAGATACGACGGCTTACGTTGTTTGATTTTGCTACAAAACTTTCACTTTCGGACAGGTTCGATTTTAACGGAGGCAAGCTGATCAAATGATAATTGCGGCGTTTATTCTCGGTAGTATCTCCATTAAGTCTGTCATAAACAGAGATGCTGTCGTTTATATGACAGAGATTTCTATTTACATAAATAATGGTAATGCAAAATATAAGTCTTGAAATAAAAAAGTCCTCGAAGGCTTCCGCTTTCACCCTGATTGTGGCTTTTGTCTGCGTGGCATTGGTCGGGCTGGCGCTTGTGCCGTTGCTTCCGGTCAAACTGAACCCCTCACGGACATTACCCGGCTTCACGGTGCGTTTCAGTATGCCCGGCACTTCGGCACGCGTGGTGGAAATGACAGCTACCAGCAAACTGGAGGCGATGCTTGCCCGCGTGAAAGGGATTCGGGGTATCTATTCTACTTCAGGAAACGGGTGGGGCAGTATCAGCGTGAATCTGGATAAACATGTGGATGTTGCAGTTGCACGTTTTGAAGCGTCCACCATCATTCGTCAGACATGGCCGGAACTGCCGGACGGGGTGAGCTATCCGTATATTCAGATGCAGAGTCCGGGGCAGAACAACCAGGGCCCTTTTATGGCATTTACGATTAATGCGCCTGCTATTCCCATTCTGATACAACAGTATGCGGAAGAACATATTAAGACACGTTTGGCACAACTTCCGGGAATTTATAAGATTAATCTTGGCGGGGCTACTCCAATGGAATGGCGGTTGGAATATGACTCCGAACAGTTACATACGCTTGGGATAAGTACGGATGATATCCGTCAGGCTGTCCGGTTGCATTACCAGAAAGAGTTTCTGGGTACATACGATATGGAACAGGGGAGTTCGGGCAGGCAATGGATCCGTCTGGCGCTGGTTCCCGAATATAATAACCGGGACTTTGATGCGGAACGGATACAGGTGAAGATGAAAGATGGCAAAATCATTGGTCTGAATGAATTGGTAAAAGTTTCCCGTGTGGAGGAACAGCCGCAAAGTTACTACCGAATTAACGGTCTGAACTCTATCTATCTGTCTGTCGTGGCGGAGGAAACGGCCAATCAGTTGGCATTGAGCAAGGAAGTGAAAGCATATATGGATGATATCCGGTTACTTCTTCCGGCGGGATACGAGATTCATACCAGCTATGATGCAACGGAGTTTATTCAGGAAGAACTGGGTAAGATTTATCTGCGAACGGGGGTGACGGTAGCGATTCTGCTTCTGTTTGTGCTATTGATTACTTTTAGTCCGAAGTATTTGTTTCTGATTGTAACCAGTCTGGCAGTTAATGTAGCGATAGCCGTTATCTTCTATTATGCATTCGGACTTGAAATGCAGTTGTATTCTTTGGCAGGTATCACGGTTTCTCTAAATCTGGTGATTGACAATACGATTGTGATGAGCGACCATTATCTGCGGCGTGGAAACCGGAAGGCTTTTATGTCCGTACTGGCGGCTACGTTGACTACAATGGGGGCTTTGGTCATTATCTTTTTCCTCGATGAGAAGATACGCCTGAACTTGCAGGATTTTGCTGCGGTAGTGATTATTAATCTTGGGGTATCACTGCTGGTTGCCCTGTTTTTTGTTCCTTCCCTGATCGACAAAACCGGATTGAAGCGGAGGAAAAAATCTTCGCTTTCAGGTGCGAAGTGGAAGTCGGGAAATATACGTTTCTTTATGTGGATACGTTCTAAAATGCATCGTTTTCCGGTATATTTCAGCCGTTTTTACAGTTGGCTGATACGGATTCTTTGCCGGTGGAGGGTGGCGGTCTGCATTTTATTGTTGCTGGCTTTCGGATTACCGGTATTTCTGTTGCCGGAAAAGATGAAGGGGGAAGATAAATGGGCGGAATTTTATAATAAGACACTGGGTACTTCTACGTATAAAGAGAAGGTAAAACCGGTAGTGGATAAAGCATTGGGAGGAGCTTTAAGACTTTTTGTACAGAAAGTATATGAAGGAAGTTATTTTACGCGTAATGAAGAAGTGGTGCTTCATGCCAATGCCAATTTGCCGAATGGGAGTACGCTGGAGCAGATGAATACGTTGATTAAGCGAATGGAAACTTACTTGAGCGAATTTAAAGAAATCAAGCAGTTCCAGACGTCTGTGGAAAGTGCACGCAGGGCATCTATTCATATTTATTTCACGAAAGAGCACCAAAAGAGCGGTTTCCCGTATACGCTGAAAGCTAATATGATAAACAAGGCACTTCAATTGGGTGGAGGAGATTGGAGTATTTACGGATTGCAGGACCAAGGATTCAGTAATAATGTGCGTGAGAGTGCGGGTTCATTCCGGGTGAAAATGTATGGGTATAATTATGACGAACTGTATGACCGGGCGGAACAACTGAAAGAGAAGTTCTTGTCTCACCGCCGCATCAAGGAAGTAACGATCGGTTCCGACTTCTCGTGGTGGAAGGATGATTATATGGAATTTTATTTCAGTCTGGACAAGCTCCGAATGGCAGAGGAAAATATCGGAGCCGGAAGATTGTTTTCCGCTATCCGACCGATATATGGACGGAATATGGAGATTGGTTCGGTGACGACGGAAGAAGGTACGGAAAAAATAAAATTGTCTTCCCGCCAGTCGGAAGAAAGGGATGTGTGGGCAATGCAGTATTATCCTTTTCCGGCAGGCGGAAAAGAATATAAACTGTCGGAACTGGCAACAGTGGAAAAAGGGCAGATGCCGCAGGAAGTAGCCAAGGAAAATCAGCAGTACCGGCTGTGCCTGCAATATGAGTATATCGGTTCTTCGGAACAGGGGCATAAGCTGTTGAAGAAAGATCTGGAGGAATTTAATGAGATTCTTCCAATGGGATATACTGCCAAATCGGAGGACAATAGCTGGTCGTGGGGAGGAAAGGACAATAAGCAATATCGTCTGTTGCTTATTGTGATTGCTATCATTTTCTTTATTACGAGTATTCTGTTCAATTCTTTGAAACAGCCGTTAGCGATTATTTTTGTGATTCCGGTGTCTTATATCGGAGTGTTTCTTACATTCTACTGGTTCAAACTGAATTTTGATCAGGGAGGTTTTGCTTCTTTTGTTCTGCTTTGCGGTATCACAGTAAATGCTAGTATCTATATCCTGAACGAATATAATTCTATTCGTAAACGTTACCCGTGTCTCTCGCCGCTCCGGGCATACGTGAAAGCCTGGAACACGAAAGTGATTCCTATTTTCCTGACGGTGGTTTCCACTATTCTGGGATTTATTCCTTTCATGATAGGTGCGGAGAAAGAAGGTTTCTGGTTTCCGTTGGCGGCAGGTACGATTGGGGGATTGGTTATGTCGGTAATTGGAGTTTTTATTTTCCTGCCGGTATTGACGCTGAAGAAGAAGTGGTTTACGAGGTCTAAAGCAGTGCTTTAGGGATGCTAAAGCGTAGCTTTAGGACGGATAAAGCTACGCTTTTTATTGTTTTACCAATTATTCCCTGCGTTACTGCTATTGATAAGCATTTCTATCCGTTGCTTATATGAATTCGCTCCTTCGGCAATATTTTTTCCTGCATCTGCAGTTCCCATTCCGTAAACAACAATAGGTGTCTGCCACGCCATACCCGAATGAATAGCACTGCCTTGATACGGACGTAGAAGTTCATCGGTTGTGAATCGGTTTCGTCCGCCACTACGATAAGCATCGTATTCGGAGCCGGTGGTCGTTACTATCATTAACGGTTTGCCCGCGACAGCCGGAGTCTTGGACAAGTGAGTGAACACTTCGTCCTGCCATTTTTTTAGTAATGACGGGGCAGACATCCAGTAGAAAGGAAACTGGTAGATAACGGCCGAAGCGTCGGAGATGATTTTACTCCATTCGTCCACATTGAAAGCAATGTCCTCTGACAGTTCGTAAAGGTTGAACACCGCCACTCCTTCAATGTCACTGACAGCATCGATTAATGCTTTGTTTGCCTGTGATCCTTTGATGTTGGGGTGTGCCAGCAGAATCACTACTTTTCTTAAGTCTTTATTCATAATCAGTCAAGTATTTGGGATGAAACAATTACACGTCTTATATAATAAGGTCCAAAAATAAGAAAAAGTTCAATGTATACAATTATATAGGAATATATTTAGCTATGTAAATGACAATTTTTATGTTTCCTTTTATCTATAATATGTTGAAAAACATGAAAATATAAAGGTAGAATACTTTATTTTTAATATTAACAAATATTTACCCAATCAGTTGGGTAATGTCGTATTTTATTTCTTCCTTTACAAAAAATAATGTGTGACATAAGCACAATGAAATAACGACAATACTCATTTTATATGGATAAGCTATTTGCTTACCAACCTATACGAACATGAAAGCATTCACGGTATTTATGCCAGTATATAATACTGAAGCATACTTAAACGAGGCAATTGAAAGTGTCTTAAAACAAGATTATAAAGACTTTGATTTTTTAATCATTGATGATGGGTCGACAGACAAGAGCAAAGAGATTATAATGTCATACTCTGATCCTCGAATCAAATTCATTAGTGCTCCGCATGATTATATCGCTACTTTGAACCTAGGATTAGAGGTCTCTTCAGGAGAATATATTGCGCATTTCGATTCCGATGATATAATGCCTTCCAATCGTTTGTCAAGCCAATTAGATTTTATACGAGCTTATCCTGAGATAGATGTATGTGGGGGGTATATTGAAATGTTTGGAAATATCAACGAAATGATCACATGGTATCCATTGACGCATAGGGAAATAACTAGTTTTTTCTTGTGGGGTTCTCCGGTTGTGCATGGAACCAGTTGCATAAAGAAGGAATTTATAGATAAAAATAATCTTCGTTATTCCGATGACTATATTTATTGTGAAGATTATAAGTTGTGGGTAGACATAGCCAAAGCTGGTGGAAAATTCGCTAACATACCTCAAACATTACTACAATATAGATGTCATAGAGCACAAGTCAGCACTCAACATCATTCGGAACAGAAAAACGGTTCACTTATTGTAAGGCAGGAGGCAATAGAATGGTTTGTGAGTAAAATAGAACAAAATTCGTCTTTAGGTAGAGAAGTAGTAGAGAAGTTTTTACCTTCATGGAACTTTCTGAATATGCACAATATGTTGACTCCGGAAACATATGTGCGAGCTATTTATGAAATTATAGATAAACTACGTGATAGAAAAATCATAAATGTATAAAAGGATGAAAGAACTTAGCATTGTAATTCCTTTTATGAATGAAGGAGAAAATCTGAAGCGGACATTAATAAGTATTATGGAAACTGCAACGTGTCCGATAGATATTATTGCAATCAATGATAATTCTACCGATGATTACCCTTATATGGAATTGGAAAAATCATTCGGCATAAGAATGATAGAGAATGACAAAAGAATAGGGCCGGCAGCATGTCGTGAAATGGGAATATCAGCTATTGAAACTCCCTATTTACTCACAGTAGATGCTCATATGCAATTCTACAAAAATGACTGGTGCAATGCTATAATCAAACAATTGAGAAAAAGAACGAATAGTATTTATTGTTGTCAAACAAGAGTGCTAAACGAAAATTGGGAGATTGAAGCAGGAACACCGTTTGGGGCAAGAATAAACTTCACAGATGATGAAAAACTTTTGGAACCGGAATGGGTTTACGAAGATATCTCTCCCGAATCAGGATTGATTGAAATTCCATGTGTTTTAGGAGCTACTTATTTCACTTCCAAAAGTTATTGGAAATATTTGAGAGGTTTGGAAGGGTTAAAAATGTATGGTAACGAAGAACCTTATATCAGTGTGAAAGCATGGCTGGAGGGAGGAGGCTGTTTCTTACTCAAGGAAATTGCCATAGGACATGTGTATCGAAAAGTATTACCGTTCTCAGACGGAATTACTTATAGAATCTACAATAAATTATTGATTGCTGAAACGCTTTTTCCTACTGATTTGAAACAAACAATATATAGTAAAATAGAGAAACTGTCACCCGCTGAATTTAGGGAAGCTAAAGAGTGGTTGATTAAAAACTATACAAGCATAAAAGAACTAAAACAATATTACAAAACTATATTGAACAAGGATATTAATGGCTATATAACTGGTTGCTAAATGGCAATAGCTATGCAACCTATTGTTTAATAATTTAAAATAATAATGTATGAAAGAAAAAGAATTGACGAGTAAAGAACTCCTTGTTCAAAAGTTGGGTATGGAATTCGATGAAGTAGCTCCTATTTTTAGTGAGGAGACACTTACTTCTATGACGATGTCTCATGTGGTCGGTGGGGCAGGTGAAACTAATCCTGGATGTACATTTCCTGGATGTACTGTAAACCCTGGATGTTCATACTCTGGTTGTAGTAATAATACAACTGGTGATGACTGCAAGTCAAATGTAAAGACGTGTGAAACAAAAATTGGTAGTTGCGGTGATGGAAGTAACACGAATATTATGCCATGTAGTGGCCCCTCAACAAAACCAACCAGTAAACCAACGGATTCTCCCACAGATAAACCAACTGCGAAACCTGCCAGTTTATTATAGGGAGAATGAAACAATTATATAACGTATAATTGTTTACATTATTTATAAGTGTAAGCTGATAGAATTTTCGTAATGTCAGCTTATACTTTTACTCATAATCCTTAAGTTATATGAAAAAAAATATATATACTATTTTTTTGCTTTTTCTTTTAGTAGAAGTTTCGTATTCACAAGGAATAGTTCCCACCTATTCTTTTGCTCATGTCACGAAAGATTTTGATTATTATATAAATACTTTGAAGACTAAGCATCCTAATTTATATGCATTCGTTTCGGAAGATTATTTCAACAATGAAGTGGAGCAAGCACGAAGTATGCTTACGGATTCAATGAATGTTGTTGATTTATGGAAAACAATGTTAAGACTTCAGCATTGTTTGGATGGGCATTCCGGTATGGATTATATTGATGTCAGAAGTTCTTTTCCATTATCTTACAAAGATGCTTCTTTCTTATATCCTGACAGTGTCACTGATAATGAGATATTTATGAATGGTATGAAAGTGTTATCAATCAATGGGTTGGAAGCTCAAAAGATTATTCACGAACTATATAAATGCATAAATGCGGAAGAAAATCCAAAGTTACGGTTATGTAATCTAAGGAGACGTTTCCCTTCCTTGACATATTCTGTATTAAAATTGGCTCCTCCTTATACAGTTGTATATCAAGGAAAAAATGGAGAGGAAATAGTAAAAACTGAAATGGGTATCTCAGACCGTTACACGGATTATGGTAAAGTTTTCACTGACATTCCATTAGACTATAAATTTTATCCTGAAGAATCAATTGCATATCTCGAAGTTAACTCATTCAGTTTACCTGATTTGGCTGAAGACGGTTTAATTGAGACATTTCAAAAAACACTTGACACTCTTTTTGTAGAAAAAAAAATTAATGATTATAAATATCTATTTATTGATATTTCGAAGAATACTGGGGGAGGAGATTGGCCTGTTCTTGCTTTGTTTAATAAGTTGCAGCATGACAGTGTTGCAATTCCTGTGGTTTTTGATAAAAATACGGCTCATTGTACTTATCCTCACGTGGCAACAGGTTATAGTGGTAATGTGTTTGTAATAGCTGGGCATTGGACATATTCGGCTGCATATTTTTTCTATGTATTAATGAAAAGATCTCGTAGAGGAATATTTGTAGGAGAACCTCCCGGACATTATAATCAGGTTTATTCGCCATTAATCCGATATAAATTGCCGAATACTAATTTGCCCTTTATTTGTGCCAAAAGTGCTCATATATATTTTGAAGATGTTACGCCGGATATACCATGGAGTATAGATTGTTTCCATGAGACGTTTACACTGGATGATCTTAAAAAAATGATAGAATTGTATAACCAAAAATATTAGATGATATGTATCAATTAAGCTTTTATAATTATTATGTTAACAACGGAGATCGGACAATTTATTTCAATAGCATTTCCGGTCAAATTTTCTCTGTATCAGAACAAGAAAATCAGTTTCTTCAGAATCAATTCAATGATCTTATTTCTTTTGAATTAGAATATAATTCTATGTTCAAGAAGTTTGTAGATTGGGAATTTATCACTGATACAGAAAGGGATCAGAAAGATGTTATTCGGCTCATAAATCACAAGAAAGTTTTTTTGGATAAGACCTATCGTTTGGTCCTTAATCCTACATTAGAATGTAATTTCAGGTGTTGGTATTGCTACGAAGATCATGTGACAGGAAAAATGTCTGAAGAGATTATGGAAAAAATTAAAAAGCATGTAAAATTGATGATTAAAGAAGAAAGGATCAGTGGTTTGTTCCTTGATTGGTTTGGAGGTGAACCTTTATTGTATTTTGACGAGATTATTGTTCCTTTATCTGAACAGCTTCGTGATATAATGACAGAAAATGGATTGTCTTTTTTCACTCAAGCAACAACAAATGGTTCATTGATAACAGAAGAAAGGGCTAAAAAAATGAATGAATTGGGTATGAAGCATTTCCAGATAACATTAGATGGCGATGAAAAAAGACATAATCGAATACGCAATATGAACGGAGCACCATCTTACAAGCAAATACTTCAAGGCATTTATTGTCTATGTGAAAATATTCCCGATGTCAATATTACGTTACGAATAAACTATGACACCCAGACATTGGAGAAAAGTAATATGAAAGAGGTGTTTGAAATGATTCCAATTAAATATCGTTATAAAATAAATCCAAGTTTCCATCGTGTATGGCAAACTGAAAGTAAAAGAAACGAGGAAGGTAATAATCTTAATAAATTGGCTATATTTGATTATTGCAAAGAGTTGGGATATGATGTAGAGAGCCCTACTAGTTATTTATCAGTTTTGAAAGGACATACATGTTATGTAGATCGTTATTATCATACGGAAATCAATTTTGACGGGAAAATATATAAATGCACGGCAAGGGCATATTCTGATGAGTATGTGTTGGGAGAACTGCAAGATGATGGACATATATTTTGGAAGCAAGAGAAAATGAGGAAAATGTATGCTAAGGCAACGTTTGAAAATGAAATGTGTTTAGCTTGCAAACATATGCCTTTGTGCACAGGACCTTGTTCCCAAAAACTTTTAGAAACTCCCAAAGAACTGCTACATACTATATGCCCATTAACCACAGCTGATGTTAATGTAGATACATTTATTCGAAATCTGTATGATAAAAAAATGAAATCGCTACAAGCTACAGAATCACTAAGTTAATAAAATCACTTAATTAAAAGGACTTATATGGCTTTTCCTTTTTATCATCAACACGACTCTATGGATTGCGGTCCGGCTTGTCTGCAAATGATTGCTAAGTTTTACGGTAAAATGCATTCTCTACAAACTTTAAGGGAGTATTGCTATGCAAACCGTAACGGAGTCACTTTACTTGGCATTAGTGATGCGGCAGAACGTATTGGTTTTCGTGCGATGGGCATCAAAACTGACTTTTCCAAGTTGGCAAATAAGGTAATCTTGCCTTGTATTGTACATTGGAAGCAAGATCATTTTATAGTGGTATATAAAATAAAAGTTCATAAGTCAGGAAATAGTCCTAAGGCTACAATATATGTAGCCGATCCGGCATTTGGATGTTTGAAGTATAGCATCGAAGAATTTTGTGAAGGGTGGCTTAGCTCTGTTGAAAAAGGAAAAGAGAAGGGCATGGTTTTAATGCTGACGCCCTCTATTCATTTTTACGACAAAGGCATTAATGATGAAACTAAAAAGCAGAGTATTTTATTCTTCTTAAATTACCTTCGTCCTCACAAAAAGATGTTTGTGCAGATTGTAATGGGAATGCTGTTGGGGCTAGTGTTCCAATTGATATTTCCATTCTTGACACAGTCGATGATAGATGTGGGTGTATTAAATAACAATTTGAATTTTATTATTCTAATATTAGTCACGCAATTAATATTATCGACTAGCCAATTGTCTGTCGGTTTCATACAAAGCTGGATATTTACACATATCAATACGCGAATTAACGTTGCGCTAATCTCTGATTTTATTTTTAAATTACTGAAACTGCCTATTCGTTTTTTTGATTCAAAAAAAACCGGAGATATCATGCAGCGCATTGGAGATCATTCGCGTATTGAAAGTTTTCTCACAGGTTCCTCACTTGCAACTTTCTTTTCATTATTCAATTTTATTGTGTTTAGCATTATACTTGCTATTTACAATATGCAAATTCTTGTCATCTTTGTGATAGGACATTCTATTTATATGGGCTGGATATTCCTTTTTTTAAGAGTGCGTAGGCAATTGGACTTTAAGCGTTTTGAGAAAGCTGCCAAGAATCAAAGTAACATTATCCAGTTGATAGAAGGTGCACAGGAAATAAAATTGAATAATTGCGAAAATAAAGTTCGTTGTAAGTGGGAGAAAATACAAGCTGAACTTTTCGAAGTCACAGTAAAAGGAGTGTCTATTGATCAGGTACAAAGTGGAGGAGCTTTTTTTATTTCTCAAACATTAAACATTATCTTATCCGTTATAGCAGCGAAAGAAGTTATTGAAGGACGAATGACGCTTGGTATGATGATGTCTCTCTCCTATATAATAGGCCAACTAAGAGCTCCTATCGAAAATATGATAGGATTTATACATGCTTATCAAGATGCAAAAATTAGTTTGGAACGTTTAGGAGAGGTTCATTTTCAAGCTAATGAAGACCAGATAACTGAAAATGATATAACAGAATTGGAGACGAAAGACCATAATATAAGAATCGAAGGACTTAACTTCAGTTATTTAGGCTCGAAATTAACTCCCGTTCTATCGGATATAAATTTGGTAATTCCTCAGAATAAAGTGACTGCGATTGTGGGGGCTAGTGGGAGTGGTAAGACAACATTAATTAAATTGTTAATGGGAAATTATCTTCCGGATAAAGGTCGTGTTAAAATCGGACATTTGGATCTTACCCATATCAATCCTCGTTTTTGGCGGTCGAAATGTGGTATTGTTATGCAAGAAGGATATTTGTTTTCAGAATCTGTGGCTGAGAATATAGCTATTGGGGATGACGATATAGACAAAGAAAGATTGTACAATGCCGCGGCTATTGCGAATATTCATGATTTTATAGAGGAACTGCCTTCCGGCTATAATACGGTAATAGGTAAAGAAGGCAGCGGAATTAGCCAGGGACAAAAGCAACGCATTCTAATTGCACGTGCCGTTTATAAAAGTCCAGATTTCATATTCTTCGATGAAGCAACTAATTCACTGGATGCAAATAATGAGTCTGAAATTATGCGAAACCTGGAACGCTTCTTTGAGGGAAGAACTGTGGTGGTAGTTGCGCATCGATTGAGCACCGTACAAAATGCCGATCAAATTGTAGTGTTAGATAAAGGTAAGATTGTAGAAACAGGAAATCATCAAGAATTGCTTAATCAAAAAGGATACTATTATACATTAGTAAAGAACCAACTAAATCTATCGGAATAATGGAAAGAAATGAAAATGACATAGAACTTCGGACTTCTGAGATTGATGCTATACTAGGAAAGTCTCCCAATTGGATCATGCGAACCGGTATTGGTATTATTTGCATTAGTGTATTGATATTATTAGTCGGGAGTGTGTTTTTCTATTATCCGGAAACAATTAGTTGCAGTATAAATATAACCACAAATTTGCCTCCCTCTCATTTAATCAATAAAGGTGGGGGACTTATTGAAAAGATGTATGTAGAAAAAAACAATATTGTAAAGAAAGACCAAATTCTTGCCGTAATAAAGAACTCTGCTAATGTGGATGATGTATTATGGTTGAAATTGGTGATGGACTCCATAAGTACAGAACAATATAAAAACAAAGTAAACATTTTTGCAAGTAAAAAAAATCTAGAACTTGGCGATTTAACAAACTCCTTTTCAGAACTCCAAAAAGCAATTGAAGCCTATGACATTTTTTGTAGGCTCAAGACTTTTGAAAAGAAACAGCAAGCATTACTGAAAGAAATACAGCATACTAACTCGTATGAACAGTCTTTACTTAAAAAATATGAACTTGAAAATGCCAATTGTGATATTGCGGCGCAAGCTTTTACGCGAGACAGTACTTTATTTGTTGGTAACGCCGCTACTATGATTGAATACGAACAAGCGAAAAGTCTATTAATACAAAAAAAAGTCACATTGATGACTAATAAAGTAGAGATAGAGAATATCAGAATACAGAAAAGCCAATTAGCACACGCATTAATTGAGAATACTGACCAGTTGATTGAGAAAGAGAAATTATTAATTAAAGATATGGAAATTGCTTTCAAGAACATGCGTACTGAGCTAAATCAGTGGATTCAAACTTTTGCTATAGTGGCTCCTTACGATGGCAAAGCGTCTTTTTCAAAATATTGGTCAATAGGGCAATATGTAACACCAGGCGAAGAAGTAATGACTATTATTCCTGTAGAAAATCAGTTAGTTGGCAAATTATTACTGCCGACAGCAAAATCCGGTAAAGTTAAAATAGGGCAGAAAGTCAATATTAAGTTAGATAGCTATCCATATATAGAATTCGGTGTTGTGCAAGGAACTGTACAAGCTATATCTATGATGCCATATGAGAAGAATTATTTAGTTGATGTAACTTTGCCAAATGGACTATATACTAATTATGGTAAAAATTTACAGTTTAGTCAAGAAATGCCGGGGACAGCGGAAATAATTACTGAAGATGTGACTTTATTCGACCGAATATATAATCCTATACGATCTGTATTAGTAAATATTAAGAAGTAAGAAGATAAAAACTGTTTGAAATTATTTTGTACTTACTCATTTCAGTACAGAAATGAGCTATATATTACATAATAAAAAAATATCTATCATTACTATCATTCATTTTAATAATTTTCTCATTATCAATATTGTATCTATGATAGATAACTTATAAGAAAGGTATATATCATACTTTTACTGCAAAAATAGGGTATCTCTCATCAATAACACAGCGGGATAAAGGTAAAATAGGTGTAAGATAGCTTGTTTTTTCTGCAATGAACCCGTATAAACCTAGCTATCATGGCTCAATAATCCAATTTTAATGACGCTTATTCTATAGCCCACGTATGTGTGATGTACAGCCTGCATACGTGTGATGTACGGTTTACAGACGTGGGCCATACAGCCCGCATATGTGTGCTATAAAAAGACCACTTTTCCAAATGGGTTATTAAGCTGTCGAATACGGGTTATTATCCTATAAAGTATACATATTTATACCTTTTAAAGGGGAATTTTGCTTGGTACTACGCTAAAATAGATGTAACATTAATATGATAGATACACATTTTTTGTAATAAAAGCATGATAGATATCTTTTTTATAAGTTATCTATCATGCATATAATACTGATAATAAGAAAATTATTAAAATGAATGATAGTATGATAGATATTTTTTTGCTATGTAATATTTAGTTTAGAACTGTATCACGAATGAATGTACGCCGTCACGCCCAATACGCAAAATAAATATCTTAATTAAAAATAAAACAATCTCTCTTTGTTCTTGAATTTGTATTTTTGCAGCCACGTCCATAAGGCGTTATTTTAAGATAATACAATAGATTATGATAGATTTTACCCAGTTTCCTTCTCCCTGCTACATCATGGAAGAAGAACTTTTAAGAAAGAACTTGAGTTTGATAAAAAGCGTAGCCGACAGGGCGGGAGTGGAGATTATTCTTGCTTTCAAGTCGTTTGCTATGTGGCGCTCTTTCCCTATATTCCGTGAATACATAGACCATTCTACAGCAAGCTCGGTCTATGAGGCACGTCTGGCGCTGGAAGAGTTCGGAAGTAAGGCACATACTTATTCACCTGCATATACAGAACAGGATTTCCCGGAAATCATGCGTTGCAGTAGCCATATTACTTTTAATTCTATGGCACAGTTCGAACGTTTCTATCCGATGACCGTAGCAAAAGGAGGCGGTATCTCTTGTGGTATCCGTGTGAACCCTGAATATTCGGAGGTAGAAACGGAACTTTACAATCCTTGCGCTCCCGGTACGCGTTTCGGAATTACTGCCGATTTATTGCCGGATACGTTGCCACAAGGTATCGAAGGCTTTCATTGCCATTGCCATTGCGAGTCTTCTTCTTTTGAGTTGGAACGAACGTTGGAACATCTCGAAGAAAAGTTTTCCTGTTGGTTTCCGCAACTGAAATGGTTGAATCTGGGCGGCGGACATCTGATGACACGTAAAGATTATGATACGGAACATCTGATAAAATTATTGCAGGGACTGAAAGCCCGTTATCCTCATTTACGTATTATTCTTGAACCCGGTTCGGCCTTTACCTGGCAGACGGGTGTGCTGACTTCTGAAGTCGTGGATATTGTAGAAAGCCGTGGTATTAAAACTGCCATATTGAATGTCAGCTTCACCTGCCACATGCCCGACTGTCTGGAAATGCCTTATCAGCCTGCCGTTCGCGGTGCGGAAATGGGAAATGAAGGAAAATATATTTATCGTTTAGGAGGAAACTCCTGTTTGAGCGGTGACTATATGGGGCTGTGGAGTTTCGATCATGAACTGCAAATCGGAGAACGGATCGTGTTTGAAGATATGATTCATTACACCATGGTAAAGACGAATATGTTTAACGGAATTCATCATCCTGCCATTGCTTTGTGGACGAAAGAAGGGAAGGCTGAAATATACAAGCAATTTTCTTATGAAGATTATCGTGACCGAATGAGTTGATAATCAAAAAGATTGTTTGGCGGTGGAGGCAAAGTGCAGAGATTTCTGTGAAAAAAGTGTGCAGAATGTTTGCAGGTTTACGGAAAATCCCTACCTTTGCAACCGCAAACGAAAAAATGCGGAAATAGCTCAGTTGGTAGAGCATAACCTTGCCAAGGTTAGGGTCGCGAGTTCGAGTCTCGTTTTCCGCTCATGTTTCTTTGAAATGTTGGAACAATAATCTTTGCCCAGGTGGCGGAATTGGTAGACGCGCACGTTTCAGGTGCGTGTGTCGAGAGGCATGCAGGTTCGAGTCCTGTTCTGGGCACAGAGATTATACTTTTAGAATTCTGGAGAGGTGGCGGAATTGGTAGACGCGCTACTTTGAGGGGGTAGTGACAGTTATGTCGTGGGAGTTCGAGTCTCCTTCTCTTCACAGTTCATGAAAGGTTATTTGCGGAAATAGCTCAGTTGGTAGAGCATAACCTTGCCAAGGTTAGGGTCGCGAGTTCGAGTCTCGTTTTCCGCTCTTGTTTCTTTGAAATGATGGAACTAAGTTTTGCCCAGGTGGCGGAATTGGTAGACGCGCACGTTTCAGGTGCGTGTGTCGAGAGGCATGCAGGTTCGAGTCCTGTTCTGGGCACCAATCTTTCAGATTACTACTGGATGAAGAAATTTAGTTTGCGGAAATAGCTCAGTTGGTAGAGCATAACCTTGCCAAGGTTAGGGTCGCGAGTTCGAGTCTCGTTTTCCGCTCCAAATAGAACAAGGTTGTCAGTCGATAAGATTGACAACCTTTTTTTTGTATTATATTGGAAGTTTACCGGACTATTTTATCGATAGATTGAATAGAAAAGCGTAATTTTGCAATTGAAAAAATCAGTGTACTTCCCCCAAAAAGAGTGTCATTGATTCACGCAGGCCTATAATTAATTTAATAATAGCGATATGTTAACACAAATCATTAATGCACGCATCCTGACGCCTCAAGGTTGGCTGAAAGATGGATCAGTGCTTATTCGCGACAACAAAATTCTGGAAGTAACCAATTGTGACCTTGCAATTATTGGAGCTAAACTTATCGACGCCAAAGGAATGTATATCGTTCCGGGAGGAGTGGAAATCCACGTTCATGGCGGCGGTGGAAGAGACTTCATGGAAGGCACGGAAGAAGCTTTCCGAGTAGCTGTCAAAGCTCACATGCAGCATGGTACGACCAGTATTTTCCCCACTCTTTCTTCTTCTACCATTCCTATGATTCGTGCAGCCGCAGAGACTACCGAGAAGATGATGGCGGAACCGGACAGCCCTGTATTAGGACTTCATCTGGAAGGACATTATTTCAATATGGCTATGGCAGGCGGACAGATTCCCGAAAATATCAAAAACCCCGATCCGGAAGAATATATCCCGTTACTGGAGGAAACTCGTTGTATCAAGCGTTGGGATGCTGCGCCGGAGCTTCCGGGAGCCATGCAATTCGGTAAATACATCACGGCGAAAGGAGTGTTGGCTTCCGTAGGACATACGCAGGCGGAGTTTGAGGACATACAGACTGCCTATGAAGCCGGATATACCCATGCTACTCATTTCTATAATGCAATGCCGGGATTCCATAAACGGAAAGAATATAAATACGAAGGTACGGTAGAAAGTATTTACCTGATTGACGACATGACGGTCGAAGTGGTGGCTGACGGTATTCATGTACCACCTACTATTCTGCGTCTTGTTTATAAGATAAAAGGAGTGGAGCGTACCTGCCTGATAACGGATGCACTGGCTTGTGCGGCCAGTGACAGCCAGACTGCTTTTGACCCGCGCGTGATTATTGAAGACGGAGTATGCAAGCTGGCCGACCGTTCTGCTTTGGCAGGAAGTGTGGCTACTATGGACCGCTTGATTCGTACCATGGTGCAGAAAGCAGAAATACCTTTGGCGGATGTGATACGCATGGTATCCGAAACGCCTGCCCGCATAATGGGAGTACTTGACCGCAAAGGAACGCTTGAACGTGGTAAGGATGCCGATATTATTGCCCTCGACAGAGACTTGAATGTGAGAGCCGTATGGGCAATGGGGCAATTAGTGGAAGGTACCAATAAACTGTTTTAAATCTAATAAATAAAGAAGACTATGTTAACTCAGATAATTAACGGTAGAATACTTACCCCGCAAGGCTGGCTGAAAGACGGTTCGGTATTGATTTGTGACGGAAAAATATTAGAGGTGACCAACAGTGACCTGGCAGTTATCGGTGCAACGGTTATTGACGCCCGGGGAATGACAATCGTACCGGGATTTGTCAGTATGCACGCGCACGGAGGCGGCGGACATGATTTTACCGAAGCTACGGAAGAAGCATTCCGCATGGCAACTACCGCGCATTTGAAGCATGGCGCCACCAGTATGTTTCCTACTTTGTCATCCACATCGTTTGAAAAACTTTATCAGGCTGTCGATGTGTGTGAGGGATTGATGCAGGAACCGGATTCTCCAATTCTCGGTCTGCATATTGAGGGACCTTATTTGAATCCGAAAATGGCAGGAAGCCAGTATGAAGGTTTTCTGAAAACTCCTGATGAGAATGAATATATTCCGTTATTGGAGCATACTACTTGTATCAAGCGTTGGGATATCAGCCCGGAATTACGTGGAGCGCATGATTTCGCCAAATATACCCGTTCAAAGGGAATAATGACGGCAGTTACACATACAGAAGCCGAATATGATGAGATTAAAGCGGCGTATGCGGTGGGATTCTCACATGCTGCTCATTTTTACAATGCAATGCCGGGTTTCCACAAACGCCGTGAATATAAATATGAAGGGACGGTGGAGAGTGTATATCTGACAGACGGAATGACGGTGGAAGTTATTGCGGACGGCATTCATTTGCCTGCCACTATTCTGAAACTGGTTTATAAACTGAAAGGAGTGGAGAATACGTGTCTGGTGACTGATGCGCTGGCTTACGCTGCTTACGAAGGACATGAACCGATTGACCCGCGTTATATTATTGAAGATGGAGTGTGTAAAATGGCAGACCATTCCGCGCTGGCCGGTAGTTTGGCTACAATGGATGTGTTGGTGCGTACAATGGTAAAAAAAGCAAATATTCCTTTGGAGGATGCAGTGCGCATGGCTTCCGAGACTCCCGCCCGTTTGATTGGAGTTAGTGACCGGAAAGGTGCATTGGCTAAAGGGTTGGATGCAGATATTGTGATTCTCGATAAGGAGTTGAATGTACGTTGTGTGTGGTCAATGGGAAAGATTGTTCCGGGTACTGATGTTCTTCTGCATAAATAATAATTGCCGGATGAGCGATGTTTGATAGATAACATCCGGTGTTTTAATGAAAATAAAAGTCCGAATCTGAGGTTTGCCTGCAAAGCAAATCAGATTCGGACTTTCTTTATAAAGAAAAGTCGCATACAATTAAGTGTTTCTTCTTTATGGATTGTATTATATATAAACAGATAATTGTACTATGAAAGTAAAGCATTTAGTTGTAGCTTTTCTGTGTATGCTGGGATGTTGTGCGTGTAGCAGTCCGAAAACAGAAGTAAAATCACCGGACGGTCACATCAAGATGACGTTGACGGTAGATGAGAATGGTACTCCGTTTTATAATGTGTCGGTAAATGATTCATTGCTGATAGAAAATTCAAAAATGGGTTTTGTGGAGGGAAACGGTGTTATTCTGGGAGGAGGCTTCCGGATAGAGAAAACCACATTCGACAGCAAAGATGAAACATGGACACAGCCGTGGGGAGAAAATAAAACCAACCGGAACCATTATAATGAAATGGCTGTCAATCTGATTAATGAGGATCAGGTGCAGTTGACCCTTCGTTTCCGGGTTTTCAATGACGGAGTAGGGTTCCGTTATGAATATAATGTTCCCAATGTGGATTCTCTGATGATAACTGATGAACTGACTACTTTCCACTTCCGTCAGGACGGTACCTCATGGTCGATTCCTGCGAGTGCCGAAACTTATGAATTGCTTTATAAGCAGCAGCCTATTTCCGAAGTGGAGACAGCCAATACTCCTTTTACCTTTAAGACGGCGGATGGTGTTTACGGAAGTATCCATGAAGCGGCATTGTATGATTTCTCCGAAATGACGCTGAAACAAATCGGAGATTACACTTTGAAGGCGGAACTTACTCCTTGGCCGGACGGTATCAAGGTACGCAAAAGCAACCATTTTACAACTTCCTGGCGTACTATCCAGATTGCTCCGGAAGCTGTCGGATTAATCAATTCTTCCCTGATCCTGAATGACCCTTGTGTGTTGGAAACTACTGATTGGATTCGTCCTTTGAAATATATCGGTGTATGGTGGGGGATGCATCTGGGTGTAGAGACTTGGAAAATGGATGAACGCCACGGTGCTACCACTGTCAATGCCAAAAAATATATCGACTTCGCTGCTGCCAATAATATAGAAGCGGTATTGTTTGAAGGCTGGAATGAAGGTTGGGAAAGTTGGGGCGGTATGCAAAATTTTGATTTTACGAAACCTTACGCTGACTTTGACATAGATGAAATAGTACGTTATGCCAAGGAAAAAGGAATCGAAATCATTGGACACCATGAAACAGGAGGAAATATCCCGAACTATGAACGGCAAATGGATCATGCAATGCAATGGTATACCGACCACAGCATCCACATCCTGAAAACAGGTTATGCAGGAGCTTTCCCGAACGGGCTTTCACATCATGGACAATATGGAGTCAACCATTATCAGAAGGTAGTGGAAACAGCTGCGGAGCATAGAATGACATTGGATGCACACGAACCGATTAAGGATACCGGTATCCGCCGTACATGGCCTAACATGATGACGCGCGAAGGAGCCAGAGGTATGGAATGGAATGCATGGAGTGAAGGAAATCCGCCGTCTCATCATGTAATGTTGCCGTTTACCCGCTTGCTGTCCGGTCCAATGGACTACACTCCGGGAACTTTTGATATTTTGTTCCAGCAAACCAAAGACTCTCCCCGTCGTCGGAAATGGAATGACCAAGATAAGGGGAACAGCCGTGTCAACACAACATTGGCGAAGCAGATTGCCAATTGGGTGATTCTATATTCTCCCTTGCAAATGGCTTCTGATATGATTGAGCATTATGAAGGACATCCTGCTTTCCGGTTCTTCCGCGATTTCGACCCGGATTGTGACGAATCCAAGGCATTGGCAGGAGAACCGGGAGAGTTTGTAGCTGTTGTACGTAAAGCGAAAAATAATTATTTCTTCGGAGCAGCTACCAATGAGGCTCCCCGTACACTGGAAATAAAACTGGACTTCCTGAAACCGGGCAAACAATATAAAGCTGTTATCTATGCCGACGGTGAGAAGGCAGACTGGAAAACGAATCCGGCAGATTATCAGATTACGGAACAAACTGTCACAGCTGAAAATACGCTGACTGTACGTATGGCTGCCGGAGGAGGACAGGCTATTTCGTTCATACAACTTTAAGAAAAAATAGGTTAAGATTTAATAGAGGTTTATTGTGTTAGGGATAGGTTTGGTTTTAAGTTAAAAGATTGTTGAAAGATGATAGATTAAGGAAATAAAGTTGGTTAGGTTAGAAAAAACGGTGAACAAGCACAGGGGTTTGTTCACCGTTTTTATTTATCTTGTCTTTTGTATACGAAAAAAATCTTATCCTTTTGCTTCCTGATACATGAAACGTTTGATTGATTTCTTCGCTGTCTTTTCAAATTCCTCGAAATGAATTTTAATCTTGCTGATCTGGCAGTAGTTAGGCAATTGTTGATTCAGTTCGACACGGTTGACTTCCATAGCTTTCTGGATATCGTTTTGCTGCAATCCGTGAGCAAATGCATCGTCAAAATCCGGATAGATAAGCGCCACCAGTTTGTCGTGTTGCAATACGATTAATGATTCCGCCACATACGGCATATTATTCAGTTTGCTTTCTATCTCTTCCGGATAGATATTCTGTCCGCTGGAAGTGAGAAGCATATTCTTGCTACGTCCGCGAACAGTTACATAACCTTCTTCATCCATAACACCCAGATCTCCTGTATGCAACCACCCGTTTACATCAATGATTTGTGCGGTAGCTTCCGGATTCTTATAATATCCGAGCATCATATTCGCTCCCCTGCAAACAATCTCTCCGGCATGAGTTTTAGGATCCGGGGAATCAATGCGGACTTCCATTCGGGTGGTGGCCTTTCCGCAGGAAGCAAGTTTCAATGTATCCCAACGGCTGGAGCAGATAATCGGACCACATTCTGTCATGCCGTAAGCAATGGTGTAGGGGAAACCTATCTTTTTGAGAAAAGCTTCTACTTCGGCATTGAAAGGAGCGCCGCCGATAATGATTTCGTCGAAATTACCTCCAAAGATTTCCATAGCTGCCTGGCGGGCCAACGATTTGATTTTGTCATTGACGATAGGTACTTTGAGCAATAACTTTCCGATTTTGCTATCCACTTTAGGGAGGATATCTTTCTTGATAATCTTTTCTACAATCAAAGGTACGCAAGAGATAACTCTGGGCTTAATCTCCGAGAAAGATTGTGAGATGATTTTCGGAGACGGCATACGTGTCAGGAAATAGATATGCGCACCTGCGGAGAAGCCATATAAGAAATCGTATACCATACCGAAAACGTGTCCCATAGGAAGCATGGAAACGATATGGTCGCCCGGTTTGACGGGAAGCATTTCAAAACAATAGGCCACATTCGACCAGATACTGCGATAGGGGAGCATGACACCTTTTGAATAGCCTGTGGTTCCTGAAGTATAGTTGATAATAGCCAGTTCCTCGGGCCTGTCTTTCCGGTAACAGATATGCTCCGGGCGGAAATTCTTCGGGTAACGTTGACCGTATATCGCATTCCGGTGTTCGAAAGCATACGTCAGTTTTTCATTGCGTGATACCAATGATGAGAAATCGGTGAGTGACGCGATTCCTTCCAACAGGGGCATGGCGTCTTCATTCAGGTTTTCCCATGCCTGGTCGCCGACAAAAAGCAGTTTGGCTTCGGAGTGGTTGACAATATTATGGATATTATCCGCTTTAAATTCATGGAGAATAGGAACAATTACGGCTCCGTAAGTGATAGTAGCCAGAAAAGTGACAGCCCAATGGGCACTGTTACGTCCGCAGACTGCTATCTTGTCTCCCGGCTGAATACCGGCACTTTCTAAAACAATGTGGAATTTAGCTATTTTACGAGCCACATCTTTATATTGGAGGGTAATTCCTTTGTAGTCAGTCAAAGAGTCTTTATCCCAGTTCTTGATAATGCTTTGTTCAATATAGTCGATGAACTGATGTTCTTGTTCCATTCGTTTTTGCACATTTAGTTTAAAACTGCGCAAAATTAATACTTCATTAATGTAAACCGAATTTTACAATTAAGTTTTACGGTTAATTAACGGGGGATGTTTGAACATATTTCGTTCCCCGCCTTATTCGGATTCGTTCACTTCCTCTTTTGATTTTTCGGAGATAAGGAGCAACTTGTCTCCTACATGAAGTTTCAGTGTTCCGTTAGGAATTAAAAACTCATCTCCGCGTTTCACTATCATAACCAATGTTCCTTTGGGAAGATTCATATCCTTCAAGGTATCTGCTTCTTCCAGCATTTCCGTGGTAATGGTCATGTCGCTAAGGTCGGAGTCTATTTCTTCCGGGAGCTCCACTCCAAAGTCATTCCCTGTTTTCTCCAGTGGTTTGGAGAGGTTCAGCATGCGGGCAACGAAAGAAATCGTTGTTCCCTGCACAACCAACGAGACAATGGTAATGAAGAATACGATATTAAAGATGATATTCGAACCTTCCACGCCTGCAACTACCGGATAGGTGGCAAAGATGATAGGTACGGCACCGCGTAGTCCTACCCATGATACGAACAACCGTGATTTCATGGTAATCTTCCGGAAAGGGAGCAGGCAGAGGAACACGCTTAACGGACGCCCGATGAGAATCATAAAGACACCGATCAACAAGGCTACTACTGCTACTTCCAGCATTTCGTGCGGATTGACGAGAAGTCCGAGGCAAAGGAACATGATGATTTGGAACAGCCAGGTCAATCCGTCCATAAATGTGTAGATGTCCTTGCGGTGCATGATTTTATTGTTTCCTACCATGATACCTGCGATGTATACGGCAAGGTAGCCGTTACCTTTCAGCAAGTCGGTGATAGAAAAGGTGAAGAATACAAAAGCCAGCAATAATATCGGATACAATGCCTGGTTGTCAATATTGAGTTTGTTCAGCATACGGATAGCCAGCTTTCCGAGTACATATCCGGCACCTGCACCTACCATAAACTGAATGACAAATGAACCGACAATAGCACCGACTCCCATACCTGCCGATTGGATAAACTGTATCAGCACAATGGTCAGCATATACGCCATAGGGTCATTACTACCACTTTCCAATTCCAACATGGGACGGAGGTTATGTTTCAGATTCATTTTCTGCGAACGCAGGATAGCGAATACGGAGGCCGAGTCGGTAGACGACATAGTAGCTGCCAATAACAATGAAGTCGTGATAGGCAGATAAATATTTGTCCAACTCATGCCGGATAGCCACCAGATAAACAATCCGGTGAAAAGGGCAGTGAGTAAAACTCCGACGGTAGAAAGCACGATACCTGGTCCTAAAATGGGTTTGATTTCTTTGAACTTCGTATCCATACCTCCCGAAAACAAGATGATGCTTAATGCAACCATACCAATGAATTGTGCATCTTTGGCGTCATGGAACTGGAGTCCGAGCCCGTCACTTCCGAATAGCATTCCTACTACAAGGAATAGTAATAAAGTGGGCACTCCGAAGCGGTATCCGGTTTTTCCAACAACAATGCTGACGAAAAGTAAGATAGAACCAATAAGTAAGGTGTTTTCTGCTGTAAATATCATAGGCAATATATTATTAAGTTATAAAATTGTCGTATTCGTTCTCACCGTGCGAAGTTACACATTATTAACAACAAATTAAAGGGCTTTTTGGATGTATTTTTGTGAAAAAAGGTAGTTAAATTGTCTAAAAAGATTAATTTTGCACTCAATTAATCTACATCATACTTATGGATTCAAATAATCTTACTCCTTTAAGGAAAGGGATAGTGGGAGTACAATTCCTGTTTGTAGCCTTTGGAGCTACGGTTCTTGTACCGTTATTGGTCGGGCTCGACCCTTCCACTGCTTTATTTACCGCCGGGATCGGTACTCTTATCTTTCACGCTGTCACTCGTGGGAAGGTTCCTATTTTCTTGGGAAGTAGTTTTGCTTTTATTGCTCCTATCATAAAAGCGACGGAACTTTACGGATTACCCGGCACTTTATCGGGCATGGTAGGGGTTGCGCTTGTTTATTTTGTAATGAGTGCGCTTGTCAAGTGGCAGGGGATAAGGGTAATTGAGAAATTGTTTCCTCCGGTTGTCATAGGTCCGGTCATTATTCTGATTGGACTGTCTCTGGCGGGAACCGGTGTGAATATGGCAAAAGAAAACTGGGTACTGGCCTTGTTGTCGTTGGTTACTGCGGTTATTGTTTCGATGAAAGCGAAAGGACTTTTAAAACTGATACCTATCTTTTGTGGGATTATAGTAGGTTATCTGGCCGCATGGCTTTTCTATGATTTAGATTTATCCGGTGTCAGAGATGCGGCATGGATTGGTTTGCCTCAATTTGTTTTCCCTAAGTTTTCGTGGGAACCGGTGCTGTTTATGATTCCGGTAGCGATTGCTCCGGTGATAGAGCATATTGGTGATGTATATGTGGTCAACACTGTTGCCGGAAAAGATTTTGTGAAAGACCCCGGTCTGCATCGTACTTTATTGGGAGACGGTCTGGCTTGTTTTTTTGCCGGACTGGTAGGCGGCCCTCCTGTAACTACTTATTCCGAAGTAACGGGTGCCATGTCTCTGACGAAGATCACTAATCCGCAGGTAATCCGGATTGCCGCGTTTTCTGCTATCTTATTTTCTGTTATAGGTAAGATCAGTGCATTGTTGAAATCAATTCCGAGTGCAGTGTTGGGTGGAATTATGCTTTTGCTCTTCGGTACAATAGCTTGTGCGGGTATAGCCAATCTGGTAAATAATTGTATTGACTTGAGTCGTACAAGGAATATTATCATCGTATCTTTAACATTGACTGTCGGTATCGGTGGAGCTGTTTTTACCTGGGGGGAATTTTCTTTATCCGGTATCGGACTGGCAGCTTTGGTAGGCGTACTCCTTAATTTGATTTTGCCGAGAAATGACTGACCGGAAAGAATAAGTTGATTCTACTATAAATTTCAGGCGCGGACGATACAAAAACATTGCATTGTCCGCGCCTTTATGTAAGATTCAGGTTCTATTAGTTATGACAGAAATTTCATAATATCTTCATCTACCGAACTGATACCACCGATTCCGAATTGGTCTATCAACACATTTTTTACGTTCGGAGAAAGGAAAGCGGGGAGGGTAGGACCCAGATGAATGTTTTTCACTCCCAAAGCTAATAAGGCCAGCAATACGATAACGGCTTTCTGTTCATACCAAGCAATGTTATATACAATAGGCAACTTGTTTACATCATCCAAACCGAAGATTTCTTTCAGTTTCAGGGCAATGACGGCTAGTGAATAACTGTCGTTACACTGTCCTGCATCCAGTACACGGGGAATACCGTTGATATCACCTAAAGACAACTTGTTGTATCTGTATTTTGCACATCCGGCTGTCAGGATAACCGTATCGTTCGGAAGTTTTCGGGCAAACTCTGTGTAATATTCACGACTCTTCATACGTCCGTCGCATCCTGCCATGACAAAGAACTTACGAATCGCACCGCTCTTTACAGCTTCTACTACTTTGTCTGCCAAAGCCGTCACTTGCGCATGGGCAAACCCGCCGATAAGAGTACCGTTTTCTATTGCTACCGGTGGCTGGCATTGCTTGGCGTGGGCAATCAGTGCAGAGAAATCTTTTGGTTTTCCGTCCTTACGTTCCGGGATATAATGTGCTCCTTCCAGTCCGCAAGCGCCGGTGACATAGATACGATCCTTGTAGCTGGCGTTGGAACGTGGAGGAACAATGCAGTTGCTTGTAAACAGAATCGGCCCGTTGAAGCTTTCAAACTCCTCCTTTTGTTTCCACCAGGCATTCCCGTAGTTTCCTGCCAGATGTTTGTATTTCTTTAGTTGGGGATAGTAATGGGCCGGAAGCATTTCGCTGTGAGTATAGATGTCTATTCCCGTACCTTCCGTTTGTTCCAGCAGTTCTTCGAGGTCTTTCAGGTCATGCCCGCTGATAAGGATACCCGGATTGTTGCGTACACCGATATTGACTTCGGTAATTTCGGGATTGCCGTAACTGCTTGTATTGGCAGTATCCAGTTGTGCCATGGCAGACACCCCATGTTGACCTGTCTCCAGTGTAAGTTGAACCAATTCTTCCATAGTTATATCATTGCGGGTCAGTTCAGCTAATGCATGTTGCATGAAGGCGAAGATTTCCGGTGACTGGTAACCCAGGTTATGTGCGTGCTCTACATAGGCTGCCATTCCTTTCAGTCCGTAGTGCACCAGTTCTTTTAACGAACGGATGTCTTCGTCTGGTGTGCGAAGCACCCCCACTGTTTTAGCCTTTTCTTCAAATTCATCTTCATTGCCGTTCCAAAGACATTCGTCGGGAGCGTCTTTGATAGAAACCTTACCGCCCAGTTCTTTTTTCAAGCGTAGTCCTTCCTTTATTTTCCCAATAATGGCTGCTTTGTCAAAGTTAGCATTGGTAATAGTGATAAAGAGAGAATCATAGATAAATTTGTCCGCTTCTTCGGAGGAATGTCCTTCTCTACGCAGGTGTTCGTTGTACACGGCAATTCCACGTATTACAAAGAGTAACAGGTCTTGCAGGTTAGCCACTTCGGATGTTTTACCGCATACTCCTTTTAAGGTACAACCTGTACCCATTGCGGTTTCTTGACATTGATAACAGAACATACTCATAACATTTACGTTTTAATTAGTCTTCTTGATTAATGAACGCAAATGTAGCGCAAAGGTTGCGGGCAGTTCTGTAACTAATGTTACAACAATGAATATTTTTTTGTGGATACCGGCAAACTCTATTGGATAAGCCGGACAAGCTCTTCTTTTTGAAGGATAGTGATCTGTTTCCGGTCGGCAGTGAGTAATCCGTCTTCCTGCATGTGTGCCAATTCGCGTGCCAACGAAGGACGGGATACTCCGAAATAATCACTTAATTCCTGTTGCGATCGGTCGAGGGTGATATGTAACTGTTGTTGCTGCTTATATAGGCGAAGTAAATAAGAAGCAATCTTCTGCCTGATAGTCTTGAAAGACATGAAAAAGAGCTTGTCGGATAAAGTCCGTGCGTAGTTGGCAGAAAGGTTCATATAATTTTCGAGAAACTGCTCGTTCTTGCGGAACAATTCCAGAACACTTGTTTTAGGAATTTCTATAACCTCTGTCGGCTCGTTGGCTGTCACCTCCACCGGATAACGATTTTCTTCGCCAAACAGAAAAAGCGGGGCAATCGCTCTGGGGGCGGCAATATCTTCTACCTTTATTAATCTTCCGGAATAGTCTATCATTTCTCCGCGAACACTGCCTTTGGTCAGAATGACGAGGCGGTTGCATACATCCCCCTGCCGTGCCAGAATTTCCCCTTTCTTATAAGAACGGGTGTGGAAACTTATTTCTTCCAGATTGGCGGATAGTTTTTCCGGAGTTATCCCCCGGAATAACGGATTATTGATAAGTACGGGTATCATAGGCTACTCTGTTATTTGAATTTTAATATGAACTTAGTCTCTTTATCATCCGGAATCAATGTTAGGCTACCACCCGAAAGCCTCATAATCTGGCGGGAGATGCTTAGTCCGATTCCGCTTCCTCTTTCTTTGGTCGTAAAGAAAGGGATGAATATATGTTCTGCAATTTCAGGAGGGATAGCAGGACCATTGTTTTTTATCTCAATCAGTACTTCTTCCGCGTCGTTGCAATGAGCCTGTATCGCAATGCGTCCGCCGGGCTGATTGCCGATTGCCTGCACTGCGTTTTTCAGAAGATTGATAACGACTTGTGAAATGAGATTCTCGTCTGCATGGAGGATCAGGTCGGCGGGAATAACCTCTGTATGGAAAGTAATATGATTACACGGATTCTGGTGCCGGGTCAGTTCGACCATTCGTTCGATGAATGCTTTCAAATAAAACAAAGAAGGCTCCGGAGTCGGGATACGTGTGAATTTTCGGTAAGATTCGACAAAAGAAAGCAAGCCTTTGCCGGTGGTACTGATAGTCTGCAAGCCATGGCTGATTTCTTCGTCTTTATCTTTCACCATGGACAAAAGTGTATCACTTAACGAGGTGATAGGAGTGACGGAGTTCATAATTTCATGGGTGAGTACACGAGTTAACCGAATCCATGAATCGATCTCTTTTTCATCCAGTTCGATGTTGATATCATTCAGAGCCAGGATACGCAAATGCTCTTTATGAACATTAATTTCCGAAACACGTATGGATAGATTGACTGTTCCCCGTTCGTTATGAAACATGACTTGTAGTTTATCCCCTGGGCGGCAGTTTTCCATTTTTTCCATGAGTGTAGCGTCTACTTTACTTAACTGGCGGATATGTGTGAATATGTTGAGTCCCAGAAGTCGGAGTGCTTCTTTATTCTTCTGATATACAGCTCCATTGTCGTTGAGCACTAATAATCCCGTACTCACGAAGTCGAGTATCAATTCGTAATACTTCTCTTGTTGGGCTGTTTCTGCTTTTACATTGTATAAAATGTGTCCCACCCGGTTGAGTGCCTGATTGATCTGCCTGCTTTCCGGAGTACCGTATTCCTCAGGGAAGTGAAAGGAATTATCATTATTTTCCAATGCATCAATCATAAAAAGTACCTGTTTGACGTGGGTACGGTAAAGTCGGATTTGCCATAATATGCATAGGATTAAAAGGCAAATACAGACTCCAAACCATGTATAAGATTGAAGGATACCGAAACGGACGGTAACTGTACAAACGAGTACTGTCAATACGACTCTGAACCAGTACTGCCGTGTTATATATTGAAGATACCGGTTCATAATCCGAATTTTTTCATCTTGTTATAAAGTGTCTGCCGGGTAATTCCTAACTGGGTGGCTACTGCCGACAAATTTCCGGCACAAGCCTCCAATGCTTTCCGTATCATTTGTTTCTCCATATCTTCTAAAGTGGAAATGTTTCTTTCCGGAGATTCTATTTTCCGGGAAGATAATTGAAGGATCTCAGCAGGAATCAGCGGCTCATCGTTAATGATGACAACTTTCTCAATAACATGCTCCAGCTCACGGATATTTCCGTACCAAGGATGTATTGACAGTTTTTCTTTTGCCGCAGAACTGAATTTCATCGGCTCTTTGTCGTATTGCTTGCAGAAGCGGATCATGAACCTTTCGGCAAGAGGAATAATATCTTCTTTCCGTTCCCGGAGCGAAGGTATCTCTATATGGATTGTATTGATACGATAGAGTAAATCTTCCCGGAATTCTCCGTTATCTACCATTTCTTGCAAATTACGGTTGGTGGCACAAATCAGGCGGATGTCGATCGGCATCGGGCTATTGCTTCCCACTCGCACGATGCTTCTTCGTTGAATGGCAGTCAGCAGTTTGGCTTGCAGATGATAGGGCAAGTTTCCTATCTCGTCAAGGAATAACGTACTTTTATCTGCGGCTTCGAACTTACCTGTCCGGTCGGTATGCGCATCTGTGAAAGAACCTTTCACATGGCCGAAAAGTTCACTTTCGAATAGTGACTCAGTGATAGCTCCCATATCTACGGCAATCATTTCCTTTTGTCGTCGATTGGAAAGCGCATGGATTTCTCGTGCCAGAATTTCTTTCCCTGTTCCGTTTTCACCTGTAATCAGGATGTTGGCATCTGTAACGGCAACCTTTTCAATCAACATTCGGAGTTGTTGCATGGCTTTACTTTCTCCCCAATATATCGGCTGGACACCGGCGGATTCCTTTCTTGCTCCTCCTTTTTTCCCGTTTCTCACAGACTGTGCGGCGGTTTGTAAAGTCTCTACCAGTTTTTGGTTGTTCCAGGGTTTCACGATGAAATCCGTCGCTCCTTCCTTGATTCCCCGGATAGCGAGTTCAATGTCGGCGTATGCAGTAAAGAGTACGATGGGAAGTTCCGGACGTACTTTCTTTATCTCGTGCAACCAGAACAAACCTTCATTACCGGTATTGATTCCCGAAGTGAAGTTCATATCCAACAATATCACTTCCGGCATTTCTTCCTGCATCACAGTGATGAGGGTGACAGGTGAAGAAAGTGTGACGACCTTTGAAAAATAACTTTTCAGCAAGATCTCTACGGCAGTCAGTACTCCTTTGTTGTCGTCTACAATGATGATTGTTCCCGATTTGCTCATATTCGATTAAGTTTATCAGGTACAAACTTACGGAAAAATCTCTGGAAAAGCCGAATGAGAAGGGACAAATAGTAATTCCTTTTTATACCCATGAAGGAAGTGGCCTGTCCGACACAGAAAATCATCTGAAAGAAGCATGTAGCGGAGCTACTATATTGAAAGGATTGGCAATACGGGGAACAATAGCACAAAAATCATAGGAACAGGCCAGAAAAACTGTGTTGTCATGGTTAAATAAATATTTGACCTAAATTATCCCAAAATGAGCTAGGGCATTATAAATGCCGTCCTCGTCCACATCGTCTGTAACATAGTCGGCATAGTTCTTGATCAAATCCGATGCGCCGCCCATCGCAATACCGGTTCCTGCCGCACGGAGCATGGGTATATCGTTGCCACCGTCTCCGAATGCCATGCTTTCATCCAAAGAAAAACCTAAATAATCTGCCATATCAGCCATTCCTGAAGCCTTGTTCGTATCGGCAACATTCACATCTGCGAAATACGGATTCCAACGCGAAACAGTCAAGTTGGGAAGTTGCGTCATAATTTCCTTCTCTACATCTTCACCACAATAAATGCAAAGTTGGCGACACTTACACTCATTAAATTCCTTGTCTATGTCCACAACCAGAGGAATCGGATGATTGGTAAGTTCGGAAAGTGCTATAACGGTATCATTTACATAATTGACAAATATTCCTTTATCTACTTCCAATGCCAAAGGGAAACCATATTTTTCTGCAAGATTACGGACTTTTCTGAAATCTTCATGACTGATTTGGCGGGAAGTGATTTCAGTGCCGTCACGGAGCAGGCAATGGGAACCGTTCAGTGAGACGACCGCATCATACGGGATGGCGTCCAGTTCGCCAAGGTCTGTCGCCACTCTGCCTGTTGCTATAATAATCTTAATGCCATTGTTATGTACCTGATTTAGGGCATCAATCGTTGTTTGTGGTATTTTATGTGTTTTGAAACTGATTAGAGTTCCGTCCACATCAAGAAAAATCGCTTTAGTCTTCATTTTACGTCCTTTCTTTTTTTTATTGTGATACTACAGATTTGGCAGTCAAGAATCAAAATGGTTTGACTGCGTTACCTCGATTTTAGCCTTTCTTTCAAACCTCCTTTGTTTTAGGAGGTTTGAAAAATTTTCCAAATTTACGAAAAATATTTTATAGCCATTGGAACTTTAATCCGAAAGATAAGCTCAAATAATCACGGGGGCGGAGATAACTGTTTTGTACGGCACTAACCAGATAAAGGTCACAAGTACTTATTTCATAGAAAAAAGTAACCGACTTAGCTAAAAATCTGCGTTGCGGGTCAATGTCATAAGTCAGTCGTTGTCCCATATAAATATGAATACGTACTTTGCTCGAAAATCCATAATACCCTTTAGGATAACGGTCCGGTTCGTTTACCCAGAACTGATCTCCGAAGACAGTGTTCAGGTAGAGTCCGCAGGCAAGAGGTTCCGTCGAGAATCCTTTTCCTATATTAATACTCCAGGGCATATAGTTCTGTTTCAGTGTCATTGTCACTTTTGTCTTTTTCGACGAATATTTCGGGATGAATCCGAGCAATATATCTGTTTCCCATTGATTCCGTTTTCCGTAATCCCACCCTGTACCGAAGGAGAGCAATCCCATGTTTCCGGCATATTGGATTTTAGCATGAGTCGGGATAATCCGTTCCCAGTTTTTGCGGAAGCGATGTACCCGATTGTCATAACCGGTTCTCTTTACAGCTTTGGGTATAACGGGTAGCACAGTGTCTGCCTTGATGATAGTAAACAAAGAGTCGCCTGTATGAAAGGCGATAATTGAGTCAGCTTTTACTGCAAAATATAATGAATCGCGCTTATATGTACTGATAACTGTATCTGTTTTACAAGTAGCTGAACTTGGACAGGTAAAGAATAACAGGATAATTATCAGTCCTGCCCGTTCGATGTATTTAATATTTAACCAGTTCATATTCATATTTCTCCGGGGTTATGGTAAATACCAGGTAAGTACGCTTGTCCATGCTGTCACTGGTTACATAGTGTATGCCGTCATCAAAAATCACATCATCCCGATAGTGATGAGTATGGGCGGCAGTGCAAAACTGAATTCCGGGATATTGTTTGACATAATGCTGGAACATTTTTACTACATTGTCATTGAATACGTCTGTATACGGTCGTGCATGCATACTTATGACTGTTTTGTTAAATTCATCTGTCCTGTTTGTCAGTTCATTTTCCATAAAGGTGAAATCCGGTACAGGTTCTGAGTAATCATATTCCAATGCATTCGTATTGAGACAAACGAATTTCACATCACCGGCAATAAAGGAGAAGTTGGTAGGACCGAATATCGCTTTGTACGTTTCTGCCCCCGTACCCAGACAATCATGGTTTCCTATGAGGGTTACATAGGGAACACTCAATCCGTTCATAATATCCCGTTGCCAAAGAAATTCTTTAGTAACTCCGAAGTCACTCATATCTCCGCCATGAATAACGAAGTCGATATCATTTCTCTTATTGATTGCTTTTACGAAATCCTCCGTTTCATCGTACCACCGTTGTGAGTCGCCCATAGTGACAAAGCGGATTGTCTTTTTACCTTTACAGTCAGCTTCTATTTGTTCAATGTTATGAGCGTTTACATCTGTCTCTCCACTGATACGCACATCATAGGGATGATAGTCGATCATACCACACCCGGTCAGAAGCAGACAGGACAGAAGAGTGAATAAATTCTTGTTTAACATAAATAAAATATTTAGTTATTGAAAACTTGATGCGAAGATAGAGTTTTCAAATGAGATAACGATGATTACTTATGATAAATAGGAAAAAAAGAACAATAAAGAGGCGGAAATATCTACTTTCGATTCTTTATGAGAAAGAACTGAACTATTGATCTTTGTCTAATAATTAGACATCACTGTCTAATTATTAGACAAAAACTATCTGATGTTGAATGGTATAACTGGTTGATAATGAGTGAAAAGATGACTTTGGCATACTTTCTGTTTTTCAAATTGAAGATATAACAAAATAAATTAATGATGAGACACTTTTATTATACGATTCAAACGTTGCTCCATGAACGAGGCGTGAATATTATCAAGATTATCTCAATGACATTGGGGATATTTGTTGGTATCTTATTGTTTTCCTGTGTTGCTTTCCAGTTGAGTTACTATAATTTTTGTCCTCAGTCGGAGCAGTTATATGTCACATATATGGATGGACCTTTTACTTATGGTCCTTTTTCAGCGGCTATGCGTGAGAACTTCCCGAAAGAAGTGGAGGATGCCACCATATTGAGGGACATGGGAACAAATGTTTTTTATAATGGAAATGTTCGCCTAACGGAGTCTACGATATATGCTGACGAACATTTGTTTTCCACATTGGGTTTAAAACTGTTAATCGGTAAGGCAGAAGAACTAACCCGTCCTGATGTTTTATTCATATCCCGTTCGTTGGCGGAAAAAATAAGAGAAGGGAACAGTTTGGAAAGTGTTATAGGCAAGACTTTATCCGTTGACCGCAAAGAGCCGATGAGCATACGTGGTGTCTTTGAAGATATGGGTGAAAACGCAGATATACATTTTGATGTAGTGGTACCGATGAGCAAGTTGTGGAATCTGGCTCGTGGGGGCTGGGGATATGATATCAGTTATATGTCGATTATTCGCTTTCGCGATCCTGCTAAAGATATAAAGGCGGTAGAAGCACGAATACCTGATATGCTTAAGAAATACATGGCTGACTCCTCGAATAAAAAGAAATCTCATCGTTTTTCTTTCCGTCCTTTATTAGAATATCATACGGCAGATCCGACAGTACGGCTTATGATATTAATGATGTCCGTGCTGGGTATTGCAATCTTGTTGATTGCAGCTTTTGATTATGTGCTCATTGCCGTTTCATCTTTAGCCAGAAGGGCAAAGTCTATCGGAGTACACAAATGTTGTGGTGCAACAGATAACAGTATTTTTAGAATGTTTCTGACAGAGACAGCTCTTGTTCTTTTCATTTCAGTATTGCTGACGATGTTGCTCATTTTTCAGTTTCGGGAGTTTGTGGAAGAAATTGCCGGTATACGTTTAAGTTCACTTTTTACGTGGCAGACACTTTGGGTACCGTTGACCGTACTTTTGGTTGTTTTTATTTTGGCGGGCGCCATACCGGCAAGCATATTTGCATCAATTCCTGTAACGCAAGTTTTTCGACGTTATGCAGAACGTAAGACATCTTGGAAACGTCCGTTGTTGTTTATCCAATTTGCCGGTATGACTTTTATTTTAGGTTTTCTTATGGTTGTATTCTGCCAATATCACATGGCGATGAACAAAGATTTGGGATATAATCCCGAACGCGTGGTAATGGGTTGGAAGAAGCTGGGCAGTAACCGGCAAAATGCCAAGAGTTTTTTTATGAATTTGCCTATGGTTGAGGAACATGGGGTAGGTCAGCAGGCCATCTGGAGAAGTTGGTCGGGAGAGGTGTTCAATGTGGGGGAAGGACGGACTATCAAAGGCCGGTTTGAGTGGATCGGAGATGATTTTGTGCCTATGATGAAAATACAGATATTACATGGCAAAAATGTAACATCTCCAAAAGAGGCCTTAGTGAATGAAGAGTTTGTACGTCGGGCCGGATGGACGGATGAGCCGATAGGGAAACAGTTGTCTATATGGGGAAAGGAAGTTACAATCGTTGGCGTAATGAAGAATTTCTCTGTTCAAAGTGTATATCATCCTCAGTATCCGGTATTACTGTTGGGAAGCGGTAGTGATTCTAACCCGGGGCTTCATTACGTACGATTGAAAGAGCCTTTTGATGAGAACCTGAAGAAACTGAATGCATTAATGGCGGAAACTTTTCCAACAGAAGACATTATCTTTTATTCGCTGACTCAAAAGCTGGATGAGCAATATACGGATATTACACGTTTTCGGAATGCAGTACTTTTGGCGTCAATCTCTATTTTCTTTATAGCCTTAATGGGATTGTTGGGATATGTCGGTGACGAGATTCGTTTTTGCAGGAAAGAGATTGCTATCCGAAAAGTGAATGGTGCGGATACTTGTGGCATATTGAAATTGTTTTCCGCAAACGTATTGTGGACAGCCCTTCCGGCGGTGCTTATCGGTGCAGGACTGGCCTATTGGATAGGTATGAAATGGTTGGAACAATTTAGTGAATCCGTCAATCTGAGTATTTGGTTATTTGCCGGAGTCATAGCGTTTGTATTAGTTGTGATACTAGTTTGTGTAATACTTAAAGCATGGGAAGTTGCTAATGAGAATCCGGTGAACAGCATAGCGAATGAATAATTGAAATATAATGAATTTAAAATATAATTGAGAAAAATGATACAAATCGAAAACATCAGTAAAGTATTCCGTACTTCCGAAGTGGAGACGGTTGCATTGAATCATGTAAATCTAGAAGTAAAAGAAGGAGAGTTCGTAGCTATTATGGGACCCTCGGGCTGTGGTAAATCCACTTTGTTGAATATCCTCGGACTTTTGGATAATCCTACCGAAGGCTCCTATCAGTTAATGGGACAGGAAGTTGCCGGGCTGAAAGAGAAAGAACGTACTCATATGCGTAAGGGTAAGTTAGGTTTTGTATTTCAGAGTTTCAATCTGATAGACGAATTGAATGTTTATGAAAACGTGGAACTTCCGCTTACTTATCTGGGACTAAAATCTTCCGAACGTCGCCGAATGGTAGAAGATATTCTGAAACGGATGAACATCAGCCACCGTGCCAAACACTTCCCGCAACAACTCTCCGGCGGGCAGCAACAACGTGTGGCAATCGCCCGTGCGGTTGTCACCAATCCTAAACTAATTCTTGCCGATGAGCCTACAGGTAACCTTGATTCAAAGAATGGTGCCGAAGTAATGAACCTGCTGACAGAACTGAATAAGGAAGGAACTACAATTATTATGGTGACTCACTCACAGCATGATGCGAGTTTTGCTCATCGCACTGTACATTTGTTCGATGGAAGTATTGTAGCGAGTGTAACAGCCTAAATGAGAAATCGACAATGAGACAAATCTACTATACTTTATGCACATTGTTACGCGAATGCGGGTCGAATATCATAAGAGTAATATCCCTCTCTTTAGGTCTTACCATTAGTGAAGCGTCATTTGTCCTCTCCTGAAGTACAGAAACGGCTGGTTATTTACGGATTCCTCGGCTTTGCTGTTTTTTTTTGTAGTAATCATGAATTATATGTTGATATCCATTGCCACTTTGAGCCGCCGTGCGAAAGGAGTAGGTGTACATAAATGTAATGGAGCTAGTTCGACCAATATCTTCAATATGTTTCTGGTAGAGACAGGAGTCCTTGTCATTATCTCCGTATTAGTTAGCTTCTTACTGATTTTCAATGCACGTGGTTTGATTGAAGATTTACTTTCTGTCCGGCTTTCCTCGCTTCATTCTGCTGATTGTCATCATGGGACTGATTGGCTATGTGAACGATGAAACTCAACGCCGGAGCAAAGAGATAGCTATCCGGAAGGTGAACGGAGCAGAAGCCTCACACATCTTGAGGTTACTGACACGCGATATTCTTTGCGTTTCCGTCATTTCTATCCTGATAGGTACGGCTGTGTCTTATTTTGCAGGACGGGCATGGCTCGACCAGTTTGCAGAACAGATTGATTGGAATCCGTTACTTTTTATAGGTACAGCCTTATTTGTTCAATTGCTGATTATACTTTGTGTGGTACTCAAAGCATGGTATATTGCCAATGAAAATCCGGTAAAGAGTATCAAAACCGAATAGAAATAATAGGCAGAATAGGGTAGATACTACCTTATTCTGCTATCGGATGTTGTTTGGAAACCTTCTTGATATAGATTATTAAACTGACTACCGCCGTGATAAATGCCAACGCATCCGACACCGGCATACTAATCCAGATCCCCTTCAATCCCCACCAATTAGGGAAAAGTAACAAACAAGGCAACAAATAAAGCAACTGCCGTGTCAACGACAGGAAAATACTTATTTTAGCCTTGCCGATGCTTTGGAAGAAGTTACCGATAACAATTTGTGCTCCTACGAATGGGAACATAATCACCGTGATGCGAAGCCCGTCGACGGCAAGATCGATCAAATGATCGCTGTCTGTGAAAATGGCCGATACTGCATGGGGAAAAAGTTCACAGATAAAGAATCCGCTACTGGTGATAACCACCCCCGAAACAATTCCCAGTTTCAACGTCTGTTTCACCCGGTCTATCTTCTGTGCTCCGAAGTTGTAGCCTACAATAGGCTGCATTCCCATAGTTAATCCGAGCACAATCATTACATAAAGCGTTAGCAACCGGTTGATAATACCATATGCCCCGATAGCCATATCGCCTCCATGATTTTGTAGACTGTTATTGATAATGATTACTATGACACAAGCACATACATTCATCAGGAACGGCGACATGCCGATAGCGAAGATATTGCCGACGATTCTACGCTTCATCTTCCATACCTTCCCTTCAAAATGTACCGTACTGTCCTGCTTGAAGAAATGGCTCACTACCCACACCATACCGATCAACTGTGAAATGACTGTTGCCGTGGCAGCTCCCCGCATTCCCCATTCAAAGTGAAAGATAAAGATAGGAGCGAGGATGATGTTGGAGAGCACCGTTGCCATGGAAGTAATCATAGCCTTCTTCGGATATCCGGTGGCACGCATCACGTTATTCAGCCCGATCATCGTATACGTGATCGGTGTTCCCAATAAAATAACCTGCATAAAGCTGCGGGCATAAGGCAGCGTATCTGCGCTGGCACCGAAAAAGACCAGTATATCATCGAGGAAGATAAAAGACAATATTCCGAAAAAGAAAGAATTGGTGATACAAAGCATTAACGTGTGCGACAGGATTTCCGTAGCCCCTTTCATATCTTTCTGCCCTAGCCGGATAGATGCGAGCGTGGAACCTCCGGCAGAAACAAGTGTACAGAAGGCAACCACCAGATTCATCAGAGGGAAACTCACCGCCAGTCCGGCGATAGCCATGGCGCCTACACCGTGCCCGATGAATATGCTGTCAATAATATTGTAGATAGAAGTAATTGTCATCCCGATAATGGCAGGGATAGAATACTGCAACAGCAGTTTGCCGATACTCTCTTTTCCTAATATATGCGGGTCGTTTTTACTCATGCGTCTGAATCTTTAATGTTGGATGAAAAACGAAAGTTACGTTTTTTTAAGTAGTGCAAAGGTACGAATAATTTGCCTGATTCGATGATTATTCGGAACTTTGCACAAGTCAATACACAAGGTTTAACGTTTAAGGTAAAAAGAAAGTTTAGCTATGGATACAACAAAAATAATTGCAGTATTATTCGATTTTGACGGTGTGATTATGGACACCGAAACCCAGTATACTGTCTTTTGGAACGAGCAAGGGCATAAGTACCTGGGGGAAGAAGACTTCGGCCGCTGTATTAAAGGGCAAACATTGACACAAATCTATGAGAAATATTTCTCGGACAAACCGGAAGCTCAGGAAGAAATAACCGCCCGCCTCAATCTCTTTGAGAAAGCGATGTCCTACAAATATATTCCCGGTGTAGAAGCTTTTATCGCTGACCTTCGCCGTCATGGTGCAAAGATAGCGGTGGTGACCAGTTCCAATGAAGATAAGATGCAGAATGTTTATAACGCTCACCCCGAATTTAAAGGAATGGTAGACCGAATCCTGACCGGCGAGATGTTCGCCCATTCCAAGCCTGCTCCCGATTGTTTCCTGTTGGGTATGGAAGTATTCAGTGCGACTCCCGAAAACACCTACGTATTTGAAGACTCTTTCCACGGGTTGCAAGCCGGAATGACATCCGGTGCTACCGTTATCGGTCTCGCCACTACTAACACACGAAAGGCCATTACCGGAAAAGCACACTATATAATAGATGACTTTGCGGAAATGACCTACGAAAAATTGCTTACGATGCAACGTTAACGCTATTTCCTACAATATTTCAGTTTATCCTTTTAATCGTTGCAAGGCAATTTTAGAGAACGATTGAAAGGATTTCTTGTTTTTCTTTCCCAGTTATGAATTAAATGTTATAACTTTGCCGCAATTTTTGATAGCGTCCGACGCTATTATGGTACTTTAGTTTTTAATTTAAAATTTAAAAGACATGGCTGGTTATATATCAGATGATACAAGAAAAGTGACTACTCATCGCCTGGTTGAAATGAAACAGAGAGGCGAAAAAATATCTATGCTTACTGCGTATGATTACACTATGGCACAAATTGTAGACGGTGCGGGAATGGATGTAATCCTTGTAGGCGACTCCGCTTCTAATGTAATGGCGGGTAATGTGACTACATTGCCTATCACTCTCGACCAGATGATTTATCATGCTAAATCCGTGGTTCGCGGAGTAAAACGTGCTATGGTGGTAGTCGATATGCCTTTCGGTTCCTATCAGGGAAATGAAATGGAAGGCCTTGCTTCTGCTATCCGTATTATGAAAGAAAGCCATGCAGACGCATTGAAACTGGAAGGTGGAGAAGAAATCATCGACACGGTGAAACGTATTATCAGTGCAGGCATTCCGGTCATGGGACACTTGGGACTAATGCCGCAGTCAATCAATAAATACGGAACCTATACTGTGCGTGCCAAGGACGATGCTGAAGCGGACAAACTGATTCGTGACGCTCATCTGCTTGAAGAAGCGGGTTGTTTCGCCATTGTTCTCGAAAAGATTCCCGCTACTCTTGCCGAACGTGTAGCTGCCGAATTGACAATCCCTATTATCGGTATTGGTGCCGGTGGTCATGTAGACGGTCAGGTATTGGTTATTCAGGATATGCTTGGGATGAACAACGGATTCCGTCCGCGTTTCCTTCGCCGTTATGCCGATTTATACACGGTAATGACCGACGCGATCAGCCGTTACGTATCCGACGTGAAGAATTGTTACTTCCCCAACGAGAAGGAACAATATTAAGATAATATATGGCAGTTAAATTGTGGACAGTACATTTTATGCGGATATGTGTAGCTAATTTGCTGTTGTTTATATCCTTGTACGTGTTGTTTCCGGTGCTTCCCATTGAAATGTCGGAACGTCTCGGATTGCCGGTGACGGAGACAGGGGTTATCTTTCTCTTTTTCACGCTGGGAATGTTTCTTATCGGTCCTTTCCATGCCTATCTGGTAGATGCATACAAACGTAAGAATGTATGCCTGTTTTCTTTTGCCCTTATGGTAGCGGCAACGGTAGGTTATGCTTTTGTGACGAACATTACGGAACTTATCCTGCTGAGCACCGTGCAGGGGCTGGCATTCGGTATCGCTACTACCGCAGGAATTACGCTAGCCATTGACATTACGAACTCTACGCTTCGTAGTGCCGGAAACGTCAGTTTTTCATGGATAGCACGACTGGGAATGATTCTCGGAATTATCCTCGGCGTCTGGTTCGACCAACACTATGCATTTAAGACTTTGCTAACGGTATCCGTTACCACTGGTGCTTTGGGGATTCTGACAGTAGCCGGTGTTTATGTTCCCTTTCGTGCACCGTTTGTCACTAAGCTGTATTCATTCGACCGCTTTCTGCTGCTTCGCGGGTGGGTTCCTGCCATAAACCTGATCCTGATAACGTTTATACCGGGGTTACTGATTCCGCTTGTACATCCTTCCCTCAACGATATCGTACTGGGAGATACGGGTGTATCTATGCCCTTTTTCGCCGGAGTGGGAATGGGCTATCTGGCTTCCCTGGTTATCGCTCGCTTGTTTATCCTGAAAGAGAAAACGCTGAGGTTGGTGATTATGGGACTCGGATTGGAGATACTGGCAATCTGCCTGTTGAAAGCAGGTTATTCTAGCGGTATTTCTTCCGTTCTGCTGGGATTGGGATTAGGACTGATAATGCCGGAATTTCTGGTGATGTTCGTAAAACTGTCTCACCATTGTCAACGGGGTACAGCCAATACAACTCATCTGCTGGCTGGTGAAGTCGGCATTACACTTGGAATTGCTGTTGCGTGCTATATGGATACGGATACCGATCAAATGTTTTACATAGGACAAATCGTTGCTTCGGTCGCCTTATTGTTCTTTGTGCTGATAACGTATCCATATTATATCAAAAAGAAAGTGAGATAAGGCGTCATTATCCCTACGGCATTATGACGCTATGATATAAAAATAGTGACGCTATTACTTGCGGATAGCGTCACTATTTTTATATAGATTCGGTTCTTAATTCCGGCTTACTTGTTTTACTCCCTTTACCGTCCGTAGCTTCTTGATAAGAGCTTCCAGATGTCCGGTGTCACCTACCATGACAGTCAACGTTCCGGAGAACAACCCGTCGTTGGAATCAATCCCGATAGAACGCAGCGTGATACCATTCTCTTTGGAAATGATAGAAGTGATATTTGTTACAATACCGATATCATCATGTCCTACAACACGCAGCGTAATAGGATATTGCGTACCTACCGACTTACCCGCCCAACGTGCTTTCACAATCCGGTAGCCGAAACGCTCGCGCATTTGCGTAGCATTCGGACAGTCTGCCCGGTGAATCTTGATACCTCCGCTCACTGTCACGAATCCGAACACATCATCTCCGTAAATAGGATTACAACATTTTGCCAGTTTAAATTCCAGTCCTTTCAGGTTCTGGTCGATCACAAGCACATCCTCTTTGGATGTTGATTCCTCCTGTGCGGCTTGCAAATTGTAACCCTCGGCGCTACGGTAAATAATTTCATCATGCGTGTCGTTGTCCCGTTTCTGCTGTTCGACATATTTATCCAGCGTCTCGTTGACATCCAGCGCTCCGTCCGCTATTTTCTGATAAAACTCCGTCACATTTTTGAATCCCAGACGCTTGATAAGGCGCATCATTGTCGCTTCATCATATTCCAGTTTGCGGTTTTTGAACTTTCGTTCCAGCGTCTCTTTAGCGAAAGCGTGCTGGCGTGCCACCATTTCTTTGAGTGCCTGCCGTATCTTGGTGCGTGCTTTAGAAGTCGTCACGATGTTCAGCCAGTCCTGTTTTGGTGTCTGGGTGTTCGATGTCATGATTTCCACCTGATCGCCGCTGTTAAGCTTCTGTTTCAACTGTACATTTTTGCCGTTCACTTTGGCGCCGATGCATTTGCATCCCAGCTTACTGTGAATATGAAATGCAAAATCGAGTACAGTAGCTCCTTTGGCAAGTTTGAATAAATCCCCTTTCGGGGTAAATACAAATACCTCATCTTCGTAAAGGTCCATTTTAAACTGGTCCATAACCTTCATCGAATCGTTGTCGGCGTTTTCCAGTGCCTCCCTGACGGAAGTCAGCCATTCGTCCAGTCCCGTCTCGCCTTTGATACCTTTATATCTCCAGTGGGCGGCCAAACCCCGCTCTGCGATTTCGTCCATTCGGCGGGTACGGATCTGTACCTCCACCCATTTTCCTTCCGGCCCCATGACGGTGATGTGCAACGACTCATAACCATTACTTTTCGGAATCGAGAGCCAGTCGCGCAGACGCTTCGGGTTCGGTTGGTACATATCCGTCACAATAGAATACACCTGCCAGCACTCCTGCTTTTCCTTAGCGGGTTCCGGATCGGAATCCAGGATAATACGAATAGCGAACAAGTCATAAATCCCTTCAAACGGGGTCTTCTGCTTCTGAATCTTGTTCCATATCGAATGTATCGACTTGGTGCGTCCCTTAATGTCGAACGTCAGTCCGGCTTCCGCGACCTTCTTTTTTATCGGTTCGATGAAGGCGGCAATATATTTGTCGCGGGAAGCTTTCGTCTCGTTCAGCTTCTCCTTTATATAATAATACGTTTCCCGTTGGGTGTACTTCAATGATAAGTCTTCCAGCTCCGACTTTAGCTTGTAAAGCCCCAGCTTGTGTGCCAGTGGAGCATATAAGTAAGCTGCCTCATTCGCAACCTTGACGCGGTCTTCCTCGTTTCCGGTATCCTTAATCTGGCGCATTACGTTCACACGGTCGGCAATCATAATCAGGATCACACGCATATCTTCGGCAAATGACAGGAGAAGGTTGCGGAAATTCTCCGATTCGATAGCCGGACTCTTGGAGTACAGTTCATTCGTTTTCACCAATCCTTTGATGATACTGCCTACATCTTCCCCGTATTCGGTGTTCACGTCCTCAATGCTCAGGATATGTGCTTTCACAATTTCATGCAGCATGATTCCGATAAGGCACGAACCTTTCATTCCGATTTCCTCGGCTACGATAACAGCCGTTTGTAAATCTCTGATGACGGGATTCATCCCGAAGTTATTGCGTTGCAACCCGTTACATTGGGCGGCTTTGATTAGATGTTTCTTTAACTTTTGGCAATCCCTCCAGGAAATACTGTCTCCGGCGGATTGCATTAAATGCCGGTAGAGTGAAAAAAGCTCCTTTTTTTCCTCTGATGTAAAAAAGTCGTCCATATTCAATCTTGTTAATTCGACGTAAAATTACTTTTTTTCTTGGTTATTCGGTAAGAAGTAAATAACATTTTGTATTTTTGGGCATCAATTAATTAAAATAGATAGTATGATAACGACACAGGACAAAGAGTTGCTTGCCAAAAAAGGCATCACGGAAGCGCAAATAGCAGAGCAACTAGCATGCTTCCAGACGGGTTTCCCTTTTTTGAAACTGGATGCGGCTGCTTCCATAGAGAAAGGTATCTTAGCTCCCGATGCAGAAGAACAAAAAGCTTATTTAGCTGCTTGGGACGCATATAAGAACACAGATAAGACTATTGTGAAATTCGTTCCTGCCTCGGGTGCTGCGAGTCGTATGTTCAAGAACTTGTTCGAGTTTCTGTCTGCCGAATATGACAAGCCCACTACAAAGTTCGAACAGGCATTTTTTGACGGTATCAGGAATTTTGCTTTCTATGACGATTTGAATGTAGCCTGCCAGCGTACTGCCGGAAAAGACATACCGGGACTACTGGAAGAAGGCAATTATAAAGCTGTGGTAGCCGCATTGCTCGAAACGGCCGGATTGAATTACGGCGCACTTCCGAAAGGGCTGCTCAAATTCCACAAATATCCCGAAGGCCCGCGTACCCCGCTCGAAGAACATCTTGCTGAAGGTGCTATGTATGCTGCCGGAAAAAGTGGCAAGGTCAATGTACATTTCACTGTATCTACGGAACATCGCGAACTATTCAAGAAACTAGTGGAAGAAAAGACCGGAGAATTTGCGAAACGCTACGGAGTGGATTACTACATCACCTTCTCCGAGCAGAAACCGAGCACGGACACTATTGCAGCCGATATGGACAACCAACCGTTCCGCGATAACGGTAAACTGTTGTTCCGCCCGGGAGGACACGGTGCGCTGATCGAGAACCTCAATGACCTTGACGCCGATATTATCTTTATCAAGAATATCGACAATGTAGTGCCCGATAAACTGAAAGCTGACACAGTGACTTATAAGAAACTGATTGCCGGTGTACTGGTAACTTTGCAGAAAAAAGCTTTCGAGTATCTTGAGTTGCTTGATAGCGGAAAATATACGCATGAGCAAGTTATGGAAATTCTTCAGTTCCTGCAAAAACAACTTTTCTGCAAGAATCCCGAAGTGAAAAATCTCGAAGACGCCGAGTTGGTGATCTATCTGAAACAGAAGTTGAACCGTCCGATGCGTGTCTGCGGTATGGTGAAGAACGTAGGCGAACCGGGTGGTGGTCCGTTCCTGGCATACAATAGCGACGGAACAATCTCCCTGCAAATCCTCGAAAGTTCTCAGATTGACATGAATGACCCTGCAAAAAAGGAAATGTTTGAGAAGGGAACTCACTTCAATCCGGTAGACTTGGTTTGTGCTGTTCGTGATTACAAAGGACATAAGTTTGACTTAGTGAGATTTGTAGATAAAGCAACCGGTTTCATTTCATATAAATCGAAGAATGGTAAAGACTTGAAGGCTCTTGAGCTTCCCGGCTTATGGAATGGTGCCATGAGTGACTGGAATACGGTATTCGTAGAAGTACCGCTTACTACCTTTAATCCGGTAAAGACTGTAAATGACTTGTTGCATGAGCAACACCAGTAATCAGATGTTGAAAAAACAAGATGATAATTACAGCCAATTATAGATATTAGAGAAAGCGACCGCTTGATAATTTAGGATTGAGCGGTCGTTTATATGCCACAGACCTATAAAAAGAGTGTTTAGATGAATCAGATTGAGAAGATTATTGATATTGCTACTTGGAACAGAAAAGAACATTTTGAACATTTTAGTGCCTTTGACGATCCTTTTTTCGGTGTAACGGTCAATGTAGACTGTACCCGTGCTTACCGGGAAGCCAAAAATAAAGGCGTTTCCTTTTCCCTTTTGCTCCTGCATCGTATCATCACGGCTGCCGCCAAAGTAGAAGAGTTCCGTTATCGTATCGAAGGAGAAAAAGTTGTATGTTATGACAGTCTCCTGCCCGAAGCTACCGTAGGTCGTGCCGACCATACATTCTCATTCGCTTCCTTTGAATACGATCCCGATGAACTGACCTTTATCCTCAAAGCGAAAGCTGAAATGGAACGACTGCAAACTACTACCGGATTGAATAAGGAAGGAACTTTTCATCCCAATGCCATTCATTATTCGGCAGTGCCGTGGCTCACCTTTACAGACATGAAGCACCCCACGAACATGCGTTCGGGTGACAGCGTACCGAAAATATCCACAGGAAAATACTTTCGGGAAGGGGAGAAGTTGATGTTACCTATTTCCGTCACTTGTCACCATGGGTTAATGGACGGTTATCATGTGGCAAAATTCATCGAATCTCTTGATTTGTAGGTTCGCACCAATTTATAAAGACTAAACAAACCATATATGAGACCAAAGGTATTAAAGTGGGAGGTCATCATTCTTTGCGTAGTACTATTTTTTCCGGGGATTTCCTTGAATGCACAGGAGGTTCGGCAGGATGATATTTATGAAATCCGGCAAAGCAGTTTCTCGAGGTATGGATTTGATACGCTCTCTGTGCATACTCCTCATCGCTTTATTCATCGTCTGGGGGTGGAAGTCCGTCCGCAATATGTGTTTCCTACCAATCCCTTCTTGCAGGGAGAAAACGAACGCTGGCAACCCATTCAGACCTCTTTTGCCGCTCATTTGAAATATTCATTCCAATTCCGTCCCAACACCTGTGCCGACCGTATTTATGGTGGTGCTTATCAGGGATTCGGCTTGTCCGCCACTACCTTCGGAGATAAAAAACAACTTGGAGATCCTATCTCATTTTATGTGTTTCAGGGGGCGCGGATTGCCCGGTTTAATCCCTGTCTTTCGCTCAACTACGAATGGAACTTCGGTCTGTCCGCCGGTTGGAAACCGTATGATAATGATTATAATTCCTATAATGGTGCAGTCGGTTCGCGAATGAATGCCTATATTAATGCAGGTATCTATCTGAACTGGGCATTTTCCCGTTATTTCGACTTAATCATTGGCGGTGATTTCACTCATTTCTCTAATGGCAATACCAAATTCCCGAATGCAGGGGTAAATACCACCGGAGCCAAAATCGGATTGGTGTATAACTTTAACCGTACAGAAGAAGAACTTACAAAGTCTCTGCTTCGGCCGGCTATTCCCCGCTTTCCGCGTCACATAAGTTATGATCTGGTATTATTCGGCTCATGGCGGCGAAAGGGGGTATATATAGGAGACGGGAGACAGATTGCCTCGCCCGGTAGTTATCCGGTGGCAGGATTCAACTTCGCGCCGATGTACAACCTCGGTTATAAATTTCGTGTTGGTGCCTCGCTCGACGGAGTTTACGACGGTAGTGCCAATGTATATACCTATATGGAAGATTATATTGTCGATTCGAATGGAAACGGCACGCCTCCTCCACGTCAATTTCTGAAACCGGGCATCCAGCATCAACTATCACTCGGCGTGTCGGGACGTGCAGAGTATGTGATGCCATATTTTACAATCGGCGTAGGCATCGGAGCCAATGTGCTCGGTCGTGGTGACTTGCGGGGGCTTTATCAGATATTAGCCCTGAAAATAGGAATTACCCGCAGTACTTTCCTCCACATCGGTTATAATCTTCAGAACTTCCAGACCCCTAATTATCTGATGCTCGGCTTAGGATTCCGTTTTCACAATAAATATCCAAAAGTACGTCACTAAAAAAGCCATATTTCATCGAAATGTACTAATTTTGCATCATTAACATAAAACACTCAAAATAATGAAGAAAATATTGTTGCTCGGTTCCGGGGAATTAGGAAAAGAGTTTGTAATTTCTGCCCAGCGTAAAGGTCAGCACATTATTGCTTGTGACTCGTATGCCGGAGCGCCTGCTATGCAAGTAGCCGACGAATGTGAAGTATTCGATATGCTGAACGGCGAAGAACTGGAGCGTGTCGTTAAGAAACATCAGCCGGACATTATCGTTCCGGAGATTGAAGCAATCCGTACGGAACGTCTGTATGATTTTGAAAAGGAAGGTATCCAGGTGGTTCCCAGTGCCCGTGCCGTTAACTTCACGATGAATCGTAAAGCCATTCGTGATCTTGCTGCTAAAGAACTCGGACTGAAAACTGCCAGATATTTTTACGCTAAGACATTAGACGAACTGAAAGCTGCCGCTGCTAAAATAGGTTTCCCTTGTGTGGTGAAACCGTTGATGTCTTCTTCCGGTAAGGGACAGTCACTTGTGAAAAGTGCCGACGAACTTGAACACGCTTGGGAGTATGGATGCAGTGGTAGCCGTGGTGATATCCGCGAGCTCATTATTGAGGAATTTATTAAGTTCGACAGTGAAATAACACTATTGACGGTTACTCAAAAGAACGGTCCCACGTTGTTCTGTCCGCCTATCGGCCACGTGCAGAAAGGAGGCGATTACCGTGAAAGTTTCCAGCCTGCGCACATTGACCCTGCTCACCTGAAAGAAGCGGAGGAAATGGCAGAGAAAGTGACCCGCGCTTTGACGGGAGCCGGACTTTGGGGAGTTGAATTCTTCTTGAGCCACGAGAATGGCGTTTACTTCTCCGAACTTTCCCCCCGTCCGCATGACACCGGTATGGTGACATTGGCAGGAACGCAGAATTTGAATGAGTTCGAACTTCATTTGCGTGCTGTGCTTGGACTTCCTATTCCGGGCATTAAGCAAGAGAGGATAGGAGCGAGTGCCGTTATCCTTTCTCCGATAGCCAGCCAAGAACGTCCTCAATACCGCGGAATGGAGGAAGTCACTAAAGAGGAAGATACTTACCTGCGTATATTCGGTAAGCCGTTTACCCGCGTCAACCGTCGTATGGGAGTGGTACTGTGTTATGCTCCGCTCGACTCCGATCTGGACGCTTTGCGCGATAAGGCAAAGAGAATAGCTGAAAAGGTGGAAGTATATTAAATATCCGATCGATATTTAATATAAAAGCTCCAACTCACCGGATTTATAAATTCCGGCGAGTTGGAGTTTTTATTTTTAAATCGGTAGGTATCTTCGGATGTGTCCGAACACAAAACTAGTTGCCGGTGCTACTATTTTGTTTTTTTGCTAATGTTCTGATTATAAACAATTAGTCTGAAAACTTATTAGAATCAAACATATACAGTTGTTATTTTATAAGTAACAGAAACTTTTTGCTGACTATTTGTAATATTATAAACTCTATTTTGGTCTATTTGTAGTCTTTATTGGCCTAACAAGTGTTATCGAACGACAAATTTTAAAAAAGAAAGAACAATCTCACGGATTTGTTTCTACATTTGCGCAGTTGTTTATATAACTATTTCTTTAGGTGATAGTTTATCAGAAATAAAATATAGATGAACAAAAGTGGAACTTAGCTGTTATTATAATAGTAAAAACAGATAAAGCGCGAAGCATTCGTTCCTTGTCATACTATTTAAGATTCAATAGGAAAGAAAAAGAATAATATAAAAAAGATTGCTTATGTCACAGATTATCGGACATATATCCCAGGTGATCGGCCCTGTGGTCGATGTGTACTTTGAAGGTACAGATGCAGAAGTGATGTTACCAAGTATACATGATGCACTGGAGATAAAAAGGCCAAACGGCAAAATACTGATTGTAGAAGTACAGCAACACATTGGTGAAAATACGGTTCGCACCGTGGCTATGGATAGTACCGACGGACTTCAGAGAGGCATGAAAGTGCGCCCTACCGGAGGTCCGATAACAATGCCGATTGGTGAACAAATTAAAGGGCGACTGATGAATGTGGTCGGTGATTCTATTGACGGTATGAAGGAACTCGACCGGAAAGGTGCATATTCCATTCACCGCGATCCTCCCAAATTCGAAGATTTGACTACCGTGCAGGAGGTACTCTTTACGGGTATCAAGGTGATCGACTTGCTCGAACCGTATGCCAAAGGTGGTAAGATCGGTCTGTTCGGTGGTGCGGGAGTCGGAAAAACCGTATTGATTCAGGAACTTATCAATAACATTGCCAAGAAACATAATGGATTCTCTGTATTTGCCGGAGTAGGTGAGCGTACGCGTGAAGGTAACGACTTGCTTCGTGAAATGATTGAGTCGGGTGTTATTCGCTATGGCGAAGCATTCAAAGAAAGTATGGAGAAAGGGGATTGGGACCTTTCCAAAGTTGATTATAACGAATTGGAAAAGTCGCAGGTATCTCTGATATTCGGCCAGATGAACGAGCCTCCGGGTGCACGTGCTTCTGTGGCATTGTCCGGACTGACGGTTGCGGAATCTTTCCGTGATGCCGGAAGTGAAGGTGAAAAACGCGATATTTTGTTCTTTATTGACAATATCTTCCGTTTCACGCAAGCGGGTTCGGAAGTCTCGGCATTGCTGGGGCGTATGCCTTCCGCCGTGGGTTATCAACCTACTCTTGCTACGGAAATGGGTGCGATGCAAGAACGTATCACTTCCACTCGGAAAGGATCTATCACTTCCGTACAGGCGGTGTATGTGCCTGCCGACGACTTGACTGACCCGGCTCCTGCAACTACTTTCAGCCACTTGGATGCGACTACTGTACTTGACCGTAAGATTACGGAGTTGGGAATCTATCCGGCTGTGGACCCGTTGGCGTCTACTTCTCGTATTCTTGATCCACACATCGTTGGGCAGGAACACTATGATACGGCGCAGCGTGTGAAACAGATTCTACAACGTAACAAGGAATTACAAGATATCATTTCTATTCTTGGTATGGAGGAGCTTTCGGAGGAGGATAAGACGGTGGTGAACCGTGCCCGCCGTGTGCAGCGTTTCCTTTCGCAGCCGTTTGCCGTTGCCGAACAGTTCACGGGTGTTCCGGGAGCAATGGTTTCCATTGAGGATACAATCAAGGGATTTAGAATGATTCTGGATGGTGAGGTGGATAATCTTCCCGAACAGGCGTTCTTGAATGTAGGTACGATTGAGGAAGCTATGGAGAAAGGTAAGAAATTGTTGGAACAAGCGAAGAAATAAAAAACGTTGCGATGAAAGAACTGCATTTGAGTATAGTGTCGCCTGAAAAGAGCGTATTCGACGGAGATGTGAAGATAGTCACATTGCCGGGTACGATCGGGTCGTTTTCCATTCTGCCGGGACATGCGCCTATCGTCTCGTCATTGAAAGCGGGAACATTAAGTTATACCACGCTGGACGGGGAGGAGCATACACTTGATATTCAGGGTGGTTTTGTGGAATTGAGTGACGGGACGGTTTCTGCCTGCGTTTCGTAGGCGGACCTCCTGAAATATAGTTGAATTGGAAAAAACGAGATTTAGAAAATACAGTAGAAAAACACAGTGACATGATGAACATTAGTAAAACTAAACGGAATTTTATCGGCTTGAACACTTTATTTGCAATTCTAAGTGCAGGAGTCGGTGCAGTGATTTTACACGTTGCCCTACCGGGACATTATTTCGGAGGATATCCGTTTATTCCGACATATTTCTATCTGTTTGGTTTGTTCAGTATCTATATGTTCGATGCGTGTCGGCAGCATGCTCCGCAAAAGATGTTACTGCTGTATTTGGCAATAAAAATGGTAAAGATGATTCTTTCGATAATTCTAGTCTTGATTTATTGCCTTGCCGTGCGTGAAGAAGCTAAAGCTTTCTTGCTGACGTTTATCTCGTTCTATTTGCTGTATCTGATATACGAAACATGGTTCTTCTTCTCGTTTGAAGTGAACCTGAAACGGAAAAAGAAAAATAAGAATAAAAATGAAACAGTTGCGTAACATATTAACCCCGTTGGTGCTGCTCTGTCTGTTGGCAGCCGGCTTCCCTGTTTTTGCACAGGAACAGGAAGAAGCGGCTCCGAAGATGCAGGATGAGATGACTTCTAAAGGAGAAAAAGAGAATACGGTTGATGTGAAAGAGATCGTGTTCGGGCATATCGGCGACTCATACGAATGGCATATTACGACGTGGGGTAAAACACACATTACTATACCATTACCTATTATTGTTTATAGTAGTACTACAGGTTGGCATACTTTTCTATCTTCGCGTCTTGAAGAGAACGGGGGTAGTTATGAAGGGCTTTCCATCGCTCCCGAAGGAAGTAAATACGAAGGTAAACTGGTAGAGTATAATGCAGCCGGAGAGCAAGTGCGTCCGTGGGACATTTCTATCACAAAGGTGACATTTGCTTTGCTGTTCAACAGTGTGCTGTTGCTGGTGATTGTATTGAGTGTAGCCCACTGGTATCGAAAACGTCCTCGCGGAGCGTTGGCACCGGGAGGGTTCATCGGATTCATGGAGATGTTTATTATGATGGTGAACGATGATATCATCAAGAGTTGTGTCGGTCCCAATTATCGGAAATTCGCTCCATATCTGCTGACAGCGTTTTTTTTCATCTTTGTCAACAATATAATGGGATTGATCCCATTCTTTCCCGGTGGGGCGAATGTGACGGGAAATATTGCGATCACAATGGTACTGGCTATCTGTACGTTCCTTGCGGTTAATATTTTCGGAACCAAACATTATTGGAAAGATATTTTCTGGCCGGATGTACCCTGGTGGTTGAAAGTTCCTGTGCCGATGATGCCTTTCATCGAGTTTTTCGGGATCTTCACGAAACCGTTTGCATTGATGATTCGTCTTTTCGCCAATATGTTGGCAGGACACATGGCAATGCTGGTGCTTACTTGCCTGATTTTCATCTCTGCAAGTATGGGGCCCGCACTGAACGGCACACTGACCGTGGCTTCCGTACTGTTCAACATCTTTATGAATGCGCTTGAACTGTTGGTAGCTTTCATCCAGGCATACGTGTTTACAATGCTTTCGGCAGTGTTTATCGGACTGGCACAAGAAGGCGCGAAGGTGAAGGCGGAAGAAAAATAAAAGAGAATTAGATAAGAGAGCAAATAAAAAATATAAACCATTTTAAAACTGAAAATTATGTTACTATCAGTATTGTTACAAGCCACTGCAGCAGCAGTAGGAGTAAGTAAATTAGGTGCAGCTATCGGTGCAGGTCTTGCAGTAATCGGAGCAGGTTTGGGTATTGGTAAGATTGGTGGTTCGGCTATGGAAGCTATTGCGCGGCAGCCGGAAGCATCAGGTGACATTCGTATGAATATGATTATCGCGGCAGCCTTGATTGAAGGTGTAGCTTTGTTGGCGGTAGTAGTATGTCTGTTGGTGTTCTTCCTCTAAGCAGGTGGAATACCGACAAACTGTAAATCAATATTCATCATTCTAAATTACAAGAAATGTCATTACTATTACCTGATAGTGGCCTGTTGTTCTGGATGTTTGTCGCATTCGGGATTGTGTTTGTGATATTGGCAAAATACGGTTTCCCTATCATCATTAGGATGGTGGAAGACCGTAAAGTCTATATCGACCAGTCTTTGGAGGTGGCAAGAGAAGCCAACGCACAGCTCTCCAAACTAAAGCAGGAGGGCGATGCGCTTGTGGCTGCCGCCAACAAGGAACAAGGACGCATCTTGAAGGAAGCAATGGAAGAACGTGACAAGATTGTTCACGAGGCCCGTAAGCAAGCCGAGATAGCCGCACAGAAGGAACTGGATGCGGTGAGACAACAAATCCAGGTGGAGAAAGACGAAGCTATCCGCGACATCCGTCGTCAGGTGGCTGTGCTTTCTGTCGATATTGCCGAAAAAGTGCTCCGTAAGAGTCTTCAGGACAAAGAAGCTCAAATGGGCATGATTGACCGTATGCTGGATGAAGTATTAACCCCTAATAAGAACTAAGGAAAATGGAAGTCGGAATACTCTCAATGCGATATGCCAAAGCGATGATTGAATACGCACAGGAGAAAGGAGTGGAGGACAAGCTCTACCAAGAGTTCCTCACACTGTCTTATTGCTTTTGCGCCCAACCGGGTTTGCGCGAAGCACTGGATAACCCTGTTATCTCAACCAAAGAGAAATTGGCGCTGGTATGTACGGCTGCCGATGGCAACGGTAAATCCACCAGAGAGTTTGTCCATTTTATTACTTTGGTACTGCGAAACAGGCGTGAGGGATATTTACAGTTTATCAGCCTGATGTATCTGGATCTTTACCGGAAACTAAAGCATATCGGGGTAGGCAAACTGATTACGGCTGTTCCTGTGGACAAGGAGACGGAAGACCGTATCCGCTCCGCAGCAGCGCATATCCTGCATGCGCAAATGGAACTGGAGACTGTGGTAGATCCGTCTATCGAGGGCGGATTCATCTTCGATATTAATGATTATCGACTGGATGCAAGCATTGCTACGCAGTTGAAGCGAGTAAAACAACAGTTTATTGATAAGAATAGGAGAATTGTATAATGTCTGAAAATATTAAAGTAAGCGAGGTTTCCGATATATTGCGTAAACAGCTCGAAGGTATTAATACCCATGTGCAGCTTGACGAAATCGGTACGGTGCTTCAGGTGAGCGATGGTGTGGTGCGTATCTATGGACTGCGGAATGCCGAGGCTAACGAGTTACTGGAGTTTGACAACGGCATTAAGGCTATCGTGATGAACCTTGAAGAGGACAACGTGGGTGCTGTGTTGTTGGGACCGACTGACAGAATCAAGGAAGGCTTTATTGTGAAGCGTACCAAGCATATTGCTTCTATCCGCGTAGGAGAAGGTATGTTGGGGCGTGTCATTGACCCGCTGGGTGAACCGCTCGACGGTAAAGGCTTAATTGGTGGTGATTTGTATGAAATGCCGTTGGAACGCAAAGCGCCGGGAGTAATCTTCCGTCAGCCTGTCAACCAGCCGTTGCAGACAGGACTGAAAGCTGTGGATGCCATGATTCCTATTGGGCGTGGACAACGTGAGCTGATTATCGGTGACCGTCAGACAGGAAAGACGGCCATTGCGATTGATACGATTATCAACCAACGTACCAACTTCCTGGCAGGGGATCCTGTATATTGTATTTATGTGGCTATCGGTCAAAAAGGTTCTACCGTGGCTTCTATTGTAAATACGCTCCGTGAGTATGGTGCTATGGATTATACCGTTGTGGTAGCTGCCACGGCTGGCGATCCGGCTGCATTACAGTATTACGCGCCGTTTGCAGGGGCTGCTATCGGCGAATATTTCCGTGATACCGGCCGTCACGCGCTGGTGGTTTATGATGACCTTTCCAAGCAGGCGGTTGCCTATCGTGAGGTCTCATTGATCCTTCGCCGTCCGTCCGGACGTGAGGCTTATCCGGGTGATATCTTCTACCTGCATTCCCGCTTGTTGGAACGTGCGGCTAAGATTATCAACCAGGAGGAAGTGGCGCGCGAGATGAATGACCTTCCCGAAAGCCTGAAAGGTATTGTGAAAGGGGGTGGTTCACTGACTGCCTTGCCTATCATTGAGACGCAGGCAGGAGACGTTTCGGCCTATATTCCAACGAACGTGATTTCTATCACTGACGGACAGATATTCCTCGAAACGGACTTGTTCAATCAGGGTGTCCGCCCGGCTATCAATGTCGGTATCTCTGTATCCCGTGTAGGTGGTAATGCTCAGATTAAGGCGATGAAAAAAGTGGCAGGAACATTGAAGATAGACCAGGCACAGTATCGTGAATTGGAAGCATTCTCCAAGTTCAGCAGTGATATGGACCCGATTACGGCATTGACAATTGACAAAGGGCGTAAGAATGCGCAGTTGCTGATTCAGCCGCAATACAGTCCGATGCCTGTGGAACAACAGATTGCTATCCTCTATTGTGGTACACATGGTTTGCTCCGTGATGTGCCATTGAACAACGTGCAGGATTTTGAACGCAGTTTCATCGAGTCTCTGCAATTGAATCATCAGGAGGATGTGTTGGATGTATTGAGAACGGGTGTTATTGATGATAATGTGACTAAGGCTATTGAAGAAACTGCCGCTATGGTCGCTAAACAATATTTGTAATTCAAGAAAACTATGGCTTCACTGAAAGAAGTAAAAACCAGAATAAATTCGGTTAAAAGTACCCGAAAAATCACTTCAGCAATGAAGATGGTGGCTTCTGCCAAACTACATAAGGCACAAGGAGCCATTGAGAATATGTTGCCCTATCAGAAGAAGTTGAACAAGATTCTGACTAACTTTTTGAGCGCTGATCTTCCGATAGAGTCTCCTTACATACGAGCACGGGAAGTGAAGCGTGTGGCGATTATTGCTTTTTCTTCGAATACATCACTTTGTGGCGCTTTTAATGCAAATGTCATAAAGATGTTATTGCAAACTGTCAGCGAATACCGTACGCTGGGACAGGATAATATTTTGATCTTTCCCATAGGAAAGAAGGTGGAGGAAGCTGTGAAGAGAATGGGATTCCAGCCGGGGGAAATACCTCCGACACTTTCCGATAAACCAACTTATCAAGAAGCTTCCGACCTGGCGGATCTTCTAATGAAAATGTATGTGGCGGGAGAAATTGACCGTGTGGAATTGATTTATCATCATTTTAAATCAATGGGTGTGCAGATTCTACTTCGCGAGACTTATCTGCCTATTGACCTTACACGTGCAGTAGAAGAAGGTAAAGAACTGGAAAAACAGAAAGAAGAAGAACGTGAAGTTGTGAATGACTATATAGTAGAACCTTCTGCTGAGCAATTGATTGCCGACTTGATACCTACTGTATTGAGCCAGAAGCTCTTTACTGCTGCTGTGGATTCTAATGCTTCCGAGCACGCAGCACGTACATTAGCAATGCAAGTAGCTACGGACAATGCCAACGAATTGATTCAAGACCTTACCAAGCAATATAACAAGAGTCGCCAACAGGCGATTACGAACGAATTGCTGGATATTGTGGGTGGTTCGATGCAGTAATTACGACAATTAATAACATTATTTTTTGATTCAATATCCCGTTTTTAAGGTGAAACTTAAAAACGGGAATTTATATATATATTTGCGTTGGAAATAGTCTTGAATTTTTATTTATATTCAAGCAAAACAAATATACGAAGTAGTTTTCGGACATAATAGCACATCACTTAGTGTTCTAATTTGATCCGTCGTCCCGGTTGCTTTCTAGCGGGAAAAACAGCCGGGACTTTTTGTCTGATTCTCATTTGACTATTTTATGCGGAAAAGTTTAGTACTTTTATTTCAATCTCTATACAGTTTTCCGTACCTTTGCACAAAATAATATACTTTCATGGAAAATAATCCTGAACTACAACTTGCTTGGCAGTTCATTGAAAATACAGGCACACACCTGTTTCTTACCGGAAAAGCCGGAACCGGAAAAACTACATTTCTAAAACGATTGAGAGAGCATACCCCCAAACGCATGGTCGTATTGGCTCCGACGGGTATTGCAGCAATTAACGCCGGAGGGGTGACGATTCATTCTTTTTTCCAGATATCTTTTGCTCCATTTGTGCCGGAAACGACTTTTAACTCTGCGCAAATACAATACCGATACAGTCAAGAGAAACGTAACATTATCCGAAGCATGGATTTATTAGTGATTGATGAAATCAGTATGGTACGTGCGGATTTGCTAGACGCAGTAGATGCGACTTTACGTCGTTATCGCAATCGCGAAAAGCCTTTTGGAGGGGTACAACTGTTGATGATTGGAGATTTGCAGCAGTTAGCTCCTGTTGTGAGGGACAGCGAATGGAGTTTGTTGAGGAATTATTACGAAACGCCTTATTTTTTTGCCAGCCGTGCATTGAGAGAAACGACCTATATGACAATTGAACTGGAAAAGGTATACCGTCAGAACGATACTTTTTTTCTTTCTCTGTTGAATAAAATACGTGAGAACAAAGCAGATGATGAAGTGTTGAATGAGTTGAATCGGCGATATCAGCAAGGCTTCCAACCGCCTAAAGAAGAAGGATATATCCGTTTGACAACACATAACAATCAAGCACAGCAAGTAAATGATCGTGAATTGGCTTCTCTACCGGGAAAGCCTTATCATTTTCGAGCTGAAGTGACGGGGACTTTTCCTGAATATACATATCCCGCAGATGAAATTCTCACTATTAAAGAGGGTGCCCAGATCATGTTTCTCAAAAATGATGTTTCTTTGGAAAAACGGTATTATAATGGTATGATCGGAGAGGTGGTAGCCGTTAATGATTCTGAGATATATGTGAAAGAAAAAGGGAGTGAGGAGGATTTTCTGTTGTTGCCGGAGGAATGGGGAAACTATAAGTATGTGTTAAATGAGGAAACGAAGGAAATCACTGAGGTGATAGAAGGAACATTCCGTCAATATCCTATTCGATTGGCATGGGCTATCACGATACATAAGAGTCAGGGATTGACATTTGAACGTGCAATTATTGATGCACGCAATTCCTTTGCGCATGGACAGACATATGTAGCTTTGAGTCGTTGTAAGACTTTGGAGGGCTTGGTATTGGAGTCTCCATTGCGTAAGGAGGCTATTATTAGTGACAGTGTGGTTGATAACTTCACAAAAGAGGTGGAACGGAATAAACCGGGAAACAAGCAGCTAAGTGATATGCAGAAGGCTTATTTCTTCGATTTGTTGAGTGATTTGTTTAACTTCTATTCCCTCGAGCAGGCTTATAAACGGTTGCTTCGTATGCTGGATGAAGATTTGTATAAACTTTACCCTAAATTACTTACCGAATATAAGCTATTGGAGCCTCATATTAAGGAAAAGATAGTGGAAGTTGCTCACCGTTTCCGCAATCAGTATACACGTTTGATTAATGAGAGTGAAGATTATGCTTCGGACCAGGAGTTGCAAGAACGGATTCGTTCCGGTGCGGTGTATTTTCATAAAGAGCTGGAACCTATTCGTGTTTTGTTTGCAAAGACTAATATACCTCTTGATAATAGGGAGTTGAGGAAACAACTGAATGAACGTTTGCAAGCGTTGGATGATGCATTGTGGATTAAAGAGTCCTTATTGAAAGCTATGTGTGTGCAACCTTTTATTGTTGCTGAATATTTGAAATTGAAAGCTAAGGTGATGTTAAGTCTTGAGGACAACTCTTCTTCTCCTTCTCCTACCGCTAAAACATTGAGAGAGAGAAAAGAACGGGTAGAACGTACACGTAGTAGTTTTACAAAAGTAAAAGTAGAAGTTCCTACGGATATTCTGCATCCGGAGCTTTATCGCACTTTATCGGAATGGAGAACGGAAAAGACGCGTGAAACCAATATGCCTGCTTATGTCATTATGCAACAGAAAGCATTAATGGGCATTGTAAATCTTTTGCCGGATACTCCGCAAGCTTTGGAAGCTGTACCTTATTTTGGAGCGAAAGGAGTGGAGAAATATGGACTTGAAATTTTGGGGATTGTCCGTAAGTATATGAGGAAGAATCAAGTGAAACGACCGGAAATCAAAGAGATATTTCTTCCGGAAAAAAGTAAGAGGGGAGAAAAAAAGGAACCGAAGAAAGATACGAAACGGATGAGCTATGAGATGTTTTGTAAGGGAATGAGTATGGAGGAGATAGCTAAATCACGTGATTTGGTGACGGGAACAATTGCTACGCACTTAGAACATTATGTTCGTATGGGAAAGATTAAATTGGAGCAAGTAGTAGCTGTAGAAAAGATAGAGAAGATTCGTCGGTATCAGCAAAAGAACGAGAATTCCGGAGTGGCAGGAATAAAAGCGGCGTTAGGAGACGAGGTCTCCTATGCCGATATCAGATTTGTATTCGCAGCCGATGATGCTAGGCGTTGAAGCTCTTAGAATTTGCAGAAGAAAGAAACGAATACCGGAACACTCATATCAATGAGAATGCCGTGTAGGATAGCAATCGGAATCATTTCTTTTCCCGAATATCTGCTGATAGAAGGCAATAATACATCCATGGAATTGACTCCTGCCGCAGAGATAGGAGCCAATTTCCCGAAATACTTTTTGATAAGCGGAGTGCCGAGAAGTGCCATCATTTCACGGAAGATATTAGTCAGTAGGGCGATTGTGCCTAGTTCTGTGGCAAGTTGCAGTCCGATAGACGGTTCTTTGAACTGGGTGATAAGAATGGAAGAGAGTGAATAGTAGGCAAATCCGCTTCCTACTGCCATACAGTCGAACACGCTCCATTGACTTACCAGTATGCTTGCCAGAGCAGAGAATAATAATGTTCCGATGATAGTTCCCAACGGAATTAGTAACATCTTGGGATGCAGGTGTGAAATGATTGTTTTCAGATTTTTGTTGGAACCGATGCTAACTCCTACTTGAAGCATTAGCGCATATAGTATGTACATAGAAATAGTATGCGTGTCAAATTGAAACTTATTGAGAGCTCCCATGATACAGCCTACACAAAAGAATAATATTACAATCAGACTTCCTTTCATTGTTCGCCTCCTTTCTTGAAGAATAGTTGTAAAACCAGCCGGGCAGCAATCAAGCTTCCCAATACACCCGATATGGCAAGAATGATTGCTTGTTTACCGAACTTACCAAGATTGTTTACTATCAGACTATTAGAGCCGATAGATACGCCAAGTATAAAGAGTAAGAGGAATATTGTAAGAGAAATCATCTTTTCTGTCTTTTGTAAAATAGTCCAGTTACGCAATACATAGCCGATTCCGATTCCTAGAAACATGGTAGATATAATAGAAAACATATTGTATATATTTAGGTCAGGTTATACATTTGAATAAGCCACACGAATAATTCTCCAAAAAGATAATTTATCTTATTGAAAGTCAGGATAAATGCTACTTGTGAGCAACAGAGTGAATCAGCAGGTAGCTCCTATAATCAAAGAAAGGGGAATTTAGATGAATCCACTGAACCAATGTACATGCACGCAACATGACTTACAGAAATTGGGGATTTCCGCAAGAAAGTAAGCAGTGTTATGTAGTTGTAATCTCTGATTCATCATTGGTCTTCTTAATTTTGGTGCAAAGATATGAACTTTTTGTATATTTTCAAAATAAATATGCAATAATTATATGCTGTTCCAATCCAGAAGGACTTCCTTTAGTTTTCGCGGATTGTATCCGAGTATTGTTCGTGCTTTCTCGATACTCATTCCGCTAAAAAGCGGGCGGGGAGTGGATTCTTGCATTTCTTCTGTCGTAACAGGATGAATGAGCGTGCGGTTTAATTTCATGTAGTCTGCTACCTGATAAGCTATTTCTGCAATAGTCAAACATTCGTCACCACAGATATGAAAGATTCCGTTGGTCGTATTTTCTATCAGGCGTTGTATCCCGTCTGATAGATCTCCTACAAAAGTTGGCGTGCGCCATTGGTCGGATACAACACGAATATCTTGTCCGGCTTTCAAACGGTTCATTACTAATTGAACGATATTTCCATGCTGTCCGGGCAGTGCTTTTCCATACACAATCTCTACACGTGCAATGGCATAATTACTACAAATATCGGCAACTTTTTCTTCTCCTTTCCATTTGGTAAATCCGTAATAGTTGACAGGAGCGGGGAGTATTTCTTCTGTATATAGCTGTCCGGTTCTTTCATTTATCTTTCCGTCAAATACGAAATCAGTGGATAAATGGATGAAACGGCTTTGGTATTCTTTGCAAAGGTGTGCCAGTTGTTCTACCGCGGTAACGTTTATGAGGTAAGCCTCTTCATGGTGTGTTTCACAATAATCGGGAACAGATAAAGCGGAACAGTTGATAACTACATCCGGACAAATTGCTTTGAACAACTCTTTTACGGACGCTTCATTCCGTATATCAACTTCAATGAAACGATACTTCTTTGTATTCTCTAAAGCTGGAAAGATATCCGAGTGCAGGGAACAGCCGGTCACATTATATTGTTTATGGGCAGATAAATCCTTCAGTAATTGGCGTCCGGTGAATCCGTTAGCACCGATGATTAATATATTTCTCATGATTTTTTATAAGATGTATAGAGCTGTTGTTCTTGAATATCTACAAATTAGAAAATATCTCTTTTAATAGATTTAATGAGTAGCTGCATACCATGCTGTTTTTTCTTTTGCGGAAGCGAGGTCATTAGTACTGGGATCGGAAATGGTGATACCGGAGAAAGTTTCTATTTTTACCTTTCCTCTACTCATAGAATAGAAATAATCTGTATTTCTTTTGAATGGAACAGTACGGTTAAGTTGTTCGTTGAATTGAGCCAGTAATTCCTGGTTGGAACATAACTTTGATACATAATCTCCGCAATCAAAGAATATAACAGGAGAATAGCCGTCTAATCTTTGCAGTGACCCGGTTAATGTCGTATCAAATGTATATTGGCTATTTATGTCCTTCATTATAGCTGCCAAATGATTCAATTCTGCGCAATCCGTGACAGCGATAGTGCCGCATGGCATCTCATAATTTGAATAAAAGTCATCGAATCCATTACAGATCTTTTCATAATTAATTTCTCCTATCAAATACTGTCCGATCTTTGCGTATGGCATACCGTACGCCATTATTTCACAGGTAGACGCTATCAGATGATTAGTCACATTTTTAAGATCATAAGCAACTTCTACTGTCGACATGTAACAATCATCAAAAAGTATATATTCCATTTTCAATCCGGCATTGGAGATACCTTGAGCAAGTGTGGTTATGTCGGTTTGATATTGGGGATATAATCCTCCGAAATAACGTGTCATAGGTACATTCTCATACTCCCAGTGCATTTTGTTGACACAAAGGTTACTGCGTGATTGGGCATTTGATACAGGTATCCATCCCATACCATGACAACCGATAATCATAGAGTAACGTTGGGCTGGTGTACATTCCCGAACATCATTAAGGATAGACGTAATTCCTTCGGCTGTTGTATATACGGGATCAGTATACTGCTTATAGGTCTTGCGCACGCTTTTACCGTTTTCATAAACGAGTTCAAAAAGAGTAGCTTCTGTAGCTTCGGTACACATAAATACTATGACACGTTCATTTTTTAGTATATTCTTTTCGATTACACTCTCCAAGTCACTGATATTCTGATAGAAGTTAGAAGTCAGATTGTTCGACCAAGGGAGATACATAAATATCGTTTGCTCATTATTTGCCCGTACAATAGGAGGAACAATTTCATTGGGATCAGTATCCGTAGGATTTTCTGTATCTTCTATATCCGGCGATTCAGGAATAATATCTTCTTTTTCACACGAAGCCATGCTAAAAGATAGAAATAGCACAAAGATGATTGGTTTTATAAGATGATAATATTTTTGCTTTGTCTTCATTTTGTTTCTTGAATTAAATTATCAGAGTTTCTGCAAAACTACTGAAAAAATAGTGATTTCTACAACTGATTGTAGGATTTCTGTGAGGTATAGACATAAAAAAAGGAGCAACGCCTTGCTCCAACCTTTGTTAACCTTAAATCTAATACTATGAAAAACACATTGCAAAGGTACGCACTTTTGTGAAATCTGCAAATAATCCAAGAAAAAAAGTATGTTTTATAACATTGATTAAGAGTTTTATTTCCCGATTCTATTTTTATTAAGGTTTTCTGCTGTTAACTAAATATTTTTTAGTTGGGCATTCTGAATTCATTTGGCGAACATCCTGTGATTTTCTTGAATAAGCGGCTGAAATACTGTGAATTAGAGAACCCTAGTTCTTGTGCAATCTGGCCGAGCGTTTTATCCGTATTTACCAACCATCCTTTGGCTATCTCGAAACGTTTGAACTGGATATACTCTTTGAACTCTTTTCCTATTTCATATTTCAGTAAATCATTAAAATATGCAGGCGATAAATGCAGGAGATTAGCACAATATTCATCGGATAACACATCAGTTGATAGGCTTACTTTCACATTGAAATGATTATCAAGCAGATGATTGAATTCTCTGAACACCTTTTTATTGACTTCGCTACGTGTGATAAACTGGCGTTCGTAGAAGCGGGTACAATAATCCAGCAAAAGTTCAATGTATTTTGAAATGATTTTTTTGCTGTGTCGGTCAATGCAGCGCTCAAGCTCTTGCCGAATCCTCTCCAGGAACTCCAGAATAATCTGTTTTTCGCGTAGAGAGAGATGCAGTGCTTCCTCCGGACAATAAGAGAAGAAAGTATAATTGTGTATATTGAGTCCGAGCGGAGTCCCGCAAATCAAGTCGGGGTGAAAGGCCAATATCCATCCCTTGGAAGGAAATTCCTTGTTGTTCTCCTTCATACTGATTGACTCTCCGGGAGTCAGGCAAACGAGAGTTCCGTCCGAGAAATCACAACATTGGTGCCCGTATGCATAGGCCTCACACTTACATTCACTCAACAGAATCGTATAGAATCCGAATTTAATGTCCGTATGAGGAGATAAGTCAGCCTTCGAAAGGTCGATGACACTGACTAGCGGATGCAGTGTCTTACTTCCCAAGCAACAATTACATTGATGCACGGTTCCTATTTTGAGTACTTTATCTCCCATGACGTTAACGATCTCTCCGGTGTATGTTCTTAGTTCTGCTGTTTATATTCATTCGGTGTATATCCGACATGTTTTTTAAATAGCCGGCTGAAGTGTTGAGGATACTGGAATCCCAGCTCATAAGCTATTTGGCTGACCGTTTGCGAACCCTCCAATATTCGTTCTTTGGCAAGTTCAATGATACGGCACTGAATATATTCCTGCGCAGTTTTACCAGTTTCTTTTTTTATCAGGTCGCCGAAGTAATTAGGAGAAAGGCATACCTTGTCTGCAAAATATTTCACGGAAGGCAACCCTTCGGTCAGTGCTACCTGCCCTTGGAAATATTCATCCAATAGATGTTCGAACCGCACGATAATGTCTTTGTTTACCTGATTGCGTGTGATAAACTGCCGTTCATAGAAACGCATACAATAATCGAGTAATAGTTCGATATTGCGGACAATAAGTTGTTTGCTATGCTTGTCGATAGCATGTTCCAATTCGATTTGTATTTTATGTATACAGTCCGTTACAATTTCTTTTTCCTGTTCGGATAGATGCAAGGCTTCATTAACTTCATAAGAAAAGAAGGAATAATTCTTGATATTCTGTCCCAGAGAAGTTCCCCGGATCAGGTCGGGATGAAACAAGACTCCGATCGATTTTGTACGTTGAGGAGTTTTCTTCCGGTTATCTATACCAATCACTTGACCTGGGGCCATACAGACGACCGTTCCTTCCTGATAGTCATAATAGTTACGCCCATATTTAAGGTCTCCGCAATTAATGTCTTTCAAAAACAGAGAGTAGAATCCGATATTCATATGATAGTATTCTACTGTTTTTGTCGCTTTTGAAAAGTCGATCACATTCACTAAAGGGTGCAAAGTTTCCAGTCCGAATAATTGGTCGTACTGATCAATAGTTTCAATTTTGGTAATTTCATCCATACGGCTTACAGTTTTATCATAGGCAAAGATAAAACTTTTAAGAATATCTTATCTATATCATATTTGCAAAACAGTAATATAGGTACAAGAATCAGTAATTTGTATACAACGTTGGTAGTCAAAGGCAGAATTAATATCTTTGTGGTAGATCTTAAAGCGTATCCTTGACGGAAAGCCTGTGATTATTCCCGGTGACGGAAGTTCGTTATGGACACTGACACATTCTAAGGACTTTGCCAAAGGATATGTCGGTTTAATGGCAAACCCTCATGCTATCGGGAATGCTTTCCATATCACAACCGACGAAAGTATGACTTGGAATCAGATTTATGAAACCATTGCCGATGCATTAGGAAAACCGCTGAATGCGTTACACGTAGCTTCGGATTTTCTTGCCGGACATGGAGAAACTTATGATTTCAGAGGGGAACTATTAGGTGACAAGGCTGCCACAGTCGTTTTTGATAATTCGAAGATCAAGAGACTTGTCCCGGATTTTATCTGTACTGTATCAATGGTGGACGGTCTGAGACAATCCGTGCATTATATGCTTACACATCCTGAGAGTCAAACGCCTGATCTGGAGTTTGATAAGTGGTGTGATAGGATAGCGGATGCAATGTACGCTGCGGATAAGGCTTTTAAATCAGGCAAATAGTAAACCTAGCCTTCATATACTTAGTAAGGACCGTTTCGCCCTTGCTGTACTTCAATCCGTATACCGAAATTACCGTTTGCGGATTTTAGTTCGAATGCTCCCCGGAAATTATTCTTTTCCCAAGGCATGGCACTTCGGTTGGGCACTCTCCAACCGTCTTTGTCATAATCTCCGTACGTATTAATCCTCATACCGTTTTTCAGCTTAAAAGATCCCATTTGCATGAACTGTGGAGAAGACGACAGCCCCCAGCCATACCCGTATCCGAAACCGGAAAAGGCAGAAGGAGAAAAAGCATCAGAGAATCCTTGTGAGTATGTGGCATCCGTATTCAGACGGAACAGTTGATTATAGTCTTTACTCATATTCGGCACATCCAGGCTGAATTTAGGAAGTTTGGGAGGAGCTACATTCATCAATCCCATATCCAATAAAAAGCCGCCAAACTCCTTAATATTAGCCGAGGGGGCACGACGAATACTATCGGAAGGGATTTCTGACTGTGCGGATGCAAAACCGACCGATAATATCAGCGAAAGAAATAAAATCAGTTTTTTCATCTTCGTAAAGGTTGATTTATGACAAAGATAGAAATTTTCATCCTGACTATTCGTTTCTGTTATATTTTCTTAGAGAAAAACTCTTTAAAAATAGGATGACAACATTTGTACATACGTTTAAGTAGCAATTAACGTGGATACTTCCCGTTTCAAGTAACAAAAGACATGACATTGAGCAAAGTTCGTATCTTTCCTCCCTCATTCATAAAAAGAAACGAGGGAGGAAAGACCTTTTAGCGTATGGAAGCCTTCCATACATTAGCATACTCTTCCAGTACACGCTTGATACTCTGCCCGATTTTTACATAATCAGCTTCGTTCAAGTTGGCAAGTGATACACGGACACTCCATTTCGGTCCGGCAAAGCCACCGCCGTTCAGCAATACGAGCGAAGTCTCATTTGCCAGGCGAAAGACCACATCCAACGGATTATATGTCTTTTGCAGATAAGCAACAAAATCATCCCCATAGAATTTTTTCGCCCATACCAGCATATCAATTTCCGAGTAATATCCGGCACGTAGAGGGTCTTCTACCAGTGTGAAACCCGTATTGTCCCATAATGCATGAAGGCGGCGGTGAATGATTTCCTGCATTCTGGTTTTGTAACGGTTTTCCTTATCCAGAATAGCAAAAAGCGAGAACAGGCTCATCTGCATCTGCTGTGGCAGCGAAAGACCTGCGGTATGATTCAATGCGATCTGGCGGCTGTCTGCCACCATGCGGTCAATAAACTTCAGCTTTTCCGGATGCAAATCGATACTGGAGTAACGTTTGTTCAAGATTGCTTTTTGCTCCTCCGACAGGCGGGCAATCATTTTGTCGTAGATGTTGTCTTCGTGTAGCGCGATTACGGCATTTCTCCAGCCTGTTGCACCGAAATATTTGGAGAAAGAATAAACGCAAAGAGTATTGTGAGGCAATTCCGCCATTAATGACCGGAAATGAGGTATAAATGTTCCATACACATCGTCCGTAATAATCATCAGGTTCGGATTATCATTTTTCACGATATTGACAATCCGTGCGGCAGTCTCCGGGCTAAGCGCATAACTGGGCGGATTGCTCGGATTCGTAATGAAGAGCGCTTTAATCTGCGGATTTTTCAGTTTGTCAATGTCTTCATCCTTATATTGCCATGTATGTAATCCGTCGGCTGTCATCTGATCGGCGGATATTTCAGTCACGTCAAATTGATAACGTCGTAGCTGCGGGATCTCTATATAAGGAGTGAAAACCGGAATCATCAGTGCAATAGAATCTCCCTGGTTCAACAGGAAATTCTCTTCCAGCGAATCGAACAGATAACACATGGCGGCTGTGCCTCCTTCGGTGGCGAACAAGTCGAATGTCCCTTTCGGCGGACGTCGGTCACACATCTCTTGTGCCAGATAATCCTGTACGATCTGTTCCGTAAAATACAGAATACGGTCGGGCACAGGATACTGGTCACCGATGACGGATTCCGCCCATTCATGTACCAGTGTGTCCGGGTCGGCAGCATGCTCCATTAGCATATAGTTGTAACCCTCTTTCAGCAGATTGGCACCGGGAGCCTTCTCATTATCTTTCAGGAACGCCTCAAAACGGGCAGCGATCCCTGCCTTTTGAGGGATACCGGCGATTCCTTCTTCCAGTGAAAACGCCCGGCGACATTCACAAAGTCCGAATTGTCCCAACAGGAAAAAAGCTTCACGTGGTTCGGTAGCAATCCAGTTCGGATTACCCCGTCCTGCATTCAGCATGGTATGTGCTATCTTCTTTACACTCTCATCCGCCATGTCAATAAGCTTGTTTTTCAGTTCGAACGGACTGATCGTTTCCATTTTCCTGGCATAACTTTTGGTAATAGCCGGGCTATTGTCTTTTTTTTCCATAATGAAATCTATATTAGTTAGAATAGTAAATAAGTTGTCAAAAGTATTGGTTTCACGTTTACATCAGCAATACGATAAATACTCCCCAGATAATCAGCAGTGTGTTGCCGACAGCATACGTTACGGTATATCCTAAAGCCGGGGTCTCACTCTCCACCGCATCCTGAACAGCTCCCAATGCAGCAGTGGTAGTACGTGCTCCCGCCGTACATCCTAATGTCAGTGCAGGGTGGAATTTGAACAGATATTTGCCCATTAGTAACCCGCTGAGAAGAGGAATGGCCGTAGCCAATGCCCCGATAATGAACAAGCTGAAACCGACCTCTTTAAATCCGGCTACAAAACTGGGACCTGCGGCAATGCCGACTACTGCAATAAACATGTTCAATCCCACATTATTCAATACCCAGAGTGAAGGTTCGGGAATACCTCCGAAAGTAGGATGTTTACTGCGCAGCCAACCGAATATCAGTCCTGCAATCAATGCACCTCCACTGGTGGAAAGACTGATAGGGACACCTCCCAGATGCATAGTCAACGCACCGACAAGGCCACCGACCAGAATACCGAGTCCGACAAAAATCATATCTGTCTGATTCGTCGGCCGATCAACATATCCCATTTGTTTAGCGGCAGTTTCCACCTCATGTTTCATTCCGGTAAGTTCCAGAATATCACCGGCGTCCACCACTGTCCGGGCAAGTACCGGGACATTGATACCCGCACGTTTGATACTACGGATACTAACCCCGTGCATAAATTTCTGTGCCCGGATTGTCGATACCTTTTCGCCGGCGAAAGTCCGGTGTGTCACCATAACCGGCAGAGTTTCCGCCGGAAAGTCCAGTAGTTGCGCATCGATCACTTCCGGGCCGATCCAGTCTTCTTCGCCAATCACAAATTCGCGTCGTCCGCTTAGTACGATTTCATCCTCCGGCTGAAGAAGCATATCCGGTTTGACCTCTTTTACAACTCCCCGTTGTCGGACTCGTTCTACAAATAACAGCTTCTCCTGTTCGGATAGATACTTTTCCAGTTCACTCACCTTTTTTCCTTTGCCAAACCATTTATTTGTGATCTTATACGCACGGAACACTACCGGACGAAGGGCAGGGGAGAATCCGGGTTCATCCATTTCTGAAGTCCCCATTTTAGATTCCAGTTCTTTACAATCAGCTTTTACTTTATCCAATCCGCCGAGAAGCTTCGGACCGAGAGAAGCCAGAATCCAGGCAGAACCAGCCGTACCGAAAATATAAGTGACGGCATAAGACACAGGAATAGCATTAATATATGTTGCCTTCTGTGCTTCGCTGATGCCCAACTGGTTGATCGTATCGCTTGCCACGCCGATAACGGCAGATATCGTTTGTGAGCCTGCCAGCAATCCGACAGCCTCTCCGATATGATATCCCATAATCTTGGCAAGTATCCATGGTGCTACCAGACTGACGATACACATCAATACGGCGAACCCCACCTGTGGCAGTCCGTCTTTTTTCAGTCCGCGAAAGAATTGCGGACCTACCTTGTAGCCAACGGCAAACAAAAAGAGTAGAAAAAATACGGCTTTTAACGGACCGTCTACTGTAATGTTCAATTGTCCTACCAATACTCCTACCAGAAGGACGCTGGTCACTGTACCTAAAGAGAATTTCCCTATTTTCAGTCTTCCCAGCCAGAATCCCGCGAAAAGTGTGAGGAAGATAGCAAGTTCAGGGTGTACCCTTAGTTGATTGATAATCCATTCCATAATTAAGTTGTTGTTTTAGGTTATGCCAATAACAACAGTTATTGTACGCAAAGAGTTTGTTGCTTCACGTAGATTTGTTACTTTTGCACTTTCAAAATAAAACTAATCATATCCTGTATGAAATCAGACATAGAAATTGCTCGCAGCATTGAATTGAAGAAGATAAAGCAAGTTGCCGAAAGTATCGGAATCCCTCGTGAAGAAGTAGAAAATTATGGTCGCTACATCGCAAAGATTCCCGAACAACTGATTGATGAGGAGAAGGTGAAGAAAAGTAACCTCATCCTGGTAACTGCCATTACAGCAACAAAAGCGGGTATCGGCAAAACCACTGTATCTATCGGTCTCGCTTTGGGACTCAATAAAATTGGAAAGAAAGCTATCGTTGCTTTACGTGAACCCTCTCTCGGACCCTGTTTCGGTATGAAAGGCGGTGCGGCCGGAGGAGGATATGCCCAAGTGCTCCCCATGGAAAAGATTAATCTTCATTTCACCGGAGACTTTCATGCTATCACTTCTGCGCATAACATGATTTCCGCTTTGCTTGATAATTATCTTTATCAGAATCAGGCGAAAGGTTTCGGACTGAAGGAAATCCTATGGCGCCGGGTACTCGATGTGAACGACCGTTCTTTGCGTAGTATTGTCGTAGGTCTGGGGCCAAAATCAAACGGTATCACTCAAGAATCCGGTTTTGATATTACTCCGGCGTCGGAGATTATGGCTATCCTTTGCCTTTCTAAAGATGTGGATGACTTGCGCCGCCGTATCGAAAATATCCTGTTAGGCTTTACATACGATGATAAACCTTTTACAGTCAAAGATTTGGGAGTGGCGGGAGCTATCACCGTACTGTTGAAAGACGCCATTCATCCCAACTTAGTGCAGACGACCGAAGGAACCGCTGCTTTCGTACATGGCGGTCCGTTCGCTAATATAGCTCACGGATGTAACTCTATTCTGGCAACCAAGCTGGCTATGTCATTCGGCGATTATGTGATTACGGAAGCCGGATTCGGTGCTGACCTCGGTGCGGAGAAGTTCTACAATATCAAATGCCGTAAGAGCGGACTCCAACCACGTCTGACTGTAATCGTGGCTACGGCACAGGGACTGAAAATGCATGGTGGTGTCAGTCTAGACCGCATTAAAGAACCGAATATGGAAGGATTGAAAGAAGGATTGCGCAATCTGGACAAGCATGTCCGTAATCTTCGTTCTTTCGGTCAAACAGTGATTGTAGCTTTCAATAAGTTTGCTACAGATACAGATGAAGAAATGGAACTGTTGCGCGAGCATTGCGAGCAGTTAGGCGTAGGTTTCGCTATCAACAATGCATTCACTGAAGGAGGAGAGGGCGCAGTAGATATGGCTCGCCTGGTGGTAGATACTATCGAAAATAACCCGTCCGGTTCTCTGCGTTATACTTACAAAGAAGAAGACAGCATACAGCAGAAGATTGAAAAGGTAGCTACCAATATTTATGGAGCAAGCGTTATCACATACAGCAGCATTGCCCGTAACCGCATCAAACTGATTGAGAAAATGGGAATTACCCATTATCCGGTTTGTATTGCAAAAACACAATATTCTTTCTCTGCCGATCCTAAGATTTATGGTGCAGTGAATAATTTCGAGTTCCATATCAAAGATATAGTCATTAATAACGGAGCTGAAATGATTGTTGCGATAGCCGGAGAAATTCTCCGCATGCCGGGACTTCCTAAAGAACCGCAGGCGTTGCACATTGATATTGTGGATGGAGAAATAGAAGGTTTGAGCTAAAAAAACAATCGGACCGCAGGAATCCCTGCTTCAATGAGTAAATCCCCGTCTTTCCTTATAAACCAATAGGGAAAGACGGGGATGCTTGTATATAGAGTCCGGTACACCTTTTTATATCTCTTCCGGCGTACCGTACGATTGAATTCGTTTTTGTTGAAGAGATATTCCATATCTTTTTTTTGTAATAAGAAAAACGAAATTCCTGACAGATAGTTCGGATAGCAAAGTTAATAAATACAAAAAGAGGTCTGTCCTTTTTGAAAAGAACAGACCTGATAAATTACAGTATCCGATAATCCGAATATCAGACCTAAAATAAAGTATGCCTCTTAATAAGCAAAAAGAGGATATTTCTTCATTGTCTCATTGACACGTGCACGAACTTGTGCGATAACCTCTTCATTGTCTACGTTGGATAACACAGTCTCAATCATTTCTGCGATTTCAAGCATCAGATCTTCCTTAGCACCACGAGTTGTAATAGCTGGAGTCCCCAGACGAATACCGGAAGTCTGGAAAGCCGAACGGCTGTCGAACGGAACCATATTCTTATTAACGGTAATATCAGCAGAAACCAATGCTTTCTCTGCCACTTTACCTGTCAAATCAGGGTATTTGCTACGCAAGTCAACCAGCATAGAGTGATTGTCAGTGCCACCGGAAACGATCGTAAAACCACGGTCAATCAATGCCTGTGCAAGTACGGCAGCATTCTTTTGTACTTGTTTTGCATATTCCTTGAATTCAGGTTGCAGGATTTCGCCGAAAGCCACAGCTTTGGCAGCAATCACGTGTTCCAGCGGTCCGCCTTGGATACCCGGGAAAACAGCTGAATCCAGCAGTTGAGACATCATTTTGATTTCACCCTTCGGAGTTTTCTTTCCCCAAGGATTAGGGAAATCTTTGCCCATCATGATGACACCACCACGAGGCCCGCGAAGTGTTTTATGTGTAGTAGAAGTGACGATATGTGCATATTTAACCGGGTTTTCCAGTACTCCGGCAGCAATCAGACCGGCAGGGTGAGCCATGTCGATCATCAGGATAGCACCTACTTTGTCTGCGATTTCACGCATACGCTTGTAGTCCCATTCACGAGAGTAAGCGGAACCGCCGCCAATGATCATTTTCGGTTTTTCGCGTAGAGCGACTTCTTCCATTTGGTCGTAGTCAACGCGTCCTGTTTCCTTATTCAGATTATATTCGCAGGGAGTATAGATAATACCGGAAGTATTTACTAATGAACCATGAGAAAGGTGCCCGCCATGTGCAAGATTCAATCCCATGAATTTGTCGCCCGGATTCAGGACAGCCAGAAAAACGGCTGCGTTAGCCTGTGCTCCGGAATGCGGCTGTACGTTTGCCCATTCGGCTCCGAAGATTTCTTTCAGGCGGTCGATAGCGATTTGTTCGCTCTGGTCTACAACTTCACAACCTCCGTAATAGCGTTTGCCCGGATAACCTTCTGCATACTTGTTAGTCAGGCAAGAACCCATTGCCTGCATTACCTGGTCACTCACAAAGTTTTCAGATGCAATCAGCTCGATACCTTTCAGCTGACGTTGGTGCTCTTTTTCGATGATGTCGAAAATTAAGTCGTCTCTTTTCATTCTTTTATAATAAGATTAAATTTCTAATTCGAGATACCTTATTTTAAGCGTACAAAGTTAATGAAAATAAATAAAGAAAGAAGGAAGTACAAGAAAAATGTTAGTCAAAAATGGAATTTAGTAGAAAATGGTCAGAAGATAAAACCGAGCGAAAAACTCAAGGCGCTGTCGCGGCGGTCGAATATAATCCGGCTGATTCCTGTGCTGCCGTCCGAGTTGATATTGTCATAGGTAATAGACTTGGAGATATTTCCAATTCCCTGCTCGTAGCGGAAATCAAAGAAAATACGGGAAATATTGACTCCCACGCCAATCACTGCACTTATATTAAACGGATAGAGTTTCTCATGGATACCTTTCTGGTCGAAATTGCTGAAAGTTATTTCGTTCTTCTTTCCCCATAAATAACGGAGCTTGGGACCGGCAAAGATAGACATTCCGTAAGGACCTTTCTTCACTACGTTATAGCCATACAGAACAGGAAAGTCAATACTGTGCAATACAGATTGAACCGAAGCATAATCCGGCTCGATAGCCGGATGTTGAGAACCCAGTTTATCGAATGTAATCTCGCATTTGGTTACATTGTATGACACTTCCGGTTGGATATAATGTTTCTTCATATTGATACGCATGAAGAGAGCACCGAAATAGCCGATTTTATAATTATTCTGCACCTCGTCGATAGTCACATCTTTGATTTTCAACTCGGAAACCATAAACATGGAGGAATTGAACCCTGCCCTGACACCGAAGTTTATTTTCTTCGTATTGGGACGGTCCACCTTGTCTGCGGTATTCCGATTCTGTCCGAAAACCGTACCGGCTACCGTCATCAAACCGAAAAATAGTATTTTACGCAGCATATTCATGGTTATACAATCCTTTGTCTTTATGATTTTTTCTTTTCAACACTCCAACCGAATTTTCCGATTTTTTCTCCCAGACCATAGTATCCTCCATGAACATATACCAGAGGATTAGCTTCCGCCAGTTCGAGCTTCCCAGTCTCAGGATTCAGATTCCGGTCGTCGGCACGTACATTTACTACATCTGCTATAAACATATCATGCGAACCGAGAGATACGATCTCTTTTACGCGGCATTCGATGCAGAGGGGAGATTCCTCAATCAAAGGCGCACTGACTACGGTGCACTGCCCCGGGGTTAGCTTCATCTCGTCAAACTTATGATAATCGCGTCCTGAACGAACTCCGCACCAGTCGGTGGCGAAAGCCATGTCTTTTGTCGTCAGATTAATGACAAACTCCATATTCCGCTTGATAATCTCATAAGAATGTCGTTCCGGGCGTACGGATATATAGCACATGGGCGGGTTTGTGCAAATCGTACCCGTCCATGCTACAGTGATAATATTATATTCACTTTCTTCTTTTCCGCAACTGACCAGCACAGCCGGCAGCGGATAAATCATCGTTCCTGGTTTCCAGTCCTGTTTCACTTCTTTATTGGAAAAATGAAAATTAAAGAATGGTGATTTCCTCACGTTTCTGTTCCTTCTCGCAATAATGGCATTTTACGATGCAATTATCCTTGTCCGTCACATGGAATAACGTAGCCATTGGCTCATTGTTCGTGATACATTTCGGGTTCGCGCATTTCACGATTCCGCGAAGTTCATCCGGCATTCTTACTTCTTTCTTTTCCACTACCTCGTAGTCGCGGATAATGTTCAGTTTCACATTCGGAGCCACAACCGAAATACGGTTGATTTCTTCATCGCAGAAAAACTTGTCCGCGATCTTGATAATCCCCTTCTTTCCCAGCTTCTTGCTGTCGAGGTTGAAACCGATAGTGATATTGCTTGTCATTTGCTCCACGCCGAGCAGTTGCACTACGGTAAAGAGCTTTTCAGAAGGAATATGGTCAATCACTGTCCCGTTTTTCAGGGCGGCTACTTGCAATGCTTGTTTATTTTCGCTCATAATAAAATATCGTTTTTAACGTCCTCTAATGTGATACCTAATACGTCGCAAAGAATGGCTTCACGGGCATACAGACCATTTTGTGCCTGTTGGAAATAATATGCCTTCGGGTTATCGTCCACATCGTATGCAATCTCGTTGACACGGGGTAGCGGATGCAGAATGCGCAGGTTCGGGCGGGTATTTTCCAACATCTTGTTGCGCAGGATATAAACGTTTTTCACCCGTTCATATTCCATTAGGTCGGTGAAGCGTTCACGTTGCACACGGGTCATATACAGGATATCTGCATCTGCAATGATTTCTTCGCTGAAATCCGTGTGTTCCACATATTTTATCTGGTGCGTTTTACAATAGAGTTTGTATTCTTCCGGCATTTTCAGTTCATCGGGAGCGATGAAGTGGAAAATGGGGTTGAAGTGACGCATTGCCATTAACAGGGAGTGCACGGTACGCCCGTATTTCAAGTCACCTACCAGGAAAATATTCAGGTTTTCCAGCGTGCCTTGCGTTTTGTAGATAGAGTATAGATCGAGCATTGTCTGTGACGGATGTTGGTTCGCTCCGTCTCCGGCATTGACAATGGGCACAGGAGCGACTTCACTTGCATAGCGGGCAGCTCCTTCCAGATAGTGACGCATGACGATAATATCTGCATAATTGCTCACCATCATAATCGTGTCTTTTAGTGTTTCCCCCTTTGACGAGCTGGTAGCTTTGGGGTCGGAAAATCCGATCACACGTGCTCCTAGACGATTGGCGGCTGTTTCAAAACTCAGGCGGGTGCGGGTAGAAGGTTCGAAGAACAGGGTTGCTACTACCTTTCCTTGCAATAACCGGCGGTTGGGGTTCATTTCAAACTGCTTCGCCATTTCGAGCATGTAGAGGATTTTTTCTTTAGAATGTTCGGCAATGGTTACTAAACTTCTGTTTTCCATTTTGTTATATTTTATGTGGATAGAACTTGTTTTACCGGAGCGTAAAGGTACGAAGAATTTGTGAATAGCACAGATTTTTTCGTACCTTTTTTTATCATTCGGCGTTTATTTCTGCTTGTTGGTCAATGCGGCAATGATATACTTTCCCGGTGCCCCGATCTTGCCCCACGTCGTATTGCTGAACAGCCTCCATATCTGCGTGCCTTTCCTACCGTAATCCGACAACTTCATAATTGCCTGCTTTTCTTTCAGATCCGTCACTTTATGGCGTTCCAGGCTTTCCAGCAGTCCGGTTACGTTGTGTGTAGTCTGATTGTAAGCATACCCCGGAATTTCAAACGAAGCATTACTTGTTTCTTCCTCCTCAGAAGATAGTTTATTTTGGTTTGGTTTAGTTTGTCCGGAAATGTCCTCATTTTCCGGATTCACCTCCGCGTCAGCTTTAAAAATGTCTGCATCTTTTTTATTCGTGCCTCCTTTTTGTTTACCATTTCCTGGCCGGACTTCCAACAAATAAGGTAATTTAGAGAAATCAATCTTTCTTCGTACAGTAGCTTCCAGCCAGACTTTCTGAATCTGCTCTGAGGTCAGGACCCCATATTTCTCATAAATATCTTTATTGAAAAATTCCTTTTCCAGCAGTAACTCTATAATTTTCTCCATTACTTCCTCTTTAATACCTCCGCCTACTTTACGGACGAAGATAAGACTCTGTTCTTTTCCCCAAGAAATATAATACCCTTCTTTATAGATTTTGCAGAGTAGTCTCATGACAATATAAGAGGATAAGATTCCGAATTTAGCTTCTAACAGTTCCATTATTTCTTCGTCGAAAAAATTTGCAGGTGTGGGGAAATAGGGGATTCCTTTATTAATCATACTCATAGTTCAATATTTTTTCATTAAATGTTATACAATCGCTTTCCATTCCAACAGGTTTCCGATCATAAACCGTCTCCACGCGTGTTGCTCCATACTCCAGTAGACCACAGACATCTGCCGGGAAGTGATCTTGAACTCCCGGTGAAAATCTTTTTCATATCCAACCAAGGTTCCTTGTTCCATACAGAATGTGCCGTCTTGCTTATGGAAAGCAATCATGGCATTTCCATATAACATTCGTTCAATAAGCTCTATACAGCTTTGCACAGTTTTTTCTGCGCATTTTTCCGAAATACCCTTTTCGGCGGCAATACGTTTTTTCCATACTAACTTGCAGGCTTCTAACTTGCTTTTGTCTATTTTTCTTTTCATCTTTTTTCTTCTGTTTTTTTAATATTTGTTTTTTTTACGAATAAAATCTCCCCTTTAGGATAGTGACGGTATATGATTATTATAGGGTCGCTATCCTTTCATTATAGTGATACTGTTTAATTGTTATAGCGTCACTATTTTTGAAGATAGATATACGTTGTCTTTAGTCGGCTAGAAACGGCTGCGAAAGTATATCTTTTGTTTCTTCTGCACAATTATTTTTGTCAACGCTTATTCTCTACTCTCTTTTTTACTTGTTTTTCTTCCTCTTCTTTTCGTTCTCGTTCCTCTTGCCTGATGTTACATAACTTTGTTTCTATACTGCTAATTTCTAACAATTTAAACCCGCCATGTTTAGCTATATATAAGCTCTCCGTTTCGTAGATATATTCAGCTAAGTCTTTTAGTTTTTTAGAGCATCTGACGTGTACTTCCCCTCTTTCGAATTTGTGCAAATAAACAGTGAGAAGTTCCGTTTCATCTCCGGTTAATCCTGTCCTGTTTTCGAGTTCCTCCCAACTGATGATTTCCCCTTTCACATGTCTTCTAGTGTTCTTTTTCCGTTTTTGGACCTTCTTTTTTACTTGTACTTTTTTCTCTTGTTGATTTGTTTTTTTCTTTGCCATAGTTTGCTAATTTTTGCAATGGTTAAATAATTTAAATAATAAATTATACTTTGGCAAGCGTGCAACGAACCTGCAAAAAGATTTGTTTTTTTGCTGCATGCCAAATGGTATATATTATAAAATAACTAGTGATGCAAATGATGAGTAAAAATGGATTTAGCCGGTGTGGAGAGATCTACATCGGTCGTTTGCGAAAGGAAGGGCGTTATTCTACGGCGCATGTCTACAAAAATGCCCTCCTTTCTTTCAGCCTGTTCTGCGGCACGTTCAATGTGTCGTTCAGGCAAGTAACCCGGGAACGTTTACGACGTTACGGACAGTATCTTTATGAATGTGGGTTGAAGCCCAACACCGTTTCCACGTATATGCGTATGCTTCGCAGTATCTACAATCGGGGAGTGGAAGCGGGTAGTGCTCCTTACGTCCCCCGCCTGTTTCACGATGTCTATACGGGTGTGGATGTTCGTCAGAAGAAGGCCCTTCCTGTTGCCGAGTTGCGGAAGCTGCTTTATGAAGACCCCCAATCGGAACGTTTACGCCATACACAGGCTATTGCCGCTCTGATGTTCCAGTTTTGCGGAATGTCGTTTGCCGACTTGGCTCATTTGGAAAAGTCAGCTTTGGACCGGAACGTGTTGCGGTACAACCGTGTCAAGACGAAAACTCCGATCAGTGTGGAAGTGCTGGATACCGCGAAGGAGATGATTCACCGGCTTCGCAACAGTCAGCCTTCCCGCCCTGATTGTCCGGACTATCTGTTTGATATCCTGTCCGGTGATAAGAAACGTAAGGATGAAGGAGCTTACCGTGAATACCAGAGTGCTCTTCGTCGATTTAATAATTGTTTGAAGGATCTGGCTCGGGCTCTCCGTTTGAATTCTCCTGTCACTTCCTACACGCTCCGTCATTCTTGGGCAACGACAGCCAAGTATCGCGGAGTGCCGATTGAAATGATTAGTGAATCATTGGGACACAAATCTATAAAAACCACACAAATCTACCTGAAAGGTTTCGAGCTTAAAGAACGTACAGAGGTAAATAAAGGGAATTTATCTTACATAAAGAATTGTTATGTAGGTAAATAAAAAGATGTAAGGAGTTAATAATCAGAATTAAAGTATATCTGTTACTTCTTAGGTAACAGGCAGTATATACACAAGACACACACAACAATGAAAAAGGGAAATTACACTGATATACAGGGTGTAAAAGAAGGGGGCCTGATATTCAACGAGAAGATTTCTTGATTTCGGGCAATAAAAAATCATTGAGCATGAAAAAAGAGATTTCATGTTCAAATACTTTTTTGCCCTATGTTTCAGATAAAACGAAAAAAAATGGGAAAATATTTGTTTACTATCTTAAAATATGTCTATCTTTGCGTCAAATTTAATTCTGTTACCTAAGAAGTAACAGATATACATGGGGTAAAAAAATATGATTTTAACGAAACAAAAATCAGCAAATGCTGGGCCTAGTAATGGGACAGGGGAAGGCGTAGCATACTCAAAACGTTGGTATGTCGCTTTGGTTCGCATGCATCACGAGAAGAAAGTAGCCGAGCGTTTAAATAAAATGGGGATTGAGAATTTCGTTCCGGTTCAGCAGGAACTTCATCAATGGAGTGACCGACGCAAGATGGTCGAGTCTGTATTGCTTCCAATGATGGTATTCGTACACGTTGATGCAAAAGAACGTAAAGAAGTTCTTTCCTTTTCTACAGTAAGTCGGTATATGGTAATGCGAGGTGAGAGCAGTCCGACTATCATTCCTGATGAGCAGATGGCTCGTTTCCGATTTATGCTTGATTATTCAAAAGATGTCATTTCCATGAACAGTGCTCCCTTGGCACGTGGTGAAAAAGTTCGCGTCATTAAAGGTCCTTTAACCGGACTTGTGGGTGAACTTGTTACAGTAGACGGCAAAAGCAAGATAGCTGTTAGGCTTAATATGTTAGGATGTGCTTGTGCTGATATGCCGGTAGGGTATGTAGAACCGGTTAGATTTTGAATATGTACTTGTATTTCTGATACATTATTTTATTCATTTATACTACAATGGAAAAAACATTGAAGGGCATAGTACAATATGCTCGTAAAAACTATTTCAGCTATTGGGCTATTCTTGGGATTGACACAGCACTGTCTGTTTTATGTTCATTACTCGCCTATGCTGTAATTCACTACATGGCATACGTCCCGATGAGTGACTGGATACTTTGCAAATTTATTTGCGTGTCTTTGGTGTCAAGTGTTGCAGGAGCCTTATTATTCCATACTTATCGAAATACGATCCGTTTCTCTCAAGCACGAGAGTTATGGCGTATTATGTGTGCCGTATTATTCAAGATAGCCTGTTTGTCGGTTATTGCGTATTGGGTAATCTATGAGACTGAATTACCGGATAATTATAGGATATCTTATCTTTTGTTTGATGGTTTATTAACTCTGGTAACATTAACTGTTTTTCGTGTATCTCTTATAATCATATATGATTTTTTATTGGATTGGGTAAATAAAAAGAATACTCGTATTCTTATTTATGGGATTGATGAAAAAAGTGTAGCCTTAAAACTTCGTCTTCGTGATAGTGCGCATTATAAGGTTGTAGGTTTTTATATTTATGGTAAAAATAATCGTAGACGTCGATTGGCAGATCTTCCTATTTATTATTTTGAAACAGAAGAAGACTTTAATTATGTCATAAAAAAACATGGTATTCATGGCATTTTATTTGCTCGTTATGAAGATACCCGCTTGGAGGAGAATCGCCTTTTAGAGTATTGTAAAAGTAATGCTGTCAAGACTTTTATTGCTCCTACTATCAGTGAAGCGGATTCTGACGGGAACTTTCATCAGTGGATACGTCCTATTAAAATTGAAGATTTATTGGGACGTGCCGAAATCAATATAAACCTTAGTCAGGTCGCAGAAGAATTCAGAGGAAAAGTTGTATTAGTGACCGGTGCTGCAGGTAGTATCGGTAGCGAGCTTTGCCGTCAATTGGTGCAAATGGGTATTCAAAAACTCATCATGTTTGACTCTGCAGAGACTCCTTTGCATAATGTCCGTTTGGAATTTGAGAAAAATTATCCTGCTATCGATTTTGTTCCGGTGATTGGTGATGTACGTGTGAAAGAACGTGTGCGTATGGTATTCGAACTTTATCATCCTCAAATTGTCTTCCACGCCGCTGCTTATAAACATGTTCCTTTAATGGAAGAAAATCCTTGCGAAGCTGTACTTGTCAATGTCACGGGTTCGCGTCAGGTCGCCGATATGGCGGTGGAGTATGGTGCAGAAAAAATGATAATGGTTTCTACCGACAAAGCTGTGAACCCGACTAATGTGATGGGATGTTCCAAACGTTTGGCGGAAATCTATGTACAGAGCTTGGGGTGTGCTATCCGTGAGGGAAAGATAAAAGGACATACTAAATTTATTACTACACGTTTTGGAAACGTATTAGGCAGTAACGGTTCTGTAATCCCGCGCTTCAAGGAACAGATTGAGAACGGTGGTCCTGTCACAGTGACTCACCCTGATATTATTCGTTTTTTTATGACGATTCCCGAAGCTTGTCGTTTGGTTATGGAGGCTGTTACAATGGGAGAGGGTAATGAAATCTTTGTCTTTGAAATGGGCAAGGCCGTTAAGATTGTCGACTTGGCTACCCGTATGATTGAATTGGCGGGTTATCGCCCGGATGAAGATATAAAGATTGAATTTACTGGCTTGCGACCGGGTGAGAAACTCTATGAAGAAGTGCTGAGTGATAAAGAAAATACGATTCCTACCGAGAATAAAAAAATTATGATAGCTAAAGTACGTCGGTATGAATATGCTGATATTCTTGATATATATGCGGAGTTTGAGAAGTTGTCCCGTGCTGTGCGGATTATGGACACGGTCAGATTGATGAAAAAAGTTGTTCCGGAGTTCAAATCGAAGAATTCGAAATTTGAGGTACTGGATAAAGAATAATAAACTTGAGAAATTTATGTATAATTTGTTTTGTATTTGTGCAAGTAGAGTAAGTAGAAAGGGGAGGGGAGTATTTCCCTGTTTAGTTGCGATATTGCTGTTCGCTTCCTGCCAGTCGTATAAGAAAGTTCCTTATTTACAAGATGCAAAAGTTGTAGAACAGACTGCTCAACAGGAAAATCTATATGATGCAAAGATAATGCCTAAAGATCTGCTTACTATTGTAGTGTCATGTACCAGCCCGGAATTGGCTGTTCCGTTTAACCTTACGGTAGCTACTCAAAATAATGTAGCTATAACCAGTACAACCTCCCAACCGATATTGCAGCAATATCTCGTAGATAACGAGGGAAAAATAAATTTTCCGGTACTAGGTGAGTTGAGGGTAGGTGGCTTGACCAAGAAAGAGGCGGAGCAACTGATTGTGGAGAAACTGAAACCTTATATCAAAGAAACGCCGATAGTCACTGTCCGTATGGTAAACTATAAAATCTCCGTATTGGGTGAGGTTGCCCGTCCGGGAACTTTTACTATCAGTAACGAGAAAGTGAATTTGTTGGAAGCGCTTGCTATGGCGGGTGACATGACGGTTTGGGGAGTTCGCGACAATGTAAAGCTGATTCGTGAAAGTGCTGATGGTAAACAGGAAATTATAACACTGGATTTGAACAGTGCGGAGACCATTCTTTCTCCCTATTATTGGTTGCAGCAGAACGATATCGTTTATGTGACTCCGAACAAGGCAAAAGCACGCAACTCGGATATTGGTAACAGTACAAGCCTCTGGTTCTCCGCTACCTCTATTTTAGTGTCATTGGCAAGTTTATTAGTAACAATTTTCAGATAATAGCATTGTATGATTGATGAAAGAAAAGATAAATTAGGGGAACAGTCTGAAGAACAGGTTAATATTCAGGAACTTCTTTTCCGTTATCTGATTCACTGGCCTTGGTTTGTAATATCGATAATTATTTGTATTGCTTGTGCATGGGGATACCTACGTCTGACAACACCTATATATAATATTTCTGCCACTGTCCTTATTAAGGACGAAAAGAAAGGTGGTGGTGCAAGTATGTCTTCCGATTTAGAAAAGATGGGATTGGAGGGTTTCGTCTCTTCATCTAGCAATGTAGATAATGAAATCGAAGTACTTCGTTCAAAGTCTTTGGCCAGAGAGGTGGTAAACAATCTGGGACTGTTCGTGACTTATATGGATGAAGACGAATTTCCAAGCAAAGAGCTTTATCATACATCTCCTGTTTTAGTGAGTCTGACTCATCAGGAAGCGGATAAACTTCCGGGTAGAATGGAAATAAATATGATTCTTCAACCAACGGGTGCGTTGGGGGTACAAATTACAGTAGGCGAAAAAGAGTACCGGAAACAGTTTGATAAATTGCCTGCTGTATTTCCGACAGATGAGGGTACGGTTGCTTTTTTCGCAAATAACGATACCTTGTCAGCAGTTTGTCCGGAAAATATAACCAAAGAACGTCATATCACAGCTTTTATTAACAGACCTTTTTCTGTGTTGAAAGAATATGTTAACTCTTTGTCAATAGCCCCCACTTCAAAGACTACTTCTGTAGTTGTTATTTCATTGGAAAATACAAATACTCGACGTGGTAGAGATTATATCAATAAACTGCTTGAAATGTATAATATCAATGCCAATAATGACAAGAATGAGGTGGCTCAGAAAACTGCTGAATTTATTGACGAACGTATTGGTATTATTTCTAAAGAATTAGGCAGTACAGAACAGGATTTGGAGAACTTCAAACGTAGTGCGGGGATTACTGATTTGAGCAGTGAAGCACAGATAGCCTTGACAGGCAATGCAGAATATGAAAAGAAACGCGTGGAAAATCAGACTCAGATAAATCTGGTGATGGACTTGCAACGCTATATGAAAGGTAATGAATATGAAGTATTACCGAGTAATATCGGCTTACAGGATGCAGCATCAGCCGGTGCGATAGACCGTTATAATCAAATGCTGGTTGAAAGGAAACGTCTGTTGCGTACTTCGACGGAGAATAATCCGACCATAATCAATCTGGATACCAGTATTCGTGCAATGAGAACCAATGTGCAAGCTACCTTAGATGCTACATTGAAAGGATTGCAGATTACCAAAGAAGATCTGGCTCGTGAAGCAAGCCGTTATTCCCGCCGTATCAATGATGCGCCCACTCAGGAACGCCAATTTGTGAGCATTGCCCGCCAGCAAGAGATTAAATCGGGTTTGTATCTGATGTTGCTTCAAAAACGTGAGGAGAATGCCATCACTTTGGCGGCTACTGCCAATAACGCGAAGATTATTGATGAAGCGTTAGCAGATGACAATCCGATTTCTCCCAAGAAGACGATAGTTTATTTGGCTGCTTTAGTCTTAGGTGTGGGACTTCCGGTAGGAGTTATTTATCTGATAGGTTTGACAAAATTCAAGATTGAAGGTCGTGCTGACGTTGAGAAATTGACTTCACTTCCTGTTGTTGGTGATATTCCGTTAGCAGATGAAAAGACTGGTTCTATAGCGGTATTTGAGAATCAGAATAATCTGATGAGTGAGACTTTCCGGAATGTCCGTACTAATCTCCAGTTTATGCTTGAGAATGGTAAGAATGTAATTCTGGTAACTTCTACTATCAGTGGTGAAGGTAAGTCTTTCATATCTGCTAATTTAGCAATTAGTCTTTCTTTATTAGGGAAGAAAGTGGTGATAGTAGGACTGGATATTCGTAAACCGGGGTTGAATAAAGTCTTCAATATACCTAAAAAGGAACATGGTATTACTCAATATCTGACAAACACAACTGCGAATTTAATGGATTTTGTGCAGCCTTCTGATATAAACAAGAATCTGTTTATTCTTCCCGGTGGTACAGTTCCACCTAATCCGACAGAATTATTGGCTCGTGGAGGGTTAGAGAAAGCCATTGAAACATTGAAGGCGAATTTTGATTATGTGATATTGGATACAGCGCCGGTGGGTATGGTAACCGATACTTTACTTATAGGACGTGTCGCAGATTTATCCGTATATGTATGTCGTGCTGATTATACCCATAAGGCAGAGTTTACTTTGATTAATGAATTGGCTGAAAATAACAAATTGCCTAATCTCTGTATTGCTGTCAATGGTTTGGATCTGAACAGTAGGAAGTATGGTTATTACTATGGCTATGGAAAATATGGCAAGTATTATGGTTATGGAAAACGTTACGGTTATGGTTACGGATATGGAGAGAAGCATGGAGGTGAAAAATAATTAAATCTTGTTACCACTTTGGATGGCAAATCAGCATACGCTGATGCTGACTTTGTAGTGATTGCAGCTCCTACAAATTATGCCCCAGTAAAGAACTACTTCGACACGAGTCATGTGGAGAAAGTTATCGACCTTGTACTTGAGGTGAATCCCGATGCGGTGATGGTGATCAAGAGTACTATCCCTGTTGGTTTGTGCGGTCACTTTATGTGAAGTACGTTCAGAAGGGTGCAGAGAAACTGAATTTGCTGTTTTCACCAGAATTCCTTCGTGAGAGTAAGGCATTGTATGATAACTTGTATCCTAGTCGTATTATCGTTGGTTTTCCAAAATTGATGAGGGGTCAGTCAGCAGAAAATGTTGCGATCCAAAAGCTTACTAATATTGATGCTATGGAAGAGGCAGCTCATACATTTGTGAAGTTGCTTCATGAGGGCGCTATCAAAGAAGATATTGATACTTTGTATATGGGGGCAAAGGAAGCGGAGGCTGTAAAGCTCTTTGCAAATACTTATCTTGCTCTTCGTGTATCTTACTTTAATGAGCTGGATACTTATGCTGAGGTTAAGGGATTGGACAGTAAGGCAATCATTGATGGTATAGGACTTGATCCACGCATTGGTACACACTATAATAACCCTTCCTTTGGTTATGGAGGATATTGCCTGCCTAAAGATACCAAGCAGCTTTTAGCAAACTATGCAGATGTTCCTCAGAACATGATGTCTGCTATTGTTGAATCAAATAAAACTCGCAAAGACTTCATCGCTGATGAGGTATTGCGTAAGGCAGGTTGGTATGATTATAGTACCGATAATCAGTATGATGGCAGTAAGGAGCCTGTAACTGTAGGTGTATTCCGCTTGACCATGAAAAGTAATTCGGACAATTTCCGCCAGAGTGCCATTCAAGGTATCATGAAGTGTGTGAAGGCCAAAGGTGCTAATGTGATCATTTATGAACCTACACTTCAAGATGGTGATTTGTTCTTTGGCAGTAAGATTGTTAATAACCTCGATGAATTTAAGAAATTGAGTAATGCTATTATTACAAATCGCTATGATAATGTTCTTGATGATGTTGAGGAAAAAGTATATACTCGTGATCTCTTTAGACGCGATTAGATTAGATATTTCTGACAGCATAAGTGGAGCGCTTGCTTGACGTTCAATAAGTCCTGCCAGAACATGAGATTCAATAGTTAAATACATTATAAATTATGAGTATTTTCAAAGACAAGACCCTGATGATTACAGGTGGTACCGGTTCATTCGGTAATGCAGTATTAAATCGTTTTCTTCGCACTGATATTGGCGAAATCCGAATCTTTTCACGTGATGAGAAGAAGCAGGATGATATGCGTCATGAGTATCAAGTAAAGTATCCCGATGTAGCACATAAAATTAAATTTTTTATTGGTGATATACGTAACCTGCAGTCTTGTCGCAATGCAATGCCTGGAGTTGACTATATTTTCCATGCTGCTGCATTGAAGCAAGTTCCTTCATGTGAGTTCTTCCCTATGGAGGCTGTTAAGACTAATGTGATTGGTACTGACAACGTTCTTACAGCTGCTATCGAGGCCAAGGTTGGTGCCGTTATCTGTCTTTCTACAGATAAGGCAGCTTACCCTATCAATGCAATGGGAATTACTAAGGCCATTGAGGAAAAGATTGCCGTAGCTAAGTCTCGTTACTCTGGTGATACAAAGATTTGTTGTACACGTTATGGTAACGTAATGTGTTCTCGTGGTTCTGTAATTCCTTTGTGGATTGATCAGATTCGTAACGGACACTCTGTTACTCTGACAGAACCTAATATGACTCGTTTTATTATGAGTTTGGAAGAGGCAGTTGACCTTGTACTCTTCGCTTTTGAAAACGGTCAGAATGGAGATATTCTAGTTCAAAAGGCACCAGCTTGTACTATTCAAACTCAAGCAGAAGCAGTATGCGAACTATTTGGAGGTAAGAAAGAAGATATCCGTGTGATTGGTATCCGTCATGGAGAGAAAATATATGAAACATTGCTTACAAATGAAGAATGTGCTAAGGCTGAGGATATGGGGGACTTCTACCGAGTACCCGCAGATAATAGGACACTTAACTATGATAAGTATTTTTCAGAAGGAGACGAGAATAGAGTAACATTGACGGAGTTCAATTCTGAGAATACAAAGCGACTTAACTTGGAAGAAACAAAGGCTAAAATTGCTTCTTTGGAATATATCCAGAATGAGCTCAAGGGACTTGACAATATCGCAAAGTAATCACTTAGCCAATTTAACTTTATAAAATGGATATCAAACATTTTCAAGATAATGGTAAGCTTAGGTTGTTGATTATCGTCGGCACACGACCTGAAATTATTCGTCTTGCTGCAGTCATTAATAAGTGCAGAAAATATTTTGACGTACTTTTGGCACATACTGGCCAGAATTATGATTATAATCTCAATGGGGTATTCTTTAAGGACCTAAAACTTGCTGATCCAGAGATTTATATGGAAGCTGTGGGTGAAGATCTTGGGGCAACCATGGGTAATATCATCGATAAGAGCTTCAAGGTAATGGTTGAAACCAAGCCTGATGCAATCCTTGTCTTGGGTGATACAAATAGCTGCTTAAGCGTAATTGGTGCAAAGCGCCTTCACATTCCTATTTTTCATATGGAGGCCGGAAATCGCTGTAAGGATGAATGTTTACCGGAAGAAACAAATCGTAGAATCGTGGATATTATCTCTGATGTAAATATGGCTTATAGCGAGCATGCTCGTAGATATTTGGATGATACAGGTCTTCCAAAGGAGCGTACATACGTTACTGGTTCTCCAATGGCTGAGGTGTTGCATCAGAACTTGGCTGATATAGAGGCTAGTGATGTGCACCAGCGACTTGGTCTGATTAAGGGTAGGTACATCCTTCTATCTGCTCATCGTGAGGAAAATATTGATACAGAAAAGAACTTTACTTCTCTCTTTTCTGCTATCAATAAAATGGCAGAGAAATATGATATGCCGATTCTTTACAGTTGCCACCCACGTTCACGTAAGCGATTAGAGAATACTGGCTTTAAATTGGATGAACGTGTAATTATGCATGAGCCTCTCGGCTTTCACGATTACAATTGCCTCCAAATGAATGCTTTTGCAGTTGTGTCAGATTCAGGTACATTACCTGAAGAATCTTCATTTTTCACAAGCGTAGGACATCCTTTCCCTGCTATTTGCATACGAACCTCAACAGAACGTCCTGAATCATTGGATAAGGCGGGCTTCATCCTCTCCGGTATCGATGAGAATGGTTTGCTACAGGCAGTTGCTACAGCAGTAGAACTCGTTAAGGATGGAGACTATGGTACGCCTGTACCAGTATATACAGATGAAAATGTAAGCACAAAAGTTGTGAAGATTATTCAGTCATACGTTGGTGTTGTCAACAAGATGGTATGGCGCAAAGATATTTAAAAAATATGGATTAGCAGGTACACAGATGGAACTTTTGTTCGTGGCTCAATACCACTACCTGCTGCAAAATAAAACTGAAAATAATGAGAATTCTAGTAACTGGTGCAAAGGGTTTTGTTGGAAAGAATCTTTGCTCTCAATTAAAAAATATAAAAGAAGGTAAGGCTCGTTTTTATGGCGATCTTATAATTGATGCAGTTTATGAATACGATCTTGATTCAACTCTGGGGGAGTTGGATCAATGGTGTGCCGATTGTGACTTTGTATTTAATCTTGCAGGTGTAAATCGTCCAAAAGATCCAGAGGAGTTTATGAAAGGGAACTTTGGCTTTGCAACCATATTGCTAAACACGCTTAAAGCTCATAAAAACAATTGTCCTGTGATGATCAGTAGTTCTATTCAGGCAACTCTTGCTGGGCGTTTCGGTAATAGTGAATATGGCCGCAGCAAGAAGGCTGGTGAGGAACTGATGTTTGAATATGAGAAAGAGACAGGTTCTCCAGTACTCGTTTATCGTTTCCCTAATCTTTTCGGTAAATGGTGCCGTCCAAATTACAACTCTGCAGTAGCTACATTCTGTAACAATATAGCCAATGATTTGCCAATTCAGGTAAATGATCCTAATGTAGATATGGAGCTCCTTTATGTAGATGATCTAGTAGATGAGATGATTGCTGCGCTCAAAGGAGAAAGTCATCGTTGCGAGTTTGACGGTGTGGAAACTGTTCAAACTGCTGATGGTCGTTATTGCTATGTACCAACTACTCATAATGTTAAATTGGGCGATATCGTGGATTTACTCCATTCTTTTGCGGAGATGCCTAAGACATTGATGATTCCAGAGATTCCTACCAACTCATTTGCAAAGAAACTCTATAGTACTTATCTCAGTTATTTACCTAAGGAGAAGGCTATCTTTGATTTGAAAATGAATAAGGATGATCGTGGTTCTTTTACAGAACTCATTCACACATTAAATTGTGGTCAGGTTAGTATTAACATCTCTAAACCAGGTATAACTAAAGGTCAGCATTGGCATCATACAAAGTGGGAGCAATTTATAGTAGTAAGTGGTCATGGATTGATTCAGCTTCGCAATGAGAACGTTGTTGATGGAGAAATTATTAATTATGAGGTTAGTGGAGATAACATTCAAAGCGTTATTATGTTGCCTGGTTACACTCATAATATTATTAATCTCTCAGAGTCAGAGAATTTGGTTACTGTGATGTATTGTAACGAGATCTTCGATTCAAATCGTCCTGATACATTCTTTGATCCCGTATTAAAGTTGAATTAATTATTAATATTAGAATTTTGATGTTTCATACTTTACTTCTTATTTAACAGTCTCAATTTTACTGTTATAAAGCTTTTGATACTTTTAGAATCAGTAATTTTAGTAGAATCATTCGATACGAATTATGATTAATATTTCAAAAAAGAAAGACTGTTGTGGCTGTAATGCTTGTGGGGATGTTTGTCCTAAGCATTCAATCACTTTTAAAATTGATAAAGAAGGATTTTGGTACCCAGAAGTAGAAATGGATACTTGTATCGATTGTCATCTATGTGAGAAGGTGTGTCCGTTATTGAATAAAGAAGAATACAAAAATATTGATGGCTATGTGAAGCCTAAAACGTATGCTCTTGTACACAAAAATATCGAAGTTCGTTTTGATAGTACATCTGGTGGAGCCTTTACAGCTTTAGCTGAAGAAGTATATAAGCAAGGAGGCTTTGTCGGTGGTGCTATTTATAATGAAGATTGGTCTGTTTCTCAATTTCTTTCTTCCTCAAAAAATGATCTTCCCAAATTGCGTTCAAGCAAATATTTGCAAAGTCATTTTGATGGTTTCTATAAATCGGTAAAAGAAGCATTAAAAACAGAAAAACCTGTTTTAGTTTGCGGATCACCTTGTCAAATGGCAGCCATGTTTAGGTATCTAAAGAAACCATATGAAAACCTTATCATAGTTGATTATATCTGTCGTGGCATAGCTTCACCTATGTATTTTAGAAAATGGATAAACTATTTAGAAAATAAACATAATTCTAAAGTTATCTTTTACAAGGCAAAGAGTAAGGAACTTGGTTGGCGTAAATTATCAACTCGAATTGAATATGCAAATGGAGAAGCTGATGTTATTGCTGGTCATGACAATCCATGGCTTATGATGCAATATAAAGTTCCTGAGATTTGTAGACCTAGCTGTTTTGAGTGTTCTTTTAAAGGTTTTCCAAGGACTTCAGATATTACAATGGGGGATTTATGGGCAAAAAAAGGTTCTATACCGCAAAATTTGGATGGAGATTTGGGCACATCGATTGTTTTTGCAAATAATGCAAAAGGAGAAGCTTTTTTGTCTCGTTGTTTTAAGAAAGTGGAATATAAAGAATTCCCTTTTGAAACAGCTGTAAAAGGTAATTTTCATTTAGAAAATGCAGTAAGGCATTCATCTTACGATAGAGAAACTTTTTTTCAAGACTTAAATGAGTCTTTTGAAGAATGTATAGATAAGTATATTCCGGAGTTTAATCATCAACAATATTCTGTAAAAAGTAAAACTAAGAATTTCTTGAAGTTTGTTTGGAAAATATCATCTGCATCTGGTTGGAGTATTTCTACTTGGAGAAAAAATTTATGGTACAATATATTTTCGAGTAAAGTTAAAACTTCTATATTTAAAGGGCATTATTTTATAATTGAAAAAAACTGTACGATTCAAATTAATTCAAAAGGTCGGTTAATTTTAGATTCCGCTTTATATTTTGGAACAAAAAAAGTTAAAGGCTCAATATTAGATAGTAGACTCCTAATCGAGAGCGGAGGTATTATGCGTATTTATGGAGGTGATTACTCAATCTCTTACGGAGCTGATATAGAAGTTTTTAGAAACGCATTATTAGAAATTGGAGGTGGAGTTGGTGCAAATATAGGTCTTACAATAGTATGTGGTGACAAAATCAAAATTGGTAAAAATTCTGGTTGTGGCCGTAATGTTACTATACGTGATAATAATGGAGGTCATGCCATATCTATCAGAGGTTATAAAAATTCTCTACCAATCACTATAAACGAACATGTATGGTTGACAGAAAATTGTACAGTAATGCCAGGCTCAATTATTGAAACTGGAGCGATTATAGGCGCTCGTTCTGTTGTTTCAGGACATATACCTGGGAGCTGTATAGTTAGCGGAGATCCCGCAAAAGTTGTAGAAAAAAATATTTATTGGAAATTATAAATTTATTATAATATGGAACTAAGTGAATTTATTAGCAAGTTTGCTGATCAGTTTGTGGATGAGGATGCATCTGCTTTTACAGCCGATACAGATTTTCATGAGTTAGATAGTTGGTCTTCATTGACAAGTCTTAGTGTTGTAGCTATGATTATTCAGGAATACGGAGTTGAACTTGACAGTTTAGATGTTCGTAATGCTGATACAATTGAAGAATTATTTGAAATTGTTAAGTCTCGAATTAAATGAAAACCACTATTTCTAACGTCGAAATCAAAAGTTTAGCAACTTGGTTGCCATCTAACAAGATTGACTTGATGTCATTTTGTGATAGATTTCCTGAAAAGAATGTAAGGGATGTAATAAAGGCTTCAGGAGCAGAAACAGTATATAGAACTTCTGAAGGCCAAAAAGCTTCAGATGTATGTTTTAATGCCGCTGAATTTCTCTTAGATAAAGAAAACATAGATAGGTCAACTATTGATGGCCTCGTATTCGTTTCATCGACTCGTGATTGGATTATTCCAGATACTGCTGTATCTTTGCAGCATCGTTTGGGGTTATCTACGGATACTGTTTGTCAAGATATAAATTATGGCTGTGCAGGATACGTATATGGTATTTTGCAGGCTTCAGCATGGATTAATTGTGGTCTCTGCAAAAATGTTTTGGTTTTAGCTAGTGAGGTTCTTTCTCCATATTTAAATCCTGAAAATGTAGGTAGTATTGAAACTGGCGAAGCAGGAACTGCAACCATTATCTCTAAAGGAATTTCACATTTTAGTTTTGAGATTTCATCTAATGGAGCTAAGTCTGGGGTAATTCAACTTCCTTATGATGGTTATCTTCAACAAGATGGTATGACTGTATTTACTTATGGTATCGTAAATGCTAAGAAAAGTATTCTTGAAATTATGGAACTAGAAGGGTGGAATGAAAATGACGTTGAGTTATATGCTCTTCATCAGTCTAATCAGATGATAATAAAAAATGTTCGTATGGGATTGAAATCCACTCCAGAAAAGTTTCCAACCAACATGAAAGAATTTGGAAATACGGGATGTGCTTCAATACCGCTTTTACTAAGTGATTTATATGGTACTCATAACAAGAAACAACCTTCAAATGCCATATTGTGTGCATTTGGAGTTGGTTTAACTTGTGCTAGTGTTTCAGTGGATTTTAGTAAAACAAAGATCTATGAACCAGTAAATAGATGTTTGTAATATTTATAATTGAATTATTGCAATAGTTTTTTATATGAAAATAAATCTTATTGAGTTTTTTGTAAAGACAGTAGCAGAAAACTCACAAAAGACAGCTGTGGTTGATGGAGCTAAAACCATCACTTTTGGTGAGCTTGATTTCAAGGCAAGATTATTAGCATATTTGCTTCTTTCTGAGTGTAATTGTCAGAACTCACCAGTTGCTTTATATTTGCCTAAGAGCATTAATGCTGTTGTTGGTGATATTGCTATTACATATAGTGGAAATACTTATATGAACCTTGATATAAAGAATCCTGCAGAGCGAATTTCTAACATTCTTTATTTAATACAGCCAAAAGCGATTATTACAAATAATGTTTATTATAAAAAAATTCGTGAGATAGCTTCGGATTCAATTAAAATTATAAATATTGATGAACTTTCTGAGGAAAACATACCTGAACAGGAATATTTCATAAGTAAGTTGAGTAATATCATTGATTGTGATCCTTATTGTATTATCAATACTTCTGGTTCAACAGGAACCCCAAAGGGTGTTGTTTTGAATCACAAGAGTTTCATTGATTTCATGGCACAGACATTTGGAGAATACAATTTCAATGCAACTGATGTTATTGGTTCGCTTTCTCCTGTTATCTTTGATATTTGGAGCTACGAACTTTGCTTGTTGATGGGAGTTGGTGCTTCAATTGTTGTTATTCCAGATACCTACTCTGCATTCCCTATAAAGATATTGCAACTAATGCAACAGAATAATGTTTCATACATCTTCTGGGTTCCAACAATCATGGTAAACATTGCAAATATGGGATTGCTTTCACAGGTTGAGTTACCTTCTCTTCGTGTATGTTGGTTTGCCGGCGAGGTATTCCCAACCAAGCAGTTTAATATTTGGCGACACACCTTGCCTCAGGTTAAGTTTTGTAATTACTATGGCCCTATAGAAATTACATTGGATTGCGTTTATTACAATATAGAGCGCGAGATACCAGATGACGAACCATTACCAATTGGCAAAGCATTCCGTAATACTGATATTCTCATTCTTGACGAAGGAAATAATAAAATAATAGACGCCAATAAGGAAGGTGAACTTTGTGTTAGAGGGACATCTTTAGCCATGGGGTACTACAATAATCCAGAAAAGACAGCTGCTGCCTTTGTTCAGAACCCTTTGAATCACTCTTATCCAGAAACCATCTATCGTACAGGTGATTTGGTATTCATCAACAACCATGGTGAAATCGTTTTTAAAGGCCGAAAAGATAGTTTGATTAAGCATATGGGATATCGTATTGAACTCGGTGAAATTGAACATGTTATCATTAATACCTTAAAGTTGGTTAAGAATGGTTGTGTCGTATATAACCATCAACGCAAGGAGATTACTTTGTACTATGAAGCAGTGAACGAACTTACAGCTGCCGAATTTAGAAAGGCTATAGGTAATGCTCTTCCAAAGTATATGATACCTGTTGTTTATCATCATTTAGATGAACTTAAGCGTAATCCAAATGGTAAAATAGATAGATTGTATTACAGTAAAATAGTTGAATAATAATGGATAAGATTGTAAGTATAGAGCAACTGCAAGAACTTATTATAAATATAAGAAACCTTAGAAAGGGTTTTTTGACTAATTTCTATCTTGATAAATTTAAGCATTCTATATGGATAGAAAAAGGGGCATTGTTCTATATTTTGATTGATGAGACTCTCTTTTTTCTGAAAAAAGATATTGGCTTCTCCAATTTGTTTTATTGTAGCACGATAGTTGAGAACTTATCTCGTTCGTTACATCTGTTATTAAGCTCTTATTCTGAAACTCGATTCATGATTGACGCGGTGGGAACATCTGAACAATGTCAAACCATTCAAACAATGCTTTCTAATTGTCAATTTAACGAATATAATAAACTTATTAGAATGTCTCGAATGACGCCTCAGGATGATACTTTTGTTCTTAATGATAAGGTTGAGATAGGTTCAATTGAGGATGCAAATCAAGTGCGTGAATTACTCCTAATGAATTTTGATATTAAATGTGAGCAGATTCCATACCAAGAAGAAATTGATCAGTATGCTAAAGATAAAAGAATCTTGGTGTATAAAGAAAATAGTGAAGTTTATGGCTTCGTAATTTTTGAATCAAATAGATCAACTCATTATCTTAGATATTGGTTTGTTCATCCTGAACATCGAGATAAAAAAATCGGCTCAATGTTGTTAAATAGATTTTTCTATGAAGGAAATAATACAAGAAGACAACTATTTTGGGTTATTACAAATAATGAAAATGCAATTAAGCGCTATCGTCATTACGGTTTTCAAGAAGAAGACTTATATGATATAGTTTTATCAAATAAATAAAAATATTATGAAAGAAAAAATTATTAAGATCCTTACGGAACTTCGTCCTGAGTTTGATTTTACTGATGAGAGTTTCAACTTTATCGAAGAAGGTATGTTAGATTCTTTTGATGTTGTATCTCTGGTTGATTCTCTTGATACAGAGTTTAATATTGTAATTGATGGTGTTGATATATTACCAGAAAATTTCTGTTCTGTTGATAGTATAAAATCGTTGTTGAAAAAAAGTGGAGTTGCTGAGTAAACTCTTATGGCGCTTGAAATTATAAGGATTATCAATAGACCAATAGATTCAAATTGTTATATCATTTTTGATGAATCTATAAATAATGAATGTGTTATAATAGATCCTGGATCTGAAAAAATAGATAATTTAATAAACTTAATTAATGAATTATCTCTAAATCCTAGATTTATAATATTGACACACGAACATTATGATCATTGCTGGGGTGTAAATGATTTAAGGGCAAAATTTCCCCACATTAAATTAATATGCTCTTCCTATTGTTCATCAGCCATTCAAAATACTAAGCTAACGTATTCTCACTATTATTGTAAACCTGAGTTTACTATTAAACCCGCGGACATTATAGTAGAAGATGTAGAGGGTAAAATAAGTTGGAATGATTACTTGATAACATGTTCCCAAGCGAAGGGTCATTCATTATCGAGTATCTTCATTTTTATTAGAAGTGCTATTTTTACTGGGGATACACTTATAATGAACTCAAAAACAATTACAAGGTTCAAAACAGGCTCTAAATCTGATTTGGAAAATACACTTCAAAAAATGTTATCGTATAAAGGAAAAGGTTTCTTGGTTCACCCTGGTCATGGAGAAATATTTCCTTTGGATGTTTATGATCTTTCAAATGCAGTCGAATAAGTGTATAAATATAAAATGTATAAATAAAAATGGATTACTTTGAATTATCCAATGGCGCAAAAATTCCCTGTTTAGGTACAGGACCTTCTGCTGTTTATAGGAGAATGAATGATATAAACTATAAATGGAAATGGATAAGTGATATTCCTTTAATAGGTAGACTTCTTTATCGAATAATATATATCTTCAAAAGGCAGAAAGTCAGCCGTCAATGGGTCGATGTTCTGTCTGAGAGTTTAAAGGTAGGTAATAGACTTATTGACTATTCTAATTCTTACGGAGATGGTAATTTGTTAGGTCAGGCAATTATAAAGAGTGGAATAGACAGAAAAGAACTCTTTATAGTCTCAAGAGCATCTAATTCAAGTCAGTTTATTCATTCTGTGAGGGAAGAATTTTTGAAGTCTTTATCCAATATGGAATTAGAATATGTTGATTTATACATGTTTCATTGGCCTGTTCCAAGCCATTTCATAGAAACCTACAAAGAGATAGAAAAACTCTATAATGAAGGTTTAGTAAAAAATATCGGAATATGTAATTGCCACCAACATCATATTGAAGCCATATTAAGGGAGTGTGAAATAAAACCTGTTGTTAATGAGTTTGAAGTACATCCATTATTCACGCAAAAACCTCTTGTTAAATACTGCGAAGATAAAGGTATTCGTGTAATAGCTTACACTCCTTTAGCTATTAATGATTATCGTTTGAGGAATAGTAAAATTTTACGTGGTATAGCTAATAAATATAATAAAAATATTTATCAGATTGTCCTTCGTTGGCATATACAGAATGGTATAATTCCCATACCTTATTCATTTAATCCCAAGCATAATAAGTCAAACCTTGATGTTTTTGATTTTGAGTTAACTGATGATGAAATGAAGGTTATAGATGGATTTAATTATAACAGCAGACTTCGCTATGACCCAGATAATTGTGATTTTTCCATATTATAATAATCGCAAGAATGGCATCAGGTAATAAGACAATAGCAAAAAACACTGTATTCCTTTATATTCGCACGTTTATTACAATGATCATTTCGTTGTATACGTCACGTGTGATTCTACAAGTGTTGGGTATTAATGATTTTGGAATATATCAAGCTGTTGGTGGTATTGTAGGTTTATTGTCTTTTTTAAATAGTGCTCTTAGTGCTGGCACATCGCGGCTTTTGACTTACGAATTAGGTACGGGTAACAAAGAAAAGCTAAAAAATACTTTTTCAACGACCTTAACAGTTCATATAATTTTGTCATTAATCATAGTACTCCTCGGTGAAACTTTGGGACTTTGGTATTTTAATACCAAAATGGTGATATCGGCGGATCGTTTTAGTGCTGCAGCATGGGTATTTCATCTATCTATGCTTACGGCTATTATTAGCATCGTTAGCGTACCGTTCAATTCAGCAATAATCGCTCATGAACGTATGAAAATTTTTGCTTATATTGGTGTAGTAGATGCAATTTTAAGATTAGCTATTGTTTTCTTGTTAACTAGTGGTAACATAGATAAGTTGATATTATATGCAGTATTGTTGTTGTTATTGCAATTATCATTATTCATTTTTTATGTATTATATTGTAAACTTTCGTTTAATGAGTCGAAAGTGAATTTCTTTTTTATAGATAAAAAACTCTTTAAGGAAATTTTCTCATTCTCAGGTTGGGGGATAATTGCAGGTAGCGCTATTGCATTAAATACTCAGGGGATATTGTTGTTGTTAAACTATTTCTTTACACCATCTGTTGTGGCAGCTCGTGCAGTTTCTTTACAAGTGTATAGTGCAGCCAATCTTTTTGTGTCAAATTTCCGTACAGCAGCGAACCCTCAAATAGTAAAGAAACTTGCAGCGGGTGATATAGTAGGATCTCACAATTTGTTATTACAATCAACAAAATTTTCTTATTATTTAATGTTGTTGTTATGTCTTCCAATCTGTTTACTTGCTTCACCGTTGTTAAACCTTTGGCTTATAGAGGTACCTGATTATGCTGTGCCGTTTTTGCAATTGGTGATAATCCAAAGCCTATTTCAAGTGTTTGATACTTCATTTTATACAGCTTTATATGCCGTTGGTCGAATAAAAGAAAATGCATTAATCTCTCCTATGATTTCTTTGTTAAGCTTCCCCATTGTTTTTGTTCTATTTAAAATGGGGGCATCTCCACTTGCTCTATCTTGGATAAGTATAATTGTATTTGCAATAGCAGGATTTTTGCTAAAACCAATGCTAATTGTGAAAATAGCCGATTATTCATGGTCAGAAATATTTTCCATGATGCGCATATGCTTGATAGTAACATTAATGGCTGTACCAATGCCATTGATAACTTTTATATTGTTAGATGTAGATCATAATATTGGGCACTTTGGCTTGGTGTTAGTTACAAGTGTGGTGAGCGTTTGTTTGGCTGTTTGGTACTTTGGTATGACAGCTGGTATGAAACAGACACTATTGATAATATTGAAGGCACGATATCAATCTATGAAATGGAAATTATGAATTTCACGGTTCAAATTCAATCATTTTTTGTGGATGATAGTAATCTACATTTTATTGTAATATTAAACGTGTAACATTTGATTCATTATTAGGTAGTATATGAGTAAAGAATATAAATATAATTTTCTATATCCTGTTATATAGATATAGAGAAGTGGTTTTAAGGATTGTTTAAAGACTTGTTTTTTTATGAAAATAGGAATATTAACTCTGCCTCTTCATATTAATTATGGAGGGTATTTACAAGCATTTGCTTTAAAAAGTATTTTATTAGAACATGGTAATGAAGTATATTTGATTGAGAATAAAAATCTCTATGGTAATCTTTTAAAACGTGGGTTGAGACAAATAAAAGATTCTTTCAGTTTATTATTGTTTTATTTAGGGAAAAAAAACAAGGAAGCTGAGTTTATTCTTAAAGAGAAAAAAATATCTATTTTCAAAGACAATTACATGTGTCCAATAGTAGATATAAGTAATTCTAAAACTCTTAATGATTTAGATATTGTCATAGTTGGAAGTGATCAGGTTTGGAGACCTTGGAAAGGTCTATGCAGAAATTCGCTATATTTCTTTCTAGATTTTATTAAATCTACAAAAACAAAGAAGATATCTTATGCAGCTTCTTTTGGTATAGATAAATGGGAATATAATCCAGTTGAAACCATTCAAATCAAGAAGCTATTACAGGATTTCTCAATTATATCTGTTAGGGAAGATGATGGAGTCTCTTTATTACAAGACAATTTAGGTTTACCCTCAATACGTATGTGTGATCCAACTCTCCTTTTAACAAAAAATGATTATTTGTCCACGTTAAGGATTCATCATCCTGACAACGATAGGATCTCTTCTTATATTTTAGATTCTAATTCTTCAAAAGATGATATGCTAAAAATTGTAGCCAGTTTTTTTAAAAATGATGTTTTGCCCCTAGGGTATTCTGAAGATAATGGAGTATCAAGTATCAATGACTGGGTCCGCCACCTTGTATCATCAAAATTTCTTATTACAGATTCTTTCCACGGAACCCTTTTTGCTATTAATTTTAATATTCCTTTTGTGACTCTTTTAAATAAAAATCGAGGTGTGTCTAGGATCAAATCACTATTGGGTACATATTCTCTTTGTGGGAGAATAGCATATAGTGAAAATGATGTAATTAATATCTGTAATTCTGCAATTGATTGGGATAAGGTAAATAGTATTATTATTACTGAACGCAATAAAGGTATTAATCAACTTAAAAGTATTATCGAATGATATCAATAATAATTCCTTTATACAACAAAGAGCATTATATACTTGATACTATCAACTCTGTTTTCTGTCAAACAAATAAAGATTGGGAGTGCGTAATTGTTGATGATGGATCTACTGATCGAGGCCCCGAATTAGTTAAAAATATTCATGACTCCAGAATAAAATACTTAAAGAAAAAAAATGGAGGAGTTTCTTCTGCTAGAAATTTTGGAGTTTCAAAAGCTATGGGTGAATGGATTTTATATTTAGATGCAGATGACACACTAAAATCCAATTGCATTAAAGATTTTTATATAGCGATAGACAACTATCCTGACAGTGATCTAATTTCGGCAAATTTTACTATTTCTGATGGTCAACATAATCAAAAAGTAGGTTCTCGATGCGAAGGATATGTTAGTAATCCTTGCTCTGAATTATTCTTTGATAGGTTGTATTTAAGGCCTGGAGCTTTCATTATTAAGAAAGATCTTGCTTTGGAATATAAATATAATGAAGGTTTGTCTAGATATGAAGATTTGGAAATTCAGTTAAGATATGTGGCACGACTTAAAATTTGTCACATTTCATCTTTTGTAATGAGGTATGTACAAGAAGCAACAGAACTAAGTCAACATTATGGTAATCCTGAAAGAGATTATTTGTGTCATTTGAAATTAGACAAGCATAAAATTTGGGACAGCTTGATTAAGTTTAAGTGTATGTATATTGCCTTGCGAAATTATTCACCTATTAAAAATAAATATTCAAGAAAATATCTTAGATGGATACTATTTATCATTTTAACTAGAATGTTCTATGAGTGTAAGTTTTGTTTTTCAAAATGTATTTAATCAATAATTATGGAGCGTCCGTTTTTTCTCATTTTCGTTAAGTACTTTTACTCACTATTAACATTGCTTGCATTTTTTTCGCCAGTCTCGTATTCAATATGGTTGTTTTTACCAGCTATAATTTTAATGTGGATATCTTATGCTTTTTTTAAAGTAGGTGTTTACAAAGGTTTAAAATTTAATATGCCTATTCGTATACAATCAAGGAGTACTAGTATAAATCATCGCAAAATATTTTTGCTTTTCACGATTGTTATGATAGCTTTTATTCCACTCTATATTAAATATTATACAGGGGCGAATGCTTTGACTCTATTACTCAGTTTTAGATCAATGGCAGGATCTGATAGTAATTATGCACAATATCAGAGTTACTTTGCCGAAAATAATTTAGCTCAATTTAGCATGTCAAAAGCGCCATATATTTTGGGATATGGTATTCTTAAGTATATATTTATATTCTTCTGTATGTATTTTATTGCATATACTAAAAAAGCTAGGAAGAAAGAGTATTTTCTTCTTTTCCTGATATTTTTCTTATATTTTCTTCAAGGAGTATCAAGAGGTACATCCTTTGAAAATTTCGAACTTATCATTGTCACTTTGTTCTCTTTGACATTAAGGTACAAGTTAATATATAACAGGAGTTTCTTTAATAAAAGAAATTTATTATATGTTAGTGTATTAGGCGTTTTAGGAATTACCTATTTCGTGGTGAGCAAGTCCATGAGGTATGCAGAGGGAACAGATGCGTTAATGTTGAGGGATATAACAGCTACTTTGAAATTTGATAGAGATCATTGGATCATGTCTATTGTACCATATATTGGAAGTGTCTGCATGAATCTTGCAGGATATTTTACATTTGGTTTATATTATACATCAGAGCTTTTCTGGAAAGTATTAATGTCTTTAGATGGTTTTCCAATTTCTTTTTTACCATGGGCTTCATCTTTAATATATCCAAATATGACATGTAGTAATGTAATAGAGTCTGTTAACGTAGATACAGGAGCTTGCTGGCAACCTGATTTTTCTACATTAATTTTTTCTTTAGGTATACCATTGACTTATTGGATAATATATAAAATGGGATTTTTTGCTGGTAGATTTTATAATTATATTATAAATACAAGAGATTTATCCTATACTATAGGTTTGTTCTATATTTCGTATGAAATGTTATCTTTCCCTATCGGTAATTTTATAACATCGTCCTCTGCAAATCAGATAAGTATATTTATTACTCTTTTTGTAATTTACACAGGTTGGTTTAAAAAACTTCTAATAATAAAATGAAAGTACTTGTAATTAGTCACAACTGTTTTTCCCGTATTTATAACAATGGTAAAACGCTTTCAGCTATATGTTCTGCTTTTGACAAGAAAGAATTATGCCAGTTGTATTTTACACCTCAAGGTGAGCCTTATTATGACAGGTGTGAAGATTATTATTTGATTACTGATAAAAATGCTTTGAAGTCAATTTTCTGTAGGACGAAATGTGGAAAAATAATTAATTCTAACAATTTACTATACAAAAAATCAGAAAACATAAGCAGTTCTCATAGTAAACAGACATCTTTAAAATTGCTATTACGTTCATTAATGTGGCAATTTAGTGCATGGTGTACGAGAGATCTAAAAGAATGGCTTTTTAATCAAAAGCCTGAAATTATTTTTTATGTAGGAGGGAATTCTGTATTTTCCCACAAGGTTGCTATCGAAATATCGAAAATGTTAAATATTCCTCTTACTACATACTTTACAGACGATTATGTAATTAATCCATCTACTACTTTATATATTAAGTGGCTCAAGAAACAATATCGCAACACAATCAATCATTCGTCTTTACTATTTGCTATAGGCGAACAAATGGCACATGATTATTCTCTATATTATAATAAATATTTTTTACCAATTATGAATATCGTAGATATTGATGATGAAAAAAAAATCACGTCACTGTCTACTGATGTCGTAAATATATGTTATTTTGGAGGATTACACTTAGGAAGAGATGTTGAGCTCTGCCGTTTTGCAAAATATTTGCGTGAGAATATATGTCCAAATATATCCGTTTCAGTAAAGCTTAAAGTGTATACCTTTTCTAGATTAAGTGATGATGTGATAAAACAATTCAAAAAGTATCGTGTGGAACTATGCGATGGTTTAACTGGTGATATATTAAAAAAGCAAATGGAAGCATCAGATGTCTTTCTTCATGTGGAATCGATCGATCCTGCTTATCATAAATTGACGATGTTATCAGTATCTACAAAAATACCAGAATATATGAGTTATGCCAAGCCAATTATTGCATTCGGACCTTCTGACGTGGCATCGTTCAAAGTAATTGCTTGCGTATGTTCTAACTTAGTAATTAATGACAATAAGAGCACTTGGGATAATAATAGTAATGAAGATTTAATATCCCTATTTCATGATAATAATTTTTATAATAAAATATGCATTGATAATTATAGCTATGCAAAAAAACATTTTAACATAAAAGATGTATCTAAAAACTTCAAGAATAATTTATCATTATTACTGAAATAAAAATATCAAGAATGAATATTCTATTCCTTACAATGTATAAAATGGTGGATATAAATGAAAATAATATCTACCCAAACCTGATGAAAAAATTTCATCAAGAAGGCCATGAAGTATTTATTGTTTCTCCTTGTGAGAGAAGAGAAGGTAAGCCCACAACATTAAGGGAAAAAAAAGGTGTTCATTATCTGAATATTAAAACATTAAATGTCCAGAAAACGAATGTAATAGAAAAAGGTTTAGGTCAAATACTTCTTGAAAAACAGTTTAAATCTGCGATTAAATATTATTTTGGGAATATACGATTTGATGTTATTCTTTATTCTACACCTCCAATTACATTTACTGAGGTGATTAAATGGGTAAAAGATAAGAACCCGCAAGCGATGACATATTTAATGCTTAAGGATATTTTCCCTCAGAATGCTGTTGATTTAGGTATGTTGTCTAAAAATGGAATAAAAGGTTTATTGTATTATTATTTTAGACATAAGGAAAAAAAAATGTATCGTATTTCTGATTGGATCGGATGTATGAGTCCAGCCAATGTAAAATATGTAATGGAGCATAATAAGGAAATAACTCCTTCTAAAGTTGAAATATGTCCTAACTCTTATGAAGTTCCAAAATTAAAATCCGAGCTAAGTAAGGATCAAAAAAATGCTATTCGTTCAAAGTATGGATTACCATTGGAGGTCCCAATTTTTATTTATGGCGGAAATCTAGGCAAACCTCAGGGAATTCTTTTCTTAATTGAATGTATGAAAGTGAATATGAATCGAACGGATTGCCACTTTGTAATAGTTGGCAATGGAGTTGATTATCCTATTCTTGAATCATGGTATAACGCAAACAGCCCAAAGTCTGTTTCTGTTTTTAAGAGTCTTCCTAAGAATGATTACGACCAATTAGTTGATGCTTGTGATGTGGGTATGATATTTCTTGATTATCGCTTTACGATTCCCAATTACCCTAGTAGACTATTACCTTATCTTTTGAGTAAGATGCCCATTATAGCTGTTACGGATAAAAATTGCGATACGGGTGAAATTGCGGTAAAGAATGGTTATGGGCTATATTGCGAAAGCGATGATGTAAATCTGTTTATATGTATTGTTAATGAAATGTTAAAGCGGGATCGTAAAAAAATGGGAGAAAGAGGTTATCAATTCTTTTTGGACAATTATACAGTTCAACATACATATGACGCTATTATGCAGCATATGTAGAAGTTTATATATAAGTTTTAATTTAGTAATTAGATAAGAATGAATCACAATATTATTATTACCTCAGCAGGTCAGCGGGTTGCATTAGTTAGAGATTTTAAAGAAACACTTGTTCGCTTTTATGCAGAAGCTAAAGTGTTTACTACAGATATGAATCCGGAATTGGCACCAGCTGCTTACGTAAGCGATGGTTGTTTTGAAGTTCTTCGTGTAACTGATGAGAATTATATTTCACAGTTACTTGATATTTGCAAGAAGAATGAAATTGGTATGATTGTGCCAACTATTGATACAGAGCTGTTGGTGTTGGCTGAAAACAAGAAATTGTTTAATGACAATGATATTATAGTTTGTGTTTCTGATTTGGATTTCATTAAAGTCTGTCGTGACAAACGCAACACTGGTGATTTCTTGGAGAAGCACAATATCCGTGTACCAAAGGCGGTGGATAAGTATAATCCTACATTTCCATTGTTCGCTAAGCCTTACGATGGTTCTTTGAGTACTAATCTTCACTATATAAAAAACGCAGAGGAGTTAACTCAGGACATACTTGATGATCCAAAGCTGCTCTTTATGGAGTACATTGATAAGGAAACTTATAAAGAATATACGATTGATATGTACTATGGTACGGACAATTGCGTGAAGTGTATTGTCCCACGTGAGCGCATCAAGATACGTGCTGGTGAAATTAATAAGGGTCGTACAGTGAAATGCCCTTTGATGGATTATATTAAGGAACGTTTGGATAAGATAGAAGGATGCATTGGATGTATTTGTATCCAGGTATTCTTTAATCCATTAACTGAAGATGTTGTTGGTATTGAGATTAATCCTCGTTTTGGAGGAGGCTATCCTCAGAGCTATGCTGCTGGTGGTAATTATCCTGAGATGTTAATCAAGGAGTATTTCCTTGGTGAAAAAATTGCCTACATTGATGATTGGAAAGATAATATGTTGATGTTGCGCTTCGATGATGCTGTTTACGCGTAGGTAGAGGTTTAATGTTTTTATAGTTAAATGTATAAAGTTGTTTGCTTCGATCTTGATGATACGCTAAGCAAGGAGATAAAATATCTAGAATCAGCTTACAAGGAGATTGCCAGATATGCTGCACGCCATTGTGAAGGTTGTAGTGATTCGGTGAATATACTTGAGGCGAAATCTTTTAAGGAAATGCTTAGGGCTTACCATGAAGGTAAAAATACTTTTGACGAGTTGAATTCCTTTCTTGGTTTGTCTATCCATGTGAAAGATTATCTTGATATATATCGAAATTTTAAGCCTACTTGGCAGTTGCTTCCTGAAGTTTCAGATTTACTGAATCGTTTGAAAGAAGATGGCTGCATTTTGGGGCTGATTTCTGATGGACGATCAGTTCAACAAAGAAATAAATTCAATGCATTGGGCTTGAATCGATGGATAAATAATAATGATGTTGTTATATCAGAAGAATTCGGAAGTGAGAAACCATCGCTAGCAAACTATGAGTATTTCATGAAGCGATACCCTAATGCTGAGTTTACTTATGTTGGAGATAATCCAAAGAAGGATTTCTTTGCACCAAATCAGTTAGGGTGGAATACGGTTTGCTTGCTCGATAATGGTGAGAATATTCACAAACAGACATTTGAATCTGTAGGTGTGGAGTATTTGCCAAAAATGAAAGTTAAGGCATTAAATGAATTAATAGAATTGATATAATGGAAATAAATTTTACTGCTAGTCAGAAATTCTATATGACATGCGTGAAGAGACCAATTAGTTTCTTCGGTGCTTTGATTGGACTAATCTTGTTGTCACCAATATTTATTACTACTGTTATCTTATTGCATTTTGCGAATAAGGGCGCAGGAGTTTTTTTTACCCAAAATCGTCCAGGAAAAAATGAGAAAATTTTCAAGGCTCTGAAATTTAAGACTATGACTGACGAGCGTGATGCAGATGGTAACTTGTTGCCTGATGCAGATCGCATCACACCTATTGGTGCTTTCGTTCGATCAACTTCAATTGACGAGTTACCGCAGTTGATTAATATTTTGAAGGGCGATATGGCATTCATTGGCCCACGACCATTGTTGGTACAATATCTACCGCTTTATAATGAGGAACAGCACCATCGTCATGATGTGACACCTGGTATGAGCGGTTGGGCACAGGTGAATGGCCGTAATAATATATCTTGGTCAAAGAAGTTTGAACTGGATGTATATTACGTTCGCCACATCAGCTTGTGGATGGATATTCGTGTGTTCTTTACAACCATAAAGAAAGTCCTATTTCGTGATGATATAAATCAGGAAGGTGGTGAATGGGTAACTATGGATCCATTTAATGGTAATAACTAATTGATTTTTAAAATATTATACAATAATATGTCAGAAAGAAAAACTATTTATCTCTGTCTTGCTCATATGAGTGAGGAGGGATGGGAGCAAAAGTATGTAAAGGAAGCTTTTGATACTAATTGGGTTGTTCCAATGGGACCGAACGTAAATGCTTTCGAAGATAAACTCCGAAAGTTCGTGACAGGTAATAATGAGAGTGCTGTATATGGTGATTCTCGTTGGCCAGAAGCTACTCAGGCTTCTTGGCATTTGAATCCTGAGTTGAAAGATTCTAAGGTTGTTTGTCTCTCAGCAGGAACAGGTGCCGTTCACTTGGCATTGATTGCTGCTGGTGTTAAAGCTGGCGATGAGGTATGTGTACAAAGCTTCACCTTCTGTGCTTCATCTCACCCTATTACATATCTTGGTGCTAAACCAGTATTCATTGGATCTGAGAAGGATACATGGAATATGGATCCTGAATTACTTGAGAAGGCTATTCTCGATCGAAAGGAGAAGACGGGTAAATATCCAAAGGCAATCATCCCAGTAGCGCTCTATGGTATGCCATATCAGATTGATCGCATTATGGAGATTGCAAATAAGTATGATATTCCTATTATCGAAGATGCTGCTGAGGGTATGGGATCTCGTTTCAACGGTCAGATCCTTGGTACTTTCGGTAAGTTTGGTGTACTCTCATTCAATGGTAACAAAATGATTACTACTTCAGGTGGTGGTGCTTTGATTTGTCGTAATGCTGAGGATGCAAACACAATCATGTGGTACGCTACTCAGGCTCGTGATGCATATCCTTACTATCAGCATACAGCTATCGGTTTCAACTATCGTATGTCAAATGTATGCGCGGGTATTGGTCGTGGTCAAATGACGGTACTCGATCAGCACATTGCTCACCATAAGCACGTTCAGGCTCTGTATGAGGATTTGATGAAGGACATTCCTGGTATTCGCATCAATAAGCAACCAAATGATCCAAAGTATGATTCTAACTACTGGCTTTGTACCATGGTGCTTGATCCGGAGGTGAAGGTCGTAGGCCAGGAGAATGCTTACAAGGAGGTCATCAAGACTGCTGTTGGTGGTGCTGCAGGTGTTATTCATGCTGTTGAGTCTCCTACTACCGATTGTCAGCCAAATGATAATGTGGAGGCTATGCGTGTGTTCATGCTCAGCAAGAAGGTTGAGTGTCGTCCAGTTTGGAAGCCAATGCATAAACAGCCTGCATATGCTGATGCACCTGTCTACACAAATGGAGTCGAGGAAGATCTCTTCAAGGTAGGTATGTGTCTCCCTGCCGGTCCTTATGTATCAGATGATGATGTTCGCTATATCGTTGACTGTATTAAAGAGGCAATCGTGAATATATCCTATTAGATTTATGAAATATGTAGGCCCCTAATTCATGCTATATACATGAATCCCTACATCTTATCGGTTGGGGAAAGTACAGCGGTACATACTTGACCAATGCCCTCATGTTGGCGTAAATGCCAGTATGAATTTCCTTTGTATATCAACTGTCTGGGAAGATCGTTGATATATTTTATTGATTAATAGCGGTTTATAATCTATCCTAAATAAAAAGAGCTCCGACAGGGGCTTTTTCCTTTTCTATACGAAATAAAAACTGCACCTTTGCATCGTTGATCAACGAAATGTGAATAAAATAACTTGAATTTGAATCTTAAAAAAACGTAGTATGAGTGTAATTTACAAAGTCATTACGCGGCCAACGGATCCGCGTGTTCCCAATTCTCCTAAGAGATTTTATCCGCATCTGATTACCTTGGGACAGTCTGTCAGTTTGAAATATCTTGCAGAGAAAATGAGGGATCGTTCTTCGCTTTCTGTCGGTGATATCAAGAGTGTGATTCAGAACTTCGTGGATAAGATGAAGGAACAGTTGCTGGAAGGTAAGTCGGTGAATATCGAAGGCCTGGGTGTATTTATGTTGGCTGCCCGTTCGAAAGGTGCAGATCTGGCAAAGGATATTACAGCCAAGAGTGTGGAGAGTGTCCGTATTTTCTTTCAGGCAAATAAAGAGTTGCGCATCACAAAATCTGCGACCCGTGAAGATGAAAAGCTGGACCTGATCAGTCTGGATGAATATCTGAAGAAGAACAGCGTGGTCGTATCTCCCGAAGACCCGGAAAATCCGGGTGAAGGTGGTGGAGAAGGAGGAGGTGGAGTAACACCTGATCCGTCTGTTTAATTGATGTCTGCTAATTGACAGTTGATAGTATTTTATAAATGTTTAATTTGGAAAGTAGAAAATCTATGAAAAAAACTTGGAGCATGATTTTGAAAGTGATTATTGCTGTTGCCGGTGCAATTGCCGGAGTGATCGGTGTACAGGCGGCAACAATGTAATTGGTATCTTAGAAGATATAATTAGGTATGAATGACAGGCGGGAAAAATCCCGCCTGTTTTGCGTTTTAGATATGTACGATTACACTTCTTCGCATACCCTCATTTCCATTCCTTTATATACTACTACAATTTTATGTAATTGCGTAGTACCAATGGCATTCTTTACCGTATCGGTATCAGCATAGCGGTTTGTTTGCGCAATGCCTTCCAGTCGCAATTCTTCCACACGGTTTTCGGGATCTTTGTATTTGGCATACTTCAACTCAATGACATAACTATGCTTCATGTCGGGATAAATGTCCAGCAACGGAGATAAGAAGATGTCTGCATATCCTTCCTGTGTATCGGCTTCTGAAATGGGACGGTAGAACCGGTTTTGGGCTGTCATAGCCAATGTAAAACCGTGCACAAAAGATTCGCCTTTCTGTTTGTCACGTTGGGAGGCATAGCGTTTCAGACAATCGGCTATGTAATCAAAATAAGTCTTCCATGTGCCTCGATAAGCGAGGGCACTGGATAATTCGTTCTTCTCATAGCTACTGAAACTTAGGTTAGCATCATTGTAGGTGTTCAACAGATAGGTGTACAGTTGTTCGCGGACTACCTGATTGGGGATGGTGAGTTTGCACTTTCCTTCATGCGTGCCACTGATAGTGAGCATACCGAAATAATAAAGCAGGCTCACGAAATTGTCGGGGTCAATAATACTGGCCGCCGGAAAACCTTTCTTCAGTTCTCCTGTGATATATCCCTGACTAACTAAGGTTTGTATAATGGAAGCATCATGGGCGAACTCTTTGTCCTTGCGAATGAGCATACGCAATTTCTCGTAGTCAATGCGTATGTTATCTTCTATCATGTCTTTTGGTATTTCACCATATCGAATATAATTTTTGACGAAATAAAGCACCATATTAGAATTGTACATGGTGGTTCGACCATAGCATTCTTGTGCAAAACAGTAGTTGTCATACCATGGCTTCATAAGCTCTATTAACTCGTCAATCGTATGATTGAAACGACTTGTAGTAGAATAATAACTAAGCATTTCACGTACTTCGCTTTCTGTGAATCCCATCATTTCGTTGAATTCAGATGAAAGAGAGTAGTTGGTGCCAATATTGAAGCCACTGGTCAAGTCATCCATTGTTACGGGGCTGACACCAGTGATAAAACAGCGTTTGATGCTGGAATCTGTTCCGGATTTTATTTTGTTGAAGAAGGTACGCAGATAACCTTCTTTGTGTGTCTCATTAGCGTAGCGGTTTAAACTGTCAACATCAGAAAGTATTGTATTGGTGAAGTGATCGTATTCATCGATGAAAAGATAAATCTTCTGATTGACGCGTGCACATTCTGTAAACAGATATTCAAACTGGCTGACCGCTCCATCTTTTTCGGCCATTTTTTCCTTGATTCCCTCAGGTAGATAGTCGGCATAGACATCGCAAAAATAGTCGAATACAATTCTGCAATGTTCGTCCAAGCTCTTACGATAGTTATGTAATTCTCCGGTAATTCCCGAGAAATTTAGTTTTATTACTAAGTAGCTATTACGATCTTTAGTAGGATGTTTCCCGATATAGAGATCACCAAACAGGCTGTCAAACTTGTCCTTGGTACGTACATCATAATAATATTGCAGCATATTCAAAGTCAGGCTTTTTCCAAATCGACGTGGGCGGATAAAGAAGAAAAAACGGTCTGATTGTTCTATCAAGGGGATGAAAGAGGTTTTATCTACATAATAATAATTGTCCAGGCGGATGTCCTCGAAGTTCATCATACCATAAGGTAACAACTTCCTGTCTGATGATACATATTCCATAATTTATGCCTTTTTATGAGTACACTTTGAAAGTATAGACAAAGATACGCTCTTTACTCTATATTTCCCAAACAAATGTTCTTTCTTTTTGTTCCAGGCTACTGAAAGAGTGTCACCCCATATTTTAACAAAACTGAAATAATAATCAAACTCGTTGGTTGCGTTCCGGATTTTATCTACCTTTGCATCTTAATTTAAGCATCTTTTTAAGTAAGAATAAACATGATTCGAAAAATAATAAAAGCTCTTTGGATTTTATTGGCAGTCGTGGTATTGGCTATCGTTGTTATCTTTGTTTCTATTTCAAAAGGTTGGATAGGTTATATGCCCCCTGTAGAGGAACTGGAGAATCCAAATTATAAATTTGCAACGGAAATTTTCTCTGAAGACGGAAAGGTGCTCGGAACCTGGTCGTACAGCAAAGAAAATCGTGTATATACGGCCTACAAGGATTTGTCGCCTAATATTATCAATGCTTTAATCGCTACGGAAGATGTGCGCTTCGTAGAGCATTCCGGAATTGACGCCAAAGCGTTGTTTCGTGCATTTGTGAAACGAGGTCTGATGTTTCAAAAAAATGCGGGTGGGGGTAGTACCTTGTCTCAACAGCTTGCAAAACAGCTGTTTACTGAGAATGTGGCACGTAATACTCTTCAACGCCTTTTCCAAAAGCCGATTGAATGGGTGATTGCCGTGAAACTGGAACGTTATTATACTAAAGAGGAAATCCTAAGTATGTATCTGAATAAGTTCGACTTCTTGAATAATGCTGTGGGGATTAAAACTGCTGCACACACGTATTTCGGATGTGAACCGAAGGAACTGAAAGTTGAACAGGCTGCTACTTTGGTAGGTATGTGTAAGAATCCGTCACTCTATAACCCTGTTCGCTTTAATGAGCGTTCTCGTGGTCGCCGGAATGTGGTGCTTGAGCAAATGCGCAAGGCTGGTTATATCACTGAGGCAGAATGCGATTCCCTGAAAGCTCTCCCGTTGAAATTGACTTATAATCGTGTTGACCACAAGGAAGGAATGGCAACTTATTTCCGTGAATATCTTCGTGGAGTAATGACGGCACCGAAACCTGTCAAAAGTACCTATCGGGGCTGGCAGATGCAAAAATACTACGAGGATTCTCTTGCTTGGGAAACAAATCCGCTATACGGTTGGTGTGCAAAGAATAAAAAGAAGGACGGGACAAATTATAATGTCTACACTGACGGACTGAAAATCTACACAACTCTTAACTCGCACATGCAACAATATGCAGAAGAAGCGGTAGAAGAACATCTGAGCTTTTTGCAACCATTATTCTTTAAAGAAAAAGTGGGAAGTAAGAATGCTCCGTATGCGAGGTCTATATCGGCAAAACTTGTAGAGGAATTGCTGACAAAAGCAATGAAGCAAACTGACCGTTATCGTTTGATGAATGAAGCGGGAGCGTCTGAGCAGGAAATCAGAAAGGCTTTTGATACACCGCAAGAAATGACTGTGTTTTCTTGGACGGGAGCTAAGGATACGATTATGACACCCATGGATTCAATCCGTTATTATAAGTCTTTCCTGCGAACCGGATTTATGTCAATGGATCCGTTGAACGGGCACGTGAAGGCTTATGTGGGCGGACCGAATTATGTATATTTCCAATATGATATGGCAATGGTAGGTCGCCGTCAGGTCGGTTCTACTATCAAACCATATTTGTATACGCTTGCCATGGAAAATAATTTTTCTCCTTGTGATCAGGTACGTCATGTAGAGCAGACATTGATTACGGAAACAGGAGAACCGTGGTCGCCGCGTAACGCTAATAAAAAACGTTATGGTGAAATGGTAACTTTGAAATGGGGATTGGCCAATTCGGACAATTGGATTTCGGCTTATTTGATGGGGAAATTGAATCCGTATGAACTGGTTCGGTTGATTCATAGTTTCGGAGTACGCAATAAGGCCATTGATCCGGTGGTTTCACTCTGTCTGGGTCCTTGTGAGATTTCCGTCGGTGAAATGGTAAGTGCATATACAGCCTTTGCCAACAAAGGTATCAGGGTGGCTCCTTTATTCGTTACCCGCATCGAAGATAATGAGGGTAATGTGATTTCTACATTTGCTCCACAAATGGAGGAGGTGATTAGTGTTTCCAGTGTATATAAAATGCTCGTGATGCTTCGTGCAGTTATCAACGAAGGAACGGGAGCACGGGTGCGCCGCTATGGTATCACGGCTGATATGGGTGGTAAGACAGGTACAACAAACGATAACTCGGATAGCTGGTTTATGGGCTTCACGCCTTCATTGGTGTCCGGCTGTTGGGTAGGAGGTGATGAACGTGATATCCACTTCGGTTCGATGACTTATGGACAGGGCGCTGCTGCTGCATTGCCTATCTGGGCGAAATATATGAAAAAAGTATATGATGACCCGACTTTAGGATATGATCAGCAGGAGAAGTTCAAACTCCCTGAGGGATTTGATCCTTGTGCCGGTTCGGAAGCGTCGGACGGTGAAGTCTTTGAAGAAACCGGATTGGACGATCTGTTTAATTAAGAATCAGCTTCTTATGCACAAGTGTATTATTTGCATTGGAAGTAACTACAACCGGAAGGAGAATCTGCTTTTAGCACGAAAGAGATTAGCGGATTTGTTTCCTTCCATTCGTTTCACGACCGAACGGGAAACACAACCTTTGTTTTTCCGGAGTCCGGCATTGTTCTCCAATCAAGTGGCACTGTTTTTCTCCGAAGCGGAAGAAGAAAAAGTGAAGAAGGAATTGAAAGCTATCGAGAAATGTGCCGGTCGTCGTCCGGAAGATAAGAAAGAAGAAAAAGTTTGTCTGGATATTGATTTACTCTCTTTTGACGACCGGGTGTTGAAGCCGGAGGATCTGAAAAGGGAGTACATCGTGAAAGGATTAGAAGAATTAAAATAAAATCAGATATGAAATTTCTGGGAATTATACCTGCCCGTTATGCATCCACTCGTTTCCCTGCGAAACCATTGGCTATCTTGGGCGGAAAAACAGTGATACAACGTGTGTATGAACAGGTAGCAGGGGTACTTGACGATGCCTATGTTGCTACGGACGATGAGCGGATCGAAGCTGCAGTGAAAGCATTTGGAGGGAAAGTGGTAATGACGTCTGTTAATCATAAAAGTGGTACGGACCGTTGTTACGAAGCTTGTACTAAGATCGGAGGTGATTTTGATGTTGTTGTCAATATACAAGGTGATGAGCCTTTTATCCAGCCTTCACAACTTAATGCTGTAAAAGCTTGTTTTGAAGACCCGACTACACAGATTGCCACATTGGTAAAACCTTTCACTGCCGATGAACCGTTTGCCGTTTTGGAAAATGTGAACTCTCCGAAAGTGGTGGTTAACAAGAATTGGAATGCACTGTACTTCAGCCGTTCCATTATTCCTTATCAGCGTAATACTGAAAAGCAGGACTGGCTGAAAGGGCATACCTACTATAAGCATATTGGTCTGTACGCTTACCGCACGGACGTATTGAAGGAAATAACTGCCTTGCCGCAATCTTCTTTGGAACTGGCTGAGTCTCTGGAACAACTTCGCTGGTTGGAAAACGGATATAAAATTAAAGTAGGTATTAGCGAAGTGGAAACTATTGGTATTGATACACCGCAGGATTTAGAACGTGCAGAAGAATTTTTGAAGAGTAGGTCATAATATGAATCGTAAGATACAACCCGAAATACAAACCCTGAAAGATTTTCGTATTCTTCCTCCTGTCCGGACTACGTTACCTAATGGTATTCCGTTGACTGTAATCAATGCCGGTGAGCAGGATGTGGTACGCATGGATATACTTTTCGGTGGGGGACGTTGGCAACAGTCGCAGAAATTGCAGGCATTGTTTACTAACCGGATGCTGCGTGAAGGCACAAAGAAATATACGGCTGCCACAATTGCCGGAAAACTGGACTATTATGGTTCATGGCTGGAATTATCCAGTTCTTCGGACTATGCTTACATTACTGTTTATTCATTGAATAAATATGTGGCGGAAACGTTGGAAGTGGTGGAGTCGATGATTAAAGAGCCGTTGTTTCCGGAAAAGGAGTTGCATACGATTTTGGATACTAATATCCAACAATATCTGGTCAATACCTCCAAGGTGGATTTTCTGGCACATCGTAGTTTGTTACAGTCTCTTTATGGAGAACAACATCCATGTGGGAAGGTTGTCGTGGAGGAGGATTATCATGCTATCACTCCCGAAGTTCTTCGTAATTTTTATGAACGGTATTATCATTCGGGCAATTGCTCTATTTTTCTTTCCGGCAAGGTGACGGAAGATATTATTCGACGGGTGAAGGATACGTTCGGCTCTCCATTCGGGCAATATCAGTTGCAGACATCGAAATTAAATTTCCCTTATATTGCCGTGCCAGAGAAACGGATTTTTACGGAACGGGAAGATGCGATGCAAAGTGCCGTAAAAATGGGATATACTACTATCACCCGTGAGCATCCCGATTATCTGAAGTTACGGGTATTGATGACTGTATTCGGAGGTTACTTCGGTAGTCGCCTGATGTCTAATATCCGGGAAGAGAAAGGATATACTTATGGTATTTCGGCAGGAATTATGTTCTATCCGGATAGTGGTTTACTGATTGTTTCGACGGAAACGGATAATGAATACGTAGAACCGTTGATTCAGGAAGTGTATCATGAGATCGATCGTTTACATCAGGAGGTTGTGCCCGTAGAGGAACTGTCTATGGTGCGCAATTATATGCTTGGCGAAATGTGCAGGAGCTACGAATCGGCTTTTTCACTGTCGGATGCATGGATTTTTATAGCTACTTCCGGCTTGGGAGACGACTATTTTTCACGTTCTTTGCAAGCTGTACAGGAGGTTACACCTGCCGAATTACAGGATTTGGCGCAGCGTTATTTGTGCAAAGAGAAATTAAAAGAGGTCATAGCAGGTAAAAAGATATCATAAATTACTTTCCGGTAGGGGGCTTTTTGGGAGAGAAATCGTATCTTTGTCCAAATTGTAATTTTAATGAGTAACTACTAAAACCAATGAGGAAATATCTATATACTACACTTTTACTGGCTCTCCTTGCTCAAGGAGGAGCAATGGCACAAGATAACGAAGGAAAAAAAAGCGGATTTTTCGGAAAAATAAAAGATACATTCTCCACTGAAATAAAGATTGGAAATTATACTTTTAAGGATGGCAGCGTCTATACGGGAGAGATGAAGGGACGCAAGCCGAATGGCAAAGGAAAGACAGTCTTTAAGAACGGTGATGTCTACGAAGGGGAGTATATAAAAGGAAAACGTGAAGGATTCGGAATTTATATGTTCCCTGATGGAGAAAAATACGAAGGTCAATGGTTTCAGGACCAACAGCATGGTAAGGGTATTTATTACTTTATGAATAATAACCGTTACGACGGTATGTGGTATCAGGATTATCAGCATGGTGAAGGAACGATGTATTATCATAACGGTGATTTATACGTAGGGCATTGGGTAAATGATAAACGTGAGGGCGAAGGTACATATACCTGGGCGAACGGTGCGAAATATTCCGGGCATTGGAAAAATGACAAGAAAAACGGCAAAGGAACCATGAACTGGGACGACGGCTGTAAATATGACGGTGATTGGAAAGATGATGTCCGTCATGGAAAAGGTATTTTTGAATATACCAACGGCGATAAATATGAAGGCGACTGGGCAGATGATATCCAACACGGAAAGGGGACTTACTTTTTCCATACAGGAGACCGCTATGAGGGTTCTTATCTCTTAGGTGAGCGTACCGGTGCAGGAGTTTATTATCATGCTAATGGTGATAAATATGTAGGAAACTTTAAAGATGGTATGCAGGACGGAAGAGGCACTTTTACCTGGGCAAACGGTGCTGTGTATGAAGGTGAGTGGAAAAATAATAAACGTGAAGGTAAGGGTACTTATAAATGGAGTAACGGAGACGTATATGAGGGCGACTGGAAAGATAACCGCCCGAACGGTCAGGGAACTTTAAAAACTGTTGCCGGAATGCAGTATAAAGGTGGTTTTGTAGACGGTCTGGAAGAAGGACAAGGTGTACAGACCGACAAGGATGGTAACCGCTTTGAAGGTTTTTTCAAACAGGGAAAAAAGAATGGTCCTTTTGTAGAAACTGATAAGGATGGAAAAGTTATTAAAAAAGGAACATATAAGTTCGGAAGATTACAATAGAGAATTGTGGATAAATGATAGTAGGCTGCGCATTGCGTGGCCTATTTTTTTGTGTATATTATCCCTGAAGGGTAAAATAAAAATGGATAATGACCATGACAGTCATTATCCATTTTATTATTTTTCAGTCGACTCTTTTATTAAATAATATATTGTGAACTGATAGATTCGTTATTCATTACTCGTTTGATAGTTTCAGCAAACATATCGGCAATACTCAACTGTTTTACTTTCGCACATTTCTTTGCGTAAGGGATACTGTCAGTAAATACCATTTCTGTCAAGCCGGACTCTTGTACACGGAATGAAGCAGGGTCGGACATTACACAGTGGCTGGCAATAGCACGTACGGACTTGGCACCGGCTTCCAACATAATGTTGGCTGCTTTAGTGATCGTTCCTGCTGTGTCAACGATATCATCGATCAAAACAACATTTTTGTTTTTCACGTCACCAATGATTTGCATAGAAGCTACTTCATTTGCTTTTTCACGTGATTTGTTACAGAGTACCAATGGCACACCGAGGTATTTGGAGAAAGTACTAGCACGTTTTGAACCTCCAACATCCGGTGTAGCAATCACCAGTTCTTCCAGTTTCAACGACTGGATGTAGGGGAGGAATACGGCTGATGCATACAGATGGTCTACCGGGATATTGAAGAATCCCTGAATTTGATCTGCGTGCAAATCCATTGTAATTAGTCGGTCGATACCTGCTACTGACAGTAGATCGGCTACCAACTTAGCTCCGATAGATACACGAGGTTTGTCTTTTCTATCCTGACGTGCCCAACCAAAGTAAGGGACAACTGCTACAACGCTCTTTGCAGATGCACGTTTGGCAGCGTCAATCATCAGGAGAAGTTCCATTAAGTTGTCTGAGTTTGGGAATGTGGATTGAACCAGGAATACATGTGCGCCACGAATTGATTCCTCATATGAAACCGCAAATTCACCATCGGCAAAATGGGTAATGTTCATATTTCCCAGAGGACAATCCAGGCTTGCGCAGATTTTTTCTGCAAGATATCTCGAGTTCGTTCCCGAGAATACCATAAAGGGTGCTTTTTCGCTCATTTTGTAATAGATGTTACCTATTTGTTAATTTGCCTGCAAAGGTAGGAATTTCTCTTATTATTTAGAAGGACTTATTGTATAAAAAATATTTTTCTCTCCAATCTTATCGGAAATATTTGTAGATTTGCTTTCTGAAAACAGAAAATCACTAAAATGAGTTCACGCTTTCCTCTATATATAATAGGTATAGTGTTGTTTGCCTCTTTTTTTTCGTGTACGGATATGGTGCCGACAAAAGAGGTACGGTTGATTGATTCGCTGAACGGGAAGGCGTATGCTTATCGTTACCGAAGTCTTGATTCTTCCTACAAATATGCTGATGCGGCCTATCGACAGGTAAATTTTTACAAATCGGGAAAAGCCGAAGCTTCTAATAATCTTGGTTTTTGTGCGTATATGAATATGGACTTTGACCGTGCGGAAGCATTACATAAGGAAGTCTATAAGCTGACAAAGAATGAACTCGAACTCCTGATTGCTGATATCGGGCTGATGAAAATCTGCCAACGGACGGCAATGAACAAAGAATATTATGATTACCGGAACAGTGCGCTTCGCCGCATGAAACGTATCCGCGAAGAAAGTGACCTCTTTGCCGACCGGCACGAAACACTTCGGCTGGACTATGCGTTTACCGAGTTTTTTATCGTTTCGTCTATCTACTACTATTATCTTCAGCAGCGGCAGGAAGCGATTGACGCCCTCAACCAGATTCCGGAGGATGAAGCATTGACAGATACCAATCAGTTGCTTTATTATCATTATATCAAGGGCTCGGCTTCATTGGTGGAAGCAAATAATCCGGAAGAAAGAAAGCTTCGTGAGTTCGACCAGCTTTACTATACATGGCGGACAGCCGTTCAAAGTAAGAACCCTTATTTTGAAGGGAATGGTTTGCAAGGGTTGGCTAATCTGATGGTTTCTCCTGCCAATTTCGAGTTTTATCGGGTAAGGAGGACGCATGCACTCGACCAATTCGATTTTCCGGTGGATTCACTTATGCCTTTGCGTATGGCACAGTTGGCACTTGAGAAATTTCAGGAATATGATGATTTATATCAGATTGCCGGGGCGTATGTGTCTATCGGTAAGTATCTGAATGCGCATGGTCGTTATTCGGAAGCACTCAATACATTGACAAAAGCACTGGATTGTGTGAATCAACATCATCTGCTTTATTATCATTATAAGGCAGATACACTGGACAAATTGTGGCCTTATGCCGAAGGGGATACGACCTACACCGGAGTACCGTGGATTACGGAAGAGAAGGTTAAAACTGTTCCCGAATGGATTTCAAGGATTCGCGAGCAGTTGAGCGTTTCGTATGCAGGATTGGGAATGAAGCACGCATCGGACTATAACCGGAATATTTATCTGGATATTCTGAACTTTACACGGCAGGATAAGGAATTGGAGAGCCGCTATATTTCATTGGAAGCAGGTTCGCGGCAAATGACTCTCGTACTATCTGTGGTCATTGTTGGGTTGGTGCTGGTAGTTATTCTCTGGTGGTTCTTCAATAAGAGTTCCAAAACGCGAAATCAGGTGGATGTGGAACGACTACAACAGATTTTATCGTTATGTAGGGATATAACTTCTTCTATTCCGATGAATGTTCCTTTAATTCAGCAAGGAATTGACCAATTATTCGGCAAAGGACGGATGACATTGGAAATACCCGAAGAGGGGAAAGCGGCACTTGTTCCTGTGCACCGATTAAGCAAAGACGAGAAAGCGCTGGTGCATGTGCTTGAGCCATATATTATTTGGGCTGCCGATAATGAACAAATGGTAGAGGCATTGAGCGACGAACGGATTCAATTGGAAAAACAACGGTATGTGTACGAGCAGCATATTGCCGGGAATAAACGCCAGAATCTGATAAAGAAGGCTTGTCTGGCGATTGTAAATGGCATCAATCCATATATTGACCGGATTTTGAACGAGGTACATAAGTTGACAGAGAAAGGTTATATTGACGATGAGAAGATTAAGAAAGAGAAGTATCAGTATATTGACGAACTGGTGACTACTATCAATGAGTATAATGACATTCTTGCTCTTTGGATCAAGATGAAGCAGGGAACTCTTAGCCTGAATATTGAAACATTCGGTCTTAATGAGTTGTTCGATTTATTGGGAAAGGGACGTCGTGCCTTTGAGATGAAAGAACAGACGTTAGAAATTGAACCGACCCATGCTATGGTGAAGGCGGACCGTGCACTGACCCTATTTATGATAAATACGTTGGCCGAGAATGCCCGCAAATATACTCCTGAGGGAGGTGTAATCAAGGTGTATGCACGTACTACGGATTCTTATGTGGAGATTTCTGTAGAAGATAATGGAAGGGGAATCTCAGCCGAAGATGTGGCACAGATTATTGGTGAGAAAGTGTATGATTCACGTGTTATCGGTATGAAGAATGCCACGGATGCAGATGAATTGAAGGAAAATAAGGGTAGTGGCTTCGGATTGATGAATTGTAAGGGAATCATCGAGAAATATAAGAAAACGAATGAACTGTTCCGAGTATGTGTATTCAACGTGGAAAGCGAACTTGGAAAAGGGAGTCGCTTTTATTTCCGTTTGCCTTCAGGAGTGCGTAAAGTAATTGGAGTGCTACTTTGCCTCTTACTTCCGTTTGGTATGGGGTCTTGTCTGTATGATCCGATTCCTCCGATGTTACAGGATACCGATTCGATTGTGGTTATTACGGATTCTGCTTATGAAGATTTGTTGGATGCTGCATCAGATTATGCCAATGCTGCTTATTTCGCTAATGTGGATGAGCAGTATGAGATTGCTTTGCAATATGCTGATTCTGCCATATTGTTGCTGAATGAGCATTATCAGAAATATGCGCGCCCGGATGCTACGCATCGGTATATGAAGCTCGTCGGTGAAGGTATACCTGCTGAGATTCTGTGGTGGAACGAACTTTTTGATTCGGATTACCATGTGATATTGGATATAAGAAATGAGGCGGCGGTTGCTTTTCTGGCATTGAAACAATTGGATGCGTATAGTTATAATAATTCGGCGTTTACAGATTTGTATAAGTTGCAGGGAGAAGATCAGACATTGGAAGGATATTGTCGGCAACTGGAACGTTCGAATATTAATAAGACAGTGGGAATTATCCTTTGTTTCGTTTTGTTGATTGTTTCTTTGGTAGGATATTATCTTTTGTATTTGAGGAAGCGGATACAAAATCGTTTGAGTTTGGAACAGGTACTTGAAATTAATCAGAAAGTATTTGCTGCTTCCCTGATTCGACCGCAGGAGCAGGAAAATGCAGAAGCGCTCCAAAGGGAAGAAAGTACGCTCAAAGAGATTCCGCAACGTATCGTAGATGAAGCATTCGGCTCGGTAAATGAGTTGTTGACGATTGACCGGATGGGGATTGCCGTTTATAATGAAACGACACATCTGTTGGAATATGCTTCGAGTCCCGGACAGGAAATGCCGGAAATGGTGCAGCTATGTTTTGATTCAAGAGAATATATTTCCGAGCAACATCGTCAGGCAATACCTCTCATGGTAGAAGCGGGAGGTGAACACCAATGTGTCGGTGTGCTTTATTTGGAACGAAGAGAAGGGACGGAACAGGAAACTGACCGTTTGCTTTTCGAACTGGTGGCACGTTATGTAGCTATTGTCGTATTTAACGCTGTGGTGAAACTGGCAACGAAATATCGTGATATTGAGTCGGCGCATGAGGAAACGCAACGGGCGTCTTGGGAGGACAGTATGTTACATGTACAGAATATGGTACTTGATAATTGTCTTTCGACTATCAAGCATGAAACGATTTATTATCCGAATAAGATTAAACAAATTATAGGTCGGCTGAATGCGCAGAACCTTTCGGAGAAAGAAGAAAAGGAGGCAGTGGAGACTATGACGGAGTTGATTGAATATTATAAGGGGATCTTTACTATTTTGAGTTCATGTGCTTCCCGCCAGTTGGAAGAGGTTACTTTCCGGCGGACCACGATTCCGGTTCAAGAGCTTTTCGAAACTGCCGGAAAATATTTCAAAAAGTCTGTAAAGAACCGTATGGATAAGATAGAGTTGGAGATGGCTCCGATAGATGCAAGAGTAATAGGAGATGTAAACCAGTTGCGTTTCTTATTGGAGAACCTGATTGATGAAGCATTGACGGTTCACGAAGACGGAGTATTGCGTTTGCAGGCTCGTAAGGATGATGAGTATATACGTTTTCTTTTCACGGATACAAGACGTGAAAAGAGCGTGTTGGAGTTGAATCAACTATTTTATCCGAATCTGGCACGTATGACGTCCGGAGAAAAGGGAGAATTGAGGGGGACGGAATATCTCGTATGTAAGCAGATAATCCGCGATCATGATGAATTTGCAGGGCGTAGAGGATGCCGTATTAATGCCGAACCGGCCGAAGGCGGAGGGTTTACGGTTTATTTTACTATTCCACGCAGATAATGAAAAAGAACACATATAAAGTTATTAGATAAGGAAATGGAAGAACAGAAATTTAAAGTTATTATTGTAGAAGATGTAAAACTGGAGTTGAAAGGTACAGAGGAGATTTTTCGCCATGAGATACCCAATGCAGAGGTTATTGGTACAGCTATGACGGAAAATGAGTTCTGGCCGTTAATGGAGGCACAACTTCCCGATTTGGTGTTGCTGGATTTAGGATTGGGAGGTTCAACCACTATCGGTGTTGATATATGCCGGAATATATTCAAACGTTACAAAGGAGTTCGGGTTTTGATATTTACGGGTGAAATTCTGAATGAAAAGTTATGGGTGGATGTGCTCAATGCCGGTGCTGACGGAATTATCCTGAAAACAGGGGAACTGCTCACCAAAACAGATGTGCAGGCTGTAATGGACGGAAAGAAGTTAGTTTTCAACTATCCGATTTTGGAAAAGATTGTAGATCGTTTCAAAAAATCGGTAGCTAACGATGCCAAGCGTCAGGAGGCGGTGATTAGTTATGATATTGATGAGTATGATGAGCGTTTCTTACGTCATCTGGCTTTAGGATATACGAAAGAAATGATTGCCAGTCTGAAGGGAATGCCTTTCGGAGTGAAGTCATTGGAAAAACGACAGAATGATCTTATAGGACGCCTTTTCCCTAATGGGGAACGGGTGGGAGTAAATGCTACCCGTCTAGCAGTGCGTGCATTAGAATTACGTATTATTGACTTGGATAATCTGGAGGCTGACGAAGAATAAATCTTAAGACAGATGAAGAATAAATGGCGTATGCCTCACCCCGCTACGATGTTCCTTCTGCTGACAATAGCAGTGGTCTTTCTTTCATGGATATGTGATATTTATGGATTGAAGGTGACGCTGCCACAAACCGGTGAGGAGATTCGCGTACAGAGCTTATTGAGTCCGGAAGGAATTCGCTGGTGGTTGCGGAATGCTATCAAGAACTTTACCGGATTTGCACCGTTGGGTATGGTGATTATTGCTATGTTCGGACTGGGGGTTGCCCAGCATTCAGGATTTATTGGTGCATGCATCCGTTTGGGAGTGGGGAACCGGAAGGAGAAAAGGAAGGTTATCTTGTGGGTAATCGTTCTTGGCTTGTTGTCCAACGTTATTGGCGATGGCGGATATATTATCTTATTGCCTATTGCCGCCATGCTGTTCCAATGGGTAGGACTTCATCCGCTTGCAGGAATTATTACGGCTTATGTTTCAGTGGCATGCGGATATAGTGCAAATATTGTATTAAGCACAATGGATCCGTTGCTGGCTCATACCACTCAGGAAGCTGCACTAGCTCAGACAGGATATCAGGGAAATACCGAACCACTTTGCAATTATTTTTTCATGAGTGCTTCTACCGTAGTAATTACTGCTATTGTTTACTGGCTGACTCAGAAATGGCTTCTTCCCGCTTTAGGAAAATATGAAGGAAGCGTGAAAGTGGAAGCTTATCGGCCCTTGTCCCGTAAAGAACGGCGGGCGATAATGATTTCGATTATTGTAGCAGGAATTTATGTAGCTCTTATCTTATGGCTTACGTTTTCTTCTCATGGGATATTACGTGGCGTGAACGGTGGTTTGATGCATTCGCCTTTTATTGCCGGAATTCTTTTTCTTCTTTCCTTAGGGGCGGGCATCACGGGAATGGCTTACGGGTTCAGTTCCGGTCGTTATCGTTCCGACAATGATGTGATTGAAGGGCTTACCCAACCGATGAAACTTTTGGGTGTTTACTTTGTTATTGCTTTTTTTGCCGCTCAAATGTTCGCCTGCTTCGAGTATTCTCATTTGGATAAGTGTCTTGCTATTATGGGAGCTGATCTGCTTTCTTCTTTCGAGCCGGCTCCGTTATCTGCACTTGTTCTCTTTATCCTGTTTACAGCGTTTATCAATCTGATTATGGTATCTGCTACTTCCAAGTGGGCATTTATGTCTTTTATCTTTATCCCGATGTTTGCACAAATGGGAATCTCTCCGGATATCGCACAGTGCGCTTTCCGTATTGGTGACAGCTCGACAAATGCTATTACGCCTTTTATGTTTTATATGCCTCTGGTATTGACATATATGAGGCAATATGATAAACAAGTTACTTATGGGACATTACTCAAATACACTTGGCGCTACTCTGTAGGTATTTTAGCTGCATGGACGCTATTCTTTATTATTTGGTATTTACTGAGGATACCAATGGGACTATAATTTATATTAATAAATCAACCATGAATGAATTAAACAACAGGGAACAAGAGCAATATGCCGAGCCCACGACAAAAAAGAGTAGTAAGCAAATCGTAAAACGTACCTTGGTGGTGATAGGGTTGGCTTTGGCGGTATATGTAGTATACTCCGTGATTTATCTGTTTATCTCACCCGATCGTAATATTCAGCAGATTTATCTGGTTCCGGAAAATGCGGCATTTATTATTCAATCATCAGCTCCGATTGAAGATTGGGAGAAATTTAGCGGAAGCGAAACATGGCAATGTCTGAAAAAAGCGAAGTCTTTTGAGGAAGTTACGAAGAGTGTGGAAAAACTTGATTCAGTTGTGAAAAGTAACAAGGTGCTGTTGTCACTTGTCGGCAAACGGGATATGCTTATTTCACTTCATAAAACCCGCGCGACTGATTGGGATTTTCTGCTCATTCTGGATATGCAGAAAGCTTCTAAAATGGACTTGGTGAAAGATCAGCTTGAGACGGTTCTTGTAATGAGCGGCTTCACTGTTACTAACCGGATGCATAGTGGCATTAACATTCTTGAGATGCGTGATCCGGATACGCGTGATATCTTTTATATTGCTTTTGTGGATAATCATCTGGTAGGTTCTTATACTTCCGGGCTTATCGAATCGGCTATTGATTCACGTAACAAACCTAAAATCGGACTTGATCAAGCTTTTATTGAAACCGAGAAACTAGTTTCCGGTAAGGGACTCGTCAGGGTTTTTATCAACTATGAGCGTATCCCACAGTTTATGTCTATCTACCTGGGAACAAGGAATGAATATATTGATATGTTCAGTAATTCTATGAATTTTGCCGGTCTTTACTTGAATATGGGTAAGGATAAAATGGAGGTGAAAGGTTATACGTTGAAGAAAGATTCAGTAGATCCTTATATCACTGCCTTGCTGAATTCCGGAAAGCATAAAATGAAAGCGCATGAAATCTTGTCCGGACGAACGGCCCTTTATACGAATATTGGTTTTAATAATCCGATGACTTTTGTGAAGGAATTAGAAAATGCCCTCTCTGTTCATGATAAACAGTTGTATGATTCGTATCAAAATTCCCGAAAAAAGATTGAAGGACTGTTCGGTATCTCTTTGGAAGAAAACTTTTTGAGCTGGATGTCTGGAGAGTTTGCTATTACACAATCTGAACCGGGGTTACTTGGGCGTGAACCCGAACTGGTTTTGGCTATCAGAGCAAAAAGTATAAAGGATGCACGTGAGAACATGGAACTTATAGAAAAGAAGGTCAAACGTCGTACTCCGGTTAAAATTAAAACTGTTAATTATAAGGACTTTGAAATTAATTATGTCGAGATGAAAGGGTTCTTCCGACTGTTTTTCGGAAAACTATTTGATAAGTTCGAGAAACCCTATTATACTTATGTGGATGATTATGTTGTTTTTAGTAATAAAGCTGCATCTTTACTCTCATTCGTAGAGGATTATGAACAAAAGAACTTGTTGAAAGACAATCCGGGATTTAAAGATGCTTTTTCATATCTGAAATCCAGTTCTACGATTTTCTTATATACGGATGTACGTAAGTTCTATTCCCAGTTGAAGCTAATGATGAATCCTGCCACATGGAATGAGATACAGTCAAATAAGGATGTTTTGTATTCTTTCCCTTATTGGACTATGCAAGTGATAGGAGATAGCCAGTCTGCTTCTTTACAATATGTTATGGATTATAGTCCATACGAACCGGAAGAACTTGTTGAGGTTGCTACCGATGAGGAAGATGAAGAAATGAATGAAGATGTTGTGACCGAGAAAGAACAGTTAAGTGAATTGAAACGTTTCTATGTCGAAAAGTTTGAAGGAAATGTTCTACGTGAATTTTATCCGGAAGGAGCACTAAAGAGTGAAGCGGAAGTAAAAGAGGGAAAACGTCACGGACGTTATCGTGAATATTACGAAAATGGAAAATTAAGACTTCGTGGTAAATATTCGCATAACCAACCTAAGGGTACTTGGAAATATTATACCGAGGAAGGGAAGTTTGAGCGTAAAGAGAAGTTTTAAAGAACTTCTCTTATTCTGACCTACATGTTCAATCGTTTATCTTCTGCGCTGCAAAAGGAAGTTGTCTATAAAAGCGAAAGTAATTAAAAAATAAATCCGATAACTCTTTTCAAGTTATCGGATTTTATTTGTGATTCCGAAGCGATTCGAACGCTTGACCCACGCCTTAGAAGGGCGTTGCTCTATCCAGCTGAGCTACGGAACCAGCCTTATTTTCGGATGCAAAGGTAGTGCTTTTTATGAAAACTCAAAAACTTTCTGGAACTTTTTTATTCATATTTTTCTTTGGTGCTATGAATCAGTATTTTATGAAAGAAGTTTTTTTTATTTAATTAGGTGGGGACTGAATTCGTGTTTTATAGATAAACAAATGAATAGCATTTTTTTCGGGAAGTTAATAAAAGGAGATATTTGGAAGAACTCTTGTGACAGTATATTTGATTTTATTCCCTGTTGTCCCTCATAGAACATTAAATATCCCTCTATACATTTTCTTGTTGTATACTATATTTATTTGATAAAAGTAGTTACCCAAACAGTTTGTGTATCACCCCTTTGACGGCCGAGAAAGGCGTAAAAGGGTGATTCCTTTTACGCTGTATTTGAGAATAAAAGCCCGTTTTTACGAAGAATAACGAACGTTATATAGGTTTCAAAAAGCTCAAAAAAACAAAAATAGGGTTGTGTCTTTCTATTATTCCTTATACTTTTGGACGATAAACAACTAAAAAACACATAAAGTTATGAAGAAATTGATTTTTTTATTTGCATTTAGTATTGCAGTAACTAACATTTTTGCACAAACGGATCCTAATCAAATTAAGAAAGAAGGAAATGACGCATTCAATGCTAAGAATTATCCTGTGGCCTACGCTAAGTTCAGCGAATATTTGAAACAAACTAATAATCAGGATTCTGCAACAGCATACTATTGCGGTATAGCAGCAGATGAAGTGAAGAAGTATGCGGAAGCCGTAACTTTCTTTGATATTGCTATTCAGAAGAAGTTTAATACTGGTAATGCGTATGCCCGTAAAGCTTTGGCTTTGGATGCATTGAAGAAAACAGATGAATACGTTGCTACATTGGAAGAAGGCTTGAAAGTTGATCCGAATAATAAAACTATGATCAAGAATTATGGTTTACACTACTTGAAAGCCGGACTCGCCGCCCAAAAAGCTGGTAAAGCTGAAGAAGCAGAAGAATGTTTCAAGAAGGTAATTCCTCTGGATCACAAATCATATAAAACAAATGCTTTATACAGCCTTGGAGTATTATGTTATAATGACGGAGCCAATATCCTGAAAAAAGCAACTCCTTTAGCAAACTCTGATGCAGATAAATATGCTGCTGAAAAAGAAAAAGCAACAGCTAGATTTAAAGAAGCATTAGGTTACTTGGAAGAAGCAGCAAAGGTATCTCCTGACAACGCAAATGTGAAAAAAATGATTCCTCAGGTACAGGATGCAATGAAGTAATTTGACCGATCTCGTATAGATAATAAGGGTTGCCCGATAGACACGGTGGCAACCCTTTTTTTGTTGCACCTTTTTCTAATCTATACTTTTTGCGTACATTTGCTTCACTTAAAAATAGAACAAATCCATGCAGTTATATACAAAAGAACAGGCTATCAGACAAATGAACTATTTAGGGCAATCCTGTCGTCCTTTTATTTTTATCATTAATTACCAGCAGGATGCTTCTTATATAGAAGCAGTATCTTCGGTAGACCCTGCCGAAATACTCTATAACTTGAATGGTTTTACGAATCAGCCCATGTTTGCAGAGAATAATATAGCTTTTTTGTCAAGAAAGCGACTTCGTTGGCAATCTTTCCCGGAATCTTTGGCTACATATCAACATTCGTTTGATATTGTCCAACGAAACATCTTTGCCGGAAATAGTTTTCTCACTAACTTGACTTGTCGCACTCCGGTAGAAACAAATCTGACTTTGAAAGATATCTATTGTTATTCAAAAGCTATGTATAAATTATGGGTCAGAGATGCTTTTACGGTTTTTTCTCCCGAAATATTTATAAGAATTCATAATGGAAGAATATATTCCTACCCCATGAAGGGAACGATTAATGCTTCAACCCCTTCGGCTGACCGGCTATTAATCAACGATCCTAAAGAAACGGCGGAACATGCCACTATTGTAGATTTGATTCGTAATGATTTGAGCATGGTGGCCGAACAAGTATCCGTATCCCGATACCGGTATATTGATAAATTGCAGACCAATCAAGGGAGTATTCTTCAGACAAGTTCTGAAATACAGGGTGTACTGCCGGATGATTATCTGACAAATTTGGGAAGTATTATATTCCGGCTTTTACCAGCCGGTTCTATCACAGGAGCTCCGAAGAAAAAAACAATGCAGATTATCAAGGAGGCTGAAACCTATGACAGGGGATTCTATACAGGTATTATGGGCTATTTTGACGGTAAGGACCTCGATAGCGCAGTTATGATCCGTTTTGTGGAGCAGGAGGGTGGTAAAATGTATTTTAAGAGTGGGGGTGGGATTACCAGCCAAAGTGATGTGGAAAATGAATATAATGAAATGAAACAGAAAGTATATGTGCCCATTTATTGAAACGATCCGAATAGAAGATGGAAAGATTTATAATATCAATTATCATACGGAACGTTGCAACCGGACTCGTGCCGCCTTCTGGCAAGATGTTGCCGATATTGACTTAGGTGAATTTATTTCTCCCCAATCATTGGAAGGTATCTGGAAATGCCGGATTGTTTACGGAAAGGCGATAGAAGAAATTACATACGTTCCTTATCAGAGGCGCAAAGTTTCCTCTTTACGTCTGGTTACGTCGGATACTATTGATTATACTTATAAAAGTACGAATCGGGAAGAACTAAATTCATTGTACGCCCAGAGAGAAACGGCTGATGATATATTAGTGGTAAGAAACGGATACCTGACGGATACATCTATTTCCAATATAGCTCTTTATGACGGCAATACATGGTTTACTCCGTCGTGCCCGCTACTCAAGGGAACCAAGCGGGCTGAACTTCTGGACAAGCATTTGATTCAAGAAAAGGAGATATTGCATACACAGTTGGGAAGCTATTTCCGTATTATGTTATTCAATGCGATGATTGATTGGGGACAAATCGTGATACCGATTGATGAAAAACATTTAATTCTATAAACTATTATTAACAGAAATATTTAGAGAACCTTTGAACAAAGGTGTTCTTTCGTCTGTTATATTTATGTGTTTTTCATAGTATTAGATATAAGATTAATTAAAAGAGATTGTACTCCACTTGTGAAAGCTAAAGTACGTCAGAGACAGAAGAGTCTGTTTTTTTGATAAATGTGTTAGAGCATCGGTTTTACCAGGCCGATGCTTTTTTTATGTCCTTTTGTTGCGTTTTGTAGTTTATATGAAATAAAATTTGTACGTTTGTAGGGTAATAATAGAAAATGATAAAGATGAACATACCCGTTATCTTTCAGTTTTTAAAAGATCTTTCTGCGAATAATAATCGTGACTGGTTCAATGAACACAGGGCGGAGTATGAAACAGCCCGTGTCGAGTTTGAAAATTTCTTAGCAACAGTTATTGCCCGTATCTCCTTGTTCGACGAATCAATTCGAGGCATCCAACCTAAAGATTGTACGTATCGTATTTATCGTGATACACGCTTTTCTACGGATAAAACTCCGTATAAAATACATTTTGGCGGTTATATCAATGCAAAAGGAAAAAAATCCGATCATTGTGGCTATTATGTGCATCTGCAACCTGCTGGATCTATGCTTGCCGGAGGGAGCTTATGCCTGCCGTCTAACGTACTAAAAGCTGTGCGGCAGTCAATTTATGACAATATTGAGGAATTTGTTGCGATCGTAGAAGATCCGGAGTTTAAGAAATACTTTCCGGTGATAGGGGAAGACTTCCTGAAAACTGCTCCTAAGGGCTTTCCAAAAGATTTTAAATACATTGATTATTTGAAGTGTAAAGAATATGTCTGTTTTTATAATGTCCCCGATGACTTCTTCGCCCAACCGGATATGTTGGAACAGATAGATAAAGTATTCCGCCAATTCAAGCGATTTGCCGACTTTATCAATTACACAATTGACGATTTTGAATAATACCTAGAATATAAACTTTTAAATTAAACTCTTATGGTAGTAGATACTTTAGAAAATCTGGAGAAATATGCGTCTTTAAATCCTTTGTTTGCACAAGCTATTGAGTTCCTGAAATCTCATGATCTTCAAGCCATGGAAATCGGTAAGACTGAACTGAAAGGAAAAGATCTGCTGGTGAATATTGCACAGACCAAACCTAAGACTAAAGAAGAGGCTAAACTGGAAACACATAACGAATTTATTGATATTCAAATTCCATTGTCGGGAACAGAAATCATGGGGTATACTGCTGCTAAAGACTGTGTCCCGACAAATGCTCCATACAATGTAGAAAAAGATATCACTTTCTTTGAAGGATTAGCTGAAACTTATATTGCCGTGAAACCGGGAATGTTTGCTATCTTCTTCCCGCAAGACGGACACGCTCCTGGTATTACCCCGGACGGAGTGAAAAAAGTAATTGTAAAAGTAAAAGCATAATCCTAATTTAATTCAGATATGGAAAAGACACTGAATCTTATCAAAAACGATCCTTGGCTGGAACCTTTTGCCGACGCTATTGCCGGCCGGCATCAATTTGTGCTGGATAAAGAAGCCGAACTGACTAATAAAGGAAAACAGACGCTGTCGGATTTCGCTTCGGGCTATCTTTATTTTGGATTGCACCGTACTGCCAAAGGCTGGACTTTCCGTGAATGGGCTCCTAATGCCAGTCATATTTACATAGTAGGTACATTCAACAACTGGGAAGAAAAGGCTACCTATAAACTGAAAAAACTGAAGAATGGGATTTGGGAAATCAATCTTCCAGAAGGGGCCATTCATCACGGTGACCTGTATAAACTGAATGTATATTGGGACGGTGGACAGGGAGAACGTATTCCTGCTTGGGCTACCCGTGTTGTTCAGGATGAACAGACGAAAATTTTTAGTGCACAGGTATGGGCCCCAGAGAAACCTTATAAATTCAAGAAAAAGACTTTTAAACCTAACACAAGTCCTCTATTGATTTATGAATGTCACATCGGAATGGCGCAACAGGAAGAGAAAGTAGGTTCATATAATGAATTCCGTGAAAAGGTGCTTCCCCGCATTGCCAAAGAAGGGTATAATTGTATTCAGATAATGGCTATTCAGGAACATCCTTATTATGGAAGTTTCGGTTACCACGTATCCAGTTTCTTTGCCGCTTCTTCCCGTTTCGGTACTCCTGATGAGTTGAAGGAGTTGATCGATACTGCTCATGGAATGGGTATCGCTGTTATTATGGATATTGTTCATTCCCATGCAGTGAAGAATGAGGTAGAAGGATTGGGTAATTTTGCCGGTGATCCGAACCAGTATTTCTATCCGGGAGGGCGTCGTGAACATCCGGCGTGGGATTCTCTTTGTTTTGACTATGGCAAGAATGAAGTCGTTCACTTCTTGTTGTCTAACTGTAAATACTGGCTGGAAGAATATAAATTCGATGGATTCCGTTTTGACGGTGTAACGTCTATGCTGTATTATAGTCACGGATTGGGTGAAGCGTTCTGTAATTACGGAGATTACTTCAACGGACATCAGGATGATAATGCTATCTGTTATCTGACCTTGGCTAATGAAGTGATTCATCAAGTGAATCCAAAAGCGATAACGATTGCTGAGGAGGTGTCCGGTATGCCGGGATTGGCTGCAAAAGTAGAAGATGGTGGTTACGGATTCGACTACCGCATGGCTATGAATATTCCGGATTACTGGATCAAGACAATCAAAGAAAAGATAGATGAGGACTGGAAACCTTCCAGCATGTTCTGGGAAGTCACTAACCGTCGCCAGGATGAAAAAACTATTTCTTATGCAGAAAGCCATGACCAAGCATTGGTAGGAGATAAGACGATTGTTTTCCGTCTGATTGATGCGGATATGTATTGGCACATGCAGAAGGGAGATGAAAATTATATAGTCAATCGTGGTATTGCTTTGCATAAGATGATTCGCCTGTTGACCTCTTCCACAATTAACGGTGGTTATCTGAACTTTATGGGTAATGAGTTCGGGCATCCCGAATGGATTGACTTCCCGCGTGAGGGTAACGGTTGGTCTTGCAAATATGCCCGTCGCCAATGGGATCTGGTCGACAATAAGAATCTAGCCTATCACTATATGGGTGACTTCGATGAAGAAATGTTGAAAGTCATTAAGAGTGTGAAGGATTTCCAGGCAACCCCGATACAAGAAATATGGCATAATGACGGCGACCAGGTATTGGCTTATGAGCGTAAGGATTTGATTTTTGTATTTAACTTCAATCCGAAGCAGTCGTTTACAGACTATGGTTTCCTTGTAGCTCCGGGAGCTTATGAGGTGATTCTGAATACGGATAATATAGCATTCGGTGGTAATGGCTTTGCCGATGATTCTGTGGTTCACTTCACGATTGCCGATCCTTTGTATAAGAAAGAAAAGAAAGAATGGTTGAAACTTTATATTCCTGCACGTACTGCCGTAGTGTTGAGAAAGAAGAAGTAGATATCTCTTTATATTAATAAAGAAGCCCTTGCAAATTTTCTATACTTGGATTTGCAAGGGCTTTCTTTATAAGAATGTGCCCGGACCGAGAATGTCGTACATATAACTGACATTGCGTGTTTTTAGCAATATCCCTTTAGGAGTATAGAACAACTGATATTTAATGTCAACATTATCTTGTCCTACCTCAATAACAATGATTGCCTGCCATTTAGGAAATTCTACCATAGTCACATCTTCCGCAACCCAACTTGCATAAGAACTAAATGTAAAAGCATTATAGACCACAGGTGTCAGCCGATCGAGACTGACAAGATCAGTCTGCGTCATTTCCCATTGTCCCTGCGCATTGAACCATACATTTTTGGTGAAACCGTTCATTACAAAGTTGGCACAATAGTATCCGTCATCTTGCGACCAGGCTATATCATTTGTTTTGGGATACATTTTCTTGAAGGTAGCCTGCACATTATCAGGAGGTACAATCGCTAATACTGATATGGAAAATAGTAACAGAACCGCCATAATATTAAATTTCTTCATAAGCTTTATGGTTTAGGAGATTATTTATCTACCTAAACAGCTATCATGACTATTTGTTTGAATGATACATATAAAATAACCCGGTCATTATAGTGTGATCGGGTTATAGGGGAATATAGGGTTTCTCGTCTTTTTCAGAATGCAATTTTCAGTATCTTTCCATTGTAGCCTCTAACTGAAACTTCCGTGGCTTTATATGGCAATAAGCTGATTTCTTCTTTCGCACCGGTCAAAAGATCAACAGCCTGATAGGATTCCATTTGTGGAATTTGTAAAAAGTCGAAAGCGTGTGAGGGAACATTGATTGCTACATCTACTAGTTGACTGTCGAAATTGACAATGATAAACAATAACTCGTTCTTGTATTTTCGCATAAAAGTATATTGCTTATGTTCATTGAAACGCCAGCCATTTTGATTAGCATACATCAGGTCAAAGAAAACACCCTTTGCAATAGCCGGTTCTTCATTACACAAAGTCAGTACTCTTTGATAAATTTCATATAAACGTTTATGATCTTCATTGAGCATTTTACCATCAAATTTTCCTCCGTTACGCCAACGACGGATGCTGTCTATACTCCAATAATCAAATATAGTAGTCCGTCCATCCCTTCCGCTAAAGCCCTCACTGTCCATTCCGGGTTCTCCAAATTCCTGTCCGAAGTAAATCATCATAGGATTAGTATTCATGCAGGCGGAAACAATAAGTGCAGGGATTCCTTTGCGTGGGTCACCGGCAAAGAAATCGGACGCAATGCGTTGCTCATCGTGGTTTTCGAGGAAATTAAGCATCTTTTTCTCAATTCCGTTCAGACTCTGCCAGCAATGAGTGATAGAAGCAGCCGACTCATATCCACAGGCTACATTACGAAGTGTATCATATAAGCCTACTTTATCGTACAGATAGTCGAATTTTCCACGGAACAAATAATTGCGATATTCATTCGGATTGTAGACTTCTGCAATAAAGAGAATGTCCGGATATGCTTCTTTGACTTGAGGAATAGCCCATTCCCAAAATTCTACGGGAACCATTTCCGCCATATCACAACGGAAACCGTCAATGTCTTTGGAAGCCCAGAACAGAAGAATATCCAACATCTTTATCCATGTATCCGGAATCGGAGAAAAGTGGCACGTACCTCCATTCTGGTAGTCTACTCCATAATTCAATTTGATTGTCTCATACCAGTCAGTGATATTGGGAGTAGCGTCAAAACGATTATTGCCTGTTGCTTTAGCCGGGAATTCGTGATAAGGTTCTGTCGCACCGTCTTTCATGTCAAACTGGGCACGAAGTTCCGCTTGAGGAATATAATAGAAATTATTATAGGGACTGAAAGACTGGCTTGAATCATCGTTAGCTCCCAATTCCGTTGTCCCGTCCGGTTGTGCATCAGAATGGTATTGGCGTGCTACATGGTTGGGAACAAAATCAATTATAACTTTTAGTCCCGCACGATGTGTACGTCGTACAAGATTCTCGAATTCTCTCATTCGTTCGGGAATGTCATTCGCCAAGTCAGGGTCTACATCATAATAATCTTTGATAGCATAGGGCGAACCGGCTTTTCCTTTTACAATGGCAGGATGATCCGGACTGATATTATAGCGACGATAATCTGTCTGAGTAGCATGCTCGATAATACCTGTGTACCAAATATGTGTAGTACCCAGTTTTTTGATTTCACTAAGTGCTTTGAGAGTAAAATCCGCCATTTTTCCGCAACCGTTGGTGACTATATCTCCATTGTAGACGCAGTGGTTATTATTGTTGCCGAACAGCCGGGTGAACACTTGATAGATAATTATTTTATTTTCGTTATTCATATAGAGTAGATTTTTACATTTCTAATATTAACTACTTCAATAAGAAGCATTACTTCCAGATCTTTCCTTTTTCAACTAATAATTGATTCAGCACTCCGTTAGCGGTATTATATCCTTGCTCGAAGATTTCTTCCGCTTTTTCCAATTCCGTGTTGCTATACCCATATAGGTTATAAGGTTCAATCAGCAAATCACATTTTTCTCTTTCAGGGAAAGTATTGGCACGGAACATGAAATGAAACGAACGCATAGCGATGCTGACAATATTCATTTTATAATCTTGCGCCATGATCGGGCTTACATTAACTGCTACTACCTTGTCACAGACTCTACGGAGAGTGGAAACCGGGAGATTCATCATCAATCCACCGTCTACGTAGTTCGTTCCATCAATATTTACCGGAGCAAACATGACAGGCATACAGCACGAAGCAGCTACCCGTTCGGCAATGGAACCACGGTGAAAATGAACCATACGTCCGTGGTCAAGATCGGTTGCCGTGATGATCAAGGGAATCTGGAGTTCTTCCAGATTCTTTGCTTTTACATTGGTACGAAGGAAATCTATAAATTCGCAAAGGTCAAATAATCCTTTCTTGGGGATTACCAGCTTGGTCAGGTCTTGAAATTTGTGTCCGGAAAAATAATCCAGCACTTTGTGAGGTTCATTACCATCTGCATAAAAGACTCCCGCAAGAGCTCCAGCGCTTACTCCGGAGATAATATCCGGTTTAATATCATGCTCCAGGAGAGCTTGCATTACGCCCAAATGAGCGAATCCTTTAATAAATCCTCCACTTAGAGCATAACCTATCTGATATTTCCGGTTCGTCCAATTGTTTGTATATACCTCCATGAGTTTTTTCTGTCTTTAATTCGCCACGAATTTAGTGAATTTATTGAAAGTAGAAGAAATATAATGGATAGTTTTTAGTATGCCGGATGGAAACTTTGTTCCGGTACTACGCCGATCAGAACCCAAAATCGTCTATTTCACCCTTGTGCTCTTCGCTTTCTTTAAATGGTTTTGCTTCCTTTTGTACCGGATTCCCTTCAATATAGATAGCACGGAACGGACGAGCAGGGCAAACATATTCGCATCCACCACAGCCTACGCAAATCTCTTTATTTACATGGGGAATCGTCAACCCGTCCTTATAAGGCACCATTGCGACAGCCTGCGTGGGACAGTGTTCAGAGCAGGCCCCACAACTAGTTCCGTCTGTATAAACGATGCAATTTTCCTCGATAAAAACAACATATCCCATTTGTGTAAGATGTTTTTGCTTTACACTTATCGGAAGAATAGCCCCGTTAGGACAAACATCTCCGCAAACAGTACAATCAAAATTGCAGAATCCTTTCTCGAAACTGACGGTAGGTTGCATTACTCCTGCCAAGCCATACTCCATGAAAGCTGGCTTCAATACATGCGATGGGCATTTGCTGATACAAAGATGGCACGATGTACATTGCTGCTGAAAATGTTCACGGCTGACAGACCCCGGCGGAGTAATCGGATTCTCTTTTTTGTATACTTTTTTACCTCCCAGACTTGCAACGGATTCTTTAACTTGTGAAAGTAGTTTCGGAACTGCTCCGGCAGTAAGTAGTCCTGCAACGAGAAAACGACGTTTGGATGAATCGGTAGGGGAGAGTGAAGGTTGGTAGATCAATGCCTTTTGTTTGCAGCCCCCCAGGCAGTCAAAGCAATCTACACAACGACCATAATCAACAGTATGCTCTTTACTATTGATGCACGCTGCCTTACATTTGGTAGCGCAGAGTCCGCAACTGTTACACTTGTCGGAGTCAATGCGGACTTTGAATAATGAGAACCGGCTTAATAAGCCTAAAATTGTTCCTACAGGACAAATCGTGTTGCACCAAGTCCGTCCGTGCTTCCATGCCATTATAAAAATCATTGTAAGTATGACGACTGCAATGAAAAGAGATGAAATACTTAAAATAGAAGTATCCACCTGGTAAAACGTATAATTGTCGAACTTGGAGAAAGCGGATTCCAAAAGATTATTTCCCAGCATATATATCGGTTTAAATACATGTACTACTATCCGACCGTATGCGCTGTATGGATCAAGCAGTCCTACGATAAACGTGAATCCGCATAGAAAAGAGATGACAGTCCCCCCAAGCACACTCCAACGTAATCTATTTTTTGCAGGACTGTAACTATATCTTTTTTTCTTTTTACTTGTTGATTTTGACAGGCGCGCAATGATATCTTGCAAAATCCCCATAGGACATATCGTCGAACAATAGATACGGCCGAATAAAAGTGTTAACACAATGAGAAATAATAAGATACCTACACTTAATGAAAGCAAGGCTGGAACAAATTGTAAGTGTACCAGACGATGAAAACTGTTAGGTAATATTTCTGCGAAATCGAGAAAAAAGAAAGTAATCAGTACAAAAAAAAGTGCTGATATTCCAATACGTATCTTTCTTAACATGGTTGATTTACATCTTGATTCGCTTGACATTTAATTTGTCAAGATTCATGGTTCCTACTTTCAGTGCTTCTCCTTTGGCAAGATGTCCTACTGTATCCAACGGCATCTCACGCACTTGGTTGAAGAATTTGGCAGCGGCTGTGTCCACCGCTACAATATCCGGTGAGATAAACAATCCCTTTGCCAAAACGACATCTGAAGCAGAGCGTCCGCGAGGACCGTTAGTCTTCATAATCCGGTAGGCATCTACAACGTTCAGCGCGGCTTTCTTTTGCAGGGTACAAATATCGGCAATACATTGTTGCAAGTCGTTTTGGTGAAAGAATCCGCGATCCCATACAATTCCCATATGGTTTTTCATGGAGATAGTCAGATTGGCTCCGCCATGGTTTTTCAGGATAGGGACATTTATCCATACGTCGCAGTTCAGGATTGCTTCATGCACTTTTGCTTTCTTCATTTTTTTGCCGCTTGGGAGATCTACCGGTTTGTAGTAAGATTCCAGATGTGCGGGCATTACTTTTGCTCCGGCGGCTTTTGCTACAGCTTCAATGCCACTGTTTTTGTAGCATTTCTGCCAGTCGTCACAGGTATGGTCAAATACGGTCACTTCTTTTGCTCCGGCGGCAAAGCATTGTTTCACGATTTCCGCCACTAACTTCGGATTTGTATTTCCTGCCAGTTCCGGCACCTTGTCCCAACCGATGTTAGGCTTCACAACAACCTTTTGTCCTGGTTTAACGAATTGCTTCATCCCACCCAGTTCGCTTATGGCGCGGCGGAACATGGCTTCCGGCTCTCCACCCATGACTGCTACCAGATCAGGGTTAGCTCCGTTTGCTTTATTGATAGTCTGAGTTAATACCTCCATAGCTTCCGAGTGCTGTATAGTCAAAGCAGCACCGGTTATGGCTACTGTTTTTAAAAAGTCCCTTCTGTCCATTTTTCTATTTTGAGTTTAGAATTTTGCAATCGCTTTTAACAGGGCATAGCCACCAAACCACTGGATCAACATTCCCGGAGTACCGATACGGAAATCTTGTACTGCTACATAGAAATTACCAAGAATCGCCCATTCAAAAGCTATTCCTATAATCTGGTAGAAAAGCACGACACCAAGAACGCCCAATAAAGAGACAGATTTTAGCATTCGTGCGGCAAAGGCAGAAGCTCCAGCAAGTAAAGTGGATTTTATCAACATAACAGGAAGCGTAGCTTCCGAAGGCATGGCGAACAGCAAGTGATTAATGACAGGAGAAAGAATCGCGGTCAATAATCCTACACGAAAGCCATATTTATAGCCTGCAATCAACGTGAAAAAATAAATGGGCAGCAGGGTAGGACCACCATAAGGTATGAGATGGCATAGTTGTGGAAGTGCAATGTTGCCTGCAATAAACAACAGAGCGAACAAGTAAGTTTTTACATTACTGTAATTCAGCGAGTAGAGCTTAGCAGATGTTTCCATTTTCGTTAAGAACTTTTATATTTAATAGAACAATAATATCTTGAGGATAAGACTGTTCTTTGCAGGAAAGGTTTAATCCGGTAAAGAACAATCTGCTTATTATATTAAAAACAGGATGGAAAAGTTTCATACCTATTTGAAACTATTTGACCTGTTTTTTGCTCTATTCACTATCCATTCTTTCCCGGATCTTTCCCCAAGCATGAGTATCGAATAAGCAACTTTGGCGCATTGTGCCACACATTTCCCTGAATCTGGACATAGGTATAGTATAGCTCAATTTATCGGGTTCGAAGTAGGGACGTACCGACGGATCGAAGAAACCGATGAATGTCCGTTTGCCGCCTTTTCGATTTTCTATGGTAGCTTGCGTTACTATGCAGCTACAACCGGAACCGAACATGGAAACTACACCGTCTTCAGCATTATTATCATAATAAGCCCATGTGGTAAGTCCGGAAAGCATATCGGGGTTGGCTATGAATACGACACCTTCCACTTCTTTCAGACTTTCTATCCTGTCTATACGCGCAAAATGAAGGTATTTCTTTTCTGCTTTGAGTACTCCGATTTGCTGTATAAAGTCGATGACCATTTGCGGAGTCTGTTTGTACCGCTCTTTTAATGAGACAAAAGTCGGGACGTGTTCGGGCATTTCGGTAAAACCGGTATAGAACTTGCCGCCACCACAGCCGATTGTTTCGGCATTCAGGCTGATGATACCGCCTTCTCTTGCCGTTTTCATACCTTTAAAGAAACAGCCATTTATTTTTTCCGCCGTTCCTTCCTGCGTGTCCGAATACCAGAATACAAGAGGCAGTTCGGCCTTCTCTCCGAATGCCTCCCGGAAGTTTTGAATAAATGTTTGGATGTCCATAGCTTATCATTTTTTGTTTATACATAGTTGCTCTACAAAGTTAGAATAAAAAAGGATAAGTGCAAGTGAATCAGAAGTTAATATCGGACACACTTTTTTTACAATCTTCCAGTTGTTTTAATCCTTCTTCAGATAGTTTGGGGTAATGCAGGTCCAGTTGTTTCATCCGCTCGCAGATAATGTGTCCTACTGCGTAGCGCATAAACCATTTATTGTCGGCAGGGATTACGTACCACGGAGCCAGTTCGGTAGATGTTTCGGTTAGTACATCTGCATAAGCTTTCATATACTCATCCCAAAACTGGCGTTCCTTAACATCTGCGGAAGAAAATTTCCAGTTTTTGGTTTTGTCATCCAACCTTTCCATGAAACGCTTTTTCTGTTCGGCTTTTGATACGTTCAGGAAGAATTTCAGGACAACGGTTCCGTTTTCCGTCAGATAACGTTCGAAATCATTGATTTGCCGGTAACGGCGTTTCCAAAAATCAGAGTCAATGTCTTTGATGGTTTCTACACCCGGCAATTTGTTGGACAGTATAATTTCGGGATGTACTTTGGCGATAAGCACGTCTTCATAGTGAGAACGGTTGAAAATTCCGATTCTCCCTCTTTCGGGCAGGCAACGATTGATACGCCAGAGATAATCGTGGTCCAATTCCTCGGCAGAAGGTTGCTTGAACGAAAATACTTGGCATCCTTGCGGATTGATACCGGACATGACGTGTTTGATTGTCCCGTCTTTTCCGGCTGCGTCCATAGCCTGAAAAATAATAAGAATCGAATAGCGATTCTGGGCGTAGAGCATGCTTTGCAGTTCGGAAAGTTTCTCTACGTTTTTAGTCAGTTGACCTTTAGCATCCTGTTTGGATAGTTCGCCGATAAATGACGGATCGAAATCGGAGACGGAATATTGTCTTCCGGGTTTAGCAAGCAGGTCTTTTAAAATGTCCTTTTTCATGGGTTTGTTATTTGAATGTTTCTACTGAAAATAAAACAGGCGGAGCAATCAATTAGTTTTTCAGGCAAAGGACATTTTCCGGATTTACAGTGCTGTTCCTTTCTTCGGTACGAACAGGTTTGTCATATCCACCTGTTCAAGAGTGAGCAACTCTATCTTTTTAGAAATACCGCCTGCATATCCTGTCAGGCTGCCGTTACAACTTACAACCCGGTGGCAGGGTATAATAATACTAATAGGATTGTGTCCCACTGCATTGCCCACCGCTTGCATCGACATGGACGGTAGTCCGTTTAGGCGAGCTATTTCCTTAGCAATATCCTTGTACGTAATGATTTTGCCGTAAGGGATTTTTTTTAATATTTCCCATACGGAGAGACGGAAAGGAGTACTTTCCAAGTGTATCTCAGGCATGAAACCGGGATTTTTCCCACTGAAATAACAATCGAGCCATTCTATGGTTTGCTCGAATACGGGCAATACTTTTTCTTCGTGTTCCGGAGACAACGAAGCTGCAAAATATTTCTGTCCATCAAACCACAAACCTGTCAAAGAGCTACCGTCACTTGCGATTGTTATTCCACCGATAGGGGACTGATATTTGTAAATGTATTGCATAACATTATATATAAGGTGATATCTTTTACAAAAGTAGTATTTCATTTTTAAATAAGATCTTTTTCACCCCTGTTTTGAAGAATAATTGCTTATATTTATCTGATAGATGAGGTATTTACCAATATATAAGATTATTTTGCGCAGCCCTGCAATTACGGGGACAAGAGAAAGTCGAACCAGTCTGTAGCCTATGCCGTAGTCAATATGGAAATAGGCAACCGTGACTTACAATAATGACACCGGAATATTTTTTGTAGAAAAAGAGATTTAAAGCGTTTTTAATAACGACATAGAGATAGTTTTTTACTCTCTTTAAAGTCGTTTTTCCAACTTTTCCTTATCTTTGGCGTTTAACAAACCGTTTTTAATCATACAACAACGAAAAACAACCGATCATGAATCAAGAGTTATCAATGAATGCCAATAAATTAGTGGCATTTCTCCAGAAGCCGACTTCTGAATTTACCAAAGCCGACATCATTTCATTTATCCAACAAAACGACATCCGTATGGTCAACTTCATGTATCCTGCGGGAGATGGTCGTCTGAAAACTTTGAATTTTGTCATTAACAATCAAGCTTATCTGGAAGCTATCCTTACCTGTGGAGAACGGGTGGACGGTTCCAGCCTTTTCTCTTTTATCGAAGCGGGAAGTAGTGATCTTTATGTTATTCCTCGGTTTCGCACAGCATTTGTTGATCCGTTTGCTGAGATACCTACGCTGTCTATCCTTTGTTCTTTCTTCAATAAGGATGGAGAACCGTTGGAAAGTTCACCGGAATATACGCTTCATAAAGCGAGCAAAGCATTTACGGACGTGACGGGAATGGAGTTTCAGGCAATGGGAGAGTTGGAATATTATGTGATAGCACCGGATACGGGTATGTTTGAGGCAACCGATCAACGTGGTTATCATGAATCGGGACCTTATGCCAAATTTAATGAGTTCCGTACACAATGTATGTCTTATATCTCACAAACTGGCGGGCAAATTAAGTATGGACACTCTGAAGTAGGCAACTTTACTTTGGAAGGCTATATCTATGAGCAGAATGAAATAGAGTTTTTGCCGGTTCCTGTCGAACAGGCCGCCGACCAATTGATGATTGCCAAATGGGTAATTCGTAACTTAGGATTCAAATATGGATATAATGTTACGTTCGCTCCTAAGATAACAGCAGGTAAAGCGGGTTCCGGTCTGCATGTCCATATGCGTATCATGCAGGACGGAAAGAATCAGATGTTAAAAGACGGAATTTTGTCGGAAACAGCCCGGAAGGCTATTGCTGGAATGATGGAGCTTGCGCCTTCAATCACAGCCTTCGGAAATACAAATCCTACTTCATACTTCCGTCTTGTTCCGCACCAGGAAGCACCAACGAATGTTTGCTGGGGCGACCGCAACCGTTCTGTATTGGTACGTGTACCTTTGGGATGGGCTGCCAAGAAGGATATGTGTACATTAGCGAATCCGTTAGAAACGGAAAGCTATTTTGATACCACCCAAAAGCAGACTGTGGAAATGCGTTCACCGGACGGTTCGGCAGATTTATATCAACTGCTTGCCGGACTGGCTGTAGCCTGCCGTCATGGTTTTGAAATAGAAAATGCTTTGGAACTGGCTGAAAAGACGTATGTGAATGTAAATATTCACCAGAAAGAAAACGAAGATAAGCTGAAAGCATTGGCTCAATTACCGGATAGCTGTGTTGCGTCCGCCGATTGTCTGGAACAGCAACGGGCTATTTTCGAACAATACAATGTATTTAGTTCGGCAATGATTGACGGCATCATCCGTAAACTTCGCAATTATGAGGATAAGACACTACGTGCGGATCTGGACGGAAAACCGCAGGAAATGCTTGATTTGGTTCATAAATATTTCCATTGCGGATAATGTAGTAACTGATAATATGAGTAAAAGCCTGTCTTCTCAAAGCAAGATAGGCTTTTATTTTCCCCAATTGCACTCCTCACTTCCACATAATTCTACACTAATTCCACAATCAGATAGAACCCGCCTACTTTTTATTCGTCTGATTTTTAACGATATATGTAAAAAGCTGATATTTGGTATCCGTTTTGCAATATGATAAGTATAGCGATAATAAATAATGGTTTTTATAATTCACACTTAAAAAATTACGATTATGAAAAAGGTATTAGTAGCAGTAGCATTAGTAATGGGATTAGGTAGTTCTGTAGCATTTGCACAGGAAGTAATCAACACTACATCTGTAGAAATGCAGGTGCAAGTTCCACAGGATGAGTTTACTAAGATTGATGTAAAAGAGTTACCGGAAGCAGTGGCACAGGCTGTTGCCAAGAACTATGAAGGTGCTACAATCAAAGAAGCTTATGTAGCGGAAAAAGAGAGCGGTAAGGTTTATAAAGTAATTCTTACTACTAAAGATTCGCAGGAAGTAACAGTCCTGATGAATGAAAAGGGTGAAGAAGTGAAAGAATAAAGCAAAACTTCGAATGTAGTATAAATAACTCATAAAAATTCTCGGTTCGTGATGAATCGGGAATTTTTTGTTTATCTCATTTTTTAGTAATAAACCAATTGATCTACGTTCATCGTCGGATAGTTTTATTAGTAGTTATTATTCGAATTTCTTACGTATGTGACTAATCGTTTCCGGAGTAACTCGAAGGAAAGAGGCTACTTCTTTTAGAGTAATAAAATTCTGAAAATCAGGATAGCGTTTCACTAAATCTAAATACAGTTCGGTGGGAGTTTTACAATAAATGTCTAATAGACGCATATAGGTTTGTACAAAGAGCTCTTCTGCAAGAATCCGTTCTAAGTTTTGTGTCATTTCATTTGTAGAGAAGAAATTCCTCATATCTTCGGCAGAAGCATAGTAAATTCGAGCATCACTTGCAGCCTGGATGCTTACCATAGCTTTCTCTTTTTTCAAGCATGCCGGATAGTCACCTACATACTCTCCGGCAAAAGAATAACCGACAATATGCTCGTATCCTCTGTCGTCTGTACAGATATATCGAAATAACCCTTCTTCTATGTAAGCTCCATGTGTAGCCAAAGCTCCCTGCAGAGTGAAATATTCCTTTTTCTTCATTTCTTTACATTGCCCATGTGTCAAAAAGAAGTCTTTAAATGCGGAGAATTCCTCGCGTCCGGCATAGTGATTAAAATTTTTCATGTTTGGTTAGATTGTTTTCGTGCCTTAATAGGTGACGAATTTATGAAAAGAGTGACATTATGCCTAATTGCGGATGATTTTAAAAGATTATTTAAACCGGACTTCCTTATTAGGCAGATATTTTTTCATTCCTTTAGATATGCTGTCTTATCACAACAGTTTATTTGTAGATTTCTACAGTACTCGTACTTTAAAATTCTTTTTTGAGGATATATCCGAAGAAAACAATCGATTTTGATTACTTGATAGAAGGGAAAGAGGAATATGAACGTTAAGTATTGACCTAATTTCATAAAAAAGATGTTTTATGAAAAGAAAAAGAGAGGAATGTAGTGCAATATCGCCAAATAATGCTTTCCTTTGCAACCAACAACAATAATAAGGTTTATTACGATTTGATTATTTTACGTGAATCTTCTCATTTATTTGAGTATATCCATTTCTAATTAAGATTTTCCAATAACTTTCTTATTGAATTATTAATTTTTTATATTTGTATTTTATGAATTTGTACATTGGAAATCTTAGCTATAATGTTAAGGAATCAGACTTGAGAAATGTAATGGAAGAGTATGGAACAGTTGCTTCAGTAAAGTTAATCACAGACCGTGAAACTAGAAGATCAAAAGGATTCGCATTTGTTGAAATGCCGGATGATGCAGAAGCTAATAATGTTATCAAACAGTTGAATGGCGCAGAATACGTAGGTCGTTCAATGGTAGTGAAAGAAGCTTTGCCGAAGAACTAAAACTAAATAATAGTGATAGAAAGAAGGGCGTGTCAGGAAACTAACACGCCCTTCTTTCTGTTAATCTCTGTTGTTGTTTTCTTCATCATCCACCATGTTATTGAGTTCCAGTTCCAAATCTACCAGTTCTTGTTCTCGTAATTTCAGAATATCTCTCGTTGTATCTTTTGCTGCTTTTAATAATGCAGGAATGTCCGACGGCTCCTGTGCAACCTGAATACCGGCTGCCTCTAATGCTTCTATCTTTTCTTTAGCCGAACCGGAAGTTCCGGAGATAATAGCTCCTGCATGCCCCATTTGTTTTCCCAAAGGAGCAGATTGCCCTGCGATGAATGCTACAACGGGTTTAGTTACATGGTTACGAATATATTCGGCAGCCTGTTCTTCCGCATTTCCGCCAATCTCACCGATTAAAACAATAGCTTCGGTTTCGGTGTCATTCTGGAACATTTCTAACAGTTCACGGAAATGAAGCCCTACTACGGGGTCGCCGCCGATACCAATAGCTGTGGATTGTCCCATGCCATTAGCGGTTAAGTGATATACAATTTCATACGTAAGTGTACCGCTACGGCTAATGACACCCACGTTTCCTTTCTGAAAAACTTGTCCCGGGAGGATACCGACCATACTTTTTCCCGGAGAAATCAATCCCGGACAGTTAGGACCAACCAGTATTGCCCCCTTTTGTTTAATGAATTGATGCGCTTTGATGACATCCAGTGTAGGGATACCTTCCGCGATACAGACAATTAACCGGATACCGGCATCTGCCGCCTCCATGATAGCATCTGCTGCAAAACGTGCCGGAACAAAGATTATAGAAGTATTAGCCTGCGTCTGTTCCACAGCTTCATACATGGTGTTAAACACTGGGATACCGTTTGCATCAGTTCCCCCTTTACCGGGAGAAGTACCTCCTACAACGTTGGTTCCATATTCCTTCATCTTCCTGGCATGAAAGAGCCCGTCCCGACCAGTAATTCCTTGTACAATCAAACGGGTGGATTTATCTATTAATATACTCATAATTGTTTTTTACTTTTTATTGATATTGTTACGCATTATGATTTTATAGCCATTAACGCTGCTTCCTGCATAGTTGTTGCTATCTGAAAACGGCTATGATTTCGTAGAAGATCGCGGCCGATATTTTCATTCGTTCCTGTTAGCCGGACAATGATGGGTATTTCACTCTTTATCTGCTCGAATGACTGAATAAGCCCGATTGCCACATCGTCACAACGGGTAATCCCTCCGAAAATATTGATCAGAACAACTTTTACTTTTTCATCTTGTAATAGAAGCTTCATGGCTTCCACTACTTTTATGGGATTGGAACTACCGCCAATATCAAGAAAGTTGGCAGGATTACCTCCATAAATCTTAATCATATCCATTGTTGCCATAGCGAGTCCGGCACCGTTCACCATGCAACCTATATTACCGTCCATGCGAACATAACTGAAACCTCTTTCTTTGGCGTCGGCTTCTACCTTTTCTTCCTCTGTCGGGTCGAATAAAGCATGTATTTCAGGATGCCGACATAGAGCGTTGTCATCGAAAACAATTTTGGCATCAATAGCTATTAACATACCTTTTGTTGTTAGCGCTAACGGATTGATCTCAACCAAAGAGGCATCATTCTCCATGAAGATTTTATAAAGTGCTTGCAGGATGACAGCCATTTTACTTGCTTGTTCCGTTTTGGGAAAAAGTGAAAAGGCGAAATGACGTGCCAAATAATCTGGAATGCCAATGAAAGGATTGATTGAATACCGAATAATTTTCTCCGGTGTCTGACGAGCCACTTGTTCAATATCCATACCACCGGATGCACTCATCATTAGAATAACGGAACGTGTATTTCGGTCGATAGTGAAACTGACATAATATTCGCCGGTAATATCAACTGCTTCGCTAACCAATATCTGATTGACGGGAAGGCCTTTAATACTCATTCCGAGTATATTTTTAGCTTCCTGATAAGCATCTTCCGTGTTGTTTACCAGTTTGACGCCTCCGGCCTTTCCCCGGCCTCCGGTCAATACCTGTGCCTTAATGACAACTCTATCTGCACCTACACTCCGATATGCAGCTACAACACCTGCAGCAGTACGGCATAAAGTGTGCCTCTCAACAGGTATTCCATACTTAGAGAAAATCTCTTTCGCTTGATATTCATGTATTTTCATGGCTCACAAATTTGAGTAAATGATTCCTGCTAATAAAACAGAAGCAAGATACGGAAAGTTTACGAAAAAGAAATCTACCTGAATGTTTTAGAGCATATCACTCTCTTTTTGGTATGAAGATTCGGAATAAAAAAAGCGTGTTGGCAGAATTGCCAACACGCTGTAAACTAATAAATACTGTATTTATTGATTTTATGCAATGCCATGAGCACTAACAGTACCGTCAATTTTCTTAATCAGACCTTGCAATACTGCACCTGGTCCACATTCTGTGAAGTCAGTAGCACCGTCGGCAATCATATTTTTAACAGATTGAGTCCAACGTACAGAAGCTGTCAACTGAGCAACCAGATTCTTTTTGATTTCAACAGGGTCAGTATGAGGAAGTGCGTCTACATTCTGATATACCGGGCATTTAGGAGTATGGATTTCTGTTGCATTGATAGCAGCTTCCAATTCTACTTTTGCAGGATCCATTAACGGAGAGTGGAAAGCACCACCAACTTTCAATGGGAGAGCTCGTTTTGCTCCGGCAGCTTTCATTAGTTCGCAAGCCTTCTCGATGCCTGGTACGGAACCGGAGATAACGATTTGTCCCGGACAGTTGTAGTTAGCCGGTACACAAACTTCACCTTCAGCATTTACGGTAGTACAGATTTCTTCCACCTTTTCATCCGGCAATGCGATGATAGCAGCCATTGTAGAAGGAGTCGCTTCACAGGCTTTCTGCATAGCCATTGCACGTGCATAAACAAGTTTCAGACCGTCTTCAAAGCTCAAAGCTCCGGCAGCAACCAATGCGGAAAATTCACCGAGTGAATGTCCTGCTGTCATTTCCGGTTTGAAATCATCCCCCATACAAAGAGCGGAGATTACCGAGTGAAGGAATACGGCAGGTTGAGTAACCTTCGTTTGACGAAGATCCTCGTCCGTACCATTGAACATGATATCTGTAATGCGATATCCAAGAATATCATTTGCTTTTTCAAATAATTCTTTAGCTAAAGCTGAATTTTCATACAGGTCTTTACCCATTCCTACGAATTGAGCACCTTGACCGGGAAAAACGAATGCTTTCATATCTTTATTATTTAATTGATTTTTAATTGCGGGTGCAAAGTTACGGATTTTTATGATACGACCGCACAAAATGTACATATTTGTGCAACCGAATCCGGGAAATGCCATAACGGACCATTGCCATGTCCGATGTGCAAATCCTTGCCTGCAATGATAGCCTGAGTGATATATGATTTGGCATGTTGGATAGATTCCCGTAAAGGATAGCCTTTTGCCAGGTTGGTCGCAATAGCGGAGGAGAGGGTACAGCCTGTTCCGTGCAAATTGTTACTTTCTATCTTTTTCTCCTCATATATATGGAAGATCGATTCTGACGTATGTAAGAGGTCGCACATTCTGTCACCCTCCAAATGCCCCCCTTTTATTAATACACTTGTCTGATACTCATCCACCAACCTTTTGGCCGCTTCCTGCATTTCATGTATGTTATGAATGCTTTTATCTGTCAGAACACTTGCTTCGTCAAGATTGGGAGTAATTAAAGTGACGAGTGGGAGCAGTTCTCTTTTAATTTCTTCTATAGTTTCGTCCGACATTAGTTTTCGTCCGCTGGTAGACACCATGACCGGATCATAAACAATATATTCCGGTATATATTTTCGCAGGCAGTCTACAATGGTACGAACGATCTGAATGTCACTAACCATACCTATCTTGATTGCAACCGGTTGCAAATCATCCATAACAGCTTCTATCTGCCCACGGACAATCTCAGGCAGCACTGATTGTACAGCGTGTACCCCTAATGTATTTTGTACGGTAACTGCGGTGATGACTGACGCTGCATAGCCTCCCAAAGCCGAGATTGTTTTGATATCCGCCTGAATACCTGCTCCTCCCGAACAATCGGAACCAGCAATGGATAAAATGACTGGATGACGTTCCATTTTGGATTTTTTAATAGTTACGATACAAAGATAGAATAAAAAACGATAAGGTACAAAATGACATATCGTTTAAAGTACAATAAGTATCCCTATCTGAATTTATTCTATAGATTATGAAAAGTACTGAAAATAAAGCATCAATCTGGTTTTTGTACTTTATACAATTACTCTTCCTGGAAAAGACTAAAATACATATTGTAATTCATAAGATAACACTAAGTATTGATATTGTAAAATATATGATATGTATTTATGTGATAAACAATGTTTTATAGCATATTAATTATTTCTGTTTAAGCGAATATTAGCCTCTATATTTGCGCCATATTAAAAAAACGGATATGCAGAATATACAGAAAAATACACCTTTGGCCAACAATCATATATCAGTAGATTGTGTAGTGATTGGTTTTGACGGCGAACAACTGAAAGTGTTGCTTGTGAAACGTGCAGGTGAAGATAATGGAGAAGTATATCACGATATGAAACTTCCCGGAAGTCTTATTTATATGGATGAGGATCTGGACGAGGCTGCACAGCGCGTATTATATGAATTGACAGGACTTAAAAATGTAAACCTGATGCAGTTTAAAGCATTCGGTTCCAAAAACAGAACGAGTAATCCGAAAGATGTTCGCTGGTTGGAACGGGCAATGCAGTCAAGGGTAGAGCGTATTGTGACTATTGCATATTTGTCAATGGTTAAGATAGATAGAACTTTGGATAAGAATCTGGACGAGCATCAGGCTTGTTGGATTGCTCTGAAAGAAGTAAAGACATTGGCGTTCGATCATAATCTGATTATTAAGGAAGCAATGACATACATCCGTCAGTTTGTGGAATTTAACCCTTCAATGTTGTTCGAACTACTTTCGCGTAAGTTTACAGCTGCGCAATTGAGAACTCTTTTTGAACTAGTATATGACAAAGTTGTAGATGTGCGTAACTTCCATAAAAAAATAGCAATGATGGAATATGTGGTTCCTTTGGAAGAAAAGCAACAAGGAGTAGCCCATCGTGCCGCACGCTATTATAAGTTCGATAAGAAGATATACAATAAGGTGAGACGGTGATATATGCCGGGTGTTTGGTAAATCTAAGTAATAAAATTGAAAATCGTTAAATCGTAAATAAAATCATGTTTTTATTAGGTTATGACATAGGTAGCTCGTCTGTAAAAGCGAGCTTGGTAAATGCTGAAACTGGTAAATGTGTATCATCGGCATTCTTTCCGAAAACAGAGGCAAAAATTATTGCAGTGAATCCCGGTTGGGCGGAGCAAGATCCGGAAAGCTGGTGGGAGAACTTAAAGTTGTCTACACAAGCCATTATGAATGAATCCGGAGTCAGTGCGGCTGAGATTAAGGCAATTGGTATCTCTTATCAGATGCATGGTCTGGTATGTGTAGACAAAGACCAACAAGTATTGCGTCCTGCTATTATCTGGTGTGATTCGCGTGCTGTGCCTTGTGGTCAGAAGGCATTTGAAACTATCGGAGAAGAAAAATGTCTTTCTCATCTCCTAAACTCACCGGGAAACTTTACCGCTTCCAAATTGGCTTGGATTAAACAGAATGAACCGGCTATCTATGAACAGATTTACAAAATAATGCTGCCAGGTGATTATATCGCCATGAAATTGAGCGGAGAAATCTGTACAACTGTTTCCGGACTTTCGGAAGGTATGTTCTGGGACTTCAAAAACAATCGTATAGCCGATTTCTTGATGGATTATTATGGATTCAATTCGTCATTGATTGCCGATATTAAACCGACTTTTGCCGAGCAAGGATGTGTAAATGCAATAGCAGCCAAAGAATTGGGATTAAAAGAAGGAACCCCCATTACTTATCGTGCCGGTGACCAGCCGAATAATGCTCTTTCTCTGAATGTGTTCAATCCGGGTGAAATTGCTTCTACAGCAGGCACATCAGGAGTTGTTTATGGAGTGAATGGGGAAGTGAATTATGATCCGCAGTCACGTGTCAACACTTTTGCGCACGTGAATCATTCGAAAGAGCAGACCCGCTTGGGAGTATTGCTTTGTATCAACGGCACAGGTATCCTTAACTCATGGGTAAAACGTACTATTGCACCTGAAGGAATATCATATAATGAAATGAACGTGCTGGCTTCCAAAGCTCCGATAGGTAGCGCAGGAATCAGCATTCTTCCCTTCGGTAATGGTGCCGAACGTATGCTGAATAATAAGGAGATAGGCTGTAGTATCCGTGGGATAGATTTTAATACTCATGGCAAACATCATATTATTCGTGCAGCCCAGGAAGGTATTGTGTTTTCTTTTAAATATGGTATAGATATTATGGAACAAATGGGTATTCCGGTAAAGATGATTCATGCCGGACACGCAAATATGTTCCTGAGTTCTATCTTCCGTGACACTTTGGCAGGAGTGACAGGGGCTACAATCGAACTTTATGACACGGATGGCTCTGTCGGTGCTGCCAAAGGCGCAGGTATCGGTGCAGGTATCTACAAGGATAATAATGAGGCTTTTGCAACACTTGAAAAGCTAAATATTATCGAACCTAATGTGGCTAAACACCAAGAATATGCAGATGCATACGCCAAATGGAAATATCGTCTAGAAAAATCAATGGTCGATAAAATTTCTATTTTCAACTCAGATAACAAGTAACAATATAAATAATCATTTAAAATATAAAGAATTATGGCAACAAAAGAATTTTTCCCGGGAATTGAAAAGATTAAATTCGAAGGTAAAGATAGTAAAAACCCTATGGCATTCCGTTATTACGATGCTGAAAAAGTAATCAACGGCAAGAAGATGAAAGATTGGTTGAAGTTCTCTATGGCATGGTGGCATACATTATGCGCTGAAGGTGGCGACCAATTCGGTAGTGGAACAAAACTGTTCCCTTGGAACGGTAATACAGATGTTATACAGGCTGCAAAAGATAAAATGGATGCAGGTTTTGAATTCATGCAGAAAATGGGTATTGAATACTATTGTTTTCACGATGTAGACTTGGTTTCAGAAGGTGCTAGCATTGAAGAATATGAAGCTAACTTAAAAGAAATCATAGCATACGCAAAACAGAAACAAGCAGAAACTGGTATCAAACTGTTATGGGGTACTGCCAACGTATTCGGCCATGCCCGTTATATGAATGGTGCTGCAACAAATCCTGATTTTGACGTAGTGGCCCGTGCTGCTGTACAAATTAAGAATGCAATTGACGCAACTATCGAATTGGACGGTCAGAACTATGTGTTTTGGGGTGGTCGTGAAGGTTATATGTCTCTTTTGAATACAGATCAAAAACGGGAAAAAGAACACCTTGCACAGATGTTGACTATTGCTCGTGATTATGCTCGTGCCCGTGGTTTTAAAGGTACTTTCCTGATTGAACCGAAACCTATGGAACCGACTAAGCATCAGTATGATGTAGATACGGAAACTGTGATCGGCTTCCTGAAAGCTCATGGTTTGGATAAAGATTTCAAAGTTAACATCGAAGTAAACCATGCTACTTTGGCTGGCCACACTTTCGAACATGAGTTGGCAGTAGCAGTGGATAACGGTATGTTAGGTTCTATCGACGCTAACCGTGGCGACTATCAGAATGGTTGGGATACAGACCAATTCCCGATTGACAACTATGAACTGACTCAGGCGATGATGCAAATCATCCGTAATGGCGGTTTGGGTAATGGCGGAACTAATTTCGATGCCAAAACTCGCCGTAATTCTACTGATTTGGAAGACATTTTTATTGCTCACATTGCAGGTATGGACGCTATGGCTCGTGCATTGGAAAGTGCGGCAGCTCTGCTGAACGAATCTCCATACAAGAAAATGTTGTCTGATCGTTATGCTTCATTCGACGGTGGTAAAGGTAAAGAATTTGAGGAAGGTAAATTATCTTTGGAAGATGTAGTTGCTTATGCTAAAGCGAACGGTGAACCAAAGCAGACTAGCGGCAAACAAGAACTTTACGAAGCAATTCTGAATATGTACTGCTAATAGAGAATCAAATATAAGGCGATAGAGGTAGAGCTTTATCGCCTTACTATTATCTAATCCAACTACTACACACTACTTATCTACTTATACACCATGATTAATACAACGAACGAAGGTAGTAAACTCTACCTATATTCGATAACTTCTGTTGCTATCCTGGGAGGATTGCTTTTCGGTTATGATACAGCAGTTATTTCCGGTGCAGAGAAGGGTCTGGAGGCATTCTTCCTTTCCGCTTCCGATTTTCAATATAATAAAGTAATGCATGGAATCACTTCTTCCAGTGCATTGATAGGCTGCGTACTTGGTGGGGCGTTCTCCGGTATATTCGCTTCCCGTCTAGGGCGTCGTAACTCCCTGAGACTTGCTGCCGTACTCTTTTTCCTTTCAGCATTAGGTTCCTATTATCCGGAATTTCTGTTTTTCGAATATGGAAAACCGAATATGGATTTGCTGGTTACATTTAACTTATATCGTGTTTTAGGTGGTATCGGTGTCGGGCTTGCGTCTGCTGTTTGTCCGATGTATATCGCAGAAATAGCTCCTTCCAACATTCGCGGAACACTTGTTTCGTGCAACCAGTTTGCCATTATTTTCGGTATGTTGGTTGTATACTTTGTGAATTACCTGATTATGGGCGATCACCAAAATCCTATTATTCTGAAAGATGCTGCCGGAGTTTTATCAGTTAGCTCAGAATCTGATATGTGGACTGTATTTGAAGGCTGGCGTTTTATGTTCGGCTCGGAAGCTTTTCCGGCTGCATTCTTTGGTCTATTATTGTTCTTTGTCCCAAAAACTCCTCGCTATTTGGTATTGGTACAACAAGATGAAAAAGCTTATTCAATTCTGGAAAAGATCAATGGTAAGACAAAAGCACAAGAAATTCTTAATGATATTAAAGCTACTGCTCACGAAAAAACAGAAAAACTCTTTACTTATGGAGTGGCAGTAATTGTTATCGGTATTCTGCTTTCCGTATTCCAACAGGCTATCGGCATCAATGCAGTGCTTTACTATGCTCCTCGTATTTTTGAAAATGCAGGTGCAGAAGGAGGTGGCATGATGCAAACGGTTATTATGGGTGTTGTGAATATTATCTTTACACTGGTTGCAATCTTTACAGTAGATCGCTTCGGGCGCAAACCTCTGTTGATAATCGGTTCTATCGGTATGGCCGTAGGTGCATTTGCAGTAGCGATGTGTGATAGCATGGCAATAAAAGGAATTCTTCCGGTACTTTCGGTTATCGTATATGCCGCCTTCTTTATGATGTCATGGGGCCCGATTTGCTGGGTATTGATTTCGGAAATCTTCCCGAACACAATTCGTGGTAAAGCGGTGGCAATCGCTGTGGCTTTCCAATGGATATTCAATTATATTGTATCTTCTACTTTCCCGGCATTGTACGATTTCAGCCCGATGTTTGCGTATAGTCTTTATGGAATTATCTGTGTAGCGGCTGCTATTTTCGTTTGGCGTTGGGTGCCCGAAACGAAAGGTAAGACATTGGAGGATATGAGCAAACTATGGAAGAAGAATAAATAAATCAGATAATATCTCTTGTGGAAAATCCGTAAATCAGCAGATATAGGAATCTGTGATTTACGGATTTTTATTTTCTTATCTTTGGAGAACAATATATGAGGATAAGCTGTACCTTTGCACTGTCTTTATATAAAAACACGTATTGTTATGGAACAACATCCGATTAAAATTAATAAAGTGCAGATACGTAATCTTCAAATAGAAGATTACGCACAATTATCCCAATCGTTTACTCGTGTTTATTCTGACGGTAGCGATGTGTTCTGGACCCATAAACAGATTCAGAAATTAATCAATATTTTTCCGGAAGGACAGATTGTTACAGTGGTTGACGACAAAATTGTAGGTTGCGCTCTTTCTATTATTGTTGATTATGATAAGGTGAAGAATGACCATACGTATGCACAAGTCACGGGTAAGGAAACATTTAATACGCATAATCCTGAGGGGAATATTCTGTATGGCATAGAGGTATTTATTCACCCCGGATATCGCGGATTGCGTCTGGCGCGACGTATGTATGAATATCGCAAAGAACTATGCGAAACATTGAACCTGAAAGCCATTATGTTCGGCGGCCGTATTCCGAATTATCATAAATATGCTGACAAGATGCGTCCAAAAGAATATATCGAACGGGTACGTCAACGTGATATTTACGATCCGGTGCTTACGTTCCAATTATCAAATGATTTCCATGTCCGCAAGGTAATGACTAATTATTTGCCGAATGATGAGGAGTCTAAACATTATGCCTGTTTGTTACAGTGGGATAATATCTATTATCAACCTCCTACACAAGAATATATCAATCCAAAAACTACTGTTCGCGTAGGTTTGGTACAATGGCAGATGCGTAGTTATAAAACACTGGATGATCTGTTCGAACAGGTAGAATTTTTTGTAGATGCAGTATCAGACTATAAAAGTGATTTTGTTCTTTTCCCGGAATACTTTAATGCGCCTTTAATGTCGAAGTATAATGATAAAGGAGAATCGCAGGCTATTCGCGGATTGGCAAAATATACCGATGAGATTCGTGATCGGTTTATAAATCTGGCTATTAGCTATAATATAAACATTATTACCGGTAGTATGCCCTATGTGAAAGAAGACGGGCTGCTTTATAATGTAGGATTCCTTTGCCGTCGCGACGGAACATACGAAATGTATGAAAAAATGCACGTCACTCCGGATGAAATCAAAAGTTGGGGATTGAGTGGGGGAAAATTACTACAAACCTTTGATACAGATTGTGCTAAGATTGGTGTTTTGATTTGCTATGATGTAGAGTTTCCGGAACTCTCCCGGCTAATGGCAGATCAAGGAATGCAGATATTGTTTGTACCTTTCCTGACGGATACACAAAATGCCTATTCCCGCGTTCGTGTCTGTGCTCAGGCGCGTGCGATCGAAAATGAATGTTTTGTTGTCATTGCAGGCAGCGTGGGAAATCTCCCCCGCGTACACAATATGGATATTCAGTATGCCCAATCGGGTGTATTTACTCCGTGTGATTTTGCTTTTCCGACAGACGGAAAACGAGCGGAAGCGACTCCGAATACAGAAATGATATTGGTTTCGGATGTCGATCTGGATTTATTGAGTGCGTTACATACATACGGTAGTGTACGCAATTTGAAAGATCGTAGAAATGATGTCTATGAAGTGAAATTAAAAAAATAAAATAGTGACGTTATCCCGTTAAAATAGCGTCACCATATATCTCGAATAGCGTCACTATGTGTTTAGGATAGTGACGCTATATTTTTATTTAGAAGAAGTACCGCTTTCCAGTATGCTAACGATAGAAAATAGTGTGAAGCAGATAGCCCCTAATCCTACTAGAACACGTGCCGGAATGAAATAATCTGCATGTACGGTAGCGAGTTCGAATACGAAAGCAGCCAGGAATAAACAAGTCAATGCTGTTAATACCGGAATCATAGGGATGCGGTTGGCTAGTTTAAATTCCCGTCTCCATATCTTTGCCAACAGAATTACTTTACTGGAAATACTATAACATACAAGACCCAGTCCAAGCATGATATATCCGGTGGTACCGTTTGCACTCCCCGAATCTGCCAAAATAACGAATAATCCCCATACAAAAGAAATAGATCCCATTAATAAAACTAGTTTCGGCCATTTATTCCGTTCTTTTTCCGAATAATCATTTCGCACCTGACGAGCAATAGTAGCCACCAATGCTATGAGGCTGGTACAAATACAAGCAAGCCCTACCATTACGTGTCCTGCGACAAAATAAGCAGGATGAGAGTGGCTGTTGCCTAATAAAACGAATGCCCATACCCATGCAATAATAGATATGACGATTGCAAGAATGATCATTGCTCGTCTCTGACCCACAGAAAACGCTCCTTGTGGGACCTCATTTCCTGTTGCTTTAGAGTTTTCCGGAATCAAAGAGAATCGGGTAGAAGAGGTAGCGGCAGTAGCTACGCAAGCCGTGATAAATCCTACACCGGTTATTACATGACCTGCGACAAAGGCGGAAGGAGAGGTCGCATTACTGAAAATACAGATACCGCTGATAACAGTGATTAGAGCTGCCAAATATCCTACAATAGGTAAAATGTATTTTGTTGTTTCATTATAGGTATGTATGATTTGCCGGATAATAGTGGCAGCTGTACAAAACAGTGCAATACATATCATACCAAGTGAAAACACGACAGGACCTGCTACGACCCGGTTTCCTGCATCTCCATAACCATAAATAAACGCTCCGTATCCGAAGCAAAAGAGTGCCATCGCCAAAGGGATTGCTCTGAATAAAATACTGATACCGTAATTCATAATTGAGTGCTTTTTTATTTCCCACTAAAACAAGGAGATTTCCGTTTTGTTTAGGCCGACAGCTATTTATAATCGTTAACTTCACATGATTCCGATTAAAAGTCTTAGCTTTTTGCTCAACTAAACAAATGTTTTTGTAAATTTGCACCCTTAAAAATGGGGATACCCCTCAAATTGTAAATTGTAAATAGTAAAATCGTAGATACAGCTATGGGTAAGAGATTTACTGAATATTCGCAGTTTGACCTTTCGCAGGTGAACAAAGATGTACTGAAGAAGTGGGACGAAAACAAAGTTTTCGCCAAGAGTATGACAGAACGTGATGGCTGTCCTTCGTTTGTATTTTTCGAAGGACCTCCCTCGGCTAATGGAATGCCGGGTATTCACCATGTAATGGCTCGTACCATTAAAGACATTTTCTGCCGTTACAAAACAATGAAAGGTTATCAGGTGAAGCGTAAAGCCGGTTGGGATACGCACGGACTGCCTGTGGAACTTAGTGTGGAAAAAGCATTAGGCATCACAAAAGAGGATATTGGTAAGAAAATCTCTGTGGCCGACTACAATGCAGCTTGTCGTAAAGACGTAATGAAATACACCAAAGAATGGGAAGATTTGACGCATCAAATGGGGTATTGGGTGGATATGAAACATCCATATATCACGTATGATAATCGTTATATCGAAACATTGTGGTGGTTGCTGAAGCAGTTGTACAAAAAAGGACTGTTATATAAAGGATATACTATCCAGCCATATTCTCCGGCTGCCGGAACAGGATTAAGTTCGCACGAATTGAATCAGCCGGGTTGTTATCGTGACGTAAAAGATACGACAGTGGTTGCTCAGTTTAAGATGAAGAATCCTAAACCGGAAATGACAGAGTGGGGAACTCCCTATTTTATAGCATGGACAACTACTCCTTGGACATTGCCTTCAAATACAGCACTTTGTGTAGGACCGAAAATTGATTATGTTGCTGTGCAATCCTATAACGCTTATACCGGAGAACCTATCACGGTTGTTTTGGCAAAGGCTTTGTTGAATGCTCTTTTCAACCCCAAAGCTGCTGACTTGAAATTGGAAGATTATAAGGCAGGAGATAAACTGGTTCCATTTAAAGTAATCGCCGAATACAAAGGTACTGACCTTATTGGCATGGAATATGAGCAACTGATTCCGTGGGTAAAACCGGTTGAAGTGTCAGAAGACGGTGATTGGAAGGCTAGTAATAAGGCATTCCGTGTAATTCCGGGCGACTATGTAACTACAGAAGATGGTACGGGAATTGTCCATATCGCACCGACATTTGGTGCAGACGACGCAAACGTGGCACGTGCTGCGGGAATACCGTCGCTTTTTATGATTAATAAGAGAGGCGAAACTCGTCCAATGGTAGACCTGACTGGTAAATTCTACCTGTTGAATGAACTGGACGAGAATTTTGTAAAAGAATGTGTGGATGTAGAAAAATACAAGGAATATCAAGGTGCATGGGTGAAAAACGCCTACAATCCTGTGTTTATGATAGACGGAAAATATGATGAGAAAGCTGCCCAAGCCGCCGAATCTCTGGATATTGTTCTGGCTATGATGATGAAAGCAAACAATCAGGCATTCAAAATAGAAAAGCATGTCCACAACTATCCGCACTGCTGGCGTACAGATAAGCCGGTACTTTATTATCCGTTGGATAGCTGGTTTATCCGTTCTACAGCTTGCAAAGAGCGTATGATGGAACTGAACAAGACTATCAACTGGAAACCGGAATCTACTGGAACGGGACGTTTTGGAAAATGGCTGGAAAATCTGAATGACTGGAACCTGAGCCGTTCACGTTATTGGGGTACTCCGCTACCTATCTGGCGTACGGAAGACGGTACAGGTGAATTGTGTATCGAGTCAGTAGAAGAATTATACAATGAAATAGAAAAATCGGTAGCTGCCGGATTTATGAAGTCCAATCCTTACAAAGATAGAGGTTTTGTACCCGGCGAATATACTGAAGAAAATTATGATAAGATTGACCTCCACCGTCCTTATGTAGATGATATTATATTAGTATCGAAAGACGGTCAGCCAATGAAACGTGAATCCGACTTGATCGACGTATGGTTCGACTCGGGTGCTATGCCTTATGCGCAGATTCATTACCCGTTCGAAAATAAAGAACTGTTGGATAGCCGTCAGGTATATCCGGCTGATTTTATCGCTGAAGGAGTAGACCAGACACGTGGTTGGTTCTTTACATTGCACGCTATTGCTACTATGGTATTTGATAGTGTATCCTATAAAGCGGTTATTTCTAATGGGCTGGTACTCGATAAGAATGGTAATAAAATGTCCAAACGCCTTAATAATGCTGTCGATCCATTCACGACTATTGAAAAGTACGGTTCCGATCCGTTACGTTGGTACATGATTACCAATTCTTCTCCGTGGGATAATTTGAAGTTCGACGTAGAAGGAGTGGAAGAAGTTCGTCGTAAGTTCTTTGGTACTTTATATAATACTTACTCGTTCTTTGCACTTTATGCCAATGTAGACGGATTTGAGTATAAAGAAGCTGATGTGCCTATGGCAGAACGTCCGGAAATCGACCGTTGGATTTTGTCTGTACTGAATACGCTGATAAAAGAAGTAGATACTTGTTATAACGAATACGAACCGACTAAAGCAGGGCGTTTGATTTCCGACTTTGTCAACGATAACTTATCCAATTGGTATGTTCGCCTGAACCGTAAACGTTTCTGGGGAGGTGAATTTACACAAGATAAACTGTCTGCTTATCAGACATTATATACGTGTCTTGAAACGGTTGCTAAATTAATGGCCCCCATTTCTCCATTCTATGCAGATCGTCTGTATACGGATTTGATTACAGCAACAGGACGTGATAATGTAGTATCCGTACACTTGGCTGAATTCCCTAAATATCAGGAAGAAATGATAAATAAGGAATTGGAAACCCGTATGCAAATGGCACAGGACGTTACTTCTATGGTATTGGCATTACGTCGTAAAGTGAATATAAAAGTCCGTCAACCGCTACAATGTATCATGGTGCCGGTGCTGGACGAAGAGCAGAAAGCACATATCGAAGCTGTGAAAAGCCTGATAATGAACGAGGTGAATGTGAAAGAAATCAAGTTCGTAGACGGTGCGGCCGGTGTCTTGGTAAAGAAAGTGAAATGTGACTTTAAGAAACTGGGGCCGAAATTTGGAAAACAAATGAAAGCCGTAGCTGCTGCCGTTGCAGAAATGTCGCAGGAAGCAATCTCCGAACTGGAAAAGAATGGAAAATATACTTTGAACCTGAATGGAGAGGAAGCCGTTATCGAAGTCTCAGACGTGGAAATTATCAGTGAAGATATTCCGGGCTGGTTGGTTGCTAATGAAGGCAAGTTGACTGTGGCACTTGAAGTTACAGTTACCGAAGAGTTACGTCGTGAGGGTATTGCCCGTGAATTGGTAAATCGTATACAAAATATACGTAAATCAAGCGGTTTCGAGATTACAGATAAAATAAAAATAACAATCTCGAAAAATACACAAACAGATGATGCGGTAAATGAATATAATACTTATATTTGTAACCAGGTTTTAGGCACATCTCTTGAACTTGTTGATGAGGTGAAAGACGGTACAGAGCTTAGCTTTGACGATTTCTCACTGTTTGTGAATGTGATAAAAGACTAATACTATATTGATTAACCTTTTAAAATTGTAAGATTATGGCAGAAAAGACTAGATACTCAGATGCGGAACTTGAAGAATTCCGTGCCATTATTATGGAGAAACTGGAACTAGCACAACGTGACTATGAACAGTTGAAAAAGAGTTTGATGGGATTGGACGGTAATGACACTGACGATACATATAAAGTGTTGGAAGAAGGAGCTAATACGCTTTCCAAAGAAGAAACGACCCGTTTGGCACAACGCCAACTGAAGTTTATTCAGGGATTGCAGGCAGCTTTAGTACGCATAGAGAATAAAACGTATGGCATTTGTCGCGAAACCGGAAAGCTGATTCCGGCAGAACGCCTGCGCGCTGTTCCTCATGCGACATTGAGCATTGAAGCTAAGAACAGTGGTAAAAAATAATAGATAGCTACACAAGCTACGGGTGACGAGCTACAAGTAGCTGCGCAATGTTGACGCACGGCACTTGTAGCTCGTTATGTTTAATTTATAATGAACGCATGAAGAAACTATTCACGAAGGGAACAATCGCTCTGATCGTTATCTTTTCCGTATTGATTATCGACCAGATCATTAAAATCTGGATTAAAACTCATATGTACTGGCACGAAAGCATACGTGTGACGGACTGGTTTTATATTTATTTCACCGAGAACAACGGAATGGCTTTCGGTATGGAGATTTTCGGGAAATTATTCCTGACTACTTTCCGTATTGTTGCAGTTGCATTAATCGGTTGGTATCTATATAAAATTGTAAAGAAAGGCTTCAAAACCGGATATATCGTTTGTGTGGCTCTGATTCTGACCGGTGCTTTAGGTAATATTATAGATAGTGTATTCTATGGAGTTATTTTCAATGAAAGCACTCATTCACAGATTGCGAGTTTCATGCCGGAGGGCGGAGGATATTCCACCTGGTTCTATGGTAAAGTAGTGGATATGTTTTATTTCCCGATTATAGATACAAACTGGCCTGCATGGCTGCCATTTGTAGGTGGAGAGCATTTTATATTTTTCAGCCCGATCTTTAATTTTGCAGATGCTGCCATTAGTTGTGGTATCATTGCTTTATTACTCTTTTATAGTAAATATCTGAATGAGTCATATCATTCATTGGATAAAGGCGATAAAAAGGAAGTTGAGAATCATGAAAAGTAAGCTTCGGTTTCATCTGTGTTTCATCTGCATGCTTGCGCTTGCGGTAGCGGGATGTAAAGTGAAAAGACCTAATGACGTAATCCCGGAATCGAAAATGGAGAATTTGCTATATGATTATCATCTGGCAAAGTCCATGGGAGATAACCTGCCTTACAGTGAGAACTATAAAAAAGCGTTGTATATTGATGCTGTTTTTAAGAAGTATGGAACTACGCAGGCTGTATTCGACTCATCTATGGTTTGGTATACACGCAACACAGAAGTTTTATCGAAAATCTATGAGAAAGTAAAGAAACGCTTGAAAGACCAACAGGACGAAGTTAATCATTTAATAGCTTTGCGAGATAAGAAACCGAAAATGACAGAACCAGGTGATAGTCTTGATGTATGGCCTTGGTTGCGTATGATACGTTTGACCGGCGAGATGATGAATAACCGTTATTCGTTCGTATTGCCTACCGATACTAACTATAAAGACCGTGATACCTTGGTTTGGGAAGTGAATTATCGTTTTCTGGAGCCAATGCTTGCTGATTCTTTGAGAGCGGTAGCTATGGGTATGCAGGTTATCTACGAAAAAGATACGATAAATCATCTGAAGACTATAACCCGCCCGGGAGTTCAGCAAATACGTTTATATGCTGATACGCTGGGAGCTATGAAGGAAATTAGAGGTTTCATTTACTATCCGATGTTAGGCGAGCAGAAAGGGGGAACGCTATTAGCAGACCATTTCACTATGACTCGTTATCATTGCAAAGATACTCTCGCTTTTGCTGTTCGTGACTCCCTGAATAAGATAGAAGCTCTGAAAGCGGATTCTCTGAAAAAGATTTCGGAGGAAGAAGTGGTGGATTCCTTGCATAAAGTTGCCGAAGAACATAAAGAGGATGTCCAACGTTTGACGCCGGAAGAAATGAACCGTCGTCGTACAGGAACTCAACGTGAAAAGAAACCGGAACAGATCGAGGTGGAGCAACATATCCAGCAAGAGAGAATAGAACAAAGAAAGGAACGGCAAATGAATCAGCGCAGGCAGCAACAGCAAAGACGTCAAACTCGTTAGTGATATGAAACGATTTGCATCTCATTATTTATTCATGCCTGATGTTGGTTTTATAAAACAGCAGGTAGTGGAAATAACCGATGAAGGAGTTGTTCGAGATACATTTCCACTAACGGAAGAAATAGAGTCGGTTGAATGGATGCCGGGAGTAATTGTTTTACTTCCTGCTGACCAGCTTGAAGAAATAAAAAACACTGGGATGATTTTAAAAAATATCCCAGTGTTTCAAATTAATCCTTCCAATATTCTAAATCAATCTTCCCGGTGTTTTGAAGAGTCATTAAAAGAATTAAAAGAGAAGGGGGAAGTATTATTCCCTGTTTTATTTTATCCGTTTGATTTTATTTCCATGCAGCCTGTCGACGGAACTCGGCACAGATTACTGCGGTAGCTATGGCTACATTGAGTGACTCGGAGGTTTCTTTTCCTTGTGGATAATTGGGAATATAAAGTTTTCTATTTATTAAAGTTTCTACTTCTTTTCCTATTCCATTTCCTTCATTTCCCATTACGATCAAACCATTGGCGGTTAATGGCTGTTCATACATATTTTTCCCATTAAGGAAAGTTCCGAATACAGGTATATCTTCACCGAGTGAACGAATAAAATCAGGGAGAGAGGTATAATGTACTTTTACCCGCGCAATCCCCCCCATAGTGGCTTGTATGGTCTTGGGATTATAAACATCCACTGTGTTTTGCGAACAAATAATATGTTCAATGCCGAACCAATCAGCTAAACGAACAATAGTCCCCAAATTTCCGGGGTCCTGAACGTCGTCCAATGCCAGGCAAAGGGAATGGCGGGCAACCCCCGGGGTCAGAGTATATTGGGGCTGTTCAAAGACAGCAAGCACCTGCTGCGGAGTTTTCAGTAAACTGGCTCGTGAAAGATCTTCTTGAGAAACTTCTGCTATTTCATTTACACGAAGATCAGGATGTTCCTGAATCCAGGATGCGGTAGCTGCCAGGAAACAACAGGGAAAATGTCCGAGTAAATCGCCTACTAGTTTAGGACCTTCGGCTAGAAAAACTCGTTCTTCTTTACGTATTTTCTTTAGCTCAAGCGAATGAATATACTTTATTTTGTTTTTACTTAACAATACCATAAACTTTATTTTGTGACAAAGCTATAAAGATATTTCCAATCTATCCTTACTTTCCTCTCTTTTTCTTAATTTATTTTCCTCATCGGAAAATATAATTTATCTTTGTGAGCGCATTTTTTATGCTATCGATGTAAAACCGTATGAGGAAAAAATTTCTTTATTTGCTTGCTTCTGCCGCTATTTTGTCACTTGCTTCGTGCACATCCACAAAGTTTGTGCCGGAGGGTTCTTACCTGTTGGATGAAGTCAAGATTCGTACGGACCAGAAGAATATACGGCCTTCATCTTTACGAATGTATGTTCGTCAGAATCCTAATGCCAAATGGTTCAGCCTGATTAAAACACAGTTATATGTTTATAATCTTTCGGGACGTGATTCTACCAAATGGGGGAATAAATTTCTACGAAGGATAGGTGATGCTCCTGTGATATATAATGAAGAAGAAGCGCAGCGTTCTGAAGAAGAAATCACAAAGGCTGTTCATAATATGGGATATATGGCAGCAACGGTAAAGCGTTCCACTAAAATAAAGAAGAAGAAAATAAAACTCTATTACGATGTAACAGCCGGAAAACCATACATCGTTCAATCTATAAAATATGATATCAACGATCCTCAAATAGCTGCTCTTTTGAAACAAGATTCAGCAAAAAGTTTATTGAAGGAGAAGATGTATTTTGATGTAAACGTGTTGGATGCGGATAGGCAACGAATCACGGATAAATTACTCCGGAATGGTTACTATAAATTCAATAAGGATTATATAGGCTATACCGCAGATACGGTACGAAATACTTATAATGTAGATTTGACACAACACTTGCACCCATTTAAAACTCATGTCAGTGATTCGGCAAAGGCACATCAACAATATTGGATTAACAAGATTAACTTTATTACGGATTATGATGTATTGCAGTCGTCGGCATTGAGCAGTGTGGAGATTAATGACTCTATTAATTATAAAGGGTATCCGATTTATTATAAAGATAAACTGTATTTGCGTCCTAAGGTGCTTACGGATAATCTTCGTTTTGCTCCCGGAGATTTGTATAATGAGCGCGATGTACAGCAGACATATTCCAGTTTTGGACGCTTGCCGGCATTGAAATATACCAATATCCGTTTTGTAGAAACGCAGATTGGAGATTCGACAAAGCTTTACTGCTATGTGATGCTGACTAAAAGTAAGCATAAATCTATAGCTTTTGAGGTAGAAGGGACCAACTCTGCCGGTGACTTGGGAGCAGCAGCTTCTGTTTCTTTCCAAAATCGGAATCTTTTTCGCGGATCAGAAACCTTTATGATAAAGTTTCGTGGCGCTTATGAAGTGATCTCCGGACTTCAAGCGGGGTATGCAAATAATAACTATACAGAATTCGGAGTAGAGTCAAGTATTAATTTCCCTAATTTTTTATTCCCTTTTGTGTCTTCTGATTTTAAACGAAAAATTAGGGCAACTACTGAATTCGGCTTGCAATATAACTATCAGATGCGTCCTGAATTTCTGCGTACAATGGCTTCTGCTTCATGGAGTTATAAGTGGACGCAACGTCAAAAAATACAACATCGTATTGATTTGATTAATATTGCTTTCCTTTATTTGCCGCGAATTTCAGAAAGATTTAAAGAGGACTATATAAATAAAGGTCAAAATGATATTTTTCAATATAATTATCAAGACCGCCTGATAATAAATATGGGATATAGCTATAACTATAATAGTGTAGGAGGGGCTATTGTTAATAATACAATCGCTTCCAACTCGTATTCCATTCGTTTTAATTTCGAGTCTGCGGGAAATATAATGTATGCTTTGTCGAAGATGACTGGAATTAGGAAAAACGCTAATAATGAGTATGCCATTCTTGGAATACCTTATGCACAATATATCAAGGGAGAGTTTGACTTCTCTAAAAATATCAGGATTGACTATCGTAATTCATTTGCATTTCATGCCGGTATAGGTATAGCTGTTCCATACGGGAACGCAAAAACTATTCCGTTTGAGAAACAATATTTTTCGGGTGGAGCTAACAGTGTTCGCGGATGGAGTGTACGAGATCTAGGTCCGGGGTCTTTTGCCGGTAAGGGAAATTTGCTCGATCAATCCGGAGATATTAAATTGGATGCCAGTATCGAATATCGAAGTAAGTTGTTCTGGAAATTTCAGGGAGCTGTCTTTATTGATGCTGGTAATATCTGGACTGTTCGTGAATATGCCAATCAACCGGGTGGAGTTTTCAAGTTTAATAAGTTTTATAAGCAGATAGCAGTAGCTTACGGGTTAGGGCTTCGTCTTGACTTAGACTTCTTTATTCTTCGTTTTGATGGAGGTATGAAGGCTGTTAATCCGGCTTTTGAGACTAAAAAAGAGCATTTTCCTATTATTCATCCTAAATTTAGTCGTGATTTTGCTTTCCATTTTGCAGTGGGATATCCTTTCTAACCAACCATTTATTGCCTTCTTTTATTAGTTGGAGTGTATCTTGCAGAGAAGAAAACCGTTCCGCTTTTCCATTGATAGGATTGATAATAAATGCATTTTTTATTTGGCAGATTACTGTTGCCATTTCAGAGTCAGGAGTTATCTCACTCGAAGTAATGATAGAAGCTTTTGCCGCTCCTTGTGTTTTGAGCTGATCCAAATGATTTTGCTGAATATTAGATGCTAAAAAACTAAGATAGGATAGTGAAGACGGAGTACTCCATTCTTCGGCAACCGGATAATTGAAATTATAAAAAGATTCACAGAAATTGATAGCTATCTCCTCCAATTGAGTCTTGGGGTTCTGTTTTTGGCATGAAAAACAGGTGAATGTTATTACTGAAAGGATTAATATATGTATCTTCTTCATAGCATAGAATAGTAATATAGTGGATAATAAAAAAGAGATGAAACTCGTTTGAGAAAGTTTCATCTCTTACATATTTATTCTTTAATTATTAGCGAGCTGCAAACATAAGGTTGCTCATTGTAGCTTGGCGAGCTGCCATCATGCCTTGAGCATCCAAAGTTACATTCATTTTTTCGCCGTTCGGTAAGAACAAATCGGCAGTACCGTCGTTGTTCATCTTTATGAGTTCAGCACTTTCACCGTTTGCAACTACATTCCATGTATTAGCTTCTTTGTTATAAATCAAATCCATAGAAGCAGTTTCACCTTCTTTAGTAATGGAATATCCATTTTCAAGTGTCTTTACCATGTAATTGCCGTTCTCTCCTTTTACTTTCTTTACGTCACCTACGTTAGCCATCGGATTGGAACCACTCCAGAACTCGATAGAATTAATAACTAAAGCATCAGCCAGGTAGGACACTCCGTAAACCGGAACAATGTTGAAAGCTAGAAATACAAGTTCATTTACAAATTTGCTTCCAATAGATTGGTTCCAAGAAGATAAACGGTTGAATAAACCAAATGAACCTACACAAGAACTGAACAATAGGCTGCCACTAAGTAGCACTGCAACTAAAGTAAGTTTCTCTCTTTTCATGTCGAAATGTTTTTTAATTAATAAAAAATGTTTATAATGCCTCTGTTATATGTATGCAAATATAATATTTTTTAATTAATCAAGGTTATTATTTTCAATATTTGTGTTACTTCGATTTTCGCCGTTGCAGTTCGTTTCCTATTATGTGGTCTATTGAATATTTACCAGGACCGGCAATATACATAAGAATGAATACAACTAAATAAATGAAAGCTAGCTCCTTGACTGTAAATATATCATTCGCATGAATCACAAAGAAAGCTATCGCCATTGTGAAAATCATCGGAATCATTGCCAGCCGATATAAGAAGCCAATGATAAAAGCCATTGAACAGACAAGTTCGCCAAAAATAGCTAATCCGAGGGATAGGGGACTACCTATACCTAACGGATCAGGAAATGCAGTTGACAGTTCCTGAAAGTTACTCCATTTTTGTATACCATGGTTCATTAATAATATTCCGAAGATTATCCGGACCGCCAATAGGAACAAAGAAACTTTTGCTGTATTTGGCTTTGTAGGGAATAAAAAATTATAAATCATAAGTTGTTCTTTTTTTAAGTTCATCTCTATTTATATAAACATAAAATATCTTGATTTTGTTCTTTGCTCCAATTAGAATCAGAAAAAGACAAATCGGTAATAAAAGGATATGTCTATCGCTCTTATTACCGATTTACCGAATTTAATATAATAGAAAGTTTTTATTTATTCTTTATTCAATATATAGTGATCGGCAAGTGCTCCTGTTATTTCCTGTTTGTCATCAGTTAATAAACGCACCCTGTTTTCTTCTACTTTATAATAAGATATTTCTCCGTTTTCTTCTTTTAGAGTTAACAAGTTACCTTTTAAAGTATATGTACCTTTATCGTCGAACGAACTATCTCTATCAATATATACGGAGTGAAGCGTATATGTCTTATCTGGATTTAATATTAAGGTTGTTTCAATGCCCGGACAGTCGGCCGCAGGGAAAACACCTTTGTATGTTCCTTCGTAATCAAGCGAAGTTTCCGCATTATGCATATCAACAACTTCGATTGTGGTACTGTCTGTATCTGTACCTTTGTTTGTTTTTGAACTATTTCCGCACGCCGCCAATAGGGTACACGAACATACCAGAATAAAAATTCTCTTCATGATTATTTTTTTTAATGATTAATCTAATTTAGTTTAATATTGTAAAGGTATGAATAATAATTCGAATATTGGCAATGAAAAGAAATGGACAACTTTATTTATGAATTAATAAACTTTGTATCTTTGCGAAAAAATATAAAGATATGACACAACATACTTATGACAATGAATCTGTTCAGGAATTGCTGAACTGGGCAAAGAAAATGCTTGAAACTAAAAATTATCCGACCGAGAAATATGAATTAAATAAGTGTACTACTATAATCAATGGTAAGACTTATTTGGAATCCTTAGTTGCAATGATCGGCAGAAATTGGGAGAATCCTACTTTTCATCCTACTATCGACCAATTATGGGAATTTAGAGAAAAGTGGGAAGGAAAAGAAGAGAATAAAAAACCGTAGCATCATAGCTACGGTGATTTATAAAAAAAGGAGAACTTTTACAAGTTCTCCTTTTTCTGTTTTGTACACCCTCAGGGATTCGAACCCTGGACCCACTGATTAAGAGTCAGTTGCTCTACCAACTGAGCTAAGAGTGCAACATTAAATTTTTATTGCAACTTCGGAACTTGTACACCCTCAGGGATTCGAACCCTGGACCCACTGATTAAGAGTCAGTTGCTCTACCAACTGAGCTAAGAGTGCTTATTTCCTCGTTTGCGGTTGCAAAAGTAGGTCTTTTATTTTATTTGACCAAACAATAATGCAGCTTTTTTACTATCTTTTTTTCGTCTTTATTCGAATACATAAAGCTCGGAAGGCGTATTTCGCTTTAAAGCAAGCAGTTGCACATCTTTACCTACAATGACTCCTTTGTTCTTTAATTTCCATTCTACCGTTTTATAGGCTAACTCCGGATGATTATTATCTTTGCTTAAATGGCATAACCATATATATCGTAGATGTTCGGTGATATTTTCTGCCAAAAATTCGGCAGTATCAGAGTTGCTCATGTGCCCTGTCTTACTTGTAATTCGTTCTTTCAGATATTGAGGGTACGGTCCCATTTTAAGCATTTCCTCATCATAATTTGCTTCGAGAATCAGATAATTGGCTTTACTTATATAATGAGCAGCTGTAGGAGTAATCTCTCCAAGGTCGGTTAGAAAAGAGAATACCTTGCCGTCAATTTCAATACAGTAACCTACATTATCCGTTCCGTCATGAGGAACTTCAAAAGATTCTATGTGGAAATCTTCTAAAGTTATAGGCTCTTTTTTCTCCAAATAACGAACTGATGAACTAAGTTTTTCCGTCATACAATAACTACGGTTGATTCCGGCATGAATACGCGCCGTTGTATAAACAGGGATATTCAGTTTTTCTCCTAAATGACCTACAGCCTTGATGTGGTCAGCATGATCATGTGTTATAAATACAGCACGAATACTATCCATCAGGATATTAAAGTCTTTCAGTGTCTTTTTTATAGTACGGATACCAATGCCAGCATCTATTAGTATTCCATAGGTTTCAGTACCCAGATAATAACAGTTCCCACTACTGCCACTTGCCAGGCTTATAAATTTTACTTTCATGTTTTATCCTCTTTATTAAAAATGCAAAATGCCGTCAACTTTTACAGCAAAGTGACGGCAAATATACGCAAAAAAGAAGATATTTATCGAGAAGATTTCTTCTTTTTGTCGATGGATTCGGTGATTTTTGCAAATAATAGCAATGCTATGGCGGCAATCAATCCGATAGCGGCAAAGTAATACCATATATAGTGCGCATTTACACTGGCTGCTTCCCATGCAGCATGCGTCTCAAATAAGGTAGGGTCCGGACAATATTTAGTCAATAGAATACCTGCCAGACCAAAGCCGAAGATTGAGGAAAGAAAAGAATGCAAATGGCTAAAGCCTAAATACATCCCTTCTTCTCCTTTGGGTGCCTGCAAGGAAAAATATTCAAGATAACGAGGTGAAATAAAACATTCGGCAAGTGCCTGTACAATAATTCCGGCAACCATCATCAAAGTAATATTGCTCATGCCAGAGATAATATCGTTACCTAATAAATTACCGCAAGCCATCAATAAAGCAGAAAAAGGAATTAAGAACATTCCTACATTCATTGAAGTAATTGCACTCCGTTTCGCCATTAGACGTGTTATGAAACTAACAAAACACACTACCACAAAAGGGTTCACATTAGCAATCCACCCTGGTTTCGCCGTCTCACCAGCCATACGGATTACGTATTTAGGCATAGTGGCATAAAGTTGTTGCTGTACCATCCAAAATCCGGTGACAATCAGTATGAGAATCAATAAACGCCAGTTGGTGATAATTTTCATAAATCCCCGGCTGATTTCACGGAGACTTTTTCCTTCACCTGCTGTATGTGTAGATTTATAAAGAAGTATAACGGCAAGCAAAGCAATAATTGTCATAGCACCGGAGAAATAATTGATATAGATATAAGCTTGCTCACCGATCACATTGCGTAAAGGATCAATAATTGTTTTACCAGTGAAGGCACCTATATTAACCATCATATAAAAAATTGAATAACCGCGAGCGCGTGTTGCCTCTGTCGTTTCTTTAGCTACGGAAGCGGAAATAATAGACTTTATAAAAGAACCTCCGACCATAAGTATAAATAAGACAGGAACAATAATCCACCGGGTATAGCTATCTGGCAAACCGTTAAACTGCGTAGTAGCACCATAGTTGACTAATCCTGCCGTTTCCAGTAACGTAGGTAAGACGCCCAATCCTAAATATCCGATAGACAATAAGGAGAATGCTATAATCATTGATTTCCGGAAACCGATCTTATCAGCATAAGCACCAGAAAAAATAGGAAGCAAATACAATCCTCCGGAAAAAAGTCCAGAGATCATACTTGCTTCAAAATCATTAAAACCTAAAATTGTGGATAGATAAATAGTGAGAACGATGAAAACGGCATAATATGCCATCCGTTCAAACAGTTCGACTGTGTTGCTGACCCAAAATGCTCTGGTAAAGCCTTTGGCAGCACGCTGAGGGGAATTGTTCATGTAGTTATGTTTTTAGTTAAAATGTTAATTCAGCGCAAAGATACGTTTTTTTGGCAGACTGTCCGTATCTTTGTGTAAAATTAGGTATTTAAACAATTATGGTTATAGCTGTTGATTTTGACGGGACGATTGTAGAACATCGTTATCCACGTATTGGCGAGGAGATTCCATTCGCTATTGATACACTAAAGTTGTTACAACAAGAAAAGCACCGTTTGATATTGTGGAGTGTACGGGAAGGAGCGCTTTTGGACGAAGCAGTTGAATGGTGTAAAGCCAGAGGGTTGGAATTTTACGCAATTAATAAGGATTATCCTGAAGAACAAAAAGATCATCAGGGTTTTTCCCGGAAATTGAAAGCTGATTTGTTTATCGATGACCGGAATCTTGGCGGCTTACCGGATTGGGGAGTTATCTACGAAATGGTTAAGGAAAAAAAAACATTTGCCGATATATATAGCCAAAACGAAGAAGATACAGCACCACTGAAGAAAAAGAAAAGATGGTTTTCTTTTTAATCGGTGAAGAAATTGTACGTAACTCAATAAAAAATCCCTCTGTTTGGATTTTGATTCAAACAGAGGGATTTTTTATTGAGTTACTATCTGTTAGAACTTAAAGAAATTCTTTGCATTATTATAGCTGATATCTTCAATCATTTGATTTACACGCTCTATTTCAGAAGCCGGGATTTCACCATTTTCCACATCACGTCCCACCAAGTTACATAATGTGCGGCGGAAATATTCATGACGCGGATAGGAAAGGAATGAACGAGAATCAGTCAGCATACCTACGAAGCGGCTCAAAAGACCAAGTACAGACAATGCATTCATTTGTTTTTCCATACCGTCTTTTTGATCCAAGAACCACCAGCCGGAACCGAATTGGATTTTGCCGGGAATGGAACCATCCTGGAAGTTACCCAACATAGTAGCAATTACTTCGTTAGCACATGGATTCAAGTTGTAAAGGATTGTTTTTGTTAGTTTACCATTGCTATTCAAACGGTCGAGGAATTTAGCCATAGCTTTTGCCGTTGTAAATTCGCCAATTGAATCAAAACCAGTGTCAGGACCTAACAGCTTGAACATTTTGGTATTGTTGTTGCGGATAGCACCATAGTGGAACTGTTGGGTCCAACCTTTTTCCCAATCCATTTCACCGAAAATCACAAGCATTGCTGACTTGAATTTCAAAATCTCTTCTTTAGTCAACTCAATGCCACCATATACCTTATTAAATATAGTTTTAATTTCTACATCAGTATAATCTTCTGCATAAAATTCTTCGATACCATGGTCGGACAAGCGACATCCTTGTTCTGCAAAGAAATCGTGACGTTTTCGTAAAGCAACAACCATGTCGTCAAAGCTGGAGATAGTAACACCGCTAACCTCTGATAATTTTTCTACATAGGCACGGAAGTCGGCAGGAACTTCTACTGCCATTGCTTTGTCCGGACGCCAAGTTGGTAACATTTTGATTTCAAATCCGCTTTCACGCGTTTTGATATGATATTCCAGCGAATCAATCGGATCATCAGTAGTACATACGGTTTCTACATGGTAACGACGCATCATTCCACGAGCTGAATACTCAGGTTGGGCAAGTTTCTCGTTACATTCATCATAAATTTCACGTGCAGTTTTTGGATTCAATATCTTATTAATGCCGAAAGCTGTTTTCAACTCCAAATGAGTCCAGTGGTATAGTGGATTACGGAACGTATAAGGCACTGTTTCCGCCCATTTTTCGAACTTTTCCCAATCTGTGGCTTTTCCCGTACAGAAGCGTTCGTCTACACCATTAGTACGCATTGCACGCCATTTGTAATGGTCACCGCCCAGCCATATTTCAGTCAGTGATTTAAACTTGTAGTCGTCGGCTACCATTTGGGGGATTAAGTGACAGTGATAGTCGATAATCGGCATTTTAGCCGCATGCTCGTGATACAACTTTTGTGCAGTTTCTGTCTGCAGCAAGAAGTTTTCATCCATGAAGTTCTTCATTATTACTGTGTTTTAAGTATATAAAATTATTACTTTCTACATTTATACCTATATAGTATTGATTTTAAAGCTAATAGGCGTAAATATCGTTTTAGTTTTATTAACCGTTATCGAACACAAAAATAGAAAATTTACTTGGAGTAACAAAATAATTCGTATATTTGCAGCGATTATTTATAATATTTAAGTTTTAGCACTATGGAGGACCAGAACTATACTATAAAAGACATAGCCCGTATGGCCGGTGTTTCTGCCGGAACAGTTGATCGAGTATTGCATAATCGAGGTGACGTGTCTTCAAAAAGTAAAGCTAAAGTACAAAAGGTATTGGATGAGATTCATTATCAGCCCAATGTGTTTGCTATCGGACTGGCGGCTAAAAAGAAATATACTTTTATTTGTCTGATCCCATATTATATAGAACATGACTACTGGCATTCGGTAGTGGGCGGTATAGAACGTGCACGGCAAGAGTTACGCCCTTTTAACGTGAGTGTGAACTACCTTTGTTATCATCATGGAGACAAGAAGAGCTATCAGGAGGCTTGTCACACTATTAGAGACAGCAGTGTAGATGCTGTGTTGATCGCTCCGAATTTCCGGGAAGAAACAATAGAATTAACATCTTATTTACAGGAAAATAAGATAGCCTACGCATTTGTCGATTTCAATATGGAAGAAGCGAATGCATTAACATATATTGGGCAGGACTCATATAAAAGCGGATACATTGCTGCTAAGATATTGATGCGTAATTATTCATTGGGAGAAGGGCAGGAGTTAGTGCTATTTTTAAGCAATAATAAAAATAACCCTGCCGAAATACAGATGCAACGCCGTTTGAAAGGTTTTATGAGTTATATAACGGAAGAATATGATAACTTGACAATTCATGAAGTAGTGCTCAATAAGTCCAATCAGGAAAATAACCAGCAGACGTTGGACGAGTTCTTTCAAGCACACCCGAAAGCTGTGCTCGGAATCGTCTTTAATTCCAGAGTCTATCAACTGGGGGAATACCTTCGCCACGCAGAACATAGCATGAAGGGATTGATAGGATATGACCTTCTGAAAGCAAATGTAGACCTTTTGAAATCAGGTGATGTACATTATTTGATAGGGCAACGTCCCGGATTACAAGGATATTGCGGGGTGAAAGCCTTGTGTGACCATGTAGTATTTAAGAAGAGTGTCGATTCCGTAAAGTATATGCCTATTGATATATTGATTAAGGAAAATATTGATTTTTATTTTGAATTTGTATAATATCAACTTTATAAATTACAACTAACATGAAAGCATTAAACAAAGGAACTGCTCCTAAGACACAACGTCCGGAGCGTATTATCCAGTTTGGAGAAGGTAACTTTTTACGCGCATTTGTAGATTGGATTATTTATAACATGAACCAGAAAACAGATTTTAATAGTAGTGTAGTAGTGGTTCAACCGATTGATAAAGGTATGGTCGATATGTTAAACGCACAGGATGATCTTTACCATGTCAATCTTCAAGGATTAGATAAAGGAGAAACTGTTAATAGCCTGACAATGATTGACGTAATCAGCCGTGCATTAAACCCATATACTCAAAATGACGAATTCATGAAGTTGGCAGAGCAACCGGAAATGCGTTTCGTTATTTCGAATACTACGGAAGCTGGAATAGCTTTTGATCCAACTTGCAAACTTGAAGATGCACCTGCTGCTTCTTATCCGGGCAAACTGACCCAGTTACTGTATCACCGTTTTAAAACATTTAATGGTGACAAGTCAAAAGGATTGATTATCTTCCCCTGCGAACTTATTTTTCTGAATGGACATAAACTGAAAGAGACTATTTATCAGTATATTGAATTATGGAACTTGGGTGGTGAATTTAAAACATGGTTTGAAGAAGCCTGTGGCGTATATGCTACATTGGTAGACCGTATCGTTCCCGGATTCCCGCGTAAGGATATCGATACTATTAAAGAAAAAATACAGTATGATGATAACCTCGTTGTACAGGCTGAAATTTTCCATTTGTGGGTAATCGAAGCTCCACAGAAAGTTGCAAAAGAATTCCCGGCGGATAAGGCAGGTTTGAATGTTTTATTCGTTCCGTCAGAAGCTCCTTATCACGAACGCAAGGTTACTTTGTTAAACGGCCCTCATACAGTTCTTTCTCCAGTTGCTTATTTATCCGGCGTAAACATCGTTCGCGATGCTTGCCAACATGAAGTAATTGGTAAATATATCCATAAGGTGATGTTTGACGAGTTGATGGAAACATTGAATCTGCCGAAGGATGAATTAGAAAAATTTGCTACTGATGTATTGGAGCGTTTCAATAACCCATTTGTAGATCATGCAGTAACAAGCATTATGCTGAACTCATTCCCGAAATATGAGACTCGTGACCTGCCAGGTATGAAAACATATCTGGAACGTAAAGGTAAGCTTCCAAAAGGATTGGTACTTGGTTTAGCCGCTATCATTACTTACTATAAAGGTGGTGTACGTACAGATGGCGCTGAAATTGTTCCGAATGATGCTCCCGAAATTATGAATCTACTGAAAGAACTTTGGGCAACAGGCTGTACAAAGAAGGTAACAGAAGGTGTATTAGGTGCCGAATTTATATGGGGAGAAGACCTGAATAAAATTCCGGGGTTGGCAGAAGCCGTGAAAGCGAATTTAGATTCAATCCAAGAAAAAGGTATGCTTGAAACTGTGAAGGATATTCTTTTATAAAAGGATTATATAAAGTCAGCCCCACTATTCTGAAAGAATGGTGGGGCTGACTTTATACTGTCGTCTTGAAATGCAATTCCTTATTCTTCGGCTGTGTGGAGAATGAATGTAGTAGCACCAATTGTCACAATAGCACCATCTTCAATCCGTATCCGGTCTTTGTCTCCCAAAATTTCATTCATGAGAAATGTTCCAGTAAGGCTCGGAGCGTCCCGCAGTGTATAAATGAACTTTCCTTGCTTGTTACGCTTTATGTTGATAATACAGTGACGGCGATCCATACTCATATCTCCGCTTTCGATAGGGGTATTAATGACAGTTCCTACACAACGACGCCCTATCACATTATCACCTTCCTGCAATGGTAATATTTGCTTAAAGCCGAATATATTTTCGATCACTGTGATATATCCGAATTCTTCTTTGTGTACTTCGGCTTCTTCTTCCAGATTTTCTTCTTTTCTAAGAGCTTTTACCTTACTTTTCCCCAACCGGATACTAAATTGCTTGCCGCAATGCTCACACTCAAATACGAGCGATTGGCCTTCGCTATACTTAGTTTCATCAAAATAAAGGTAATTCTCACATTTAGGACAAAGAACTCGTTTCATGTTTTTAAAAGGGGGATTTTATTTTGCCAGTAACCAGGCATTCTTATAAGTTTCGTTTTTTCTCAACTCTAGCAATTGCTTGGTTGCTTCTTCGCGATTATCAAATGAGCGTATGCTGACACGTACCTTGCCTGCCGTATTGAGGGCTTTGGCTTCTGCAAATCCTTTTTCCTTTAATTGATTTGCCATAGCTTCTGCATCTTTCATGCTGATTCCGCCTGCTACAATAATATGGAAAGGATGATTGAAATTTGCTTGTGATTTAGCAGCGACAGGAGCAGAAACTGTTTCTTGCTTGTTGACTTTTACTTCTTTAACCGCAATAGGCCTTGAGGTTTTAGCTTTATCTACTGTAATTTTGGGAACAGATGTCTTTTGCACCTGTTGTTGTGTACCCCTACTCTTTACAGAAACAGGAGTTACTACAACCGATTGTTTCTCTATTTGCTCAAAAAGTTCACCAGGCAATAATTGCGCATAGTTGTTTTTCTGAATATCTGTATTTTCTACCCGGTTTGAGAAAGCAAAAAACAGTATGACAGCAGCAATCATAGCTACTGCATTACGGAGATATACACGATTGATCCTTATCTCATAAGTTTTCTTCTCTCTAGTCAGATTGGCTGGTATCAAGACCTTCTCTTTTTGTTGCAAAGTAGCAAGTTCGTGTATCTCAAAAGAATCCAAACCATATAATGAAGGAGTCGTTATCTTACAATCATAAGGTATAAACTCATAATTTCCATAAATATTATAATGAATCTCACCAACATTTTCCAAATGGGCTTTCCCTTCTTCGTGGAGAATCTCGATAAATGCACTTACTTCTTTTTCTACGATGCGAGTTGCATCAGCAAAGCTGGTATCGTATGCTGACATATAAGATTGTACCAATACTCCATCATTCAATTTTAATTGAGGATTAAAACCAATCGTACGGGTAGGGGGTAAAAAAAGATTTTCTTCTTTTACATGAGTTGCGGGAGCATAGTGTGCAACAAATCCACCAAATCCCGGAACGATGACGCAGTCGTTCTCCAATAGTAAAGCCTCTATATGTTGTGCCAATTCAATCATGTGTGCAAAATTAAGAGATAAATTGAATATATCCCAGAAAACTACGAAAAATTCACTACTTTTGCATCGTTTTATTTAGCACTATTAACAATGAACTATATACAGACGGAAATAGACGGAGTATGGCTGATAGAGCCTAAAGTATTCTTCGACGAAAGGGGATATTTTATGGAAGCCTTTAAGAAAGAAGAGTTTGAATCTCATATTGGTCCTGTAAACTTTGTGCAGGATAATGAATCGAAATCATCTTTTGGGGTTTTACGTGGATTGCATTATCAAAAGGGTGAATATAGCCAGGCTAAATTGGTCCGTGTCATCAAAGGGGAAGTTTTAGATGTTGCAGTCGATTTACGTAAATCGTCACCTACATTCGGAAAGTATGTAAGTGTACTGCTTAGTGAAGAAAACAAGAGACAGTTTTTTATTCCCCGTGGTTTTGCCCATGGTTTTGCCGTATTGAGCGAGGAAGCTATTTTCACATATAAAGTAGATAATAAATATGCTCCTCAAGCAGAAGCTTCTATTCTATTCAATGACAAAACATTGGGAATAGATTGGCCACTGTCGGAAACACAAATGTTATTATCCTCTAAAGACAGAGAAGGGACTGCCTTTAAGGACGCCGTATATTTTGAATAAACGACTAACAAACAATAGATAAGTATGAAAATTGCAATTGTGGGAACAGGATATGTCGGCTTAGTGTCGGGTACATGTTTCGCTGAAATCGGTGTAGACGTAACATGCGTTGATACAAATAGTGAGAAAATAGAATCTTTGCAGAAGGGGATTATTCCAATTTATGAAAACGGATTGGAAGAAATGGTACTTCGTAACATGAAAGCAAAAAGGTTGAAGTTTACTACATCACTCGAAAGTTGTCTGGATGATGTGGAAGTTATATTCAGTGCTGTTGGTACACCTCCGGACGAGGACGGAAGTGCTGACCTGAAATACGTACTGGAAGTTGCCCGTACCATTGGCCGCAATATGAAACAATATAAATTGGTAGTAACAAAGAGTACTGTTCCAGTAGGAACTGCCCCAAAAGTCCGCGCTGTTATCCAGGAAGAATTGGATAAGAGAGGAGTTAAAATAGATTTCGATGTTGCTTCTAATCCGGAGTTCCTAAAAGAAGGAAATGCAATCAGTGACTTCATGAGTCCGGACCGTGTAGTGGTCGGAGTGGAGTCAGCCCGTGCAGAGAAGTTGATGTCTAAATTGTATAAGCCATTTTTATTAAATAATTTCCGTGTGATTTTCATGGATATTCCTTCTGCGGAAATGACTAAATATGCGGCGAATTCAATGCTTGCAACCCGTATCAGTTTTATGAATGACATCGCAAACCTGTGTGAGCTGGTTGGCGCAGACGTAAATATGGTACGTAGCGGAATTGGTTCCGATACTCGTATTGGGCGTAAGTTCTTATATCCGGGCATCGGATATGGTGGTTCATGTTTTCCTAAAGATGTAAAAGCTTTGATTAAAACGGCGGAACTAAACGGATATCCGATGCAGGTACTTCGTGCCGTGGAAGAAGTAAATGAACTTCAGAAAAGTGTGCTGTTTGATAAATTAGTAAAACAATTTAATGACAACTTAAAGGATAAGACCATTGCTTTATGGGGATTGGCTTTTAAACCGGAAACGGATGATATGCGCGAAGCCCCGGCATTGGTATTGATTGATAAGCTGCTGAAAGCCGGTTGTCAGATACGTGCATACGACCCTGCTGCCATGCAAGAATGTAAACGTCGGATTGGAGATTCAGTTTATTATGCTTGCGATATGTATGATGCAGTACTTGACGCTGATGCTTTGATGTTGGTGACTGAATGGAAAGAGTTCCGTTTGCCTTCATGGGCGGTTATCAGAAAAACAATGGCACAACAGATTGTGTTGGACGGTCGTAATATATATGATAAAAAAGAAATGGAAGAACTTGGATTCGTTTACTCATGTATTGGTAAATAAGATAATAAGAGTATCTTTACTACAAAATTGAGACAAATGATAAAGTATGTGGCAATATCGTTAATAGCTATCTTTCTTATGGCATGTACCGGCAATAAGAATTCGTATTTTTCCGAGGAGGAGAAGGAAGATTCGAATGCCAAGGAAATGTTGCAGGGGATTTGGCTGGACGATGAAACGGAGAGCCCGTTGATGCGCGTAGAAGGAGACACAATTTTCTATGCAGACTCGCAAAGTGCTCCAATTGCTTTTAAAATTATACGGGACACTCTTTATACTTATGGGAATGATACGACTTATTATAAGATTGATAAGCAGGCAGAACATATATTCTGGTTTCATTCCATAACGGATAATATCATTAAGCTGCATAAGTCGGAGGACTTTAATGATTCATTGTCTTTTGTCCGTGAGGAAGTGGTTATTCCCACCTATACTGAAGTAACCAAACGCGATAGTGTAGTGATTTATAATGGCGCTCGTTATCGTGCTTATGTATATATTAATCCTTCCAAGATGAAAGTTATCAAAACAACTTATTCTGAAGACGGGATTAGCATGGACAATGTGTATTACGACAATGTGATGCACATTTGTGTCTACGAAGGCAAGAAAAGTTTATTTGCCAGTGATATAACGAAGCAAATGTTTGATAAGGTTGTGCCCGAGGATTTCTTGGTACAGGCTATTTTATCTGATACCAAGTTTTTAAAAGTAGACCGGAATGGTTTTCATTATCAAGCCATTTTAGCCATTCCGGAGAGTTCTGTATATAGTATAGCAGAGTTGGAAATCAGTTTTGACGGTACTCTGACTATTGCTTCAACCAAATAAAGATTTAGTTCTGCCTGGGAGAGGGACGGTTGTTCCCTTTTCCTCCTCCATTGTTTCTTTTTCCTTTGAAGTTTCTTCTCTTTGAATAGTTGCCGCCCTTATTACTAAAAGAACGTGGCTTATATTCGGGAGCTTCACCTAATTCTGTTGGAATAGGAATTTTATAGATTTCTTTTTCAAGGAAGTTCTCTATACTTTTAAAGTTACTCTGCTCTTTTTCACTGACAAATGTAAGTGCAACCCCATCGTTGTTGGCCCGTGCCGTACGTCCGATACGGTGCACATAATCTTCACTATCATGAGGAACGTCAAAGTTGATAACCAGGCGGATATCGTCAATGTCAATGCCGCGTGCCACGATATCCGTAGCTACTAATATATTAATTCTTCCGGCTTTGAAATCATGCATAACTGCTTCTCGTTGGACTTGTTCAAGATCCGAGTGCATTTCTCCTACATTCAGCTTCATTGATTTCAAGGCTTTTGTCACTTCCTTAACCTTGATTTTAGAAGACGCGAAGATAATAACACGTTCGGGAACTTCATCCATAAAAAGGTTACGTATAATTCCCAACTTTTGATTCTCGTAGCAAACATAGGCAGCCTGGATAATTTTATCGGCAGGCCTTGAAACTGCAAGTTTTATTTCCGATGGATTATTCAGGATGGTATTTGCTAACTGCTGGATTTTGGCAGGCATTGTCGCAGAGAACATGATAGTCTGCCGTTCTTTCGGCAAGTATTTCACTATCTGCATAATATCATCATAAAATCCCATATCGAGCATACGGTCCGCTTCGTCCAATATAAAATAAGAAACCTTGGAAAGATCTACATATCCAAGACTTAAATGAGCGATTAAACGTCCGGGAGTAGCAATAACTACGTCAGCTCCTAATGTAAGCCCTTTTTTCTGTTGTTCGAACAGGATACCGTCGTTTCCACCATATACCGCCACACTTGATGCAGGCATAAAATAGGAGAAACCTTCCATTTGCTGGTCGATTTGTTGCGCTAATTCCCGGGTAGGAGACATGATAACACAATTAATCGCATCCTCCGGATGTTTACCTTCGGATAGTTTATTCAGTACGGGAAGCAGAAATGCTGCCGTCTTACCTGTACCTGTCTGTGCCACTGCTATCAAGTCTTTACCCTCAAGTATGATTGGAATTGCTTGTTCCTGTATAGGTGTACATTCGTCAAATCGCATGGCATCGAGCGCCTCAAGCACATTTGCATTAAGTTGCAGTTCGGAAAACTTCATTCTTTCAATTTATTTGTTAGCAAAGATAAACTATTTTTCTCTCTCAATTACATATTCAAATAAGAATCTTTGAACCCTAGGAAATAGAGTACTCCATCAAGTCCGATAGTGTTAATGGATTGCTTGGCATTTGCCACAACTTTGGGTTTGGCATGAAATGCAATGCCGAGTCCGGCAATTCCTAACATCGGCAGATCGTTTGCACCGTCTCCTACAGCAATTGTCTGTGCAATATCCACTTTCTCGACCTGAGCTATCAATCGGAGTAGTTCAGCTTTCCGCTTCCCGTCTACCACGTCTCCCAGATAACGTCCGGTCAGTTTCCCGTCAACAATTTCCAACTCATTTGCATATACATAGTCGATGCCGTATTTCTTTTGCAGGTATTGACCGAAATAAGTAAACCCTCCGGAAAGGATAGCAATTTTATAGCCATATTTCTTCAGTACATACATCAATCGGTCCACACCTTCTGTAATAGGCAGACTTTCTGCAATCTCCTGCATCACAGACTCGTCCAGTCCTTTTAAGAGTGCTACACGACGCGTAAAGCTTTCCGTGAAGTCTATTTCTCCCCGCATGGCACTTTCTGTAATAGCTTTAACCTGATCACCTACACCGGCACGGATAGCCAATTCATCAATAACTTCTGTTTCAATCAATGTAGAATCCATATCGAAACAAATTAGGCGGCGCATACGGCGGTACATATTATCTTGTTGGAAAGAAAAGTCCATTTCCAGTTCGCTTGCCAGTTTCATTAATCCTTCCTGCATAGCAACTCGGTCTTTGGGAGTGCCTCTCACGGAAAATTCGATACAGGCACGGGTACGTGTGTCTGTCTTGTCTTCATCTAATGGGATACGACCTGTCAGACGCTTGATAGCATCAATGTTCATACCTTGCTCGGCCAATATCTTGGTAGCTGCGGATAGTTGCAGCGCAGAAAGCTTGCGCCCCAACACAGTCAGGATATAGCGGTTTTTACCTTGCATACCTACCCAATTCTCATACTGTTCGGTCGTGATTGGCTCAAACCGAATCGTGACTCCCAATGAAGAAGCTTTAAACAACAGTTCTTTCATGATGAACCCGGAATGTCTTTCTTCACTTTTGAAAAGGATACCCAATGACAATGTGTTATGAATATCCGCCTGACCGATGTCGAGAATGGTAGCATCATATTTGGCAAGTATTTCAGTCACGGATGAGGTCAGTCCCGGGCGATCTTCGCCAGTAACTCGAATCAGAATTAATTCAGTATTTGATGGTTGCATAAGAAATAGACTTTAATCCTGCAAAAGTAGAGAAAAAAGTTCGTTTTTATGCTAAATAACATAAAAAGTTATACTCAAAAAGTAAGATTTTTGCTTGTTTTTTTGGAAGTTAATTTAATAATTACTTACCTTTGCACTCGGTTTCAAAAATAAAGGCTCTGATAATCAGCGGATTCCTCTTCGCCTGATGCCTGAAAAGACAACGTTTCGGGAAGAAACCACTGTTTAAGGACAGTCCCGGATAGTATTAACTAAAACCGAATTACATGAGACATGTAAAATGGATTTTTGTTGTATTACTGATTTGTTCCTTGACCGCTTTCGTTGAGAAAGACAAACCGACCGGAGGTTTGAGTGAGGGTGATGTAGCCCCTGATTTTAAAATCGAATCTACATCAGAAGAGCAACCTGCATTTAAACTGGCTAATATGAAAGGCCGCTATGTGTTGCTAAGTTTTTGGGCAAGTTATGATGCGCAGTCCCGGATGCAAAATGTAAGTTTGAGCAATGTGCTTCGTTCTTCCCGTAATGTGGAAATGGTTTCCGTATCGTTTGACGAATATCAGTCGATTTTCAAGGAAACCGTTCGTAAGGACCAAATAGTTACGCCCACTTGTTTCGTGGAAACAGAAGGCGAGGACTCCGGATTGTTTAAGAAGTACCGTTTGAATCGGGGGTTCACTAACTATTTATTGGATGGAAATGGTGTTATTATAGCCAAAAACATCTCTGCTGCAGATCTTTCTGCTTATGTAAAAGAAGTCGGTTGACGATTTTGGAAATGTAAGGAGAAAGAGGTATTTTTCGGTTCGCTGTCTGGCGAATAATGAAGAATAGACAAAAGAGGAAATGGATACAACAAAAAAGTTCCGCCTACACTTGCTTTCAAGCAGGAATAGGCGGAACTTCTATTTTATATATTCTTTATCCTTCTATTTAGGCGCCTTCTGGTACAGGAAGAATGCGATACCCGCATAAAGGATGTTGGGAATCCACACAGCGATAACAGGAGGTACGTTTCCATTAATAGCAAAAGTTGAAGTAATTGTCTGGAATAAGATATAAGAGAAACTCAATCCTAATCCGATACCCAGATGAAGTCCCATACCGCCTTTTGTTTTCCGTGACGAAAGCGAAACACCAATAATTGTCAGAATGAAAGAGGCGAATGACATGGCAATTCGTTTGTGATATTCAATCTCAAATTCCTTAATATTGGCAAATCCCCTTCGTTTCTGTTTCTCGATATAATCACTCAATTGAGGACTGGTCAGCATTTCCTGTTGGTTCTTCATAATCAGGAAATCGGATGGTTCCATGTTGATTATAGAGTCGATTTTGTCTCCTTTGGTGATTTTTTCCTTTAAACCGTCTAATTCGCGTACCATATAGTCATGGATAGTCCATTTGTGGACGGTAGCAGTATCATAAGTTATACGGCGTGCGGTCAAATGTGAAACCAGTTTTTTATCGACAAATTTATCCAAAGAGAAACGGTTTCCTGTCTTCATTGCGTTGTTATAGTTATCTATATATGCAATGACACCACTATCCACTTCCAACTGTACGTTACGTGCCGTATTCTGCTTTTTAGGTTTGATGTACCTATCTTCAAAGTTCAGGCGCGTCACACTTCCTTTAGGAATCACATACGAGCTTAACATGAATGTTGTTAATGCAATAATGGCAGCAGAAATCATGTACGGACGCATCATTCTCTTAAAACTCATGCCGGTAGAGAACATGGCAATAATTTCAGAATTTTCCGCCAGTTTAGAAGTAAAGAAAATAACGGCAATGAATACGAACAGCGGACTGAACAGATTAGAGAAATAGGGGATAAAGTTCATGTAATATTCAAAGATGATTTTACTCCAAGGAGCTTCATGCTCCATAAGCTTGTCCATCTTCTCGTTGAAGTCGAACACTACTGCAATAGAAATGATTAATGCAATAGCAAATACGTATGTCCCCAAGAACTTCTTGATGATATACCAGTCCAGCCGTTTTATAAATCGATTGCTTTTCATTCCTTATAATCTAGTTGATACTCTTTTAACCATCATCGGTTTCCAAGTAGAAAAATCTCCGGCAATGATATGTTTCCGGGCTTCACCCACTAACCATAGATAGAATGCCAGATTGTGTATGGAAGCGATTTGCATTGCCAGCAGTTCTTGTGCGTGGAAAAGATGACGCAGATATGCTTTACTGTATAGAGTGTCTACGCTGGAAGCTCCGTCTACTTCAATAGGAGAGAAGTCCATTTCCCATTTTTTGTTTCGCATATTAATGATTCCATCTTTTGTAAACAGCATGCCATTTCGTCCGTTTCTTGTAGGCATCACGCAGTCGAACATATCGACTCCCCGCTCTATGCCTTCAAGAATATTGACAGGAGTGCCGACTCCCATTAAATAACGCGGTTTGTCTTTGGGAAGAATTTCATTAACGATCTCAATCATTTCATACATCTTGTCTACCGGTTCGCCTACCGCAAGACCACCGATAGCATTCCCGTCGGCACCTTTAGAAGCTACAAACTCTGCAGACTGCTTACGCAAGTCGGGATAAACACATCCTTGCACGATAGGAAAAAGAGATTGATTATAACCGTATTTAGGTTCGGTTTCATTAAAACGTTGTATACATCGGTCGAGCCACCTATGTGTCAACCCTAGTGACTTTTTGGCATACGCATAGTCCGAGTCTCCCGGAGGACATTCGTCAAAAGCCATCATGATATCGGCTCCGATCGTACGTTCTATATCCATGACTTTTTCCGGCGTGAAAATATGCTTGCTGCCATCGATATGAGAACGGAATTCAGCACCTTCTTCCCGTAATTTCCGGATTCCGGCGAGGGAAAATACCTGAAAACCACCGCTATCAGTAAGCATAGGACGGTCGAATCCGTTAAAACGATGCAGGCCACCTGCCTTTTCAATCACCTCTAGTCCCGGACGAAGATATAAATGGTAGGTGTTCCCCAGAATAATCTGCGCTCGAATATCCTCTTTCAGTTCTGTCAGGTGTACTCCTTTAACTGTGCCCAGTGTACCCACAGGCATAAAGATAGGGGTTTGTATTTGCCCGTGGTCTGTTGTAATCAAACCTGCACGGGCATTACTTTTAGTGTCTGTATATTGTAACTCAAATGTCATTCCTGGCTGGGTTTCTTAACAGATAAATCAATGGCGTCCGCCACTTTTTCGTTTGTCAGAGCTATTGCAAATACCTCCTTTATGTCATTTACATAGTGGAAAGTCAATCCTTTCAGATAGATATCCTGAATTTCATCAATATTTTTCTTATTCTCTATACTCATGATGATCTCCTTGATGCCGGCACGTTTGGCGGCTAGAATCTTTTCCTTGATACCACCTACGGGAAGCACTTTACCACGGAGAGTTATTTCTCCTGTCATGGCAATATTAGCTTTCACTTTTCTTTGTGTCAATGCGGAAGCCAAAGAAGTAGCCATAGTGATACCTGCTGACGGTCCATCCTTAGGAATTGCGCCTTCAGGAACGTGGATATGAATATTCCAGTTATCAAAAATATCTTCGTTAAGCTGCAAAAGTGAAGCGTGCGACTTGATATATTCAAGTGCAAGCATAGCAGATTCCTTCATTACATCTCCCAGATTACCGGTTAATGTGAGACGTCCGCCCTTGCCTCTGCTCAAACTGGTTTCAACAAAGAGTATTTCACCTCCTACAGCTGTCCATGCCAATCCGGTCACTACACCTGCGTAATCATTTCCCTGATATTTGTCACGTGTATATTCCGGTGCACCTAAAAAGTCATACAAGTCTGTCGGCTTAATTTCCGTTTTAGCAAAATATCCGTCCGTTGCATACTGACGTGCAGACTTACGAAGAATCTTGCCAATCTTCTTTTCCAGTTCACGGACACCGCTTTCGCGGGTATATGACTCTATGATAGCTTCCAATGTTTCTTTCGGAAGTTTAATATCACTCTTCTTTAATCCGTTAGCTTCCAGTTCCTTGGGGAGTAAGTGTTTACGGGCAATCTCAATCTTTTCTTCCGTGATATAGCCGCTGACTTCAATTAGTTCCATACGGTCGAGCAATGGACCGGGGATTGTATTCAAGTTATTGGCAGTTGCAATAAACAAGACTTTTGACAGGTCATAATCTACATCCAGAAAGTTGTCGTGGAAAGAAGTATTCTGTTCCGGGTCGAGCACTTCCAACAAAGCAGACGACGGGTCGCCCTGGCGGTCGGCACTCACCTTGTCTATTTCATCCAGAATAAAAACAGGGTTGGAAGCACCGGCTTTGATCAAGCTTTTGATGATTCGTCCCGGCATAGCACCGATATATGTTTTACGGTGTCCGCGAATTTCTGCTTCATCGTGTACGCCTCCTAAGGACATACGTACATATTTTCGTTTTAATGCAGACGCTATGGATTTTCCGAGGGATGTCTTACCAACTCCCGGAGGACCGTATAGACAGATAATAGGTGATTTCATGTCACCTTTCAATTTTAGTACAGCTAAATGTTCCAAAATACGCTCTTTCACTTTTTCCAGTCCATAGTGGTCTTTATTCAATGTCTTCTCTGCATTCTTTAAATTCAGATTGTCTGTCGTATAAACTCCCCACGGAAGGTTTAGCATGGTTTGAAGGTAGTTAAGCTGAACACTGTAATCCGGAGATTGCGGATGAGTACGTTCCAACTTGGCCAATTCTTTCAGGAAAGTTTCTCTGACCTCCGCATTCCAGCGCATACGTTCCGCCTTCTGGCGCATTTCTTCAATTTCCTGTTCCTGACCGCTACCACCCAACTCGTCCTGAATCGTTTTGATTTGCTGTTGCAGGAAATATTCGCGTTGTTGCTGGTCGATATCTTCACGGGCACGCATTTGAATAGATGCCTTGATTTCAGCCAACTGGACCTCACGGTTTAAGATTTCCAATAGGTGATAAGTACGTTCACGCAATGAGTTAATGCTTAATAAATCCATTTTCTCATCTTTCTTGAACGGAAGATTCGAACAAATGAAATTAACCAGGAACATTGAATTATTAATGTTCTTGATAGCAAATGCCGAGTCCTGGTGCATTACATCTGACGATTTGATATAACGCATTGTCAAGTCCTTGCAGGTTTCTACCAAAGCTTGAAATTCCTTGTCGTCTTTACTTGGAACATCTTCTTCCAAGAGTTCAATTTCACCTTTTAAATATGGATGAGTCTCTGTGATGTCTTTTAGAATCAGACGTTTCATTCCCTGAAGAATAACAGTCGTTGTTTGATCCGGCATTTCCAGCACACGTACAATCCGTCCTACAGTACCCACATTATGTAAATCCTCCAACTTCGGGTCTTCCGTATGGGCTGATCTTTGACATACCACTGCGATGTCCTTATGCTTTTTCTCGGCATCACGTATAAGCTTGAGTGAGGATTTTCGTCCTACTGTTATAGGAAGAAAAACTCCGGGAAACAACACCATATTACGAAGGGGGAGGACCGGAAGAATTTCACCAGATTTGACATTCACTTCAAATGCTTGCTCGTCGTTGCCATCATAGTCAGTAATCAGCGAGAAGCCATTGTTATCACCTACATCTTCCAATAAGTATCTTTCTTTCATCTTTTCGTTTTAATTTAGTTTATGTCATACAAATATGCATAAATCGTTTGCAAAGTTAATTGATTCTCTCTAATAATAAAGCACTGTTAGAATAAAAACACAAAAACAATGCCAAAATATAGAGCGATCGGAGAAGTATTCCATAATAATTATTTATTTTTGGCGATTTCCAGTAAAATAGTAGAATAAAACAGGTTTAAAAACAAGTGATAAAATGTCAAATCCTTATTTTCAATTTAAGCAGTTTACGGTATGGCATGATAAGTGTGCTATGAAAGTTGGTACGGACGGGGTACTTTTGGGAGCGTGGACTTCTGTTCAAGGTGCGCATAGTATTCTGGATGTTGGGACAGGAACCGGGTTGGTCGCTTTAATGTTGGCTCAACGTAGTTTGCCGAATACAAATATTGTAGCATTGGAAATTGATGAAGCTGCTGCCAGGCAGGCTAAGGAAAATATTGTTCGTTCTCCTTGGAAGAAGCAGATAGAAGTAGTACAGGCTGATTTTAGAAAATATCAATCTCCTGAGAAGTTTGACGTGATTGTTTCTAATCCTCCGTATTTTGTTGATTCATTAGGATGTCCAGATCAACAAAGAAATTCTGCCCGGCATAATGATTCTTTGACTTATGAGGAATTATTGGAAGGAGTAACCGGTTTATTGACAGAAAATGGAACTTTTACGATTGTGATTCCGAAGGATGTAGCTGATAGAGTAAAGATGATAGCTTCTGAAAAGAAATTGCAGGCAGTCCGGCAACTAAATGTGATAACTAAGCCCGGTGGTATTCCTAAACGTACTCTGATTACCTTTTCTTTTTCTAATCAGGAATGCATTGTGGAAGAACTATTGACAGAAGTTGCCCGGCATCAATATAGTAAGGAATATATAGCATTGACTCGGGAATATTATCTTAACATGTGAGTAGGGGATTTGTATTCTCTCGATATTAATGTATTTAAAATGATAAATAGAAAGAATCTGATATCGCAAGTACTATAGCTTTTCTCGTCTTTTCAATAGAATTGATGCAATAATGTTTTTTATGATTTTTAAGAGAAATCGTTTTTTAAAGAGATTGACTTCTAAAACAATCATAAAAGACAGAGGATGAATTCATCCTCTGCTACCCAAGCTGTTTGTATCAGGATTTAATTCTTTTACAGCCTCTTCTACTACTTTCTTGGTCGGCTTGCGATAAACCTCTGCCTGTTGTACCGGCATTATCTCATTCATCATTCTTTCATATCCTTTATGTTCTAACAAATGAATTTCTTTTTCATTTGTTTCTTTTTGTTTTCTTGTTTTCATATGGCTTTTATTTTTTAAGTTTCTACTTTGAAAACAGAAAACAGCAAAAGATAGTTCATTTTACTAGAATATATTTTCGATTAATTCATCTCAATAAACGCATTAATACATATCTTTGTCCATGTAACAGATCCCTCTTTACTTAAATTATGAAAGAAAATAAGTATGATAGTCTTCTTCAAGCAGGATTTGAAATATTCGAATTAATAGAACCACAACCGAACGAAGTGATGTTGAACACTATTCCGGAAATGAAAGATGAGCTTCGACGTCCTATGATGCTTTTGATTTCTGCCAAAAAGAAATATTGAAATGCAAACGAATGAATTTCAGGGTATTGAAAAATAATAAGTAAAAAACATCCGTTTAGCTATTGTCAATTAAAAAATACTCCCTATCTTTGCACCGCTTTTGAAAAGAACAATCCTTCAGAAAGTAGCGGGGTGTAGCGCAGTCCGGTTAGCGCACCTGCTTTGGGAGCAGGGGGTCGTGGGTTCGAATCCCGCTACCCCGACTACAAAGGAAAAGGGAGTTCGGTTAAAAGTTTTCGGGGTGTAGCGCAGTCCGGTTAGCGCACCTGCTTTGGGAGCAGGGGGTCGTGGGTTCGAATCCCGCTACCCCGACGAAAATATTAAGTCAAGAAATTTAAAAATAAAAAGCTGATGCATACCATGTTTCAGCTTTTTTGGTTTTATACAAATGATAAGTTGATTCTACTTTGTTTGTGACAGATAAAGAAGGCAATTCTTTGAATTATCTTTGAACTTGTTTATAGATATATATTTCTATTTGTTCATCATCTATAATATAAAGCGGTGCTTTAGGAGAGATAAAGCATAGCTTTACGATATCTAAAGCTATGGGTTATGAATCAGAAACAGATACTTTCTTTTATTTATCGGGGATAGAAGGTGAAGACCTCTCTTTCATGAGTTTTTCATATTATCCACAAGATACACAAAAAGACTGCAATTATTTAGGAAAAGTGAGAATAAACTTACTTCCTTTACCTGATTCTGATTTTACATTAATACTCCCTTCATGTAAAGTCATAATTTGCTTACATAAACTAAGTCCGATGCCGGAACCGGATGTTTTGGTAGTAAAGAAAGGTACAAATATCTTATCAAGAACATCGGGCAAAATACCTTCCCCATTGTCAGATACTGTCAGAAGCTTATTGCCAGCAGGCGAAATTATTACTTCTACCCGAATATCCTTATCAGATTGCCTACCACAGGCTTCACGGGCATTTTTCAATAAATTGATGAAAACTTGCTCTATTTGAGCCCGATCTATATATAAGGTTAGGTCTGATGAAGGGATTTCAAAATGGATATATTCTTCCGGGAATAATTTCTTTAAATCCATACACAGTTCCGTGATAGAAACTTTGGTGCAGACAGGAGTAGGGATTCGTGTCAAGCGACGATAATTTTCAACGAACTCCAATAATCCTTTGCTTCTTCTATGAATAGTCTGCATGGCTTGTAACATAATGGAATATTCTTTTTCTCCAAGCAGTTTGGGTATCCCCCTTTCGCTCAGTGTTTCTGAAAGAGAGATAATCGGTGTGATAGAATTCATTATTTCATGCGTCAATACACGTATCAGCTTTTGCCAGGCTTCCATTTCATTTCGTTCCAGTACGGAATGGATGTTTTTCAGGCTGATTATTTGTTGCTCTTTTCCTTGTGCTACAAATTTCGTACAAGAAATAGCCATTTCCAAAACAGTGCTGTTTTGTTCAATACGAATAATATCATTAATTGCAGAAGCTCTCAGGAGTGCTTCCGGTAATTGTGAGATCTGTCCTAAATGCGTGACAGCAGCTTGGTTCATCCATTCTATATGTCCGGCTTTGTCGGCAACAAGTACGGCTGTATCTACCTTATTTAATAAGTTTTCGTAATATTGATGTTTGATTTCCTCTGCTAATAATCTTCCCCGAAAATCTTTCAGGCTCTCTGAAAGTTCTTTTGCCCACTCATTCATTATTTTATTTTTAAAAGGCGGGTGGAAAGTTTGCATCATGTCATTGTATCGAAGTCCGTCTGTCAGCCGTCTCAATAAAATTATTTGCTTGAATTGCATACGGTATAGGTGTATACCAAGGGTTATTAATAGTATGATGCAGATAACGGTACTGAACCATAACTGTTTTTGAAACAACAGGCAACTTCCGATAGAAAGCAGCATTATAAATAAGATGTGTAAAATCACTCTGATTGCAAATCGTTTCATAGGCCTAGTTTTTCAAGTTTACGATATAGGGCAAAACGGGTTATGCCCAGATACTCGGCAGCACGGGAGATATTCCCTTCGCTGAGTTTCATTGCTTTCTCAATAGTTTGACGCTCCAGTTGTTCCAGATTCAGTATCATTTCTTCTTCCTTCCTCTGTTTAGGACTGGCATGGAAAAGAAAATTCTCCGGTTTTAATAAAGAGCCATCTCCTAATATAACAGCGCGCTCTATTGTATGCTGCAATTCGCGTACATTTCCGGGCCAGGCATACTTTAACAGTTTGTTTTTGGCTTCCCGAGTCAGGCCACGCATATCTTTTTTATATTTACGTGCATACCGTTGTAGAAAATATTCAGCTAGTAGAATAATATCATTTCCACGTTCACGGAGTGGAGGAATATGTATTTCAATGGTGTTGATACGATAGAGCAAGTCCTGGCGGAAGTTTCCTTCGTCCACTAGTTGACGGATGTCCGCGTTTGTGGCACAAATCAGGCGGACGTCAATAGGAACAGTCTGCGTACTGCCTAAACGGTTGATTTGTCGCTTTTCAATAGCTGTCAATAACTTCGATTGCATAGGAAGTGAAAGGTTACCGATTTCATCCAGAAACAAAGTTCCGTTAGTGGCAACTTCCATTCGTCCGGCTTTTGATTTTTTTGCGTCGGTGAAAGCTCCTTTCTCAAATCCGAACAGTTCGCTTTCAAAAAGTTGTTCGGGAATACTTCCCAAGTCAATAGTGACAAAAGGTTTGCCGTATCGGGGAGAGCAGCGATAGAGAAGACGGGCGATTACGTCTTTTCCTGTTCCATTTTCTCCTAAAATAAGGATATTGGCATCTGTGCTGCTTAATTTATTTATTGTGGTGAAAACTTCCTGCATGGCAGGAGATTCTCCTATAATATCTCCTTCCGAAGAATTCTGACCGCTAAGTAATTCTACCTGCTCCTTCAAAATGTTTACTTCCCGTTGAGAGTGACGTAATCGCATTCCGGAAGTAAGAGTGGCCAGTAGTTTTTCCTTTTCCCACGGTTTGGGGATAAAGTCTGTTGCACCGGCTTTGATAGCCCGTACTGCTTTATCAGTATCTGCATAGGCAGTCATAAAGATGACAATCGCTTGCGGATCGATTTTCAATATTTGCTTCAAGCTTTCGAATCCTTCCTGACCACTAATAGCGTCACGGCTAAAATTCATATCTAATAAAATAAGATCAGGTTGAAAAGTGGTCATGAAATGTTCGATTCGGTCGGGAGTGGTGGCTACCTTTATTTTTTCTGTGTAAGGTTCCAACAGCAGGTTTAGAGCGAAGAGGACATCTTCGTTATCATCTACTATAAGTATCTTTCCCAGTTTGTTTACTTCTTCCATTCTTTTAGCTAATTAGAATATAATCTTTTTCCTTTACTGCACCGGCAAAGATATGGATAATAATCATGTGTTGTATGTGCGATTGCGCACTATTTTCGTGCGTATTTGCACGCTATTTTAAAAAGAAAAACAAGTATATTTCATTGATATACAAATATTTATATAAATGGCACAGGTTTTGAATTATAAATAACAAATAAAACTAAGAATGAATCTGAAAATAATCTGCATAAGTATTGGAATCCTGGCGACGGAATTATTGGCTGCTCAAGATCAGACAACAGAACTGTCATTGGAACAAGTTGTGAAGATTGCTCGTCTGGAGTCTCCCGATGCGCAGACGGCACGTCATAGCTTCCGTTCGGCTTATTGGAATTATAAATATTATCGTGCCAACTATTTACCGACTTTGAACTTGACATCCGATCCTAATCTGAATCGTGCCATTAATAAGATAACAATGGGGGACGGTTCCGTTAAGTTTGTTGAGCAGAATTTGTTGAATACTGATCTGACTTTGAATCTTTCACAAAACATACCTTGGACAGGAGGTTCCTTGTTTCTTGAAACGTCCGCACAACGTATGGATTTGTTCAGCGAACATAAATATTCGTGGCAGACTTCACCTATCATGATAGGATACCGGCAATCGCTTTTCGGCTACAATAGTTTGAAATGGGATAAACGAATAGAACCGGTACGCTATCAGGAGGCAAAGAAAAACTATGTAGAGACATTAGAACTTGTATCTGCCAATGCGATTAATAAATTTTTTGCTCTAGCCACTGCCCAAAGTAATTATGACATAGCATCCTTTAATTATGCGAATGCCGACACGTTATATCGCTATGCACAAGGACGTTACAATATCGGGACAATAACGGAGAATGAAATGCTGCAACTGGAGCTTAACCGTCTTACAGAAGAAACAAATCGTATGAACGCCCGTATTGAAATGGATAACTGTATGCAGGAACTCCGTTCATATCTGGGCATTCAGGAAGAGAGGGAGATTCGTGTACGTGTCAGTTCCCGGATACCGAATTTCAGTATTAATCTGAATGAGGCGCTAGCATTGGCGTATGAGAATAGCCCGGATATACAAACGATGAAACGGCGCAAGCTGGAAAGTGAAAGTGCGGTTGCGAGAGCCCGTGCCAATGCAGGTTTGAAAGCAGACATTTATCTTCGTTTCGGACTGACACAGACAGCGGATAAATTACCAGAGGCTTATCGAAACCTTTTAGATCAACAATATGTAAGTTTAAGTATCTCCCTACCAATTTTAGATTGGGGACGGGGAAAGGGACAGGTACGGGTAGCCCGTTCTAACCGTGACCTGGTTTATACGCAGGTGGAACAAAGCAGGACGGATTTTGAACTGAATGTCCGTAAACTGGTGAAGCAGTTTAATCTGCAAACGCAACGTGTCCGTATCGCTGCCCGTACAGATGAAACCGCCCAACGGAGGAATGAAGTTGCCCGTAAACTTTATATATTGGGAAAATCTACCATTCTTGATTTGAACGCTTCCATTTCAGAAAAAGATAGTGCACGCCGTAATTATGTATCGGCTTTATACAACTATTGGAGTTTGTATTACACACTCCGTAGCATGACACTTTATGATTTTGAGAGTAACAAGTTACTGACGGAGGATTATAATCTCCTCATTGAATAGGATAGAATGATTTTTTATAATTGATATAAATATAAAAACTATATAACCTCATGGATATAAAATTAGAAAAGAAGCCGTGGTACATTCGTTATAGATACTATCTGACAGGAGGACTTTTGTTTATCTCCTTTCTGATTTATGTAATCGTCCTTTCATTAGGTCCCAGGAAGCTGCGTGTTGATGCCGAGAATATTCAGATAGCGGAAGTGAAAGATGCTGACTTTATGGAATATGTAGATGTAGAAGGGCTAATTCAACCTATATTGACAATTAAAGTCAATACCCGCGAAGCAGGAAGTGTAGAAAGCATAGTAGGTGAAGAAGGCAGTTTACTTCAGCAAGGTGATACTATTCTTATTCTTTCTAATCCGGACCTACTTCGTAACATTGAAGATCAGCGTGATGAATGGGAAAAACAAATGATTACCTACCAGGAGCAGGAGATTGAAATGGAGCAAAAGAGCCTGAATTTGAAACAGCAGGCCTTGACGAATAATTATGAGCTTGAGCGTCTGAAAAAAAGCATTGCTCTTGACCGTGAGGAATATCAAATGGGAGTAAAGAGTAAGGCCCAGTTGCAAGTAGCTGAAGATGAGTATAATTATAAACAAAAAAATGCAGCTTTGCAACAGGAGAGCTTGCGGCACGATTCTGCTGTGACAATGATTCGTAAAGAACTTATCCGCAACGACCGAGAAAGAGAACGGAAAAAATATGAACGCGTTCATGAACGTTTGAATAATTTAGTGGTAACGGCTCCGATAAAAGGACAGCTTAGCTTTGTGAAGGTTACTCCCGGGCAGCAAGTGTCTTCCGGCGAAAGTATTGCTGAGATAAAGGTACTTGACCAATATAAAATCCATACTTCGCTCAGTGAATATTATATTGACCGGATTACTACCGGATTGCCTGCTACCATTAATTATCAAGGGAAGAAATATCCGTTAAGAATAACGAAAGTTGTCCCTGAAGTAAAAGACCGTATGTTTGATGTCGATCTTGTTTTCACAGATGATATACCTGATAACGTAAGAGTGGGCAAGAGTTTCCGTGTACAGATAGAACTAGGGCAACCGGAGCAGACGCTTATTATCCCACGCGGCAATTTCTATCAGGCTACGGGAGGACAATGGATTTATAAGGTGAATGCTTCAAAAACAAAAGCTGTTCGTGTACCTTTGTCTGTCGGTCGCCAAAATCCGCAACAATACGAAATTACAGAAGGTTTACGGCCGGGAGATTGGGTTATTACGACGGGATATGATACCTTTGGCGATGCTGAGGAATTAATATTAAGATAAACAGACAACTTTAAACAGATAGTATGAAAACACTGAAATATGCAGTACGCTTTTTATTACGTGCGAAATCATATACGACTATCAATTTACTCGGACTGACACTTAGTCTAGCCTGTTGTATTATCTTGTCCCGTTATATTTATCGTGAAACAACAGTAGATATGCATTGTATAGACCGTAATCAGGTATATGGAGTTCAAGTGTCGTTTGATGGAAACCGGGTGTTGAGTAAGGCAGAAATAGGAAAGCGTGATAGTACTTATATAGATGACAATGTTATACTGACACGTTCAAGTGTAATATTGCTTGAGAATGATTATGTAGATTATCAGACAAATCGTTTTTCTGTACATGCCTTAATAGCTGACAATGCTTATTTCAGACTTTTTCCTTATCAAGTATTGCAGGGAGAGATTTCTTTGGAAGTTCCGGAATCAGCATTGTTAATGGAAGATTTCGCCAAAAAACTTTTTGGTAAAGAAAATCCGCTAGGTAAGGTGTTACGTTTTTCTAACGGTAAAGATATCAAGGTGACAGGTATATTGAAAAAGCCGGTAAATAAACAAACATTCAATTTCGATATAGTACTTTCTCATGCATTTTCGACAGACTGGGGACGGATGCCTTTGGAGTTTATTCAGTTTACTTCTGAGAAGGCAGTGGAACAAGCCAATCAAATAGGGAGTTATCCCCGGTTTATAAATCAAGATTCTCGTTTCGGAGATGTTCGTAAATACACATTCTCTCTTATTCCTGTCAGTCAAATGTATTGGGAGCAAGCATTACTTTACCAAACAGGGCCTAGTATGCTTGTTAGTGGGAATCGTTCTCATCTATTCATTCTTGGAGGAATTTGTTTATTGATACTGTTTGCCGGGATTATCAACTTTATTAATCTTTATTCTGTATTAATGGTGAAACGAGGGAGGACTTACAATCTTCGAAAAGTATTCGGTGCCAGTGGCAATACACTGTTTACGCAAATTTTCACAGAAAACGTTCTACTGATAGCCGTTTCTATTGTGTTTGCATGGTTTATTGTTGAAATAACATCTGTTTTTGTATCCCACTTGTTGGATAGCCGGATAGTCTATACTAAATTCGACTGGATATTGTCGATATCTATCCTGATATTCCTGTCTTTGACTGTAAGCCTGTATTCACATATAAAATGCCAGCGCTCTTTACCGGCTGTTGCTCTCAAGGCATTAGGTACCGATAAACGTTCTATTCGTTTTCGTATGATATTCCTTTTTGTACAATATGTTGTTACCTTTTTATTGGTCTTACTTTCCATCTATTTTAATAAGCAATTCAATTTGATGTTGCAGACAGATCCGGGATTCCGTACAAAAGATATAATTCAGGCAAATATGATATATGAATCGAACGATTATTCTTCGTATACATCTGAAACTGTAAACCAACGTAAAGAAAGAGTTTTAGCGATAGATCAACTGATAGATAATTGTCCGGATATCCAAAGCTGGACAACCGGTTTTTATTCTATTCTTGGGTTTGATTATTCTGCAGGATTTCGAAATGCAAAAGGAGAACTGGTTACGTTGAATCAGAGTTATGTTACCGACAGTTTCTTTAAACTCTTTGAGATTCCTTTTATTGAAGGAGATTTATCGGAAGCAGATAAAGAACAAGGAGGTGAAATTATAGTTGTCAACCGTGCCGCATTGGCCGCTTTAGGCTACACAAGTTGCAAGGGGGCTACTATAATTAATGAGCAGATGAGAAAGATAAAACCCGATTTACAGGCACAGCCTATTGGTGCCGTAATAGAAGATTATTATGATAGACATGTAGGATTGGGTGCTCGCCCTATGGTATTTATCGTAAATAAACGGTTGAAGGGAGATTACTATCAGATTGCTTGTTATCCGGGGAAAACTCAGGTAGTCATCAATTATCTGAAAGATATTCAGAAAAAAGTATATGGTACGGAAGACTTTAAATATTCACTATTGGATGATGATGTGGCGGCACTCTATAAAAACGACCGGCGAATAGCCATGGTATATGCTATTTTTGCATGTATTGGAATTATAATAATCTGTCTCGGATTATTCGGTATTTCATTATTTGATATTCGTCAGCGCTATCGGGAGATTGCAATTCGTAAAGTAAACGGTGCATTGGTGAAAGACTTGTACTTGCTGCTTGGATGTAAATATTTGGTTGTATTGGGAAGCGCTTTTGCGGTATCTATTCCATTGTCCTGCTACTTGATTTATCAGTATACTAAAGCTCTTGTGATAAAAGCTCCGTTAAGCATGAATGTCTTTCTGATAGCATTGCTCGTAGTAAGTTGTATCTCTTTAGGCACACTGTGCTGGCAAATAAAAAAGGCATCACGTATTGACCCGGCCAAAATAATGAAAATAGAATAAAAATAATAATATATGATACGACACTATTTGAAAGTTGCTTTTCGTAATTTACTGAAATACAAGACCCAAAATATAATTTCTATCATCGGTCTTGCGGTAGGATTACTATGTTTCTGCATATGTATGTATTGTAGTCGTTTTGTTGAGGCCACCAACCATTGTTTCAGTAATTACACTCGCATTGTGGAATTAAACCTTTATGATTATCAGACAGAAACATATTTTTCCGGTACACAAGTGGCTTTATCCGAAGAACTCCGCACATGGGCAATGGGAGAGGTGGAAGCAATTTCTTGTATGACATACTCGCGTGAACGTTCTTATCTTGCCGAAATTTCAGAGGAAAAATCATTACCATACGAACTTGAAACGATAGAAATAGATACTTTATACAATAAGGTATTCACTCCCCAAATAGTAGCCGGAAATTGGAAGACGGCAAGCCGGACATCTAATGCCGTTATTTTAAGTGAATCTACTGCCATAAAGATATTCGGTAAAATAGAAAGTGCTATCGGCAAGCATCTGACTCTGGCGCGACGACTCCATACTTCGCCTGAAAGTACTCCGAAAACAGGAGGTATTGTTTATACGGTACAGGCAGTAATGAAAGATATCCCGCTAAACAATGGTTTTAGTTTTATGACGCATACTGATGCAATGGTTCTGAACGATAGCGAAGGACTTTTCCGAAGTACGAAACGTCACGATATGACAGGAGCCAGAACCTATGTCTTGCTTTCTCCCAATACGAATATAGCTGAACTGGAGCAGCAGTTTGCTAAGCGTAATTATAGTTATACTATGTATAATCAGTCTTATGCGGTTGTTGCTAATTATATTAGCGACAGGGCACAGAAGAAAGGTGCTTTTGTGTTGGGATGGGTGACAGGAATAGTCGGTACATTGATATTACTGGTCGGACTAATCAATTTCTTTCACTTTCTGATCGGTTCTTTTCTTAATCGCACTAAAGAATACAGTATTATGAAAATGGCAGGATGTAATTGGAAACAACAATTCTGCCTGCTGTTTGTACAATCATTGATTGTGGTGGTTATATCTTCCTTTTTAGTAATATGGGGAATAGAATTGATTGGCAACCGAATGGATTTTTCTCTACAGGGCATTACAATGACTTTTCCGCCCGAAATTCTTTTGATACACGCTATGCAATATATCATTCTTCTTATATTGCTCTGTGCTGCAATTTGTCTGTTTGTATCTGTCCGTATTCGCAGAATTTCGATACAAACAGGCATTCATGGAGGAGTAAATAAACGTCGAGGTAAGCAGTGGGGACGTAACCTTATGCTGGGAATCCAGTTCTTTATCTGCTGGATATTTGTATCATTCACTGTCGCATTGTTTTTACAGTCGGAGAAAACAACCCAAACATTGTTTCATACGCTTAACCAAAAAGAAAAAGAAGCGATTCTTAGCATTCCATTAGACTATTCGTTTATGAAAAATGAAGAGAAGTTAAGTGTGGTAGAACGTTTTCAGCAACATGCAGGGGTAAAAGATGTCTTATTGGCAGATATTGCTTATACACAAGGAGTATCCGGAAACCTGTTGATGACCGAGAAAGGGAATGACAACTCCTGGACTGATATCAATATTATGTGCGTTCCGCTGAATTTCTTTGCTTTTATGAATATTCCGATAGAGGAGGGCAGAACTATCCGGACAAAAAATGACCTTGTCATGGATAAAGTATGGCAAAACAAACAAAAGAAGAATGTAATTGGAATGAATTTTTATGACCAAAATAATGATTATACCGTATGTGGAGTTTGTACTCCTTTCCAGACTGATGTCCATTATCATAGTGGCGGCTATGCTTTTATGCTCTATGATCCTTCTGAATATGTTGGCCATTGCTATGTAAAATGTTACCCTGAACAACAAAAAGAAGTCGTAAAGTGGATTGAGAAAATCCGTCGTGAAGTACTTCCGGAGAATATATCGTATCAGGTTCGTACATTTCAAGACGACCTGTATGAAATACAGGCTATGGAATATATGCTGAAAGATACTATCCTGTTTTTCGCAATCGTCAGTATCATCATTACCTTGTTGGGTGTATATTCCAGCATTACCCTCGATACTGAACGTAGACAGAAAGAAGTGGCTATCCGTAAAGTAAATGGAGCCGGAATGTCGCATATTATCTGGTTGTTTACCCGTTTGTATATAACTTTGTTGATGGTTACCGCAGCTCTATCCTTTCCGTTAGTATACCTAGTGTTACAGCTATGGAAACAAATATATACGGTATTCTTTAACTGTGGATTCTGGTTCTGGACAGGGATTTTTATATCTGTTGCTATGATAACGGCACTAACGATTTGGTTTCGTATCTTGAAGATTGCCAGAGTTAATCCGGTGGAGTCTATCAAAAATGAATAGGAAAACCATATTTGAATTAGAAAATAAAAGAAAACAAAATGATACAGCACTATTCAAAAGTTGCTTTGCGCAATTTGATGAAATATAAAACCCAAAATCTTATATCAACCATAGGCTTGGCTGTGGGACTGCTATGCTTCAGTATTTGTTTCTATTGTAGCCGCTATATGCAGAGTGTTGACCAATGTTTTAATAATTATCATCGTTTGGTAGACATCAATTTAGCTGATGAAGGTAGGATGTTATCCGGTACTCCTGCAATATTGGCGGAGAAGTTGACAAAAGAATATGGACATGAAGTAGAAGCATATTCCAGAGTTGCTTATGCACGGCAACGGCCTTTTGATGTGTATACAAATGATGAAAAGAAACTACCCTATACATTTGAATGCATAGAAGTCGACTCGTTTTTTAATCGTTTGTTCACTCCGACTGTTGTGGCAGGTTCGTGGAGAGTGGCAGCCTATACTCCTAATGCGGTAGTAATAACAGAAAGTACAGCACGCAAATTATTTCCATATAATCAGGAGGCTATCGGTAAACGTATGGTGATGACAAGCAAAATATGGTCTTCTCCGAAAACAACTCCTGATAGCGGAGGTATCTCATACACAATTCAGGCTGTGATTAAAGATATTCCAGCCAATGTCAGTATGAACTTCATGCGGACAATTGAAGTTCTCATTCTGAACGATAGTGAAGGATTATTTAAAATGACCGGTAATAATGACCAGACAGGCGTTTATACTTACGGATTGCTTCATGAAGGCAGAACAGCCAAAGATTTAAATGAAGTGTATAGAAAGAGTAATGTCACTCACCGAATGTTTAATTGCGATTATGACCTGATTGTTTCTCCTATTGGAAAAAGTAATGGCAACTCTGACATGATAACCATCTTTAGCTCAATAACTAGCATTGTAGCAGTTTTAATCTTATTAGTTGCTTTACTAAACTTTTTCCATTTTCAGATTGGAAGTATAATCAATCGCCAACGGGAATTTACAATTCGGAAGATAATAGGAAATGATATGTTTCATCTGGCAATGATGCTTTTTGTGCAATTGTTTTTGGTCATTGTAATCGCTTCTTTATTTATGTTCGGACTCATAGAAATATTGTCTTCCGGAATGCATATTTCATTGTCTGATTTAAGTTTGTCCATTGATAGAGAGCGTTTGATGTTACAAGCCGGACAATATATTATCATTCTTCTCATAGCAACATTTGTGATCTGTTTTTCTGTTGCTTTTTATATCCGTAGGGTAAACATACAATTAGGCATGAGCAATGGGCTTAAAAGTAAAAAGCATTTCTTTCGTAATAGCATGTTAGGAATCCAGTTTTTCATTTGTTGGCTATTCGTTTCTATGACTGTCGCTCTTTATTTACAAACAAATACTACAATATCTACGCTGTACAATACGTTGACTAAAGCGGAGAAAAATAGCATATTAAGTCTTAAATTGGACTATACTTTTATGAAAAATGAAGAAAAAGTTGCGCTTGTTGAACGTATCCGGCAGTATTCAGGCGTGAAAGATGTCTTACTTTCTGAAGACGGTTACTTAAATGGTAGTCCGGATCGTACAGGCATACAATTAGATAAAGACTCGGATAGGTGGCTGGAAATAAATATAATGAGGGTAACGCCTGATTTTATTTCTTTTATGAATATCCCCTTGTCAGCAGGACAAAATATGGAAGGCAATAATGATATATTGGTCGATGAAATATTTATGAATGAAAAAGAAAATATACTGGGGACTACTCTTTATCATTATAAAGACGCTTATACTGTACGCGGTATATTGTCTTCTTTTACTCCCTCGGTTTATGCTTATAAAGAGGAGCAGACTCCTTATGTTTTCTTTCCTATGAAAGATAATGGAAATGTAGGTCATTGTTATATCAAGTGTTACACAGATAAAAAGGAAGAGGTCCGCCAATGGATGACCCAACTTTTGCAGGAAGTGTTACCGGAAAGTGTTGAGCCCGAAATAACAACTTTTTTGGATGATATCATTGAACAACAGGCCATGGAAACTAAATTCAAGAATATAACTTTATTTTTCTCTATTGTAAGTCTGATTATAACTTTATTGGGAGTATATTCAGCTATTACTCTTGACACCGAACGTCGGCAGAAAGAAGTGGCAATCCGGAAAATAAACGGAGCGGGAATAAAACAGATTATCTTACTGTTTTCCCGGTTGTATATGTTACTTTTGACAACATCGGCTTTATTAGCTTTTCCTGTGGTATACGTCATTCTCCATATGTGGAAAGAAATATATCAGATATTCTTTAATGACGGGATATTATATTGGGTAGGAATATTTGTAGGAGTAACTTTATTGACTGCACTAACCGTTATCTTTAGAATCCTAAGGATTGTACGACTCAATCCTGCGGAAGTTATCAAGAATGAATAAATTCAATAATTTTTAAATAGTACAATTATGATTAAAACAATTAATTTACAGAAGATTTTCAAGACAGAAGAAGTGGAAACTTGGGCATTGAATAATGTCAGTATTGAAGTGAAACAAGGTGAGTTTGTTGCTATTATGGGACCTTCCGGCTGTGGAAAGTCAACGTTACTTAATATTCTGGGACTGTTGGACAATCCGACAGGAGGAGAGTATTATCTGAATGGAATGGAAGTTTCGAAGTACACGGAATCGCAGCGTACAAATCTCCGTAAAGGAGTCATTGGTTTTGTATTTCAGAGTTTCAATCTGATAGATGAACTGAACGTATATGAAAACATTGAATTACCTCTGCTCTATATGGGTATCTCAGCTTCCGAACGTAAAAAGAGAGTGGAGACTGCCATGGAACGAATGGCTATTACTCATCGTAGCAAACATTTCCCCCAACAATTGTCAGGTGGTCAGCAGCAACGTGTCGCTATCGCCCGTGCAGTAGTTGCCAACCCTAAATTGATCCTTGCCGATGAGCCTACCGGTAATCTGGACTCAAAGAATGGTAAAGAAGTAATGGGGCTATTGAGCGAATTGAATAAGGAAGGAACAACGATTGTAATGGTAACGCACTCCCAGCATGACGCCGGTTACGCTGATCGCGTCATCAATCTGTTCGACGGACAAGTAGTAACTGAAGTCAGCATGTAACATTAAAAGAGTATGATGATAAAACATTATCTAAAAGTAGCTTTCCGCAATCTGGCAAAATATAAGGTGCAAAGTATTGTGAGTATTTTAGGATTGGCAGTAGGCTTTGTATGCTTTGCATTGTCTACTTTGTGGATTCGTTATGAAATGACTTATGATACTTTTCACGAAGGTGCGGAACGTATTTATCTGGTGCGTGCACATTATGCACATGAACCTGGTAAGATATCCAATTCTACTCCTTATCCTTTAGCTGATTATTTACAGAAAGGTAATCCGGAAATAGAGGCAATGGCTTCTACTTCCGTACAGAAAGTTAAATTTCGTGTGAAGGATACTGAGAAGGATGTTGTGTCGGCTACTGCAGATTCTGTTTTGATGAACTTTTTTAATATACGAGTATTAAGAGGAACAGTGAACTTCTTGAAGGGAACCAATGGGGAAATTGCTATAACAGAAGAATTTTCTAAAAGGATATTTGGAGAGGAAGAGGCATTGGGTCGGGAGGTAGAGGTTAGTGGACATGCTTCTAAAGTTGGAGCAATCGTGAGTGGCTGGTCTTCTCATTCCAATATTCCATATAGTATATTAACTTCTGCCAGACATTATACACAATGGGGGAGTGCGAATGAAAACTTATTTGTTCGCATTCGTAAGGGGACAAATGGGGAAGAATTTCAGAAAAAAATTGCTGCTCTCCGTATCAATGATATTGAGAAGGAAAATGAATTGGGAGAGCTATTATTGACCCCGCTATCGGCTTTACGCTATTCCGGTTATGTATCTCGGGAAGATACCGTGATTACTTTTAGCTATATCTTATATTTTTCATTAGCCGGTGGATTGGTCATTATCTGTTCGTTATTTAATTATTTGACTCTCTATATCAGTCGGTTATATATGCGTAGGCGTGAAATGGCACTTCGCAAAGTGAATGGAGCAGGTAATAAAGATTTGTTTGTTCAGTTGACCGTTGAACTATTGATTGTTCAGTTTATAGCTTTGGTAGCCGGATTGTTCTTTATTGAAATATGTATGTCCCGTTTCCTCGAGTTCACACGAATAGCTCCCAACTCTTATTATGGAGAGATTTTAGTATATCTGTTTATTGTGATAGCTTTGTCTCTTTTGTTGGCTCAGATACCACTATATCATTTTCGTCGCCGAACTTTGCAAGACGCTGTCAAAGGGAAAGTTTCAGTAAACAGACCGTATGCTTTCCGTAAGTTCGGGATTGTTATACAATTGATAGTCAGTCTTGTTTTCATATTCTGTACAGTGGTTATAATGAAACAGATTTATTTCCTGAAGCATACAGACTTAGGAATGGAACGTCATAATATTGCCAATGTTGCATTATGGAGAGGTGATATAAAACAGTGGGGCGGTAAGATAGCAGCTTTACCTATGGTGACCGAAGTTCTGCCTCCCCGTTATTTTCCGATTATTCCTACCGGACCAATGATGTATGCGGAAATGAACCATTGGGAGGATATGCCTGAAGCAGTAGAAGAACCTATAACTATTGGCATAATGCCTGCAATGAAGGATTTCTTTGATTTTTATGATTTGAAATTAATTGAAGGCGAACTGCTCTCAGAAAAGAATGCTCCCAATGATATTGTAATTGATGAAAATACACTTCGGATATTTGGTTGGAACCAAGGAGTAGGAAAGACTTTGGGATATGAGAAGGATGGCAAAATTCTTCATTCATATAGAGTGGTAGGAGTTGTCCGGAATTTCTGTTATCAACCGCCTACAAGTATTCCGGGATGTATCGCTTTACAACAACCTCAAGCACAAAATTATCTGCTGTTTCGTGCCAGTATTTTGTTTAAATTTGAGGAAGGTTCCTGGCACGAATGCCGGAAAGCGATTGAGGCCATGCATAAAGAAGATTTTCCGAATGCCTATTTACGATTGTTTAATGAGGAGGAAGAATATGATAAGTATCTCCGTTCGGAGAGTGCTTTAATGAAGCTGTTGACTTTCGTATCATTAGTTTGTATTCTGATCTCTTTGTTCGGAATATTCTTATTGGTTACATTATCTTGTGAACAACGTCGTAAGGAGATTGCCATACGTAGAGTCAACGGGGCACAGGTATATCATATTCTTCATCTATTTTTCCGTGAGTATTTATTGTTGCTGGCAACAGCTGTTATAATAGCTTTTCCTGTCGGATACGTTTTAATGAAACAATGGATTGATCGGTATGTAAGGCAAACGCCGATTGAGGTATGGATATATGTAGCTATATTTGGAATTATAGGATTTTTTATCTTACTATGTATAGGCTGCCGAGTATGGAAAGCTGTTTTGCAGAATCCGGCAGAAGTAATTAAGAATGAATAATAATTAATGGTGATATTATGATTACACATTGTTTAAAAGTAGCTTTTCGTAACTTAGTAAAATACAAAACGCAGACACTTATCAGCATAATTGGATTATCGGTTGGGTTTACTTGCTTTGCGCTTTCCGTATTATGGATTCGTTATGAAATGACGTATGATAATTTTCATGAAGGAACAGACCGTATTTATCTGGCAGGTAATAAATTTGATTTGCAAGGAGACGGATTCTCTTATTATTCGTCAAGTTTGTTGGCTGATTATATAATGAAAAACTGTCCGGAAGTAGAAAAGGCTTGTCATATAATACAAGAAGACATAATACCCATTGAATATGAGAAAAATGTATATCAGACACAACAATTAAGAGTTGATTCAAACTTTGTCTCAATCTTTAATATTATTGTATTAGAAGGAAGCAACCGTATGAGATTAGAGAATAACCAGATTGCCATTACTGATAAAATTGCTAAGCAAATATTTGGAACTGAATCTCCGATAGGTAAGCAATTTATATTTCCTAATACAAATAATACAAAGATGACAATAGTTGCAGTGGTAAAATCATGGGAAGGTCATTCTTTATATCCTTTTGATATATTATTACCTTATGAGGATCAAGATCCACATTGGGGGAGTCAACGAAGCCATACACTTTTCCGTATTTACCCTAATAGTGATATAAATGCATTGGAGAAAAGATTGGCTAAATATGAAGTGCAACAAGACTCATATAAACAGTTAATGTCTACTCCTATTGCTTTATTATCTACCTTACGAAGTACACATCCGAGAGAAGATGTTAATGTCAAATTGAATCACATTCGTCTTTTTGCCTGGATTGGAGCTTTGGTTATTATTTGTGGATTATGTAACTATTTAACAATGCTTGTTACTCGTATTCGAATGCGAAAACGTGAATTGGCATTACGGAAAGTAAATGGAGCTTCTAATGGTAGTTTGCTGTCATTGCTTCTTTGGGAATTGGTATTGTTACTCATTGTATCATCGGGATTAGGACTTATGATAATAGAACTCATTTTACCGGGCTTTAGATCTCTATCACAAATAGCCGAGGATACTTCATTCTATTATAGTGAAACGCTTATGTATATATTATTATTAATATTGATAACTATAAGTCTGGCAGCCATACTTATCCGATATGTCAGCAAGCAGTCTTTGCTTGATAGTATTAAACATAAATCAAATCTTCATCTTTCCGGTTGGTTTTATAAAGGAAGTGTTTCCTTTCAATTATTTGTTAGTATTGGTTTGGTGTTTTGTACTATGGTGATGATGAAACAGCTGGATTATCTATTGAATTCAAAAGAACTTGGGTTGAATAGACATAATATAGGAGTTATAGCTTCCGGTTATGGATTTGAAGGTGTTCCTTTTAAAGAAATTCTGGAACAAATGCCTGATGTTATAGAATGTTTATATGGCTTTTATACTCCTATTCCTAAAATGTCATTTTATAGTTATGAAGTGAGGGAATGGGAAGGACAGGCGGACAAAGAACAACGTATCAAGTTAGAGAAGGAAACCATCAATCAGGATTATGCTAATTTTTTCCAAGTTGAAGTTTTGGAAGGTAATATGTTGGATGAAAAAGACGGGAAAGAGGCGGTCCTTATAAATGAAGCTGCGGCAAAGGCTTTTGGTTGGGATCATCCTATTGGAAAGAAGATACACTTGAACGAAAAATGTATAGTAAAAGGGGTTATTAAAAATATTTATTATAATGCCCCGATACATCCGGTTACTCCAGCTATATTCTTCTTGCCGGACAACAAGCAAAAAAGTGAAAATAGAGGTCATTTGATTTTTAAGTTTAAAGAGGGTACCTGGAAAAATGTTTCTCAAAAATTGAGAGAAGAAGCTTATAAAGTTAATCCGAATGCAGAATTACGTTTGATTAATATGGAGGAGAAATACGATGAGTACATGAAATCGGAAAATTCTTTAAGTATGCTATTGAGTATTGTTTCCTTTATATGCATAGCAATTGCCGTATTCGGCATCTTTTCTTTAGTTACTTTATCGTGCGAGCAACGTCGTAAAGAGATTGCTATTCGTAAAGTCAATGGTGCCAGTATAGGAACAATTCTGAATTTATTCTTTAAAGAATATCTGCTTTTGCTTATCATTGCATCATGTATCGCTTTTCCATTAGGATACGTCATTATGAAACATTGGCTTGAAAGTTATGTAAAACAGACTCCGATAAGTCTTTGGATATATGGAGGAATATTTATTGTAATGCTTCTTATCATTTTCCTGAGCATTATTTGGAGAGTATGGAAAGCAGCCCGGCAGAATCCGGCAGAAGTGATTAAAAGTGAGTAAGAATATTATTTAATAAAAGCAATATGAAGAACCAGTTATCAGCTATCAAGGCCCTGTTTCGTTTTAGAATTTATACGATAATAAATATTATAGGGCTTGCGATTAGTGTAGCGGCAACATTAATAATCGTACGTTATATTCATCAGGAAGTGACCGTAGACCACTTTTGCAAGGATCTGGATCAATTATATATATTGACAGCTCAAAGAAGTAACGGTCATATTTCAATAATTGACAATACGGACAGGAATAATGATCCTAATTTTATTGATCCGATGAAGAATCCGGAAGTAGAAAAGTATTCATATTGCATTTCTTTTAAGGATGATTATATCATAGTTGATGATCACCGTTTTCAGGCCAATGTTTTAGTGACCGATAGTTTCTTTCTACAACTAATGGATTATCCTGTCATTTCAGGCATTAAGACTATTCAACGTCCGGATGATGCGATCATTACCCGAAAATATGCTAAACATCTTTTTAAGGATGAAAACCCGCTTGGAAAGCAACTTGTTTCTTCCGCAGGCTATACACTTACTATACGGGGAATTGTAGATGAACCGGATACCAAATCCTCTTTGCAGTTTGATTTGATAACTCCTGTGAATCAGGGAAAATATATGGATTGGAGCCGAATGGGATTTTGTATAACACGTTTGGTTAAGGGTACGGAGTTGGCTAAGTTTAATGAAAAAATCTCTAAACCACAGTCATTGATTTGTTTTAGTCATTCACCTATACAATTCAGGCTTTTTCCATTGAAAGAGCTATATTTTAATAAGGTGGTAAGCTCTGCATCCGGTTTCTTCTTAAGAGGAAATAAAGAACATGTTATTGTGTTGTCTGTTGTAGCATGTATGCTGTTGCTGGTCGGAATTTTCAATTTTATCAATATCTACACGGTTATTATACTGAAGCGGGCGCGTGAGTTTGGAGTTAAAAAGGTGTATGGTGCGAGTGGTATTCAAGTATTTTCCCAAATATATGCAGAAAATCTATGTATGGTTGCTACTTCAATGCTGATTATATGGATGCTGATAGAGGTTACAGCAGGGTTATTCGCAACTGTATATTCAATACCCGTGAAACCGGATCTAAAGTTTGATTTACTACTGTCTCTTATTATATTATTCGGGTTACCGTTAATTACGTCTATCTATCCCTTTTTAAGATACAATTACTCTTCACCTATCACCTCATTGCGTTCAGTCAGTGTCGGGGGACATTCCATTGTGTCTCGTGCATTTTTTCTATTCGTTCAATATATCATCACTTTCTGTTTAATTGTGGTTTCCTTGTATTTTGTGCGCCAGTTATATACTATGCTTCATGCTGATTTGGGTTATCGGGCAAAGGATATTATATCTTGCCAATTCCTGTCACACGAGACACAAAACAGGAGGTATGCAAGTGATGAAGAATGGCAGAAAGAGCACGATTTGGAACAGCACAAAGAACAAGTCATTAAGCAGAAAATGAATGCGTGTCCTTTGTTCGTTACATGGAGCTATGGTGAAATTCCTATAAATCTGGAACCTTACATTAACTTGGAAGCGGATAATGGAGAAAAACATAAAGTAGCCCTTATGAATGCCGATAAAGAGTATATGGATATGTTCGGATTGAAACTGAAAGAAGGGAGGGAGTGGAACGACAAAGATCAGTTTGCCCAGTATAAAATGATTATCAACGAAACAGCTAAGAAGTTATTTCAAATAAAGAATATAGAGGAGGCTTCATTACAGCCGGAATCACGTTTGTGGTGGAGTATGGGAATAGATGAAGGGAAAAATCCTCCTTTCGAAATAGTAGGAGTAATAGAGGATTTTCGGACAGGACATTTGGCGAAAGGAGATGCTCCTTTAGCTATATTATATGATAAAGGAGATAATCCTACTAACCCTTTGATAGCGACAATTGTGGAAGGAAAGCGTAAAGAAGCGGTTGATTTTCTGAAAGAGTTGCATGATGAAGTGTTGGGACAGGGAGAATTTGATTACTCGTTTGTGGAAGATGAAGTGAAAAAGTTGTATGATGAAGATAAAAGGGCCACTCAGATCTATGTCACTTTTGCCGGACTGGCTATCTGCATATCCTGTCTCGGCCTGTTCGGTCTGTCGTTGTATGATATTCGCCAGAGATATCGGGAGATAGCCTTGCGCAAGGTAAATGGCGCTACAGGCAAACAAGTGGCCTTATTGCTGGTACGGAAGTATATATATATACTGGGGGCGGCATTTGCAGTTGCTATTCCTTTGGCCTATTATATCATTCATGATTATACCAAGGACTTTACAGTGAAAGCTCCAGTCGGAGTCGATATATTTATAACAGGTTTTATTCTTACATTAATAATCTCTTTAGGAACATTGTTATGGCAGGTTCGTAGGGCTGTCCGCATCAATCCGGCATTGATAATGAAGAGTGAATAAATACAATGTTTTTTGTTGTTTTTAGTTTAAAAGACAATTGAATAAATTATCTTTGCACTATTCCAATTTTATATCAAATAGGAGAATGTGTATGAATAGAATGAAAGTTTTTTTATTGTTGGCAGTTATGATTGGTTTTAGTTCATGCCAGTCGAGAAGTAAACAAAACATAGAGCAGGAGGTAGAAGTTGACAGTTTGTCGACTAACCCAACTGAAGAGATAAAAATAATAACCGGAGTTGTAAAGGACGCTTCAATGAATAACTTTATGCTAATTACCTTGCAAGGAGATACACTCTTTATTAGTACAATGGATCAAGAGCCAAACGATGTAGCAGGCTTTGAGTTAGGAGATACGGTGAGAGTGAATTATATAGAAGAGGAGGAAGAACCCGGGTTAAATACTATACCGACCGCTCAAAAAGTGATTGTGATAGGAAAGAAAAACCGGAATCAATAAATAATTAATCTAACAATAACGTAGAATTATGAAAAAGAAAATGTTGGCAACAACTTTGTTGACAGGGCTATTGGCTGCATGTAGTGGAAACTCTGCTTCCGTCACAGGAGTATGGATTGAGCCTATCCCAGGAATGGAAGACCAAGTGCAGGGTATTAAACTGGAAGAAGGTGGTATTGCATCTTCCGTTAATATGGCTACATTAGTTTATAAAAATTGGAAGCAGGAAGGTGATCAACTGATTCTGGCAGGAAACAGTATTGGCAATGGGCAGACAATTGAGTTTATAGATACAATGAAGATAAAAAAAATAACGGCTGACTCGTTAGTTTTGGATAATCGGGGAATGGAGATTCGCTATGCGAAACAGAAATGATGTAATTTAATATGTGAACATACATTTTATCCAATAAATAAAAAAAGCTACTTCCCTTTTTATGGAATCAGGAAAGTAGCTTTTTTATATGATTCTAATACTGATTACAAAATATCCAAAGCCTTGAATGCTTTTACTAACTTCTCAACAGCACGGTCAATCTGCTCTTTTGTATGAGTAGCCATTAATGCCACACGCACCAATGTGTCTTGTGGAGCACATGCGGGTGGAATAACCGGATTTATGAATACCCCTTCATCGAAAGCCAGTTTAGTAACCATGAAAGTCTTGTCTGTATCACGTACATAAAGAGGAATGATAGGTGATTCGGTAGCACCGATTTCGAAACCTGCCTCACGGAAACGTTTCAAAGCATAGTTGGTAGCTTCCCACAGAGCTTCGAGTCTTTCCGGCTCATTCTGAATGATATGAAGAGCTTCTAAAGCAGATGCAGTAGCAGCCGGAGTATTGGATGCACTAAATATATATGTACGAGCATTGTGACGCAACCAGTTGATGATAGAAGAGTCAGCAGCGATAAAACCACCGATAGAAGCCAAAGACTTGCTGAAAGTACCCATAATCAGATCAATCTCATGAGTTAATCCGAAGTGGTCACAAACACCGCGTCCCTGCTTTCCGAATACACCTAAACCATGAGCTTCATCTACCATGATAGTAGCATTGTACTTATGTTTCAAACGTACAATTTCAGGTAAGTTTGCCAAATCGCCTTCCATGGAGAATACGCCGTCAACGATAATCAGTTTTACTGAATCTGGATTGCACTTTTGCAGTTGCTTTTCCAAATCAGCCATATCATTGTGCTTATATTTTAATTGCTGGGAGAAGGAAAGACGACGACCGTCTACGATCGAAGCGTGGTCACGATCATCACAAATGATATAATCATTGCGGTCTGTCAATGCAGGAATAACTCCGGAATTAACTGTGAAACCGGTTGAGAAACAAAGCGCTTCATCTTTACCTACAAAGGCGGCCAGTTCTTTCTCCAGTTGGACATGCAGATCAAGCGTACCGTTCAAAAAACGTGAACCGGCACAACCGGAACCATACTTGTGCATGGCTTGTATACCTGCTTCAATAACTCTTTCATCTCCCGTAAGGCCAGTGTATGCGTTGGAACCGAACATCAACACTTCGTGTCCGCCCATTTCTACTTCTGTACCCTGTTTCCCTTCAATCTCACGGAAATATGGGTAAACGCCCTGTGCCATAAACTTTTGTGGCAGGTCGTACTTAGCTAACTTCTCTTGTAATAATCCCATGAATTATAATTTATTATACTCATACTCAGATCACTCGCTGATGATCTAATAATCCTTTTTTCTTAACAAGTGTTTAAAACAGGGGGCAAAGATAACAAAATTTGCTTTTATCTGTTCTTTTTAAGGGAAAAAAGTTGCCTTCGTATGATTAGAAACCTCTAATAGATTAAAATTTAATATATTTGTATTACTTTTGTCGTCTACAATCGACAAGAATAGCATGAACGAAAGAATGAAGAAAATAATATTCGTCGTCAATCCTATTTCGGGTACACAAAGTAAGGAATTGATTCTTAGCTTGCTGAATGAAAAAATAGACAAGGCGAGATACTCTTGGGAAGTAGTGTATACAGAGAGAGCCGGTCATGCAGTAGAAATAGCCGCGAAAGCTGCCGAGGAAAAGGCAGATATAGTAGTAGCTATCGGAGGAGACGGAACGATCAATGAGATAGCTCGTTCGTTGGTGCATACGGATACCGCTTTGGGAATCATTCCTTGTGGCTCGGGCAATGGACTTGCACGGCACCTGCATATACCCATGGAACCGAAGAAAGCATTGGAAGTGCTTAATGAAGGTTGCATGGACGTAATAGATTATGGCAAGATTAACGGAACAGATTTTTTCTGTACCTGCGGAGTCGGCTTCGATGCTTTTGTTAGCTTGAAGTTTGCGCATGCCGGCAAACGTGGGTTATTGACTTATCTGGAAAAGACATTGCAGGAAAGTCTTAAATATCAGCCAGAAACTTATGAACTGGAAACGGAAAATGGAGTAACCAAATACAAAGCTTTTCTTATTGCATGCGGTAACGCTTCGCAGTATGGAAACAATGCATATATCGCTCCGCAAGCTACACTGACAGATGGATTGCTGGATGTGACCATTCTCGAACCGTTTACCGTTTTAGATGTTCCTTCACTCGCTTTTCAGTTATTCAATAAGACTATTGATCAGAATAGCCGTATCAAAACATTCCGTTGTAGACGATTGTGTATCCGTAGAACCGCTCCGGGTGTGGTACATTTCGACGGTGATCCTATGGAAACGGATGCTGATGTGAATATTGAATTGATTCAGAGAGGTTTGCGTGTGGTAGTGCCACAAGCAGCAGAAAAAGATGCGGCAAATGTGCTTCAAAGAGCACAGGAGTACATGAACGGAATCAAATTAATGAATGAAGCGATTGTAGATAATATAACAGATAGAAACAAGAAGATATTAAAGAAACTGACGAAAAAGGGGTAATAAATTTATTAATTACTACTCACGAATTACAAATTATTGCGTACTTTTGCAAAGTTTTGGCTCGTCCAAAATTAGAAACACGAGTGATAATTATCTAAATAATAAAATATATGTTCAGAACGCATACATGTGGAGAACTGAGAATCTCTGACGTAAATAAGCAAGTTACGTTGTCCGGCTGGGTGCAACGCAGCCGTAAAATGGGGGGCATGACCTTTATTGACCTTCGCGACCGTTACGGTATTACCCAATTGGTTTTTAATGAAGAAGTAAACGCAGAACTCTGTGAACGTGCCAATAAATTGGGACGTGAATTCGTTATTCAGGTGACAGGAACGGTAAACGAACGTTTCAGCAAGAATGCAAATATTCCTACCGGAGACATTGAAATCATTGTTTCCGAACTGAACGTACTGAATACTGCAATGACTCCTCCGTTTACAATTGAAGATAACACGGACGGCGGTGACGATATCCGTATGAAATACCGTTATCTGGATTTGCGTCGTAATGCTGTCCGCTCTAATTTGGAGTTACGTCATAAGATGACAATCGAAGTCCGTACCTATCTTGACAAGTTAGGTTTCATCGAAGTAGAAACGCCTGTATTGATCGGTTCCACTCCGGAAGGTGCACGTGATTTTGTTGTGCCTTCACGTATGAACCCGGGACAGTTCTATGCACTTCCACAGTCTCCGCAGACTTTGAAGCAACTACTAATGGTTTCCGGTTTCGACCGTTATTTCCAGATTGCAAAATGCTTCCGCGATGAGGACCTGCGTGCCGACCGTCAGCCGGAATTCACACAGATTGACTGTGAAATGAGTTTCGTTGAGCAGGAAGACATTATCGCCACTTTCGAAGGAATGGCTAAACATCTGTTTAAAACCCTTCGTGGTGTGGAACTAACCGAACCGTTCCTGCGTATGTCTTGGGCAGATGCCATGAAATATTATGGTAGTGATAAGCCAGACTTACGTTTCGGTATGAAATTTGTGGAACTAATGGATATCATGAAAGGCCACGGATTTTCTGTATTTGATAATGCTGCTTACGTGGGTGGTATCTGTGCGGAAGGTGCTGCAACCTATACCCGTAAGCAACTGGATGCATTGACTGAGTTTGTGAAGAAACCGCAGATTGGTGCGAAAGGTATGGTATATGCCCGCGTCGAAGCAGATGGAACGGTGAAATCGAGCGTAGATAAGTTCTATACCCAAGAAGTATTGCAGCAGATGAAAGAAGCGTTCGGTGCGAAACCGGGTGATTTGATCTTGATCCTGTCCGGTGATGATGTGATGAAGACACGTAAGCAACTTTGTGAGCTTCGTTTGGAAATGGGTTCTCAATTAGGATTGCGTGATAAGAACAAGTTTGCTTGCCTTTGGGTGATAGACTTCCCGATGTTCGAATGGAGTGAAGAGGAAGGCCGTCTAATGGCTATGCATCATCCGTTCACTCATCCGAAAGAAGAAGATATTCCTTTGCTGGATACAGATCCTGCTGCTGTGCGCGCTGACGCATATGATATGGTTATTAACGGTGTGGAAGTTGGCGGCGGTTCTATCCGTATCCACGATGCACAGCTGCAAGCTAAGATGTTCGAGATTCTGGGCTTTACACCTGAAAAAGCACAGGCACAATTTGGCTTCCTGATGAATGCGTTTAAGTACGGTGCACCTCCTCACGGTGGTTTGGCATACGGACTTGACCGTTGGGTATCTCTGTTTGCCGGGCTCGATTCTATCCGCGACTGTATTGCGTTCCCGAAGAACAACTCAGGACGTGATGTAATGTTGGATGCGCCGTCTGCTATTGACCAGACTCAACTTGACGAATTGAATTTGATCGTTGATATCAAGGAAGGAGAGTGAAAGAATCAGTACGTATATTCCGTTTTATAGTAATCGGTACAATGAACGCTTTGATTATGGCGTTGGTTGTATGGTTAATGATGAAAGAAATATCATTCGACGGTGACTATATGGTGGCTAATATAACGGCGTACCTGATAGCTCAGATTCATAATTTTATCTGGTGTAAGTACTGGATATTTCCCGTAGAAAACAAAAAGAACAGTCTCTGGAAACAGATACTGCTCTTTTGCTCTGCTTTCGGAGTGGCTTACACCGCACAATTCTTATTTCTTATCCTGTTAGTAGAAGGATTGGACGTTAATGAATATCTTGCGCAATTTCTGGGCTTGTTTATTTATGGAGGTGCCAATTTTTTGGCTAATAAAAAGATAACTTTCCAATAAGAAGTCCATTATACAGTATATAGAAAGGGCACAGAGTTTTAATTTTACATTTCACTCTGTGCCCTTCGTTTTTTAATATACGACTATTGATTATATCTCAAACTCTAGTCCAGAAAGCGTTTAGTCAGTCCTTCGTATTCGTCAATCCGACGGTCACGCAAGAATGGCCACCAACGGCGTACATTTTCCGAACGTTCCATATCTATTTCGACGACCATATTCTCCGGACGGTCATTACCTGCTTGCGCTAAGAATTCTCCTTGCGGACCGACCACAAAGCTATTTCCCCAAAATAGAATACCGTTAGTCTGTCCCGAAGGATCGGGTTCATGTCCTACACGGTTGACGGAAATAACAGGAAGACCGTTTGCAACAGCATGGGCACGTTGGGAGATAATCCATGCATTGAGTTGACGAGCTTTCTCATCATCCGTATCGCTACTTTCCCAGCCGATAGCAGTAGGATAAATTAAAAGTTCTGCACCTTTCAGCGCCATTAGACGGGCAGCTTCCGGATACCATTGATCCCAACATACCAATACTCCAAGTTTTCCTAAAGAAGTCTGGATCGGTTCAAACCCTATATCTCCGGGAGTGAAATAGAACTTCTCGTAGTAGGCAGGATCATCAGGAATGTGCATTTTACGGTATTTTCCTGCAATGCTTCCGTCACGGTCAAAAACAACGGCAGTATTATGATAGAGCCCGGGAGCACGTTTCTCAAAAAGAGAGGTGACAAGAACCACTCTATTAGCTGCTGCCAGTTCCGAATAAAATCCGGTGGAAGGACCGGGAATCGGTTCGGCAAGATCGAACAAATTAGTATTCTCTGTCTGACAGAAATAAAGCGAATTATGTAATTCTTGAAGTACAATCAACTGTGCGCCATGAGCAGCACAAGCCTCAATACTTTTCGCAAGATTCATTAAATTCATTCGTATATCTGCGGTATTGGATTGCTGTATCAATCCTACTTTTATCTTTCTCATAATGACTGTTTATTTAATAACTCCTTGTGGATATTGCATAGTGACACAATGTAAAGAACCGTGTTGCTTGATAAGCGCACGGCAATCAATTCCTACTATCTCATGTTTGGGAAATGCTTGTTGCAGTACTTCACCTGCTTTCCGGTCGTTTGCCGGCTGGTTGTATGTAGGATAGAGAACGGCATCATTCATTATCAGAAAATTAGCGTATGTAGCAGGCAGACGTTCGCAATTTTCTTCTATCTTATCGACCATTGGCAAAGCTAACAGACGATAAGGTTCTCCTGCCAGCGTACGGAATGTCTTCAGTTGTTCTTCCATTGCGCGCAGTGCTTCGTAATGCTCATCCTCTTTATCGTCACATTTCACATAAGCAATGGTATTTGTAGAACAAAAACGTGCTAGAGTGTCGATATGGCTGTCAGTGTCATCACCTGCCAGATAACCATGATCCAGCCAAAGAATCTTTTGCAGATAGAAGGTTGATTTCAGGTATTCTTCTATCTCTACTTGATTGAGTTGTCCGTTCCGGTTGGGAGAGAGCAGGCATTCGGAAGTGGTGAGTAGAACACCCATACCGTCGCTTTCGATAGAACCTCCTTCAAAGACGAAACCGAGACGATTGACATAATGACCTTTTAATACTTCCGCTTCTACGGCGTGTCGGGTAATTCGATTATCCAAGTCGGAGGCAAACTTTAACCCCCAACCATTGAATGTGAAGTCGAGCAGGGAAGGAGTGCCGTTGTCTATCATGGTGATAGCACCATGGTCACGCGCCCATGTGTCGTTGGTTTCACATTCCAAGAAACGGACGTTATCTATATTTACGCTTGAAGCGATCTGTTCTCTCACGGCTTCCGGTTCGGGAGTGACAATCAGGAGTAATTCACGTTCTGCTATTTCCCGGGCTATGTTTATAAAACACTCCTGTACTTCTGTCAGCATATATGCCCAGTCCGTACCGGCGTGTGGCCATGTTAATTGTATGCCGCTTTGCGTATGCCATTCGGCAGGCAGATGAGGAGCTCTCATTTCCACCTGTACGGTCATATTCTTTCCGAAATTTAATTGTAAATCCTTCTCCGAACCACTGGGGCTGGGGAGTCCAACCATAATTCCCATTAGACTAATCTATTTAAGTTTATATAAATTGTTTAATTTAACTCGGCCATACACGGTGTTAAGCCTTGGTTTCCTGTTTAGGCTTCCGGTCGAAAAACGGATTCTTGGAGGATGCACTTACAGGAATTGCCATAACCATTTTGCAGTCTTTCAGCCAGTTCAGGCGTTGTGCTGCCAGTCCGGCAGAGAACATGACACGTGTGTCTACGCGCATATCGGCGGCTGTGGCACAAGCGGAACCAATAGCGATACCTACATCAATACTATTTATTGCGCAAGGGACTCCTTCCGTACGCCCGGCACAGGTTGTAAATCCACAATGGCCACAATTCAAGCCCTGCGCTTGCTCGCGCGTTCCTATTAATATAACACATTCGGCATTTAAGATGTTGTCAGCGTCACGAAGGAAAAATTTCATTCCGTGCTCTTCAACCATAGCAACCATTGTATCGGATAGTTGTTTAATCTCTTCATCAGTGATTAAGGCCACTTCAATAATATCAATTCCCTTTCCCTTCGGAGCAGTACGTGCAGCTGTCATCATCTGACGGGCAACCTGCAATATATGCTCGTGACGGGCATCTCTTTCGTTTAGTATCATAACTTTTCTCGAATTAATTAGTGAGGCAAAGATAACGTTTTTCAAGAAAATAGTACCTTTGCCGGAAAGAAAGAATTAAAAACGCCATGTTACATATCAATAATGCCTGTATCGCTTTTGGAACAGAAGTCCTTTTTTCCGGTTTTGAAATGAAATTGGAGAAGGGAGAGACAGCCTGTATCGTAGGACAATCCGGTTGTGGAAAGACTTCCTTACTAAACGCCGTAATGGGCTTTGTGCCATTATATGAGGGGACTATTAAAGTAGGCGGGACGTTACTGGATAAATCAACCATTGATCTTGTCCGCCGCCAGATTGCATGGATTCCCCAAGAACTGGCGTTACCTTTCGAATGGGTAAAAGAAATGGTATCTTTGCCATTCGAGCTGAAAGTAAACCGTTCCGTTCCTTTTTCGGAAGAAAGGCTTTTTATGTGTTTTGACGAGTTGGGGTTGGAGCATGAATTATACTTTAAAAGAGTAAATGAGGTTTCGGGTGGACAGCGCCAGCGCATTATGTTAGCTGTGGCCGCATTGCTCAATAAGCCGTTGATTGTAATTGATGAACCGACATCGGCATTAGATACCGGATCGACAGACAAAGTACTGGCTTTTTTCCGACGGCAGGCAGAAAAAGGGGCAGCTGTTTTGGCGGTATCGCATGATAAGGACTTTGCTTCGGGATGCCATTATTTAATAGAATTATAAACGAAATCTGTTAGGACGATATAAAACGAAACTTGTTGTGGGAACCATTGATATATCATATTATAATCTTTTTGTTGGCTTGCTGCTGCTTGCCATTCCCTTTTTCTATCTATGGAAATTTAAGACGGGATTGTTGAAACCTGCTGTGATAGGCACACTCCGAATGATTATTCAATTATTTTTTATCGGCATTTATCTAAAATATCTCTTTTTATGGAATAACCCCTGGATTAATTTTCTTTGGGTCATTGTTATGATATTCGTTGCGGGACAAACAGCATTGGTACGGACCGGACTGAAACGACGCATCTTACTGATTCCCATTACTGTGGGATTCTTGTGCAGTGTAATATTGGTCGGATTATATTTTATAGGTATTGTGCTTCAACTGGATAATATTTTTAGCGCCCAGTACTTTATTCCGATCTTCGGAATCCTAATGGGAAATATGCTATCGAGCAATGTGATTGCTTTGAATACATATTATAGTGGCCTGAAACGTGAGCAACAACTATACCGATATTTATTGGGAAATGGAGCTACGCGACAAGAAGCGCAGGCACCATTTATCAAACAAGCTATTATCAAATCCTTCAGCCCATTGATTGCCAATATTGCCGTAATGGGACTAGTAGCCCTTCCGGGAACAATGATAGGACAGATTTTGGGAGGAAGCAGTCCGAATGTGGCTATCAAATATCAGATGATGATTATGGTGATCACATTCACTGCATCCATGTTGTCGCTGATGATAACTATTTCGTTAGCTTCGCGAAGATCATTTGATGCATACGGAAAGCTCTTGGAGGTATCAAAAGAAGCTAAGAAATGACAATAATCGATCGTATATTTCAGGAAGTTGCCGGAATATCTATTCCACATTTCTTCATTACAGTGGAGTTTTCGGCAATGGGCTGCGAAATGCCGGAACGTATTGAAGCCTTTCTATGGGAAAAATATGAAATAATTCTTCGAGGCGCAAACGGTCGTAAGTTCGTTTATCACAAAGGAGAATGGCGGTTGATCTTTACATTTTTCCCCACAGATAGAGTCGTGGACGAGCGATATGCTTTGAAGAATAAAGTTCTATTCCGCCATGTATAATAACTTAATCTGCCCTACATATTAAATAATATAATAATAAATGATCCAATTAATTATATTTTTTAATATATTTGCCAATATCTTTAAAGAATAGTACAATAACTGTTTAATTTTGAAAACGATGAAAACACATCTGATTGCTATTTTTTGTTTGGTATCTATTTCTTTAATGGGGCAAAAAACTTATGCTCCTGCATGGGAGTCCTTAGATACAAGACCTGTCCCTTCCTGGTTTGAGAATGCAAAGTTTGGGATTTTTATCCACTGGGGCTTATGGGAAATTACAGTTTCCAGCGTATGAAACTACAGTTTCGAGCCTTGGAACTGGAGTTTCCAAGGCTCGAAACACCAAGTCTAAACGGTCGGGAGAAATCGTCCCCTGTTGGAAGAGGAGCGGAGTCTTACTTTGCTTTGACTTTCCCATATAAGCAACGAAGCTGAACGAACTGTTCACCCGGTTGCACATATCCGCTTTCCAACATTTTTTCTGATACTTGAAATTTAGCGAGATGATGCCGTACATACTTCTCCATATCCGGCGATTGTTTTTTGACGAAAGCCTCTAAATCGACCTTTCCGTTTTCATGAATGAGAACTTTTGCTTTAACAGTACGGAATCCCCATTCTTTGCAATGTTTTGTCTCCGCTTTATCTATCCAGAAGATAGCGGTGGCGCTTATTGTGTCCGCAATACATTCTTCAGTATCACTGTTACTTACGTTGTCGGAAACTTCCTTTTCGGTATTCTCGCTCTGTTTCGATTGACAGGAAACTGCCAAAATAGCTAGTAGAAAATAGAATAAAATTGTTTTCATCGTGTTCAATAATTATAGGATAGGCGACAAAATTACTAAAAAAATGAGAACAAAGAGTGTTTGTTCCCTTTTATTTTCTTATATTTGCAACCAAATTTTCTACGAATAATGAAAATTAAGGAAATAGTAAGCGCCCTTGAACAATTCGCGCCTCTGCCATTGCAAGACGGTTTCGATAATGCCGGCCTGCAAATCGGATTGACAGATGCGGAAGCAGCAGGGGCTTTGTTGTGTCTTGACGTCACCGAGGCTGTGTTGGATGAAGCTATCGCGTTGGGATACAATCTCGTCATATCACATCATCCGCTGATTTTTAAAGGATATAAGTCCATTACGGGCAAAGATTATGTGGAACGCTGTATGCTGAAAGCAATAAAGAATGATATTGTGATCTATTCGGCACATACCAATCTTGATAATGCCCAAGGCGGAGTGAATTATAAGATAGCCGAAAAAATCGGACTGAAGAATCTGAAAGTACTTGAACCGAAGGAGAATAGCCTGATTAAATTGGTTACATTTGTTCCTAATACGCAAGCTGATGCAGTGCGGGAAGCGCTGTTTGCTGCGGGATGCGGAAACATAGGCAACTATGATTCATGCAGTTACAATTTAGAAGGAGAGGGGACTTTCCGGGCAAAGGAGGGAACGCATCCTTTCTGTGGGGCAATCGGCGAATTGCATCGTGAAGGAGAAGTAAGGATAGAGACTATCCTCCCTGCATTCAAAAAATCGGCAGTCGTCAGAGCCTTGCTGGCCGTTCATCCTTATGAGGAACCGGCGTTCGACATTTATCCGTTGCAGAACGACTGGACACAGGCAGGCTCGGGAATTATCGGTGAACTGGATGAATCGGAAACCGAACTTGAATTTCTGAAACGTATCAAAAAAACCTTCGAGGTTGGCTGTCTGCGCCATAATAAGTTGACGGGCAGGGAAATACGAAAAGTAGCACTATGCGGAGGTGCAGGCGCGTTTCTGCTTCCACAGGCAATCCGGTCGGGAGCGGATGTTTTTATTACAGGTGAGATAAAGTATCATGATTATTTCGGTCACGAAGGGGAAATCCTGATGACGGAAATTGGTCATTACGAAAGCGAACAATATACAAAAGAAATTTTTTATTCCATAATCCGGGATTTATTTCCTAATTTTGCGCTCCAATTGAGTAAAATAAATACGAATCCCATAAAATATTTGTAAGTAAAATGGCTAGAGAAGCAAAAAAAGATCCGAATGAGTTGAC